>Ga0209409_1000001_pt1 | contig 545954 bp, 410 predicted proteins | sample AD_JPNMR1_MetaG_FD_184424 | JGI IMG/M metagenome (GOLD analysis project Ga0209409, IMG submission 184424) | Active sludge microbial communities of municipal wastewater-treating anaerobic digesters from Japan - AD_JPNMR1_MetaG (SPAdes) (version 2) | ecosystem: Engineered > Bioreactor >... | reverse complement strand
CCCGGCGTGAGCGTTGAGCGTCTCTTCGATGACCTTTTTCTTGTCGGCCTTCTTCGCCAGGACCACGCGACGGGTGACAGTTTCCACGTCCGCATCAGACAATTCGACTGGGATGGTGAACCGGCCGCTCAATCGCTGGAGCAGCGGAACGTTTCCGGCCAGGGCTGTCTGGCCTGCGCCGATCAGCAGCACGCGGCTGTCGAGTTGCTTGCAGAGGGCTTCGGCGACTTCCTGCACGTCGGTTGAGCGGCCCGGATCGTTGCCGATGAAAAGCTGGATTTCGTCCAGCACGATAACGGTGCAAGGGATTTGCCCATCGACCGACAGCACCTCGCGGACCAGGCGGATGAACTCGTTGGTGGAGATGTCTTCGACCACGGGGAACTGCGCCCGCAACGCCGCGCGGGCCGCTTTCAGGTCGGACGCGAAGCTCGGATCGGCGTCGAGGACGGCCTTGGCCAGGATCGGGCTGACGTAGAGGTCGTGGAGTTCGCTGTAGAACTCCTTGCCGGCGGCTTTCACCGCGGCCTTCACGCCGTCGAGGAAGCCGTTCTTCTGGAGCCACATGCAGAACTGCGCCTGCGGCAGAGCTTCGGGCAGGTTCTTGGAGGCAAGGATGATGCTCAGCACAGCCAGACGGACGCTCTCGCCACCGCCCGAAGGCAGCGTGCCCGACGCGGCGTGCAGCCCGCCGCAGCGTTTGCCCAGTGTGTCGAGCTCGCGCAGAAGGTCCTGCACCTCTTGCGGCAGGCGGGTCAGGCCGCGGGCGGTCATGCCGTCGTCGAAGCGGGTGTCCACCCACAGATGGCGGAACATCTTGAGCAGGTGCGATTTGCCGCTGCCATAGAAGCCGCTCACCCACGCCGCCGGCTGCGTGGTCGAACTGACATTGCCGAGGTAGGACTCCAGGATGCGGATCAAGCCGTCCTCGTACTGGCCTTCGCACACGAAGTGCTCAAGCTCGTACCGCAGCGTTTCGATTTCCTTGACGCTTGCGGCCTCGCGCACAGCGGCAACACCGTCATTCAGCAGCTTCGATACAGCGGGATCGCGTTGGAAGAGTTGTTTGTTTTTCATCAGTCGTTTACCCCACTATGGAGCGTGATCGGCACGGCCAGATAGTTCCAGCCGTCCCGTGCGTCCAAGAGTCGGTAGTTGTTGTCTTCGTACTCGCCGGGGAAGAACACTACCAGCCGGCCCCGAATGTCTTTGACCACTTCCTTCAGCACCAGCGATACACGGGTGAAGCCAAAGAGGCACGCGACGCCCTGAACGGCGACCACCGTGTCTTCGTCCACGCCTTCGGCCGTGAGCGCCTCGCGGAGGCGGTTGGCCGCATACTGCACGAAGTCGCTCCGCAGCTTCATCGCTAGTGTTTCCGGCTCCTCGAAATAGACCTCGCGGTAGTCGGTGTTGGCCATCCACCGGGCGAAGCTGTCGGTCAAGTCCAGCGGGAGCCACCGGTGCCCGGTCGAGGTCGTTGCCATCTCGAACAGCTCCAGCCGCGCCCGCAGCTTCCGCTCGTCCGTCTTCGGGTAGACGACAAAGATGGCCTTCTGGTCGCCGGAGAGGTTGCGCTGCCACGGTGCGCCGATGTGGCGACGATATCGAGCCGCAAGCTCTTCGATTCTTCCCATTCGTCTACCGCCTTTCGTCGGGAGCCAGGAGCCGCGAGAAGGTCAAGTCAATTACGCCGCCCGACTGGCTCATGTCGAGGAGGCCCAGCCGACGGGCGTCCATGGCGAGCTGCATCAGTTCGCCGACCGGTGCGTCGAGCACCTGTGCCCAGAGCGACTCGAAGAGCGCCTCGCCACGCTTGCCGGCAAGGTAGCCGAGAAGGAGGGCAAAGGCCGTGGTCGTTGGTGTTGCCGTTACGGTCTGCCTAATCTTCCGACCGCGCCCCTTAAGATGTCCCGATTGCGTCCACGAAGAAGCCGCATTCCGCACGACCTTGTCCAGCGTGCTGTCGCTGAGCCGGCTGCCAACCGCGCGGTTGAGTGCGTCGGTCATCTGCTGGCGGGCGAGTTCCTCGCCCGGCCGCATCCGCAACACCGGCGGCGCGCTGGCCCGCAGCAACGGGTCGCGGGCGAGCGCCTGCAGCATTGCGAGGATCGCTTGCCCATCCCGGTCGGCATACCAGCACCGCCGCATGACGCGGAACAGAGGCACCTCGGGGTCGAGGGCGTACAACTCTGAAAGCCGCTGGCTGGAGAGCCTTCTTGTCGCGACCGTGCGCTTGCCCAGGCAGTTGTCTTCGTGGATCGCGGCAAGGTAGTCGCCGCGCGTCGCGTCGGGCCGGCAGTTGTCCAGCACGGCGCGAAGCTCGTCGAGCATGATCGTCCGGCTGGTGTGCGTGCCCTTGTCTCCCCACCGGAAGCCGGCGTCGCGAAGCCGCGCTTCGTCGGCCTTGCCGTGGGGTCGGATTTCATCTGTCGTCGGTCTGGCGTCCATGGTGAGATAGTATACCAGTTCGCCGGCCAGTTTGCCGGCGAAATCCGAAAAAATCTTTGGCCAGCGGCCGATACGTCCTAACTGCCTGTTATAAAGCATCTTGCGTCAACGCAATAGTGACGCTTCGTGGCAGGTCGAGCTTGACGGCATGAGATTCGGCTTGAACTGACGGGTGAGGCGGGCGATTATGTTGGTGTCGCGACCGGCTGGCTGGCCCCGCTTCGGGGCTGGAGCCGGCCAGCTATAAGGAGCCTCTGACATGGCAAACCGGAAGACGTACCACGTGACCCCCGACGGGGCCGGCGGTTGGCGGGTAAAGGCGGAAGGAGCTTCTCGCGCGTCGAGCACGCACGAAAACAAGACCGACGCCGTGCAGAGCGCCAAGAACTTGGCGAAGGCCCAGCCGCTCGGTCAGGTGGTTATCCACCGCACGGATGGCCAGATTCAGACCGAGCACACCTATGGCAAGGACCCGCACCCACCGAAGGGATGAGGCACGTTGCTGTTTGAGGCGGAGAAGACAACCTCCGGGTTTTCACTCCGGAAATCGTCTGTTCGTTGGGTTGCCAGAAGCGTAGCCTCGCCGTGGCTTACGCCGCCGGCCGGAACTTCCGCCAGAAGGCCTCGCGAAGGTAGCGCGGTAGTGATCGCGCCAGCGCTTGAAGCAACAAAAAAGGCACGGGGGCAGCAACGAATACCGGCCACAGAAGCAGGGCTGCGGCAATCATCGGCGAGAGAAAGACCTCGAGCCACAGTGGCTGGCCTGATCTGTAGAATTGGACCACAAACCGAACCGGATCCAAGTCTCTCCAGGCGATCCCTTCCGACATGATGCCTTGCCCTGCCAGTAGCGACGACTGCGGCCAGTCAACTGAGGCTCGCGACTTTCGCCCATTAATGTACCTGAAAGCTTTGAATTGTGCCCCCGCGCCATAAAATGCACTAAATTGACAGGCGGAGGAAGAATCCCCAATATGTGAAATTTACGGACTGGCCGGGCCGAGAACAGTGTGCTTACCCTAGTCGTGGCACCCGGACTGTGCAGACGAGCTTGATCAGGGGGCGGGAAACCAACGAACTCCTTGGTATCGCAATGTTGCCCCCTGGCGTAGGCCGGCCCGGAGATGGGCTTCCACCCTAATTTGCTTGGAAGAGGAACAATCGCCATGGCGGATACGCAGACCGCACCGGCAGTGAACGGCGACTGGGAAGAAACGCGGGAATGGCTCGAATCGATTGACTACGTCCTCAAGACGGGCGGGCCCAAACGGGCGCTGGAACTGCTCGAAACGCTCAAAGAGCATCTGCGTCGCCGTCGCGTGCGGCTTCCCTTCACCGCCAACACGCCCTATGTCAACACCATCCCCCCGGAGGAGCAGACCCCGTACCCCGGCAATCGCACGCTGGAGCGGCGGATCAAGAGCATCATCCGCTGGAACGCCATGGCCATGGTGGTCCGAGCCAACCGGGAATCGTCCGGAATTGGCGGCCACATCTCGACTTACGCGTCCATGGCCACCCTCTACGAGGTGGGGTTCAACCACTTTTTCCACGGCAAGGACGGGGACCATCCCGGCGATATGGTGTACTTCCAGGGCCACTCCGCGCCGGGCATCTACGCGCGGTCGTTCCTGGAAGGCCGGCTCGGCGTCGAGCAGCTTGAAAACTTCCGCCGGGAGCTGCGTCCCGGAGGCGGCTTATCGTCCTATCCCCACCCCTGGCTCATGCCGGACTACTGGGAGTTTCCCACCGTCTCGATGGGGCTGGGGCCGATCATGGCCATTTACCAGGCCCGTTTTAACCGCTACCTGCGCGACCGGGGGATCAAGGATACCAGCCAGGCGCACGTCTGGGCCTTCCTGGGGGACGGCGAATGCGATGAGCCCGAGACGCTGGGCGCCATTACGCTGGCCTCCCGCGAGCGGCTCGACAACCTCACTTTCGTGATCAACTGCAACCTGCAGCGGCTCGACGGCCCGGTACGCGGCAACGGCAAGATCATCCAGGAGCTCGAGGCCGCCTTCCGTGGCGCGGGCTGGAACGTCATCAAGGTGATCTGGTCCAGCGACTGGGACCCGCTGTTGGCCCAGGACGAGGAGGGCTGGCTGGTCCGGCGGATGGGCGAAGTGGTCGACGGCGAGTACCAGAAATACACCGTGGAGTCGGGCGCCTACATCCGCGAGCACTTCTTCGGCCGCTACCCGCAACTGCTGAAAATGGTCGAGCAGCTATCGGACGACCACATTCAGCGCATGCGTCGCGGGGGGCACGACCCGGAGAAGGTCTACGCGGCCTACAAGGCGGCCCTCGATCACAAGGGCGCACCGACGGTCATCCTGGCCAAGACCGTCAAGGGTTATGGGCTGGGCGAAGCCGGGGAAGGCCGTAACATCACCCATCAGCAGAAGAAGCTCAACGAAGACGAACTGATCGAGTTCCGCAATCGCTTCGGCATTCCCGTCTCGGACGAGGAAGTGGCCCAGGCCCCGTTCTACAAGCCTCCGGACGACAGCCCAGAGATGAAATACCTGCTCGAGCGGCGCAAAGAGCTTGGCGGCTTCCTCCCCCGGCGCAAGCTCGATTGCCCGCCGCTCCAGACACCGGACGTGGAACTCTTCCGTGAATTTCACGAGGGCACCGGCGATCGCCAGGCCTCGACCATGATGGCCTTCGCCCGGCTGTTCGCCAAGCTGCTGCGGGAGCCCAACATCGGCAAGCTCATCGTGCCCATTATTCCCGACGAGGCCCGGACCTTCGGGCTGGAGCCGCTCTTCCGCCAGGTGGGCATCTACTCGCACGTGGGACAGCTCTACGAGCCCGTGGACCGCGACACCCTGCTGTACTACCGCGAGTCCAAGGACGGGCAGATTCTCGAAGAAGGCATCACCGAGGCCGGTTCGATGTGTTCGTTCATCGCCGCCGGCACGGCCTACGCCAATCACGGCGTGAACATGATTCCCTTCTTCCTCTATTATTCGATGTTCGGCTTCCAGCGGATAGGCGACCTGGTCTGGGCCGCGGCCGACATGCGCTGCAAGGGCTTCATGATGGGCGGCACCGCCGGGCGCACCACGCTGGCCGGCGAAGGCCTCCAGCATCAGGACGGCCACAGCCCGCTGCTGATGTCGGTGGTGCCCAGCATGCAGGTCTACGACCCGGCCTTCGCCTACGAGATGGCGGTGATCGTCCGCGACGGCATTCGCCGGATGTACGAGCTGCGTGAGGACATCTTCTACTATCTGACCATCTACAACGAAAATTATGTCCATCCGCCCATGCCCGAAGGCGCGACCGACGGCATTCTCAAGGGCCTCTACCTGTTCCGGCGGGCGCCGGAAATTCCCAACGTGCAGGGCCGCGTCCAGCTCTTCGGCAGCGGGCCGATCCTGAGGATGGTCATCGAGGCTTCCGAGCTGTTGCGCGACCGCTACCAGGTGGCGGCCAACGTCTGGAGCGCCACCAGCTACAACCTGCTGCGCCGCGACTGCCTGGAAGTCGAACGCTGGAACATGCTGCACCCGACAGAGGCTCCCAGAAGGTCTTACCTCTCTGAGCTTCTGGAGAATGAGCCCGGCCCCTATATCGCGGCCTCGGATTACATCAAGGCGGTGCCTGACCAGATCGCCAAGTGGGTGCCCGGCCGGCTGTTCACCCTGGGCACGGACGGCTTCGGGCGCAGCGAAGATCGCGACTCGCTGCGGCGCCATTTCGAGATCGATGCCGAGCATATCGCCGTGGCCGCCCTCTACGCACTGGCCGAGGAAGGCGAGATCGACCGGAAGGTGGTGGAGAGGGCCATCCGCGAGCTGGGCGTCGATCCGGACGGGATCGATCCGGCCAGGGCATGAGCGCTGGTCAGAACCAGGCACTCCCGAGCCGATGAGAATGTGGAGCAGCGGTTTTCCGGGGCCGGCGGTCCCGGTCGCGAGGCGAATCACGAGCCCTCCTGCCGGGAAGGAGGGCCACCCGGCATAAACGTGGCTAACTGATGCGGGAAGGTGAACACCTTGAAAGACTTCAAACTACCCGACCTGGGTGAGAACATCGAATCGGGCGACATCGTTCAGGTGCTGGTCAAAGAGGGCGATGTCATCAGCCCCGAACAGCCGGTGGTCGAGATCGAGACGGACAAGGCCGTGGTGGAAGTGCCCTGCCCCTTCGGCGGCAGGATTGTGAAAGTCCACATCCAGCCCGGGCAGAAGGTCAAGGTCGGCGCAACGCTGGTCACCGTCGAAGAAGCGGAAGGCGCCGCTCCGGCCGGACCCGCGGCCGAAGCTCCCGCCCAGGCTCCGGCCAAGGCACCCGAGGCCGCCAAAGCGGCAGACGCGGAAACGGCTCAACCGGCCGTCGCCGGGAAAGCCCCGCCACCGGCCACTCCGGCTCCCCCTACGGCCCCCCCGGCGCGAGCTGAGGAACCCGCAGCGCCGCGCCCGGAGCAACCGGCGGCCGCTCCCTACGACATTCTGAAACCCGAGCCAGCCGCGGCCACCCCGACGGGGCCTTCGCCCGGTCGGAGCAAGGTCTCCCGGCCGGTCGGCCCGCCTCCGCAACCCAAGCTGGCCGAAGGCGAACCGATTCCCGCCGGGCCGGCCACCCGCCGCCTGGCCCGCGAGTTGGGCGTGGATCTGAGCGAGGTGGCCGCCGCCAACCCCGGCGAGCGGCTCACCGAGGAGCACATCAAGCGGTTTGTGCGCGAGCGCTCCGCCGGGCTGCACGCGGCCCCGGCCGGAGCCGGACCGGCCGTGCATGTGCCGCCGCTGCCGGACTTCGCCCAGTGGGGGCCCGTGGAGCGCGTCCCCTTCTCGTCGCTGCAGCGCAAGACCGCCGAGCATCTCAGCGCTTCCTGGCTCATCGCTCCGCACGTGACCCAGTGCGACGAGGCCGATGTCACCGAGCTGGAGGCCCTGCGCAAGCGCTTCCAGCAGAGTGCCGCGGACAAGGGCAAGCCGATCAAGCTGACGGTCACCGCGTTCATCCTGAAGGCCGCGACGGTGGCCCTTAAGGAATTCCCGCAGTTCAACGCCTCGCTGGATAGCGCCGCGGGGCAGTTGGTACTCAAGCGCTACTACCACCTTGGAGTGGCCGTGGACACGCCGGCCGGCCTGATCGTGCCCGTGATCCGCGATGTGGACAAGAAGACCATCCTCCAGATCGCCAACGAGATGAACGAAGTCGCCGAGCGGACGCGCAATCGCAAGATCGGTATCGAGGAGCTGCGCGGCGGGACGTTCACGATCACCAACCTGGGCGGTATCGGCGGGACCTACTTCACGCCCATCATCAACTACCCCGAGGTGGCTATCCTGGGCGTGAGCCGGGCGCGCGAGGTTCCGGTGCTGCGCGATGGGCAGCTCGCCACGAAGCTGATGCTCCCGCTGTCGCTGTCGTACGATCACCGGGTGATCAACGGCGCGGACGGCGCGCGGTTCCTGCGCCGCGTGGCCGGCTTGCTGGAAGATCCGGAGCTGCTGCTGCTGGAGGGGTGAGGGACGAGGGACGAGGGGCGAGAGCTGGAACATGAGGAAGAAGGGCACTTATGGCCACCAACACGATTGAAACGGACTTAGTCGTCATCGGCGCGGGCCCCGGGGGCTATGCCGCCGCGTTCGCCGCCGCCGACCGCGGGATCAAGACCGTCCTGGTGGACGCCGACGAGCGCCCGGGCGGCGTCTGCCTCAACCGCGGCTGCATTCCCTCTAAAACCCTCCTGCATGCCGCCCGCATCATCGCTGAAACCCATGAGGCCAAGGCCATGGGCCTGACCTTCGGTGAGCCCAAGATCGACCTCGACGCCCTGCGCAAATGGAAGAACGACGTCATCGCCAAGAATGCCAACGGCGTTCGCCAGCTCGCCAAGTCGCGCGGTGTGCAGATCGTGCGGGCCTGGGCCCGTTTCGAGAATTCCACCACGCTGCTGCTCTCCAGCCAGCCCGGCGGCGAGCCCGACCAGGGCCGGCTGACCTACCGCCACGCGATTCTGGCCACCGGTTCGCTGCCGGCCCGCATTCCGGCCTTCGACATCGGCAGCCCGCGGGTGATCGATTCCACCGGGGCCCTCGATCTGCCGGACATTCCGAAATCGCTGCTGGTCATCGGCGGCGGCTACATCGGCCTGGAGATGGGCACGGTGTACGCCGCGCTGGGCTCGGAAGTCACCGTGGTGGAAATGACCGACGGGCTGCTGCCCGGCGCCGACCGCGACCTCGTGCGCGTGCTGGCCAACCGGCTCAAGAAGGATTTCAAGAACATCTACCTGAGCACCAAGGTGACCAGGCTGGAGGACACGCTCAAGAGCGTCCGTGTCCATTTCGAGAAGGCGGACAATGCCACCGGCTCCGCCCCGCCGCCCACCGAGTTCGACCGCGTGCTGGTGGCCGTCGGCCGAACGCCCAACAGTAAGAATCTGGGTCTGGAGAATACCAGGGTCAAAGTCACGCAGCGCGGCTTCGTCGAGATCGACAATCAGTGCCGCACAGCCGACGAGTACATCCTGGCCATCGGCGATGTGGCCGGCGAGCCCATGCTGGCCCACAAGGCCCACTATGAAGCTGTCATCGCGGTAGAGGTAATTGCCGGCGTGAAGGGGGCCGCCAAGGATGCCCGGGCGATTCCCGCCGTGGTGTTCACCGACCCGGAGATCGCCTGGGCCGGCCTGACCGAGACACAGGCCGCTCAGCAGGGCATCGCCGTCGAGGTCGCCAAGTTCCCCTGGGGCGCGTCCGGGCGGGCCACGGCCATCGGGCGGAACGACGGCCTGACCAAGTTCATCGTCGCGCCGGAGTCCAAGCGCATCCTGGGCGTGGGCATCGTGGGCGTAAACGCCGGCGAGTTGATCGCCGAGGGCACCCTGGCCATCGAAATGGGGGCCACCGCCGCGGACGTGGGCATGACCATCCACGCCCATCCCACCCTGGCGGAGACCTTCATGGAAGGCGCGGAAATCGCCGCCACCGGCAGCACAACGCACATTTACCGACCGCCACGATGAGACTCAAGATTGCATGGGGAGATCTGCGCTACGACCAGTCGGGCTTTCACACACCCACCCCGGGGTCACTGGCCGCGAACGACCTTTAAGACGCGGAAATCATCCTTCGCGATGGTCACGCGCGCGCCCCCGCCGAGCGCCTCTCCCCGGGGGATGAACTCGAAGACCCAGCAGGTCCCCTGGTCTTCCACGGTCACCTCATCGTCCTTATGGATCGCGTCTGCGGCGGCACGGCGGGCAGCTTCAAGACCGTCGAGAAGTGGATTCAGGACTAAACTCATAGTGAAAGCACCTCGTCACGTCTTCCAACCACAGAAACGCGCGCGTCCGCAGCGATCTCGTAAACCAGCGTCCTGCTGATCACAAAGCCTCGCAGCCGACGACGTTCATGCCAGCGCCGATCCGACTGGCTCGGACATTGCTCCCATTCACGCCCCATCTCGTCGATGGGCGGGTTGGGGTGCGTATGGAACGCGGCAACCACAGTTCTTCCATTATAGCAATTGTTGGCGTCCAGCGGCGGCGGCACGATGCGGCACTGGTCGCCGCGCGGCTAGCGCTCAATGTCACATGAATGGTCCGGGTTTAGCACGATGTACCCGCCCTCCTCGTGACGCCCAGCGGCTTCGTCGGGCTGGGATTCGTCCCAAGCCCGGGCCATTCCGGCTATTACCGCAGGGTCCGCCAAAGGGTCCACGGGATACTCGGACATGGACGCAACTCTAGCCCCGATTCCCTCTGTCGGCAAGACTCAGCAAGCGCGGGGGATACAGGCCCCTGGCGGTGTAATCGTCTTCTGACTTAGAATGTGATTGCTCGATGACTCGCGCGCTGAGGCTTGAAGATGAACGAATTGAAACACCTTGGCAAAACGTCAAACCAGCCGGTGGAGACGATCGATCTGATCGAATGGAAGGGCGAGCGCATTACCGTGCGCCTGGAGGTCGCAGATTTCACCTCGCTGTGCCCGGTTACCGGCCAGCCGGACTTCGGTTCACTCGTCATCGAGTACGTGCCCCATCAGCACCTGGCCGAGACCAAGTCGGTGAAGCTCTACCTGTGGCGTTATCGCAATGAACGCGGCTTCAACGAGGTGCTCATCGACTCTATTGCCCGCGACCTGTACCGCCAGCTTCGGCCGCACTGGCTGCGGGTGACCGGCCAGTTCCACCCCCGCGGGGGGATCAGCGTCACGGCGATTTCGGAACACGGTGAGCGCTCGTATCGGCCGGAAGGATAGTACGGGGCTGAGGTGCGGCCCATGTGAAGAGTGGGATCAAGATTGAGATTAAGAGAAGGATGACCTGCATTCGAAAGTGCGGACATGCCCGACCGCAGCTACATGATCAACGAGATCTTTTACTCCCTCCAGGGCGAGGGCGGCCGGGCGGGTACGGCCAATCTCTTCCTGCGCTTCGCCGGCTGCAACCAGACCTGCCGTAAGGAGACCCACGGCTTCGACTGCGATACCGAGTTCGCCAGCGGCCGGCGCATGACGCTGGCCGAGATCCTGGCCGAGTTCCGCCAGATCGGGCCCGGCTGCAACTGGGTCATCCTCACCGGCGGCGAGCCCGCCCTGCAGGTGGACCGCGAGCTGATCGACGCGTTGCACGCCGCCGGCTACAAGCTCGCGATTGAGACCAACGGCAGTATCGAACTGCCCCCCGGCATCGACTGGATCACCGTCAGCCCCAAGGTGGCCGAGCATGCCATCCGCCAGCGGTTCGCCCACGAGGTCAAGTACGTCCGCGGCTACGGACAGGGCATTCCCAAGACCGTGGTACAGGCGGAACACAAGCTCATCTCGCCCGCCTTCGAGGGCAACATCCTCGATCCCCGCACGCTGGAATGGTGCATTCGTCTGGTTAAAGAGAACCCCAACTGGCGGCTATCGGTGCAGATGCACAAGAACTGGAATATACGCTGAGGAAGCGCCGGCGCTCATCCTGGACACTGCGCCCAAGCTCGTAGCGGCCGGGCTCCGTACCGGCCGTTACAGAAAATGACTCACTTTGCGCTGTCGGGCTGGAGCAGATGACGTGTGAGAGATGGAGAGTGTGAGCGATGGAGAGAGAAGACTGTCGCTCCCTCTCTCCATCGCTCCATCTCTCCTTCTCTCCATCTTTTCCTACCTGCGCTTGCCGCGCTCTTTCGGCTTCTCCGGCTTCTTGGCCTCTTCCTGCTCCCACGGCGGCACGTACGGCACCGCCTTGGGAGAACGAAGCGGCAACCGCCGCAGGATCACGAACAGACTCACGCCGGTGACGAAAATAAGGACACTCACGAACTGCGAGATGGTCAGCCCGGCCGTATCGTGCGGGTTGTCCATACGAATGATCTCCTCGAATACCCGCATGATCGGATACAGCGTCAGGAACAGGGCCAGCACGATGCCCTGTCGCTTGCGCCGATAGAACACCACACTGAGCAGGAAGGCCAGCAACGCGGCATTGATGGATGCATAGAGCTGCGCGGGGTGCAGACTGCTGGAATGCATCGTCGACGCCTCCGCTACGAGCTCCTTCGGCGTTCGCCCGAACTTGCGCGCCTGGCCGGCCAAGGCATCCGCATATTTAGGGTCATCGGGAGCGGGATTGATCGGCCACGCCTGGGTTCCCGACCGCGAGACGTAAATGAACTCCGCCGGAAGGGCCACCGTCCGCTCATCCCACTGCCGAACGAAGGGCGCGCTGCCATACGGAAAATGGACCGCCCAGGGAAGATGCTCCGGACACACGCCGCCCCAGCAGCAACCGTTCAGAAAACAACCCACCCGGGTCACCGCCAGACCGAAGGCCAGCGACGGCGCAAAGATGTCCAGGTACAAGCGCCAGGAGGCCTTGTTCCACCACAGGTACACCAGCAGCGCCGATACCGCGCCCAGGAACCCGCCGTAGAACTCCATACCCCCCGCGGTGATGTTCACGGCCGCCCAGAAGCCGCGCCCGGCGAAATGCTGGTCCCAATAGTGGATGACGTAAAAGAGCCGGGCCCCGACAATCGCCGCGATCAGGGCCACGAACCCGCAGTTCACGACCAGCTCCGGATTGGCCTTCACCCGCTGGGCGCGCCGGGCAGCCCACCATGTGCCTCCCAGGAAGCCGATCATCAGCATCAGCCCGTAGCTGCGGATGTCGAACTCGTGGGGCCAGAACGGTAACTCAAGATGGATAATGGTCGGCCACATGGATCAGCTTTCGCTCCGTGAACGGGGCAAGCCCGTCAGAGACTCACATTACTCCTGTAAGGCCACTCCCCGCGCCCGCCACAGTTTAGGTCCTTCAGCGCGACCGTGCCAGAAGAGCGCCCGGCCGGAGCAGCTCCTGGAGAACACGTGGGCACGCCGGTCCGGCCAGCGGCGCCCTCGCCGTCAACCTCGTCAGCATCGCCGGCACAAATCTCGAACCCTGAACCCGCTCACCCCTCGACCACCATGTTGTCTATCAAGCGCGTATTCCCGATCCGCACCGCCAGCGCGATCAGGCAGCGCCCCTCCACCACCGCTTTGGGCCTGAGATCGTCGGCATCCACGATTTCAATGTAATCAATGCCGCAAGGCCCGGCCGCGTCGATCTGCCTGCGCATTTCCCGCACCAGGCTCTCGACGTCGCGCTGCCCGGCCCGCACTTGGGCCTCGGCCCAACGCAGTGCCGCCGAAAGGCTGAGCGCCTGGGCCCGCTCACCGGCCGAGAGATAGCTGTTCCGGCTGGATATGGCCAAGCCGTCCGGCTCGCGCACCGTCGGACAGACCACGATCTCCACCGGCATGCACAAGTCGCGGACCATGCGACGGATAACCGCCGCCTGCTGGGCGTCCTTCTGGCCGAAAAAGGCGACATCCGGCTGCACGATGTTGAACAGCTTGGTCACCACCGTGGTCACGCCGTTGAAGTGCCCGGGCCGATGAGCACCACACAGCCCCTCGGTCAGACGCGAAACCGTCACCGTCGTGACGGAATCGGGCGGATACATTTCCGCAACGGACGGGCAGAATGCGGCTCCCACCCCCTCTTCCCGGCAAGCGGCCAGATCCGCCTCCAGCGGGCGCGGATAGCGCTCAAAATCCTCTCCCGGTCCAAACTGCGTGGGGTTCACAAAGATGGACACTATCACTTCATCACAGGCCGCCCGCGCCGCCCGCATCAGCGAGCGGTGCCCCTCATGCAGCGCCCCCATGGTCGGCACAAACCCGATCCGCCGCCCGGCCTTGCGCGCCTCCCCCACGTATTTGCGAACCTGTTCGATCGTCTCTAACTTGTTCATTTTCAATAACCTGCGTCAAATTGAAGCCACAGGATCCGTCCCCGCTCTTCGTTTGCGGTCTTCTACGTCCGATAAAGCCAATCCTCGGGGCCACTGCGCTGCGGCTCCAGCAGCCTCATCCAGGATTGACAGCCTGACCGATAAACCCCTAAGCTTCAAGGGCCGCGATCTACCTTTGACCACTAACCCGATCGCCCGCTGGGGTGTCTATATCCTATGACGAGACCAGAGCGGCCGCTTTTCACAGAGGACACCGGCCAACGGGACGCCGCTTGGGTGCGCGCCGCCGTGGCTGGTGATACTCAGGCGTTCGGTCGCCTTGTGGAGGCATACCAGCGCCCGGCCGTCTCGAAAGCCTATCGGCTGCTGGGCAACAGTGAGGATGCCGCTGAGGTCGTGCAGGAAGCATTTCTGCGGGCCTATCGGGCTCTCCAGCGCCTCAACGAACCCAGCCGCTTTGGTCCCTGGCTGATGCGGATCGTCAGCAATCTCTCGCTGAACGCCCGGCGATCGCGCAAATCGGCCAGCATGTTGACGCTTGAAGAGGAACGTGGAACTGAGAAACTGACCAGCGGCGAGGGGGAGCCGGTGGTTGCCGCTTTTGGACCTGAACTCGAGGCCCAGGGGCGCGAACTGCAGCAGGCCCTGGACGCGGCCCTGCAGACGCTACCCGAGAAGCAGCGCCTTTCCCTGGTGCTCTTCACCATCGAGGGATGGGCCCAAAAGGACATCGCCGAGTTCCTCGAGTGCAGTGTGGAGAACGTGAAATGGAATGTGTTCCAGGCCCGCAAACGGCTCCGCGAGCAGCTTGGCGGGCTGTTGGAAGACGAAGAGTGAGCATCGCATTCAGGAACGTGGCACCGGCGTCCGGCCGGTGATGGGGACGGGCGTTTCGCCCGTCGTGGGTCGAGCCAGTGAAGGCTCATGCCTGAAAGCGTGAGGGCATTACGATGAACCGGCCTCTGAACGAACAAGACGAATTCCTGTTGAGCCGGCTACTGGATAACGATCTGTCGCCGGAAGAGGCCGCTTCGCTGCGCACGCGAATGGAGCGCGAAGCCGATCTGCGCAATGCTTACCAGGAGATGAGCCGGATCGATTCTCTGCTGGCGGCCCGCCGAGCCGACCAGCCCCGGATTGATTGGTCTCACTTCCATCAGCAGGTCATGGACCAGGTTGAGGCCCAGGCCGCCAGCGGACGTACCATCCGGCTGGCGGATTTCCTGCGCGTGGCTCTACCTCTGGCCGCCGCGGCCTCCATCGCCCTCGTGGTATGGTTCTGGCCGCGCGGAACGGAATTCGCCCCCGGGGACGGCTTGCCCGCACCCCGGATCGTGCAGCATTCTGACGAGGCGCTGCCGACTCTGGCTGACGGGCGGCCGCACGATTCGGAACTCGTGATTCAGTTCCATCGCCCGGAGATGCCCGAGACCGAGGAGGCCATCCGTATCACCTACGCCCGGTCCGACAGCCTCTACGAGGAATATCGGGCCATGGATGAACGGAATCGACGCCGCGAATCCGGACGGATTCTGCTGGCCAGCAACGTACGTCTGGATGAGCCGATTCAACAGGGCCTGTTTGACTGAGGCCTGATCGCCGGTGAGAGGACCGGGCCGTCAGCCTGGTCGGGAGTTTTACATGCCGTCCAATCCTGTGATCCGCTGCCTGCCCGTGGGAATTGTCGCCATTTTCGCGATTTTGACCGGCACAATCGTTGCCCAGGTTGTGCCGGCTTCGCGTACGCCCGAGAATCCAGCACCCGAGCCGCCACATCCGGGGCAAGTTCTTTTCGGTTCGCCTCAACCCGCACCCAAGCCCGCTCCCATCGCCCGACAACACGATGAAGACGCCAGAATGGAGGGATTGATCGCCGCGGCACTCGATCAGAAGACCGACCTTAACATCAAGGACAAGCCCATCCTGGAAGCGTTCGAAATGCTCGCAGAGCAGACCGGCGTCCAGATCGAGGTCGAGGCCGGTACCGTTGGGCTGTTGCCTTATGACGCCGGCACCAGGGTGTCGGCCAGCATCAAGGGGCGGCCGCTGCGCGAGAGCCTCATCGCGCTGCTCCGGCCCATCGGCCTGCAGTTTGACGTGGAGAACCGGCGCGTGGTCATCCGGCCTACCCCCCCGCTGCGCCGTTGCGTAGAGCGAGTCACCTGGAAGGAGCTGGCCCTCCTGGAACGGCTCTCCACCACGCCCTGGAATGACGAGCTGGCCGAATCCCTCAAATTCCAGTTTCAGGACTCGCCCGTGACGTCCGCCTCGGTGAACCGCGATACCCTGTTGCGTCTGGCGCGCAACGTCGGTCAGGGCACGGCCGCCGAAGTCCTCGAACAGGCCACCGACCAGTTCGGCTGGACCTGGCGTCCGAAGGGCGATCTGATCATCGTCCTGCCCAAAACCCGGCAGATCGAGCAGCAGTTGCAGAAGCGCATCTCCGTCGATTACACCCGGACCAGCCTGGAGGATGCCCTCCTCGATCTGGCCACCAAGGCCCACGTTGCCTTGCGTTACGAACCCGGCACGCTGGCTTCGCTGTCCCCCTTCATCGCCGAGCGCTTCAGCCTCTCCGTCGAGAACATGCCCATCCGCCAAGTACTGGAGCTCATGGCCGGGCAGACCGGTTTGGCTTACTACATCGAGCAGGATGGCGTCCGCATCACCGCCAACCCGTTGAGTTCCGCGGGGTCCGCGCAGGCGGGTGCCGACGATACCGCCAAGATCGCCGACGCCATCGTGCGTTCGCGTTACACCAACTCGGTGGTCGGTCAGATCCTGCTGCCGGCCGCCAAGAACAAGCCCCAGATCGCGTTCTTCATTCGTGAGAACGATTTGTCGCCTGAGATGAACGAGCAACGCAAGGCGCTGCTCCGCGATTTTGCCGGCCAGTCGGTGCAGGCCAGCCTCCAGGCCATGACCCAACCCCACGACTGAGCGTCAGCCCCGCAAGAGCGTGTACCCCGCCCTTGCGCGGTGCCAGACCGCGCCGGTCGATGCCGCAACCCCATGAGCGGCCCCAGAGTCTGATTCAATGCCGGGTTATCGGAACAAATTCCGAAACAGATCGCATCCCGCCAGGAACGCCCCCGGGGCAAACCCCGTAATGTGAAGCACGGCGCGCCAGTCTCGCTCATCAGTGCGTAGTATCCACATGTACCGCACGCCTGAGAAAGCGGCGCGGAAGGGAGCACCGTACATTAACGCCAATATGTACGCGCGGGTGTTGCACACCATTGACTCTGCGCAAGTTAGTGGTTACTAATTACGGGTTGGGGTTCTAGGGACCACGAGAAAGGGAGCCGGCCAGCGACTCGGCCGGCGGGTGTTAAACGAGATGGAAGCCTATCTGGGCGTGGACGTCGGCGCGGTCGGCGTCAAGGCCGCCCTCTTCTTACGCGGCCACGATGTCGATATTTCAGGTCTCAAGCTCTTTCGCGCGCTGGGTGATGATGCCCCTCGCGCCGCCACCGGCACCAACGGCCGGGCCGGCAGCAACGGCCAGGCGTCGCGCAACGGTGACGGCAAGGCCGGCAGGCTGTTTGTGGCCGCGGCCCGTCGGACGCGCGGTCGTCCGCTGGAGGCGGTGCGCAGCCTGATCGAGGAGCTGCTCCGCGAAATTCCCGCTGAAGCCATTGCCGGTGTGGCCCTGACCGGGTCCGGTTCGTTCCTGGCCGCCAAGGCGCTCGGCGTGCGCCGGGTGAATGACTTCCAGGCCATCGCACGGGCCCTGGCCCGGCTGCACCCGGAGATCCGCTCGGTGTTCGAGATGGGCGGTGAGACCAGTAAATACATCCGCCTGGAACCCGATCCCTCCGGCACGGGCCTGAACATCGTCGACTACGGCACCAACGGCGACTGTGCCGCTGGCACCGGCTCGTTTTTGGACCAGCAGGCCGGGCGGCTCAAGTACCGCGTGGAGGAAATCGGCGAGATCGTCGAAGCCGCCCAGCGGGCCGCCCAGGTGGCCGGGCGCTGCAGCGTCTTCGCCAAGAGCGACATGATCCACGCCCAGCAGAAGGGCTTCACGCCGCCGGAGGTATTAAGAGGTCTCTGCCGGGCGGTAGCCACCAATTACAAGTCGGCCGTGGTCAAGGGCCGCACGCCCAAGGCGCCCATGGCCTTCCTGGGGGGGGTCTCCGCCAACGCGGCTGTCGTCCGCGAGTTGTGCGAGGCTTTCGAGCTGGAGGAAAACGACCTCCTGGTGCCCGAAGCGGCCGATTCCTATGCGGCCATCGGCGCGGCCTTGATGGCGGCGGAGGAAGCCAGGAAAGACAGACAACCTGTCCGCCCGGAGGCAGTTTCCCAGCCTGTCGACAAGGCGGGCACGACGCCCGCCCCCCAGCCGGCCGGATGCAGTTCCTGCACAAGCGGCTGTTCGCAGGCCTTCGATCTGACCCGCCGCTTCGCCGAACTCACCACCGCGGCCGGGGCCGACAGTCACAATTTCCCCACATCGCCGCCGCTGGATCTCTCCAACGTGCTGCTTTTGCGCGACAAAGCCCGGCGCTACACCCTGCCCGCCGAAGGCGAGCCCGTGGATGCCTACCTGGGTCTGGACATCGGCTCCGTCGGTACCAAGCTGGTCGTCATCGACGCCGAAGGCGCGGTGATCCACGAAATCTTCACCCGCACCGAGGGCCGGCCCATCGAGGTCGTCTCGCGCAGCCTGCGCGAGCTGGAAGAGGCCATCGGCGGTCGGGTGCGCATCCGCGGCGTCGGTACCACCGGCAGCGGCCGCGAGTTGATTGGCGAACTGGTCGGGGCCGACGCCATCACCGACGAGATCACCTGTCATAAGACCGGAGCGACGTTTGTCGGCGACATGCTGCTGGGCAAGCGTCCGGACACCATCTTTGAGATCGGCGGCCAGGACAGCAAGTACATCAGCCTCGCGCCTGAGGGCGGCGGCTCCACGGATACGGTGGTGGTCGACTTCACCATGAACGAGGCCTGTGCCGCCGGCACCGGCAGCTTCCTCGAGGAGCGCGCCGCCGAGCTGGGCGTGTCCATCAAGGGTGAGTTCTCGCAGTTTGCCCTGAGCTCCAAGGCCCCCATCAAGCTGGGCGAGCGCTGCACCGTGTTCATGGAGCGCGACGTCAACACATACATGCAGCGCGGCGCGAAGCGCGAAGACGTCATCGCCGGCCTGGCCTACTCGGTGGTGTACAACTACATCAACCGCGTGGTGCGCGGCCGGCCCATCGGCCAGTGCATCTTCTTCCAGGGCGGTACCGCCTACAACGATGCGGTCGCCGCCGCCTTCAGCAAGGTCTGCGGCAAGCAGATCATCGTTCCCCCGCACAACGCGGTGCTGGGCGCGATCGGCGCGGCCCTGGTGGCCCGGGAGAAAGTCGCCGCCACCGGCGAGGAAACCCGCTTCCGCGGCTTCGACATGAGCCAGGTGAATTACACCCTCCGAGAGTTCACCTGCAAGGCCTGCGGCAACAACTGCTCGGTCCAGGAATTCAACGTCGAAGGCGAGAAGACCTACTGGGGCGACAAGTGCTCCGACCGCTATCGCAAGCGGACCAAGACCGCCCGCCAGGCCATCATTCCCGACCTGATCACCCTGCGCCAGCAACTCCTCGCCGAGGACGACCACGGCGATCCGCCCGGCGCCACCAAGACGGTCGGAATCCCCCTGGCCATGTACACCCTGGACCTGCTACCCCTCTGGCGGCGGTTCTTCCGCGACTGCGGCTTTGCGGTGGTGACGTCCACGCCCACCGACCGGCGCATCGTGCGGGCCGGGCAGGACAGCATCGTGGCTGAGCCGTGCTTCCCGATTATCGTGGCCCACGGCCACATCGCCGACCTGGTGGCCCGGGGAGTGGACTACCTCTTCATTCCCAACGTCCTCTCGCAAGCCACGAAGTTCATGCAGAATGAGAGCCACGTCTGCCCCTGGGGTCAGACGCTGCCTTTCGTGACCCGCCAGGCGCCGGCCTTCAGCGGCTGGAAAGATCGCATTCTCTGTCCCACGATTCGCTTCCGCGAAGGCCCCAAGGCCGTCTGCAAGGCCCTGGTGGACATGGTTGTTCCCCTGGGCGTGAGTCCCAAGGTGGCCCGCCGGGCCTACGAGGCGGCCCAGGCGGCCCAGGACCGCTTCAAACAGCAGTATGAGCAGGCCGGCCGCGAGGCCGTCGAGATGCTCCAGCGCACCGGCGAGCCGGGCATGGTGCTGGTCGGCCGCCCCTACAACATCCACGACACCGGCGTGAATCTCTCGGTGGCGCGCAAGCTGCGCGACTACTACGGCGTGAACGTCATCCCCATCGACGCCCTGTCGCTGGCCGACATCGATGTGCGCGACGTGAACAACAACATGTTCTGGGACTACGGGCGGAAGATTCTCGCGGCCGGCAAGGTGGTGAGCCAGTATCCGAACCTGCACATCATCTACATCACCAATTTCAAGTGCGGGCCGGATTCGTTCGTGAAGGGCTTCCTGGGGCTGGCCAGCGGCAAGCCCTTCCTGGCGCTGCAGTTCGACGGGCATTCCAACGATGCAGGCATGATGACGCGGTGTGAAGCATACCTGGACAGCAAGGGAATCCTGCGATGGTGGCGACAACCCAAGAGCAAACCGACAGGCGAAGTCTCAAGGGCCGGACAATCTATATCCCCCAAATGGCCTACGCGGGCGCGCGCCTAGTCGCGGCCGTCTTCCGCTCCTACGGGATTGACGCACGCCCCGCGCCTGACTCCGACGCCCGGACGCTCGAGCTGGGCGGCCAGTTCGCCAGCGGCGAGGAGTGCCTCCCGCACAAGGTCACACTGGGCGACTTCCTCAAGGTGTGCCAGTCGCCGGGGTTCGACCCCGCCAAGGCGGCCTTCTTCATGCCCACCGCCCACGGCCCCTGCCGTTTCGGCCAGTACGCCCCCTACCTGCGACGCGTCCTGAATGAGATCGGCTGCGGCGAGGCCCTGGTGCTCGCGCCGACCAGCCGGAACGGCTACGAAGAGGTCGGCATCAGCGGCAACGACATTCTTCGCCTGGGCTGGCTTGCGGTGGTGGTCGGCGACCTGGCCTTGCGTTTCCTGCTCAAGACCCGCCCGTACGAGTTGAACGCCGGCGACGCCGATGCGGCCTTCGATGCCACTGTCACAGACTGCGAACGCATCTTCGAGAAGCCCGGCCTGTCCGTGAACGAACGCCTTCGGCAACTGGTCACGGCCATGGAGCGGATGCGCGACCGCTTCCGCCGGATCCCGGCCCGGTATACGAAAGACCGCCCGCTGATCGGCCTGGTCGGCGAGATCTTCTGTCGCCTGAACACCTTCAGCAACAACGACATCGCCCGGCGCATTGAACAGCAGGGCGGGGAATGCTGGATCTCCGACATCGCCGAGTGGGTCTGGTACGTGCACCGCTTTCAGCAGTACACCGTCCGCCGCACGCAGGGGCCGGTCAACGGCACCACCCTCAAGCTGGTCATCAAGACGCATATTCAGCGTAAATACGAGCACGCCCTCACAGCCCCCGTAGAGGAGGATCTCAAGGGCTACGAGGAGCCCCACGACGTACGCGAGGTGCTGGAACTCTCCCGGCCCTACCTGCCCTGGGAAGGCTCCCTGGGCGAGATGGTGCTCAGCGTGGGCAAGGCCATTTACCTGCACGGCAAGGGCGCGGACGGCATCATCGACATCAGCCCCTTCACCTGCATGAACGGGATCATCTGCGAGGCGGTCTATCCGGCGGTGAGCGCCGCCCATGACAACATCCCCATTCGCATCCTCTACTTTGACGGGATCGGGGCCAATGTCGATCGCGACGTGGAGATCTTCCTCGACCTGGCCCGGGCCTACAGCCGGCAGAAGAAACGGCAGCGGGTGTATCCTGATTACTTCGAGTAAGATTCCCCTGATGCTGCGCGGCTCACGGAGCCGGCTTATGACTCTTGCGAAACTAAATCGGTAATGGTGAGCAAGCCCGGCTAAAGCCGGCTGGGCGGGACAGAACAAGAAAAGGGCATTAAGAGCACCACGGACCACCACCTGAAGGTGGCGGCAAACACCGGCCGGCTGAAGCCGGCCACCGCGTCCGCCATTACCCGATTAGCGAATCAAACGTCATAAGCCGGCCCGCGCAGTCCACTACCCGGAGGTTCTGATGCGTCGGCCATTCATGAGTATTGGGCTCCTTCTGCTCACCGCCTTTCCCGTCTTCGCCGCTTCGCTGCTCGAGATTTCGCCGCCGGGCAAGCACTTCCCGCTGAACGCGGCCGCCCATCGGGGCGCGCCCTCATTCCAGTCCGGCCAGCCCATCATCGGCACCACCTACTTCTACTGGTACGACGTCTACACCGGCGCTCACCTGCGCGATCCGGACGGCACGGACGCGCTGACCACCCACCCGCCCCTCGAAAGCATGGCCGATCTCAGTTACAAGTCGCCGCGCTGGCACTATTCGCAGCTTCAGGACGTGGCCCAGGCCGGCATCGATTTCATCCTGCCCGTCTACTGGGGCGTGCCCGGCCAATATAAAGAGGGCCAGTTCGCCTGGAGCGTCGTCGGCCTGCCGCCGCTGGTGGCCGCCCATGACCGTATGGCCCAGGAACACGCGCAGGATCCATCGCGACCTGCGCCGCCGCAGATCGGCCTCTTCTACGACACCAGCACGCTGCGCTGGAACAGCTTCGACGGGCCAAACAAGAATCGCCAGATCGACCTGACCACGCCCGAGGGCCGCGAATGGTTCTATGTCACCATCCGCGACTTCTTCAGCCTGATCCCGCCGGCCAAGTGGGCGCGCATCGACGGGCGGCCGATCATCTTTCTCTATGCCGGCGAGTTCGCCAGGAAGATCGACGACAAGCTCTTCGATGACGCCCGCCGACGTTTCCAGGCCGACTTCGGCACCGACTTCTTTCTCGTGCGCCACTCCGACTGGCCGGGCAGGGCCGACGCCTGGTATCAGTGGGGCGGGGCGCTGAACCTGACCATCGGCGACGTGGTTGCCGGGCTGGGACCGGGCTACGACCACTCCGCGGTGCCCAACCGAACGCCGCTGGTAGTGGATCGCCAGGGCGGGCGGTTTTACGACCAGCAGTGGGAAAAACTGCTCCGCATGAACCCCCGGCGCCGGCCCTGGATCATCCACCTTGAGACCTGGAACGAGTGGCACGAGGGCACGGACATCGCCCGCTCGCGCAACTGGGGCGACCAGTACATCCAAGCCACGGCCCGATACGCCCGGCAGTTCAAACAGGGTATTCGACTCGAACCGAAGGGCGAATTCGTCAACGCCTCGCGCGTGCGCTGGTCCGGCGGGGCTGTGGCCGGCCTGACACTGCTGCCGCCGGCCGGCGATGGCTGCTGGGAGCAGGTGGAGGTGGACGGCGCACCGGCCATTGTCAGTACCCTGTGCGCAGGCGCCGCCGCACGGTACCTCTATTTCGATGTGGATGACGCTTACATGTACGACGAGATGGACCGGGCCGCCGAACTGACCGTCGTCTTCCGCGAGGACGACGGCTGTGAGAGCTTCACCATCGAGTACGACAACGAGGATCCCACCGCCGGCCCGGTGGGCGGCGCGTTCCGCGCAGGCCCCACCTTCAAAGTGGGCCAAACCGGCGTCTGGCGGACGGTCACCGTCCAACTGCCCCACGTGCGTTTTGCGAACCGCGCCAATCGCGCGGACTTTCGCCTGGCCATTCACGGCGGCCAGGGTCGGCTCACGGTCCGGGAAGTAATGGTGCGCCGCCTGCGCGGGGAGATCGTGAAGTAACGCAGAGAGAGCAGAGGAAAACGAACAAACCGCAGATGAACGCAGATAGACGCAGATGTTTGGGATTTATTCCTTATCTGCGTTCATCCGCGCGCATCTGCAGTTTCAGCTCTTATCGCCGCAGTTCGATCGGCGGCGCTACGAAGCATTTGGAGCAGCGCGGCTCGTACGCTTCCGATCCGCCGATCATGCTGGTGCCGGTGATCGGCGCGATCCGCTGCGTATGATCGGCCTCCCCCCCGCAGGCCGCGCATCTGCCCGTCATGTGCGTCACCCGGTCGGCCATCTTTTCGAGGTACGGCATCGGCCCGAACGGCTCGCCCCAGGAGTCGCGATCCAGGCCGGCCAACACCACGCTGCACCCGGCCTCCGCAAGTTGCCGGCACGTGTCCACCAGGTCGATGCCAAAGAACTGGGCCTCGTCGATCACCACCAGGCGGGCGTCACCGACCAGTCGCAAAATATGCTCTGCCGACGCGACCGGACGCGCCGTCGCTCGCCGACCGTTGTGGGTCACCAGTTCCTCATCGTGATAACGGTCATCGCAGGCATGTTTGAAGACGGCCACCGGGATCGATTCCGCGCGGGCGACGGCCAGCCACTCCAACAGGCGCTCCGTCTTGCCGCTGAACATCGGTCCGCAGATCAACTCGATCCGCCCGCGCCTTGTACTGCTACTTCCCGTCACGCCGGATGCTCCAAACCCCCCGCCGCTCCATCGGCCGAGGCCCATCCTGATTCGCCCCCCGCTCCCGCGAGGCCAAGGGGATATTCTCCACCGCTCCCATCATGTGCGAAACTATCGGACCAGGCAACTACGGCCCACCGCAGGCAAACACCCTGCCTGTGCGTAACCACGCCGCCGGCTGGTCAGACGGTTCCAAGCGCATGGATCGCAACATGTTGCGCGTGAGAACCCCATCCGGTCGCTGGCAGACAGCACGCCGATACAATCGATACAAACCGCATATCCTGCATGCGGCCACGTAAAGCCCGGAAAAGCCCACAGTTAGGAACGTCGCCGCACGAGCATCACCTCCCGACCGATCACGGCACACCGCCTGATTCATCAACGGGCGTACAGGCGTTTTCCGGAGGGTGAGAGAATGGAAGCTGTAGCTGGGATTGGAAGCATGCCGTGGGCCGGGGCCGGTGGTTGGGGGCAGGTCTGCGGAACGGCTAATGCCGCGCCGCTTCCCGCGACGGGCACGCTCGGAACGGAAACCGGCAGCGCCGTGAGCGCCTCGCAGTCAGCGCTGTCCGTCTCCTCGACCACTATGACGGCCACGAGCGAGTCCCTGGTCGCCACAGTCGGCGGCGCCGCCAGTAACGACGAACTCCTGGGCGCCGTCATCCTCATGCTGATCCTGGAGTATCTCAAGACCGACAACCAGCAGGAGAAGGAAGGCCTCCTGGCCCTGGCCGGGCTCCTGGCCCAGCAACGGCAGCAGGCCGGCGGCGCTACGTTGTTCTACAGCTCGTCGTCGCTGAGCATCGAATCGACCCAGATGGAGTTCGTCTCAACGGATCTCGCCATCAATGCGTATGCCGGCGGTACCGCCACCTCGCAGCAGGCTCCCGGCGTCGATCCGAGCGCCGGCGGGCTGGACGTGGTGGCCTGAATCATCTTTGAACGATCACCGGCAGATCTTCAGGAATGATCAACTCGGTAGTGCTCCCGGTCGGGCGACGCGCGACCCAGTGACCCTCCTCCTGGACGGCCACCAGCTCGCTGGTGAACTCGCCGAAGTCAACCCAATCATCGACTTCAATGAAATCCACCGGGGCGTTGCACGTCCGCCAGGCGCGGATCTTCTCTATGTCGAAGCCGTCGCCGACGGTAATCTTCGTGTAGCGCCCGCCCAGTGAGTCCAGCAGGTCGCGCACGGCGTAGACCATCTCGATGGTCACCCCCGGCCCGAAGCCGTACCGCTCCAGCGCCGCCTGGGCCGCGGCCCGGTCCCCGGCCTGCGAGAGAATGCGCATCTCCAGGGTTCGCGTGGGTTTCTCGTGCCCGCCCTGGTGCATCCGGTCGGGAGGCGTATCCAACCGCACGGACTCCAGTGCCGAACCGAATCGCCGAACCGCCTCGGTGAGCACGTCGCGCTCCCGCCCCTCGGCCCCGGCCCGTACCGTCAACGACGTATAGGAGCAGGCCCGGTGAAGAGCTTCGGCGGCCTCGACCCCTTCGCCGCCGTACATCACATCCAGCACGCGCGGCACGCTGCCGTATAATCCGAAAGACACCTGCGGACGCGAGCCCACGCGGATCTGATCGCCCCCTACCCCGAACCGCTCCAGGACCGCCGTCTGGCCGGCCTGCGTGTTGGTCCCGCGAGCTCCCCCCACCGCGGCCGCAATCGCAACGGGCCCGATGAGCTCCGGCGGGTAACGCCGGGCGCTGGTGTCGATGATGCGTATGGAATCGCCGGCCGCCTCCACCAGCTCAGCCATATTGGCCGCGGCCGCCGACAACGACAGGATCCCCCCGCAGAGCGTCTCCAGCGGTACCAGCTCGCCGAACGGCCCCTCCAGCACCAGCACGACCTCGCCGGCCGCAAAGCGTTCGCCATCCGCCTTCCCGCGCAGGGTCAACGGCCCGTTGCAGTGATCGTTCAGCAGATCCACGATATCCGCCACGCCGCACATCATCCCGCCACGCCGGCAGGTTATCGCGTAGCGCACCGGAAGATGCTCGTGCGGCGTCGCCGCCACCGTGTCGCTGCACTTGTTCAGGTAATCTTCGCTCAGATTGAATTTGGTCATATTCGAATCTTAACCGCCCACCCCGAAAAACGCAGCCTCTGTGCTGTTGAGCCAGGGGGTATCCCACCCACTTCATCATTTGACGAGCTCAGCCGTAAGAACCAGCCCATCGGTTCCGCCGTTTTCGTATATGTGAGCCGCCTGCCGGGTTCGACCAGGGCAGCACAGCTCCCAACAGACTGAGGACGCCCCGGCGTCCAGATCATGGTCGCGATGAAAACTGAAGCTCTCTCCAATCCCGGCCAGGAAGGCCACGGAGGGTCGATGGTGTCTCACCTGAGCGTTAGATCCGTTCTTCACGGCGCCGGTCTTTGCGCCGGCCTCGCCCTGACGGCGATCGCCGCGCCCCCCGACAACGTGGATGTCGTACGCTATCACCTCGGTCTCGGCGGCGCCTACGTCGCTCCGATTGAGGGCCCCCTGAGCTCCGCCTACCAGTACATCCACGGCAGCGATTCGACCCACCAGGTGTTCAACGTGCCCGTGACTCCCGTGATCCGGTGGAATGCCGTCGTCGAAACCACAGGCCCCAATAACGGGGTCGCCAACCTGGTCGTGAATCTTGAAGTGCACAGCGGCGCCCCCGACGGCCCCCTGGCCACTGACGCCACCTTCTCCGGTGATAGCGCCGACCTGCCGGCCAATTTCAGCGTCGGCATCTCAACCGTTCCCGGCTATGCGGCCCGCATCATCGATCCCGTCGCGCACGGCGGCCCCAACATGCGCTTCTGGAGTTACGGCACCGCCTCGGGTGGTAAACTCGAAGGCCTCGGTGCCGGATACGTGGACTGGAACAATCCCGCTGAGGTGCGCGCCGGCGTCGGACGCGCCATCCTGGCTAACGGCAGCCCCGGCCTGGGCCTGTCTCCTACCTTCGACGGTAAGCTCGACATCTCGCGCCTGCCGGCCGGCACCTACTATCTCGTCCTCACGCAGAGCCAGGGTGTCACCGTTTTCCGGGGCAACAAGGATCCCGCACAGCCCAACCGTGCCTTCGCCCGGCAAGCCGACGAGATTCCCAGCGCCAGCATTGGCTTTATCGTGGCCCACGACCCCGTGCCCGAAAATGATTCGGACCAGGACGGTGTCCCCGATTCTCTCGACAACTGCCCAGCCGTTGCCAACCCTGATCAGATGAACAGCGATGCGGATGCGCAAGGCAATGCATGCGACGACGACGATGACGATGACGGCGTGGCCGACGCTTTCGACAATTGCCCGTTGATCCCCAACCCGGACCAGACCGACACCGATCAGAACGGCGTCGGCGACGCCTGCGACACGGACAAGGATAGCGACGGCGTGCGAGACGGTGTGGATAACTGCCCAGTCATCGCCAACCCCGATCAGGCCGATGCCGACCAGGATGGCCGCGGCGATGCCTGTGATGGAGACGACGACAACGACGGCAAGCCTAATCCGTCCGACAACTGCCCCCTGACGCCCAACCCGGACCAGCGTGACACCGACGGAAATGGCATCGGCGATGCCTGTGACGACTCGACCGGGACCAACCCCGACAACGCCACGCCGCCGGGCGCAACCGATGAAGGCGGCTCGCAGAACAGCGGCAACGAAGGCGAACAGATTGGCGACGAGGAGGTCTTGTCCAACACTCCGCCGCCGCCTGAAGACCAAGGATCCGCGCATCCCAAGCCGGGGGCCTTCTGCGGGCTCGGCCTGGTTGAAGCCATCTTCCTCGCCGGGGTGGCTCTGCTGGTCTTCCCGCGCCGACGACGCGAAAAGCCCAACCGATAGAAGCAATGAAGCCCCGGCGGGGTTGTGGCCGCTACCGCACCACAACCCTGTCGGGGCTGGTATTGAACAGCTCTACTGGAGGCTCCTGTCCCGCTGCTTTGATGGGGTCCGCCGCTTACCAGCGTTCTCAGCGGTCCCGCCTCCCGCATCATCCCGCTGGTGCCGACTCTCCCAGTGGAGACGGCGCCCGGTTACCCGGTTATCGGTCCTGCTTTTGCGATTGGAAGCAGTCGCGGCAGAACACCGGCCGGCCTTCGACCGGGCGGAAAGGAACGGTCGTCTCACAACCACATGCCGCACAGGTGGCCGGGAAGAACTCACGACGCCCGCGCATGGGTTCGGAGGCGGAGAAGAACCGGCCGGCCCGGCCACGCCCCCCACCACCGGCACCACCCCGGGCTCCGCCTGAGCCACCGCCCGCGCCGCCGGCATCCTTGTTCCGGCGTTTGGCTCGGCAAGCGGGGCAGCGCTTCGGGTCATTCGTCAGACCCCGCTCCGCGTAGCGCGCCTGGTCGCCCGCGCTGTGCACAAACGGTTGGGCGCAGTCTACACAAGTGATTGTTTTGTCCTGAAAATCCATTACCGATTGCCTCCGAAGGGGCCTGACCACTGGACCACTCGCCGCAAGGGCCTGCAACACTGCGAGGATGCCGGACGGGCGGTAAGGGGAGAGAGAAGGGCGTCCGAACTTGCATACGGAATCGACCAGGCCTCAGCCCCGGACCCCGCGGATCCGGGTCATCTGCCCTCGCTGACACGAGGGGCACGTTAACCTATTGTTCGACGATACTGGATTCCTGATGGCAAGTCAAATATATAGCATAGCATGATTCGTAGCGCGCGTATGTCTGACGTTCCCGAAATTCACCGGCTGATCACCCATCATGCCGAGCTCAATCGCATGTTGTTCCGGTCGCATACCGACCTCTACGAGCACCTGCGTGACTTCTTCGTCTCCGTGGAGCCGGTCGAAGGTCAGGAGCGCGTAGTCGGCTGTGCGGCCCTCGAACTTGTCTGGCGCGACCTGGCCGAGATCAAGAGCCTGGCTGTAGATGAGGCGTGGCGCGGCCGCGGTATTGGTTCTCAGCTTGTCCGAGCCGCCATCGAGGAGGCCCGGCGCCTCGAACTGGCCCGCGTCTTTGCCCTGACCCGCGAACAGCATTTTTTCGAGCGCCTCGGCTTCACTGTCGTGCCTCGTGAAACCCTGCCGCACAAGGTATGGACCGATTGCGTCCGCTGCCCACTTCAGGAGAATTGTGACGAGATCGCGGTAGTATTAGGGCTTGCACCATGAAACATTCCAAGCACTCCAAGCAACGATATCAACTCATCCTGATGGCGACTGGTATGGCCGTGCTGGGGGCACTCCTCCTTTTCCTCAGTGTCCGCATTAAACCCGACTCCCCCCCTGCCCGCGAAGCGCGAACCCCGGCCACAGCCCCGGCCACCTCTCCGGCCGATTCGCCGACAGAGCGCCAAAAGAGCGTCGCCGCCATGAACATGAGCGGGATGCTTATGCTCTTCGGCCTGGTAGCTGTCGGCGTCAGCATCACCTGCATCGGTTTGCTCATCGTGGAGATTCGCCGCTCCCGCCCTGCCTGGATGACTCAGCAGCGCTTCCCGCGCCGCCGGTGAGACGCCAACCAGGGACCGGGGCAGTGCCGTGATGTGCCAACAGGAATGTCCGCCGGGCCGGACCATACGATTCGTGACACGCCGGCGGCGACTTCGCCGAACCCTTAGCGTCGAGCCGGCCCATTGAGCCCCGTTGCGTGCGGCAGGCCAGACCACCCAAGCGCAAGCCGGTAGATGCGGCCGGTGCATGCATTGGCAAACCCGGGCGCAGACCATACGCTATGGGGCCACGGGCCGTTTCGATTCTCCGGAAACCAAACGCGAGGGATATCGCATGTCATCACAACCAGACGTGAACCAGACCAGAATGGAATCCGACAGCATGGGCCAGATGCAGGTGCCGGGCTGGGCCTTGTGGGGAGCGCAGACGCAGCGGGCAGTAGAGAACTTCCCGATCAGCGGCTATCGCTTCCACCGCCGGTTTATCCGCGCAATGGGGCTGATCAAGCAGGCCGCGGCCGAGGTCAACCGGGAGCTGGGCTTACTGGATGCCAAGCTGGCCGGCTGGATCACCGCCGCCGCTCAGGAGGTAGTCGATGGCAAGCTGGATGACCATTTCGTGCTCGATATCTTCCAGACCGGCTCGGGCACCAGTACCAACATGAACACCAACGAGGTCATCAGCAACCGGGCCATTCAGCTCGCCGGCGGAAAGGTGGGAAGCCGCGACCCGGTCCATCCCAATGACCACGTCAATATGGGACAGTCCAGCAACGACGTCATTCCCACCGCCATGCATGTCGCGGTGGCGGAAGCGCTGCTCAAAGATCTCGTGCCCGCGCTCGAAGGACTGGCCCATGCGCTGGACGAAAAGAAACGTAAGTTCTGGGATATTATAAAGATAGGACGGACTCACCTCCAGGATGCCACGCCGATTCGCCTGGGCCAGGAGTTCAGCGGCTATGCTGCTCAGACCCGCATCAGCATCAACCGGGCCCGAAAGGCGGCGGCGGCTCTGCGCGAACTGCCCATCGGCGGAACTGCCGTCGGAACCGGAATCAACACTCACCCCGAATTCGGCAAGCGCGTGGCCGCCTGCCTGAGCCAGATCACGGGGATCGAGTTCGTGGAAGCCGCCGACCATTTCGAGGCCCAGGCCGCCAAAGATGGCATTGCGGAAGCCAGCGGCCTCATCCGCACCATCGCCATCAGCCTGACCAAGATCGCCAACGACATCCGTTGGCTGGCCAGCGGGCCGCGTTGCGGGATCGGTGAAATTAAAATCCCCGCCACCCAGCCCGGCTCCAGCATCATGCCCGGCAAGGTCAACCCCGTGATGAGCGAGATGCTCATCCAGGTCTGCGCGCAAGTCATTGGAAATGATGCGGTTGTGACGATTGCCTGCCGGGACAGCATCTTTGAGCTCAACGTCATGATGCCGGTCATGGCTCGGGCCGTGCTGGAATCGATCCGATTGTTAACCCGCGGCGTACAAGTATTTACGGAGCGCTGCGTGGCCGGCATCGAGGCGGACGCCGAACGGTGTGCGCAGATGATCGAGCAGTCGTTGGCCATGTGTACGAGCCTGGCCCCAGAGATCGGCTACGACCAGGCGGCGGCAATCGCCAAAGAGGCCTATGCCACCGGGCGGACGGTTCGCGAGGTAGCGCAGGCCAAGGCGGTGTTGCCTGCCGAAAAACTCAATCAGGTCCTGGAACCGGCCAGTATGACCGCCCCGTCAGAGCGACGGATGCCCGTCTCGGCGTAGCATTCGGCCGTACCTGATGCTTAGATTTTTCAGCAGGGCCGATTTTCCAGCGTGGAGCTTCTCTGCACGCCGATATCATGAACATGGGCTACCAACCACCCTTGCCGACGGCGTCCGTCTCCCCCCGCAAGAAGCCCCGCGGCCGACGGATGGCGATCGTAACGCTTGTAATATCAGGATGTTACTTGTGGTCCGCCAGTTTTGCCCTCGACGGCGGAGACCGCTGGCGGCTGGGATGGGACGGCGTGCGCACCATTAATTCCGTTCGGTACCTTATGATCGCCATGATGCCCTGCCTTCCCCCTCCTGACGAGGGCCAACGCCCGGGCTTGAGTGGATTGCTGCCGTTAGGTCCGCGCCCGGCGGTCGAACCCCGCCCGGATCCCGCGCAAGTGGCCGCCTACAACCAGATGAAGCGTCAAATCGCGGCGGTAGAAGGGCTTACATACATTTGGGAACGCCTCATGTGGGGTCTCTGCGGCTTACTGGCAGCCGTGGCCCTGCTGTCCTGGGTAACGCCCTGGGGCCGCTTCTGGCACCTGCTGGCGGCGGCAGCGATCTTTCTCATGACCGCCGCGACCCTCGCCGGGGCCCGCTACCTGGACATTCCAGACGGCGGCGGATTCGGGATCTGGCCGTTGTCCGGCCCGACCTATGAGGCACTGATGGCCCGTTTGGGGCTTCCGACGGGCGGCGGCCTGGGAGCGCCGAACCTCCTGCTCCACGTCTACTTGATCATGGGGGGCATCTTCTCCGCGTACGGCTGGCTGCTGGTGATTATCTTCGCGCGCCGCCGACGCCCCGCCGTGAGCTCTGCCGAGACAACGCCCCCGCCGCAGAACTGAAAGCGCCGATATCTGGCGAACACGGGGGTTGTTGGCGTATCCTGATGCGGGGCCCGCGCCCCTGACGTCGCCCCCGGGGTGGGAGCGACATTGGAGATTTACAACCCATGTCCGTGATCAGCAACTCGTTTGGCATCGCGCTTCTGTCCATCGGCATCCTCTATACCGCCTACAAACTCTACGGCACTTTTCTAGCCCGTCGCGTGTTCGGCTTCAACGACCAGCAAACCACGCCGGCGGAAGAGGTGAACGATGGCATGGACTTCGTCCCCACGCGCAAAGAAATCCTCTTCGGACATCACTTTGCTTCCATCGCCGGCCTGGGGCCGATTCTCGGTCCGGCCATCGCCGTCTACTGGGGTTGGCTGCCGGCGCTGATTTGGGTGTTGGCCGGTTGCGTTTTGATCGGCGGCGTCCACGATCTGGCCGCCCTGCTGGCATCCATTCGTCACAAGGCCCGCAGCATCGGCGACGTCACCAACGAGATCATCGGGCCGCGCGCCCGGCTGTTGTTCCTGATCATCATCTTCTTCCTGCTTGCTCTGGCCATGGGCGTGTTTGCCATCAACATGGCTGAGCTGTTCAATGATCTGTCCCCCCAGGCCGTGGTCCCCACCTTTTCCCTGATCGTCATTGCCATGATCATCGGCGTGATGGTCTACCGCTTTCGTTGGCGCCTCTTACCCGTGACCATCCTCGGCGTGCTGTTGATGTTCGCCACGACTTACCTGGGGCTGTTTCTGCCTGTCCCCCTTTATCGCGCCTTTGTCACTGATCCCCAGGTGCAACAGATCATCACCACGACCGACGACCCCGATCTGCCCCAAGTTCACGGAATCCGGGCGACGCGCGCGGACAAGGCCGCCCGTTACTTCGAGACCCGTGCTGAAAAGGATTCGGCCTTCAAGCCCCTGGCCGAGAACGTGGCCACCGCGCGTCTGCGCAGTCAAAGCACGTGGGTCTATCTCCTGTTGGCCTACGCCCTCGCCGCATCGGTCCTGCCCGTCTGGCTCCTGCTGCAGCCGCGCGATTACATCAACTCGTTCCAGCTCTACATCGGCCTGCTGCTGCTGGTGCTGGGTCTCGCGGTCTGGCGTCCCCCCATCAACGCGCCCGCCATCGTCTCGCTGGAGACGGCCCGACAGGATGACGCACCGCCGGTGCTGCCCTTCATCTTCATTACCATCGCCTGCGGGGCGGTGAGCGGTTTTCACAACCTCGTCTCCAGCGGCACCACCGCCCGCCAGCTTCGTCGCGAAAGCGATGCCCAGATCATCGGGTATGGCGCCATGTTGACCGAAGGCCTGCTCGCCGTGCTGGTCATCCTGGCCTGCGTGGCCGGCCTCTCCCGCGAGGAATACACTCAGCAGTACTCCCACTGGGGCGGCCTGGGCGGCCGCGCGCTCGGGGCATTCCTCACCGGGTCCGGCAACGTCGTCGCTCAGCCCTTCATCGCCCTCCTTGGATCCGCATCCGCCGAGACTATCATCACCTTCTGCCGGAACCTCATCGCCGTTGTGGTCGTCAGCTTCGCCATGACCACCCTGGATTCCGCCACCCGTCTGCTCCGCTATAACGTCGAGGAGATCGCCCGCCTGGCCCGCTTCAAGCCGCTGCAAAATCGTTATCTCAGCAGCTTCGTGGCGGTCCTGGCCATCGGCTATTTCGCCCTCATGCGGATCGACGGCAAGCCGGCCGGCTTGACCCTCTGGCAGCTCTTCGGCACCAGCAACCAGTTGCTGGCCGTCCTGGGCCTGCTCGTGGCCACCGTCTATCTCTACAAGCTCGGCCGGCCCATCATCTACACCGCCCTGCCCATGCTGGTCATGATGGTCAGCGTGAGCTGGGCCATGGCCCTCAAGCTCGTCGAGTTCTACTCCGGCTGGCAAAAGAAGGGCGACGTGACCAATCTCTCCCTGCTCATCGTGGGCACCGTCCTTGCCATCATGTCGGTCTGGATGATTGTTGAGGCGGTCGGGGCCTTCACCCGGGCGCGCCGAAACCGCCTGACCGGTGCGGCCCCGCAGCCCGCGGAAGCGCTCACAACGTCCGAAAAATAAGCGTATTTTCACCATCCCGCGATGGTGCGTGTCCCTAATTTGCATTCATGTATTTGCATTGCGTCTTTCCCCATGAGCCGCGCCCGCGGCCTGCGCGCCCCTCTTCCCTGGCCCCTGCCCGCTTGTGGGTGTCCCCGGTTTCAATGCCGCGCCGCCCTTTTCTGCGTCGGGCGCCCCACCTCTTCAGCCGTGAGGGCGCGAAGATCCCAACGATCACCAGCGAAGCAACCAGCAACCAGGCAGGGACCTGTCCAGGTGTGCAACGGAAACCGTATCAGTGGGCCTCCCCTTCCAAGCCCAGCCGTTCCAGGATGCGGTCGAAGTCATCCAGCGAGAAGTAATGGATCAGGATCCGCCCCTTGCCCTTCCGGGCCGCTTCATGGATCTCCACCTTTGTGCCCAGGGCCCGGGTGAAGCTCTCTTCCAACCGGCGGATCTGGGCCCGCTTCGCGTCCGTCTTCTCAGAGCCGCGAGCCGCTTCCGAACGCGCCCGCAGCCGGTCGCGCACCAGCTTCTCTGTGGCCCGGACAGAAAGATCCTCTTCAATGACCCGCTTGGCCGCCTGCGTGATCTCACTGGGCGAGCGCAGCCCCAGCAGGCAGCGTGCGTGCCCCATGGCCAGTTTGCCTTCCGCCACCCACTGCTTCACATCTGAAGGTAAGTCTAATAATCTCAAATAGTTAGCAACGGTAGAGCGATCTTCGCCGAGCCGTTCTGCGACCTCCTCGGCGCTTAGCGCGAACTCATCGCAGTACCGCCGATAGGCGAGCGCCCGGTCGATCGCATTCAGATCCTCGCGGAAGATATTCTCGACCAGGGCCAGTTCCAGCACTTCGCGGTCGTCGGCCTCCCGGAGAACCACCGGAACTTCCTTCAAACCCGCCTGCTGGGCGGCCCGCCAGCGGCGCTCTCCGGCAATGATCTCATAGAGCTGCTCGCCGGTTTGACGCACGAGAATGGGCTGAATGACGCCGCTCTTGCGAATCGAGTCCGCCAGGGCTTTCAGGTGCTCCGGGGGCATATCTCGTCGCGGCTGGAAGGGATTAGGCCGCAATTGGCCCACCGGCACAGTGAAAGTGGCCCGCGGGGGAGCCTCGGGGGCGGCGGACGCTTGCGTCGTGGATTGTGGTTCAGGTAGGGCGTCGCCGACGGAGATAAGGGCTTTGAGGCCGCGTCCGAGGCGTTTTTGGGGCTGTTGCATGGGCACGTCTCCACGTAGTCGATTCACTGCAAGTGCGATTCTATGGACCCGGTCGGGCTAACGCAATTCCAGCATCAGGATTGGGCGGGGGGGGGTTGTTTCACGTGAAACAACCCGCCGCCTACCGCAGTCTTATCGGCTCAGTCCTGCCGGCCGGGATAGCACAGCCACAGAAAGCCTCCTCCGTTTCACGTGAAACGACACCCATTTCGATCTGCGAGACCTGTCCTCTATCCGCCCCCCACCAAGCCATCCCGTTCTGCCCGCAGCCAAGCCCCCCATCCGTGGGAACAGCCCTACAACTTCTCAACCTCCCCCCTGGGAAGCAGGGGGCGGGGACGGTAGAATGACGCCCGCTGGTGCATCCAGCACGTGGAATGAGGGGCCTATGGGTGTTCTTCCACCCGTGCCCTGCCTGGACCGAGAACTTATGAGCCATAACCAACCTCTCTTTGACGTGACCATCATCGGTGGGGGGCCGGCCGGCCTCTTTGCCGCTTTCTACGCTGGACTGCGCGGTATGCGCACCAAGATTATTGAGAGCCTCGACCATCTCGGCGGCCAGCTCACGACCCTTTACCCCGAGAAATTCATCTACGACGTGGCCGGATACCCGGCCGTCCTGGCCAAAACGCTGGCGGCCGAACTCATCCGGCAAGCCGCCCAGTATCAGCCCGACATCGTGCTCAACGAGCAGGTGCATCGCCTCCGCCGCCTCGATCCGCAGACTATCGAGCTCGAAACCCAGCAGGGCCGCCACTACAGCCGCACGGTGGTCATCACCGCTGGCGGGGGGGCATTCACCCCAAAGCGCTTGCCGGGACGCGAATACAGCCATTACGAAGGCCGCGGCCTGCATTATTTCATCACCGACCTGCTTCAGTTCCGCGGGAAGCAAATAGTGGTAATTGGAGGTGGCGATTCCGCCGTCGACTGGGCCCTCAACCTCAAGCGCGTCACCGGGCGTATCACCATCGTCCATCGCCGGGACAAGTTCCGCGCCCATGAGGACAGCGTGGCCAAGCTGTACGCCTCCGGCGTGGACATCCGCACCTTCCACGAATTAAAAGCCCTCCATGGCGAGACGCGCGTCGAAGCGGTCACCATTTTTGACAACCGCACCGGGGCGGAAGAGACGCTTCCCGCCGATGCGGTGCTGGTCAACATCGGTTTCGTGAGCACGCTCGGACCCATTCATGAGTGGGGCCTGGCCCTGGACGAAAACGGCATCGTGGTCAACAGCAAAATGGAGACCAACCTGCCGGGCATCTTCGCCGCCGGCGACGTGGTCTCCTATCCCGGCAAACTCAAACTGATCGCAACCGGCTTCGGCGAAGCGGCGATTGCGGTCAATCATGCAAAAGTATTCATCGATCCCGAAAGCGACAGCTTTCCCGGACATTCCTCCACCACTGTCCCCCGGCAGAGAAAAGCGGGACGGGCAGCGATGGATGAGGCGGAGTCACCGTGAGCTAAAAGGGGGACACCCAGATCGTAGTTTCGCACGGAGGCGCAAACATGAGGGTTATTTGCAGGTGGTTTCAGTTGGTGATCGCGGGCGGCATCACCGCGGCGGTGGGGGCCCTTGCCGGTTGCGAGGATGTCAGCGTGAACGTGAGCCGCGCGCAGCCCCGCGCGGTGCGTCCCGCACCGAAACCCATCGCGGCGGCACGCGGCGCCCGCACCCAGCCCGACTGTCAGACCGCTTGCGAACCGTCTGCCGACGCGGAACTGTGTTACTACCAGGTCGTTCTGCTCAGTGGAGAGGCGCGGGCCGATGCGCCCACCGGGCTGCGCTGCGTGCCCCTGGCCCGGGCCCAGGCTGAAGCTGTCGGCCGGACGCTTGCTCTGCTCTATCCGCCCTCCGGGCCCGCGGGGACGACTACGCGCTTCTGTCTGGTCTATCCCTCGGCCGCGGAAGCCGAGGCCGCGGCGCGCATGGCCCTGGAACTCGACGTGGCCCCGGCCAGTGGGGCGGAGAGTCGGCCGGCCGCAACCCAGCCCGCGCAAGCCTGGAGCCTCGGCGTAGGTCTGTTGCAGGCGACATCCGCGTCGGCCGGCACGGCCCGCCAGTGGCTCCGCAGGGCGGAGGCGGCCTTGAGCGAAGCACTGGCCGATCACAACGCGCACCCCATCCGCCGATGGGCCGCGGCCATGCTGGCCGCCCGGATCGTGGAAGATCACCTCGACGACCTCGCGGCGGCGGAGCGCTATTTGCTGGCCGCCGAGGCCCAGGCCTCCCCTGGCTCCCTCGAGCAGATGGCCGCCGTGTTCGCCCGCGCCACCAATCAGATTCAACAGGGGCGACCGCAAGCCGCACGCCCGCTCCTGCGGCAAGTGCTGACCGGTTTCAACCCGCACCGCAATACCGAGTTGTACGAGCGGGCCGACCGGGCTTTGCGGGAGTTGGATCGACGGGCGTGGTAGACCGTCGCGGACCGCGCTTCGGGCCAAGCCCCGGCCACAATCTGCACAATTCGGTTGTCCGGAGGTCGTCGTTGCGGCGGCCAGACACCGTGACAGTTGTTTTTGCGGAAGGATGAAACCGTAGAAAGCCCTAATGCCGCTTCCGGCACACCCGCATCACGCCCCGGGTGCGCAAACGGCCGGTACAGAGCCCGGCCGCTACAGGCCAACAGCCGGGGAGGGGAACGGCCCGTACGGAGAACGGCCGCTACAGATCAATAGGCGGGGACGGAGTCCGGCCGCTACGGAACTAGGGAACGCTCCCACTGGAAATGGCGTTGACGGGGGTTACTCCTCCCGCTTCGTGGCGTATCGCGGAGAGATGGCCGTATAGGGCCGGCCCAGCCATTTCTTGAAGAGGATGATCTCGCCCATGTCGTTGCCTTCGATCACATGGCCAATCCACTGGAGCAGATATCCCACCGCCAACAGCGCCACAGGCCGGTACCACAGGTCCCAGCGCCACTCAGCAAGCTGCAGCACGGCCAGGATGACCGCCAGAATCGTCAGGGGAATGCCGAGGATGTGCAGCGCCAGCGATACGGGGTGACGGTGGCGAGCCAACCAGTTGGATAGCCATACGGGCACGTTGTTCCTCCTTTGCCTGTCCCCGGTTTCAGCACCATCCGTCCGGCAATTGTGCGCGTCGAGGCGGCCCCATGATTATACGTCGGACGCCCCTGGACAGAAGGGGCCGCCGGGCGCTCCACATGCGTCGATCCGGCCTTCCAGCACTCGCGCACGACAACCGCCGGCCCGGCGCAAGAAAAACCGCCGTCATACCCGAGGGATGACGGCGATCAGAAATTGTGCGGAGGCCAGGAGAATCCGGGCCGTCAGACGCCCGGCCTGGCGATCAAACGACGCCCTGGTCCAACATGGCGTCGGCCACCTTGACGAAGCCGGCAATGTTGGCGCCCAGCACGTAATTGCTGGGCTGATTGTATTCCGCGGCGGTGTCCGAGACGGCCTTGTGGATAGCCTTCATGATGCCGTGCAGGCGATCATCCACCTCTTCGCGGCTCCAGCGGGTGTGCTGGGCATTCTGGGACATTTCCAGACCGGAGACGGCCACGCCGCCCGCGTTGGCCGCCTTGCCCGGACCGTAGAGAATCTTCTTGGCCAGGAAGATCTCGACGCCGGCCGGCTCGGTGGGCATGTTGGCCCCTTCCGCCACCAGGAAACAGCCGTTTCGCACCAACGTCTGGGCATCGTCGCCCGAGATCTCGTTCTGGGTGGCACATGGGAAGGCACAGTCGCACGGGATGCCCCAGGGGCGGGCCCCTTCGAGATACTTCGCGCTGCGATACTTCCGGGTGTACTCGCTGATTCGCCCGCGACGGATGTTCTTGAGCTCCATCACGAAGGCCAGCTTCTCGGGGTTGATGCCATCCGGATCATGGATCGTGCCGTTGGAATCGGACAGCGTCACCGCGCGAGCGCCAAGCTGGTTGAGCTTTTCCACCGTGTACTGGGCCACGTTGCCGGAGCCGGACACCACACAGGTCTTGCCCTTGAGCGTCTCCCCGCGGGTGGCCAGCATTTCCTGGGCAAAGTAGACCGCCCCGTAGCCCGTGGCTTCCGGCCGGATGAGCGAGCCGCCCCAGTTGAGCGACTTGCCAGTCAGGACGCCGGTGAACTCGTTGCGGAGACGCTTGTACTGCCCGAACAGGAAGCCGATTTCCCGACCGCCCACCCCGATATCGCCCGCCGGAACGTCCGTGCTGGCCCCGATATGACGGCTCAACTCGGTCATGAACGACTGGCAGAAGCGCATCACCTCGTTGTCCGACTTGCCCTTGGGGTCAAAATCAGAGCCGCCTTTGGCCCCGCCCATGGGCAGGGTGGTCAGGGAGTTCTTGAGCGTCTGCTCAAAGCCCAGGAACTTCAGAATGCCCAGGTTCACGCTCGGGTGAAACCGCAGCCCGCCCTTGTAGGGGCCGATGGCACTGTTGAACTCGACGCGGTAGCCCTTGTTCACCCGAACCCGCCCGGCGTCGTCCACCCACGGAACGCGGAACATGATCACACGCTCGGGCTCCACGAATCGCTCCAGCAGCCCGGCCTTCTCATACTGCGGATTCCGTTCCAGGCACGGCCCCAGGCTGTGCATGACTTCTTGAACCGCCTGATGAAACTCCACCTCGCCGGGATTGCGACGAACCACATCGTTGAGAACATCGTTTGCATAAGACATTGCTTGATCCTTCTGAGAGCGCCAACCGCTGCTCTACCAGCTCGGCACTTCGCTCATCTAGAATGGTATAATCAACCTCCTTTATTAACGCAAGCTATTTATTACCAAAAACTTGTGAATCCCATCAAAATAAGCATTGACTTATTGGCAACATTAGCTATGTTTTAGGGTGATTGATCTAATAGCATAATGTTCAGCTTATGATCGCCATGAGCTAGTTCAGATAGGTGCTCAAATCATGAACATTACGGCCATGCAACTCTTCTGTGACGTGGTGCGGTGCCGCAGTTTTTCCCAGGCCGCGGCGATGAACAACATCTCCCAGTCCGCCGCCAGTCAGGCCGTCATGCAGCTCGAGAAGGAATTGGGCGTGCAACTGGTGGATCGTACCAAGCGGCCCTTCATCCTCACCCCCGAAGGAGAGATCTACTACAACGGCTTCTCCGACATGCTCAGCCGGTACGAGGCCACCCAGGCGGACATCCGCTCACTTCGCGAGGAAGTGGCCGGCATGGTCCGGGTGGCGGCCATCTATTCCATCGGCCTGCACGAGATGCGAACCTGCATGCAGGATTTCATGAGCCGCTACCCCAAGGCGCGGGTCAAGCTTCAATATTTGTTGCCGGCACGCGTGGTGGAATCGGTGCTCAACGGCGAGGTGGATCTCGGCGTCATGTCCTATCCCACCGCCACCCGCGATATCGCGGTCATACCCCTGCGCTCCGAACAGATGGTGCTCGTCTGCCACCCTCAGCACCACCTCGCGGATCGCAAAGAGGTCAGCATCAAGGACCTGCAGGGCGAGAACTTCATCGCCTTCGACCGCGACCTGGCCATCTGTAAGGAGCTTGACCGCCACCTGCGCGAGCACCAGGTCACTGTGCGCAAGGTGATGGAGTTCGACAACATCGAAACCATCAAGCAGGCCATCGAGATTGGCGCCGGCATCAGCGTGCTGCCGGCGCCCACCATCCGGCGGGAAGTGGCCACCAACGTGCTCGCCGCCGTACCCATCGCCGATGATCAGCTCGAACGCCCCATCGGGATCATCCACCGGCAGCGCAAGACGCTCACGCCCATCATCCGCAAGTTCATCGACGTTCTGGAAGCCACCCACGGGGACGGCGTCGCTCCGCAGAATAAGGGCGAAAACCAGGACGGCCTCGCTGCCTCATCAACACGACGCCAGTAGGCCCGCCGCCGACCGATCTTCATTCTCGGGCCATCACAAGGGGGCTGCGGTGGGGGACCGGTCGTCCTGAAGGTAAAACACGACCTTCTGCTCCCCGTTGTTGGCATTGACCATGAGCCTGCCGTCGCCGGGCAGATCCGCCGCCTCCAGGACGCGCAGAACGTGCGACCACTGGCCGGCCTGCGGCAGCAGGGCCTCCAAGCGGTTCGGCGCCTTCTGCAGGAGCTCCTCGTTGAGCCGGTTTCCCGGCCGACCGGGAAACAGCGCAAAATAGAGCACATTCGCTTCCACCAGCTCATTGAAAAAGTGGGTTCCCAGCGACACGTCCGGAACCAGGCCTTCGTGCATGGCCACGATCTCGCCCAGCGCGCACGCCTTGGAGATCTCGGCGTAGGAAACGGGGACACCCAGTGCCGGCGTCGTGGTCCCCCAGCGGCCGGGGCCCAACAGCGCCACGCGGCGGTCGACCTTGTCCTGGTGCATCAACCGGCCGATCAGTCGGGCAATGCAGTAACGCTCGTGAACCGGCAACTCGCTGTAGGCGCCCGGCACCACGTAGATCAGCCGGTCGATCGGCGCCACCCGGCTCTGCCCGACCATCACGCCGCTGGCTTCGAGCAGGCGGGCCTCCTCTGCAATGTCCGCCGGCACTACCGCCGCCTGTGCCTCCGCCTGCACCTGCAGCGGACGACACTGCAACAGGTTGATCCGGTAACCCTCCTTCTCAAAGAAGTTCACCGTGAACTCCGTGTCCACCGGGCAGCCATACGCCTCCTCGAGAAGCGACAACATCTCGCGAAGATCCGCGACAAACGGCGTCGCCGACAGCAGACGCTCGAAGGTCAACACCCACGAGAACACGCCTCGCTGGCCCCGGTCGGCGGCCAGCCGTTCCAGCTCCGGATCGCGCGAGGCGAACATGGACAGGTCCAGGTGCGGCGCTTCGGCCATCACGTCCAGCAGATCCCGCGACACCAGGCGGTTGCCGGCCAGATCGAGCGCATCTACCTTCCGCTGGGCGTAACGGCGCACCTCTTGCAGACCCGCTTCCGGCCGCAACTCCGGCGCGTTGAGGGCCACCACCCGCGTGTAGTCGTCGTCGGCCCGGTCCACCGCCCGCGTCCCCAGCCCGAAAACAATCCGCAGAAGGCCCGAACGCGGGTCGATCTGCTCGTTCCACGAGTAGGGGTTGTACGACAGGCCCACGCCGGCCACCTGCGGGAAGAACAGGCTTCCGTACATGGCCCCTGACACACGTTGCACCAGCAGCGACATCTGCTCGTCCCGGTCCAGCAGCCCGCGCGCGGCGCGATAACGCAGCGCGTTTTCACTCATGGCGCTGGCGTAGACGGTCCGCACCGCGGACATGAAATCGTCCAGCCGCTTCTGGGGCGAGCCCTGGTTGGCACAGAACACGCTCTCGTACTTGCCGGCAAACGAATTGCCGAAGGCGTCTTCCAACAGGCTGCTGGAGCGAACGATGATCGGGCTCTGCCCGAAGTAGTCCAGCATGGCCGCGAATTCCCGCTGCGTCTCTTCCGAAAACGAGCCGCTTAGAATCCGCCGCCGGCCCTCCTCCGCTTCGCTGAGAAACGTGGCCGGGTTTTTTTGCTTCTCCCGAATCCACCAGCAGCCGTTCTGCACCAGGTAGGTGTAGAAGACGTCCGAGCCGATGTGGAACGAGTCATGCGGCTCCAGCAGCGTCTCCCAGCGCGCAGACGCCCGGCGCAGAATTGCCCGGGCCACCAGCATGCCCGCCGCCTTGCCGCCGATCAGTCCCGTGCCGATGGTCCGTCGCCAGATCTGGAGCACGTCCGACAACTGCAGGTATTTCTCGGCCAGGTTGAGCATCTGGGCGTCGCGCGAGAGGATCATCCGCAGCAGGCGTCGGACCTCATCTTTCTGCTGGGAGCCGGACATTCTGCTCCGCCCCCGCGGCTCCGCCGCCTCCTGGGCTTCAAGAAAGGCGCGCGACCACACGCCGATCCGCGGCCGCGAAACGCCCGACCCCGAATACGGAATCGAGGCCAGGATCCGCGTGATCGTGGCGCTTTCCGTCACCGGCCGAAAGTCGTCGCCCTCCCATGCGTGCAGCATGTACATGGTGGGGGAGTGGCGCTGCTGGACTTTGATGGGGTGAATGTAAACGCGGTCATCCTGGCGATAGACGTCTACGAGAATCTGGGTGGTCTGGGCAATGGTGGTGGTGGCCTGCGGCGAGTGCCAGTTTTTCAGCACCGCGAAGTAAGCCAGGGCCTCCACCTCATAGACGTAGGGACAGGTCAGCCGGAAGAAATTCCCCAGCATCCGGTCGCTGGACCAGTCCACCGCCAAATCGGACAGGCAATCGAACAGGTAAACACCGTAATTTCGCGTGGTGCTCAGAACCTTGTGAATCTCGCTGATGAACTGCTCGAAACCGGCATCCGGGTGCAGCTCGTAGACTTCCACCCCCGAGTCCGCCGAGACCAGCGGCGCATGACGGGCAAAGCGGAAGTACACCACCGTCTTGCCGGCCTCGCGCGCCGCTTCGCAGAAGGGCTCCACGAACGGCCGGTAGTTGTCTACGGAGTCGACTTGCCAGACGAGATTGTCGCCCGGAAGAAGGCCCTTAAAAACCTCATCGAGTGCGGGCAGACCGGTGGTCAGCGGGGACATGGCCATGAAATAACATCTTTCTACGAAGAAGGTTAAGCCGAAATATCACCTTCCAGAAGGCCCAGGCGCAGCTATCAGTCTAGCACCTGCACCACATCCTTTCCAAGCCCTGCGGGATCCGCGGACCCCACAAAAAAAGCTCCGAACCAGCCGTCCGGCCAGTTCGGAGCCCATTCTGCCGCCCCTGGGAGTCGAACCCAGAACCCCAAGATTAAGAGTCTCGTGCTCTGCCAATTGAGCTAGAGCGGCTCATATGTTGCGACGTATTTTAGTCGATCTTCGAGCAGTTTCAACCGTTCAGGCCACACCTTTGCGGCGAACAGCGCGACTCGCAACCCCAGAAGCCGGAATTCACTGTTGATAATATATATTCATTATTTCTGATACTTCATCCTCTCACCCCACCCTAACATAACCGACGCGAGAGCGGCGGGGGCCTCGCGTCAGCTTTCCGGGCCCGGTATAACTTGCGGCAAAGGGTTTTGGGCTTGGAGCGCTGACTACGGAGGACGAGAACCATGTGTGAATCATGCTCAGCAGGCAAGCTGGCCCGGCGCGAGTTTCTGGCTGCGGCGAGCGCAATTGGAGCGGCGGGGTTCGTCTCGGGCACGGCGGCCGGTCAGGCGAGCCCCCAGCCTGCTTCCCCGCTGACCCTGCCCTTGACCAAACGAGACAAACAACCGGCGAAGGTTCTGGTGGCTTTCCTTTATCCCCCGGCCGACGTGGTCAACGAAGGCCGGATGGAGGACAACTGGCGGAAATTCAACTGGTTCACCTGGCCGGGCAACCAGTTTGAGCCCGAGCAACAGGAGCGCAAGTTCACCGCCAAGATCAAAGAGATCGCCGGCAAGTGCGGCGTGGCCGTCGAGTTCCAGCAGGGCGGCATCTACCAGGAAGCCAAGGTCAACGAATTCATCACCCGGGCCAAGGCTGCCCGCCTGGATGCCGTTCTCATCGTCAATTTCTGGAACACCCTCTCCCAGCAGGCGTTCCGCATGGCCACAGAATCGGGGACACCCACAAGCATCGTCTACCACTCCCTGGGCTCCAACCACCAATTGCCTCCCGATTACCTGCGCAACGCGGAGGGGCTCTATTACATTCACTCCATTGAGAACTGGGACGAAATCGAGCGTGGGCTGTGCGCCGTCAATGCCCGCAAGATGCTGGCCCAGAGCCGCCTGTTGCGTGTCTCCGGCCGGGTCCAGGCGCCCACCCGAACGCAGGAGCCGCGTCTGGACGTGGACATTATCGAGGTGCCGGCCGAGGAGTTTAACAGCCTCTTCGACGCCGTGAAGCCGGATGACGCCCTGGTGGCCGAGGCCATGCGCTTCAAAAACAACGCCGTGCGGGTCATGGACGTGACCGACGAGTACTTCGTGGACGCCATGCGGGCGCATACGGCCGTTGGACAGATCATGGAGCGTTACGGCGCGGATGCGATCACCATCGAGTGCCTGCAGCTCAAGCATCGCAAACCCTGCATCAGCTTCGCGACCAACAACGGCGCGCTCGTGCCCTGCGGCTGCGAGAATGATCTCAACGCGACGCTGACAATGATGCTCGGGCGGTGGCTCCTGGGGCGGGGCGGTTTCCAGCACAATCCGGAGTTCGACACCAGCGAGAACCGCTACTTCGGCGCCCACTGTACCTGCACCTGGAAGCTGCACGGCCCGCAGGGGCCCTCGCAGGATTACCTGGTGCGGCCGTTCTTCCACCAGTTGCCCAAGACCGCCGCGCTCGACGTGCAGTGGACGCCGGGGGCGCCCGTGCTCTTGTGCAAGTATCTCAGCGGAGAGGACATCCTCAACTGCTGGACCGGGAAAGTCATCGAGTCGCCCACTGCGCCGCCAACCGGCGGCTGCGCCACCCGTGTGCTGGTGGACATCGATCGGGTGGATGACGTGTGCCAGATCTACTCCGGTCCGCACCCGGTCCTCTACTGCGGCGACCGCAGCGACGCCCGCCGCTGGAAGGCCTTCGCCAAGATGTACCGGCTGAAGCTGGCGAGCAACGTGTAGGGAAGCACACAGCCGCCCGACATTGCGGCCCTTCAAGCCGTGGACGCCGGTTCGACTCCTGCCGGGGCGATTGGAAGGTATCGCCCAAGGCGGGCACCGACCTCGAACACCAAAGTCGCACGCCCGCTGGAGGTACGATTCCTCCGCCTTCCGTCATCGGGCTCGCGTCATCCTGGCCGTCTCCGAGTGGCCGTTGGCGCCTTCTTCCGGCCATCCGGCCATAGCTCGATCCTCATCACATCAGGATCGATATGACCCCCCATAAAAGCAGGTGTGCGAGAGACTTATCTTTTTCCACAGTTCGTTCGTTGGTTGCTTCCGCAAAAAGGCTTGACTTTTTGGGGTTCGTTCCCGATACTTCTGGTGGAGGCTTTGGTCGGCCCGACGGGCCGGGCATTGCCTTTTTCCTTTTTTACTCCTCCTCCCTTTCAAGCCCTTCCCCGGTCAGCCGGTCCAGCCGCCCGCGAAGATCGTCGAGGTAGACGATGCTGTGAACCTGCAGGGGGGCTCCGTCGTGGTCTACCTGACAATGAAACTGCATCTGATGAAGCTTCCGCGCGTAGGCCTTCAACTCATCACGCCGGGGCTGCGGCATGCTGTTTAGACGCCATCCCCAGCCCAAGATGTAAGCGGCCAAGTCGGCCAGGAAAATCCCGGTGGTCAGATCCGAATGGACGAAGAACGGTTCCGGCACGATCAGAGAACTCCGGAAGCGCCCTTTGTCGGTCCCAAGAAAATACGCCGCCATGCGCTGAATCAGGTACTTGGCGCGGCTTTTTTCCAGTTCATCGAAGATTACCAGTCCGCGTCGGTCGGGGCAGGAGTGCTGCAGCAGGTAGAAATAGCGCTCGAACAGGTAGACGACATCCTTCCGCAACAAGTCACGGTCCGAACGAGCGGCGTTTCCATCGACCACAGAAGCCAGCACCCTTACGCCGTGGGCCGCGGCAATATCCAACACAGTACCTACGAAGCGAAGAACAGATCGGCTATAGCCGGTCAGCTCCCGGGCCGTGACCGTGCTCGCGCTCTTGCCCGCGTCGTGCGCTTCCATGCCTTTCAGGAGTGCCGATCGTGCGAGGCTGGGCAACTCCTCCTCGGGGATCGAGATTCTCTGTCTTGCAAGGCGAAAACGCTTCCGCTTCAACAGCTTTTTGGCCTTCACTTCGGAGATGCGCAGATTCCGCAGGTAGTCCCCAAAGTGCTCCTTTTCTGCCGAGCGGATAGCTTTGACCAGGTTCCATAAGTTTCTCTGTTCAACAGCCACCCCCGCCAGGACTTCGCACGGCATGTCCCTGTTGTCTTGCCCGCTTTCATCGACGAAGAGGAGCACGAGTTATTCCTGCAAGAGAGGGTCGGTCTTGGCCTCCGATGGCACGCTTATCAGCGTAATTCGTGAGCAAAGGTTGTCAATCGAAGCATTGATGATGGACCGTCGCGCGCTTGCGAGCCCGGATGAAGAGCGTCTGGGACACGAGGCACCTCAATTACTATCCGACCGGCACCGCGGCCGTCCTCTCCAAGACCACTACACGCGTCTAATGTATCTCCGCGCGGTTGCCTGTGTCGCCTCGGTCAGCCTGGCAGCTAGTTATTCCTCGACGTTCCGATCTCGCATTCGAGCGTATGCCGGCCCGGGCCGACGGTTTTCTTCGTCCCATCCGGAGCAATGAGCTGGGCTTCGACACCGTCGGCGACTTCAGCATCCAGGCGGAACTTGCCGTTCTTGACCGTCCAACGGCTGCGGATGCGGCCAGCGGGGCTGTCGAAGGTGGCTTCGGCCTCGCTCAGCGGACCGGGCTCCGGCGCAATGAGAATCTTCTTCCAGCCGATACTGCCGGGCTGCTGGCGGATGCCGGCCACGTAGCCGTAGTACCACTCCATCACGTGCCCCAGCATGCAGTGGTTCAGCGACTGCACGCCGTCGCTGATGGCGTCCCAGGTTTCCGGCATGGCGGTGAGGCCCTTCTTGAGGATGCCGCCGTAGCTGCCCACGCCGTCACGCGCATAGACCCGGTGCAGGACATCCGACCGGCCAGCCTGAGCCAGGGCACGGATGAAGAACACGTGGCCGATGTCCCCCGGAGTCTGCTGCCAGCCGCGCTGCTCCAGGTCGGCAATCACTGCATCGAGCACGGCCTGGCGGTCGGCCTCGGGTACCACGCCGGCTGCCAGCGAGATGGTGTGGGCGCACTGGCAGGAGCCGTTGTTGGCGAAGGTGCGCTTCTGCGGATCGTAGAACTTCTTCAGGTACGCTCCGGCCGTGCTCGCGCGCAGCGCCTGGTAGCGTTGAACGTCGTCGGTCTTGCCCAGCACATCGGCCGCGTTGATCACCGCGTCGATGCACATGATCTGCACGGCGGTCGCGGTCAAGTCCTGCGGGGTAAAGCGGCTGGGGCCGGGGGGCCGGCCGTGGCCGTAGTCATACCAGTCGCCCAAGCCGCCGGGGGCAATTCCCTCCTTCGATACGGAGGCCACGTAATCGACGAAGCGGCGCATACAGTCGTAGTTGTCGTGGAGGATCCGCGGGTCTGCGTACCAGACGTAATGGTGCCACGGCAGGAGGGCCCCGGCGGCGCCCCATTCCACCGTCCAGTGAAAAGCGCTTGGGAAACGGGTCTCCGGATACGACGGCGCGACGGTCAGAATGCGCCCGGTGGGCTCCTGGGCGTCCCTGATATCGCGGGCAATCTTGGCGAACCAGTCGCGGCAGTCATAGCGGTAGCAGAAGGTGGGCACGAGCAGATGGGCGCATTCCAGCCAGCCGAGCTTCTCGCGATGCGGGCAGTCGCTCAGCACATAAGACATGTTGGAGCGCATGGCCCAGTCGATGAGGCGATGCGTCTCGTTGAAAAGCCGGCTGGAGGTGCGAAACGCGCCGACCTGGGGCAAGTCGGTGCGCACGTGGACCAGCTCCAGGCGCTCGAGCACGGGCAGCTTCTGCGGGTTAGGTTTATCCTTGTAGACCGCCCCCTTCACCTCCACGGCCAGGAAGCCCTGGTAGTGGAACAGCCACTGGTGCTGCTCCGGCCCGCCGCCCCGGAGCGTGTAGTTGAAAAGCACGGGCGCGCCCCAGCGGGGCTTCATGAACTTGCCGTCGTCGGAGCGATACTCCGACGGCTGCACGGTGAAGCTCTGCCCGGCGGCGCCCTGGACGGTGAAACGAAGTATGCCGGACGCGTTCTGCGGGAAGAAGGCGTGGAAGAGACCCGGCTCGACCTCAACGACCTCGCTGGGAGAAAACACCTCCTTTGCGCGAATCGGCGGCCAGAACTGCTTCTCCAGCCGCGCAGTGGGGGCTTGCTCCGGGCGGGCCGTGGCCCAATGTTGATCGTCAAAGCCCGGCTCATCCCAGCCCGCCGGCTCCTTTCGGGCATCATAATCCTCGCCGCCGAACACGTGACTGAACGTCACCGGACCGGGGGCCGTCTTCCAGGTGTCATCCGAAACGATGCGGATCTGGCTGCCGTCCGCGGTTTCAATGTCGGCTTCGACGCGCAGCAGGAAGGGCGTCCCGAAATTCGTCTCCGGGCCGACCTTGTGATAGCGACCGGCCGGCGCGGGCGGGTTGAACCAGAACGAGTTGCCCAGCAAGACACCGAGCGCATTAGGCCCCTTGCGCAGCAGGAGGGCAATGTCCAGCTCCTCGAAATAGATGGTCTTGTCGTACTGCGACCAGGGCTGGTGGAGAACGGCGTCTCCGGCTGGCCGGCCATTGACCCGCAGGTGAAAATGGCCCAGCCCGACAATCTTCAGCGTCGCCTTGCGCGGCGCGTCCGGCAGCGTGAATTCCTTCCGAAAAAGGGGACACCCGGAGTCCGCCGCCGTGATCCAGGCCGGCTCCGCCGACCTGGCCGGCGCCACGCCCAGCAGCGACAGCGCCACCCCGCAGGCCAGCAATCCGCCGATCCGGCGGCCAGTCATGGCGATGTCGTACCGGCCGCGCCGCCCTGCGCCGGGCCTGCTGACCCGGGCCGTCTGTGCTGATGTCATGCGTGCTGTTCCACCTTTCTTACCGATTCAGTCTCAGTAGCCGCTCGATGTCCTGGCTGTCGGCCGTGGCCGTGATCGTGCAACGATGCTCGATGGTCTGGCCCGGCTTCAGCATGATGAGCCAGCCGCGCTCGCGGTCCGTGGGCCGGCCTTCCACCCCGCCGGTCATCGGTTCCAGGGCCCCGGTGTACTCGCCCGGCCCCCAGTGCTGCCAGTTCCCCAGCCGGGGGAAATCGGCCTTGGGATACTCGATCCGCACGCCGATGCCGCGCTTGCGGTTGACCACGCCCGCCGTAACCATGCCCCGTGCGTCCACGGGCGGATCGATGTAGGTGAACACCTCGCCGGTGCCCCGGTGTGCGTCCAGCGGGGCGGGCGCTGCCCGGAAATCCTTCCTCTTGGTAAACCACTCCACCCCGTCGCCACGAGGCGTCAGCTTGCCCTTGTAGCAGTAGGTGCTGGCTCCCGGCTCCAACAGCGGGTAACCGAAGTTGATGTGCAGCAGCCACTCATGCTCAACCGGCTCGTTGCCGCGATTGGTAAACACATCGGTGACGCGGATGGCGGGCTCGCCCAGCGTGCTGCTGATGGTCCGGCGGAGCTCCACGTTGGGGTTGAATACGCGGGCCGTGCGGACCAGGCCGGTAATGCTCATCTCGTACTGGCCGCGCGAGGGATCGGGATTGACGATCGACTCGATGATGGCCGGCGTGTTGGAGTGCGTGCCGTGCAGGCCGTACTCTACGCCGTTCTCAGTGAACGGCCCGCCCGTGTTCAACGGCCCACAGCTCACCAGCAGTCCGCCGTAAAAACCCTTCAGCCATTCAAAGCCCCGGCTATAGGCCGAGCGGGGGGCGGTAATGCCGGTGAAAGAGTGCCAGGTGAGCGACTCGCCGCGAAACTCGGCGTCCGCGATATCCAGCCCCCGATCAATGACCACCTTGTAACGCAATCCACCGCCGGTGTTGACCCAGGCGATGCGGACGCCACGGCCGGGGCCGTTGTCCAGAACGGATGTCTCGATGCCGCCGAGCTGTTGCCAGTTGGTAATGGGCGCATCGGCGAACGGTTGTGAGCGACGGGGCCGTGCAGGTTTACGAGCCATGGGTTTCCTCCTCGTCATATCGACCGGGGCGCATTGTACGCCTGGGCCGACCGGACGCAACACGGCCCCCAGAAAAGGCCGCGGCCCGCACAGTCCGCACGCCGGCATGAAAGCCAGGTGTCAGACTTGCGGGCCGCCGATGGCTGGTTAGCCGCTGACAACCGAGATTACAAAGCCCAACCGAGCGCTTACTTGCACGGATCCGGGCACACCGCCACCTGGATCGTCCGCGTTACCTGGCGGGGAACGCAACGGGTCACGGTGACCGGTACTTCCTTCTCCACGCATTCGGGCACGCAGGTGGTGACCGTGTAGGGCACCTGCTTGGTCACGGTGTAGGGCACCTTTTCGGTGATCTGCTCGGAGACCATCCGGCAGGTTCTCACCGGCACCTTGCGGACGCGCTCTTCGCAGACGTTCCGGCAGACCTGGTAGGTCTCCGTCCGGGTCCGCTGTTCGGCAACCATCCGGCAGACGCGAACCGGAACTTTCTCAACGATCTCCTCGGAAACCATCCGGCAAGTGCGGACCGGGACTTTCTCGACGATACGTTCGGTCACCATCCGCGTCCGGGTGCACGGAACCTTCCGAACGCATTCCTCTTTCACCATCCGGCAGGTGCGGACCGGAACCTTCTCAACGATACGCTCGGTCACCATCCGTGTACGGGTGCACGGAACCTTCCGAACGCACTCCTCCTTCACCATCCGGCAGGTGCGGACCGGAACCTTCTCGACGATACGCTCGGTCACCATCCGCGTCCGGGTGCACGGAACCTTCCGAACGCACTCCTCTTTCACCATCCGGCAGGTGCGGACCGGAACCTTCTCGACGATACGCTCGGTCACCATCCGCGTCCGGGTGCACGGAACCTTCCGAACGCATTCCTCTTTCACCATCCGGCAGGTGCGGACCGGGATCTTCTCGACGATCTGTTCGGTCACCATCCGCGTGCGGGTGCACGGAACCTTCCGAACGCATTCCTCTTTCACCATCCGGCAGGTGCGGACCGGAACCTTCTCGACGATGCGCTCGGTCACCATCCGCGTGCGGGTGTACGGAACCTTCCGAACGCACTCCTCCTTCACCATCCGGCAGACTTTTTCCTGGATGGTCTGGGTCTCAGGGACCGCCACGCACTTGGTTACGGTGCAGGGCTCTTTAACCCAGCGGACCTTGCCCGGGGTGTAGACATACTGGCAGGTTGCCGGATCGAATCGGCACTCGCCCGGCTCCTGGATGCAGCGCTTCACCATGACGGTCTCCTCGACCGCCTTGTAAGTGCAGGTCTGGACCTTGCGTTCGCGCGTCTCCCAGACCGGCTTGCACACCGTGTAACGCTCTTCCTTCTCGAACGTCTCCGTTACCGGCTTGCACACCGTCCGGACACACTCCTTCTCCGTCGTCTCCCAGACAGGCTTGCACACCGTGTAACGCTCTTCCTTCTCGAACGTCTCCGTTACCGGCTTGCACACCGTCCGGACGCACTCCTTCTCGCTCGTCTCCCAGACCGGCTTGCACACCGTGTAACGCTCTTCCTTCTCGAACGTCTCCGTTACCGGCTTGCACACCGTCCGGACGCACTCCTTCTCCGTCGTCTCCCAGACAGGCTTGCACACCGTGTAACGCTCTTCCTTCTCGAACGTCTCCGTCACCGGCTTGCACACCGTCCGGACACATTCCTTCTCCGTCGTCTCCCAGACCGGTTTGCATACCGTGTAACGCTCTTCCTTCTCGAACGTCTCCGTCACCGGCTTGCACACCGTCCGGACGCATTCCTTCTCGCTCGTCTCCCAGACCGGTTTGCATACCGTGTAACGCTCTTCCTTCTCGAACGTCTCCGTCACCGGCTTGCACACCGTCCGGACACATTCCTTCTCGCTCGTCTCCCAGACAGGCTTGCAGATCGTCCGGCGGCATTCCTTCTCGATGGTCTCATACACGGGGTTCATGACCGTGTAGGGGACCTCCCGAGTCCGGGTTTCATACACCGGCCGGTTTACGGTATAGCGCTCCTCCTTCTCGATCGTCTCCCAGACCGGCTTGCACACGGTCCTGGTCACGTCCTTGTAGCACGTCTCCTTGACGGTGCGGTAGCAGGTCTTCTCGACGGGCTTCATCACCGTCTCGCGCACTTTGCGCATCTCAGTGCATTGCTGCGTCTCCCACACCGTCTCCGTGATCGTACACTCCCGCGTCTGCACAGGGGTGCAGGCCACGTGCGCGCACTCATCACCGCACGGCGTAGCACAATGCTTTCCCGACGTGCCACACGCGCGAGCGCGGCACGCCGACGATTTACAGGCCGAGTGTCCGCCGGCCATGGCGGCACTCGCCGCCCATGTCAGCCCGGCCGCCACTCCGGCCCACACCAACCACCTTCTCATTTCAGATACCTCCTCGGAAATAAGGTCCGAACCACCGGTACACACATGGGAATTCGCCCCCGCCATCCGCCCACGCCGGCGCACTGCATACGCGCAGCTCATTCGCTGGTCAGCCACTTCAAGGGGTGGAAAACCTGATTGCGGCGTCGATAGATAACCCGGGGATGTCGGCCAACGCCCGTCTGGGCCCTGACCGCTGTTTATTCTGGCCGAGGTATCACGGGAAAATGCCAGCAGGTGAACCTCGAATCGCACGTCTGCATGGAGATGGAACAGGCGCTGCCCGTGAAACATGCAGGTCGTGCAGAGCCCATCCTGATCCGCTCGCGGCTTTCATCCGGGCTGTCCGAAAACCCGGCTGCGCATCCTGACGAGGCCGCTAACGGCTTGGCTGGGTTCCTCTGGTTTATATTACTGCTCAGATGCCGAAGGCAAGCATGTCGCGCGCAATCCGCAGAGCTTGCTGAAGAGGCAATCATCGAAATGCCGATACGGATGAAACGTTGACTGGAACGGAGAGGATTCGCCGGCCAGACCTGGCCGGTGCTGACCTGTCGGCCCTGTTAACCACCGCTAACCACTGCGGCCGACAGAGAGAATCCCACCAGGAATTTTGCCTGCTTTAGACTCGGCGGGTTGACAGGAACTCGCCCCCTGGCTTCGTCGTAAGAGATAACAGGTGGGCCAAGGCGAGCTTACCCCAGCCGCTCGCCGCGAGTCGGATTCCCCTCCCGGGGGAAACGTGCAACGGCGGGGGTAGACCTGCGGTTTCAGTGACTGTGCCGGAAGTGCCGAGACATTCAGACCGCTTTCGGGTATAATGGCGGGAGAACGAGCGCGAAAGAAACACAGCCGGGATGCTCAACCAGTAGCATCCTCTTTGCCTACCACGATTTCGAAGACGCGGGAGTGCAACTCTCGCAGGCGCGAAGCGTAAGATATTATGATCGGGCCTTCGATTCGGGCACACGCAGAACTGACTGCTGCAGGCTTTCCACCGCTCAACGATTAAACCCTGGCTCTGCCGAGGTTTAGGTAACCTTTTACCGGTATCGGCAGCAGCCAGCCACCCGAGTGGGGGAATTTCCCCATTTCAGGTGACTACTGCCGAAAACCGGAGAATAGTATCAAATTGGTACTATTATAAGGGGCAGAATAACGACGCGCACGTTGGCGCGAGGATTACGGTTATGATGACTACACTAAATCGACACCACAAGCAGACTATGCCTGCCCCTGTGTTGGACCCGGAGCAGCTCTGGTTCGTGCCGGATCCCAAGCTCCGGACCAAGGCGGCTGCGCAGGACGCCATTCGCATTGCTGACTGGATTCTAGCCGGCAAAGAAGGCACGGAGCCGGACGAGCAGGCCCTGTTCATCGGCCTGCACACCTGTGCTTATCGCGCGGCCCGCAAAGAGGGTAAGCGGCCGATCCCGCAGGAAGAGCGCTTCGAATGGGCTCGCCGCTGGCAGCGCATTCGCGAATACATCGTTGAAAAGAATATGGGCCTCGTCTATTCGATGATTGCCCGGTTCGGCTCGCGGAACGTGGACGAGGACGACATGCTCAGCGATGCGCTCTTCGCCCTGGCCCGTGCCGTGGATCGCTTCAACCCCTGGCGAGGCTATCGGTTCAGCACTTATGCCTGCAACGTGATCGCCCGGGCCCTCATGCGCCGCGGCAAGCAGGAGAGCCATTACCGCAAGCGCTTCCCGGTCCAGCATGACGTGTCCTTCGAGCGGCCGGACCGCTCTCCGGACGATCAGACTGAACTGTACGTGGAACGTCTGCACCGCGCCCTGGAACAGAACCTCGGCGAACTGACCGAGCTGGAATCCCGGATTCTGGCCCAACGCTTCCCCGCTCAGCGCGAGGACCGTTTGACCTTCCAGGAGATCGGTGATGCCATCGGGCTCAGCAAGGAGCGGGTGCGGCAGATCCAGAATATCGCCCTGGGCAAGCTGCGGGGAGCCCTCGCCGAGGATCCGGCCCTGAAGTGACGCCTGGCGGCCGTCTTGGAGCGCGTACCCTGCCGCTCGCCTGCTTCGGCCCGAGATTGGGACCTGGAAAGCGGGTGGCCGGGATGGCGAGCTCGACCAGTTCAAACCCGAATGATCAGCGGCCGGCGGTTCATGAGAACCGTCGGCCGCTTTCTTGCGCAATCACTCTGAACGCCGGCCGCCCTCAGGTTTTGACGTTGTTCAGCAGCACGACGGCCAGGGGTCCGAACAGGAAGATGGGCACCCAGGCCGGCAGGGCCTGGAGATTCATCCCCGGTACGGTCAGTCCAGCGCCGCTCACCAGTTGCTGACCGGCGAAAGCCACCAGGAAGGTCACCGCGCAGGTGGCCAACGCCTTGGCTCCCTGGGTGAGCACGCTCTCCGGCAGCCGGTTCAGGAAAAATGAAATGCCCAGCAACAGCAAAATCATATTGTTGATGGGGTCCGTGAAACGCTTGTGCTTGATGCCGGCGATCACATCCACCCGCGTGTCGCCCCGGGCCACCAGCTCGTTGAGCTGCCGCGTGCTCAGGAATTGCGTCCAGGCGGCCATCTTCCGCAACAGCAGGTCCTCCGGGGACAGATCGCTGGGATAGAAATCGTTGGGCAGTCGGGTGGGGGCCACCTCCGCGACCACATCACCGGACAGGTCGTAATGCCGACCGTTCTCCAGTTTCCAACCCCGCTCGACCGGGTCCCAGCTCGCCTTGTCCGCGACGGTTACGCCAGCCAGCCGCCGGTGCTCGCCGGGCCGGGTGGACAGCTCGATGATGTACAGTCCGCGAACGCGCCCCTCGCTGGGGCGGAAACGCTGGGCGCTGATCAGCCGGCTGTTGCCGTCCTTGATGAACCACAGATCGTAAACCCGGGTACCCTCCACGTCGTCCCGGTTGCGGGCCACCTTCGGGGCCACGCGGGGCAGAATCAGCTCATAATTGGCCACCAGCAGCACATTCATGAGGAAACTGGCCACCACGATGGGCGCCGCCAGGCGGTAGAGGCTGGTTCCCGAGGCCAGCACCGCGGTCATCTCGTTGGCGCGCTGCAGCCGGGCCAGCGTGAAGCAGGCCGCAAACAAAGTAATGATGCCGGAAAGCTGCGAAAAGTACAGCGGAACATTGAACAGGTAATAGTCCGCGATATCCAGGGCCACTTGCCACACCGGCTTGCTGGACTCGGTGAACTCATCAAAGTTCACGAACAGATCCAGCACCACGTACAGGCTGATCATCGTGAACAACGAGACCAGGTAGTTGAAAAAAAAGGAGCGAAGCAGATAGCGATCAAGCGTTTTCATAATTTTCTTCACCGTAAACCGGTGCGCTAAAGGCGTTTTTCAGCCGCCATGATCCGAAAAAACGCCTTCTCAGCGTTTCAGAAACTTGGACAGCACCACCACGTCCGCCAGCGCCAGCACGCCGATGCCCGACCAGATAATGGCCAGACCGGTCAGGTGGTAGAGGGGTTTCTCCGATAGTTGACGTCCCGCGATGTTCAGCACCACGACCACCATGCCGGGCACAAAGCTGATGATGAACGCGGTGAGCAACTGGCCGCCCCGGAAGATGATGGCCAGACCCGCCGCGAGCACCAGCATCACCAGCACGCAGGCGCTGAAAGCCAGCCGTGAGTGGATCACCCCCACGATCTCCAGGGACTGCTCCGCCAGGGCCCCCAGCGTGCTGATGCGCGCGTTTTCCACCCGTCCGCCCAGATTAAACTTGGACGGCGGCGGCGCTGACGGAAGCTGCCCCTTGGCGGCCAGGTCAATGTGCTCCTGGGTGATGCCCAGCAGGTCGAGGTCACTGACCTGGTCCTCCCAGTCGAGGATGAACTGGGGAAGCGACACCGGATCCAGATTGGTGGCGGGCTTGTCCACGCGTTTCTGCTCGGGATCGAGCGGATTAATCAGGTATACCTGTCCGGACAGGCGAAGCTGAACAATGTGCGGATCCGAACCAAAACCGCGGGCCACGCGCAGGCTGCACCGCTCTGCGTGCCACACCCGGTCGTATCCCTGCATGGCCTCCTTGACCGTAACCCCGTCAAGCTGCGGACGAAAATCCAGCGGATCGTGGTAGGCCCGCTTGGCCCGAACCTCGTACTTGGGCCGACCGTTCAATGACCCCAATCGCAGAACGGCTTCCCGGCCGTTGAGCTGCTCAACGGCGTAGGCGTAAAAGCGGGCCTCCCGAGCCTGGGTCCGGAGTTTGGCGATCTGCCGCTGAATGGGAAGAAACTTCAACGGATCCCGCTGAAACTTGAGCAGCTCGGTCAGATTCAGCCACTTGGTCTTCGTCTCCGTAAACATCGGCACCGCAATCGGTTCGATGGGCTGATATTCGCTCGCGTACAGCCGCTTCTGCTCCAGGTCGCAGGCCCGGATGTCGTACATGACCGCCTGGGCGCTCGGATCTCCCGTGCTGGGGTCGGTCCAGAAATCCACCACCACCTGATGCGCGGTGCCGACGCGAAGCAGGCTCTCGTTCTCAATATGCATGAAGGCCGCCGACTCAATCCAAACCTGGGTGGCGCCCTCGGCGGTCTTCTCCGTGCGTGGCGGCTCGCCTGCGTGAACCACCACCGGACCCTGCTTGAAGTGCCCCTGCATGTTCAGAGCCGCGACGATCAGCTTCTGAAGATCCCGGGCCACCAGGGCCTCCACGTTGCGGATGGAGGAGGGCAGAACGTAGTTGGCGAACACAAACGTGAATGCGGCCGTGACCACGCTCAAACCAAAAGCCGGGGCCAACAGGCGGTGAATGTTGATGCCGCTGGCCCGGCACGCGTCAAATTCGTTGTCCGCCGCCAGGCGCCCGTAAACCATCGCGCAGGAGAACAACGCCGCCACCGGCAGGGTCAACGTCAGGGCGAATGGCAGAACAAAGCCCAGCAGATGCAGCGTCTGTTCGGCGCTGAGCACCGGCGCCCGCATCATGTTGAAGACACCCCCGGTCAAGCTGAAGGTCAGCGTCAGCCCGATGGCGGTGAGCGCGAACGTTTTCAGCAGTTCGCGGCACACGTAAGTCTGCAGAGTTCTGAGCATAGCCCTATAAGCCTAGTGAAATGCGGGATTCCGTCAACCGACGGAAATCCGACAGTCCCACGGGGAGTCCACCACAGATTAAACCTATAAATTAATTTTCACACCATTAAAACGCGCCGCGGGCAAAGGCAAGGGGGCCTGCCCGCCCATCCCGCTCTCGCGCCTCCGGCCCGTCCGGCACGTGTGCCCCTGAAGCGACAATCGTGCTCTTTCGACACCTGCCAGACCTATCCTCCTAAGCTATACTCAGCGGCGGCCTGGCATTGACCGGTGCCCGCCAGGCTGTTCGGCGATCGGATCATTCCTGAAAGGAACAACCCCATGAAGATGCTCGTTGGTTCGCCGTTGCCCCTTGCCGCCACTCTGGCGGTTGTCTTGTGTGTGGTCATTCCGCCGCTTCGCGCCTTGGGTCAGGACGCTTCCCCGGCCCCGGCCGGCCAGTCGCCCGCCGGGCAGCGGGCCGCGGAGTTCATCGCCCGGTACGAACAGACGATCCGCCCTCTGGAGACCGCTCGCAACCTCGCCGACTGGAACGCCGCCGCCTCGGGCAAGGATGAAGACTACAAGGCCGCCGAGGAGGCCCAGAACCGCCTCGACGCCGCTCTGGCCAACCCGGCCGAGTTCGCCGCGCTCAAGCAGATTCGCGACGACCTCAAAAAAGCGGACCCCAAGCCCGATCCGCTGGCCGTCCGCCAGATCGACCTGATCTACCTCGAATATCTCGGCAAGCAGGTTGATCCGGAACTGCTCAAGCGCATCACCGCCAAGTCCACGGCCATCACCCAGGCTTTCAACGTCTACCGCGCCGAAGTCAACGGCCGAAAGCTCCCTGACAGCGAGGTTGAGAAGATCCTCAAGGAAAACAGGGACAGTCAGTACCGCCGCGCCGTCTGGGAAGCCAGCAAGGGCGTCGGCGCCGTCGTCGAAAAGGACCTCAAGGAGCTCGTTGCCCTGCGCAACGAGGCCGCCCGCAAGCTCGGCTTCACGGACTACTATGACATGGAGCTCCGCCGCAGCGAAATGTCCCGCGAGCAGGTGCTCAAGCTCTTCGACGCGCTGCACGATCTGACCCACGGTCTCTTCCGTGAGGCCAAGCGCGAGATCGACGCCCGGCTCGCCGCGGATTATTCAATCCAGCCCGACGCGCTGCGCCCCTGGCATTACCACGATCGCTTCTTCCAGGAGCCGCCGGATATCTACGACTTCGACTTCGACCCGCCCTATGCCAAGGCCGACGTCGTGAAGCTCGCCGGCCAGTTCTACACCGGCCTCGGTCTGCCCGTCGATGACGTGCTGGCCCGCAGCGATCTCTACGAGCGGCCCGGCAAGTATCCGCACGCCATGTGCACTTTCATCGACCGCGAGAACGACATCCGCGTGATGGCCAACGTTGTGCCCAATGAACGCTGGATGAGCACGATGCTGCATGAACTGGGCCATGCCGCGTATGACAAATACATGCCCAAATCGCTGCCTTACGTGGTGCGCACGCCCGCCCACACCTTCACCACCGAGGCCATTGCGATGCTGTTTGAGCGCTTCGCCCGCCAGCCCGGCTCCATGCGCGCCATGGGCCTTGAGGTGGCGGATCCGGTCGCAGTGGCCCGCGCCGAGGCCCGCTCCCGCCGCGATCAGATCCTCATCTTCGCCGCCTGGACCCAGGTGATGGTCCGGTTCGAGAGCGCGATGTATCAGCAGCCCGATCAGGATCTCAACACGCTCTGGTGGGATCTCGTCGAGAAGTATCAGCTCGTGCGCCGTCCCGAAGGCCGTAACGCGCCCGATTACGCCAGCAAGATTCACATCGTCAGCGCGCCAGCCTATTACCACGCCTACATGATGGGCCAGATGTTTGCCTCTCAGCTTCACCGTACCATCCGCCGCGACGTGCTCCAGACCGACGATCCCACTCCCGTCTACAACAACCGCAAGGAGATCGGTGAATTTCTGAAAACGAAAGTCTTTGCCCCCGGCGCTACCCTGCGCTGGAATGAGCTCGTCCGCCATGCCACCGGTGAGGACCTCAATCCCAAGGCCATGATGGAGGAATTGCAGGCGGCCGCGCATGATCATTGATCGTGCATCCGAAAACTGATGGCGTCAGTTCCAACGATGTGTGCTCTTGCGCTTGAGCAGTGCCGCGTTGCTCCGCTTGCCGCCGACACGGCGCCCATGGCCTGTAGCGTGCTGACGCAGGGGGGAAGTGAATTACATTCGCACCCTGTGGCGGTCGTTCAGCCACCATTGAACCGTGAGAGATGACCTCGAACCGGTCAGGAGACTTTATGCTCGCCCAACTGGAACCCTCGGTTCTCATCAGCCGCTGGCTGCACTTCGCCGCATTTATTGTGGCCGTCGGCGGGACCATCTTCATCCGCCTCTTGCTCATTCCCGCCCTGCGGGCGCTCCAGCCGGGGGATGCCGGCCAGCCCCTGCGCGACACGCTGTTCCGTCGGTGGGGGCACGTCCTCCACACCAGCATCGCCGTCCTGCTGCTCACCGGCATCTACAACGCCTTCGTCCAGTTTCCCCGCCATCAGCCGGTGCCTGGTCAGGTGCCGCTCTACCATGTGCTCTTTGGCGTCAAGATGCTGCTGGTCTTCGCCCTCTTTTTCATCGCCATCGCTGTTACCGGACGTAGCCGGACGTTCGAAGCCTTGCGCCGCCATCGTCCCGCCTGGCTGACCGTCAGCATCGTCCTGGCCGCCGCCATTGTATTGCTCTCTAACCTGCTGAAACTGCTGCCTGTTACCAGCTGACGAAGGTCCGTCTAACTTGGGGGGCTGTTGCTGAAATTATTTTCCATGTGTTAATTATTGCCGATTTCTCATTATTTCATAACCTCCGCATCTGTCGAAGCTTAGTACGTTTCTCACAGCATCCCACCCTGCTCCGACAATCTCGTAAAATCTTATATTCATGTGACTTAAGTAAAAAATGCCCGTTTTCTTCTTTTTTGGCCACCCCCTGCAACCTTGGCCCCGCAACTGTGTCCAATGCTTCCGATGGACGAGGTTCTGCTCCCTGAGGCCAAGGCCGCTGAGGTCTCAGGTCACTCCAGGGATGGAGTTGGGCAGACCTGACAGGAGTATGTGAGAAATGCCGAAGTATTTGCATTGTCCTCATTGTGATCACCCCCAGATCGTGCGGAGGCTGGGCAAGGCCAGCTTCTGCCGCCAGTGCGGTTGGGCTTTTCTGACTTCCCCGGTCACCGGGACCGCCCGGCCGCTGCCGGCTTCCACGCTCGGTGAACTTCGAAATACTGGCCTGCTGCGTAACTTCCGGCCCGCCTACGCCATCGCAGGTTGATACCCCCGTTCAACGGTTTGTGAATTCCTCATCAGAGGTCGGGTGGGTGCCCGGGGTGCCTCTGATGAGGAATTCTTCTTTGATGTTCCCGCCTCATTCTTGACTCCGGCCCCCTTGTGGCGTAAGTAGCGCAGCGGTACGGTCGGAGTCTAACTATCTTCCAGGAGACGCGCGATGAGGGTGCGGCGACATCTGCCGGTTATCGTGGCGGCGCTGACGCTTCCATTCCTGATGGGGCAAGCTTGCCCGTTCCTCCAACCCCCACCACCTTCGCAGACGGAATTGACCCCTGAGGAACAAACGGCCATCGAGGCCGCGCTTCAGGCCACCGCGGCCCTGTCCCAGGCCGCGGGCATCACCCAGCTCCCCGCCAATCCAAATATTGACCCCGAAGAGGAGCCTCCCGTGACCACGGAGGGCACCTGTCCTGTGATCACCACGGAGGCCAGTGCCGCCGCCGAAGGCCGATCGCGGAACGTCACCATCAACTTCGGCGCTGCGGCCTGTCCGGCCGCGCCCTTCCCGGGCCTGAGTTGTTCCGGCAGCGCAACCGGCACGCTGAACCGCTTCGCCGCCACCCTCTCCCTGACGTTCAACAATCTCAGTTGCGCGTCACAGACGCTCAACGGCCAGGTGCAGGCCGCTTACGAGTTCGCCCCGGCCGGCGCTAACCTGAACGGCACCTTCAATCTGACCTGGACCAGCGACGGGCAGGATATCGCCATCACCGGCCAGGGAGGGCTGCTCGGCTTTGATCGCGCCACCAATGCCACCACCCTCGGCGTCTTCAACGCGTCCGTTTCAGCCAGTGATGCCGCTTATACCGTCGGCTTCACGAACGTTGTCCTCGCTTACCAGAACAACCCCGATCTGCTGCCCTCGTCCGGCGTGATAACCATCACCGGCCCGACCATCCGGCAGTTGACGATTCGCTTTAACGAGAACTCACCCACTACCGGCGAAGCGGAGGTCCGCATCGCCGGCGGGCCGTTCTTCACGGTCAATTTGCTCGCGCTATGATCGGCCCGCATCTCGCCGGGCCGGCGCGCTGACGTCACTCTTGGAAGGAGCACGACACCATGAAGGCACATCCACAGCTTGCGATCATTCTCATTGCGCACCTGGCCATTGCGGCTTCCGTCAGCGGCCAAGACCCCGCGGCCGCATCGTCCCTGGCCCCGGAGCAGTTCGCGATCCTGCCCTGGGGCGGCACGCCGGCCGACCCCGCTGTGCTCGCGGACATCAAAGCCTGCGGCTTCAATCTCGCCGGATTCGTCTCTCCCGACGGACTTGATGCCGTGGCCGCGGCGGGGCTCAAAGCCATAGTGTCCGGCCTGCACGTGGACGACTCAACGGCCGGCCTCGACGAAGCCGAGGTCGCCCGCCGCGTGAAAGCGCTCACCGAGAAAACCGCCTCGCATCCGGCCACCTACGGCTACTACCTGCGCGACGAGCCCACGGCCGCCCTTTATCCAGCCCTGGCCAAGTGGTCCGCGGCCGTGCGCGCCGCCGCACCCAAGGCGCTGCCCTATATCAACCTGTTTCCCATCTACGCGAGCGCCGGGGGGTTGGGTGTCCCCACTTATGAAGAATACCTCGAGCAGTTCGTGAAGACGGTCAAGCCCGCGTTCATCAGCTATGACAATTACTCCCTGATGGACGACGGCACACTGCGCGACGGCTATTTCCAGAATCTCGAAGCCGTCCGGGCGGCGGCCCTGCGGCACGATCTGCCGTTCTGGAACATCGTGCTGTCCAACGCTCACTTCCACTACGCCGAGCCCACCGACGGCGGCCTGAACTTCCAGATGTACACCACGCTGGCCTACGGCGCGCGGGGCATCAGCTATTTCACCTATTTCGCGCCCGCCATCGGCAACTACCGCCTGGCGCCGATCGATCAATTCGGCAACAAAACGCGCACCTGGGACATGCTCCGCCGGGTCAACCTGCAGATTCACAAGCTGGCTCCGATCTACCTGACCCTCAAGAGCGTGAACGTCTTTCACCATCCCAACGTGCCGTCAGGTTGCCGCGGCATGGACAGCAGCAAGTTCCTCTCCCAGCTCCACGGCGGCGACCTGATGGCAGGGGAGTTCGAAGGCCCTGAAGGCGCTCAGTTCGTGCTGGTGGTCAACAAGAACCTGCACCGCTCAACGCCTTTCGGCCTGCAGTTCAAGTCGTCCGGTCCCGTGGGGATGGTCAACAGCTATTCCGGCCATAAACAGCCCTGGGCCGGCGAAAACATCTGGCTCGCGCCCGGGCAGGGCATGCTCCTGTTCGTCCAACCGGAGAAGAAGTGAGAGCGGGAGGCGTTTGGAACTTTCCAACGAACACGGGCGCTACTTTGTCGCCACCATGATTAGGTCGGGGCTCTGCTCGCGGTCGTAGGGCTGCATGTGCCAGGCGCCGTAAGTTTCAATCCGGGTGGCCCCGGCGCAGCCCAGCATGGCTTCGAGCCCCGCCGCCTCCAAGCCCACGAACGGCACGCATTCCGTGCGCATCCGCGGCTCGGAGAGGTCCAGGCGCGCGACGATCATGTTCACATATCCAGTCGAGCCGGCGCGATGCACGCCCTTGACGATCAGGCTCTCACCCTCGGGCAGAGAGGCGCGGACGCATTTCTGCCACTGGGCCGGCCCGTCGGGCAGTCGCCACAGGTTGAGCACGTGGATGAGCACCCGGCCGCCCGGTCGCACGGCCGCGAGCATCTGCCGCAGGGCCGCGGCCACCGCCGCCTCGTCGCCGGCCAGCGCGAGGGAGTTGCCCACGCAGATCGCTACGTCGAACGAAGCCGGCTCCGGATGTGGCTGATCAAACCCGCGCACCACCCAGCGAAGCGTCTGCGACTCGCCAAACCGCTCCCGGCAGCGCTCGATCATGGCTGGACTGATGTCCGCCCCCTCGACCGTCAGGCCCCAGGAGTGAAACATCGCCGCGTGCCGACCCGTCCCGCAGGCCACATCCAGTACGCTGCGAGCGCGCACCTCATCGAACAACCGTCGATAGAAGCCCTCTTCATGCGCCAGCCGCCTGGGCCAGTCGATCATCGCCTCGTAGGCGTCCGAGAAGTCGTCAAATGCCTGGTTACGCATAGTCTACCGGATGCATTGTAGCGGCTTGTGCCTCTGCCGGTACCATTCGTGCTCGTTGCGGGGGGTGTGTCGCACTGCCGGACCACCGGCCGGCGCGAGAGGTGGCGGGGGAAGAACCGGCCCCTTGTCCGGTAGTCGCTCCCGGTTCCCGCCTTTACCGCGGAGCGATCCCTGACGACAATAGATATCATGAACGATACCCTGCTCCAACGCCAACGATGGTTCCGCTCCTTTCCCGAGGGTACGCTCGAATTCCTGCTGGTTACACGACTTGCGAGCGTGTTCCTGCTGCTGGCCCTGGGGGTCATGCGTGAGGCGCAGCGTCCCATGGTGCTGGTGGTGCTGGCCATCGTGTTGCTCGTGGATTACGCCCTCATGATCTGGTGGGCGGTCCAGATGGCCGTGGACCTGAACATGCTGTGCGGTCGGCCGGACGGCGGCTCCGCCCCCCAGACCGAAGCCTTAAACTCCGACGCGGATACGGGGGCCGACCCGTGCGGGCCACGCCAGCCCGTCGCCCTCGTGGCCCTGCTGGCCTGCCTGCCGGCGATCATCCTGTGTCTGACCCTCGCGCCCTGGCCGGAGCTGGTGCTTGCGCACCGGACCCTGCCGGCTGCGCTGACCCGCGTGCTGCTCCCTGTCGCGGGCGTGCTGTTCCTCATCACCCTCGTTCTCGGCTACCGGGCCCTGCGACGGATCCGGCTGGGACCGCCGCTGTGGACCGTGCTGCTGCTCGTGCCCTTCGTGCACTGGTTCGCGATGCACCGCCTGCTCGGGCACATGCGCACCCGACTGGAGACCTATCAGCGCGGCCGGGGGGAAACGCCCACCGAGGGCCCGATCCTGGCAGTGCCCATCGCGGATGTAAGCTGGTTTCTAGCTGTGGTTCCCTGGGTCATCGTGGCCGGCCTGCGGCTGGCCAAGGGGCTCTGGTCCAACTACTTTCCCCCGTGCGGCGCGGCGCTTGTCGCCCTCTTTGCAGTGGCCGACGTGGCCGCGATGGAGGGCTTCCAGCGTCATTTCACCGCGGTCCTGCGTCGGCAAGGGCCGTCCCTGCGTCCCTGAATCAGAAGCCCTTCAGAAGCTCCGAGAGCCGGACGCGCAGGGCCTGCGACAGGCGAAACAGGGTGGTCAGCGAAGGGGCGCTCAGGCCCGCCTCGATCTGGGAAATCTGGGCCTGGCTGATGTTGATACGGCTGCCCAGTTGACGCATGGTCAGATTCGCCCGCTGGCGCGCGAGCTTGAGCCGCCAGCCCAGCTCGCGCAAAAACTGATGATCGGCATTGATCAGCAGCCCGTCGTTGGCCAGCACGGTCTCAACAGCGTTGACCAGCTCGTCCTTGCCGATCGGTTTGATGAGGTAGTTGCGGACGCCCCGCTGCATGCCCGCAGTGGCCATTTCCACCGAAGGCTGGCCGGTCATGAGGATCACGGGCGGACACGCCTTGGCGGCAGAGAGCTGATCCATGACCTCCAGGCCCGATTCATCCGGCAGGGCGTAGTCGATCAAAAGCAGGTGGTAATGATGCTGCGCAGCCTTATGGCGGGCCTCGAAACCTGACTTGGCCATCTCGGCCTTAAAGCCCGCCTGCCCCAGAAAGTCGACCAGCGACCCGCGAACCTCCTCGGCCGGGTCTACCACCAGGATGCGAATCTCTGAGCGTTCCATTGCGTTGCTTCCTCAATGCGTAAGCCTGCGACCGAGAACCTACCCGTCCTGCGATCAGCATGGCTTGCGATTTCATTGTAAGATAACATTTTAACGCCACCGCTGTCCATGTAAAGGATTGATACCAAATAAAGTTAAATAAAAGTAAATCCTGCATGCCGGCCCAAGGGGCCGCGAATCAGGACTGCAATTCGCGTTACGGCTGGCCTTCCAGTAGTATAAATGAGTGGTGAATACACCCTACCGTGGGAGATGACTGCATGAAGCTCACGATTATCGGGACCGGCTACGTCGGGCTGGTCACCAGCGCGTGCCTGAGCGACACCGGAAACGAGGTGGTCGGTTATGATACGGACCGTGAGAAGGTCGCCGCCCTTCGCCGGGGGGAGTGCCCTATTTATGAACCGGGCCTGGAAGAGCTGCTGCGTTTGAACATCGCGGCCGGCCGCCTGCAATTCAGCACCGACGCCCGCGAGGCCGTTCAGCACGGCGAAGTCATCTTCATCGCGGTGGGGACCCCCCCGAAACCCGACGGAGCGCCGGACTTAAGCGCCCTGTACGCGGTGGCCGACGACATCGCCACGCACGTGGACACGCCGAAGATCGTGGTCATTAAGAGCACCGTCCCGGTCGGGACCGGCGATGAACTGGAAGAGCGGATCAACCGGCGGGCCCCGCATCGGGTCAACGTGGTCAACGTCCCCGAGTTTCTTAAGGAAGGCACCGCGGTCGACGACTTTTTGCGCCCGGACCGGGTGGTCATCGGCGCGGAGGACGCCGCTGCAGCGGCCGTGCTGCGCGAATTGCATGAGCCCTTCGTGCGTAACCAGCGCCCCATCTACATCATGCACCGCAAGGCCGCGGAGATGACCAAGTACGCCGCCAACAGCTACCTGGCCATGCGTATCAGCTTCATCAATCACGTTGCGGCGGTGTGTGACGCCCTGGGGATCGATGTCAACGAGGTGCGCACCGGTATGGGTTCCGACACGCGCATCGGCTTCCAGTTCCTCTATCCCGGCGCCGGCTACGGCGGGAGTTGCTTCCCGAAGGACGTGCAGGCCCTGGCCTTCGTGTCACGGCGGGCAGGCGTGCCGGCGGAGCTGATCGACAGCGTGGACCGGGTTAATCAGCGCCAGCGCGAGGCGTTGTTCCACAAGATCGTGGCGCGCTTCGGGGAGTCGCTGGCCGGCCGGACCTTCGCCGTCTGGGGCGTGGCCTTCAAGCCCAAAACCGATGACATCCGCGAGGCCCCCGCCGTCGTGCTCATCGACAAGCTACTGGAGGCCGGCGCCGCCATCCGGGCCCACGACCCGCAAGCCCTCGACAACCTGAAACGCCGCTACGGCAACCGCATCAGCTATCACACCTCCAGCTATGAGGCCCTCGATTCGGCCGATGCCCTGGTGGTGGTCACCGAGTGGAACGAGTTCCGCTCGCCGAACTTTACGGAGATGCAGCGGCGGCTCAAACGACCGGTGATCTTCGACGGGCGCAATCTCTACTCGCTGGAGGCCATGCGCAACCGGCGCTTCGAATACTACTCCATCGGCCGTCCGCCGGTGACGCCGGCCGGCGAAAAGGACATGGCGCGCAACGACGGGTAGGGCGGTCTGCATTCGAGAGGGTAAGCACCTCTCCCGCAGCCCCGGGTGCCCCTTCGCACAGGGTCTCCCAAGATGACAGCACAAAGCGTGGGTGCTCCACCTCTTCCAGAGGTGGCGGGCGCGAAGACTCAAACGATCAGCAGCTTGTTAGATGTCCAGGTTCTTGACGTTCGGCGCGTTGGCCTCGATGAACTCGCGCCGGGCCTCTACGTTGTCGCCCATCAGAATCGAGAAGATGCGGTCTGCCTCGCGGGCGTCGACCTCGAGCTGATTCGCATCGTCCGGCTCATCGGAGAGCACCACTTTGAGCAGGCCCCGGTTGGCCGGGTCCATGGTCGTCTCCCAGAGCTGCTCGGAGTTCATCTCGCCGAGACCCTTGAACCGCCGGGTTTCCAGTCCCACGCTGCCCAGGCGGCGCACGGCGTCCACCAGGTCGGCCAGATTATCAAGCTCGATGGGGTCATGGTCCGCCCGCGTGACCACAAACCGCGCCGGCGGAATGGTGCCATCCACATTCTCCACCCGCTTGGCGAAGTAGTCGTCCATGGACAGGCCCATGTTCTTGAGCTTGGCGATGATCTCCTCGAGCACCTGGCACTCGCCCAGGTCGGAGCGGATGATGCGATGTTTCTTGCCGTTACCGTTACCGTTGCCGGTGGTGCTCAGAACGGAGGCGGCCTCGATGATCTCGATCTCGCCCCAGCGGGAACGTTCCTCGGCGCAGAGGCGCTGGAATTCCTCGTCGCTGTAACCGAAGTACTCGAGCGGACCGGTCCCGTCCGGCCGGTGTACCATGACCCGGTAGACAGGCAGGTGACCGTTCTCGTCCATGTGCCGCGTTACCATGTCGTGGAGCGTGATGCCCCGCCGGCGGAGCATGCGTGTCTGGGTCTCGATGCGCTCCAGCAGCGTATAGAGCTCCTGCAATTCGCTGCCGCTGACGGTCCGCTCGGTCCCGTTATCGCGGATGACCAGGGCGGCCCCCTCGAGGCCCCATTCGCGGAGCTTGCGGTTGAGCACGCCGTCGTTGAGCACGTACTCGCTCTTTCGACCTTTCTTGATCAGGTACAGCGGCGGCTGGGCGACATAGATGAACCCGCCCTCGATCAACGGCCGCATGTGCCGGAAGAAGAAGGTGAGCAGCAGCGTACGGATATGGCTACCGTCCACATCGGCGTCGCACATGATGATGATCTTGCCGTAACGGCGCTTGCTCACGTCGAACTCGTCGGCGCCGATGCCGCAGCCTAAGGCGCTGATGAGCGTCTTGATCTCTTCGTGGCTGAGCATCTTGTCGATGCGGGCCTTCTCCACGTTGAGGATCTTGCCCTTCAGCGGCAGGATGGCCTGGAAGGACGAGTCGCGGCCGGTCTTGGCGCTGCCGCCTGCGCTCTGGCCCTCGACGATGAACAGCTCGGTGGAATCGGCATCCTTGTCCCGGCAGTCCCATAGCTTGCCGGGCAGGCCGCCGCCGGACAACGCGCTCTTGCGGGTCAATTCCCGGGCCTTGCGCGCGGCCTCGCGGGCCAGCGCCGCCTGCACGCCCTTGGTAACGATCCGCTTGGCTTCAGTGGGATTCTCCTCCAGAAAGTTCCCGAGCTGCTCGTTGACCGTCTGGGTGACGAAGCTCTCCACCTCCGGGTTCATGAGCCGCACCTTGGTCTGAGCTTCGAACTGCGGGTTGGGCACCTTGACGGAGATGACCGCGGTCAGGCCCTCGCGCCAGTCTTCGCCGGTGGTGGCCAGGTCGCCCTTGACCAGGTTTTCCTTCTTAGCGTAGGCGTTCAGCGTGCGCGTCAGCGCCGCGCGGAACCCGGAGAGGTGCGCGCCGCCGTCGATGTTGCGGATGTTGTTGGCGAAGCAGGAGACGTTTTCGTTGTAGCCGTCGTTCCACTGCAAGGCGATGTTGGCCACCAGGCGCTGCTCGGGATCCTCCGCCTGAATGGCGATGACCTTACTGAGCGCTTCCTTGCCTTCATTGAGGTGGGCTACGAACTGGCGCAGACCGTCAGTGAAGTGGAACACGTCCTCCTTGCCGCTGCGCTGATCGGCCAGCCGGATGCGAACGCCTTCGTTGAGGTAGGCCAGCTCGCGCAGACGGTTGAGCAGCGTCTCGTAGCGGAACTCGCAGTCGGGGAACATCAGCGGGTCGGGCTTGAACTTGACGCGCGTGCCGGTGTCGGTGGCCTCGCCGATGACCTTGAGCGGCGAGGTGGTCTCGCCGCGGGAGAAGGCTATCTCGTAGACCCGCCCGTCCTGGCGAACCTGAACGCGCATCCACTCCGAGAGGGCGTTCACCACGCTCACGCCGACGCCGTGCAGGCCGCCGGAGACCTTGTAGCTGTTGCGGTCGAACTTGCCGCCGGCGTGCAGGACAGTCAGGCAGACCTCGACCGCCGGCTTGCCGTTGATCTTCGGATCTGGATGCTCCATCGGCCCGACGGGAATGCCGCGGCCGTTGTCCTGCACCAGACAGCTTCCATCCGCCCCGAGAATCACCGAGATCTCCGTGCAGTAGCCGGCCATAGCCTCGTCGATGGCGTTGTCCACCACCTCGTAAATCAGGTGGTGCAAGCCGGCCATGCCCGTGTCCCCGATGTACATCGCCGGCCGCAGGCGCACGGCCTCGAGGCCTTCCAGTACGCGGATGCTGTTTTCGTCATAAGCAGAGCCATCGGTCGCCCCATTCGAGTTGACCGCCGGCTCACCGGTACCATTCGCGTGGTTAGGGGTAATGTCCTCGGAGACGCGTTCCCGTTCTTCTGCCATGGGGTTGTGTTTATCCATCAATCCATTACCTGGAGCTATCTGCTCGTGACAAAGCGGACGGCGATCACGCCGGCCTCCGGGAGCTGGGCCTGGAGCACAGCCCGCAGCCGTTGCTCCCACCGCAGTCCCAATTCATAACGCACGGCCGGCTCGGCTACCTGCAGCCGAAGCACGCCGCGACGTACCTCGATTCCCTCTACTCGTGAAAGCAGTTCCGGCCCCGCATGCTCCTCAAGCACCCCGATCAACCGCCGCTTCCACGCCGGCCCTCGCAGGCTGGGGCCTTTCAGGAGCGCCCCACACAGCTCCGCGACACTTGCCCAGCTTACCGCCGGCGTGCGGTTGGCTTGTACCCACTTGAGCTGCCGATCATCGTCGGCCGGCATTATCCATTCCTCCCGCGCGGTAAGTCCTGCCGGGAGCAATCACGCGGGCAGTTCAACGCCGCAGGTCCCTTTCACCCGGCCGGCGCGGCCGTGCGCTGCACGCCCCGGGTCCACGGCTTACGACAGGTTCACCGGCATCACCACATAGAGGAAACCTGCCCCTGCCCGGAAGACGCCCGGCTGGCTGGCCTCTTTGAGCTCCATCGTGACGGTCGGCGTGCCCGCCACGCGCAGGGCGTCGGTCAGGAAAACCGGATTGAAGCCGATCTCCAGCGGCTCTTCGTTGTACTCCACCCGCATCGAGACCGTCGCTTCGCCTTGCTCGGGAGCGCGGCTGGAAAGCACCAGCTTTTCCTTCCCGAACGCCAGACGCACGGCCTTGGATTGCTCGTTGGTCAGCAACGAGGCCCGGCGAACCGCGCTGAGGAATTCTTCGGTGCTCAACTCGATCTTGTGGTCGCAGTCCTTGGGAATCACTTCCTCGTACTGCGGAAAGCGCCCTTCCACCAGGGCGGAGCTGATCACATAGTCGCCGGCCCGCACGATCACCAGGTTGCTTGAAAAGCGGATGCCCACCGTGCCTTCAGTGTTGGGCAAAACCTTTTGAATGACCTGCACCGTCTTGGCCGGGACAATCATGCTGTTGTCCTCGCCCACCGACTGCTCAGCCGAACCCACCGATCGGGCCAGGCGACGCCCATCCGTCGCCACCAGGGCCAGCTTTTTGCCTTTCTTCTCCCAGAGCACGCCGTTGATGGCGTAGCGGGTGTTCTCCTTGGCCACCGCAAAGAGCGTCCGGTCGATCAGGGTCTTCAAGTTCTCAACTTCGATCTCGAGGTCGGGGGTGCCTTCCAGCTCCGGTACCGGGGGAAACTCCCTCGGATCCTGCCCGTAGATCTCGAAATGGCTGTCCTGACCGCGGATATGACAGCTCTGGGTATCGCCTTCCAGCGTCAGTGTCTCATCGGTGCTCTCGCGGACGATGGAGCCGAGCTTGTCGGCGGCAATCAGAATGTCGCCTGGCTTCTTGACCTCGACCTGGTGCACATGAACGCGCAGGGCCACTTCCAGATCCGTGGCGCTAACCAGCATTCCATTGTCGACGGTGGTCAGTCGAACGCATTTGAGAATGTCTTTGGTAGTCCGGCTGGCTACCACGCCTGAGGCCGCATTCAGGACCTCCATCAAGGCGGCGCGATTCACGATCACTTGCATGCTGCCAGGCTCCTTCCAGGATCGATCGGGGGTATGTCACATGGCACAGGTCATCTTTCTTCGACCTTAAGAACCTGATGGAATAAACAGGTCCTGTGACTTGTGTGGCTTCACCGCCGAGCCCACTCCTAAGCCGCTTATTATACGGGGGTTGCGGTGCGTTTGCCAGTGGCTGGGGCAGTGGGTAACCTGTTGGTAATCCTGGACTTCCTGCCAGGCTGCCGACAGCCGTTTCCGGGCTCTCCGGGCCCGGCGTCAAAGCGTGTGCCAATATACCCCGAATGTCACAGGTTATCCACCTGCCGGGAGCTCATCTGTTGGTTACGGGCGGTTCTCGTAGACGCTCTGTTTGCGTAGCGCCCCGATCAAGCCGCGGAGCATCAATTCCAGTTCTGGATCCTGGTTGCGTTGATTCTGGATGGTGCGAATGGCGTGCAACACTGTTGTATGATCGCGCCCACCGAAATACCCGCCGATCTCCTCCAGACTCAGCGTGGTCAGCTCGCGGGCCAGGTACATGCACACCTGCCGGGGAAAGGCGACCGACCGGTTGCGGCGCTTGCCCAGCAGATCGGCCGAGCGGACACCGAACCGCTCCACAACCGCCTGCACAATGTCAGGGATGGAGATCTTGCGGGCCGGCGTCTGGACCGCGTCACCGAAGGCCTGGTGGGCAATCTCCAGGTTGATGATGCCGCCGTACTGCTGGCTGAAGGCGGCCAGTTTGGTCAGCGAGCCCTCCAGCTCCCGCGTGTTGGATTCGACAATGGTAGCCAGGTAGTGGATCACGTCGTCGGGTACCGACATGCAGCGCAGCTTGGCTTTCTTGCTGAGGATGGCCATCCGCGTCTCCAGGCCGGGGGGGTCGATGCGCGTCACCAAGCCCCAGTTAAAGCGGCTGACCAGCCGATCCTCCAAGCTGGGGATAACGTTGGGGGCCTCATCCGCCGAGAGCACAATCTGTTTCTGGGCTTGATAGAGTGTGTTGAACGTGTGGAAAAATTCTTCCCGCGTGCGCTCCTTGGTGCCCAGGAATTGGATGTCATCAATGACCAGGGCGTCCACGTGGCGATACAGGTAGCGGAACTGGTGCAGGGCCCCGCGTTCGATGGCCTCGACGAAATGGTTGCTGAACGTCTCGCAGGAAATATACAGCACCCGAGCCTGGGGGTTGTTCTGGAGAATGTGATGGCAAACCGCCTGCAACAGGTGCGTCTTACCCAGACCCACAGCCCCGTGGACAAACAGGGGGTTGTACGTCCGCCCGGGGGCTTCGGCGGCGGCGAAGCAGGCCGCGTGTGCCAGCCGGTTGCAGGGGCCGGTCACGAAATTCTCAAAGGTATAGGATTCGTTCAGGCGGAGCTCTTCCGTCTCGAACGAGAGGGGGGCTTCGTCGAGCTGGGGAGTGGCCGGCGGAACAAATTCAACGGTGATTAATCGCCCGGTGACCGCCTGGGCCGCCTGGCTGAAGGCTCGCTGGCATTGCTGGGTCAGATACCGATGGTGTGAGGGGCTGTCGGTGGCGACCTGGATCACGCCACTCTGCATACCCAGCGGTTCCAAAGCACTGAACCACGGCCGGAAAAGCTCCGGGTGTCCCGCGCGCATCTGGACGAGTACATCGCTCCAAGTCCGCTCGCTGACGCCGCTCATACACTCTCTCAGGTTCCCTGCACCACACGGTTACCATCCAGATTGGCCACCCGTGGGTAAAAGCCGGTTAATCCCCGCCAAGTCGGGATTGACGGCAGGACATGCCGCGGCGCCTCCGTGCAGGGCGGATTGTACCAGTGGCCCGTGGAAATACCAGCCACAAAAACTAGGGGGCGACGACGGCTGGACTCACTAGGGCCGTGTCCGCCACGCCCGTTTTGTGCCCGATGCGGACCACCAGGATTTCTCGTCGCCCGGAAGAGCCGGCCGCCGCTGCCGGGGGGCCGGGCGTTGTGCCGCCCTCATGGGCCGAAGCATGAAACTCCTCGGCGGAAAGAGACACTAGTGTCAGCCGCGCCAATGTGCTATGATCGTGCGAACCGCCATGAAAGTGCAACAGCCAAAGCCGCCAGCGAGTCAGAAGTCGGAAGCTGCGTTCGAAGCTGCCAAAGCCGTTCTGGCCGGTGGCGTGAATTCGCCAGTCCGCGCATTCGGCGCCGTGGGCGGCACGCCGCGCTTTATCAGCAAAGCCAAGGGCGCTGTGCTGATTGACGCCGATGGCAACAACTACATTGATTATGTCGGCTCGTGGGGGCCGATGATCCTCGGCCACGCCGAGGAACGTGTAGCCGCGGCGGCCAGCAAGGCCCTGGGCAAGGGTTGGTCCTTTGGCGCGCCCACAGAGGCGGAAACCCGCCTTGCCGAACAGATCATTGCGGACATTCCCTCCATCGAGCGCATCCGCTTCGTCAACTCCGGGACCGAGGCGACCATGAGCGCGATTCGCCTGGCCCGGGGGTTCACCGGCCGGGACCTGATCGTTAAGTGCGAAGGCTGCTATCACGGCCACGCGGATGCGCTGCTGGTTAAGGGCGGCAGTGGTCTGGCCACCTTCGGTACGCCCTCCTCGGCGGGCGTGCCCGCGGCGGCAACCTCCAACACCCTGGTGGTGCCCTACAACGACAAGGATGAGGCCACGCGGGTCTTTGCCGAGCACGGCGGGAAAATCGCCGCGCTGCTGGTTGAACCAGTGGCCGGCAACATGGGTTGCGTGCCACCGCTGGAGGGATATCTCAGCCACCTGCGCGGGCTGTGCGACCAACATGGAGCGCTGTTGATCTTCGACGAGGTCATGACCGGCTACCGCGTGCATATCGGCGGGGCCCAGGGGCTCTACGGCGTCTGTCCCGACCTGACCTGTCTGGGCAAAATCATCGGCGGCGGATTTCCGGTGGGGGCCTACGGCGGGCGGGCGGAGATCATGGCTAAGCTCAGCCCCGAGGGGCCGGTGTATCAGGCCGGCACGCTCTCGGGCAATCCGCTGGCCATGGCCGCCGGGCTGGCTACCGTGCAGGCACTCCACGACGCCGGCGTCTACGAGAAGCTCGAAGCACAGTCGCAGAAGCTCGCGGAAGGGCTGGCCGCGGCTGCGGCCAAGGCTGGCGTGACAGTGGTGCAGAACCGCGTCGGCAGCATGATGACCGTCTTCTTCCAGCAGGGTCCGGTAGTCAACTGGACCACGGCCGCCCAGAGCGACACCGATCGCTACGCCCGATTTTTCCACGCCATGCTGGCCCGCGGCGTGTACCTGCCGCCTTCACAATACGAAGCCTTCTTCGTCTCCCTGGCTCATGCCGACGAGCAGATCGAAGCAACGATCGAAGCGGCGCGGGAGGCCTTCGCCGGACTGGTGGCCTAGTTCCCTTTACGGTCCGGGAGTCTCGCGCTTCGGCCCATGAGGGGAGCAGGATACCCGCTCCCCGGCAACGCCGACGGGCTCTTCTTTTGGACCGGCATCTTGCCCGCCTGATCCGATAGGAAATTGCTGTAGTGGAAACAGCGTTAGCGATCCGATACGGGAGCCGTCGAGTGTTCCGCACCGGCGGGTTGCTGGGCGAGGTCCGCGGCGCGTTTGTGCTGCCGCCGGCCGGCCTTGATCAGTTGCTCCTGCACCGCCGCCGCGATGCCGGCCGCGTCAATGCCGCACTCGGCCAACTGGCTGGCCCGGGTCCCCTGGCGGATGAAGCGGTCGGCAGGCATGCCCAGGCGAACCACGCGCTCGGTAGGCAGGCCCAGCTCCTGGGCGGTCTCCAGCACCGCAGAACCGAACCCGCCGGTGATTGAGTGATCCTCGACCGTGATCACGGGATGATCCGCCGCCAGCGCGGTTGCCACCATCTCGCTGTCGATGGGCTTCGCGAAGCGGGCGTTGACCACGCGCACGAAAATGTTGTCCGTGGCCAGCAACTCCGCGGCGTCCAGCGCATGGCTGACCGTCGCACCGTAAGCCAGGATGGTCGCGTCGCGGCCGTCGCGCATCAGGCGTGATCGGCCCAGCTCGAACGGCGGAGCGTCGCCCATGGACTCGGGCACGTTGTCTCGCGGATAGCGGATCGCGCAGGCCGATGAGTGCCGCAGGGCAAAACGCAACGCGGCCAAGAGTTCGTTTTCGTCAGCCGGGGCCAGCAATGTCATTCCGGGCAGGCCGCGCAGATAGGCGATGTCCAGGAACCCGTGATGCACCGCGCCGTCGCCGCCCACCAGTCCCGCCCGGTCCATGCAGAACACGACCGGCAGGCCCTGCAGCGCGACCTCCTGGAAGGCCTGATCGAAAGCCCGCTGGAGGAATGTAGAGTAAATTGCCACTACCGGCCGCAAGCCCGCCCTGGCCATGCCCGCGGCGATATCCACCGCGGCGCTTTCCGCAATCCCGACGTCGAGACACTGCCGGGGAAAGACCTTCGCAAACTTGTCCAGCCCCGTTCCGTCGGGCATGCCCGCGGTGAAAGCGAATACGCGCGGCTCGCTCCTGGTTACCTCGATCAACGCGTCAGAGAACGCCGCCGTCCAGCTCTTGCCGGAACCCTTGTGGATGGTCACCTTGCCTGCGTTCACCTCGAAGGCGTTGGGCGAGTGAAAGCGCCCCGGTTCCTTGCAGGCGAAGTCGGAACCGTGGCCCTTGACGGTGTGCACGTGCAACAGCACGGGATGGCGGACGTTCCGCAGCTTGCTGAGCAACTCGATGAGGTAGCCGACGTCGTGCCCATCCACCGGCCCGACATACATGAAGCCGAGTTGCTCAAAGATCTGGTGGGGGGAGAAGGTGGCCTTGATGCCTTCCTTGATGGAACTGAGTGCGTCGGCCACCGACTGCCCCAGGGGCAGACGGGGCAGCACCTGCTTGGCCCGCTGCTTCACCTCTTCGTAGAGGTAGCTGGTACGGAACTTGGCGAGGTACTCGGCCATGGCCCCCTGGGTCGGGGCGATGCCCCAGTTGTTGTCATTGAGCACCACCAGGAACTGCCGATCCAGCAGACCGGCCAGGTTGAGACCCTCGAAGGCCAGTCCGTTCACGATGCTGGCGTCGCCCACGAACGCCACCACGCGCGTGTCGCGCCCGAGAAGCTGATCGGCGCGGGCCAGCCCCAGCGCCGTCGCGATGGACGTGCCGGCGTGCCCGACGGAAAACAAATCGAAGGGGCTCTCGGCGGGGTCGGGGAAGCCGCTGATACCCCCGGCCTTGCGCAGACTTTCAAAATTCGCGTTGCGCCCGGTGATCAACTTGTGGGGATAGCACTGATGCCCCACATCCCAGATCAGCCGGTCGTGTTCGAAGTCGAAGCAGTAGTGCAGCGCCAGCGTCAGCTCGATGACGCCCAGATTGCTGGCCAGGTGGCCGCCGTTCTTTCCGACCACTTCCAGAATCCGCTGGCGAATCTCGCCGGCCAGTTCCTGGAGCTGCTCGACGGTCAGCTTCCGCAGGTCGGATGGGTGGTGAATACTTGGGAGAAACCTCATTTGATCACTTCCGGTATAAGGCCCGACACAAAAAGGGCCCATGGTACGCTCATTTTAATACGACGGCCAGTACATGCAGGGAGGAGAAAAGCGGAGATTTATTTCCGTCGTTCCACGACAAAGCGGGCCAGAGCTCGAAGATCGTCAGCGGAAGGTCCGAAAACATCGAGCGCCCGCACGCTCGATAAGGCGGCTTCCTGTGCGGCCTCCCGGCTGGCGGTGACGCCGACCGCTGCCGGATACGTCTGTTTGCCCGCGTCGGCGTCCTTGGCCACGGCCTTGCCCATCTGGTCGGCCGTCCCGGTCACGTCCAGCAGGTCGTCGGCGATCTGAAACGCCCGCCCCAGATGGCGTCCATAATCGGCCAGGGCATCGCCCAGGGGCGTGTTCGCCCCCGCGCAGATCGCTCCCAACCGGCCGGCAGCCTCGAACAGCCGGGCGGTCTTTTGCAGGTGAATCTGTCGGGTCAGGGCCAGGTCCGGCGTCTGCCCCTCGCCGAGCATGTCGTTGGTCTGGCCGGCGATCATGCCCGCCCAACCGGTGCCCCGGGCCAGTTCGGCCACCGCCTGCACCGCCCGTGCCGGGTCTGGAATGCGCGTAGCGAGAATTTCAAAGGCCAACGCCAACAACCCGTCGCCGGCGAGAATGGCAATGGCCTCGCCGAAGGCTTTGTGGCAGGTCGGCCGCCCGCGGCGCAGGTCGTCGTTGTCCATGGCCGGCAGGTCGTCATGCACCAGTGAAAAGGCGTGCACGCACTCCAGCGCGACGGCGGCGGGAGCGGCCTGCTCGAAGGTGCCGCCGCACAATTCGCAGCCCCGCGTCACGATGAACGGTCGGATGCGCTTCCCGCCATCAAGCACCGCATAGCGCATCGCTTCTGCCAGCCGCGGCGGCACGTCGGCCTCGGGAGTCAGCATCGAGTCCAGCGTTTTCTCAAAGCGCCGCGCCCAGGCGGCGAGAGCGTCCAGAATGTTGAACGGGGCGGCTGACGAAGTCATGCGCTCTCCTGTGCGGGTGGATCCGCAGTGTTGCAATCGCACATTATAGCTGTCGAGCCCCGCATCCTGAAGGCCAGAGTCGTGGCCCACTCATCGTGCGCCTGGCTGTCTCACCATTGCGCACGGCCGGCTTTTCTGGGGGGAGGGGCATCTTGCCCGCCTGATCCGACGAGAAACGAGTGTACTGCAAACGGCACTAGCGCTGTGGTTCGTACCGCCGGGCCAGCTCTTCCAGCCGGCCGATCTGGCCGCGGAGGGCGTTGGCCTGCGGGCTCATCGGGTATTGGGCGATGATCCGATTGGCCAGGCCCACGGCGTCCCAGTAGCGGTGTTGCTGGATAAGTTCCTTGTACTGTGCTTCCAGTTGCTGGCGGGTCTGAATTTCGGCGTTGGCATCCAGCGTCTTCAACTGCTCGCGCAGTGGCGGAGCCTCGATGTCATTGGGGAACATCTCCAGGAACCGGCGGGTGCCCTCGGCCGCCTCGCGCCAGCGGCGCTGGTGGACAAGTTGTTGAATCTCTTCGAGCATGCGTTGCCGATGCCGCTGCTCGAACAAGCGCCGTTCGCGACTGACCCGTTCTAACAGGTCGGCCGCATCGCCCGCGGCCGGATACTTGTCGGCCAACTCCCGGGCCAGATGTTCGGCTTCCGCCCAGCGACCCAGGCCCATGAGATCCTGAATGCGCGTGGCGGCCTGGGCAATGTCCTGGGCCCGGGCTTCATCCGCGGCCTGTTCGAGCCGATTCCGGGCGTCGCGAATGCGATCGTCCATTTCAAAGCGTTGCGTCAGTGCGGTCAGTTCCGCGCGGGCCCGGTGGAAATCGCGCGAGGCGATAAAACGCTCCGCTGCCGCCAGCCGGCGGGTATACTCCGCCTCCACCAGGGCCTGGTACCGCCGCAGGCGATGTTCCTGCGGCAACAGCAGAATGTCACGAATCTCGGCCAGGATGGCCCGGAGTTCCGCCGGATCGATGTGCGGCACCGGCGCGGGCGGCTCCGCCCGCCCTTTGGCGACGCTCTGTTCTGCAATAATTGCGGTGCGCTGTTCCAGCGAGCTGAGTTGCTCCCCCAGGCGTCTCAGTTGCCGCCGATTCCCAATGGCGGCCAGGGCCAATCCGATTCCGCAAACGCCAAGGAGAAGGATGACTCCGAATAGGGTAATATCCCCAGCGGAGAATTGATAACCCTGTCGGCGAAGCAGGACCACTGCGCCAGCGATACTTGCTGCGGCGATGAGAGCCGCCAGCACCCCCAGACCGCCGAGCGCAAAGCTGAACCGGTTATCTGGGCCTCGATCACCGTTCATGGGATAATCCGGTGAACTCATGTGTGGTTCTCCCGTCTGCAACGCGGTTTAGAAAGCTGACAAGATCCTTGCCTGCCCATTTTTTAATTCAAAGTTATCAGCCTCCAAACAAAACTTATCTTCTTTTTCGATCTTCAATATCTTTTACTTTATTGCGCACTACGCTAGAATACTTTCACCATCAGGGGCAACCGAATTCATCTATTCGCCGAATTACCTAACCGCTATCCCAGCGCAAGGGCCACGGTGCCATTGCTCCATCGAGCAGGCGCCCGGCCCTTTTTACCCGGTGCGATCCGCGTCATCCTTATCGGACCAGTCGGGATCTTGGTTTTCGGCGTCGTCCGGCAACCGATGCATCGCCCAGACATCCTCATTCGGGGTGGGCGGAGCGGGTTTGCGCAGTAACATTTGTCGAAAGCGGCGGCTCCAGACTTTGAAGGCATACAGGCTCACCCCCAGGATGCCCACGAGCACCACCACCAGGAACAGAACCTGCCGAAGCACGTTGGCCTGTTGATCGCGACTTAGTTGCGTGGTGGAGACTGTGGAACCGCTGAAACCTTCCCGGGATTCCGCCAACGTCTCACAATGATGTGCGCCTAGCCCAACGCCCAGCAAAATGAAGAATAGGCCTAAGCCCATGAGCAGCAGGGCGATACGACGGCGATTCTCCTCTTGGACTCCGGCCATGGTGATTTCCTGCGACCTCGTCCTGACATTCTACCCGCCGCCAAGAGGCCTCTCCATCACTGCAGAGCTTACCAGCCCAGATTCTCTCGCGGATTGCCTTCACCCGTCTCGCGGAACTGCTCCAACAGCTCGCGTTGGCGGGGGGTCAGGTTTTTGGGCGGGACAATCCGGACGACGGCGTACTGGTCCCCGGGCGGTTTTCCGCCAGCGGGCGTCACCCCCTTGCCTTTGAGCCGCAGCTTGGCCCCGCTGGGCGTTCCCGGGGGGATGGTCAACACGGTTGGACCGGCCAGGGTCGGAATGGACACCTTGGCCCCCAGGGTCGCCTCGCTGATGGTCAGGGGCAAGTCCAGATAAATGTCGTTGCCCAGCCTGCGGAAATACGGATGCGGCGCAACGCGGGTGACAATATAGAGATCTCCCGGGGGCATGCCCGGGCCGCCAGGCTGACCTTTGCCCTTCACCCGGATTCGCTGCCCATCAGCCACACCGGCCGGGATTTTCACCCTGATATTCTCGGAATGGCCGTGTCCGTCCGTGGGAGTCAGCCGCAGATCCAGGGTTGTTCCCCGAACAGCCTGATCAAAGGTGAGCTCGATTTCGTGTTCGATATCGCGACTGCCGGGCGGCTCCTCCTCGGCCTGCACACCGCGTCCGCCGCGGCCGCGAAAGCCGCCGAAGAGCTCCTCGAAAATCCCGCCGCCCCCGCCTCTTCGTCCCTGACGGGCGCGGGCAAAGGCGCCGATGAGGTCGTCCAGGTCCTCAATGGGGATATCCGGTCCGCCGGAACGCCACGTATACACCCGTTCGCCGCTCGGTCCGGCCCGCCATCCGGCCGCGCCCCCCGGCCCGCCGCCGACCCCTACGCCGGCGTGGCCCCACTGGTCGTAGGCCCTGCGCTTCTCCGCATCCCCCAGAACGTCGTAGGCCGCCTGGACCTCTCGAAACCGGGCCTCGGCACTCTTGTTGCCCGGGTTGCGGTCAGGATGGTATTGCTTGGCCAGTTTGCGATAGGCCCGCTTGATTTCGTCTGCACTGGCCGTGCGCGGCACGCCCAGCACCTCGTAATAGTCTCGCTCAGGCATGATGCTTTATCGTAGTCGGCAGATTCGGAAGTTTACGCCCAGCGTAAGGAATTATAGAAACACCACTCAGCATTGCAAAGCATTCCCCGGCCGCCTACGATTCTCGCGCGTATGGCGGACCCAACCGACACGATTATCGCTGCCGCGGGCCAGATCGAGGCTCGCTTAATGAACGAAGCACCGGCTACGCTCGCGGCCATTGATGCGGCTATCACCCGGGCGGCCCACCTGCGTGTGCAACTCCTGGTCCTGCCGGAATGTGCCTATCCGGCCTACCTGCTGGGTTCGGTGACGTCCTACCGGGCCGGAGATCACCTGAGCGGTGAGCAGTTCGTCGAATGGCTGTCCGAACGGGCGGCGCGCTTCCGCCTGCACATCATCAGCGGTTTTGTTGAGGATACCGGCCAGTGTCTGCACAACGCGGCCGTGCTGATTGACGACCATGGCCGGGAAATCGGCCGCAGCCGCAAACGCTTTCTCTGGAACGCCGATCACGACTGGTTTGCCCCCGGTAACGACATTCGCGCCTTCGACACGGCCCTCGGGCGAATCGGTGTGGCCATTTGTGCTGAAGCCCGGGTTCCGGAAGTGTTTGCCACTCTTGTCGCGGACGGCGCCGAGCTGATCGCCCTGCCCACCTGCTGGATCAACGCGGCCCGCGAACCAGGCCAGTTCTACAACCCCCAAGTGGACTTTCTGATCGAGGCCCGGGCGCGCGAGTTTGGCGTGCCGTTGGTCTGCGCTGACAAGTCCGGCCTGGAACTGGGCGCGGTCGGCTACGTGGGCCAGAGCCGCATTGTGCGCGCGGATGGCACCACGGCCGCCGAAGCCCCCGCTACCGGCGGCGCCGTCATTGCGGCCCGGGTGTCGCGTGGCCGGCCCCGGCGCGTCTGGCTCACCGAAGCCCGGCGTGAGGCCCTGCTGGCCCGGCGTGAGCCTGCACCGGCCGGGGACGGGGCGTCGCGGCGCTTCCGCGTGGCGGCCATGCCCGGCGCGGTGGCCAACACACGCTATACGGGGGGCATGGGCGAGTCCCTCTTTGAGCCGCTTGCCCGCCAAGACGTCAAGCTGTTGCTGGTCAACATGGCCCTGGAGTCGTCGGCCGAGCAGTTGGCCATGCTGGCCCGGGCGTTCGATATCCATGCCTTGGGCTTCCCCACTGAGACAAAGGTGTTCCGACTGGGGCCGGCCCGTGTGGGCTGCGTGGCCGGTCAGTGGGTGCGCTCCTTCGCCGCCGCCCGTCACCTGGCCCTGGACGGCGCGGAGATTCTGCTGGTCTTCGATGCGCCCGCGGATATGGCCCTCCTTCGCGCCCGGGCCCTGGAGAATCGCGTCTTCGCGATGGCCGTGGCCGACCGCTGGGCCGCCATTATCGGCCCGGATGGCGAGATAAGGGCCCGCACCGATGAGTCCAACCTGACCGAAGCGGTCGCGGAGATCGACCTGGCCGAAGCCGGCGACAAGTTTGTAGCACCGCGCACCCACATCTTCGCCGAGCGGCGGGTGGACTTGTACCGTTTCTGAAATTGGTAGAAAGAACCGGCCCGCGGGACGCGAAAAGGTGTAACGCTGCAGCGCAAGCTCGTAGCGGCCGGGCTCCGTGCCGGCCGTTTCACGGGCAAAACGGCCGGTACACAAGATGGCCCACTTTGCGCTGTGGGGCATAAGCGTTAGCCCCGCGGCTCTCGACAGTTCTGGCCGGGCTGGAAAAGTGATTTGTCTGCAATGAGGGCTGCCCATGCCCAACCAGGACTATGATCTGAACGACGAGTTGGCCCGCAAGCGGATGAGCGAAATCGCCTTCGGTGCCGCCATCGGCGCGGCACTCATGCTGTTCTTTGCGTTTTATCTGGGGAACCTTCGCGGCCTCAGCACCTGGCCGCTCTACAATTTTTCGGTCGCGGCCTTCAGCGCGACCTTGTGGCTGGGTGGGGTGGCCCTGGGGCTGACGGCGGTGGGGCTCTGGTTGGGGTGGCGCCTCGCGCTGCTGATCGACGCAATCCTCAGTTTTCTGATCGGCGCTCTGTTGGTCATGATCGGCGTCATTTGGCTTGCCGACCGTGATTGGGAAGGGTTTCTTCAAATCATTTTCGGTTTGCTGTTCCTGCGTTCTGGCAAGGTCAGTTGGAATGCCTGGTGCGGGGTGTCCGTGATGCCGGGCGTGCGCGAGGCGAGCGCGCCGCCGGAAGACGAAGAGGATGACTCCGGTCCGTCACCGAGCGATGCAGCCACGCGGCAAGCGGCGCTGAATCGGCTCCTGGCCGCCAAGAAGCGCGAGCGAAAGTCACCAGCCGAGGCCCGGAAGGTTCCGGCCCTGCCCCCACCGATCAGCGAATATCCGCCGGCGGACGTGGAACACAAAACGCCGCAGGTACCGCCAGCCAGACAAGCATCCGCCCTGCGACCCGACGCGGATCCTCCCCGCGTGCCGTCGTTATCGCCGGAGCCGGTGACGCGAACCGATCCGCCGATTCCCACGCCGAGTGCAGAGACATCCTCTGCCGACGAGCCGCCGCCTGAAGGCTTCCTGGCCCAGTTGGGTAAAGACGACTAAATGACCGTGTGCGATGGTGAGACGGAAAGGAGCGTGCTTTGGGTGCCACGACTCTTGAGCCGTGCTGGAACAAATTCAACATTCGGCACTGCTCAAGAGCAGCGGCACACATGATCAGGCGGGCGAGATGCTTGCCCATCGAGGGAATTAAGGCGGGCAGGATGCCCGCCCCCCGATGGCGCCGGCCGGCTTTCTGGGGGGCGGGCATCCTGCCCGCCTCAAAAGGCGAAGCGCGAGACCCCTGGACCGGAAAGGGCATCAACCCGGGGTCAAGGCGTCTGGCCCCCGCCCCGGCCATGGTGGGCGGCTCATCCCTGCACCGTATAATCTTCGTATGGCTATCCATGAGGCGGCACACACCATCGAGCAGGACCCCGAGCTGGCCCGCTATTCGCGGCAGATGCTCTTCGCCCCGCTTGGCGAGGAGGGACAGCGCCGACTGCTGGCCGCGCGGGTCACGCTGATCGGCTGCGGCGCGTTGGGCAGCGTTCTCGCCAACACGCTCGTCCGCGCGGGCGTCGGCTTTCTTCGCATCGTCGATCGCGACTTTATCGAGCTCAATAATCTTCAGCGTCAGGTGCTCTTCGACGAGGACGACATCGCCGCCAACCTGCCCAAGGCCGAAGCCGCCCGCCGGAAGCTGCAACGCATCAACTCCAATGTCACGATCGAAGCCCGGATCGCCGATGTGACCCATCGCAACATCGAAGAACTCGCTGACGGGGCGGACCTGCTGCTGGACGGCACGGACAACTTTGAGACGCGTTTCCTGATCAACGATTTTTGTGTGAAAACCAACCGTCCCTGGGTTTATGGCGCGGTCATCGGAGCCACAGGCCTGGCGTTGTCCATTCTGCCCCACGACACGCCGTGCCTGCGCTGTGTCTTCGAGACGGCCCCGCCGCCGGAGATGAACCCGACCTGTGATACGGCCGGCGTGCTCGGTCCGGCCGTCAACATGGTAGCCAGTTTTCAGGCCGCCGAGGCGATCAAGATTCTCGCCGGCCGGCGCGAGGCCGTGAATCGCCGGCTCCTGAGCTTCGACCTGTGGGCAGGCCGCTTCGCGCTGCTCAAGGTGCAGAAGGCCTATGACGAGGGCGACTGCCCCTGCTGCAAGCGCGGGCAGTTCGAGTACCTCGAGGGCCGCTGGGCGAGCAGCGCGACCACGCTGTGCGGCCGTAACGCGGTTCAGGTCACACCGCCGGCCGGTCAGCGCGTGGACTTCGCGATCATCGCCGCCAAGATGAGGGCCGTCTCGGTGGGTGAGCCGAGCTTCAATGCCTTCATGCTCAAGGCGCGAGTGGACGCCTTCGAGGTGACGGTCTTTGCCGACGGCCGGGCCATCATCAAAGGAACCAGCAAGCCGGAGGAGGCGAAGACGATCTATGCCAGGTACATCGGGGCATAGCGGGATGCGAAGACCGTGGAGGACGCGGAAAGCAGGGTACGGGTTGCGCTGGTAACCCAGGCTGTCTGTGCATGATGTCAGTTGTCAGTTGTTGGGTCAGTGGTCCTTTTGTCAGTTGTTTGGCGCGGCGACATGCAACCTGACGTATATCGCGAACAGGCGCTGACGAGCGGGTTCTACAGACCAAAGGAATGAAGCGAATTCGCGTACAAAGAACTTGCCGGCGTCGGAGGAACGACAGAGCCGGCTGCGCCAGCCTGCCTGGATGTGCTTGGTGCGCTCGGCCATCGCCGCGGTGAAGAAACGATGCCAGGTCCAATCATCTACCTCGATAATGCGGCCACGAGCTGGCCCAAGCCGCCCAACGTAGGGCGGGAGATGGCGCGCTTCCTCGCCGAGGACGCCGCCAATCCCGGCCGGGCCGGCCACCGTATGGCTCTGGCCGCGGAGCGCATGCTGGACGATCTGCGCGGCAAGCTCGCCCGGCTGTTTGACGCGCCCGACCCCGCGCGAATGATTCTGGCGCTCAACTGCACGGACGCGCTCAACATGGCCATCAAGGGCATCCTGGAGGAAGGCGACCACGTTATCACCAGCACGCTCGAACACAACAGCGTCTCGCGTCCGCTCCAGGCGCTGGCCGAGGCCAAGTTCATCACGCTCACCCAGCTGCCCATGTGCGAGGGCGGCTTTATCGACCCGGACGCGGTCAAGCAGGCCATCCGGCCGGAGACGCGCTTGATCGCGGTGACGCATTGCAGCAACGTGTTGGGCACGCTTCAGCCGGCCGAGGAGATCGGCCGGCTTGCTCGCGAGCACGACCTGCTCTTTCTGCTCGATGTCGCCCAGTCGGCGGGGCTGGTTCCCCTCTCCGTTCGCCGGATGAATATTGATCTGTTGGCCTTCGCCGGCCACAAGATGCTGCTTGGCCCAACCGGCACCGGGGGCCTGTACGTTGGTGAGCGGGCCGATCCGGCTCCCTGGCGCGAGGGGGGTACGGGCGGCGATTCCGCTTCGCCGACTCAGCCGCATGTATATCCTTACTGGCTGGAAGGCGGCACGCCCAACACGGTCGGCCTGGCTGGGTTGAATGCAGCCCTGGATTATCTGGCCGTTCAGGAGCCGGGCGCGATGCTCGAACATGAGCGGCGCCTGGCCCGTCGGTTAAGTGAAGCGCTGGCCGGCGATACGCGCTTCCGCCTGCTGGGTCCTGCCGAGCCATCGCGGCGCACGGGGCTGGTGGCCCTGACGGTCGAAGGGCTGGCGCCTGAGGAAGTGGGCGCGGTGCTGGATGAAGTCTTCAACGTGGCGGTGCGGCCCGGCCTGCACTGCGCCCCATCCATTCACCGGGAGTTGGGTACCTTCCCGGACGGCGCGGTGCGCATCGCCCCTGGCCCCTTCAATACCGAGGAGGAAATCGACGTGGTCGCGAACGCCCTCCGCCAGATGGTCTGAGAGGCTCACAGGATGGGTGGCCCACCTCTTCATGAGGTAGGTTCACGATTTGAACAACCGATGAGGGTGCGGATGGCATCAACCGCAAGCCCGGCTGAAGCCGGCCCCCTGTCACCTTTGCCCGGTTGGAGAATCAAACGTCATCCAAGGCGAGCCGACTATGGCCTGTAGACCACAGTGCCGGTAGCGACTTCACGCCGGCCGCGGACCCGCTTGGAATGTTGATCATGGCCCTGGTCTTGCACCGCGAACACTATGACGCCATTCGCGCCCGCGCTGCCATCGAGGCCCCGCGCGAGTGCTGCGGTATCCTGGCCGGTGTGCTTACGCCGGAGCGCGCCATCGTGCGCGAGGTGCATGCGGTCGCCAATGTCAGCGAGGGCGCCCCGACCACTCGTTTCCTGCTCGACCCGCGCGCACACCTGCGTCTTCAGCGCGAGTGCCGCGAGCGAGGTTTGACCGTCGTCGGCTTCTATCATTCCCATCCGACAGGCTCGGCCGTTCCTTCCGCTTCCGATCTGGAGCTGGCCTGGCCGCGCGTATCGTATGTTATTGTCTCCCTGCGCGGGGGGCATCCGCACGAGCTGCGCTCCTGGCGGCTGGATGAAGAAAGCGGGCAATTCCGCGAGGAGCCGGTCGAAGTGATCTGATAGCGGTCGCTCACCACGATGCCGTGGTTAATTGGGTTGGGTGGTCGTTACTTCTACTTCCTCGGTCACCGTCTCTGCCGAAACCAGTTCGGGCGCGGGAGGCGCCTTCGCATAGTGATCCAGGATGGCCTTCAGCAGTCTCTCCTCCGCCGGCTTGTCCCGCCCGATGGAAGTCAATTGCGCCGTTTGCGAGGGCCGCTCCATCCGCCCGGACATGGTGGGCGCATCGGCGCTGAACAGGCGCAAGGCCGCCGCGGCATTATCGATCTGCCGCTCTTCCAGCGTGTAGCGCAGCCGCTCCACCTCGACGGCCAGTTCGTAGTCCCCCTCCGTTTCAACGGGCTTGATGGTGACCTTTGCCTCAAGCGGGATGGTGTGCAGGTTGGATTCCGCCCAGGTGAAGGCCGTCTCCGGCTGGGGCCGCCAGAGCTCCAAAGCCTGCGCCGAAGTCTCCGGATGCGTGGTGATGATGCCCTCCACCCGGTCCTCGCGGTCGATGCGGAAGTAGTTTCGGCGCAAGGTCTCGGTCACCGAGCTCCACAACCGATCGTAGGCTTCCGGGGATTCGGCGTTCACGCGCGTCAGCGTGGGCTCCGTCGGCGCGGGCGGCGCCGAGCAGCCGGCCAGCAAGCCTCCCAGAACTCCCGCCATTCCAAGCCATCTAGTTGAGCGCATAGCGGCGGTGAGTCTAACCGCTGAGCTGATCCCTTGCCAGTGTTCCACGGGGTGTCTGTGTTAAATAACGTGTATGGTCGCGACGAGTCCGGGCCGCGGATTTCGTGCTCGCGTTGGTGGCCGCGGCCTCATGCATCCCGCCCCAGGTTGGCATCAAGGCCGCCAGCCCGGTGCTGCAGGACGCACAGGGTGATGTAGGCCACGAGAAAGGTCGTGATGAGTACGGTCGACGCGCCCACCAGCAGATATGCCGCCGCCCGGCTGGTGGCTCGCGTGGAAGAGCCGGCCACGAAGAGCACCACGGCGCCCTGGCAGAAGACAACCAGGACGGAGACCACAATGGCCAGCAATGATCGTTGCAGCCGGCGAACCCGGGGCGGGAGCTTGTTCTTCGGTTCCATGAGCCAGGCCTCCGAGCCCCTGTACCCCCTTCTTGAATGATAGCCTGTGCATCAGCGCAACCGCTGACATTTCGGACAGATATGCGTTCCCCGCCCGGCCACCACCAGCCTGATAATGGGGGTCCGGCATCGTCGGCACGGCTGACCCTCGCGCCCGTAGACCCGGTGCCGGGTCTGGAACTGGCCGGGTGCACCCTGCGCGTTTCGGTAGTCGCTCACGCTCGATCCGCCCAAGGCGATAGCCTCGGTCAGCACCCGCCGCAAAGCGTGGTAGAGTTTTCGGCTCGCCGCCGGGGACAGATCCGCCGCACGGGTCAGCGGATGGATGCCAGCCCGGTGCAGGGCCTCATCGCAGTAAATGTTGCCCACGCCGCTGAGTGGGTTCTGATCCAGCAGCAAGGCTTTGATCTGCCGACGGCGGGCGATCAGCTTTCGCCACTGGGCCAGCGAGATCCGCAACGGATCGGCCGCTACCGGCGGAATCCGCCGACCGATCCAACCTTTTGCCTCATCAGGATTTCCGTCTACCAGCCACACTCCTCCGAACCGCCGCGGGTCGCAGAAGCGCAGTTCCACAGGCTCGCCGCGGAAAGCAATCCGCAGGTGCGTATGCTTGGCCGGCGACTCGTCCGCCGCAGTGACGATAAGCCGTCCGGTCATGCCCAGGTGGACAACCAGGGTCCAGCCGCCGCTGAGGCTGATTCGTACCTGCTTGCCGGCGCGGGCGATCCGCTCAATCCGACGGCCTCGAAGCGAATCATCGCATGGCACGTGGGGGCCATGGGCAATGCGCGGCTGGACCAGGCACACCGAATCAATCACCCGCCCGGCCAGTCGACGTTGAAGACCACGCGCAACCGTTTCTACTTCAGGAAGTTCCGGCATGACGCGGTATTGTATCACGGCGATCAAGCCGCGCCGCGGAGAGACGGCACAGGAGGGCTGCGGGGTTGCACAGGGCCTTGGCAGGGCCTCTTTACTCGCCCTGCGGCAGAGAGATGGTGAAAGTCGTGCCCTTCCCGACCTCGCTGCTGACGGAGATCCGTCCACCGAATTCTTCGATGATCTCACGGCAGATGGCCAGGCCCAGTCCGAGCCCGCGCTGATCCGGCTTCTCCGCGTTCTGCTTGGTGCTGAAGAAGGGCTCGAAGATGCGTTCGAGGTTCTCCGGCGGGATGCCGCAGCCGTTGTCGCGCACGTTGATTTCGACCTCGCCCGTGGCCGTGGGAGCGGCGTCGAGCGTCAGTCGGCCGCGTCCGCGCCCCAGCAGGGCCTGTCGTGCGTTAATTACAAGGTTGAAAAGCACTTGCATCAACCCGTGCTCATTAGCGCGCACGGTCAGATCGGGGTCGATCTGCAAGTTGACGGTGATGTTGTCTTTCTCCGGGTCGCGGCCCAGGCACTCGATCGCGGCCTGTGCCACTTCAAGAACGCGGAAGGTCTTGATCGCCGAGTCCGCGTTCTTGGCCAGGCCGATGAGCCGATCGGCCATGTTGCGCATGGTGGCGCACCGCTCCACCGTCTTGCTCAGGGCCTTGCGCATCAGTTCCACGTCGTTGGTATCCAGGGCATGCTGGGCGTATGCAACCACCGGCGTGAACAGGTTGTTAAATTCGTGGGCGATCACTGCGGCGTTGGTGCCGAGGCTCGCAAGTTTCTGGGTTTGGCGGAGTTGGCGCTTCAGGAGATCGAACTCGGCCTGCAGCCGTTCCAGGTGCGCTTGGAGCGGATCGGTGCTCTCCCGTAAAGTAGAGCCGGCGGGGGTGTCCACGCCCAGGGGCGCGCTGACCGGACGGTTGGCAACCCAGCCCTCGATGCGTGGTGGAGGAATGCGTTTCGGCGGCTTGGTTGCTGATCGATGCATGCTACTCCTGTTCCACGTTATAGGGCGTACCTGCAATATCGGCACCCCGCTCAGATTGACTTGAGGGAGCGGCCATGGACTTGTCCCGGCGCCTGGAGGCCCTGCTGGAACTGGCGGAACAGATCGGCATCGACGTCCGCGCTGAAGCCATGGGTGGCGGTGGGGGAGGGCTGTGTCGCTTGAAAGGCCGGCGGGTGTTGTTTGTGGACACCGCCGCCGACTTGGCCACGCGCTATGATCGTACGTTGGCGGCCCTGGCCGGCCTGGAGGAAATTGACGCTCACTATTTGCTGCCGGAAGTGCGGCAGGACATCGAGCGGCAGAGGCGGTCGAAAAATGTCTAATGTCTAAGCCTTAATGTCTAAAGAAGCCCCAATGACGAAATGTCTGAATGACTAAAGGTCCTGCCCACGGCTTAGTCATTAGTCATTGCCGACCAAAGCCCAAAGGCCGCAACTCGGGAAACTGACCATGAGTACTCCAGTGATCTCCATCGCTCTGGCGTTGTTCACCGCTTTGGCCGGCGCTGATTGGTCCCCGAACGCTTTCGATTACAACCGGCCCCCCCGCCTGAAGGTGCAGGAGGTCGAAAAGTCCGGGGGGATCAAGGTGGCCCGCGCCACCCAGCAGCATCTGGTCTTTCGCAATGTGGCCGGCCAGGAGGTGCCCGCGCTGTTGACCTTGCCCCGGGGCCGGGCGCCCTTTCCCGTCGTAGTGCTTGTTCATGGCTATGCCAGCTCGGGCGAGCACATCACGCATTATCTGGCCCCCGAACTGGTGGGACGCGGCTTCGCAACGCTGGCCATCGACCTGCCCATGCACGGCGAGCGTCCCGGCCCGCCCAAGTCGCTCTTTGCCGAGGGCGATCCGAAGAAGACGCACCGTCAGCTTGCGCAGGCGGTTATCGACCTGCGTCAGGCCATCGACCTGGCCGAGTCGCGTAAGGAATTGGATACCTCCGGCGGCGTTTTCCTGGTGGGTTACTCGATGGGGAGCTGGCTGGCGACACTGACCAGCGCGGCGGACCGGCGCGTTTCGGCCCTGGTGTTGATGTCGCCCGTGTCCGAGGCGGTTCCGGCGGATGCGCGGGGCCGCCGGCAGGAGCGCTCGCCCCAGAAGCCGCTGCTGGAGCGGTTTCCTGATCTTCGGCCCACCGAGGCCATCGCCCGTTTCGCGCCGCGCCCGGTGCTCATCCAGGCGGGCAACCTCGACCTGTATCTGCCCAAGGAACCGGTGGACGCGCTTTTCGCCGCCGCGCGCGAGCCCAAGGAGCTGCGCTGGTATGACTCCTCCCACATCCTGCCCCCCCTGGCCGTCGAGGAAGCCACCAACTGGCTGCTGCAACAGCGAGGCAGGCAAGCGGGAAAAAGCAGCCGGGGCTCGGGCCAGGCACAGCGGGATGGGCAACCGGCGCGGCGGTAGGACTTAACCGGGCAATCTGTCTTCAACTGTTCTGTTTACCATCGGTAGCCGGCTTTAGCCGGGCTTGCGGTTGATGCCGTTGGCACCCTGTTTGGTTGTCCCAATCGTGAACCCACCTCTGGAAGAGGTGGGCCACCCAATGCACAAGATTCATTTGGAATTCGGATGAGGGGGGCAAAGCTGTTCCTGTTGTTCGGCTTGCTCACGTAGCCTGCAGCGCGTCGATCACGTTGCTGCGTGACGCCCGCAGTGCCGGTACCAGTCCGGCCACCAGGCACACCGTCATCGTAAACCCGATGGCCGCCGCCACCAGGTCGGTGGGAATGCTCCATTTGGCCTCGTAGCCCCAGATGGCCAGGGTGATCGCATTCATGCTGTAGGCCAGATGCAGGCCGAGCCCCAGCCCCAGCAGACAACCCAGAAGACCCAGTACCAGAGCCTCGCCCATCACCAGCCGCGTGATCTGTTCGCGCGTCGCACCGATAGCCCGCAGCATCGCGATCTGCCGCGTCCGGCTGACCACGTTGGCCATCATGAGATTGCCCACGCCCAGGGCGGCCACGATCAACGCTACCAGCGGCACGGCGGTGAACAGGATGGTCGCCCGGCGCAGGTCGCGATCGATCTGTTCCTTCAACACGCTCACCGAGCCGGAATGTTCCGCGGCCGTGCCCGCCTTGAAGGCGATCAGCCGCATGACCAGTTCTTCCCGATACGATCGCCATCGTGCCGGCGCGGTTTTCAACTGCATCCAGTCGATGCCCAGCAGCGCGTCGCGGAACACCTTCAGCAGGGGGCTCTCGCCCCATTGCAGCTTGAAGCCTCCGTCCGTCGCCTCGCGAAGCTGGCTCTCCAGCGTGTTCAGCTCCGCCGTGCGCTCCGGCATGGCCGCCCGCCAGCTCAAAAACAGCCGTGCGGCCTCGTCCGCGTTCATCAGCCTGGGCGGGTATTTTTCGCCAAACAGCGGTGGCGGGGGGGCGGCCTGCGGCTCGGCGGGCAGGTCGAAATTGAACAGGAACATAGTCGCTTCCGGGGCCATGTTGAACGAGCGCTGGAGATCCCGGAAGGTTCCCAGCACCACGAAAGCCGAGGCCATGGTCAGGGCCTCGCCGGCGTTGAAATAGTTCGCGGCGATGTCCAGCGCGGGCGACGTCACTACGCCCGCGATTCGAAGCGGCACCCGCCGTCCGGCCGCACTTAGCGTGATCTGATCGCCCATCTCCACACGCTGGGCGCGCAGAAACTCGGGGGTGACCAGCACGTGCCCGCCCTGGGTAAGCTTCTGCCGGGCGCTCTCCAGGTCGCCCTGCACGAAGGTCAGGTTGGCCATCTTGAAGAACTCATCCGGGTCGCCGGCTACGAAGCGGGTTAAACCGAAATCGAAGAGCCCGCGCCCCACGATCCGGCACTGCAGGCGCTCGTTGACCAGCGCGCTGTTCTTGAGCCCTTGAACGCTCCCCCGAGCCTGGTCGGCCCGGGCCCGGGGCACCGGCGAGGACATGTACATGAAGGCTTCCGGGAAGTCCTTCGGAAAATCCCAGCCCCTGGCCAGCGATTCGCTATAAACGACTACCGACACGACCAGCGACAGTCCCACCATCAACCCACAGCAGATGGCCGCCGATCGCCAGGCCGCCCGTCCAACCTGGTCGGACAGCAACTGGTAGCGCACCCGCAGGACCAACGCCGCCACCCGCACCACGATATAGCCCAGCGTCAAGACCAGCGCGGGCGCGATCAAGGCATACCCGGCATACAACAGGCTCACGGCCGCAACCGGCTTGGACGGATTCAGGAACAACTCGCTGACCGCGCCGCCTCCGCCTCCGTAGTGGCGGATCATGAAGACATGGCCCAGGACCAGCAGAAGGCCCAGTCCGGCCGACAAGACTACCGGCACCACGGAGGGGTGATAAGCCTGAGAACGCAAGGCGGTCAGCGGAGAAACCCGCATGGCCTGCACCATCGGGAACAGCGCGCCCAGCAGGGTGGTGCCCGCGCCGCCGGCCAGGGCCAGCAGCAGCCCCGTCCAGCTCACCGCGAACTGACCGATATATTCGGGCGCGATCCATACGGTCATGCGCGCCAGGCCGAAGCCCACCGGAATGCCCAGCAATATGCCGGCTACGCCCAGCGGGACGGCCTCGGCCAGCACCAGGGCCGCGATCTGAAGCCGGGTGGTGCCCAGGCAGCGCAACATGCCCAGTTGCCCGATGCGCTCCACCATGCCCATGCTCAGCGTGGACAGGATCACGAAGAACGCCGTGAACAGGGCCACCGTCGAGATCAGCAGCAGCATGAACTGCGTCTGCCGCTCGGCGGCGCGGATCTGCCGCAGCTTGGCATCCGACGAGGACACCGAGGCGGGCGCCCGCCGGTATTTCGTCTGCATCATCTGCTGGATCCGCTTGGTCGTCTGATGCAGCGGGATCGGCGCAGAGTCACGGAGCAGCATATCGATGCGGGTCACGCTGGGCGGCGAGCTCTTGCCGGTCAGGTCCTGGATCGTTTTCAGCGGGGCGATGACCACCGGCTTCTGCCGCTTGGCGACTCGATGCATGTCGATGAGCCCGACGATGGTGAGCACGCCCTCGCGCTCGCGGACCGGTGCGGCCTCCCCCGTGGTCACGTTGCGGAGGATGAACTTATCGCCCACGTTGAGCCGCAGGCTCCCGGCCAGCTCGTGGTCCATGACCGCCACGTCGGTATCGCCGACGGTCAGCATGCGGCCGGTGATGTCCTCAGTGTTGAAGGGGCGAAACTCGCTCTCCATTTCGGGCTCGATGCCGACGGCGATCACGGCCCGGCCGGCGGAAGGGGCACCCGGGAGGCTGTCTTCCGCATCCTCAAAGACCTGCCCCCGGATGGTGAGCGGTTTCGGCTCGCCGGCCTGTTGGGGACGTGTGGGGGCGGATGGCTGATCCGCCCCGGAGGCCGCCGGTCCGCTGTGCGCCGCCAGCGGAATCACCGTCATTCCATGCTTGAGCCGCGCGGTGACAGCGGCCACGTTGGGGTCCTTGCGGACCTCCTCCCGGATGGTCTCGGGAATGACCCCATAGAGGCCGTAAAGCGATTCGACGGACAGGTGGCTTCGCCCGATCCAGAACCAGACCTGGTCCTCCAGGGCGAGGCGCACGGACTCGTAGGCGCAGGTGACCCACACCACCACGCCCACACCCAGCGCAATGGCGGCCAGCGCACTGGCCGTGCGTCCTGGCCTAACCCGCCAGTTGCGTATACCGAGCTGCGACCAGTGCCGCATTGCCAGGCTCCATCTCCTCGATCGTGCCGACCAGTCGCCCGTCCTTGAGCACGTAGGCCCGGTCCGCATAAGACGCCGCCGCCGCCTCGTGCGTCACCATCAGAACCGTCTTACCCAGTTCGTGGGCCAGCTTGCGAAGCAGCTTCCAGATTTCTTCGGCCTGAACCGAATCGAGATTGCCGGTGGGTTCGTCGGCCAGCACCACCGCCGGGTCATTCAACAAGGCCCGGGCGATGGCCACGCGCTGTTGCTCGCCGCCGGACAATGCCTGCGGGCGATGCTGCATCCGTTTCTCCAGATGCACAACCTGGATGGCCTGCTCGACCCGCTTTTGGATTTCCGTCGTCGGCGTGCCGTCCACCAGCAGAGGTACGGCCACGTTTTCCGCCGCCGTCAGCGTGGGCAGCAGGTTGTAGGCTTGAAAAATGATGCCCATCCGCCGCCGCCGGAACAGCGTCCGCTGGCGGTCGGACATGCTGGACAGGTCCTTGCCCTCGACGATCACCCGGCCGGAGTCGGGCAGATCCAGCCCCCCGGCCAGGTGCAGCAGCGTGCTCTTGCCCGACCCGCTGGCGCCCATGATGGCCACGAGCTGCCCGGCCTCAATCGACAGGGATACGCCGTTGAGGGCCCAGACCACCTCGTCGCCCAGGCGATAGGTCTTGACCAGATCTTGAACCGCCAGCACGGCGCCGCCGGGCATGGATGAGGCATCGGGGAGAAGCGGGGCGCCTGGCGTGGGTGTGTCTTCTGCCATTATCTTCCACTCTGGCCCGTGTCCAGCTACACTCTCTGAATGGAGGCCGTTATCTCTTGAAAGTCCTTGTCACCGCCGACTTACATTACGACATCACCCGCAGCCGCGAACCGGCCCGGGCCATCGCGCGGGAAATCTGCGGGCTCGATGCCGATGTTCTGCTGGTCCTGGGCGACGTCGCCGGCCGGGACGTGGACATTGTACGGGAGTGCCTGACCCTTTTCGACCCGTTCCCCGGCCGCAAGCTCTTCGTGGCCGGCAATCACGACATCTGGACCCACCCCGGCGAATGCTCGCTGGAGCGTTATGAACGGATCCTCCCGGCCATCTGCCGCGAAACCGGCTTCCACCCTCTGGATCTGGAGCCGCTGGTCATCGGCGAGGTGGGTTTTGTCGGTTCGATGGGCTGGTACGACTTCGGGTATCGCCCGGCCTGGTTGAAGATTCCGCTGCGCTTCTACCGCGAGAAGATCGCCCCCGGCGCCGCCGCCCGGCTGGCCCGCTATCAGCACCTGCTGGCTGAGACCGACGACGTTCCGGAGGCGACCCTGTCCATCGGCGCCCGCTGGATGGATGGCGAGCATGTGCGTCTGCCCATGAGCGACCTCGATTTCTGTCACCGCCTGCTGGAGCGGTTCAAGGCCGGCCTGGCTGCCGTGGCCCTGGTGTGCCGGCAGATTGTGGCCGCTTTTCATCACGTGCCCTTTGCGGCGTTTGTTCCGCCCGCCCGGAACCCGAGTTGGGCTTTTGCGGGCGCATATCTGGGCAGCGAAATGTTCGGCGAGATGGTCCTGGCCGAGCCCAAGGTGCGCTACGCCTTCTGCGGCCACAGCCACCTCGCCGGCCGACTCAAAGCCGCTCATCTCGAGTGCATCAACGTCGGCTGCACCTATGTTCAGAAACGCTACGAGCAGATCGAGCTGTAGTGCTTGAGCCCGAAGCGCAAGCGAGGGACGCCGGGTGGCCCAGGTTCTTTGAACCTGGGCTCGCGATTTCTTTCCGTTGTGGCGATCTGTGGGTAAACATCCGGTTTCGAGCCGAAAAAATCGCGAACCCACCTTCGGAGAAGGTGTGCCACCCTCTGCACGATCATGGTTCGCCCATCCCTCGCTTGCGCTTCGGGCTCAGAGGGGATATGATAAGTGTACCGACACGGCGCGAGGCGAGGCTCCCATGCCATACATCTGGGCAACAATCCTGGTCGTGGCCAACGCGGTCTGGCTGTCCCTGAACTTGTTCGGCTTGCCGGGCAACTGGCTGATGGTCGGCTCCACCGTGGTGGTGGCGTGGTTGTTCTGGGATCAGCGGATGATCTCCGGATACACGCTGCTGGGTCTGCTGTTGTTGGCGGTCCTGGGTGAGCTGCTGGAATTTGTGGCCGGCGTTTTCGGCGCACGGACCGCCGGGGGGAGCAGTAGCGGGGCGTTTGGCGCCTTGCTGGGTGGCCTCGTTGGCGCCGTGGCCGGAACCTTCGTAATCCCCATCCCGGTTATTGGTTCGCTGATGGGCGCCTGTGGCGGCGCGTTCTGCGGGGCCCTGGCCTTTGAGCTGGCCGGCGGGCGGGAGCTGGAGCCAGCCGTGCGCTCCGGCCTGGGGGCGGGCGTGGGGCGGTTCTTCGGCACCGTGGCCAAGCTGGTCGTCGGCATCGGCATCTGGATCGTAGCGGCAGTGGCGGCTTTCTGGCCGTAATGCCGCAGCCGTACCCTGTAGCAGCCGGGCTCTGTACCGGCCGTTTACCTCCCAGCGGCCGGCCTCCGTTTCGCCGTGGCCCTGTGTACCGGCCGTTGATTGCTATGCCGAATGGCCGGCCGCTCCATCGCTTGGCGAGGGGGCCTTGCGTGTACTGCCACGCCGGGCCTGGTAGTACGCCCAATGTTGGAGGACCGCGGCCAGCCCCACCCCCAGCCACGCGACCATCGCCACCGACGGATCATGTCCTCTGATCAAGCTGCCGGCCACTACCAGCCAAAGCAGGAGGTTCAAGACGATCACCCAGTGCAGCCAACGAGGAAAGCGCTCCATAGACTGGCCTCCTCACTACGACTTGCCATAGCGGACACGGCGTCCCGGTATCGGGCCCAAATGCTTTTCAAGAAACCCGAACACCCGTTCCCGATACCCGGTCGGATCTGCCGTGACGATGTTACTGTGCGTGCCCGGCCCGAACCATATCTCCTGCGGTCCCTTGGCCGCGTCGTACAGCCGCTGCGAGTGCGTGGCCGGCATCAGGATGTCGCCATCGCCGTGAATGACCAGCACCGGCCGGTCGCCCATGGTCGCGACGGCCTTCTCCGCCGAGGCCGCGAAGAAGTTCGTGCCGGTCTGCAGTGAGGCCAATGCGAGCAGCCAGTCCGCGGCCAGCGGGCCGATCACCGGCAAGCGCGCGGCGTGCCCGCGTACCAGCTCGCGCGGCGACACAAACGGGCTGTCCAGCACCACGGCTTCGATCCGCGGGTCTTCGGCGGTGGCCAGGGCCAATGCCATCGCGCCCTGGGATGATCCCAGCCCCACCACGACACGCGACTGCCCGGGCCGCTCGCGTTTGAGCCAGTCCACCGCCGCGCGCACATCCAGCCGCTCGCGGATGCCGTAGGTGGTTGTCCGGCCGTCGCTGGCCCCATGGGCCCTGAAATCGAAGAAGGCCACGTTGTAACCCTCGTGTGCCAAGGCCGACAGGAACCAGACGAAATTACCCTTGTTGGCCCCCGCCCCGTGGCAAACCAGGATGGTCCGCTCGGCATTCTCTTCGGGAATAAACCAGCCGTCGAGCGTCAGCCCGTCGGCCATCGGAATGCGCACGGCCTCGAATTGCAGTTGGTAAACGCTCGGATCGTGGCCGTCGCGCAGCTTGCAGCGATGCGTGCCCACCATGCTCAGGAACACGGGAAAGAGAATCACGGCCGTCAACGCTGCCCGGCCCCAGGGGATCAGCCGGATCACGCCCGGCGGGTGCGCGCCGCGTCGTCGCTGGAGCCGGGCCCAGCGAACCCATCGCTGCCCCCAGCGGCCCACCGTCCGGCTCCAGATGCTCCACGCCAGCCGCCAGGCGATGGCAAACCACAGGACGACGAGCACTTCCCGAAGCATCACCCGCGCCCCGGCGATTTCCGCCAGGATGCGCAGCGCGCCCCAGATCAGCCCACTCATCACCACCACGTACAGCAATAACGAACCAAGACGAATCCGCCGGCGGGCCAGCCAGCGCCACAACAGAAAACCGGCCAGGAGGAGTGGGGCGAGCAGGAACAACAGCATGTCGTATTCCTTTCAGTGGCTCTGCAAGCATCTTACCATCCGGGCTGGACGAACGGAACGGATTCCACGATGCTTATCCGCGTGGCAACAGACGTGCTTAACGATTCCGGCGACAGTTCGCCCCGTGCGGGGGGCGGGGGGACTGATGCGGGTTTGGTCGACAAACCCGACATCTCCGCGAACGCGCATGCGGGGGGGCGGCGGTCCCGCTACGCGCTATGGACTTTGCTGGTCATCGTCGTTTTCGTGGCGTTCCCGGTCCGCCTCTATCTTGCTCTCACCGCCACGATGATCAGCCGCGACGGCGCGACTTTCATCTGGTACGCCCAGGGCCTGGCCCGCGATCCCGCCGCGGAAATGCGAACGCAGGCCCAGCACCCGCTCTATCCTGCTCTGGTCCTAGCCGCTCACACGGCGCTGCAGGCCGTCGGCGGCCTTTTGCGCCCATTGGGCGCGTCGGTGAGCTCGGTGCTGGACGACCCGGTGCGAAGTTGGACGCTGGCCGGTGTAACCGTATCTCTCCTGGGCGGCCTTACCGTCGTGATAGCTGTTTACGCGCTGGCCCGCCTGCTGTTCGACCGGCGGGTGGCCCTCCTCGCGGCCATGCTGACCGCGCTGGCCGCCGAGTTTTGCCAGCTCTCCGCCGACGTTCTCACGGACATGCCGCACCTGACCCTGTATCTGTTGGCTCTCTGTGCGGCCATCCGGGGTTTTTGTCCTCGCGCGACCGGGCTTCCGACCGCCTGCCCACCCGCGGGCCTCGCGCTGCGCTGGCTCTTTCTGGCCGGTGCGCTGTCCGGCCTGGCTTTTCTGATGCGTCCCGAAGGCGCCGGTGTGGCCGTGGTGGCCGCCGCGGCGGCTTTGGGGCTGACAGGGCCGTGCCGACTCCCGCGCCGGCTGGTCGGCCCGCTGGTTGTTGTCCTGGGCGCCGGGCTGGTTGCCTCGCCGTACATGCTCATCACCGGCAAGCTGGTCCAGAAGAAGTCGCTTCCTCGCTTCTTGCCGGGTTCGTGCGAAGCCGCCGAACCCGCCGTCGCCGGGTGGCAGTGGCTCCTGGAAACCTGTGACAGCCAGGGGAAAAGCTTCCCCTTTGAGCGGATTTCTTTGCAGGCGTCTGGCACTCCCGCAGAGGGCTCATGTGGAGATGATGGTGCTCGCTACCGGGAGCTCACGACGCTGGCCATAGACTCGCGCCTCGATGCAGTTCTCACTTCTCACTTCTCACTTCTCGCTTCATCAACCATCGATCAACACTGCTCACCGACCAGTGGCACACCTTCACGTGCCGCCCTGGGCTCCGTCCCCGCCGACGTGGCCAAGGCCGCCGGGCTGGCGGTGGAACATTGGGGCCGGGCCCTGCGCCTGACGCTCCTGCTGCCGGCCATCGCGTGGCTGTTTCTGCGAAAGTGCTTGCCCGCCGATCGTACCGCCGTCCGGCTGGTGACGGCTGCCGGTTCGCTGCATTTTGTCATTGTTGTGCTGCTGGTTCTTCGTTTCGACTATGCGGATTTGCTCAGCGTCCGGCACACGATGATCCTGGCTGGGCTCACGCTCCCGTTCAGCGCCGCGGGGGTCGCGGCCATCCTGGATCTCGTTCCCGCCCGGCGGCGGGTGGCCGTGGGGGTACTCGTGGTCATTGCGCTGGTTGCGCCCACCGCTCCGTGGATGTTCGAGTGGCGTTACGCCCACGAGGCGTATCTGCGCCGGGCCGGCGAGTGGATCCGCTCCCAGCAGCCCTCCGGTGCGAAGGTCCACACCACGCGCCACCGCGTGGCCTTCTACGCCAACGGCATCCACCAGTGGTCGCCGCTGGACCGGGACAAGGACATCGCCCGCATTCTGGCCGAGGCCCGCGCGCACCATCCCGACTGGCTGGTGTTCGACGTCCAGCGCGTGTCGCGCTACTCGCCCACTTTTCTGCAGGATTTGGAGCAGGCTGCGGCCCCTGGCGAGCTGACCCGCGCACACGTGGAGGAGCAGGCGGTGAAGGGCAAGGTGCAGCGGGCGATTATTTACCGTTACCGCCCACCGGCTTGACAAGGCCGGCTGATGGATGAATGATTCGTGGCCTGTTTCGTACCACGGGGGATGCTCGTATGTGCCGAGACAAAGGGACCAGCAGACACGGGGAAGATCAATCGCTTGTCTCCTTGTCCCCTTGTCTCCAGGTCCCCTTGTCAGTCTGATCCGAAGGAGTCGCCAATGTCACTCAAAGTCCTTGCCTTTATGGCCCATCCCGATGACGCGGAGTTTTCCTGTATGGGCACCATGATTCGCCTCAAACAGGAAGCCGGCTGCCAGCTCGCCATCGCCACTGCCGCCAGCGGCGATTGTGGCACCACCCAGTATCCGCCCGACGAGATCGCCCGCATCCGCAACCAGGAGGCCCGCAATGCGGCCGCGCTGGTGGATGCCGAATACTATGCTGCCGGCTGCAAGGATCTGCTCATCTGCTGCGATGCGCCCACCATGTTGCGCTTCACCGAGATCATCCGCCGGGTCAAGCCGGACATCGTCTTCACCCATCCCCCGATGGATTACATGACCGACCACGAGAACACCGGCCGGGTGGTGCGCAACGCCTGCTTCGGGGCCGGCGCGCCCAATCTCTTGACCTACGATCCCTGCCCCGCTCCGCCGTTCCCCAAGATCCCGCACCTCTACTACGTGGACGTGCCCGACAATACCGACATTTACGGCCAGCCCATCCCGGCTGATTTCGTGGTGGACATCACCGACGTGATGCCGCTCAAGGAGAAGATGCTGGCCTGCCACGTCTCGCAGCGCGAATGGCTGCGCGCCCACCACAATATGGACGAGTACGTGGAATCCATGAAGCGCCGCGGCGCTCAGCGCGGCAAGGAAATCAACCGTCCCTACGGCGAGGGCTTCCGGCAATATAAGGGACACGCATATCCGCAGAACAATATTATCGCGGAGCTGCTGAAGCTTTGAGGGGGGGGTGTCAGTTGTTCGTGGTCAGTGGTCAGTTGTTGGGGCATTGGTCCTTTGGTCAGTTGCTTGGCGCCACCGGCGATACGCGACGGTATCTCGACAACTGACAAAAGGACTACTGACCCAACAACGGACAACGAACAACTGACCACTGACTAAAGTAACGACACCGGGTCCACATCGATGGTGAGATGCTTCCCCATCGGCACCAGCGCGCCCACGTTACGTAGCCGTGACAACGTCTCCATCAAGCGCGATGCGTTCGGACACCGAATCAGGAAATCGTAGCGGAAGTTGTTCCGCAGCCGCGACAGCGGCGCGCTCTGCGGACCCAGCACGTCGGCCGGCATCTTCTCGTCCACGATGTATTGTCGCACCAGGTCGGCGAGGCGGTGGGCCTCGGCGCGGGCTTGCGACTCGGTTCGGAAGGTGAGAATGATCCGCGCCAGCCGGGCGAACGGCGGCCAGCCGAGCCGCTTGCGCAGGGCCATCTCGTGGGCCGCGAACGACTCGTAATCGTGCTTGGCCGCGAACTGCAGCGCCGGCGACATGCCCACCAGGCTCTGCACGACCACCCGCCCGCCGGGATCGGAGGCAGGCGCACTGCTTGCCCCTCCGAGATGGTCTGAGGCGGGCAAGATGCCCGCCCCCCGTGCCCGGCCGGCGCGGCCGGCCACCTGCGCGATCATCTGGAAGGTTCGCTCGGCCGCGCGGAAGTCCGGGGCCGACAGCGACGTGTCCGCGTTCACCACGCCGACGAATGAGACCTCGGGGAAATCCAGCCCCTTGGCGATCATCTGCGTCCCGATGAGCACGTCCAGCTTGTGGGCCAGGAAGTCGCGCAGCACCTGCTCGTACTTGCTCACCCTGGTCATCGAGTCGCTGTCCGCACGAGCGATTCGCGCCTGCGGGAACTTCTGTTTGAGCTCTTCCTCCACCCGCTGCGTGCCCATGCCGAACTTGATCAGCGTGCCGCCACAGGAGGCGTCCCCGCAGCGCCGGGGCACGACCATCTTCGCCGAGCAGTGGTGGCAGATGGCCTTGCCCACCGTCTGGTGAAAGACCATGTTCGCCCGGCAATTGGGGCAGACGATCGGGTTCTGGCATCGGCTGCACACCAGGTAGCTGGCGAATCCGCGCCGGTTGAGCAGCAGCACCGCCTGCTTGCCGGCGTCCAGCGTGGCCTGGAGCTCCTGTTCCATTTTTCGGGACAGCAGGTGGATGTGCCCCGGCCGGCTGCGCGACTCGGTGCGCATGTCAACGAATTCCACCGCGGGCATGGACAGGCCGGCGATCCGGTGGGGCAGTGTGATGCGCTCGAAATGCGCCAGCCGGTCGCAGTTGTGCCACGTTTCCAGCGAGGGCGTGGCCGAGCCCAGGACGATGGGGATGGACGCAAGCTGGGCTCGCTTGAGGGCCACGTCGCGCGTGTTGTAGCGGGGGGCCTGCTGGTTCTTGTAGGTGCCTTCCTGCTCCTCATCGACCACGATGAGTCCCAGGTTCGGGCAGGGGGCGAAGATCGCGCTTCGCGTCCCGATGATGACTTTCTTGAGGCCCCGGGCGATGGCCGACCAGGTCAGCGACCGCCGGGCGCCGGTGAGCCCGCTGTGTACCACGGCCACGTCGTGAAACCGGCTGGCCAGCCGGTCCGCAAGCTGGGTGGTGAGCGCGATCTCCGGCACCAGGAAGATGGCCTGCTTGCCCCGGGCCAGCACCGACCGGATGGCGTGGATGTAGATTTCGGTCTTTCCGCTGCCGCTCACGCCGAACAGCAACACGGCCTTGAACGTGCCGGCCTCAGCCAGTTCGCTAATTCGCCGGATGGCCGCCTGCTGGTCGCCGCTCAACTCGAAGGTGGGCTCGGTTCCCGGGCGGTCGAAGTTGGGCGCTTCGGCTGGCACCCGCCGGGTCTGCATCGAAAGCCGGCCGGCCTTGACCATGGCCGCGACTACTCCCTTGCTCGCCCCTGTGGCTTCGAGCAGTTCATCCAGGTCCATCCCCTCAGGCCGGCCGGCCAGCGCATCGATCACTGCCTGCCGCCGGGGGGAGAGCTTCTTTGTGGGCTTCCCATCCGCCTGTGTGCCACTGCTCTGTGAGCAGTGGTCCTCGGTGGTTTCCCCCGCTGTCGGCCCGGCGGGGGCACATGTCCGCGCTTCGGGATGCGCAAGCCGGAAAGACCGCACGGTCTTGAACCCCGCCTGTTCGCGCACGGCCTCGGGCAGCATGGCCGACAGCACCCGCCCCAGCGGGCAGCAGTAGTACTGGGCGATCCAGCGGCCCAGCTCGATCAGGTTGTCATCCAGCAGGCGTTCCTGGTCCAGCACGCCGGCCACCCGCCGGAGGGCGTTCGTCCAGCGTTCACGGGTGATGGAGGTGCAGAACGCCTCCCGCGGCTTGCGCCCGCGTCCGAATGGGACCAGCAGGCGCTTGCCGGGCTCGACCTGGTCGGCCAGTTCATCGGGCACGGCGAAGCTGTATTCGCCCTCCACGGCTGCGGCCAGAGCTACGCGGGCCACCGGCCCTTCACGAACTTCAGGGGCTTCAATCCACAGCGAAGGCTGCTCGGGAGGGGTGGAAGACACATTGGCCTCGGCGCAAAGAGAGACTTCTGGGCGGCAGGTCTCACTGCCTCCAGTATAGCACAAGTCTCAACGGGACGGCAGTCCTCAGCTGGTGTACGGGCCCCCGGGGTCAGTCAAGCCTCGACATACTCGCAAAGGGTGGTGGGTTCGGGAATGGGCAACCCGTCTTCTCGCATACCATCGAGGTGAAACTGAATGGCTTCGCGTATTTCGCGCTCCACTTCCTCAACAGTAGCTCCCGTTGCCACGCAGCCGGGCAGATCGGGCACGTACGCCGAGTAGTTGCCTTCAGCCTTCTCAATCACTGTTCCGTATCGCATATGGCCTCACTTCAAGCCAGCCTGCTTGATGATGCTGTTCAACGTCCCAGGGGCCAAGTCGTCGTTTGGCTTACCTGGCACCGTGACTCGCCCGGGTTTTGAACTGGCGGTGGCTGCCCCGCGTGCCCGCCAGATACCAGCCGTCCTGCTCGAGCCTCTTGATGATATCTCGTACCTTCATCCCGGACTCTGAACTTCCCCGCTGCAGCTATCGTTATAAAGTAAAGCCTATTCTATTGGGCCGGGCGGGTAACGGCAACGCGCGTGCGCCGGCTTGTATTCTTCCGCCCCGCGATGACAATGGCGAGCCGCATGAGCGAACAACCAGCACAACCCCTTGAGCTCAAGTCACCGGGTTGCGTCGATCCGCCGGAGCGACCCCGGCCCATGATCGAGGTCCATGACCTGGTGAAGGCCTTCCCGACCGCTTCCGGCCCGGAGAAGCAGGCCGTGGCCGGTCTGAGCTTCCAGGTGTATGCCGGCGAGATCTACGGCCTGCTGGGCCCCAATGGGGCGGGCAAAACCACCACGCTGCGCGTCCTCTCCGGCCTGATCGCGCCAAGCGCCGGGCGGGCCCTGGTCAACGGGGTGGACGTGACCCGCGAACCGTTGGCCGCCAAGCGGGCCATCGGCTTCCTGACCGCCAACACCGGCCTCTACCAGCGTTTGAGCCCCCGAGAGTTGCTACCCTATTTCGGCGAGCTGTGCGGTCTTGATCGGTCCACCATCGCCCGCCGCACCGAAGAGCTGATCGATTTCCTGGGCATGCGCGACTTCGCCGACCTGCGCTGCGGGGCCCTCTCCACCGGCCAGAAGCAGCGCACCAACATCGCCCGCGCTCTGGTCGCCGACCCGCCCATCCTGATCCTCGACGAGCCGACCCTGGGGCTGGACGTGCTCACCAACCGCGTCATCCTCGACTTCATTCGCCGCGAACGCGACCACGGCAAGGCCATCCTCTTGAGCACCCATTACCTCGACGAGGCCGAATCGTTGTGTGATCGCATCGGTCTGCTGCACCAGGGCAAGCTGGTGGCCGAGGGGGATCTGTCCGCCCTGCGGGCCCAGACCGGCCGGGAGCGTCTCACCGACATCTTCCTGGCCCTGGTCAGCGATACCCTCGCCCCGACCTTCGACGCAGGCAGCGCCAACGAGGGAACCGGCGAAGCCCCCGAGCCCGAAGCGCCAGCGAGGGACCTTCTCGAATCAACAGCCCCCGAACCGGAGGCCCGCCCATGACCTGGCTTGCGTTTCTCACTGCTCACTGCTCACTTCTCACTTCGGGGCATGCCCGCGGGTGGTTCTCAGATCACAGATCAGAGATCTCAGATTGGAGATCTCAGATTACAGATTTCAGATTTCAGATCCCGGTTCACTGCGGCCTCCGTGACAAGGAGCGCCACGCATGACCCGCCCCCTGACCCGCATCGGCGCGATCTACCGCAAGGAGCTGATCGATATCCTGCGCGACCGCCGGACGCTCATGGCCATGATCGTCATCCCGGTGGTGCTCTACCCGTTGCTCATGCTGGCCTTCCTGCGCGCCGCCGAGAGTGAGCACGCCCGGCTAAAGGCCGAGCGCTTCACCGTCGAGGTGGACAGCGAGCCCGCCGCGGCCGATTTGCGCGACATCATCGACGCCGTCTACGCCGCGGACCCGGAGCCGCCCGAGTTCCGGGCCACCTGGAATGTCGTTGTGGGGCAGACGCCGCCTGGTCGCCTCGGGGACGAGGTGCACCTGCACGTGACCTTGGCCTGGACGCCCAAGCCCGCGCCCGCTCCGGCCCACCTGAGTGCCGAGATCGCCTACACCGAGATCGACGTGCACAGCCGGACGGCCATGAAAGAGCTCTCCGATATCCTCAATCAGTTCGGCGCTATGCGCACCCGCGAGGCGTTGGGCGATTTCCTCGGCAAACGCGTCGCGACCCTGCCGGAGGACGATCCCGTGAGCCTCATCCTCAACCCGGTGGAGGTCAAAACCGTCTCCGCCGCCACCGAAGGGCAGCGCGGCGGCTGGGCCTTGGGCCAGATCATCCCCATCATCCTCGTGCTCATGACCATTACCGGGGCGATCTATCCGGCCATCGACCTGACCGCCGGCGAGCGCGAGCGCGGCACGCTGGAGACGCTCATGGCCGCCCCCGTGCCGGTGATTTACCTCATCATGGGCAAGTTCCTGGTGGTGGCCACCGTGGGCATGATCACCGCGCTGCTCAACCTCGGCAGCGTCGCCGCCACCATGCATTTTGGCGGCATCACCCAGATCCTCACCGAGCAGGCGGTAACCTTCCCGCTGCACGTGCTGCCCATCATCCTGGTGTGTATGGTGCCGTTCGCGCTGCTGTTCTCCGCGATCCTGGTGGCCGTGTGCAGCTTTGCCCGCACCTTCAAGGAGGCCCAGAACTACGTGATGCCGGTGATCATCGGGGCCATGATCCCGGCCTTCGGCGCGCTGCTGCCCAGCGTGGAGCTGAAGGGCATCATGCTGGTCGTGCCGGTGGGCAACATGGTGCTGCTGACCCGCGAGCTGTTCCAGCAGACCTTCACCTGGTCGCAGGTGGCGGTAGTGCTGCTCTCGACCACGCTTTACGCCGCGGCGGCCGTGGCCGTCGCCACCCGGCTGTTCGGCCAGGAGGTGGTGCTGTTCGCCGACGCGGGCTCGTACAAGACGCTGCTGCAACGCCGGTATTTCCGCCCCACGTACCGCCCCAGCGCGTCGCAGGCCCTGCTGGCCGCTGCGCTGCTGTTTCCGGTGAGTTTCTACCTGCAGTCGCTGATCTTTGGCGCGTCGCTGGAAGACTTCCTGCGCAAGCTGGGCATGCTCGCGGCGCTGCAGTTCGTGGGCCTGCTCCTGCTGCTGCCGGTCCTGTTGACGCTCTATTTCCGGATCGACGTGGCCGACACGTTCAGACTCACCCTGCCGCCGGCGCGGGCCTGGCTGGCGGCGCTGCTGATCGGCGCATCGAGCTGGGCCCTGGCCCACGAGTTTCTCCGGCTGCAGTCGTACGTCTTGCCGGTCTCGGAGACGATGAAGCGGTTCAGCGAGCAGATCGAGGCCGGCCTGGGTGACACGTCGCTGTGGCTGATCGTGCTGCTGATGGCCGTGGTGCCGGCCATCTGCGAGGAATTCTTCTTCCGCGGCTTCGTGCTCTCCGGCCTGTCCAGCAGTCTGCGCAAGTGGCCAGCCATCCTTGCCACCGGCGTGATCTTCGGCGTCTACCATTTCATGATCGACCGCATCCCGGTGACGGCCCTGCTGGGCATGATGCTGGCCTACCTCTGCTGGCAGGCCCGCTCCATCTTTCCGGCCATCCTGGCCCACATGATGCACAACGCCGCGCTGATGGTCATCGGCAACCTCCCGCGCCTGGCGGATTGGCTCGGCCTCTCCAGCGCCGCCGAAGGCCCCTTGCCCGCGCGCGTCCTGATCCCCGCCGCCGTGCTCTTCACCGCCGGCCTGGCGATCGCCGCGTCCATTCGGGTCCGTGCCAGGATCGGCGGAGACCATTGAGCCCGAAGCGCAAGCGAGGGATGGATCCGGCGAACGGCCCAGGTCCCTCGCTTGCGCTTCGGGCTCGGGAGTGAGTTGATCGCGCACGTGCTGGCGCGCTTTCTTACCAACCCGCCTCCATTTTCCCCCAGGACATGAGAAAGGCCTGCCCCGCGTTCGCACCTTCCCACGTTCACACTTCCCCACGTTCACACTTCCCCACGACGGTCGTAACTCACTCCACCTCCTGCACCATCACCATGTTGTGCCGCCCGTCGTCGCCGCCGGATCTTCCGATGAGCACCACTTTGTCTCCGGCCGTCAGCGGGCAGCCGGCCCGTTGCATCTCGGACCGCACCGACTTGAGCAGCTCCTCTGGGGAGTCCTTCCGCGCTCCGGCCAGCGGCATCACGCCCCAGTACAGGCACATTCGCCGGAGGGTCACCTCCGAGTCGCTCACGCCGATCGTGGGCACGAAGTGCCGGCCCTGCGACAGGCATCGCGCCGTCGCTCCCGAGTGCGTGAACACCACCATCAGCCGGGCATCGATGATTTCCGCCAGGTGTCCCGCGCAGTGGGCCATCGCATCCGTTATCGCATCCACGTCCCGAGCAAAGCTCTCACCGTCTGAACGGGCGGCCTCACCAGTCCGGGTGGCGGGCATCTTGCCCGCCTCGGTGTGTGTCACTGCTCTGTGAGCAGTGGGGTCTGCCCCGGATGTTGCCCGGGCCACCATCTCCTCCGGCTCGCGCCGATCCCGCATCAGCGCCTCGGTGGCCAGCGCGATCCGTCCCATCATCTCCACGCTCTCCACCGGGTACTGGCCGATGGCCGTCTCGCCGGAGAGCATGCACGCGTCCGCGCCGTCGAGGATCGCATTGGCCACGTCCGCCGTCTCCGCCCGCGTGGGCAGCCGCGAATGCTGCATGCTGTCCAGCATCTGCGTGGCCACGATCACCGGCTTGCGGTGTTGCCGGCACGCGCGGATGATCCGCTTCTGCACCATGGGTACTTCTGCGATGTCGATCTCCACCCCGAGGTCCCCACGGGCCACCATCACCGCGTCCGCCGCCTCCACCACCGCGTCCAGCTCGGCGACCGCCTCGGGCTTCTCGATCTTGGCCACTACCTGGGCCGTGCTGCCCATCTCGTCCAGCAGGGCCTTGAGCTCGCGCACATCATTGGCCGAGCGCACGAAGCTGAGGCTGATGAAGTCCGCCCCGGCCGTCGCCGCCCACCGCGCGTTGGCCTTGTCGTGCTCGCCCAGCGTCGGCACGGAGAGCTTCACCCCCGGCAGGTTCACGCCCTGCCGGCTGCGCAGCGTCCCACCCTGCACCACGCGGCACACGGCCGCATCGGGCGTCTTCTCTTCGACGGTCAACATGACCGTCCCATCGGCCAGCATCACCCGGTCGCCGACTCTCAGCTCATCAATGAGCGGCGCATACGTGGTGGTCAGGTCGGTCGGGCTGGTCGAAACATTCCCCCGCACGAAGCGCACTTTTTCCCCCACGTGCAGTTCCAGTTCGCCCCCGACCAGTTCTCCCAAACGCATCTTGGGCCCGGCCAGGTCCACCAGGATGGCGATAGGCACGCCCACTTCCGCGCCGGCCTTGCGGATGGAGTCGAAGCGGGCCTGGAAATCCGCCGGCTTCCCGTGGGCGGTGTTAATCCGGAACACATCCACTCCCGCACGGATGAGCGCCAGCAACCGCTCATGCGCCTGGCAGGCCGGGCCGACAGTGGCTACGATTTTGGTCTTGCTGGGTCGTTGAATATAGCATGCGGTACTCATGGTGCGTCGATTCTACCGGTTTCAGCCCTCAGCGGCGAGTGAAAGCTGAACGGGTGGGCCGGCGCCCCGATCCTGCGTTTGCCGCCGGGTTCCCTCGCGTCGCGCATATTTTCCGTGCCGTGCCTGTCGCAGGTTGGAATTCCGGCATATCATCAACACGGATCTCATGCGGGAGGATTCTCATGGCCGGCCACGACAGGAAAAAACAGCACCGCGAACAAAAACGTCGCGAGAAGAAGGCCTTTCAGCGCCGGGCCGAGCAGGGCGGCAGCCTCTATCGCCGCATCGGCGCTGCCGGCGACGAGGCCGTCTGCTACATCAACAGCGACTGGCGCGAGGAAGGCATGATCGCCCTGCATGTGCTTCGCCCCATCCCGGGCGGGGGGCACGCCGCGGCCAGCTTTCTCATCGACCCGTGGGCCCTGGGGCTCAAGGACGTCTTCGGGCGGCTCGACATGACCCGCGAGGAATTCGATGACCTCTGGGTCGGCACCATGCAACGACAGACGGAGATGGTGCCCACCGATCTGGCTACCGCGCGGCGCCTGGTGGCCGGCGGCGTTCGCTGGGCCCATGACCACGGCTTTCGCCTGCCGCGGCGCCACGAACGGTGGGTCGCCATGCTCGGCGACATCGGTGACTGGCATACGGCCGACATCCGCGACTTCGGCTTCGAGGGCAAGCTCCGCTTCGTCGGCGATATCGAAGATCTCCGCCGCCGCCTGGTTGGCCAGACCCTTGAAGAGTTCACCGCCCGCGACGATGTCGAGGTGGTGGCCGCGCTGCCGTCGGAGTTCCTGGACGACGAGGATTTGGATGACGAGTTCCAGGCGGCAGAGATGAATCTGGATCAGGAGGCGATCGATGCCTTCAAGGAAGCAGTCGAAGACGTCGAGAGTCGTTTGCTTGATGCCGTCCGGCAGTGGTGCTTTGCCAACGGCCTGCCGCCCCATCCGCGCTTGCCGCAGGCCATCCAACTTGTATTTACGTCCATGCTCGAAACGATGGCTATTGACGAGCGAGAGGGTCGGCCCACGCCGGCTGAGGCCGAGCTCCATTTCGAACGTCTTCTCTCGTTGGTACCCCCGGAGTCCAAGATCCAGCTCAGCGAGGCTATGGCTCAGGTGATGGGCTTGGTCCGGAGTGTCGGCGGCGTCGCCGGCATGGTCGCCGCCCTGGGCATCCCGCGGTCCGCCGACGAGGAAGATGAACCCTGAGCCGGAGCGCCTTTTTGCTCATCCGTTTTGCGTGCCGGCCGGGGTCGCAACGGGCTCCGGAGTCGCCTCGAACTCGCTTCCGCACTCCGGGCAGCGCGGCTCAGTGAGTCCCTCCAGACGATAGCCACAGTGGATGCACTGATTGCGGTTCTGCCGTCGCCATCTGCGCCACGGGCCGCGGATGTACGCAACAGTCGGATAGATCATGGCCAGGATGCAAATCGACCAGAAGGGCAGCCCCACGCCATTGGCTATCGTGTTGCCGAACACGACCCGTCGCATGTAGAACGGGCCCAGGCGTGTCTCCGTTTTGCTGGTGGCCAGGGGCGCAGCCGAGCGCAGCGGCTGCGAGTACACCACGTGCAGCGTGCCGCGAACCATGGCCGTCTGCACCTGTCTCTTGACGGTGACGGCGGAAATCCAGAGACCGTCTTCGGGCAGCGCGTACGAGTAGCTGACCAGTCCGGTCGCGCCGGCGACCACGACCACAAGCACCATCAGCGTCACGGTTCCCCTGCGCGCTATGGCCCTGATCATGGTTGACCTCCTTTCGGCCGCTGGCCTGCCGTGACGTCCTCCAGCAGCGACAGGACCGGATAGGCGGCGTTGTAGTGCTTGTGCAGAAAGCGCGGATCGCGCTTGCGATAGAGAATCCGCCCGATGCGATCGGCGATGGGCACCAGCATCTGCTCGTGCCGGCACAACACCGGCGAGATACCGTTGATCGTGCCCGTGGTTTGCCAGTTGAGACATCCGCAGGTGTTGTTGCACCGCTCCTGGATCGCGCAACCCGCGCAGAACGGTTTCTCCGCCTGCGACTGTTCATACAGCTTTCGCCGTGCCGCCTCGTCGATGCCCGTCGAAACGTGCCCGATGCACCAGGGGCTCTGCGACCCGGCCTGGGGAAACTGCACGCACGGGTACAGATAGCCCTGCGGGTCCACCGAGATCTGCCGCTCGGCCAGCTCGCAGCGCTCCTTGCGGTAGCAGTGGCGATTGATGTGCGACGAGAGCTTGACCTCGAACGGGCTCAGGTAAAACTTCCGTCCGGCGCGCGTCCACTTGACGTACAGTGAACCAAGCTTTCTGTACTGCCTGGTCAGTGTCCTGAAGTTCGCCTCATTCCAATCCGCCGCGTAGTTCAGCGACACGATCAAATAGCGGCAGCCCACGTCGAGCAGGAAAGAGACAGAATCCACGAGAAAGGCGGCGGTCTGCGGATTGACCACCATGAGTACGCTCGCGTACGGCCGGACCGCCAGCAGCATGCGCAGCCGTTCGAGGAGCACATCGAAGGTCGGCCCCCCGTTCGGCAATCGCCGGTGCAGATCGTGGGCCTCGCGGATCCCGTCGAAGCTCATCGCGATCAGCACGTCGTTGCGGACTGCGAACCGCAGAAAGGCTTCGTCCAGCAGCAGCCCCAGCGCTCCGCCGATCTCGCGCGAGGACAGCCACGCCGGCGGCAGGTGCTGCCGCAACAGGTCCGGGTCCGCAGATACCTCCAGCTTCGTCGGGTAGCCCGGCTTGCGGAGCCGGCATACAGGTCTCGCCCTGAGATGAACCATCTGACAACCTCCAGTTCACGCGTCCGACCGGGCGGGTCAGCATCCAACTATCCGTTGGACGCAATCCACCAGAACTTGGTTCCCGTTGGTCATGTTGCGGAATTCGACGTAACGATTGGATGCGTTCTGAGCAGCGCCGAAAGACCAGGTAGTGGCCGAGCACTTCCTTGAACTTGGACGCGGGGGGCTTTGAAGCAGCCTGCCAGGAACTCGTCAAACCAGCCACTCGGCATCTGGACGTACCGGGCGATCCGGGCGCCGCCCCGACTCACTGTCCCCAGAGTTGGCGGTACCTTGCGGTGATCTCCGGCGAGCCCCAGCTTTCCAGATGTGAGGTCCGATAATTAGTAACGACCAAGCCTGGCCGGTCGATCGCCACCCAGGGTATGAGGCCGACCGCAAACCGGTGCAGTCTCGCGAGGCTCAACGGGGCCTCTCCTGAGCCCCCGGGGCTGATACCCGGGTCCTGCGTTCCGGTCTCGATTTCCACCTATCCCTCTGTCCCTCCGTCCCTTCTGTCTCCTTGTCTCCCTGTCCCCCTCCTCTGTTCGGGCTCCCGCCCTGATCACCCTTACCCCCTCGTTTGCGCTCAGGGCTCTGAATCCGCCGCCAGATCCTGAACCCCGAACCCTGAACCCTGGAACCCCTGAACCCTCCCCCCAGCCCTCGATCCTTCCTCCCGGGCGCCATTTTTACCTTTTCTACCCCTCTTAACGATCCGATGTGAAACTGCGAGGCACGGCTGCCTCCCTGCCATGAGGAGAACAAGGATGTTCGAGTTCCGGCTCAATCTGACCATTGAAGTCGACCAAGTCGGTAATGGGCTGGCTATTCAGCAACCCGTGCCCATTCAACTGCATTACCGTGGTGGACGCTGGGCCGTGGAATGCGAGGACCCGCCGCTGGTTACGCCGCCTTGCGACCGCATGGACGAGGCGGTCGTGGCCGGTGCCCGGGCGGTCGCTCTCGAGCTCCAGGCCGCCGTCGATCACCGCCCCCTGATCATTGGTCGGATCACCCCCGAAGACGTGCCCGCCGGCTGGTTTTAGCCCACAGGGCCGAGTCTCTTGCCCGCCTCATCCGCCGAGAAACTGGTGCACTGGAAACGGCACCAGCCGGCCATCACATCCCTTTTTGCGTTTATAACTTGTTAATATTAAATCTCTTATGGTTTATTAGGCAAAATAGCATCCGCTGTTGGTTTTCCCAACATGTTACGATAGAATAACCAACAGTAGGTGGCATATGTTACGACGTCACATCCATAAAAGGCTTTTGTCCGCCTTGAGGGATGTTCCGGTCGTTGTGCTGCATGGCCCGCGCCAGGCCGGCAAAAGCACATTGGTCCAGAGCTTGTCCCCCGAGGAGTATCCTGGACGGTACGTGACCCTGGACCAACTGGCGAGTTTAAGTGCGTCCCTTCGCGACCCGGAAGGCTTCCTGGCTGGCCTGGGCACTTCGGCCATTATCGATGAGATTCAGCGGGCCCCCGATCTCCTCTTGGCGATCAAGGCCGATGTGGATCGCAATCGCCAGCCTGGCCGCTATCTCTTGACCGGTTTGGCCAACATCCTGCAACTGCCCCGCCTGGCCGACTCCCTTGCCGGGCGAATGAGAATTCTCGAGTTGTGGCCACTGTCGCAGGGCGAAATAGAGGCGTGTTTCGAAGGCTTTATTGACGCGCTCTTTGCTGAGTCCCTGCCAGACCAGGCCACGTTCGGTTTCCCGGACCCGCAAGCCCTTTGGACTGATCTTGTTCGGCGTATGATCAGGGGCGGCTACCCACCGGCCGTTTTAAGCGACTCGCTGGAGCGCGCGGATGGCTGGTTCGAAGATTATCTGAGGACCGTCCTGCTGCGCGATGTCCAGGATCTGAGCCGGATTACCGGCATAGCAGACTTCCCCCGGCTGCTGACGATCGTCGCGGGGCGAGCGGCCGGCCTGGTCAACTATGCCGAGATCAGCCGGAACACAGGCCTGAACCAGGTTACCACCAAGCGGTATTTGACCCTGATGGACACGTTGTTTCTGATCCGTCGGATCCAACCGTGGTTCACCAGCCGGGTCAAGCGCCCCATCAAATCCGAAAAGCTCTACTTCGGGGATACCGGTCTGTTGGCTCACGTGCTGGGGCTGGATGCGGACCGTCTCGTTGCCAACCGCGATCTGGCCGGCACGCTGCTGGAGAACTTTGTCGCACTCGAAGTGATGAAACAGCGGACCTGGTCCCGGACCCGGCCGGAAGTCTTGTACTTCCGCGATCAAAGGGGAGTCGAGGTAGACCTTGTTCTCGAAGCGCGTGGTGGCAGGGTTGTGGGCGTGGAGGTCAAGGCTGCGGTGACGGTCACAGCCGATGACTTCAAAGGCCTGCGCGCTCTCGCCGAAGCCGCCGGTGAACACTTCCACCGCGGCGTCGTCCTTTACACAGGGCACGAGGTGCTGCCCATGGGCCCGCGCCTTCACGCTGTGCCGGTGCCCGCAATTTGGCAGATGCAGGCCACATAGGATCCCAAAACACGCCTGGCGCGGATAAATTCCCAACCTGAAATTTGACTTGGTCCATTTCTGGTGTATATTGATACTTGCTATGTTCTTTGTCCTCTCTACGTATTCTCGACTACAAGTATCACGCTAGTAATCTGCGGTGATGCCCGCTTGCCGTTGTGGCACTGCGCGCTCAAAAGAGTGAGCTATTCCACGGTATGGCGGGGTTTTTGCCGCCTGTCCGGTGGTAGCGGTCTGTGCATCAGGGTTTGTCCTGTTGCCTTCATTCCGCCGGCGCGCCCAGGGTGCGCGCCGTTCGAAGAGAGTACGTTTTCAGGAAGAAAATCATGGATACGCAAGTGATTCAAAGGGATTTTGAGGCCATTGGCGCCCGTGTTCGGCTGGAGCGGCCGCGCCCGGTTTTCGGGTGGGCCAGCGGGCGCCCGCCGGCCGGTCCGCTGTCTATTGACGTGCGAACCGACCGCCACGGCGAGTACTTCGATATTCGCGTGGAACCGACTGCGGTCGAGGTTGACGTCGTTGACGTCCAGCCGTAGAGCCGCCACCTGCTCCTGCTCGCCCGCCTGGACGGCGGCGAGCGGAAAGACAAGTTCCTCTGCGGCCACGACGAGCGCTCGTGGTTCGTTGCGGCCGTGCCCGATTGGCGTGGTGTTTCCAATGTGCGCACCGCGCTGGAAGCGCTCAAGCCACGGGCCGTGCGTGCCGCTCAGAGGCGTCGGCGCGTGCGTTTCAAGGATTGGGTTCGCCGGCACACGGCGGCCTACATCCGTCAGGGCGAGTGGTTTTTCCTCCCCGCGCCCGGGCTGACCGCCGCGGCTCAGTTGTTGTTTCACAATGAGCCGCTCCGCCGCGGCGGGGGCAAGCCGCACATCTGCGAGGAGCTCTACCGCGTCGGCGGCACTACCGTGTACGTGTGTGGGCGATATCCGAACGGCCTGACCGAGCGGGAATACCACGACCTGCTCACGCGCCAGCCGATGGCTCGTAAGTGGACCTGGCAGCTCATGCGTCGAGCCCCGCGCGTCTATGTGCGGGGGCGGATCCGGCACGCGGATCATAAGACCGTCGTGCTGCCGTTCTGGCACGAGGTGCAGATGAACACGGAGACTCAGTCGCGGGCCATGCGCAACGTCGCATTCCTCGACTGATATTCCGGATGAAAGCTCCGGCCGCCCGGGCGGTCGACATTTTGGCGATCCGCGCCGCGCGGTAGGCTATGCGCGGTGCCCTCATGCCCGTTCTTCTGGCCATCGATCTTGGCATCCGGACCGGCCTGGCTGTCTACGGCCGTGATGGCCGGCTGCGCGCCTACCGGTCCCACAACTTCGGCAGCGCCGCCCGGCTGAAGCGCGGCGCTCCACGCGTGCTCGACGAATGGCCAGAACTGGCCCTGCTGGTGCTGGAAGGTGGCGGCCCGCTGGCCGACCTTTGGGCCCGCGAGGCTGACCGGCGGGGCATTCCCGTCCGCCGGGTCGCCGCCGAGGATTGGCGAACCCGCCTGTTCTACCCTCGCCAGCATCGCAATACCCGGCAGGCCAAGGGCAGCGCCGACGAGCTTGCCCGCCGGGTCATTGAGTGGTCCGGCGCGCCGCGCCCCACGTCGCTCCGCCACGACGCGGCCGAGGCCATCCTCCTGGGTCTGTGGGCCGTGCTTGAAGCCGGCTGGCTCCCTGCGCTTCCCGCTCCACTGCGCCCCTGAACGAGTTGACGACCCACACGACCGCGTCTCCCCCTCAGTCCTCACTCTCCGCGTCCCCGCATCGTAGTGGTTGGGCCAGGAGTCATCGGTGTGCCGGTCCCAGCCGCCTCTCAATCCACCCGGGTCAGGACCACCCGTGCCACGTAGACAGGGACCGTCCCCTCCTCGCTCAGCGGGGTGGGGACGCCACAGCAAAGGAAGTACTCCGGCTGGCCGCTCTGGAAACGCCGCCGCCCCTCGAGTTTCGTTGTGTTGAAGGTGGGAAGCCGCATACCCTCGGTGACTTTCACCGACGATTCGCCGATGTGGCAAGTCTCCAGTTCGGCCTCCAGGTCGCACACCCACCCGCCGCTGCTGCGCTTCCACCGGGCTGGTTCTGTCTCAAATTTCATGCCTATATTCCCATAGCTGAAGCTTGGAACAATGCGCCCGATGCTGTTCACTTGGACGTCCCGTAATATGGGCACCCGCTCGCCGACCGAGATCTCCTGCTCTGAAGCCAAGTCCAAAACGGTCTGAAAGTCCGCAACCTGATGGGCGCTGCCGTACTCGCCTAGCCGCCGCAGAATCTCCTCCCCGCTGGGCGCCTGGGCAATCAAGGTATTGAGTTCCGCCTTTTCGATCTTTTCACGCTCGGCGCTGAGCACGAAGACCTGCAGGTTTATCAGGGCCTGATGAGCGTTGGATGGATCCGCCGCACGGGTTGGGGCGGCCATCGGCCTGGCAATCAGTCGGGCGACATGCAGCCGGCCAACGGCCAGCTCCGGGTCGCCGATGGGTAGCGGCTTGTCCTGAAACTTGAACAAAACGGGTTTGCCCGCTGGAGCCTGTAGTGTCCGCTCCAGTTCGACTGGCCTGGCGGCTTGCTTTTCCTCAACCCCCAGGTCGGGCACCGCCGAGCCGTGCATTGTCCCATTCATTCGCAACTCGGCTCGATCCTTCTTCCAGGCGCCGGAAATCTGCAGTTTGACGCCCTGTCGGCGGTAAGAGACTTTGACATTAGATTGGCCACGCGTGGCCGTGGGAATCTGGGTCTCGATTTTCACCTCGGTCGGGAGGGATAAATCAACCTGCCCCTCTATATTCATAACCAGCGCGCCTTTGCGGTCTGTCCCCGCCGGTTTCGTGAATAGCTCCTCGGCGGTCATCTTCTCCAGGTCGGCGAGCGGTCCATGTACTTCAGTGATCTGCAGTTCCAAATCTGTGAGCTGCGGGCGCAGCGTGGTCCGATCCGCGGATTCAGCAGCAGAATTGTGTGTCTGCGCCCACAGGTGGCCCCCCAGCAGCCCGAGGATGCAGCATGACCATCCCAGACGACTTAAACTTCGGTACAGCATAGAAATGACTCCTTCTCCGGGGATGAGTCCTCGCGGCTGGCCTCCTTCCTGTATACTGGTCAGTCAGGCGGTAAGTTGCGGGGACCAACGGAAGCACCAGGCGGAGATGACTCCCCGACCGATCACCGGGCCGCCATGCTCTCCCGCGAGCATCTCAGGAAAGTTGTAGAGGTGAAAAAAGCTCCTGCAAAGCCGGACTCGTAGCCTTCAGAAAGACACGATCAAAGATTTAAAGTATTAAATATCAGCCATTTACAGCCTTCGGCGACGCCGCGAGCCCCGCTATCCAGCCCCGTCCGTAGGTAGTGGGCTGCGCGCTTCAACGGGATCCTGGCCAGGGCGGAAGGGGCCGGTGGGGTCAAGCGTGCTTCTGTTCGGATCGTTCGTTTTTTCACGATATTTCAATTGACTCGGCTGTCACACATCGTGTAAAAAAGTACGAGGGATCGTGCCGAAATGGTACGAACCCATTAACTTTGCGCCTCATGAACGACACGCGAAGCCTTTGTACGGCTGTGATCAAGACACCTTCGTTTAAGGTGTGGCGTGCAGCCGCCCAGCGGGCTCCGATAAGTAAGGGCGGGCGATATGAGCATCAAACCAGCACCTTCGTGTACCTACACCCCCGGCGACGAGACCTGCTTTCGCACCGACTGCCAGATCAAATGCATGCGGAACTATCAGGACCAGCTTGACTGCGATATTCCGCTGGTCACGCAGACTGTGAAACCGCGGCCCCAGCAGGTTCACTGGCTCAAGGCCCATCTCGGCTTTCGCAAGCATCTGGCTCGCTGACCCTCGGGGCGAAGCCCGGTCGCGCGGCTGGTTACATCACCCCGTCCCCCAGAGGGGCCGGTAGGGGGGAATGGTCCAACCAGGCGATGTGCCTTCGACCGCGATCCTTCATGCCGGGGCGATCCAGAACGATTGAGAGATTACGAACCAACGAAAACCCGCGGGGGCGATGGAGTGGTTTGCCGCTCCATCGCCCCCGCGGGGCATTCATGATGACCTGTGACTCTTCTTCCGGGCCAGGCTTTGCGAACAGCTTCTTGCCGCGATTTTTCGCCCGGGTTGGCCGTGCTTCCCGGCCATCACTGTGCTTGCGGCACGCACGTGGATGCGCCCGCGGCCCGTCAGAGGACCACTGATGACAGCCGGAAGTTGACCAGCCAGGCGACCTGCTGTCGCTCGTATTCGGCCAGTCCCAGCGTCAGGCGCTCAAATTGATTTCGAATGCTTTCCCGTGCGTTGTTGTCCCGTCCCCGGTTGGCTTCCACGATTTGATTGACAATGAGGTTGACATCCACAGTTCGGGACATTGGGTGACTCCTCATGCTTCTTTCCGGTTCTCCGTTGCTGCCGTCAACCCAGTATATTCCTCCGGAGCATGAGAGTCTGTCCCGAAAATACCCTAATGCCGTGGTATTTGGGTGATTTCATCGGGCCTCCAAAAAGCTTCATCCGCGCCCCCTCGATTACCGGACGGAATTGTGTATGCTGGTGCCCGGCCCTGTCCGGCGCGGGTTCGGCCGGGCCGGTAAGCATTTTTCAACCGCGCCGCTTCTTTCCGTCAGCGGCGCCTTTGGACCCGGGAGAAGACATGGTGAACGCGCAGAGAATTCTTATTGGAACCGTCGGCATCTCGATACTGGTCACCGCCGGTTGTTCGGCATGGCGTCCGGGGTTCGCCTCCGCTGCGTCAGGGACGGTCGCCGTCCTGGACGACGTGAAGCCCGCCCGGCTTCGTTGCGAATATCTGGTCAACCCCCTGGCGATCAATACGTCCCAGCCGCGTTTGAGCTGGATCATCGAATCCGAAGGTCGCGCGGTCCAGCAGAGCGCCTATCAGATCCTGGTCGCTTCCAGCCCCGAGATCCTGGCCCAGAATCAGGGCGATCTCTGGGACACCGGCCGGACGCCCTCCGACGAGTTCCATCAGATTGTCTACGCCGGCAAGCCGCTTCAGTCCGGCCAGGAAGTCTACTGGAAAGTCCGCGTCTGGACCCGCAGGGGGATGGGCGCCTCCTCTGCCGGACAGGCCGATATTGTTTCCGACTGGAGCGCCCCGGCCGCGTGGCGCATGGGTCTGCTCACCCCGGCCGACTGGAAGGCCAAGTGGATCGGCGCGCCCGGCACTGTTCCTGAAGGCCGTCTGCCCCGCCGACCGTCGCCGGTCCTGCGCAAGGAATTCGCTCTCAAAGCCCCCGTCAAGCGGGCCCTGGTCAGCGCCACGGCGTTGGGCGTCTATGAGCTGCGCCTGAATGGAAACCGCGTCGGCGACCAGATCCTCGCGCCCGAATGGACGAACTATCACAAGCGCATCCAGTACCAGACCTATGACGTCACCAACCTGCTGCGGCAGGGCGACAACGCGGTCGGAGCGACGCTGGGCGACGGCTGGTATGCCGGACGCCTGGGCATCTCCTTCATCCTGGGCGATAAGAATGACCCCGTCCGCGGCTTTTACGGCAAGCAGCTCGGCCTGCTTATGCAGCTCGAGGTGGAGTATGCCGACGGTTCCAAAGAGTTGATCGTCACCGACAACACCTGGAAAGTCACCACCGACGGTCCCATCCGCATGTCCGACATCCTGGACGGCGAGACCTACGACGCCCGCAAGGAGATGCCCGGCTGGGACGGCCCCGGCTTTGATGACTCCAAGTGGGGGCCGGTAGAGGTTTTGCCCGCTCCCAAGGCCGCCCTGCTCGCCCAGTACAACGAACCCATCCGTATTACTCAGGACATCGTCCCCGTTGCTCTCACCGAGCCCAAGCCGGGCGTCTACGTCTTCGATCTGGGCCAGAACATCGCCGGCTGGTGCCGCATCCGCGTCCAGGGCAAGCCGGGTGAGCCCATCACCCTCCGCCACGCGGAGGTGCTCAACGCCGACGGCACCTTGTATCTGGACAACCTGCGGGTCACGCCGGCCGAAAACCACGGGGCCCGTGCCGAGGACCGGTACATCCCGCGCACCGACGGCGAGGAAGTCTGGGAGCCGCACTTCACCTATCACGGCTTCCGTTACGTGGAAGTGACCGGCCTGCCCAAGAAGCCCGGCCTGCTGGCCGTCACCGGCCGGGTGCAGCACTCGGCCCCGCCGCCGGCCGGCAGCTTCGAATGCTCCAGCCCGCTGCTCAACAAGCTCATGGCCAACATCGTCTGGACCCTTCGGGATAACCTGCCCAGCGTCCCCACCGATTGCCCGCAGCGCGACGAGCGCATGGGCTGGATGGGCGACATGCTGGTCTTCGCCCAGCCGGCCTGCTTCCTCCTGGACATGGCCGCTTTCTTCACCAAGTGGACGCAGGACATTCGCGATGATCAGGCGGACGACGGCCGCTATCCCGACTTCGCCCCGCACCCCTTCAACCCCAACCAGCGCTTCAGCGGCGCGCCTGCCTGGGGCGACTGCGGCGTGGTCGTTCCCTGGCGCACGTACCAGAATTACGCCGACAAGCGCATCCTCGAAATCCACTTCGAGTCCGCCCGCCGCTGGGTGGACTGGATCCACAAGCACAACCCCAATCTGCTGTGGCAGAAGAACCGCAACAATGATTACGGCGACTGGCTGAACGGCGACACGCTCAAGCTCGAGATGTTCGGCTTCAAGTCCGGACAGGCCGAAGTACCCAAGGAGGTCTTCGCCACCGCCTTCTTCCAGCAGTCCGCCGACCTGGTTGCGCGTATGGCCGACGTCATCGGCAGGAAGGAAGAGGCCGCGAAATACCGCAAGCTGGCCGATGACATCAAGGCCGCCTTCCAGAAGGCCTACATCAGCCCTGAAGGCGAGGTGAAGGGCAACACCCAGTCGGCCTACGCCCTGGCCCTCAACCTCAATCTCATGCCCGACCAGCTGAGGGAGCGGGCCGCCCAGCGCATGGTGGAGCGCATCGACGCCTACAAGGGCCACATCTCCACCGGCTTCCACACCACGGTCATGCTCATGAACGAGCTGACCCGCAACGGCTACGACGAGGTGGCCTACAAGCTGATCAACAACACGACCATCCCCTCCTGGGGCTACACCATCGACAAGGGTGGCACCACCGTCTGGGAGCGCTGGGACGGCTACGTCGAAGGCCGCGGCTTCCAGGACCCCGGCATGAACTCCTTCTGCCACTACGCCATCGGCTCGGTGGGCGAGTGGATGTACAGGGCCATCCTGGGCATCAATCCGGATGACAGCCAGCCCGGCTATCGCCGCTTCATCCTCCGCCCGCGTCCCGGCGGGGGGCTGACCTACGCCCGCGGCAGCTATGATTCCATCTCCGGCCCCATCGTCAGCGCCTGGAGCGTGGAAGGCGATACGCTTTCGCTGATGGTTCAGATCCCGGCGAACACGACGGCCACCGTCTACGTCCCCGCCACGGACGCGGCTAACGTCGCCGAGAGCGGCATGCCGATCACGGGCGAAGTCGAGGGCCTGAAGTTCGTGCGGATGGAGAAAGACACGGCCGTTCTGGAGATCGGCTCAGGCACCTACTGGTTTACCTCGAAGGGCTTCAAGAAGCCGTAAACTGCTTTTGCAAAGGAAGCTCTTACATGGGGGGCGGGCATCCTGCCCGCCTCCGCCAATCAATCGGTAACGACAGCGGCCGGCCCAGTGCCGGCCGTTTTCATGCGCGATCCGTGAATCAAGGAGATCCTACCCGTCCAAATTCCCGAGGTGGTGAGACGATGCAGGCGGCGTGAGACCCCTCACCAGCCTCTCCCCCCGCCCCGGCCGGGGCGGGGACTTGTGCGCCGGGCACTCGCAACCACCAGTTCCGCTTCGCTGCACTGGTGGCTACTCTCACCTGGCCCCTCTCGGGGCCACGGGCGATGACCTGAGCGACAAACCCATCTCCAGCCCCAGACGCACTCCGGCTTTAGCCGGGCTTGCTCACCATTGCGGATTTGGTTTCGCAAAAGTCATTAATGCCCTTCCTCCCAGTGTGGTCATGTGGCTCACCCATTGGGCTCATTGTGCCCACCCACAACGGACTAAAGGACTACTGACCCAACAACTGACCACTGACCAACTCCCCTGTTCCCCAACCGCCCCCCGTCTCATACAATCCCTTTTTCCGCCCGCTGGGCGGATGGGTGGGGTCCGCCGTGCGCGACGGGCTCTCGAAATTAATGTAACTCCTTGTCTAAGAGCACTTAAGATGTCATCGCTCGACCAACTCGCGTCTGTGTATGAACCTCGGGCCGTGGAGCCCGAAATCTATGACTTCTGGACGAAGGGCGGCTATTTCCATGCCGACCCGGCCGACCCGCGCACGCCTTACGTCATCGTTATTCCGCCGCCCAACGTCACCGGGGCCCTGCACGGCGGGCACGCCCTCAACAATACGCTCCAGGATATCCTCATCCGCTGGCACCGCATGCGCGGCTTCAACACCCTCTGGATGCCGGGGACCGACCATGCCGGCATCGCCACCCAGGCAGTCGTCGAGCGCACCATCTTCGAGAAGGAAAAGAAGACCCGCCATGACCTCGGCCGTGAGGAGCTGGTCCGGCGGATCTGGGACTGGAAAGAGGCCTACGGCAATCGCATCATCGAGCAGCTCAAGCTCATGGGCTGCTCCTGCGACTGGGAGCGCACGCGCTTTACGTTGGATGACATCTGCGCCCGGGCCGTGCGCCATACCTTCTTCCGCATGTTCAAAGACGGCCTCATCGTCCGCGGCAAGCGCCTGGTGAACTGGGACACGCATCTGCAGACCGCCGTCGCGGATGACGAGGTCTATCACGAGAAGGTTAAGGGGAACCTGTGGCATATTCGGTACCCCCTCAAGGACAAAGGACCAGGAACCAAGGACCAAGGACAAGTTGAATACCTTATCGTTGCCACTACGCGGCCGGAGACCATGCTTGGTGATACGGCCGTGGCCGTCCACCCGGACGACCCGCGCTACAAGCACCTGATTGGCCGGACGGTCATCCTCCCGCTGGTCAATCGCGAGATCCCCATCATCGCCGACCCGATCCTGGTGAGCATGGAGTTCGGCACCGGCGTCGTGAAGGTCACCCCGGCCCACGACCCCAACGACTACCAGTGCGGCCTGCGCCACAATCTGCCGATGATCAACATCCTCACCCCGGACGGCAAGATCAATGAGAACGGCGGTCCCTTCGCGTGGATGGACCGCTACGCCGCCCGCAAGCGGGTGGTGGCCGAACTGGAGGCCCAGGGGCTGCTCGAAAAGGTCGAGCCCCACGAGTCCGAAGTCGGCCACTCCGACCGCAGCAAGACGCCCATCGAGCCGTACCTGTCGGATCAGTGGTTCGTGCGCATGGGCGACCTGCCGGCGGAGGAGGCCAAGAAGGTGGAAGGGCTGCGCGGCAGCAGCGGCCTGGCCCAACTGGCCATCGACGCCATCTGCACGCAGCAGCACGCCTCCGTCGAGGAGCGCAAGGCCTGCGGCAAGGTCCACTTCTTCCCCGAACGCTACGCGAATACTTATCGCGACTGGCTGGCCGAGAAGCGCGACTGGTGCATCAGCCGGCAACTCTGGTGGGGGCATCGGATACCAGTGTGGTCACGCACCTTCGAGCTCACGGAGGAGAACTGGACGGGCGAGTTTCTCCGAGTGGGGATGGATTCTCTGCTGGAGGGCAACTGGTCGCGTGACGGCGTCGATCTGGCGATCCGTATCGTGCGCGAGGGAACTAACGACGTTATCACTGATCCGCGAAAGACCTTTTTCCCGGTTACCCGCGAGACTGAAGGTACCTACCGCTTCTATGTTTGTCTGCGGGAAGATAACCCCGAGATTGAAGGGTTGTTGCACAAGGCCGGCTTCGTCCAGGACCCCGACGTCCTCGACACCTGGTTCAGCTCTGCCCTCTGGCCGCATTCGACGCTGGGTTGGCCCGAGGACACCGCTGAAATGCGCCGGTACTACCCCGGCGACGTCCTGAGTACCGCCCGCGAGATCATCACCCTGTGGGTGGCGCGCATGGTGCTCACCGGCCTCTACAACGTCGGCAAGGTTCCATTCCACGACGTCTACATTCACGCGGTCATCCAGGACGCCCAGGGCCGGCCGTTCAAGAAGACCCTCGGCAATGGTTTTGATCCCGTGGACATCATCGAGATGTACGGGGCCGATGCCCTGCGTTTCACCATGGCCAGCGTGGCCACCGAGACGCAGGACATCCGCATGCCCATGAAGAAGGTCAAGCTCAACGGCGGTCGGGAGCTGCAAACCTCCGAGCGTTTCGAGCTCGGCCGCAACTTCTGCAACAAGATCTGGAACGCGGCGCGCTTTGCGTTCATGAACCTCGAGGGGCAAGCATCAGATGCGCAGCCCGCCGACTCCGCAACGGCCCCATCCGCCGTTGACCGGGCCGCGTTGCCCATTGAGGACCGCTGGATGCTCTCGCGCGTGAGCCGCGCGGCCGTCGAGGTCCAGGACGCGCTGGCCAAGTTCAGCTTCAGCCGGGCGGCCACGCTGGCCCGCGATTTCTTCTGGGACTCGCTCTGCGACTGGTATCTGGAACTGGTCAAATCCCGCATCAAGGAGAATCGTCAGGCCGCCGAAGCCAGAATGGTCCTGGCCTTCGCCCTCGATCAATCGCTGCGGTTGCTGCACCCGTTCGTGCCCTTCATCACCGAGCGGCTCTGGAAGCAGCTTAACCAGGCGGCCCCCCGGCGCGGCATTCCGGGCCTGATTGAGCTGGACACCGGGAAGCCGCTGATCGTCTCCGCCTATCCGCCGGTGGAGGGCTGGCCGGCGCTCAACGACCCGGCCGTGGACGCGGTTTTCGACGACCTCCAGACCGCCACCCGCGCGGTCCGCGAGATCCGCTCCACGCAGAACGTCCCGCCGAAGAATCCGGTGAACGTGATCATCAAGGTTCCGGCTGACCGGGTCGAATCGCTGCGCCGCGAGGCCCATGTCATCAAGCGCATGGCCCACGTCGGCGAGCTGACCATCGATCCGCAGGCCACCCGGCCCAAGAACGCCGCGACCCTGGTATTCGGGGACATGCAGATCTTCGTGCTGGATGTGATCGACAGCGCCGCGGAGCGCAAGCGCCTCGAATCCGAGCTGGCCAACATCGACAAGCAGGTGACGGCCATCAACGGCAAGCTGTCCAATGAAGGCTTCGTGAGCCGCGCCCCGGCCAACATCGTCCAGGCTGAGCGCGATAAACTGGCCAACCTGCAGGCCCGCCGCGAGGTGGTGCTCAAGACGCTGGCCGAGCTGTAAAAAGAGAATCGACCGGTTCGTCGGATCGGTCCGATCCGTCCGATCGGTCTGATCATACTGTCGCGGGACATGCCCGAAGGGCAGCGCGGGCGTGCAGGACAACGGATTACTGATACGGTTTCCGTGGGGAACTTAGGCAGGCCCTTGCCTTGTTGTTGGTCGCTGTGTTGTAGACCGTTGAAATCTTCGCGCCCCCGCCTCTGAAGAGGCGGGGCACCCGCGCTCGGCAGGACGGCATAAAAAGAATAAGAACGGGGTATTCAGCGTGGGGTGGCCCAGGTTCTCCGAACCTGGGCTCACGATTTCATGGGCTGTGAGTAGAGCGAACACTCATGCAGAGGAGAAGTCACTGACGCACAAATCATGAGCCCACCTTCGCAGAAGGTGGGCCACCCGGCAGGGCACCCACGAAGGAGAAATGGAAAGATCGACGGCTTGGCCCGTCTCTCCATCTCTCACACTCTCCATCTACTTCTTCTTGCCGTACACTTGTTCCGGATCGACCAGGCGCTGTGCGCAGGTCTCCCACTCGCCGGCGGCATTGAGTTTCCGGAAGAAGCAGTTCTTATACCCTTCGTGACAGGCCGCCCCGTGCTGGCGGGCTTTGATGAGAATGGTGTCCGCGTCGCAATCGACGTAGATGGCGGTGATCTCCTGCACGTGCCCGCTGGACTCGCCCTTCATCCAGTATTTCTGCCGCGAGCGCGACCAGAAGTGGGTCTTGCCCGTGCGGATGGAGTCGGCCAGGCTCTCCTTATTCATGTAGGCCATCATCAGCACTTCGCCCGTATCGGCGTCCTGGACGATGGCGGGAACCAGGCCGTCGCCCTTGGCCCAATCAATCTGCTCAAGACCTTGCATTCCATAAACTCCCAAGCGATCAGCCCGAATACTGTCGCGAGGGCCGAATGATAACGCATCCGCCCTGATCGTGAAAGGCGTGCAGGTCCGCCCTCTGGGCCACGGGTCCGCGACAACCTCGACCGAGCGGAGAACCACCCATTCTGAGCCCGAAGAGCAAGCGGAAATACTGAGCCCGAAGCGCCAGCGAGGGATCGGCGAGGCCCACTCAGCAGTGCCTTGCTTGCGCTTCGGGCTCAATTGACAGCCCTTTGGGTTCCCTCGCTGGCGCTTCGGGCTCAAGCGGTTGCTCGGGCTCAAGTGCCGGGGCATACGCCGCCGGCCTCAGGGCGTTCTGAATTCCGGTGCGATCGCCGCCAGGATGGCCGACTGGCCCGCTTCATCGCTGATCTTGCTGAGCAGACAGTGGCACGTGCTCGGATCGGTGAAATGCACCAACTGCCACGGCCCGACTTCGACCCGCTGTCCCTCGCGTCCGGCTACATGGCACTCAGATTCCCGGTGGATGCCCAGCCGCGTCTGGCCGATGGGGGGGTGGAAAAAGACCACCAGCGGCTCGTTCGCCCGCCGGTAACGGGCCACCACGCCGTCGGCGGTCCCGAATTGCACCCGGTAGACCGCTTCCCGCTGGTACCCGCCGGGCAGCTCCTGCGGCAGCCGGAAGCTCAAGCCGGGTGCGGCGGCCGACGCCGCCTCGGGGGTGATGCGTTCCGCCGAGTAGTGTCGCAAGAAGCGATCCACCGCCGCATCCGCGTCCTGGGCCACACCGTCCAGCAGCACCGAATAATCAATGCCGGCTGCCTGGGCCTTTTGGGCCGATTCATGGGCCAGGAACGCCACAGTGACGCCGCCCCCGATCAGCAAACCCAGACTCGCCGCGGCCGCAATCGGCCGGCGCCAGAAGCGCGCGGGCCAGCCCCGCCGGCGCGATGGATGGGGCCGGTGAGCGGTTTGTGCGGCTGGTGGCCTCAGCCGTGCCTCGATGCCAGCCCACAGGTTCGGCGGGGCCTGAACGCCGGACGGCCCGGCAGCCATTTCCAGTCGCCGGACCAGGGCCTCGAGCCGATGCAACTCTGCCGTGCACTCCCGGCAGTCGCGAAGATGCTCCTGGAGGGCGTAGACCTCCCCGGCCGGCAGCTCGCCGTCTACATACCAGCCCAGTTTTTCGCGAGCGCATGCGCAATCCATAGGTCACCCGTCCAGTCCTTGCCGCCGCTTCCCTTTCCTTCTCCTTAGATGCCTCGGCTCCGTGCTCTCTTCAGGCTAATCCGGCGGATCCGTCGTACCCAGATGCGCTTCCAGCATTCGGCGTGCCCGGTTGAGCCCTGAGGCCACCGTTCCCGCGGGCTTGCCGACCACCTCGGCAATCCGGGCGTAATCCAGCCCCTCGAAGTAGCGCAGCACGATCAACGTCCGTTCTTCCTCCGGCAGTCGCTCTAATGCCGCCCGCACGTCCATTCGCAGGGCCGTGGTTTCCTGCTCGCCTGTTTCGGCCTCCGCCGGCCGGGGGAGCTCTTCCCGCAGAAGCTCATCATGCCGCTTGCGCCGCCGGAAGTACTGCTGAGCTTCGTTCACGGCGATCCGATAAATCCAGGTACTCAGGCTGGAGGCCCCCTCAAACCGGTCCAGGTTCTGGAAGACGCGAATGTAGGTGTCCTGGGTGAGGTCGGCTGCCGTCTCCGGATCCTGTGTCATCCTCAGCAGCAGTCGGTAGACCGGGTCTACGGTCTGTGCGTACAAGGCCCGCTGGGCTGCCTGGTCGCCGCGAAGGCATCCCTCGATGAGCTGTTGCTCGCTCAGGCGTTCTTGATCGTCAAGGCGAATCATTCCAATCCAGCCGGTCCGGGCTCCCCAGCATAAGTGCCCCTTGTGCCGGCGACAAGGCATCTTCGATGAAGACAGGTGAAGGAATCGGCCGCCTCGTGCATCGAACAGATGTGGCTGGAATTCCCGGCCTGATTGCAAGGAGCGAGAACGGTCGCCATGACCCCCTATTGCCGGAAAGGTTACACGTGGCTGGTGGCGCTGTTTACCCTGCTGGGGCTGGCGGGCGGCATGGCTCTGGGCGTCTGGTACGCCCGTCGCCAGCCGGGGCCCGCCGTCGGTGCTGCCGCCGGGGAGGGCGAGCAGCTTTACACCTGCGGCATGCATCCCCAGGTCATTCAGAAGGGGCCGGGCATCTGCCCCATCTGTAACATGCAGCTCACCCCGCTTAAGGCCGGCGGGGAGAGCGATTCCACGGCCAGCCTGGAACGCCGGGTGCTCTACTGGCGATCGCCCATGAACCCCAACGAAGTCTCCGACCAGCCCGGCCAGGACTCCATGGGGATGGAGTTGGTCCCGGTCTATAGTGCGGAGGGCGAATCGCCCGGCGGCCATACGGTTCGCATCGACCCGATCACGGTTCAGAATATGGGCATCCGTACCGCCCCGGTGAAACGCGGCCGGCTGACCAAGACCATCCGCACCGTCGGCCGGGTGGCTTACAGCGAAGAGCTGGTCACCTACGTGAATACCAAGTTCGACGGCTGGATCGAGAAACTCTATGTCAATCAGACCGGCCAGCACGTCGAAAAGGGTGCTCCCCTGTTTGACATCTATTCTCCCAAGCTCTACCTGGCCCAGGAGGAGTTCCTGTCCGCCGTGCGCGGCGCCCGGGCCATGTCCTCGACCAATTCGTCGTGGAATATCGATGACGGGCTGGTGGCCGCCTCGCGCACCCGCCTGCGCCTGCTGGACATCAGCGATGACCAGATCGACGCCATCGCCGCCTCTGGACGGCCGCGCCGAAGCCTGACCATCTATTCTCCCGCCGGCGGCATCGTCACCGAGAAGGAGGCGCTGGTCGGCAAATACGTTGAAACCGGCGCCAAGCTCTATACGGTCGCCGATCTGTCCAAGGTCTGGGTCTACGTGTCCGTGTACGAATACCAGCTCCCCTGGGTGCGCATGGGCCAGACGGCCACCATGTCTCTGCCCTACACCCCGGGCAAGGAGTATCACGGGCGGGTGGTCTACATCTATCCCTACCTGGAAGAGCAGACGCGCGTGGTGCGTGTGCGCCTGGAGTTTGACAACCCCGGCCTGGATCTCAAGCCCGACATGTACGCCACGGTGACCCTGCGCAGCGAACTGGATCGCGAAGCCCTCCTGATCCCCCGTGAGGCCTATATCGACTCCGGCGTGCGCAAGGTAGCCTTCGTGGACGCCGGCGAGGGCAAGTTCCAGCCGCGCGAAATCCATGTCGGGGTGGAGGCCGAGGAGGGGCTGGTGGAAGTACTGTACGGCCTCGATGAAGGCGATCACGTGGTGACCAGCGGACAGTTCCTGCTCGATTCTGAGAGCAAGCTCCAGGAAGCGGTGGCCAAAATGCGCGCGCCGACCGCGCCGCCCGGCTAGCGGCGCGCCGGCGGATGCACGGACCGGTAGAACTCAAAGGAGTGAAAAGGAACCACAATGCATCGACTCTGGATGACAACCGCAGGGCCTGTTCTTTCGTTGGCCCTTTCGCTGGGCGTCTGGACATCCGCCGTCATGGCCGCCGAGAAGGTCCTGCCGCCTGACGCCCGGTTCACCTGTCCGATGGAGACCCACCCGGACGAGACCGACCCGGCCCGGCAGGGGGCGTACTTCTCCGCTCAACCGGGTACGTGCCCCTGGTGCGGCATGAAGCTCAAGCCGATCGAATCCGTCGGCTGGACACGCTCGTACCACCGGGGCGAGATGGCGCAGCCGCCTGCCGCTGCCACCACGCCGCACAGTCATGAGCATCAGGCCGCGCAGAGTCAGCCGGCCGATGACGCCGTGCCCGCCTCCATGCGGTACACCTGCGCGATGGAGCGTCACCCGGACGAGAAGGACCCCGCGGCGCGCGGTCCTTACTTCTCCGCCACGCCCGGCAAGTGCCCGCGCTGCAACATGGTCCTCAAACCGGTCGAGAACTTCGACTGGACCAAGCCCTGGCTGGCCGCCCGGGGCGCCGAGGTGGGCTACACCTGTCCGTCGCATCCGCATGTACTGGCCCATGAACAGGACAAATGCCCGCGCTGCGGACGCGAGCTGGAGCCCTTCAAGCTGATGTATACCTGCCCGGAGCGCAAACATGCGGACGTGATCAGTCTCCAGCCCGGCAAGTGCCCGAAAGACGGCCGCCCGCTGACGCCTTTCCGCGGCCTGTGGCTGAGCGAGCGCATGGCCGCGGCCAATGTGCCGCCCAGTTCACAGCCGGCCGCCGACGCGCCTTATCGTTGTCCGACGCATCCGCTGGTGCACAGCCGCTCGCCGGGCGCCTGCACCGTCTGTGCCCGACCGCTGGAACCGATGGGCGCCGCCGGCGCCGTCCTGGCCCGGACCTCCGGCTCGTCCGAAGCCACCGGCTTTCTGTGCCCCATGCACCCCGAGCAGGCCCGCAGTGACAAGCCGGGCATCTGCCCGATCTGTGCCATGCGGCTGGTTCCCGCCGCCCGTTTCCAGCCGGCGGCCACCGCGCCCGAACGCGTGCGCCGTGAACTGGACCACATGACCGAACACTACCTGGAGATTCAGCGCCTGTTGGCGTCCGATTCCACCTCGGACCTGGCCCGCCATGCCCTGGGCATCGCCGCCGCCAGCGAGATGCTGCTCAAGAACGTGGCCGCCCTGGATCTGTCCCAGGCGGCGCGTGTCGAGTCCGCCGCCCGCCGGGTCCACGAAGCCGCCATGAAGATCACCGGCCTTAACATCCGCCAGGACCGCGTACAGCTTGTGGACTTGAGCGCCGGAATGGTCGCACTGCTTGAAGACCTGCGACCCGACCGCCAGCGCTGGCCGGCGCTCTACATCTTCCACTGCCCCATGAGCAAGGGCGATTGGATCCAAACCTCCAAAGAGAAGGCCAATCCGTATTACGGCTTTCAGATGCTCACGTGTGGAGAGTTGAAGGGCACGAAGTGATTGGGTTTGTCAGTGGTTTGTTGTCAGTGGTCAGTTGTTGGGATAGTTGTCCGTTTGTCAGTTGTATCAAGCTTGTTATGGCGTTTCGGGTTTCCGTTACAGAAGAGGCCTCCTGCAACTGACCACAAACCACTGACAACTGACAAGAACACACATGATTACTCGTCTCATTGACTTCTGCTGCCGTAACCGGATGCTGGTGCTGGTGTTGACCGCCTTCCTGATCGCCGGCGGTTTCTGGACCCTGTTCAACATCCGCATCGACGCCATCCCGGATCTTTCCGACGTACAGGTCATCGTCTTCACCGAATACGAGGGCCAGGCGCCGGAGGTGGTCGAAGACCAGGTCACCTATCCGCTCACCACGGCCATGCTCTCCGTGCCTTACGCCAAGGTGGTGCGCGGCTACTCGTTCTTCGGCTTCTCCTTTGTCTATGTCATCTTCGAGGATGGCACGGATCTGTACTGGGCCCGCTCGCGCGTGCTGGAGTATCTCAACTACGTCTCCGGCCGGCTGCCCCAGGGGGTGACGCCCCAGATCGGTCCGGACGCCACCGGCGTGGGCTGGGTCTACGAATATGCCCTGCGCAACGGATACTACTGCCCCGAACACCCGGACGGCATGTTCCACGATCCCCGGGAGCCGGACAAATGGTATGCCCGCGTCGAAGAGGCTCCGCCGGAGGTGCGCCCATATCTGGAGCGTGTCCGCATTTTCGACAAGCCCGGCCGGTGCCCCTGGGATCACAAGACCGAACTCAAGCTGGCCCAGTACGACCTTTCCGAGTTACGCAGTTTCCAGGACTGGTACCTGCGCTATGAGCTCACCGCGATGGAAGGCGTCTCTGAGGTGGCCTCGCTGGGCGGCTTCGTCCGCCAGTATCAGGTCATCGTCGATCCTGACCGCCTGCTGGCCTACAACCTCCCGCTGACCGAGGTGCGCGCCGCAATCGAGCAGTCCAATCAGGACAGGGGCGGCGGCCTGATCGAGCTGTCCGAAACTGAGTACATGGTTCGCAGCCGTGGCTACCTGGCGACGCTTTCCCCCGAGCAGATCCGGCAGGCCCGGGAGCAGGGCGTTCCGCTGAATCGGGTTCGCGCCGAGCAGGGCCTGCGCGACCTCGAAAAGGTGGTGCTCCGGGCCAGTGAGAAGGGCACCCCGGTCTACCTGCGCGACGTGGCCGATGTACGCCTCGGCCCCGAGATGCGCCGCGGCGTGGCCGAACTGGATGGCGAGGGCGAAGTGGCCGGCGCGGTGGTGGTCATGCGCTCCGGCGAGAACGCCATGCGGATCATCCGCGAGGTGAAGGCCCGCCTCAACGAACTCAAGACCGGCCTGCCGCCCGGCGTGGACGTCATCCCCACCTATGACCGCTCGGGCCTGATCGAGCGCTCCAACGCCACGCTGACCGACACGCTGCTCCAGGAAATGCTGGTAGTCGGCCTGGTCTGCATTGTGCTATTGCTGCACGCCCGCAGTGAGCTGGTGGCCATCTTCACCGTACCCACCGGCGTGCTGGCCAGCCTGATCGTGATGCATCTGCTGGGCATCAACGCCAACATCATGAGCCTGGGCGGCATTGCCATCGCCGTGGGGGTCATGGTGGACAGCTCGGTGGTCATGGTCGAGAACGCTCACAAGCATCTCGACCGCGAGGAGGAACGCCTTCGCCGTGAAGCCGCCGAGGGGCGCGTGCCCGTTCCCCGGCCCCGGGCCGAGATCATCATCGATGCCGCCAAGGAAGTCGGCCCGACGCTCTTCTTCAGCCTGCTGATCATTACCGTCAGCTTCCTGCCCGTGTTCGTGCTTGGCGAGCAGAGCGGCCGGATGTTCAAGCCTCTGGCCTACACGAAGACCTTTGCCGTTGCGGCCGGCTCCCTTCTGGCGGTCACCATCGTCCCCGTGCTGATGATTTACTTCATCACCCCGCGCGTGCTGCCGAAGGAGTGGACCTGGAAAGTGAACCTGCCCCTCACGCTGGCGGCCATGTTTGCGCCGGCGGCCTTGCTCTACTTCGCCCCTGCCGGCGTCCTGGGGGTCCTGGAGCCGTACCGCAGTTATTTTGTGATCGGCTGGCCCATCTTCGCCGGCATGTTGCTGGTTCCCCAGAAAATCATCCACGAACAGGCCAACCCGCTCAGCCGGCTCATGCAGTGGACGTATCATCCGTTCTTCGTCGCGGCCATGCGCGTGCCGTGGCTGACCCTCTCGCTGGCCGTGCTGATCGTTCTGAGCACCCTCCTGCCGCTGCTGGGCCTGCACAGGATGCCCTTCGGTGAACGACTGGCCGTCAGATATCCCCGCCTCGCAGCCGCTTTCCCCGGCCTGGGTCACGAATTCATGCCTCCCCTGGAAGAAGGCGACCTGCTGTATATGCCCACGACCGACCCCGGCCTGAGCGTGACCAAGGCCCGCGAGATTCTGCAGCAGACCGACAAGCTCATTGCCACCTTCCCGGAAGTCAAACGCGTCTTCGGCAAGATCGGCCGGGCCGAGACCGCCACCGATCCGGCGCCCATGAGCATGATCGAGACCACCATCATGCTGGAGACCGACCGCTCGAAATGGCGCCAACGCCATGTCCCGCGCTGGTTCTCCAGGTTGCCGGGTTGGGCCAAGAAGTACACCGGCCTCGATTACTTCTGGCCCGAATACCGGCCCATCACGGTTGATGAACTGGTCTACGGCTACGATGACGGGGACACGCGGGTTCCCGGCCTCAACGACGTGGTTGCCTTCCCCGGGCTGACCAACGCCTGGACCATGCCCATCCGGACCCGTATCGACATGCTCGCCACCGGCATCAAGACGCCGGTGGGCATCAAGATCATGGGGGACGACCTCGAGACGCTGGCCGATCTTGCCGAGCGCATCGCCGCGACCGTCCGCGTCCTGCCCGGCACGGTCAGCGCTTACCCTGAGAAAACGCTCGGCGGCAAGTACATCAACTTCAACATCGACCGCGATGAGATCGCCCGCTACGGCCTGCGCGTCCAGGATGTCCAGGATGTCATCCTCTCGGCTGTTGGCGGTATGAGCATCACCAGCACTGTCGAAGGTCTGGAACGCTACCCGGTCAACCTGCGCTACAAGCGCGAACTGCGCGACAACATCCCCGCCCTGCAGCGCACGCTGGTGGCCACGCCCTCGGGTGCCCAGGTTCCGCTGGCCCAACTGGCCGACATCCAGATCGTCGGTGGCCCGGACATGATCCGCACCGAAAACGCCCGCAGGAGCGCGTGGATCTACGTGGATCTCAAGACCAGCGATATCGGCGGCTGGATCAACCATGCCCGCCAGGCGGTGGATGAGACCGTCAAGCTTCCGGCCGGCTACTCGGTGGTCTGGTCCGGTCAGTATGAGTACATGCAGGCCGCCGCCCGCCGCCTGAAACTGGTCATTCCCATTACGTTGGTCCTCATCATCCTGCTGCTGTACTTCAGTACGCGCTCCTGGTTCCAGACCTGCGTGGTGCTGCTGGCCGTGCCCTTCAGCCTGGTGGGGGCCGTGTGGATCCTCTACTTCCTGGATTACAACCTCTCGCTGGCCGTCTACATCGGCATGATCGCGCTGGCCGGCGTGGATGCCGAGACCGGCCAGGTGATGCTGCTCTATCTCGACAACAGCTATGATCGTTTCAAGGCCGAAGGCCGCATGCGCAGCCGCCAGGACCTCTGGAACGCCATCCATGAAGGGGCGGTCATGCGTATCCGCCCCAAATTCATGACCGTAGCCACCGACTTTATCGGTCTGTTGCCGCTGTTGTGGGTGGCGGGCACCGGGGCGGACACCATGCGCCGGCTCGCCGCCCCCATGATCGGCGGCATCCTCACCAGCTTCATTCTCGAACTGCTCATCTACCCGGTGATCTACTTGATGGCCAAGCGCGTGGAACTCTGGCGGGCCGGCCGGTCGGCCTCCAAGCCGGAGCGACACCTCGTCGAGTATTCGGCCTGACGTGCATAGGGTATGATCTTGAAGGGTGTTGCCCCACGGGGCCCCCTCATCCTGCCGGGCTGTGGGGGAGGTGCCCCGGTTGCAGTAATTGTTATCAAGAAGGTATGCCTTTATAATTGAGCCGTATGCACCGGATCGCGGCCATCCTGTTGACTGGCTGGGTGTTGGTCATAGCCCCGGCCCTGTGCCTGGCGGGCGTGCTGGAGCATCTCTGCTCCCAAGCCGACTGCCACCGGGACTGCGAATCCAGCCCCCGTCTGCCCGATCACGACTGTCAGGACGACCCCTGTGATGCCCTCGTGATCCAGAATCGTCCGGCTTATAGGGCCGATGAGCTTACCCTCATGGCCCATCCGGCCCGGCAGACCTCCACAGATCACACGGCTCCGACCGCCCCGGATGAGATGGAGGCGGTTCCTGGAGTCTGGCGGTTGTTCACGTATCCTCCCGCCTATGCTGATCGGGGTCTGCCGCTCCTGGTGTGATTCAACCCGCCGACATGACCCCGTCGGGCTTGCGCGCCCGGTTCCCAATCGTGGAATGACACGTGTCTACCTGGAAAGGTGCCTCGAAACTATGCGCAGTAATTGGATGATATTGTGGTTCGTAGCCTTGTTGGCCGGCGTCGCCCTCGTCGCCGGCTGCAAGGACAAGAGTCAAGCTCCGCCTCCCGATCCGCACGCCGGCCACAACCATGGCCCTGGCGAACACCACGATCACGACCACGCCCATGACCACGATCACGCTCATGATCACGGCCACGATCATGGCGAGGCGGCCGGGGCTTCCATAGGCCCGGAGACCAGCGGCGTGAAGGTGGATATGTCCCTGGGCTGGTGCGCCGGCCACGGCGTGCCTGAGTCAGTCTGCACGCGCTGCAACGAAGCGCTGGTGGCCCGGTTCAAGGCCGCCGGCGACTGGTGTGCCGAGCACGGCCTGCCTGAGTCCCAGTGCGTCACGTGCAACCCGCAGGTGAAGGCCAGGTGGGCGGCGCTGAACCCCAAGGCCGCCCCGAGCACGCAGCCGCAATCGGCCGGGGGGCACGGCTCCGCTCATCCCGAGGTCGTCCGCCGTCTGCTCACCGGCAAGTCGGACCCGGACTGCGACATCGACAAGATGCAGGTTCGGTTGGCTGATCCCAGCGTGGTGAAAAAGGCCGGCATCGAGATCGAGCCGGCCGCGGCGCGGCGGATCTCAGCCCACATTGAGGTCCCAGCCGAGGTCGAGTTCGACGCCCGCAAGCTCGTCCGCGTCACCCCCCGCGTCAAGGGTGTCATCGCCAGGGTGGACGTGGATCTTGGATCCGTCGTCAAAGCCGGCGACGTCCTCGCGGTGATCGAGAGCCCCGAGCTGGGGGAGGCCAAGAGCCGGTATCTGGAGCTTCGCGAAAACCTCGACCTGGCCCGGACGGACTTTGAACGGGCCGACGCCGTCCACGCCGGCACCCGCCGGCTGATGGCCCTCCTCACCACCACGGCCCCCGCGACTGATCGTGGGGCCCTGGCCGAGATCATCGCCGGGGAGGCCAAGGGCCGGCTGCTCACCGCCCATGCCGAATTGCTGCTGGCGCAGTCGGCCTTCGAGCGCGCCAGTCGCCTCAAAGAGCAGGGCGCGGGCAGCACCCAGGCCTATGAGACCGCCGTGGGCGCCCTGCGTAAGGCCGAGGCCGACTTCCAGTCCACCCGTGAGGCGGTGGCCTTCGAGAGCGAGCGGACCCGCCTGGCCGCCGAGAAGGCCCTCAGAATCGCCCAGAACGCCGTGGAAGTGGCCGGCCGGCGGCTGCACATTTTCGGGCTTTCCGAGGCCGATATCGACAAGCTGGGAGAGGAACCTCACGAAGCCCTCTCCCGCTATGAGCTGCGCGCGCCGATCTCCGGTGAAGTGATTGAACGCCGGGCCGTGATCGGCGAAGCGGTCGATGAGCAGGTGGCCCTTTACACCGTCGCCGACATGTCCACCATGTGGCTCGAACTCAGCGTGCCCCAGCGCGACGCCGTCCTGCTTTCTCTGGGCCAGCCGGTGGCCTTCACCTCCGATGGGCTGGCCGGCGAGGTCTTTCGCGGCCGGCTGGTCTGGATCGCCGCCCAGGTGGACGACCGCACCCGCACCGTCCGGGCCCGGGCGGTTCTGCCCAACGAAAACGGCCGCATCCGGGCCAAGATGTTCGGCACTGCCCGCATCATCCTGCACGCGGATGGCGCGGTGCTGAGTGTCCCTGAAAATGCGGTACAGACCGACGGCGCCTGCCAGCTCGTGTTCGTCCGCAAGAACGAGGTGCTTTTCGAACCGCGCAAGGTCGTGCTGGGCGCCGTGGCCGACGGTTACGTCGAGATTCTCGCCGGCCTGGCCCCGGGAGAACCGGTTGTGACCACGGGCAGCTTTCTCATGAAGACCGAAATTCTCAAGAGCCACATCGGCGCGGGCTGTTGCGAAGTAGACCCCGGCCGGTAAAAACTGAGAACTGAAGACTGAGAACTGAAAACTGAGAACTGAGAACCCACTGGTAACTGGCAACTGGCTACTGGAAACATCCCTTGCTCAACGCCATCATTGATTTCTCGCTGCGGCATCGTGCCTTCGTGATCGCCCTGGCCGTCGGTCTCGTGTTCACTGGCGTGTTCTCGGCGGTGCATTTGCCGCTGGATGCTTTTCCCGACACGACGCCGGTACAGGTGCAGATCAACACCGTGGCCCCGGCGCTGACTCCGCTGGAGATTGAGCAGCAGATCACTGCGCCCATCGAGCAGGCCATCAGCGGCCTCAAGGGGCTGCAGGAGGTCCGCTCGCTGTCCAAGTTCGGCCTCTCGCAGGTGGTGGTCGTCTTCGACGACGATGTGGACATCTACCTGGGGCGCCAGCTCATCATGGAACGGCTCGCGACCGTCGAACTCCCCGAGGGCCTGCCCCGCCCGAGCATGGGCCCCGTGGCCACCGGGCTGGGTGAGGTCTACCACTACATCGTCAGCAGCGAAACCCGGGATCTCTCGGAACTGCGCACCATTCAGGATTGGGTCATCAAGCCGCAGCTTCGCAGCGTGCCCGGCGTGGCCGAGGTCAATAGCTGGGGCGGCCTCGAACGCCAGTACCAGGTGGTCGTTGATCCCACCAAGCTGCTCACCCATGATCTCACCCTGTTGGATGTGTTCGAGGCCTTGCGGCGCAACAACGCCAGCGTCGGCGGGGGCACCATCACCCGGGCCGGCGAGGCCCTGCTGGTCCAGGGGCTGGGCCGCGTCTCCAGCCTTGAGGAAATCGGCAACATCGTCATCACCGCCGAAGACGGGCTGCCCATTCTCATTTCCGACGTGGGCCAGGTGATCGACGGCCACGAAATCCGCCGCGGCGCGGTCACCTACGACGGAAAAGGCGAAGCCGTTCTCGGTCTGGGCTTCATGCTCATGGGCGAGAACAGCCGTGAAGTGAGCGAGCGCATCGCCAAGCGAATGGAAGAGATCGAGAAGACGCTGCCCCCGGACGTCAAGGTCGAGGAAGTCTACAATCGCACCACGATCGTCAATCACGTTCTGCGGACCGTCCGGCACAACCTGTTCGCGGGGGCCCTGCTGGTGGTGGCCGTGCTGTTCATGTTCCTGGGCAGCTTCCGCGCCGGCCTGATCGTGGCCCTGGCCATTCCGCTGTCCATGCTCTTCGCGGCCAATCTCATGCTCAAGGCGGGCATCGCCGGCAGCCTCATGAGCCTGGGGGCCATCGACTTCGGCCTCATCGTGGACAGCTCGGTCATCATGGTGGAGAACAGCGTCCGCCATCTGGCCGGTGGGGCGGGCATTGCTTCTGCCTCGTCGATTGGGGGGGCGGGCATCCTGCCCGCCTCGGGTGGCACCGGCGTCTCGCCGGTGCCCTCGCGGCTCCAGATCGTCCGCGACGCCGCCGTCGAGGTTCGCCGCCCGACGCTCTTCGGCGAGCTGATCATCATGATCGTCTACCTGCCCATCCTTACCCTGGAGGGCATCGAAGGCAAAATGTTCCGGCCCATGGCCCTGACCGTGATCTTCGCCTTGCTCGGCTCGCTGGTCCTCTCGCTCACGCTGATGCCCGTGTTGGCCAGCCTGCTGCTGCCCAGGAAACCGAAACACCACGAGCCCTTCCTCGTCCGCATCCTGAAGCGGGTTTACGCGCCGGTGTTGGACCTCGTCCTGCGGGCCCGCTTCGTGGTTGTGGCCCTGGCGGTTGCGGCCCTGGCCCTGGGCGTCTGGGTGGCGAGGGACCTGGGCGCGGTCTTCATCCCGCGGTTGTCCGAAGAATCCATCGTCATCAACACCGTACGGCTCTCCGGCGTGTCCATCGAAGAGTCCATCCGCTACGGGCTGGTTATCGAGCGCTTGCTCAAGGAGAAGTTCCCCGACGAGATCGCCCACATCTGGTCGCGTACCGGCACCGCGGAAGTGGCCACCGATCCCATGGGCGTCGAGCTGACCGACATTTTCATGACCCTCAAGCCTCGCGAAAAGTGGAAGCGGGCCAGGACCCAGGAGGAGCTGACCGCGGCCATGGAGGCCGAGCTGGCCGGCCTGCCCGGCATGCGGCGCATCTTCACCCAGCCCATCGAGCTGCGCGTCAACGAGATGATCGCCGGCGTGCGCAGTGACCTGGGCATCAAGATCGCCGGCGATGATTTCGAGGAGCTCAAAGCCGCCGCCCACCAGGTGGAGGACGTGCTGCGCTCCATCCCCGGCAGCACCGACGTGGTCACCGAGCAGATCACCGGCCAGCCGATGCTGGAGATCCGGCTGCGCCAGGATCAGCTCGCCCGCCACGGCATTCCCGCCGGCGACGTGCTCGACTTCGTGGCCGCCATCGGCAACGTCCAGGTCGGCGAAATCCGCCAGGGGCAGATCCGTTTCCCGCTCACCGTGCGCCTGCCCGATGAGTACCGGCGGGACGTGGAACGGGTGGGCCAGATGCTCATCCCCACCGCCTCCGGACAGCGTCTGCCGCTGGTCGCCCTGGCCGATCTGCGCATCGTGGAAGGCCCCGCGACCATCAACCGCGACTGGGGCAAGCGTCGCATCACCGTCCAGGCCAACGTCCGCGGCCGGGACATCGCCGGCTTCGTGGCCGAGGCCCGGCGGCGGATCGAATCCGAGGTGAAGCTGCCGTCCGGTTACTTCATTCGCTACGGCGGCCAGTTCGAGCATCTGGACCGCGCCGCCCGGCGGCTCATGTTCGTCGTGCCGCTGGCCCTGGGTCTGATTTTTCTGCTGCTCTACCTGACCTACCATCGCATCACCGACGTGGTCCGCATCTTCCTGACCCTGCCGCTGGCCGCGGTGGGGGGGATTGTGGCCCTGGCCCTGCGCGACCTGCCCTTCAGCATCTCGGCTGGCGTGGGCTTCGTGGCCATGTCCGGCGTGTCCGTGCTGGGCGACATGGTCTTCGTGTCCCACTTTCGCCACCTGCTGGAGCAGGGCAGGGACGTGCACACGGCCATTCGCGAGACGGCCATGACCCGTCTGCGCCCGGTGCTCATGACCGGGTTGGTGGCCAGCCTGGGCTTTGTGCCCATGGCCGTCAGCACCGGCGTAGGCGCCGAGGTCCAGCGTCCGTTGGCCACGGTGGTCATCGGCTCGGTGGTGACCTCGACCTTCCTCACGCTGCTGGTCTTGCCGGTCTTCTACTCGCTGCTGTCCAGGGGGGACGGGCATCCTGCCCGCCGCGCGGAGGACGCGGCTGTCGCGGAAGCGCCGAAAGCCAGCGTGTCCTCCATGTAGCCCGCGCCAGCCCGGGCTGTCCGCCCGGGGGGAGGACGGATTCGCCAGAGTCAGGGGGAAGGGAGTTAGAACGCCGTGAGGGCACGGGGAGAGGGCAGAACCAGGGGGAGAGGCCGTGCGTTCACCAACCAGTGCCAATGACGTTTGATTCTCCAATTCGGCAATGGCGACCAAGGGCCGGCTGAAGCCGACCACCCGACTTGGTGGGTGGCCCACCTCGTCAGAGGTGGGTTCACGATTTGGACAGCCGATGAGGGTGCCGGTGGTATCAACCCAAGCCTGGTTGAAAGCCGGAGTGCGTCCGAGGCTGGAGATGTGTTTGTCGCTCAGGCCATCGCCCGTGGCCCCGAGAGGGGCCAGGTGAGAGTGGCCACCCGTGCAGCGAAGCGGAACTGGTGGTTGCGAGTGCCCGGCGCACCAGTCCCCGCCCCGGCCGGGGCGGCAGGAAAGATCGGGCTGGCTGTGAACCACGGGTTCCGCTTCGCTCCACCCGTGGCTACTTTCTGGCCGCCCCTTCGGGGCGTGGATCCACCTGAACGTGGCGGCAAACGCCGGCCGGCTGAAGCCGGCCACCCGGCCCGCCATTACGCGGGTAGAGAATCGAACGTCATCAGAGGTGGAACACCCCGCGCAGAAGATTCATCCGCAGTACTCCTTGGAATCCAGCAGCGCATCGAGCAGCTCCTGCAGCGTGATGGTGGCCATCCCGGTGGCGGTGTCGGACATCGCGTAGGGCAGGAAGAGCTTGTCGCCGTGGATCATGCTGCCGCAGGAATAGACCACGTTAGGGACATATCCTTCGCGCTCCTCGGCCGTGGGGGCCAGCAGCGGCTCGCGCAGCCGGCCGATCACGCGGGAGGGGTCGTCGCGATCCAGCAGCATCGCGCCGATGCAGTAGCGCCGCATGGGGCCCACGCCGTGGGTGATCAGCAGCCAGCCGGCAGGCGTCTCCAGCGGCGAGCCGCAGTTGCCCATCAGCCGCAGCTCCCACGGCTGCCGGGGCCGGGCCAGCACCGTGGCTTCCTCCCAGAAGTAAGGGTGGTCCGAATACATCAGGTACAGGTTGTGCCCGTCGATCCGGGAGCACATCGCGTACTTGCCGTTGATGCGCCGGGGGAACAGGGCCATGCCCTTGTTCTGCACGCAGCGGCCGTTGAGCGTGTGGATGTGGATGCGCCGGAAGTCCCGCGTCTCCAGCAGCATGGGCAGTACGCGGACCCCGTTGAAGGCGGTGTAGGTCCCGTAGTAGGTCGCCGTGCCGTCGTCATCGACGAAACGCACCAGGCGCAGATCCTCGATCCCGCGGGATTCGTTGTCGCTGTTGGGGAAGATGATCAGGTCCGAGATCTGGTTCTCGGGTTCGAGCTGGAGCTGGTAGTTGGAGCGGGCCAGCCACAGGATGCTTTCCCTGGTCTCGGCCGCGTTCGAGAAGGAGTTTTGCGCCAGCGCGCCCTGGAGCTCGGGGAAGGTGAAATGCTCGGGCAGGCGCTGCAGGATCTGATCGGCGGCCGACAGATCCACCTTCATGTCCTGGAGCTTCTGGCGGAACAGGCGCTTCTCGTAGGACTGGTCCGGGGCCGGGCGGGCCCGCGAGGAAAGGCTGCCCGGCTTGTCCAGCAGCACGTCTCCCCGGGCGGTCAGCATCCCGGTTTGAAAGACCACCGAGGAGAGATGGCCCTCCCCGGTGGCCCGAAGGCTCATCACGAACCGCCGGCAGCCCGGCGGCGCTCCGTCCTGAAGCGGGTGGGGAACGATGGAGGGATTGAACAGGGCGGCTCCCTCTAAAGAGTACTCCATGGTGCAGAAGGCGCCCAGCAGCAGCCGGTGGGCGCGGGTGGGCGGATCCGGCCATTTTCCGGCCTGGGCGGCGAGCTCATAGTGTTCCTCAAAACGCATCAGCAGGTTGCGATGGCGGCTGGAGAATTCCTTCTGGATGGCTTCCAGTTCCTGCTTGGCCTGCTCCTCCGACATGCGGCCGACTTGCTCATGGATCGAGCGCAAGCCGACCAGGTCCGTCAGGCCGAACGGCAACGCGATCACACGATGTGAAGGCCCCATGCGCAGCGGGAGCCGAACCACCGAGAGCGCAAACTGCGCCCTCACAGCATTCGGTGCAGTCATTTCAACGCCTCGAATCTCACTCATTACTTATGACTGGCGGGTGTGCCGCCCCCCCTTCGTGCCGTTTTTCGCTGTCCCCATGATAACTTTCCGTGTCCAGGTCCGCCCTGCGGACGGTCATGAGCGACAACAGCCAGGCCAGGGTCGATTCCGCACCTTGATTGAGATTGGGTCCGTCGGGATGCAATCCGTCGTGACAGCCGCCGGTGGCGAAGTCGTAGAGCACCGATCGGGTGTCGTTGTGGCCCAGGAACCAGTCCAGGAAACGATGGGCCCGCTCCCGCCAGATGGGCTGACGGGTCACGCAGTAGGCAGCCGCGCAACCATCCACCAGGGCCTGGGCTTCCACCGGCTGCTGGTCGAAGCCGGCCCGGTGGCCGTCACGACTCATCCAGCCCCGGTTCCCGATCAGGCTCACAATGCCCTGCTCGTCGAGCTGGAGATTTACCAGCCACTCCAGCGAGCGCAGGCCCTGCTCGCGCATGGACTCGTCGGGCAGCGCGGCGCCGGCCAGAATGAGCGCGTGGGGAATGGTTGCATTGATGTAGGTGAGGGTGTCCTCGCACCAGGGCCAATCCTCGCTGGAACATTTGGTGAACAGCGCGTAGAGACGCTCGGCCAGCCTCTGCCGGACCCGCCGTACCATCGTGTCGCCGGGGAAGCGTTCGAGATAGCTGTGCGCGCCCAGCAGGATCATCGCCCAGCTCCGGGGCGACGTCAGCGACTCAACGTCCTCAATCGCTTCGCAGAACAGCCGGCTGGAGAAGGCCAGCGCATTCTTGTTCGCGCTCAACGCCGTCATTCGGCCCAGTGCCCAGAGTGCCCGGCCCTGCGTGTCGTCGGTGCCCGTCTCGTCCAGCCAGCGCCGATCGTAACTCATGAAATTACGGAAGCGCCGGCGGGCCGGATCGAACGCATGCCACACGAAGGCCGTGTAGAGGCGGACGTAGCGGAGGATGGCGTCATCCTGGGCGAGATCGTAATACTCCAGGGCTGCCAGCAGCGCCCGGGCGTTGTCGTCCGTGCAGTAGCCGTGGTTCCGGTCCGGAATCGTGTAGATGGCGTGCTGCAGGATGCCCGTGTCGTCGGTCAGGGCCTGCAGATGAGCCATGTTCACCTCCGGGATGCTCTCCACCGGGCGGCGCTCCGGCCGGGAGACGATCAACCGGGGATGCTCCTGTCGTTGTGCGAGGATCTCCCGGCCCAGCTCCACGTAACGATTCGCGACGTGGTTCCAGAGCATCGGCCGGGTAAACAGGTACGCCCGCTTGCGCATGGCGTTGCGCTTGGCCTCGTCGTCCAGTAGCTCGTTCACGACCGCGGCCAGGGCCTCCGAGTCCCCGAAGGGGAACAATCGACCGCGATCCTCCGCCAGCATCTCTTCGGCATACCAGTAGGGCGTGGACACGACGGCCTTGCCGGCGCCCATGGCGTAGGCCAGGGTTCCGGACGTGATCTGGGCCTGACCGAGATAGGGGGTCAGGTAAAGATCCGCCGCGCCCAGGTAACCGGCCAGTTCGTTCTCGCTGACAAATCGGTGATGAAAACTGACGTGGTCACCCACGCCGAGACGTTCGGCCAGCCGTTCGAGGGAGTTCAGGTAGGCCACCCCTTCGCGCCGGAAAATGTGCGGATGGGTGGCCCCCACGACCATGTACATGACTTCCGGATGGCGGGCCACGATCTGGGGCAACGCGCGGATCGCCACCTCGATGCCCTTGCCCGGCGACAGCAGCCCGAAGGTCAATATGACCGTCCGGTCGTCAAGCCCGAATCGACCTTTGTAGAAGGACGAATCCGTGAAAGGCAGATTGTGAATGCCGTGCGGGATCATCACGATCTTCTCGCGCGGCACGTCGTAGACCTCCTGCAGTATCTCCACGGCCTTCACGGCCATGACTACCAGCCGATCGCTCAGGTGGGCCACTTCGCGCAGGATGGCTTTCTGCTCCCGGCTGGGCTCCTGGAGCACCGTATGCAGCGTGGAGACGATCGGCATGCGCAATCGACGCAGGAAGGTGAGCACGTGTTCGCCGCACCGCCCTCCGTAGATCCCGAATTCGTGTTGTAGATTGAATATATCAATCTGCTTGATGTTCAGCAGCTCCGCGGCGGTGCGGTAGTCCTCCGGCCGATTAACTTGCAGTTGAAAGCGGACTTCCGGCCCGTAGGGATGCCCCTGGGGATTGTCGTCGACGGCCAGGACGAAGGTTTGCAGCCCCTCCGCGGAGGCCGCGATGGCGTCGCGCAGATGTTTGGTGAACGTCGCGATGCCACACTGCCGAGGTACGTAAGAACCCAGAAAAGCAATGGTGTTGAACTGCGGAACCATCTCTGTATGACTCCACAATAAGTATAGAATGATTTATCGTTCAGCCCAAGCGCATAGGTGTAGGCATGGAAAACAAAGTGATCCAGTTTGGTGTCCTTGGCTGCGGCGGCTTCGGACTGTTCGCCCTGCAACACTTTACGCAAGTTCCCGGTCTTCGGCTGACTGCGATGGCCGGCACCCACCGGCAGGCGGCTCTGGCTGCGGCCAAACGGTTCGGCATCCCCAACTTGGACGACGTGGAGGCCCTGCTACGCTATCCCGATCTGGAGCTGATATATATCGCCACCCCGCCCTTCCTCCATTATGCACAGGCGATGGCGGCCATCAAGGCGGGCAAACACGTGATCTGTGAAAAGCCCCTGGCCCTGACGCTGGCCCAGGCCGACGAGATGATCGCCGCGGCGCGCGATTACCCGGGCGGCCCGCGCCTGCTGGTCGCCAATCTGATGCAACGCTACAACCCGCTGTTTGACCAGGTGGGGCAGCTCATCCGGTCGGGAGTGCTCGGCGAGGTGCTCCATGGCTTCTTCGAGAACTATGCGGCGGACGAGGGTTTGCCGCCTGATCACTGGTTCTGGGACCGCTCCCGGAGCGGGGGGTTGTTCATCGAGCACGGCGTGCATTTCTTCGACCTGCTGGCCGGTTGGCTGGGGCCGGGCACGGTGGTTTCCGCCCAGCGCGGCCGGCGGCCCGGATCCGGCGTGGAGGAACACGTTCAGTGCACTGTCCGCTACGGTTCACACATACTGTTCCACTTTTATCACGGCTTTCATCAGCCGGCGCGGATGGATCGCCAGGAACTGCGGCTGGTCTTCGAACGCGGGGATCTGAGTCTGTACGGCTGGATCCCCTGCGCGGGTCGGATCCGTGCCGTGGTCGATGAGGAGCAGACGCGGCGGCTCTGCGAGATCTTCCCCGGGGCCCGCCTGGACGTTACGGCGAATTACGGCGGAAACGACCGGCACTGTCGCGGCCGGCATAAGGATTTGGACGTTTACCAGATGATCGAGCTGACCTTCGGGGCCGGCGAGGAGAAGCTGCCTCGCTACGGCGCGCTGCTCCGCGCCTTCGCGGCGGACCAGGTGGCCTGGCTGCGCAACCCCGCGCACCCGCGCCGCGTCACTGAGGAAAACGGAAGGGCTTCGCTGGCGGCCGCGGTGGAGGCGACCCGGCTTGCTGACGGGGAAGGTCAGCGATGATTCGGCGGTTGTTCAATGCCTGTCTGTGCCGCCCGGAGGACCTGCGGCCCTCGCGCGAGGACCTGAAGGTCATCGGCGTCTTCAACCCCGGCGCGGCCCTGGTGGGGGATGAAGTGGTGCTGCTGGTTCGCGTCGCGGAGCAGCCGCGCGAGCAGCGCCCGGGGCGGCTGGGTCTGCCCCGGTGGGAGCAGGACGGTCTCGTGGTGGACTGGGTGGACGAGGCCGCGTGGCGCCCGCTGGATGCCCGCGTTGTGCAGCACCGGGAGAGCGGGCTGGTGCGGCTGAATTTCGTTTCCCACCTGCGCGTTCTCCGCTGCGGCTCAGGCCGCGAGGTCACCGGCGACACCGGCGTCCGCTTTGAGCCCCAGGGCGAATCCGAAACTTTCGGGGTGGAGGATCCGCGCATCACCCGGATCGACGATCGCTGGTGGTTCACGTATGTGGCCGTCTCGCCCCACGGCCCGGCCACCGCCCTGGCCTCGACCCGGGACTTCCGTTCCTTCACCCGTCACGGAATCATCTTTCCCGTGGAAAACAAGGACGTGGTCCTGTTCCCCGAGCGGATCGGGGGGGAATTCAAGGCCATCCACCGCCCGATGTGCGCGACGCCCTTTACCCCGCCGGAGATGTGGCTGGCCGGTTCTCCGGATTTGCACCACTGGGGGCGGCATCAGCCCATGCTGGGCAGTGTGTCGAGCTGGGACGCCGGACGGGTGGGGGCGGGCACGCCGCCGTTGCGCGTCGAGGACGGCTGGCTGGAGATCTATCACGGCAGCGCCCGGCCGGTCGCCGGGGGCGTGGGCGTGTATTCGGCCGCCGCTCTCCTGCTCCATCCGGAGGAGCCGCACCGGATCCTGCGCCGTTCGGCGGAGCCGATCCTGCTCCCGGAGGCCCCGTTTGAGCGCGAGGGCTTCGTTCCCAACGTGGTTTTTCCCACCGGGCTGATCGATCGCGGCGAGACGCTGCTGATCTATTACGGCGCAGCGGACACGGCTTGTGGCGTGGTGGAATTCGAAAAGAAACAGATCCTGGCCGCGGTGGAATGAGCGCTCCTGCCCAAGCCATCGTCGCGCCCACGGCGTGGCCGCGGCGCCGCATTGTTTTCTGCGTGGCGGAGCGGCCGCCATTTTGGTACTATATCAACAGGGGCAGACGGCAGCGCCGAGCGAAACGATCTTTCCGGTCCATGAAATGAGAGGTTTCGGATGGGGAAAATGAGCCTGTGGTATGCGCTGTTTATTTGCATCGTCCATGTGGCCAATGCCGAGGCCGCCGATCCTCAACCGGTCTCCCCGCAAGAAGCACAACAGTGGATCCGCTATACGGTCCCTTTGCCGAAACAGATCGAAATCACTCACAAAATCGTGGTTCCGCATGACCATGTGGACATCGTATTCATACCCGGCGAGCCGCTCGTCGAACAGGCGGCAGCGGAGCTTCGTGAGGCCATCTCGGGCTCGCCGGACCCTCTTGTTGTGCCTGATCCCGAGTGGACGATCAACCTCCGGGTGGGCGGCCCGGATGCGGACCCGCTTCAGGCGTATCCCAACTCCGACCAGGCCTGCCTGGTTGTGCCGGATCCTGCCCATCGGACCCTGGATCTGATCGCGCGGGCGCCGCATGGCGCGTACTATGCCGCCAAGACGCTCCAGCAGCTCATCAGAGGCAGGAACCCCGGGACGCTGGCCACCATCCCGGTCATGACCATGACGGACTGGCCGGACATGGCCGATCGCGGCCTCTGGGGGGTGGACGCCTATTCCCACCTGCGATGGCTGTCCGATCGGAAAATGAACTATATGGAGCAGATCGCGTCGGTGTGGTGCTCCGGCGTAGGCCAGTTTCCCGCCTGGATGAGTGACTCCAAGCAGCTCATGATCGACGAGGGTCCCAAGTACGGCATCAAGCCGGTTCCCAGCACCCCGCATATCCAGGTCATGGACAGCAAGAACGTGTTCACCCATTACCCGGACCTTCGCGCCCGGGGAGCGAATGCGCATCCAGGAGCCGCCTGCTATTCGCGTCCCGGCGCCGCCGAAGTCCTTGGCGGGTGGATCAAATCCCTGGCCGGCATGAACAACGTCACCGAGGTCGATGTGTGGCTGACTGAAAACCTCGCCGGCTATACGGGCTGTCAGTGTGATAATGCGCCGCTGCCTCCCTATGGCTGCCGCCACGGCAACCGCGATCTGCTCGAGGTCCGGGCGGCGCTGGACGGATGGGAACATGCCAAACTGCAATACCCTGATTTGAAACTGCGCATCCTCACCAGCGAGGAAACGTACGACAGCAATGAGCAGATTATTGCCATGCTGCCGCCGGGGGTCATGTTCTGGTATTACCAGAGTCTGCTCACGTACAACACCCAGAAGATGGAGATCATCCCGGCTTACATGAAGGCAGCGGCCGCCGCCGGAAAGTACATCGGAGTCTGCCCGAGCCTGGGCGCCGCGGTCGGCGCCGTTGAGCCGTTCACCGGCGCCCACTTCGTTCGATACCGCATGAATGAGTTTGTGGACAAGGGCGTATCCGGGCTGATCGGCTATCCCAAGCCGCGGGTCTTCTACTACGAGTTCAACGTGGAGGCGGCAGCCGAATGGTCGTGGAATGCGGCCGGGCGCTCCGCTCACGAATTCGCGCTCTCCTGGGCGGTGCGACGGGGCCTGGCCGATCCGGAGTTGTTCGCCCAGTGGTCCGATACGCTCGGTCCGGTGGCATGGGATGTGTACGGCTCGGCCTGGCCGGTGGACGAAGCACGGGGAAGCCTGCGCACTGTGGCCAGACAGCTCGTCGATGGCGACCTGCCGGAGCTGGGCTACGTCCTCTGGGACGTCTATCCCAAGCCCTGGGGTCAGATCAAGACCGTCCAGCAACTCAATAAGGATGTAGCGGACGCCGCACAGGCCGTGGCGATTGCGAACCAGATGGGCATCGCACAGTTCCAGCAGGAAAGCCTGGTGATTCAGGGCTACATCAACTCGCTCAAGGCTCTTTACGAACTCAAGTTTCTGGTGAGTCCCGGAGGGGGGATTGCTCCTGAGAACCACGATGCCGCCAACCAGTATTTCCAGATGTATGTCGATAACCTGGCGCAAGCCCGCAACGCCCTGGTTGCCTGGGAGCAGACGCTTCCGCCCGATCTGATCTACACGAGCTCGCCCCTCACAGGTGAAACCACCGGGTTGCTGGATACGATGATCGAGGACATGACGAATGCCCTTGATCAATGTCCGAATGACCCCTACAAGCTGCGTCCCGGCACAAACGGCTGCGGCATCCCGGATCACGACATCGATGGCGATGGCATACCCGACTACTATGACAACTGTCCGGGCGAGGCGAACGCCGATCAACTCGACACGGACGGAGACGGCCTGGGCGATGCGTGCGATAACTGCCCGGGCAATTTGAACGCGGATCAAGCGGACGCGGACGGTGACGGTGTCGGCGATGCGTGTGATGCGTGCCCGGACACTCATCCAGGCGGAGAGGTGGATGCCTCCGGTTGTCCATCGACTGTGCTGGCTGGTGATTTCGATGGCGATGGCGATGTCGATCAGGATGATTTCGGCCACTTCCAGACGTGCCTGACAGGGTCGGGCGCTTTCGTCACACGTCCGGATTGCCTTGGCGCCGACTTCGACAATGACGATGACGTGGACAAGGCCGATTTGGCGATCTTCCTGAGCCGCATGACCGGCCCCAAAGCGCCGGCCGACGCAAACTGAGGCAGGAACGCCTCAGTGCGATCATCGGGTGATCACAGGACGCGTTCCTGCCGCAGTGATGGCGGGGTGTTCAACGTGCCATGTGCCGGGACCGAACGGCGAACCTGGTGCCGGCGATGGAAGTCTTTCTGGCCTACTCCGGGATGGGGAGATCCTTGAACTCAAATGGCACGGTCTGCGGCTCGCTGAGGAACTCCGTCAGCGTGCAGACGAGCTTCCTGGCCGTGACCCCCTCCGGCAAGGGCGCGAACTCGAGATGCTGCGACATCGTGAGCCCAGCCCCCCCGGACCTGTTGCCGCCGCGCCCGCCAAAGTCGGAGAAAGCCCCGGCACCGCCACTGCCGAATCCTCCGGAAGCGCTGCCGCCACCGCCGCCGCTGCTGCTTCGGAAGAGGTGAGTCTTTCCCTCGCTGTCTTCCAGGACAAAGTCGAGCCGCTCGTGCAGGTGGCTCAGGAATTCTACGTCCTGCTCCAGACTGCCGGTCCTGGCCAAGGCGATTCCAAGGTTCACCGAAATGCCCTGCTTTGTGGACACGAAGTCGTTCAGGCGAATCGTCACCCTGCCGAGCCGCCGGCTGGACCGCTTCTTCAGACCGTCCCCTTCGAATGTGGCCGTATGTATCTTCGCGTCCGCGACCAGCAATTCGCCGGAGAGCGATTGGATGCTCTGTGCCTCCTTGTCCACGCTGAGATGGATGGACGCGGATCCGCTCTTCCGCGGGTAATCGACGCCCATCAGCTCCAGCCTCTGGTGTGCCGGCAATGATGGCGTCTTCAGCACGTTTCCGCGATCGTCCCGGGCATCGGGTCTGCCGATGACCGTACACAGGAACTGGCCTGGGCCGGCTTTTTCTCTGCTGACGCTGAGATCCACTGCAACGTTGAACTCGGGCCTGCCGCCGCCGACAGCTCCGCCGGAAGATGCGCCGCCGGCTCCATCGGACCCGCCCGCGCCGAAACCGACACCGCCGCCGCCATAGCCGCCCCCGCCCGACGCGTATCCGCCGCCGGCTCCGCTCCAGCCGGGGCCACGGGCGGCAGCATTACTGGATGCACCGCCGCGGAAGGTTCCTCCCGGGCCAACTTACCCACCGCCCCCGCTGGAAGCCCCTCCACCGGCCCGGCCGAAGCCCCCTGCAGCCCTGTGGCCGCTGCCGCGGGCAGCGCCGAGGTCAACGCTCTTGGTCCCGAGGTTCGCCGCCATGGGGAAGCCCGTATCCACCCATTTCAGACCGCTGCCCTTGACCCTGCGAACCGAATCAACCGTGATCTTGTAATGAGTCGCCGAAGTCGCGGCGATCGGGGCGGCACTAACCGCCTCTCCGCCGGAGCGCGGGGCTGTTACCCCTGACGCCCTGGCGGGGCCCCTCGAGCCTCCTCGAGGCGCCTGGGCCACGAGCCGCCACGGCAACAACCCGATGATCGCCAGAGACAGGATCGCCCCGGACACCGGCCGAACCCAACGCGAAGTGGCATGCAAATTACTCATGGCTTTCAGTCTCATTTTTAGAGACTCAAACGATTCGACTACCCCCACTGTCACCAGTATGCTGGAAGGCGCCCGGGCCTGATGGGCCAGGTCCACCAGCAGGCTGCCGTAATCGGCGGGAGATGTCCCGCGGGAGGAGGCGGCCCAGGCGTCGCAGGCGAGCTCCTGGTTCAAGCGAAGCTCGTGCAGGGCCAACCACACCAGCGGGTGGAAAAAGAAGAGGCACCAGATGCCGGTGGCCACCCAGTTCCACACCAGATCGCCCCGGCGAACGTGGGCCAACTCATGCCGCAGCACCAGCTCGAGCCGCTTCAGATCCGGCTGCTCGAGCAGTTTGGCCGGCAATACGACTGACGTGCGAAGCGCGCCAAAAACAACCGGACCCCCGCAGGACTCGCTGACGAACAGAACCGGCGGCTGATACACGCCCAACTCGCCGGCCAGGGTCTCGCAGAGCCCCAGCACCTCTGCGTCCTTGACCAGCACGCAGCGCCGCCGCCATCGGCGGGCGGCCCTGATCCGCAGAATCAGAATCACCACCACGACAGCAACGCCTGACGCCCACGCTGCGCAGAGAGCGCCCGCCAGCGTGATCCGCCAGGGCCGGGCAACGTCCGAACGGGAGGAGCCGCCCGCTTGAGCAGCCTCGCCCGCGGGCTGGGCCGAAAAGCCGGAGCCTTCGGCCGGTTGCGCTGGCGTATCCGGCCGAAGGACGGCGGAGGATGATTCACGGTCGAGAGAAGGGGCGAGCGTCGCCTCGGCTTGCCGAGCCGGCAGCCAGGGCAGCTCAATGGCACCGGGCCAGAGGGCTATCAGCAGGATTTTCACCAACGCCAGCCGCCACAGCCAACAGCAGACCCCGGGGCGGCAGGCGGCGCAGCAGGCGGCAGAGGATCCACACCACCGCGATCACGACTCCTCCCTGCCAGGAAGCGCGCATCAGGCCTGCCATCCAGGTCTGAATCAGGGCCATGAAATCCAGATCGGGAAGACTCATTTGGTCTCCTCCCCGCGCTGCGACTCCAGCTCGCGGACCAGCTTCTTAAGCTCCTCGAGCTGCTCATCACTTATCTTGTCCGATCGGGAAAGGTAGGCAAAGAAAGGTGACAACATGCCGTTCAGCACGTTATCCACGAAGTTCGCAACCAGGCCCTGGGTCAACTCCGCAAGCGGCTTCTTTGGCGAGTAGCGATAGACCCCTCCCTGTTTGCGGCGAACCAGGTAGCCTTTGGCTCGCAGGCGCTCCATCACCGTCAGCACCGTGGTGCGGGCGTGGCCCTTATGGGCGGCCATATGCTCGGCCACCTCGCGGACGGTGACCGGGTGATGCTCGCCCACGTATCGCAGCACTTCCCATTCGGCTTGGCCGAGACCGGGTCGGGGCAAGGCATGCTCCGTTCAGACGACGCATGTAGTCAACACATTGACTATACATGTCGTCAGCGTGTCCGTCAAGAGAATTCTTCAAGATTCTTTTCGGGCCAAAGGATGAAGGGGCATGGAGCGGTTTAAGAAGAAGTGTAGCGTCCGGCCTCCGTGCCGGACGTTCCCCTTCACGGGTCCGGGCGGCCGGCGGAGATGCGTACGGAGCCCGGCTGCTACCGCATGAGTGATCACTTGGCCTTGGGGCTGGGTGCGCCCGGCCGGTACAGCATGGGCGGTCACTCGGCTCGCGCTTCGGCCTGGGCCGGCGGGCCGGCCAGGGGGAGCGTGACGCGCTTGGCTCCGCGCGAAGGTCGCCAGGCCCGGGGGCCGCGCGGGGTCCACTCGATGGGGTCGAGGCACATCTGACGTCGGGTCCGCTCGGGGTTCCAGGAATGATAGACGATGAACCAGGTGAGCTGGTCCGGGCCGAGAATGACGCTGTTGTGCCCGGGGCCGATGAGCTCGCCGGGGACGCCCTTGAGGACGAAGGGGCCGTCCAGGTTGGCGGTGTCCTTGTAGGGCCCGGTCACGGAATCGGAGACGGCAAAGCCCACGCCGTAGGACGGCGTCTGCCAGTTCCCGCCGGAATAGAAGCAGTAATAGCGATTGTCGCGGAAAACGACGGCCGGCCCTTCCACCGTGTGCCAGGCCTTGAACACCTGCCCGTACATCCTGCGATTGCGCTGGTAGATCTGCCAGTCGCCCACGGCCCGCAGGACGGTCTTGATCGGCCCGACGGTGGAGATCATGTCGTCGCCCAGTTCAACGACGGCCAGCGCGGTACCCACGCGCTCGTCGAGGAAGTCCTTGGCGAAGAACAGATACCACTTGCCGCTTTTCGGATCGCGGAAGGGATGCCCGTCAATGGAGAACGGTTCGTCCGGCAGGAGCATGCGGCCGATGTCTTTGAAGGGCCCGGCCGGGTGATCGGAGACGGCCACGCGCATCTTACCGTCCCCGGCATAGTACAGGTAGTACGTCCCGTCGCGCTCTACGACCTCGGGGGCCCAGTAGTCCTTCAGGCGCGGTTCGGTCAGGTCCTCGAGGACGTTGCCCAGGAACTCCCAGTTGACGAAATCCCTGGAGCGAAGCACCGGGAAGTGGCGCCCTTTGAGCCCCTCGCCGGTCCCATACGCGTAGTATTCGCCACGCGTCTTGAGCACATGCGGATCGGCGAGATAGCCGTCCCACACGGGATTGGTGTATTCCAGTTCGAGCGATCTGCCGGCCGGTTGCGTGGCGGCAGGTTGTTGGGCCGCGGCGACGCGCGGCAGGGAGAAAATCGTCATCAGCGCACACAGAGCAGGTAAAAGGAGGTTACGGCGATAAACCAGGACCAGTGAAATCCCTGCTCCCCGCGCGGATGGAGACGGTGTGCTCATTTTGCCCCTCACGTAAAAAGTGGGACAGCTTTCACCCCTCTCTCCCCGGCATTCGTCAGCCCTCGATGGCCCCAAGGCTACCGCTCGGTTCGGTGTGCTGTCAAGGAACGGCACCTGCCGTCCCCGGGCGAAGGGTCTGGCAAAGGATTCTGTTGAAGCGGCCGGCCGCATCAGGGGGGCGGGCATCCTGCCCGCCTCAATGACGTTTGCGGATCTCTTTGGGCAATGCCGGCACCTCTCCCACGCCGCTTGAGCGGCGTTTCCGCCGAAGGCGGCTTCAGGCCAGTGCTTGTAGCACTGGTTGGCGAACGCAAGGCTTCTCCATCTGGTTCCACCCTCTCCCCGTGTCCTCAGGGCGTTTATGACTTTTGAGAAACTATACCGGTAATGGTGAGCAAGCCAGGCTGGAGCCGGTTGAATCGGACAGAATAAGAAAAGGGCATTGAGCGCACCACAGACCGCCACCTTCAGGTGGACACACGCCCCGCAGGGGCGGCGAGAAAGTAGCCACGGGTGGAGCGAGGCGGAACCCGTGGTTCAGAGCCTGCCCCATCTTTCCTGCCGCCCCGGCAGGGGCGGCGTGAGCCCCCTCACCAGTCTCTCACTCCGCCCCGATCAGGGCGGGGACTTGTGTACCAGACACTCGCAACCACCAGTTCCGCTTCGCTCCACTGGTGGCCACTCTCACCTGGCCCCTCTCAGGGCCACTGGCGATCACCTGAGCGACAAACACATCTCCAGCCTTAGACTTACTCCGGCTTCAGCCGGGCTTGCGGTTGATGCCGTCGGCACCCTCATCGGTTGTCCAAATCGTGAACCCACCTCTGGAAGAGGTGGGCCACCCGGCCGTCCCCGGGCGAAGGGTCTGGCAAAGGATTCTGTTGAAGCGGCCGGCCGCATCAGGGGGGCGGGTATCCTGCCCGCCTCAAAGGCGTGCAAGATGCACGCCCTCCAGGACCCTGCGCCGCCTCGCCATAAAGAATCGCCACACCCCGGGCAAAGCCCGGACATCAGGGGCGAAACAGGAAATTCCGGAACTGCCAGGGGTCGGCTGGGTCCGGCCGGGGTTCCAGATTGTCGTCGAAGTACACGCGATAGGAGTTCAGCGGAGTCCAGGCCACCGGCAGCGAAACCGCGTGCCCCAGATAGGGCCGTGCGAACCGCAGGATCTCCTCGTGGGGCAGGTCCTCGGGGAAACACAGGCCCCGCCGGGGATTGTTGACCACCCAGCGGGCCGCGGCCAGCACGCCCGCGGCCACCTGCACCGCGGTGGCGTTCACATGCGGCACCCGCTTGCGCGCCGCGTTGATGGACAGAATACTGCCTGTCCACCACGACTGATAGCGATGCCCCATGATCAGCGCGCCGACCACGTCGTGCCCCTCGGCGATTTCGTCAGTGAGGATGCGTTTCTTGGGATGCAGTTCGTAATTCCGGCAGCGCAGCTCGTGCAGGGAGACGAGGGAATCGGCACACGGCATGTACGCGTAGTGCACGGTGGGGCGGTACACCACCCGCCCTCCGCTGCGAACGGTCAGCGCGTGGGAGATGCTGAAGGACTCGCCGTGAGTAACCAGCATGCCCACGATCTCCTGGCACGGCACCCAGGAGCGGACCCAGGTGTTCAGGCCCATTCGCGGCAGGATGATCTGGTTGCCCGGCCCGGTCTTGGGTCGTTGGGCGGCGGGCGGCAGCCACTTTTCGTGCGTGCCCCAGCCGAGTTCCGCGGGAGAGATGGACTCCTCCCACATCCCCTCGACGCTCCAGGTGTTCACGAACTCGTCCGGGCGCTTGGGCCGCGAAGCCCGTTGGGTGTCCCATTCGCTGCAGTGGATCACCTTCACGCCCAGCTCCCGGGACAACTCCGCGAAAGACTCATCCGCTATCAGGCGTTTCAGCCGGGTCCGCTGTACCCTCGTACCGAGGCCATCCTTGAGCATGCGCTCGGCGATATCCAGCAGGCCCCGTTTCACGAAGTGCGAGACCAGACCCGGGTTGGAACCGTGGTCGATGACCGCGGTGGATGCGCCCTCCCAGCGCGGGGCGAGCTCCAGCAGCTTGCTGTAGCGGCTGTAGAGCGACTTTTCCACGGCCGTCTTCGTGTGCGTCTCGGCCCCGGGATCCCAGGACTCGACGGATGCGTTGACGTATAACACGCCGTTGTTCCGCGCCCACTCGAGGATCTCCAGGCAATCGATGCTCCAGGTCAGATCGATGATCAGTCCCCCGGGCCGGACGTGGGTGGCCAGCAGGCGGGCGAGGTTCAGGGGGGTCACACGCTGCTGCACGAAACGCAGGCCCCGGGTCAGCCACGGGCGCAGGAGTGTCTCCCGGTTCACAAAATCGATCACCGTGATATTCCGGCAGGAAAGGCCCAGATGTTTGACCAGCATCGGCAGCAGCGCCTGGGCCACAATCCCGTAACCTGTTATCAGGATAGGCTTGTCGAATGCTTTCACGTGGATCCTCCCGGTTCGAAGATAGACCGTGCGACACCCCATCGACCCCAAAAACGAGCCGAGCGGTCGTTCACAAGCAAGCGGCCGCTCGAGCAGATCCGAACGCGCCGGCGAGCACATCGCCAGAGCTGGATTCTAGTGTGGGTTACGCGCCGAGGTTCTGGAGGGCAAGCAGACCGAGCACCGTGGCCCCGATTTGGCCCCACACGCCGCATGCCCCAAACTGAAACAGCATGCCGGTCGCCACAGCGGCCAGAGTCATCCACTTGAGATTCTTCATCGAAAGCTACTCCACTGCGCGGTGATAAAAGTAGCGGCCCGGCTCGCCGCGCATGTCGAACCGGCACGTTGCCTGGAGCGCCTCTGATCAAGACGCCGCACTTGCGTTATCGGTCGTCCTCGTACTGACACATGAATTTCGTTTTGCCTGTGACGGCAATCCGTCCGGTGTCCCCTGGGGCGTGGTTGTGTTTAGGGTGCTCCGTTCAGGGCGGGGGGGCCGGTTAGCAGCGCATCTACTGCCGCCGTCGCCAGGAACGCCGTTCTTGCTGAGCTTAGAGTCTGTCCCATAAGTGGCCAGGAACCTAAAATGGTTCATGAGAAGAACATCTTACCCCAGCGATATTTCGGATGCCCAGTGGCGGTTGATCGAACCCCTTCTGCCAGCCGCCCCCGGCGGTGGGCGACCGCGCAAGACCGACTTGCGGGCCGTGGTCAACGCCATTTTTTATCTGCTTCGCACCGGTTGCCAATGGGAGTATCTGCCCAAGGATTTTCCACCCAAGAGCACGGTCTGGCGGTACTACAAGGACTGGCGGGACAACGGCACCCTGGAGGCCATTCACGACCGGCTGCGCCGCAAGGTTCGCACCGCTGAGAAGCCTTACGCGCCGCGCACGACGGCCAGCGTGGACAGCCAATCGGTGGACACCGCCTCCGGCGGCCAGCAGCGGGGCCGGGACAACGCCAAGAAAGTCGACGGAAGAAAGCGTCATATTGTCGTGGATAGCATGGGTTTGCTGCTGGCCGTGCTGGTCACGGCGGCCAGCGTGGACGATGCTCAGGCCGCCAGCGAGCTGTTTTGTCGGCTGGAGGGCCAGCCGGTCAGCCAGGTGAGACGGATGTATGCCGACAGCAAGTACCACAACTTCGTCCTCTACGAGTGGGTGGACAAGAATGCCGACTGGAACCTGGAGATCGTGCAGCGTCCCCAGGACACGAAGGGCTGGGTGGTGCTGCCCATCCGGTGGACGGTGGAGCGGACCTTCGCCTGGCTGGGCAAGTGCCGCCGATTGAGCAAGGACCGAGAGCGGACCGTGGCGTCCTCAGAAGCATTCGTTCGCCTGGCCATGATCAACCTCATGCTCAACCGACTCGAACCCAAGGGAGTAGATCCCGAGTTTCGTTACCGGAAGGTGGCGTAGTGCCACTTATGGGATAGACACTTAGTCTTGACAAAGGGCCGATATTGATCTACGGTGAGGTATCGACCTCATCCGTGGCGCGGTTGATTAGTTGGTTATGAAAGGGAATCCGATGAAACGCACGTTGACCTCTTGCGTATGTGGTCTGGCTACCTTGGCCTTGGCGACGCTGACCTACGCCCAGTACACGTCGGCGCCGCGGATTCAGTTGGCCCAGGATCAGCCGGCGGCCACTTCCAACGGGGCTGCTCCGAAAGCTTCCGAAACCCGGACGGAAAAGCCGGGCACGGTGCAGCAGGACATCGTTACCGAGACGATCGTCGAAACAGCTCGCGAGAACTGGGCCATCGTCGGTCCCATCCGGCTGCGGTCGGCCGATCCGATCGAGACCGGCGAGCTTCAGCTTCGTGCGATCATGAACTATGGCACCTCCTCCGACGGCACCGACGATGATGTCTCGGTGGGTGGCCAGGTCGTGTGGGGGGTTGCCCCGAACCATGAGCTGTTGCTGGGCCTGCCCCTCATGTTCGGTGATGGCACCGTGGACGGCAACGCCGACTTGTTGCTCGGCTGGCACTGGCGGCTGTGGAAAGAGGATCCGTGCGGTTGGCTGCCGGCGTTTGCTCTGCGCAACATCCTGCGGATCCCCAACGGCGTTGCCTCCGAGGGTGTAGACTGGACCCTCAAGGGCGTGCTCACCAAGTCCATCGTGCCCGACAAGTTCCGCTTCCACATCAATCCATTCCTCAAGGTGGTCAACAGCGACAACGTAGAGATCGAGGACGAAACGGCCATGGCCTTTACCACGGCCGGTCGGCAGTGGGATCGCCGCAATCAGCGCCACTTCCAGTGGGGCTTCGTCACCGGCGTTGACTACAAGCTGACGGACTGTGTGAACCTGATCGCCGATTACATCCATGAAAGCAGCGACCAGCGCGGCGGCCGGAACCAGCATTCGTTCGAAGTGGGCGTGGATTGGCAGATCAGCAAGCGCCAGACCCTGGCGTTCGTGAACCGCGTGGGTCTGGACGGCGACAGCATCGGGGAGAACTGGGGCTTCGGCGTCAGTTACATCTTGAGCCTGGATGTGCCGGCCTGCGGAAAGAGCGCCTGCCAGTAAGTCGCATCCGGTCCGGCAATCGGGAACCCAATACAACGATCCGGCGGGGCCTTGGGAAGGCTTCGCCGGATCGCTTTGTTTTACAGAGTCAGCGCGGGGGGAATTGCAGCTTCGCCATGCGGCCCGCCTGAGCACAGGCCCGCGACATGGCACCCGGCCCCGCGAGCGGGTGGGAAAGGATTTGTCAGTTGGCCAGCAAGAAAGCCGTGCCCAGGACTTCCAGGGTCCAGACGGTCACTCCGAGCACCGCCATCGGGCCGCAGGAACCAAAGCTGAAGACCATCCCGGTAGTCAGGGCAGCCAGCGCCGCCCACCTCATTTTCCTCATGGGACTGCTCCGTTAGCGCGTAACCTCGCACACAGGCCCACCGCCCCGTTACGCGCTGGGGGGGCGACGGATCCGACTATGGTCCTCCCGTGCCGGCGCCGGCCGATCCGGCCGCCGCGGGGGCGAATATCACTACCTGGATTTAACGTCCCTTTGCCCGGGAGGAGTTCAGTTTTACTGGCGTATTCGCGCTGCTTGACAACACCTCCCGGGCGCGGGAGCATTTTTCCGGACCACTCATGTTGAATCTGAGAGGGTGAGTCGCGGGTTACCGCACTTAACGGGCACGCAGCATGAAACAAATACAGCGCACCGTACTTTCGGCAGCTTTGTGCACGGGATCCGTTTTGCTGTCGGGATGTGCCAAGGTCGAACCGGGAGCCGATTTCCGGCGTGCCGCTCAACTGATCGGCGAGCGAGCGGGCAGCGCTGCGGTGTACGACCCGCAGGCGGAGGCCATCGTCGAGGAGCGTGTGGATCAACTGCTGGCCGATGGGTTGACCATCGAAGAGGCGGTGCAGGTGGCCTTGCTTAACAATCGCGCCTTCCAGGCCGCTTTCCAGGAGATCGGCATCTCACGGGCGGACCTCGTGCAGGCCGGGCTGCTTAGCAACCCGTCGTTCGTCATGATGTTTCGACTGCCGGAAGGCGGTGGCCGGCCCAACTCGGAATTCGGAATTGCCCAGCAGCTTGTGGACCTGTGGCAGATTCCCGTGCGCAAAGAGGTGGCCCGGGCGCAACTGGAGGCGACCATCCTGGACGTGGCCCAGCGCGCGGTAACGCTGGCCTTTGACGTGCGCGGGCGCGCGATTGAGCTGCTGGCCCTGCAGCGCACCGAGGAGGTGCTGCACGAGAACCTTCGACTGGTCGAACGGTCCATGGAACTCGCCCGTCATCAGTATGAGGCGGGTGCGGTCAGCCAGTTGGATGTGAACCTGGCCCGCGGCAACGTGAACGACGTGCATCTGGAACTGATCGCCCTGCGTCGAGAGCGGCAGGTGGCCGAGGCGACCCTGGCCCGGCTGTTAAATCTCAGCGACACCGGCAAGCCGTGGTACCTGCGCGACGAGTTGCCCTCGCCGCCTTTGACTACCGACGAACCGGAACGGCTCGTCGCGTGGGCGCTGGAGCAGCGGTTGGATGCCCAGGTGGCCCAGGCCCGGGTGCGCGAGGCGGAATCCGACCTGCGCCGCGAATACCTCAATATTTTTCCCAATGTCGAGGTGGGCCTGGAAGTGGAGGTAAGCGAGCGGCGGGCGCTGCCGGGGCGGAAGATTCTCGCGGATACGGCCCGCGAGTCTATCGCCAACGGCGCGCTGACCGCGCCGGGCATTGAGTCGCGGGCTCAGCGGGCCCGGGAGCGCCGCGAGATCATCGATGCCATGCTCGGTCCGTCGCTGGCGTTGACTATTCCCATCTTCGATCAGAACCAGGCGCAGATCGCCAAGGCGCGCTACCGCGCCATCCAGCGGCGCAAGGAGTTCGAGAACCTGCTCAACCAGATTATCAACGAGGTCGAGCAGGCCGCGGAGGTGGCCGGCACGCTTCAAGCCATGGTCCGCTTCTACCAGGAGCAGGCCCTGCCGCAAGGCCAGGCGGGCGTCGAGGGGGCCCAGCAGTTGTATGAGGCCGGTCAGCAGACCATTGCCGTGCTGATCGAGGCCCAGGAATCGCTGATCGAACGGCGCCGCGCCTACGTGCGGGCCCAAGGCGAGTATGCGATCGCGATCGCCGAATTGGAGCGGGCGCTCGGCGGGCGAATGCCGCCGCCTCCGGCCACTCAGCCGACCACCCAGCCGGTCGCCGCGCAGAGTATGTCCCCCGAGAATGTGGGCCCCCGCTCGTGAGCCATGCTGAGTCCTGCCGGCCAAGGCCATAACCGGCTGCCGGGGGGGCAGGCATCCTGCCCGCCTCAAGGATGATGCACGAAACGCCTGGATGGGAAAGGGCATTCGTTCTCCATGGAGCTAAAAGAATGCGAAAGGACGAGAGTGGTGGGCCGCGCGGGCTCAACAGCGCTGCTTCGTGCCGGCGACACCGCGCGAGCGCGCGTGGTCAATTGAATTGGAAGTGGCTGATGAGCGTCGCGCCGCTGCCGTTGACCGGCTGCCTGCCCGGTCCGGATGCTCCCGGCTCGGCTTGGCTGACGGCCGAAGAGCTGGGTGCATTCGTGGGCGACTTCGTCCGCCAGATCCTGGCCGCCTTACTGCTATAGAGGGGCGCGCTGCGCGGCTGCCCACGGCAATGGGCTGCAAGGAGTATGGATGATTCGACTTGCGCTGGTGGCTCTCGGTGGCGGATTTGGTTCGGTATTGCGCTACGTGCTGGCCGGCTGGTGCCAGCGGTTCACGGGCGGCGCCTTTCCAGTGGGAACACTGGTGGTCAACGTGCTTGGCTGCCTGGCCATTGGTGTCCTGAAGGCGGCGTTCAGCGGGTCGCTCCTGATAAGAGAAGAATACCAGATCGCGCTGACCATCGGGGTGCTCGGGGGGTTCACCACTTTCTCGACGTTTGGTTGGGAGACCTTTGCTCAGGTCAATGAAGGTGCCTGGATCAGAGCGGGGCTCAACGTCGTGCTGAACGTTGTGCTGGGTTTCGCGGCGGTGCTGATTGGATATCGCCTGGCCCAGAAGTGGTTTGGAGCCTGAGCATGAAACTCGAAGGTGAAGCAAAGCTACTGCGAATCTTCATCGGTGAAAGCGATCGCTGGCAGGGGCGGCCGCTTTACGAGGCGATTGTGCTGAAAGCTCGCGAGCTGCAGCTCGCCGGGGCGACCGTGCTGCGCGGCCCAATGGGCTTTGGTGCGCACAGCCGGTTGCACACCGCGAAAGTGTTGCGACTCTCCCAGGATCTGCCCATGGTGATCGAAATCGTAGACAGCGAGGAGAAGATCAACTCGCTGCTGCCACATATCGACGCGATGGTCACTGAGGGACTGGTGACGCTCGAGACAGTGCACGTCATCCAATACCGCGCGGGCGGCGGCCATACCTGATCGTCAGTTGCTCGCGCCATGAGCGAAGCGCGGATGAATGCAGAGGTGAATCAGAACTCTCGACTTCATCTGCGTCCATCTGCGTGCATCTGCGGTTTTCATTCTCCTGATGTGTGCTGCGACAACGGTCGGATGATCACGCGGGCGGGGCTGCCTTCGCTGCCGGCCATCTTGAGCGGCAGAGCCACCAGCTCATAGCGACCGGGTGCGACTCCGGCCAGATCCAAACCTTCGATGACCACCACGCCTTTGCCCAGCAGGGCATAGTGGGCCGGCCGGGTTTCCTCGCGGTAATTGTCCACCGAGAAGTAATCGATGCCCACCAGGACCACGCCGCGGTCAGCCAGCCAGCGTGCGGCTTGGCCGGTGAGGCCGAAGAAGCCCTCGTCAAACGCGCGCTTCTCCCGCAAGGCTTCGTTGGCCGTGCGGAGCAGCACCCGATCGCCGGATTTGATGCCGGCAGGCTCCAGGTCGGCCACCTCGATATCGCGCGGGGCGGTGACGTGAACCACGAGGGCCGGCCCGCAGAGTTTTTCGAGCGGCAGTGCGGCCACATCCGCCTCTGTTGGGAAGTAGTGCAAGGGGGCATCGACATGCGTGCCAATGTGTACGCTCGTGGAGAGCTGGCTCAGGTTCGCCGTGCCCGGCCCGGTGATTTCCTCGACCCGCCGAAGCTGATACGGCGGATCGCCCGGCCATTGAGGCATATCCTCGTGGAGCGTGTGGGTGATATCGATCCAGTCGGTCATGACCCCTCTCCGTTGCGACAGGCGGGCCGAACCGCCCGGGCTGCCATTCAGCGATGCTGATTCATGATAGGCGCCGGTTCGGTGAGCAGCGCCTGCACGTCAGCGGTATGACTGCGGGTCTCGAACCGGGTGAGACGCCAATCGTCATGGACCGCGAGCAGATTGCCGGCCAGGCGGCTGCCGTCCTCGAACGGCAAATCGACGCGTAGCGACCAGTCACCCGTTCCAGCCGATGGCGGGCCGCTGACGTTTCCCCGCGTAAGAAGCGTAAGCCCCGCCTGTGGGCCGCGGGTCTGAATGAGAAAACCGCGCAGATCGGCTGGAGTCTCCGGCTCGCCTTGGCTATCTGGGGCTATCGTGACCCGCAGGTACAGCAGGTAGGTCGGCCGGCCGGTGCCCGCGCCCGGCAGTGGAATCTCGACCAGGACGCGATGTACGCCGCCGCTTTCGGTCCACCAGACCTGCTCGCTGATCAGATCCAGCCGGCACTGGGGCTCGGACAGGCGCGGCTGCTCCAGGCGCAGGCTGCTGGGCGTCGTGCATCCGCAGAATACAAGAGTCGTGCCGGCAGCTAATGAGAAGATTCCCGCCGGCACCAACGCAGTCCATCGGGTGGTCATGGGCGGCATTATAAGACGCGGGTCACAATGTTACAGCTATTTCGTCTATGCGGGTGGGGACTGGCGTGCACAATATGAAAGGTTGTTCTCTGGTCCGAGGAGGTGCTCGATGGATACTGTCGAGGCCGTGTTCGAGCGAGGGGTTTTCAAGCCTTTGGAGCCTGTCGAGTTGCCCGAAGGGCAAAGCGTCACCCTTTCGTTTGTGCCCCACAAGCTGACGCGCGAGGAGGCAGAGGCCGAGTTGGCGGAAATGGGAAAGGTCTATGAAGGGCTCACGGATGAGGAAATCGCAGAAGTGGAACGGATTGCCCTGGATCGATCGAACTTCATGAGGCAGCCAGAGGACGATTAGGGCACCCCATGTCTGAGGCACTGCTGGACACAAGTACTTTCTCCGAGATTCTCAAGAGGCGGAACCGTGTTATCACAAGACGGTCGCTCGACTATCTGGCCGAATATGGGGTCTTTCAAATCTCGTTGATCACTCGCTACGCAATCCTGCGTGGCTTGAAAGCCAAGGGCGCCCACCAGCAAATCGCTGAATTCGAGCGCACTTGCCGCAGGCACAGGGTCCTCCCCGTTTCCGACCGCGTGATCGTGGTCGCAGCGGATCTCTACGCAAATCTGCGGAAGCAAGGACAACTGATTGGGGATGCAGATCTATTAATCGCGGCAACGGCCCTGATACACAGACTGAGCCTCGTGACCGGCAACACAGTCCACTTCAACCGCATTCCCGGCCTCAGGCTGGAGAACTGGATGCAATAGCTTTCGCATTCAGTGCGGCCACGAACTGCTCCGCGTCCACACCGTGCATCCGGCAGGCCTGGCCGACGCTCACCTGGCGGGCCAGGGTGCGCCGCAGCAGCCTGTTCTGCACTGCCGCAAAGCCCCGCTCCACGAACAGGCATTCGGTCTGCGGGAACCAGTCGAGCACGTCCGCGACGCGGTGAGTGGGCTCGATGCGTGCCGGCCGGGGTGCGCGGATCTGCACCAGTTCAACCGACTCGCGCCGGCCGCGCAGCATGATGGCGACCAGCCCAGCGCCCCACCAGGCCAGCCCGGCCACCTCCAGCGTGCCGCTCAGGCCGATGATGCCGAAGAAGGCCGGATGCCAGTCGGTCAGCGTCTGCGTCGAGACGCGCAGGAAGCACCCGAGGTTCACCAGGGCAAAGGGCCCCCACAGGGCCGGGAGCTGCCGCGTGTCGATGCCGTTGAGGGTGGGCACCACCTTCGCGGCGAAGCCCATGATCATCAGCGAGATGAAGCCCACGGTGATGGCATGACGGATCGCGCCGTAGTAGGCGTGGCTGAAAGGAATGCCGCTGGCGTACTGGTACACGGGCAGCAGCAGGAGCATCACGATGGAGATCGCCAGCCAGGCATAAGCGGTACGGACAAACTTGGCGCTGCGATCGCTCTCGGGGAACGGCCGCCACAGACGCCACGGCAGAGCGATCAACGCAACGCCGCCGGCCAACATGAGCCACGGAATCATCAGCGCGCCGGCCAGGGCGTGATTACCCGTCCAGCGATAGACTACGAACAGAATGCTCTCCCCCAGAACCGCCACCGTGAGTATGCCCAGCGACCACCACGCCCGGCGGTCGGAGACCTGCGGGGCGTTGAACAGCCCAGGCAGCATCCGCAGGCACACGCCCAGGATCATGAACAGGGCCAGGCCGTGGATCTGCAAATCGCGCAGCGGAGCCTGGTAGGTAGCTACGTACCAGAGCAGCTCGGCCTCCGTGGCGGCGGTCATGGTCTTGTACGCATGCCAGACGCTCATGACGCTCATGGCCACAAACCAGAACAGCGCCGCGATCGCAAAGCCCACGTATGGTTCGAGCCTGGCTTCGCTTCGCCGAAAAGTGACCAGGATTTGCCCGGTGAAGATCAGCACGGCGACCACTTCGAGGAGTCCCCCGGCCACCGCCGCCGGTACCGCCAGCGCCCAGCGGCCGGCCAGCGTCAGGCCTGCCGTCGAGCCCACCAGCCCCACCAGCATCAGGATGAACGCCGCCACCGCCAGTCTCGGGGCCGCCAGGCGTGTGTGCCACACGCGGGGAAAGGCCTGGTAGGCGAAGCCCATGATGAACAGTCCCACCCATCCGAAGATCTGGGCGTGCCCGTGGGCGTTGACCTCGTGGATGGAGTTGGCGGTCGTGAACCCGCCGGCAAAACCGATCTTCCACAACAGCCAGGCGCCCCAGGTCGCGCCCGCCGTCAGGATCAGGACAATGCCGGCCAGGAAAAAGCGCCGGTAGACGGTGTCCGCCACGCTTTCCGCCGCGGCGGTCTCCGCTTCGGCCTGGACGCTGGCGGGGTTCTCGATGGCTTGCCTGATCTCCGCAAGCAGCCGGCTCTCATCCACACCGTGTGAGCGGGCAAAGAAACGCACAGACTCCACTGGCCCTAAGCGCCCGCCGCAGCCGCTCAGGCCGTAACGATCGAACACGGCCCGCGTCTGCGGGTAGGTCTGAAAGAGCTCCGGCAGCATGGTCTCGGGGGTCACAGGTTCCGTCGGCACATGCACTGCAACCATGAAGATCCTCCGTTATTCCCGAACGCCTTCCACCGGCCGGCAGGCCGATCGAGGGCGGCTTGTTTCGATGGTGTGGGTCTCTTCTTCCAGGCGGGTCAACTGGTCCGGGTTGGCCGCTGCTTCAATGACCGGGAAAAGTTGCCGCTCTTCCCAGCGAATGTGATCGTGGAGGAGCGTTCCCAACGCGCGCAGCAGGTCAGAACCCGGTTCGCCCGCGATACTGCGTTCCGCTTCCGCGGCCAGCGCCCGCAGGCGCGTATGCTCATCAAGCAGCCGGTCGCGATCACCGGCCTGATGAATGAGGGCCGGCAAGAGCCGCTCCTCGTCCGCAAAATGCTCTGCAATCTCCGCCTCCCAGGCGCTCATGAACTGGCGCGCCGCCTCCCGCCGCGCGGCGACGTCGGCATCGGCCGCCTTCAGGAGACGCTGCGCCTGCACCAGGCCCACGTAGTGGTCCCGCGAAAGCGGTTGCAAGGCGGGATGACGCTTAAGCGGCGGATAGTTCATTGGACTGGCCATCGCGTATAGGCAACTGTCTCGGTTAAGAGCCGGCCCTCGAAAGGTGCGCTGTCGCTCGTGCTATTTCGACTGCACGACCGGCCCCGCGCAGGAGCAGGCCTCCAGGTTCAACGGCCGGCTCTCTGTTCGTTCCGCCAGGAGCTCTGCAATGGTCGAGCTGGCAAAGGCTTGCTCAACCAAGCCCATAGCATCGTCCAGACGCTTGTGCAGCGGACAGAGCCGAACCCCATGGCTTTGCAGGCCCAGTGGACACTTATCAATGCGCTTCATGGGGTCGACCGCATTGATGACCTCCAAAACCGTGAGCTCCTCGGCTGACCGAGCCAGCGTAAACCCGCCGTGCAGACCGCGCTGAGAATCCACAACTCCGGCTCTACCAAGAGCTTGCAGAACTTTTGAGAGATACCCGGCCGGAACCTTGGTGGCCGCGGCGATCTGCTGGCTGGTTAAGGCTTCCTTCCGTCCGGCCAGACAGATGGCGGCCCGAAGAGCGTATTCAGCGGTCTGAGAAATCATGGTGAGCTCCGTTTCAGCGGCCTTCCAGCGGCCGCCATACAAAATTCGGATATCTGAACCTTGACATCCAGAATATAGCGATGTATATTCCCGGTGTCAACTGGATATCTGGGTTCAGATATCCAACAATCGGGCTGCTGAGAGCATAAAGGAGCGACGCAATGCGGTATCGACGCCTGTGGATGGGCCTGACGGTGGTGGTCGTCGGGTCGTTCGCGGTTCTGGGCTATTTTGGCCGGGAGTTGTACCGGCAGGCCCCTCCCATTCCCAACCGGGTCGTGACGGCAGGGGGCGAGGTATTGTTCACCGGCCAGGATATCAAGGACGGCCAGAACGTCTGGCAGTCCATGGGCGGCCAGGAAGTGGGAACCGTCTGGGGGCACGGGGCTTACGTCGCACCGGACTGGTCCGCCGACTGGCTCCACCGTGAGGCGGGTTGGATCCTTGACCACTGGGCCAAGGCCGAGCACGAAAAGCCCTTTGCTGAATTGAGCCCGGAGATTCAGGAAGGGCTTAAGGCTCGGCTTAGAGCCGAGGTGCGCACCAACACCTACGACCCGGCCACCGGCGACCTGACCGTCTCACCGGTTCGGGCCCAGGCCATTGCCGCCGTCGGGCAGCATTATGCCGGACTGTTCGGCAGTGATCCGGAGATGCAAAAGCTTCGCCTGGCCTACGCCATCCCCGAAAACCAGATCAAGGATCCCGAGCGGCAACGGAAGATGAACGCGTTTTTCTTCTGGGCCGCCTGGGCCTGCGCGACCGAACGACCCGGGTCGGCGGTGACCTACACCAACAACTGGCCGGCCGAGGATCTGATCGGCAACCGGCCGAGCGGCCAGATTCTGGTCTGGTCTCTGGCCAGCATCATTCTCCTGCTGGGCGGCGTGGGGGCGCTGGCCTGGTACATCGCCGCGCAGCGCAAGCACGGCGAGGAACCGCACGCGGCCCCGGCCAATGATCCGCTGCTGGCTCTCCAGCCGACGCCTTCAATGCGGGCCACGCTCAAGTATTTCTGGGTGGTGGCGGCGCTGATCATCGCGCAGGTGGTCCTGGGCGCGGTGACCGCGCACTATGGCGTCGAGGGCGACGGATTCTACGGCATTCCGCTGGCCAAGTGGCTGCCGTATTCGGTGACACGCACCTGGCACACCCAGCTCGGCATCTTCTGGATCGCTACCGCCTGGCTGGCCACGGGGTTGTTTATCGCTCCGGCAGTCTCCGGATACGAGCCCAAGTTCCAGCGCGCGGGGGTCAACTTCCTGTTCGTGTGCCTGCTGATCATCGTGGTCGGGTCGCTGTTTGGGCAGTGGCTGGGTGTACAGCAGAAGCTGGGTTTTACCAGCAATTTCTGGTTCGGCCACCAGGGCTATGAGTACGTGGATCTCGGCCGGTTCTGGCAGCTCTTCCTGTTCGTGGGTCTGTTCGTGTGGCTGGGCCTGATGGTGCGGGCGATCGCGCCGGCCTTCCGCAAACCGACCGAGAACAAGCATCTGCTCGCTCTGTTCGTGCTGGCTTCGGCGGCGATCGGACTGTTCTATGGCGCGGGGCTGATGTGGGGCCGGCAGACGCACCTGGCCATGGCCGAGTACTGGCGCTGGTGGGTGGTCCACCTGTGGGTGGAAGGCTTCTTCGAGGTCTTTGCCACCGTAGCCATCTCGTTTTTGTTCACCCGCATGGGCCTGATAAGGACGGCCAGCGCAACCGCAGCGGTATTGTTCTCGTCCACGCTGTTCCTGGCCGGCGGCATCATCGGCACCATGCACCATCTGTACTTCACCGGGACGCCGACCTCCGTCCTGGCCCTGGGCGCGGTGTTCAGCGCCCTGGAGATCGTGCCGCTGACGCTGATCGGCTTCGAGGCCTACGAGAACCTGTCGCTCAGCCGGGCGCGGGAATGGGTGGCCGCCTACAAGTGGCCCATCTACTTCTTCATCGCGGTGGCCTTCTGGAACCTGGTGGGCGCGGGCCTGTTCGGCTTCCTGATCAATACCCCCATCGCCCTCTATTACATGCAGGGGCTCAACACCACGCCGGTGCACGGCCACACCGCGCTGTTCGGCGTCTACGGGATGCTGGGCATCGGGCTGATGCTGTTCTGCCTTAAGGGGCTGGCCGCGCGGACGCAGTGGAAGACGGGGATGCTCTCCTTCGCCTTCTGGTCCATCAACATCGGCCTGGCCCTCATGGTGCTGATCAGCCTGTTGCCCATCGGGCTGATGCAGACGGTGGCCAGCGTGGAACACGGCATGTGGTACGCCCGTTCGGCCGAATTCTTGCAGACGCCGATCATGGACAAGCTGCGCTGGCTGCGGGCCCCCGGGGATACCGTGTTTGGCATCGGTATCGTGGCCCTGGGCTGGTTTGTGCTGGGGCTCAAGACCGGCTGGTCGCGCAGAGGAGAGATGAGTCTCCCGGCGGACGTCGGGCCGGAGGTTGCCGGCGCCGAACTGGAGCCGGTGGGATCGGCCGGTTGATACGGGCGGTGTGGCCGGCACATGCGCCCGCCGTTACACCGGCGGGTTGCTCTGAGATGTTCGGAGAGGGGCCACGGGCGGTCAACGACTGCGGCCGCCCGTGGTCATGGCAGAAAAGTCTGACACATGGACATGCAAAGCCGGTTTGCCGGCAGGAGATCAGCATGAGCACTCTGGATGTAAACGTGACAGTGGGGCAACTGGTGGCCGAGCGGCCGCGGGCGGCGCGAACCCTCGAACGGCTGGGCATCGATTACTGTTGTGGCGGCCGCAGGCCCCTGGCCGAGGCTTGCGCGGAACGGGGCCTCGAGGCCCGGGCCGTGCTCGACGCCGTGGCCGCGGACGAGAACGCGGGCAACGGCGAGGAGCGGAACTGGGCCGAAGCCGCGCTGGACGAGCTGTGCGACCACATCGAGGCCACGCATCACGCCTTCCTGCGCGAGGAGCTGCCTCGGCTCAGCGCCTTGATCGCCAAGGTGGCTTCCGTGCACGGCGAGCGCGAGCCGGATTTGCAGACGCTGGCCGGCGTATTCCGCGATTTCTGCATGGAGCTCGAATCGCACATGGCCAAGGAAGAGCAGGTGCTCTTCCCTATCATTCGTCAGCTCGAATATGCCAGTTCGCTCCCCAGGTTCCACTGCGGCAGCGTGAACAACCCCATCCGGGTGATGGAGTTTGAGCACGACAGCGCGGGGACGGCGCTGGCCCGGATGCGCGGGCTCACCCGCGACTACACGCCCACGCCCGAGGCGTGCAACAGCTACCGGGCGATGCTGGATGGCCTGGCCGTGCTGGAGAAGGATATGCACCAGCACATTCACAAGGAGAATAATATCCTTTTCCCGCGGGCCAGTGCGTTGGAAGCGCGGTTGGCACGGCAGGCATAAAGTACTGAGTGCTGAGTACTGAGTACTGAGTTGCGATTGCTGACCGCTGAGAGCTGAAAGCTGACTGCTGAAAGTTGAACGCTGAGTGCTGACCGCTGAATAGCGCTACGAGGGTCATCATGCCGGTTTCGATTGGTGCCAGACCGGAGAGCGGGTTCGATCAGCCCCTTGGACTGCTGGGCGACTGCCATCGGCGCATCGAGTGCTTCCTCGGTGTGCTGATTACGGTTGTCGAGCAGGCCCAGGGGGGCGCCCTGAACGAAGAGCAGCGGCGGGCCCTCGAAGTAGCGCTGCGCTACTTCCGCGAGGCGGCGCCCCGGCACACGCAGGACGAGGAGGAGTCGCTGTTTCCCCGGATGCGGGCGTGCCCGGATGTCCGCGTGCGAGCCGCCCTGGACAAGCTCGCCGGGCTGGAAGCCGATCACGCACGGGCCCAGGCCGGGCACGAAGAGGTGGACCGCCTGGGCCGCGAGTGGCTTCAGGCCGGCGCTCTCGATCCGGCCGCCGCGGACCGGCTGCGCACGGTTCTCTCTGAACTTCGCTCGCTGTACGCAGCGCATATCCACCTGGAAGACACCGAGCTCTTTCCGCTCGCTGGAGCCACTCTGACCGCTGGGCAGTTGGCGGCGGTGGGGGAGGAGATGGCCCGGCGAAGAGGTATCGCGCGGTAGCTTTCATACGACGTGTGGGTGCATTCGCGGTTTCGGTTGTGGGGGTTTCGACTTGGGCAGTTGTTTTGACAACCTCGAAAGGAGGTTCGGGATGATGGAACGCTCTCGCATCCGTTTCTGGAAGGTGGCGCTGGCGGTTTCGGCGGGGCTGGTCGGCACGGCCCCGGCGCTGGCCCATTGCGACGGGCTGGACGGACCGGTAGTGAACGCCGCCCGCCAGGCGCTGACGGCCCAGGACGTGAACCTCGTCCTGATCTGGGTTCAGGAGAAAGACGAAAGCGAGATCCGCAAGGCTTTCGAGAAGACGCTGGCCGTCCGCAAGCTGAGCGAGGAGGCCCGCGACTTGGCCGATATGTACTTCTTCGAGACGCTCGTGCGCATCCACCGGGCCGGTGAGGGAGCGCCGTATACCGGACTCAAGCCGGCTGGGCGCGACCTTGGGCCGGCCATTCCGGCCGCCGACCGGGCGGTTGCCGAGGGCTCCTCGGACGCCGTGGGCAAGCTGCTCATCGAGGCCCTCACGCACGGCCTGCACGAGCGTTTTCAGCGCGTCGCGGCCGCCAAGCGCCACGTGACCCACAGCGTGAAGGCCGGCCGGGAGTTCGTGAAGGCTTACGTGGACTTCCTGCATTACGTGGAGCGCGTGCACGAGGCGGCGGTGAGCCTTGCCGGCGGGCCAGAGCATCATGAACACGCGGGCGCGGGGCACGAGCCCAAGGGGTGCTCGGCCGGGGAACATGGGCACAAATAGCCTGCGGCCTATCACGAAGGCGCGGTTGTGAGAAGTACTGAATGCTGAGTGCCGTCCCGGTAGTTGTCACCGTGCCGGATGAAGACTTCCACCGGGTCCGTGACAACCTCGGCGGAGGGGGGAAGGGCCAATGCTGAGCCCGAAGCCCAAGCGAGAATACCGAGCCCGAAGCGCAAGCGAGGGCTGGCGAAGCCACTCACCAGTCCCTTGCTCGCGCTTCGGGCTCGGTCGCTTGCGCTTCGGGTTCAGTCGCTTGCGCCTCGAGCTCAATCGGCTGCACTTTGGGCTCCCTCGCTTGCGCTTCGGGCTCAATTGGTCGCCGCCGTGCCTGTCACAAACTATTTTTCACCAGCCGGGAGAACGGTTTGATCTCCCGGCGGGTGCCGTCGGGTATAATTCGGGCGCATGGCTGGAGAGGCTTCTCCTTTATTCAATGATCCAACCGCCGGCATGCCGTACCACCGGCCGGATGACCGGTTTATTCCGCTGCGCGCGGTCAACCTGGGCGCCGCCCTGGCCCGGGAGGCGGAAGTGTTCGGGGTTTCACCGGACACCCTCCTGGGCATCTGTGCGGCCCTGGAAGACGTGATCGACCAGGAGCTGGCCGCCTTCGAGCGCGAGGTGGCGGAGTTCTACACCGCGTTCAGCCCGGACCTCGACACGCAGCCGCTGGAAGACATCGCCGGCGCCCGGACGCCGGCAGGGTATCGTGAGCTGAGCGCCCGGCTGGAATACCTGCTGACCAAGGCGAACTTCGTGCGGCTCACCGACGCTCAGATCCGGTTGGCGGTCAAGACGGCCAACAGCTTCGGGCTGCGCGTACGGCTGCGCCCGGAGCGGCTGGCCCAGCTCGCGGTGTGGGTGCGCGGGCGGTCCCACACGCGGCGACGGATCCGGACCTGGCGGCATCCCTGGCGCGGGCAGGAGCGCAAGCTGCCGGTATACCGGCGGCTGGCCATCGTGACCCAGCACCAGGGTGAGCCCTACGTCCATCTCAAGTTGTTCAAGGAAATCCCCATCATGGACGTGGAGGCGCTGCTGCCGCACGCCGACGTGGAGATGACCTGGTTCGACCGGATCAAGCTGGTGGGCAGCAGCGCGAGCCTGGTCGGATCGACGGGGCTCAAGGTGGCCAAGCTGCTGGGGACGATCATCTACTGGAGCCGGCTGCTGTGGATCGTGGCCTTCGGGGCGGGGCTGCTGGTGTGGCGCACGTTCTCGGGGTATCGCTACGCGTGCACGCTGCGCGACTCGATACGGACAAAGCATCTTTACTACCAGAATCTGGACAACAACGCGGGGGTCATCCACAAGCTGGTGTCGATGATCGCCCAGGAGGAGGTCAAGGAGGCCGTCCTGGCGTACTGGTTCTGCCATGCGGGTCCGGAGGCGCCGGGATCGGCGGAGGAGCTGCGCGGGCGGGTCGAGGCGTACCTGGCCAAGCGGTTCGAGATCCAGGTGAACTTTGATGTGGAGGATGCGATCCGGACGCTGGAGCGGCTCGGATTATGGGCGGATCGCGAACGACTGCGGGTGGTGGAACCGGCGGAGGCGCACCGGCGGCTGCGCGAGCATTGGAAAGAGGGCCGGACGATCGGGTACCACGGGGAGAGGGTGAGGGAGAAGAACGGGGAAGCTTGAAAGCACACGGCGCGGACTGCGTCCGCAATCTGAGGGTTCAAGGTTCGGGGTTCAGGGTTCAGGAGATTAGGTTCAGGGCGCGGGGTTGAGGTAGGGGAACGCTGCTTATCCACGAGTTCCGCTTCGCTTCACTGGTGGCTGCTCTCAACCAGCCCCTTTGGGGCTTTTGCACGGCTCAAATGCAATGTGGCACCGGTGTCTCGCCGGTGGGGGTGGAAAAGTGAGCAGGTGGAAAAGTGAGAACGTGGGAAGGTCATGTTGGAAGCTCCGAAGCGCTGAGCGCCAGTGAGGGGTCGTAGGCTTGTCTCCGCTCAACACCTTGCTTGCCCTCAGGATTGGTTCTTGTCTCCTCTCAACTCCTCGCTTGGCCTGGGGGCTGGTTCAGTAGACCGGCTGACATAGAGAACGGGCCGCTTCCTTGGCGGGAAGCGGCCCGTTGGTTGTGGGTTAGGGGTTGAGGGGGGCGAGATGCCCTCCTCCTGTTCGGGTTCAAGAGGGCGGGCAAAATGCCCACCCCCTGTGCCGGCCCCCTTCGGGTTCAGGAAGGCGCGCAGGGATGCCCGCCCTCCGATTGGGCCTTAGCGTTGCCGGTCAGTACTCCAGGATCAGGCGCGGGGCCAGCGTCGGGTTGCCGGCGGCGGCGGCTCCTTCGCGGGAGTAGTAGTCCACGGTGCCGCCGCGGTCCTCCTCCTCGCGCTTAATGAGCCAGCCGAACGGAGCGCCCGCCTTCACGTCGGCCGTGACGTCCCACTTGACCTCCACCGGCATGTCCTTGTGATGGACAACGCCCGCGGCGGTGGCGGGAGCAAACGTGCCGCCCGACCAGGAGGTCGAGCAATCAGCCTTCTTGTTGCTGATGTCCGCGTCGGTCGGGCACTCCCAGGTCACGCCGGGGCCGGTGCCGGTGATCTTACCATTCAGGTTCCAGCCGTTGCCCTCGGTCCAGGGCACGAGGAGGCGGTAGGGCACGACCTTCTCGTCCTTGTTGCCCCAGCCGACCGGCTTCTCGGCGATGGTGAGCACCAGCGTGGCCTTCTTGAGCGCCTGGGTGTTGACGCCGCTCAGATCGAAGCGGACCAGCGCGCGGTTCTGGCCGGACTTGGCCACGCGCAGCCGGGGGTTGGCCCCTTCGTTGAGGTCACCCTGCGGAACACGGCGAATGAAGGCGTCCTCCACGGCGATTAACAGGTTGGTGTCGCAGGCGTTCCCGATGCCATCGCCGTCGGAGTCGGCCTGATCCGGGTTGGGAACGTTGGGACAGTTATCCACGCAGTTGGGTACGCCGTCGCCATCGCTGTCCGTCTCCGGAACGCCGCAGCCGCACATGCCGGGATCGACCTTGCCGGCGTCATTCGGGCAGCCGTCGTTGCAGTCGGCGACGCCGTCGGCATCGCTGTCCACGTCGGCTACGCCGCAGCCGCAGAGGCCCGGAGCGGTCTTGGCCGGGTCATTCGGGCAGGCGTCGAGGCAGTCGGCGACGCCATCGGCATCGCTGTCGATGTCGGCTACGCCGCAGCCACACAGGCCCGGAGCGGTCTTGGCCGGGTCCTCGGGGCAGGCGTCGTTGCAGTCAAACGTGCCGTCGCCATCGCTGTCGATGTCGGCCACGCCGCAACCACACACGCCCGGCTCGATCTTGCCCGCATCGTTCGGACAGTTATCGGCGCAGTTGGGCACGCCATCCTCGTCACTGTCGGTATCGGCCACACCGCAGCCGCACAGACCCGGCTCAGTCTTGGCGGGGTCCTCGGGGCAGGCGTCCTGGCAGTCGGGGGTGCCGTCACCGTCACTGTCGGTATCGGCCACGCCGCAGCCGCACAGACCCGGTTCAGTCTTGGCGGGGTCCTCGGGGCAGGCGTCGTTGCAGTCAAACGTGCCGTCGCCATCGGCATCCTCATCCGCCACGCCGCAGCCGCAGACGCCCGGCTCGGTCTTGGCCGGGTCGTTCGGGCAGAGGTCGAAGCAGTTGGGCGTGCCATCCTCGTCACTGTCGGTATCGGCCACACCGCAACCGCAGATGCCCGGATCGGTCTTGGCCGGGTCGGCCGGGCAGGCGTCGTTGCAGTCAGGCGTGCCGTCGGCGTCGGAATCGGTGTCGGCTACGCCGCAGCCGCAAACACCGGGTTGGGTCTTGGCGGGATCATTGGGGCAGCCGTCGATGCAATCCGGCGTGCCGTCGGCGTCGGAATCGGTATCGGCCACACCGCAGCCGCAGATGCCCGGCTCGATCTTGGCCGGGTCAGCGGGGCAGCCGTCGATGCAATCCGGCATGCCGTCGCCGTCGGCATCCTCATCCGCCACGCCGCAGCCGCAGGCGCCGGGCTCGGTCTTGGCGGGATCATTGGGGCAGCCATCGATGCAATCCGGCGTACCGTCGGAGTCGGAGTCCGTATCGGCCACGCCGCAACCGCAGGCGCCGGGCTCAATCTTGTCCGGGTCGTTCGGGCAGCCGTCGCAGAGATCGCCGACGAAGTCGCCATCAACGTCGTTCTGATCGCTGTTGGCGATGGTCGGGCAGTTGTCGCACACGTCGCCCCAACCGTCCAGATCGCTATCCTCCTGCTCGGGATTGTTGACGGCCGGGCAGTTATCGCAGGCGTCGCCCAGTCCATCGCCGTCGGTTTCGAGCTGATCGGGGTTGGCCCGGTCCACGCAGTTGTCGCAGGCGTCGCCGACGCCGTCACCATCGCTGTCGGCCTGATCGGGGTTGGCCACGTTGGGGCAGTTGTCGAAATCATCGGCGGTGCCGTCGCCGTCCTTATCGGGCAGGAGCAGGAACGGCGCGGACACGGTATTCGTCTTGGTGCCCCGACCGACAATCCAGCCCTTGTCGTTGATGGCCCAGGCGAACTCAAACGTCCTCCAGTTTCCGGTGACCCATGCGCTGGTGGGTGATTTATCGATCAGGTCACTGAGATTGCGCATGCCGTTCTGCTGGTCCCAGACGAACGCGTAGTAATACGTCGTGCCGCCTTGCGAGGAGGCGATGAGGGACTGGCCGACGACCACCGAGTTGTTGTTGATGTCCCAGGCGGCGCTTTGGTGGTAGGCGCCCGGCCTGGAGCTGTAGACGGGGTCGGTGATGTAGCCCAGATCAATCATCTGGGGAGAACCGTCGGCCTCCGACCAAAGGAAGGCATGGCTGTGCGGGCCGGGCTCGGCGGTGCGGGCCGCGCCAACCACCTCGCCCTTGTCATTGACGTCGCGGCCATGGCTTTCGGTACCGCCAAGCGTGCCGAGGTTGCGCATCTCCAGGATTTGCATATCGCTCACGCGGATGGTGCAGAGGAACGCGCGGGCGGACGAGTCAGTGGTGCTCGTGGCTTCGCCGGTGACTTGCACGACGTCGGTGCCGTCGATCCATTTTTTCACGTTCGAAATGCCGTAGCCGTTGGACGACACCCCGTATCCGGTGGGGTTCTGGAGATCCAGCGTGGGAATGAGGACCTGATATGCCTGGCCGTTAGGCGAATCGACGTGTTTGACGAAACCGCTGTTGAGCGTCCGAGCCTCGCCGACGACCCAGCCTTCGTTGTTGACCCGCCGGGCGTAATTCGTGCTGGAGCCATAGGTCCACAGACTCGTACAGTTCAGGCCGTCCGCCGAGTAGAAGCCGAAGGACGTACCGCTGAGGATGCGCGTTCCGGACCCGGTAATCAGGCCGCTGTCATTGATTCCGTAGCCCTCGCCGCTCCGGAAGTCGGGCGCGACCGTCAGGGCACGCATGCCCTGGTCAGGGCTCCAGATGAAGGGATATCGGTATCCCCCGGAGACCATCATGGAGTAACCGGTGACCTGGCCGGCGTTGTTCACATCACGCGCTTCGCCATAGGGATTACCCAGGTCACCCAGGTCAACGAGGATGTATTCCGCGGCCTGTGCAATCAGGCCCCAGCCCCATGCTTGAGGCGGCCCAGACCACGACGATGGCGGCCAGGGCGTTCAAAGTCGCTACCCGTAAAGGCTTCCAGAGATCCATCGTTCTGTTCCTCCTCAGAAAAAAGGACGTGAAAAACATCAGCCAACAATTTAGCAACTGCTGAGCTTGCCTACAATGAAAAAATCTTCACGAACACGAGAAATTGCGCAATGCTGAAAGCGCGGCTCGTTCCTTACCTGCGTTACCTGGATTACCGGACTCAACTTGGATGGCTGACCAGCGCCTTCCGCAACCGCCCAAAGATTGGCTCCGATGGGGAATTCCTTCTGCGATAACGAACGGCCAAAGACCGCGCCGAACAACATGGGGAAATCTCCTCAAGATTTGGCGCGCAGCCCCTCGCCGATCTAAGATGGTGCCGCTTATGTTCAACAGAAAATGGATATCCTTGGCGGTGGGGGAATGCGCGGCGGTGTTTCTGCTGGCCGGGCTGACCGGCTGTGAGCGCAACACGTCGACTGAGAACGACGGCATGATCGATAACCCGCCCCTGGTTGATGAGTTTCAGGGCAGTCCGGCGCCGACAGTCGCTTTCCCGGAACATCTCAAGACGGGTGATGTCGTCCTGAACGAGTTCATCCGCAAGGCTCTGGATTGCTGTGCGAAGGGCGATTACGACCGTTTTCGGCAGCTTTTCGGCATCTCCTATCAGCCGCCGGATGCCAATCAGTTCCGGAAGCTCTGGCAGGGGGTCAAGCTGGTCAAAATCGAGGGGATCTATCACGACCAGCGGCAGCCGAACGACTACTATGTGCATGCGGTGATTGAACTTCGCAAGCCGGACCGGCGGGATCGCTCGGAGCGCCAGGCGGTCATCTGGGTATTCAGAGAGGGCGACGAGTGGCGGATCGGCCCTGCTCCCAGCGATATTGCCGGGCGAGTGCTGGTTACCAGCACCCAGCCGGGGGTGGGGTTCCCGACGCAGACCCAACCGGCGGACACCCCAGCGGGTTCCGCCGCCGGTGGGAGCGCTGCGGCGGCCGGCCACTAAATCGCACCTTGGCTCAGCCTCTCTGCGCCGTTTCCGCATGTGCGGGTGTATAAAAGTTGCGGGAATCGCCGCCAGCAAGCCGATGTTGTAAGTTTGGTAGACAGCAGGGCTTATGCTGCGGTCCGATCGTAAAGGACGCATTACGCATGGGAAGGCCGCCGATGCCAACAACCTGGATTCTGACGCGAATGGTGGTCATCGTGCCGTGGGTGCTGGGCGCTGCCGCCTTTGGGCAGGCGGGACCGATGGTACCCACGACGCTTCCCGCACCGTCATCGGCGGCGATTCGCGCCGAATTGCGGGCGGAACGAGCTATTGTCCAGCTCGGCCAGCCGGTCTGGGTTCACTTCAGCATTACCAACCTCACCGCCGATCCAGTGACGCTGCGGGTGCCTGACGCACCGGCCACCGAAGAAGTCTCCACCATGACGGGGCTGCCGCTGGCCCACGTGTTCAGCGGAATCCGCTCTGCCGGGGTGCATATCAAGGATGCGCGTGGCGAAGAGTGGGATACGGATTTCGGCTGGCGTCCGCAGGGGGCCGTGCCGGTGGTGCGGCTGGCGCCGTACGGCAGTGTGGGCCTTCGTGTAGAGCTGACCCAGTATTTTCGCTCGATGCGCCGGCCGGGTCAGTACACGATCATCTGGCGACCCTATTTCGGGGAAGTTGAGTCCGCCCCGGTGAACGTGAACATCATGGCCGAACGCCAGGCCGTCATTAACACGGAACTGGGTTCCATGACCGTCCGCTTCTACTATGCGGAGGCGCCCAAGAACATTGAAAACTTCATTGAGCTGGTGGATAAAGGCTTTTACGACCGGCTCACGTTCCACAGGGCTTTCCCCCAGGCATTCATTCAGGGCGGAGACCCGCGCGGCGACGGCAAAGGCGGCCGGCCGGACGGCAAGCGCGTGAAGGCCGAGTTCAGCCAGATTCCCTTTGAGCGCGGCACGGTAGGTATGGCCCGGTTGCCCAGCGACCCGGATTCGGCCAGCAGCCAGTTTTTCATCACCACCAGCCGACAGCCTGCTTTCGATGGTAACCAGACGGCCTTCGGTTACCTGGTCGGCGAGGAGTCTTTCCAAACGCTGGAGCGGATCGCCACCGCGCCGACCGATGAATTTGGTCGGCTCAAGAAGCCCGTGGTTATCCGGACCATCAGCCTGGAGAATGTTCCCGGCCACGAGCCCAGTGTGTTCGGTTCCGAAGGGCGAATCCCCCCGGTGACCACTCGCCCTGCTATAATCAGCGGCCAGATGGACGGTCCGCAGGGATCATCGCGGCTGGATCTGGGCGGCCTGAGCACGCAACCCGCGTTCGGGGCCGGCGGCTGAGAGAGCGGGACATTGAAGGAGCGGCATCGAGCCTGAAGCCCGATGCGGCGCGAGGGTTGGATAGAAGGCGTTGTCCTTCGCCCGCGATTGGAGTTTAATAGCTTTCTACGGCGACAAGGCCGTTCGCATTGGAGGCCAGGTCCCAGGCGGTGGGGCCGAGGGCCAACGGGTCAGGACCGAGAGGTAGCAGCCCAGCCAGCGCGTCTCAGGCGCCCTGGCTCACCTGGCTTCCAATGCGGGCGGCCTTGTGCATTGTTTCAACCTCCAGAGCCCTCTATCGCCGCTTTTTCAGGCGCGGCAGGCATTCCGTTCCGCGGTTGCCCGCGATAGATCCTGGGCCTTTTCATCCACTGGCGTCGTGGCCGTTGTGCTCGTATACTCCAGCCGAGGTTCACGATGGCATATACCGTCCTTGCACGCAAATACCGGAGCTGGACGTTCGACGAGCTGGTCGGCCAGGAGGCCGTGGCTACCACGCTCAAGAACGCCATCCAGAGCGGCCGGATCCACCACGGGTATCTCTTCTGCGGGACCCGCGGGGTGGGCAAGACCTCGGCGGCCCGCATCCTGGCCCGCTCACTGAACTGCCTGAAGGCCAAGGGGCCTACGATCAAGCCCTGCTGCAAGTGCGAGTCCTGCGTGGCCATTGCCGAAGGCCAGGACATGGACGTCATCGAGATCGACGCGGCCAGCAACACCGGGGTGGACAACATCCGCGAGCTGCGCGGCAACATCGTGTACCGCCCGGCCCGAGCCCGCTTCAAGATCTACATCATCGACGAAGTCCACATGCTCAGCACCGGGGCGTTCAACGCCCTGCTCAAGACGCTGGAAGAGCCGCCCGAGCACGTAAAGTTCATCCTGGCCACCACCGAGTCGCAGAAGGTGCCGGCCACCATCCAGAGCCGGTGTCTCCGGTTTGATTTCCGCAGCATCAGTGCGGACGAAATCGCCAGGCATTTCGAGCAGATTCTCAAGCAGGAAAAAATCGAGGCGGACCCGGCCGTGATCCGGCGGGTGGCCCGGCTGGCCAACGGCTCCATGCGCGACGGCCTGTCGCTGCTGGATCAGCTCCTCTCGATGGGGCGGGACAAGCTCACCCTGGACATGATCGACGACGTGCTGCCCACGCCGCACGACGAGGTGCTCACTAGGCTGATCGGGCAGCTTGCGGACCACGATGCGGCCGGGGCGCTGGTGTCGCTGGATCAGTGCCTTTCGGCGGGGTACAGCCTGGAGCGATTGGCTGAATCGCTGGCCGAGCAGGTGCGCACGCTCATGCTGCTGGCCGTGTGCGGGCCGGATACGCCGCTGGTGGATCTGCCCAGCGGGGCCGCCGAAGGGCTGCTGGCGCTGTCCAAACGCTTTGATTCCGAGCAGTACGTATACATGATTTCCGTGCTGGAGGAGCTCCGGCGAAACGTGCGCTTCAGCGCCCTGGGCCGTGCGCTGCTGGAAGCGGGGATCGTGCGGCTGGCCAGCGCGGTCCGGTATCGATCCATTCAAACGCTGCTGGATCAACTCGGAAGCGCAGCCGGTCCGGCCGGGGACGACAGCTCAAAAAAAAAAGTGATGGCCCCGCCGGTGGCCGATCCGGCGACTCGTTCTCCGCAAGCGGCGGCCGGGCCAGGGGTTCGACCTGGAGGCCTTCGCGATGAGCGGCCCCTCGGCGCTGCGCCCACCGGCCCAGCTTCGCGCCCTCCCGCCTGGAGTGCCCACGCGCCGGGGCGAAGCATCCCGAGTGGGCGGGAGCCCCCTCCCCCGCAAGGGGCCGGCCCGATGGCGCGCATGCCCGCTGGTGAGAAGATTTCCCCCCCGGCCCGAGCCGCGGCCCACGGCGCGTCGCCTGCTCCACGCTTCAGCAATGGTCACGACGCCCGCCCGGCAACCGCCTCGCCTCCCGGGCCCGCGGGGCGGCACGCGTCTCCGGCCGCACCCACAGCCCCCGCCAGTGCCGACGATCTGCGCGCGGCGGCCTCCGATCCGGCCGTTCGGCAAGCGCTCGAACTCTTTGATGGATCGTTAGTTAACGTTGAGCGCGTGCGGTGACTATAATGAGTTTGTAAAATTGTAAGGCGTTATTCCTGGGCTGTCCCATGACCATAGGCAGTTGGGGGCCAGAGTGGCGCCGTCAAGGGTTACCGGGTCAGCCGACCCGCGCTGCTTGTAGAGGAGTCTTCAGAATGTTGGGTGGTCTAGGCAATCTCGGTGCCCTGTTCAAGCAGGCCAGGTCCTTCCAGGAAAATATGCAGAAAATGCAAGAAACCCTGGCCCAGCAGCGCTATGAGGCGGACGCTGGCGCCGGGATGGTGACGGCGACGGTGGATGGGAAAGGTGAGCTCATCCGGATTAAGATCGACCCCAAGGCCGTCTCCGATGTCGAATTGCTGGAGGACATGGTGACGGCCGCGGTGACCTCGGCCACCCGGAAGGCGCAAGAGGGCATGAAGGCGGAAATGGCCCGGCTGACCGGCGGATTGGATCTGGGGAGTCTGGGTGGTCTTCTGGGTCAAGGCACGTGAGGCCCGTCGGCCCCGCGCTGAATAAGAGAAGAATGGAGTCGCTGACTTGAATGATCTGCCCCGGGGCATTCCTGAATCGCTGGCCCGGCTGATGGCTGAGTTGAACAAGCTGCCCGGTATCGGGCCGCGAAGTGCCGAGCGGATCGCGTTCCACCTGCTGCGGGCCGCCGCGGAGGACGCCCTGCCTCTGGCCCAGGCCATTGTCGATGTGAAACAGAACCTGCGGCACTGTTCGCAGTGTTTTAATCTGACCGAATCGGATCCGTGCGTGATCTGCGGAGATCCGCAACGCGATGCCTCGTTGATCGTGGTGGTCGAGCAGCCCAAGGATGTCATGCTGCTGGAGCAAACCGGCCTGATTCGAGGCGTGTACCATGTGCTCATGGGGCATATTGCCCCCCTGGAGGGGGTGGAGCCGGGCGATCTGACCATTGATGCCCTGGTCAACCGGGTTCGGGCGGGCACTGTCCGTGAAGTGTTGCTGGCCACCAACCCGACTTTAGAAGGCGATGGAACCGCCCTTTATATTCAGGATCGCCTGAAAAATACCGGGGTCACCATTTCCCGGCTGGCGCGGGGACTGCCCGTTGGCTCCCAGGTCGAATACGCTTCCCGGGCCATGCTGGAGGCGGCCATTACAGGACGTACACCGTTGTAAGCCGCCCCCGTTTCTTTCTACAATAGCGGTGCGGAACCGGGCCGATATACCGATTAGGCCGAGTTGTAAGGTGTCGGTGCGCAGAGTATTTGGTTGAGTGATGTCCCAGTTCATGTCACAAAACCTGTCGCTGGGTCTTCGACAGGAGCAGCGGCTGACGCCGCAGCTCATCCAGTCGATGAACATCCTCCAGCTTCCCTTGCTGGCGCTGGAGTCGAAGATCCGCGAAGAGCTGGAGCGCAACCCGGCCCTGGAAGAGGAGGAGCCACAGCGCCCCATCCAGCCGGAGAGCGGCAACGGTGATCCGATCGTCGGCGAGGAGGGCGTGGGGGCCGAAACCATCCACGAGGCGGAGAGCTTCACCCGCCTGGACCGCCTCTCCCGCGAGTATGATTTCGATGATTCCGACCAGGCTTTCGGACGTCCGCGGATCGATTCCGGCGAGCGCGACGCCAAAATGGACGCCATGGCCAACACGGCCAGCCGCCCGGAGTCGCTTAACGAGCACCTGCTTCGCCAGTGGGCGTTCCTCAGCGTCAACGGCAATATCCGCAAGGCCGGCGAGCTGATCATCAATCATGTGGAAGAGGACGGCTATCTTCGCACCCCCCTGGAGGAGATCGCCCAACAGTATGAGCCCCCCTTCACCCCGGAGGAGATGGAAGAGGCCCTGAGCTGGGTCCAATCGCTGGAGCCGGCGGGTATCGCCGCCCGCGATCTGAAAGAATGCCTGATCAACCAGATCGACGCCCTGGAGGGCGACCATCAACTGGAACGCACGCTGGTTGAGTGCCATCTCGAGGATCTGCAGAAGAATCGCTATCCCGCCGTGGTCAAGGCCACCGGCCGCTCCCTTGAAGACATCAAGCGCGCCGTCCGCACCCTGAGCCGGCTCAGCCCGCATCCCGGCCTGCTGGTGGTGGATCGCGAGGTACCGGTGATCGTGCCGGACGTAATCGTGGAATGGTCCGACGAGGAGGATGATTACGTCGTCCGCCTGACCCGGGGCAACAGCCCGCGGCTACGCATCTCCGAGACCTACAAGCGGATGCTGGCCGACAAGGAAGGTGACAAAGAGGCCCGCGAGTTCGTTCGCCGAAACCTCGAAGCGGCCGGAGCCCTTATCGACGCGATCGAATATCGCCGCAACCGCCTGCTGGAGGTGGCCCGCGAGGTCATCCATCGCCAGCGGGACTTCCTGGAGCTCGGCCCGGCGGGGATGAAGGTCCTGCGCATGAGCGAACTGGCCGACAAATTCGGCTGCGACCCCTCGACCATCAGCCGCACGGTGGCGGACAAGTACATGCAGACGCCCCGCGGCATCTTCCCGCTGCGCATGTTCTTCACCGGCGGCACCGAGACCACCGACACCGGCGAGGCCACGAGCTGGGATTCGGTCAAGGCCCGCGTGCAGCAGATCATCAACGAGGAAGACAAGCGCGAGCCGCTCTCCGACGAGGCCATCGCCGACCGCCTCCAGAAAGAGGGCCTGGAAGTCTCGCGCCGCACCATCGCCAAGTACCGCCAGCAGCTCAATATTCCCGCCGCGCGGCAGCGCAAAGAGTTCTAGTGCTGCGAGTCTTGGAGGTGGCGGAGGGCGCGGAGATTTGGATTGAACCGCGGAGACGCAGAGACGCAGAGGGATCTTTTTGAGTTTTTGTTTCTCCGCGTCTCGGCGCCTCGGCGGTTTTATTATTTCGTGTTCTTGGATTCTTCAGGCAACAGGGGGCTGGCGCGGGTTGCGCCTGCAACTCCAGGTGTTTGGGCAGGATGTCAGTTGTCAGTTGTTCGTTGTCAGTTGTTGGGTCAGTGGTCCTTTGGTCAGTTGTTGGGGGGGCATGAGGCATCGGACTCGAAGGCCTCCGTTCGGCGACAGAAACTGACTGCAAGAACAAGCGCTGACGAGCTTGTTCTACAGAGATCGGGATCGAGACGCCGAGACGCAGAGAGAGTTGTTCCAAGCTTTTCTATAATTCTCTGCGTCTCCGCGTCTCCGCGGTTCAATTCTCTCCGCGCCCTCCGCTCCCTCCCGCGTCCTCAATTCCCGGGACACACAGGCAGCTTGAGCCGATCTTCACATCTGCCCGGGCCCAGGTTTTCCTGAAGCGGGCCTCCACCTTCTCGGCCTCGGCGTTGGCCTTTTGCGCCCGCAGGCAGGTGGCCAGGCCGTGCAGCGACCAGCCGTTCTCCGGCCAGCGCTGGAGGTCCTCGCGATAGACCTTCTCGGCCTCCGCAAAACGGTCCGCAGCCACCAGCACGGCCCCCAGCGTGTGCCGGGCCGGCTGGATCCAGTCCGGCGGTTCCATATACAGCAGGTCATCCTCGATGCGCACCGCCTCGCGCAGGGCGGCCACGGACTTGTCCGTCTCCCCGCGGGCCAGGGCGATTTCGCCGGCCAGCACATAGTCGGCGATGGAGAGCACCTTGTGGGCCGGGTTGATGGCCATGATCGCGTCGGAGGGCACCTTCTTAACGGCGGCGCGAAAGGCCTTCTGTTCCTCCTCGGCGGCGGACACGTTGCGCTGGGCCGCGTAAGCAATGCCGCGGGCGTAATGCCAGAAGGCCGTGCTAATCGACAAGTTGGCGGACGGCCGGGGATAGTTGAGCACGTCCTCCCAACGGCCGAAGCGCTTCAGCACATCCAGCTCGATCATCAGGTAGGGGTCGATCAGGGCGGGTTGCTCCCTGATGAACTCCGCGGGCACGCCGGCGATCATGTCGCGGGCCGCCTTCAAAGCTTCCTCGCTGCGCCCTTCCATCATGGAGGCAAACGCCAGGAAATGGTGGTTATGGGCCATGTAGACGTGATAGAACCCGTGCCGGGGCGAAAGCGCCCGGTAGCGGCGGTCGGCCTCGATGGCCTTGCGGTTCTGGTCGGAGGCTTGGGCCCAGCGGCCGACCTGGACGTCGATATGCGACGGCATGTGCACGAGATGACCGGCTATCGGCACCGCATCCCGCAGGCGGTCAGCGGCGGCGATGCCCTTCTCCGGGTGCGGACCGGCCTCGACGGCATGAATGTAGAGATGGCAGGCCCCCGGATGCTCGGGGGCGGTGGCCAGCACCGCCTCCAGCACACTGAGGATCTCGGTGGTGTTCCCTTTCGGCTTGCCGTCCAGCGTCCACAAATCCCACGGCTGCAGGTTCATGAGCGATTCGGCGAACAACACCCCGACGTCCGCGTCACCGCGATGCGCGTGCCACACCTTGCGCATGGCCGCCGCGTAGGCCTCATCGAGCGGACGGCGATCCTCCGGCGGGGGGTTGGCGTACCGCTTGCTCAAGGCATCAATCAGGGCCTGCTCGACCGGGCTGGCTTTGGCCCGGCGTTCCAGCGCGCGCTGCAGCGCGTCCCACGCGAGCTGGGAATAGTCGGAAGACATGGCCGGATTGTTGATGTGCGGCCCGCTGCACAGGGCCACGCCCCACCAGGCCATGGCGCAGTCGGGGTCGAGCCGGGCAGCCTGCCGGAAGGAGCGAATGGCCTCGTCGTGGTTGAAGGCGAAGGCCCAGATCAGACCCTGGTCGAAATAGCGCTGGGCCTGCGGCGAGGCAGTGGTGATCGGGCGATGGTGCGTGCCCATCCCGTCGAACAACTGGGCGGGGGGCTCGGCCCGCGCTTCACCAGGCTCCGCCGGACGGGTAAGCCCGAGAGCCGGACCGGCCAGAACAAGGATGATCAGAAGATTCATGCCTCGAGCATGACGGCACAACATGAACATTCTTTCACTCCTCATGATCGCCTCAAACCGGGATAACCACGAAAAGCATAGCCTCGTCGCACCGCGGAAAAGCGCAAAGTGGGCCATTTTCTGTAGCGGCCGGGCTCCGTACCGGCCGTCTTACGAGCAAAACGGTCGGCACCCAGCTTTCGCCGGGTACCCGGCCCGGCCGCTACGACGTTGCGCTGCAGTGGAGGAGGCGCTGGCCTCTCAAATCAGGGACGGGCAGGTTCCGCGGACTGCCTCATGCGTCGGGCAGGTCGAAGCGGTAGCCCACTTCACGGACGGTCTGGATGTAAACGGGGTGGTGCGGGTCAGGCTCAAGCTTACGGCGCAGGGAGTTGATGCAGCGGTCCACGCTCCGGCCGGTGACCAGAAAGGCGTCGCCCCAGACGGCCTCGAGAATCTGATCGCGGGTCAGGGCCCGGCCGGCCCGGCGCACAAACAGGGCGAGCAGGTCGTACTCCTTGGGCGTGAGCGGCACCTCCTGCCCGGCGCGCAGCAACCGGTGGGAGCGCAGATCCAGCTCGAACTCGCCGAACCGCCGAACGTCCTGCTCGCCGGCCCGGCGGCGGCGCAGAAAGGCGTTGGCGCGGGCCAGCAACTCGCGGATGCTGAAGGGCTTGGTGACGTAATCATCGGCCCCGAGATTCAGGCCCAGGATGACGTCCGTCTCCAGGCCCTTGGCGGTGAGCATGATGATGACCGCATCCAGCTTGTCGCGGCGCAGCAGCCGGCAGACTTCGTAGCCGTTGATCCTGGGCAGCATGATATCGAGGATGATCAGGGCGGGCTTGAGCCTTCGGGCGGCGGCCAGACCCTCTTCGCCGTCGGTGGCCGTATGCACGGCATAGTCGGCCGCCGCGAAGTTGTCTTTCAACACGCGAAGCAGTGTCGGGTCGTCCTCGATGATCAGGATGGTGTCCGTATCCACTTCCGAGTTCTCAGTTCCCAGTTTCCAGTTTTCAGTTCTCAGTTTTCAGTTCTCAGTTTTCCCCGGGTTCCGCCAGCAGGGACACGGTAAACGCGCTGCCTTTTCCGGGCTGGCTTTCGACGCTCACGGCGCCGCCGTGGGCCTCGACGATAAACTGAACGATGCTCAGCCCCAGGCCGCAGCCGCCGGCCTTGCGCGAGAGGCTCTGATCCACCTGATAGAAGCGATCAAAAACGCGCCGCATGGCCCGCCGGGACAGGCCGATGCCGTTGTCGCGCACTTCGAAGCGCACGTGACCGTCTGCCGCACAGGCGCTCAGGGTGATGCGCTTGTCGTCGCCCGTGTACTTCCACGCGTTGTCCAGCAGGTTGAGCAAAACGGTGACCAACGCGTCGCGGTCGGCCACCACCGGGGGGAGGCCGGGGGCCACTTTTACCTCCAGATGACACCCAGGAGAGTGAAAACGTTTCCCGGCGGCATCGACTGCGGCCGACACCACTTCGGCCGGCGGCGTGCCCGCGAACGCGAAGGTATGCTTGTTGCGCTCCATGCGCGAGAAGGCCAGGAAATTGTCGATCAGGCGGCTTAGGCGCAGGTTCTCCCGGGCCACGAGCTGGAGATACTCGCGGGTCTGACGCGGGTCGCGGGCATCCGTGTCCAGCAGCGTGTCCACCAGCGCGCGGATGGAAGCCAGCGGCGTCTTCAGCTCGTGGCTGACGGTGGCGATCAGGTCGTTCCTGAGCCGGGTCAGTCGCACCTGACGGCCGACGTGCCGCCCGACCAGCATGGTGAGCATCGCCGTGAGCAGGGCCACGGCCAGCCCCGTCCAGAGGTACAGGGCCGTGCGGCGGCGCGCCTGGTCGGCGAACGGATCCGGGCCGGTCAAATCCAGGGCCAGTTGCCAGCCGGGCATGGCTTCCGACGCGGCCAGAGCCAGGAACGGCTCGGGGCCGCGCTGATCGGGCTGCAGCAGCCGAACGGTGGCCCCGCTGATGGCTTCGGATTGCACGATGGCCGACAGCTCGGAAGTGATGCGGCTTTCGCGGTAAAGGGCCACGAGCGTCCCGTCTGAAGAGGCGAGTTGCCAGCATCCGGCCACCGGGGCGCGCGTCAGCCGCCCGGGAACCGGTGGCGAAGCCGGCTCAGTCTCCGCGTATTGGGCCGCGAGGCGCTCGGCCGCAAGCGTGGGGAAGGCGCCGGCTCCCACGATCGGCGCCAGTTGTTCCATGATCGCGCGACGCTGCGCGGCCGGCAGCAGGCCGTGCCGATAATCAGTGGCCAGCAAGGCGAGCATATGAGCAACCTGCTGGTACCGGTCCGCGGCGGGATCCAGAAACTGTAACAGGAGCAGGGCGGCGTCGGCGACAACCAGGCGGCCGTTGGTGTCCCGTATATTCTGGTACGCCCGTTCAGTTACCACTTGCTGGAGTAGATCAAGTGCTTCGGACAGGCTGCCCAAGCGGGCCAGGCAGCGGGCGCAAGCGATCCGCGCCCGGACGGCCAGTGCGGGGTCACGGGCGGTCCTCGCGGCTTCCCGGTACAGTTCGGCGGCTCCGACGAAGTCTCGGGCCTGAAATTCGAGGACCTCAGCCGCCCGCCACTCGAAGCCGGCGGCGGCCTCCTCCCCGATGGCGACGATGCATTCCGGGTAGCGGACAGCGCCGGCGGGATCCAGGAGCACCGCGCTATCGACATGGCCGGAGGCAATCAGCCCGGCGAAGACCGCCGTCGGGTCCCGGGTGGGATCGTAAGCAGGCAACTCGCCGGCCCGCTGGTCCCAGTGGGCATCCAGCCGGGCGCGCACCCGTTCGAGCGGCGCCCGGTAGGCCTCCAAAAGCTTCTGACGGCTGGCCAGCCGCTCGTTGCGCATGGCCTCGCCCATAAACCACAGCACGCAGGCCGTGGGGAGCAGGGCGGCCGCCAGCAGCATGGCCAGCACCGGCCAGAGTCGCGAGTCGTGTCGCTTGAAGCCTCGCATCGTATGTCCCCGTGCCGCCGACACGCTGTATGCCACGGCTGTGTGTCACGGCTCTTGAGCCGTGGTCTGGGGAGCTCTATTTATCTCCGCCACTGCTCAAGAGCAGTGGCACACAACTGGATAGTCATGGCCCACAAACGGTGGCCCACCACACCGGCCGCCGCCCGACTGCCAGGGCAATTGCTCGGCAGCCGGGGCGTCAACAACATTCTACCGCGACGTCTCACTGGCCGGCGCGCTGGCCACACCCGCGGGGGACTGGTGCGCCGCGTTGATGGCGCTGGCTCGCGCCAGCATATCCGCGGGGATGGGCGTGGGCTTGCCGTCCTTGTCCGCTGTCGCGAACAGGATCACGTACCACGGCGCCGGTACGCCCTCCGCTGATTTGAAGTTGTGGTGACTGGCCGCGTTGACACCTACCCAGTAGACCTTCCCGGGCTCCAGCTCCACCGGCAGCTTGCACGTGGTCCTGGCCGCATCGTAGGACGGTCGACCGGTGGTCTTGGGATACGTCTCCCCGCCGCCGGTCCAGGACCAGCTCTTGTCCATCATCTTGCGGTCGAAGGTGACGGTCAGTTCCTTGAGTGTGGCCGGCACGGCGCCATCCAAGGCCCTGGGGCTGGTGCGGAGGACGACCGGCGCCTTGGACGTCGCGGCCCGGGCGTCGCTGGCGGCCTTCTCCGCGGCCGCGTTGATGGTCCTGGCTTTCTCCAGCATCTCGGCGGGGATGGGTGTGGGCTTGCCGTCCTGGTCGGCGGTGGCGAACAGGATCACATACCACGGGGCGGGTACATGCGCCGCTGTCTGGAATTTCTTGTGACTTGGAGAGTTAATTCCCACCCAGTAGACCTTTCCCGGTTCGAGCTTCACGGGCATGGTGCAAGTGGTGAGAGAGGCGTCATAGTGAATGTCGCCCGTCCTCTTGGGGAAGGTCTCGCCCCCGCCGGTCCAGGACCAGCTCTTGTCCATCATCCTGCGGTCGAAGGTGACGGTCAGCTCGCTGAGTGTGGCCGGCACGGCATCGTCAAAGGCCTTTGGGCTGGTGCGCACAATGGCCGGTGCCAACGGGTTCCGGCCGTTGCCGCCGGACCGGCCGGCAGTGCTTCGCTCCTTCCACCATGCTCGCCATTTGTCCTTGTCCTGACCGAAGTACACCCCGGTGATCTCGGCCAGCGCCACTTTCGCACAGACCTGGGTGTTCCAGTTGTGGTGGTCGATCAGATCGATCAGCACAGGCACGGCCGCCGAATCGCCGATCTGGCCGAGGGCCCGCACGGCCAGCCACCTGAACTGGTTGTTCTGGGTTGGCTCCTTGATGATGGCGATCAGAGGACGCACGGCTTGCCGATGGCGGATGAGACCCAGGGCGATGATAGCCCGGCTCCGCGTTGGGGCGTCGCTTGAGTCGAGCTCTCTGATCCACTGCTGAAACAGGGTATGCTTCTCTGCCTCCGGAGCAGCCATGTAGACCTTTTCGGCCTCCTTTCCCGATCGGAATAACTCGCCGAACGCGCCGCTCTCCTTCTCCAACTCGGCGATGTCCCGGCGGGTCTGCGGGTCGAGCAACTGTCGAGCCTCCGCGCCAGTCACGCCGACCGGCGGTGAGCCGGCGTCCTTCAGCTTGGCCAGCTCCTTGCGTGCCTCGGCGGCGAGCGTTTTCTGATCGGCATAATTCTTCACGACCGTCTCAAAGGCTTCGCGCGCTTTGGCGTCGTCGCCCTTCCTGGCCAGGCACAGGCCCAGGCGGTAGTGGGCCTGGGCGACGGCCGGCCGGCTGACCTTGTCCTGCTCGATGATGCTCTGGTAGATCTTGATGGCGGCATCCAGATCGCCGGCGGTCTTTTCCTGGTAGAGGGCCTTGGCCAACAGATCGGAGACCGACTGGGCCCCGGCCGTCGCGGGGACGATCAACAGGGCGAGAGATAAAACCGAACCCATCCAGTGCCTTGGCATGAGTGGCTCCTTTTGAAAAGAATGCTGCCGGATCGCATCTCGCGCACGATCCACTGGAAAGGTACAGCCATCATGTTACCAGTTTGTTACCGGTCGGTGGATTCCGGGTCCTGTGTAGCAAAATCCGGACGCGGGCGGATTGCGCAGGTGGGTAGATTCAGCGGAAGTCTCGCGCGTAGGCGCAGAGGCAGCGCCGCTGAGCCGCACGCAACCTGGGAAGCCATCAACAGATAAGAGCCATCAGCCGGCCGTTTTCCCGTTGGAGCTCGCATCCGCCGACTGCTCGGGCACTTCCTCTTCAAACGAAGGGGCATAGGCGGGTCGCGGGTAGCCGTGCCGGTTCGTGGCTGGCCATACTGACGAGCCGGCAGCGCCGCCCCGGAAGGACCTTTTTACCAGATGGGTGGGCGGCAGCAGGCGCTCGATCTCCTCGGGGCTGCGCCCGCGGAAGTCGATGACCGTCTCCAGCATGGGCGAGGAGAACAGGCCGATGCGCTCGTTGCCGGCGATGACCGCGAGATTGCGGTTGTCGATGCCGCCGATCAGGATGCCGGTGTGCATCACGAGGTTGTACTTGGGGAAATCCTTGATCCGGATGCGCGGGGCCAACGGGTAGCCCAGCACCCGGAAGCAGTGATCGACCAGCTCCGTGCAGTAGAAACGGTCGTCATCGGGGACGAACTTGTCATCGTAGAGCACGTCCCTGGCTATCAGCTTATCCAACTCGGCCAGTACCTGAGGGATGAGGAACCGGTACTCCGGCTTGAGCCGCTTGACGCAGAAATTCTTGGTGCCTTGCACGTACCAGTCGACCAGATAGCGCCGCTCAACGCCGTTGGGGGTGACGTCCACGATCATGGCCCCGTCCGGCCCCACGTGGTACACGAGGGCGGCATGGGAGAGATAGCTTTCGGTGGTCTTGGCGATGGTCTTGCTGAAGTCCACCAGTCCGCCGGCCAACTGGGTATTGCTCAGCCGGAAGACGATGTCGCCGGGCTGCACCAGACTCTCGATGGCGGGAACCTCCCGCTGAGCCCGCTCATGCCAGTGGCTGATCTTTTGAGGAACCGGGCTCATCTGACAGCCCAGACCGGCCATGAACAACAGGGAGGAGTAGATTGTCAGATAGCGCATTGAACGACTCCGGGGCATCGTCCGTGACTCGGACCGTTTTCCGTCCATGGAAACCGCCGTGCGAGAATAGCATACCAGAACTGTCGGAACTCTGCAAGATATCGTAACTTACGAGGGGAGGATAGCCGCCGGAGACGCGCCTGACCAGAACTGGAGGGCCAATAATTCTGCGATAATTCCTTCAAGAAGGCAGGCTTGCAGCTTGGCCGGGCGGAGCAGCACCAAATCTGAGCCCGAAGCGCAAGCCTGAGCCCGAAGCGCAAGCGAGGGATCGGCGAAGCCCAGTCAGCGGTCCCTCGCTCGCGCTTCGGGCTCAATCGGGCGCCGTCGTTCCTGTCACGGGGCCAGACGCCGGGCTGACCGCTCATACGGTTCCCGTTGCAAACCTCGGGAGGTTCCTGCCTGGTTGTTAGGCACCCCGCTGCTGAGCGCTTGAATCTTCGCGCCCCCCACCTCTGGAAGAGGTGGGGCACCCAATGCACAAGATTCATTTGGAATCCGTATCAGAACCTGACCCCATGCTCGTAGTAGGCCTGGGGGTTGTGCAAACGGTCGAGGACGCGCTTGGTGGCCCGCTCCACGATGAGGGCGACGGCCTTCTCGCCGTATTCGGCGGAGGCGTTGCGCACCGGCTCGGCGGTGATCACCGAGACCGGCCGCTGTTGCGGGTCGGCCGGCAGCTCGTTCATATCCGTCAGGCCCGGACACAGGGCCAGCATCAGGCTGGTCTCCCAGAAGCCCGCGTGGTCGCCGCCTTCGGGATACACGTCGCGCACCAGCTCATGCCCGGTGAACGCCCAGGTGATCATTTGCGCCCGGCGGTTGTTGAAGCGGGCCTGATGAAAGAGGGAACAGGCCGCCCGGGCGTGGTCGATGAGCGGGTAATGGCCGGCCACGAAAGTCGCCACCTTGAAGCCCAGACTCTGCGCCTGCAGGAGACAGTGCAGCAGCAGGTGATTGTAGCTTGCCACCTGCTCTTGCGGGCTGAACCGCATGTACCCGGGGGCGAAGTTGGACGCCGGCAGGTTCATGGCCTGCCAGATCCCCTCGCGCTCGGCGCCGTTGGCATCCATGAGGCCTTCCTCCCGGCTCTCGCCGTACCAGAGCGGCGGAAAGGCCAGCCCGCCGGCTGCCTTGGCGCACCGGACCGCCAGCGCATGGGCCAGCAGCGCATCGGTGCCCAGTGGGTTGTGCGGTCCATGCCATTCGATGGTGCCGATGGGGATGTAGACCACCGGGCAGGCCTCCCGGGCGGCGACGATCTGGCGGGGCAGCATTCGCTCGTATTGGACCTCGTTCTGCACGGGCGCGTCTCCTGCTTGGTATCAAGATGAAAACTGTGACCTCACGAGCAGAATGTGCCACCGCCCGTGAGCAGTGTTGTGTGCCACTGCGCTTAAGCAGTGCTGGACCGCATCTGCCGCTGTCCCAAACGCCGCCAACGGCCTGCCGGTGACTGACGCGTTGCCAGCTCAGGGGACAGCCTCTAACACCCTCTACCTCTCCATATTTTGCTCAGGCCGGATATGATACTGGGATTGAACCGAATTGCCAGGAGAAGCACATGCCTCGACACCAACCCCCGTTCACCGGCATCTGGCCGGCCATGGTGACCCCCTTTGATGCTGACGATCAGCTTAACCTCGACGCCGCCCGGCGACTGATTGCCCGTTACCTCGAACAGGGCGCGGGTGGCATCTACCTGTGCGGATCGACCGGCGAGGCCCCACTGCTGAGCATTGATGAGCGCAAGCGGCTGGCCGAATTTGTCATCAGCGAGGTGGCCGGGCAGATCCCGGTCATCGTGCAGGTGGGGCACGGCTCGCCGACGGCCGCGCTGGAGCTCGCCCGCCATGCCCGGAAGTGCGGCGCCGACGCCATCAGCTCCATCCGCCCGCTGTTTTTCCCGTACGGCGACGCCCAGGTGGCCGATTATTGGGCCGGCCTCAGCCGGGAGGCCGACCTGCCCTTCTACGCCTACGTGATGACCGACATCGGCGGGACCTACGGCCAGATCGCCGCCTGGTTCGAGCAGATCCGGCGGATCCCCACGCTGGCGGGGGTGAAATTCACCAACCCCGATTCCTACCAATTGTCTGTCCTGCGGGTGGTGGCCGGACCGGGCTTTAACATCTTCTCCGGCTGCGACGAATGCTATCTGGCCAGCAAGGTCTCAGGGGCGGATGCGGCCATCGGCAGTTCCTACAACTTCGCCTTGCCGCTGTGGCGGAAGGTTATGACCACCTATGAAGCCGGCGACCGGGCCGGGGCCGAGCGGCTGATGCTGCGCTGCGCGGAGCTGATCGCCCGCATGCGCGACAGTCGCTATTTCACCCGCCTGAAACTGGTGCTCAAGCGCCAGGGCCTGGACTGCGGCCTGCCGCGTCCGCCGCTGTGCGATATGGCCGGGATCACCGACGAGGAGACGGACATCATCGTCCGCCTGGCGTCCGTCGAATAGACCGCCCCGGCGTGTGTGCCACGGTTCGTGAGCAGGGCGGAATACCGGAGCTGTTCCGGCACGGATCGAGAGCCGTGGCACACAGGAGGTTCGGGGCGTTCAGTACGGATCGGGGGCCGTAGTACCCCCATGGGGCTCTTTGCGGTCCCGCCATCGTGCACGGTCATGTTGTGCCCGGCTGGCCGCGGGAGCGCGCTCGCCACTTCGGCCGCCGGCGTGCTCGCTACCATGCCCCGTTCTCACTTTCTCACCTTCTCACGTTCCCACATTCCCACGTTCTCACCTTCCCACCTTCCCCAGCCCTTGCAGCCCGCCCCGGGATTGAAGAGAATCCTGCCCCATGCCAATAGCCGATACTTTTCGACTCGTCTGGACTCCCTTTCTGCGCAAGCAGGCCGGTCGCTGGATGCAGGCTGTCGGGTTGAGCTGCCCGACCGTTCTGGGTTCCGGCGGCGAGTTGAGCCTGATGGCCGGTTCGCGCAAGCTCTCCGCCCGGCCGGTGGATCTGCTCCGCTATCCTTATCCCGATTGCGGGCAGGAAGGCTCGGCCACCTACCTGTGGCTCATCCCGCGTCCGGAGCGCCCCTTGCGCTGCCGTGCCGTCTGGAAAACCCCGCTGGGCGCCACCTTCCGATCGGAGCTGACCCTCAAGCCCGCCAATCCCGTGCGCGCCCACGTTATCTTTAAGACGCACCTCGATTTGGGCTACACCCACCGGCTCAACGAGGTCGTCCGCCTGTACCAGACCACCTACATGGAACGCCTGCTCGATAACCTCGACGCCACCGCGGCCCGTCCGCCCGGCCGGCGATTCGTCTGGACGCTGTCCACCTGGCTGGCGGAAAAATGCCTCGATCCCAAAGCGGTTAAGCCGTCGCTTCTGGAACGCTTTGAACGCCACATCCGCGAAGGGAACGTGGTCTGGGGCCTGATGCCGTTCACCACCCACAGCGAGTTCTTCGGCTTCGAAGAGATGTGCCGGAGCCTCTACGCCGCCCGCCGGCTGGCCGAACGCTACGGCGTGCCCGTCCCCCGCGCTGCGCGCATGACCGACGTGCCTGCTCACACCGCATCACTGGGCATGGCCTTCGCGGCCGCCGGGGGCACGTTCTTCCAGATCAACACCAACCCTGAGTCGCGCCCGCCGGCCGTGCCGCCCCTGTTCTGGTGGAAGTTCCCCAACGGGGCCCGCCTGTTGGTGCATTACCACGAGAGCTATGGCACGCCGCTGCTGCCGCCGGAGAGCTGGCCCTACGCGGAATGGCCGGCCGTCCGCATCACCGGCGACAACGAAGGTCCTCCCGGCCTCGAAACCATCGAGCAGATCGACTGGATCGAAAAGCACTTTGACGCCCCCGTCTGCCACACCGGCCGGCTGGAGGACTTTGCCGACGCCTTCGTACATCAGCATGGCAAAGAGCTGCCGACCGTTGACAAGGAGCTGACGGACTGGTGGATCTACGGCATCGCCAGCCAGGCCCGCACTACCGCTCTGGCCCGGCGGGCCAAGGATCGCCTCATTTCCGCCGAGACCCTGGCCGCACTCGCCGCCTGGGCCTCTGAAAAGAGCGTCTCGGAGGCAAACCGCCGGGAGGTACGCGCCGGCCTCGAAAACCTCGCCCTCTACACGGAGCACACCTGGGGTGATCACGCCAGCGATGCCCGCCGGGCGCTGCCGCGCGGCAACCTGTATACGGCCAGAGCTTTTGCCGGCCAGAACCCCCGGCCGCCGGCGGACCGCTGGGTGGCGTCCTGGCAGGACAAGGCCCACTTCGCCCAGACGGCGCACGAGTGCGCCGGTCGCGCCGAATCCGCAGCGCTCGCCGCCTATGGCGAGCATCTGGCGGCCGGGCAATCAGCAGCCGGTAACCGCCGGACGGATACCGGCCGAAACGGAGATGACCGGCCATTGGCTCCGTGGCCGGCCCTGGCCGGTAGCAACGCCGCCCGCACCAAGTCTGCGGCCACGTGCATCGCCGTGTTCAACACCCTCTCCTGGCCGCGCGGCGGTATCGTGCATCTGGCCGACGTCGCCTTGCCACGCGGCGAATTCGAACTGGTGGATTCCACTACCGGCGGACTGGTTCCCTACGAACGCACTGCCGACGGCATTGTTGCCATCGTCCCCACCGTGCCGGCCTGCGGCTACCTGATTCTCGAGCCGCGCCCCGTGGTCCAGCGCAGCCGTCCCGGCCGGCCCGCGGACTGGGAAGATCGCAACCTCGCGCTGCACACCGCGGAATACACGCTCCAGTTCCACGCCAGCGGCGGGCTGGCCCGCTGGCACGACCGGCGGCACTCCATCCAGTGGTGTTCGGGCACCGCGGAGTATCCGACCGGCGCTTACCTCTATGAAATGCCCGGCGGCGAGCGTCTCAAATCCTTCGCCCGCCAGGTCCACACGAACGCGGCGCACTACACCGAGGGTCTTTTCCACCGTCGTGACTATGACCGGGTGCGGCAGTTCGGTCCATTGCCCGGCGGGCCGGCCCGCGTTCATCCCGAGATCACCCCCTTATACGCGCGCGTCGTGCTGCAGGCGCCCATTCCGCCACGCCGCCCGCGGGGCCGTCGTGCCGGAGATGCACGCCGATATCAGCTTACCTATACCCTCTACCACAACCGGCCGGAGCTTCACGTCAACCTGCGGCTCTTTGCCAAAACGCCCACCTACGCCGCGGAGGCCGGCTATGCCTTCTTCCCATTCGCCATCAACCAGCCTCACATCCTGGTGGATCGTATTGCCCACCTGACCACGCCGGCCGTTGACCTGGTTCGCGGCGTGAACGCCGCCCACATGGCCGTCCATCACGGCGTGCGCGTCGAGGACGACCACGTCGGCATGAACTTCTACCCGCTCGATACTCCGCTGGTCTCCTTCGCCGCGCCGGGCGCTTACCTCTACAAAGAACGCGGCGATGACGTCAGCGCCACGCTCTACGCCACGCTCTTTAACAACTGCTGGGGAACGAACTTCGCCCAGTGGCAGGGGGGCGATTTCTCCTTCAATTTCGTGCTCCATCCGACCGGCAACGATGGTTGGGACGGCGGCCTGGCCAAGGGGGGGATGGAGTACTTCCGCCCGCTGCTGGCGACGGTTCTGCCGTGCCGACCGGCCGTGCCCGCCGGATCGCTGTTGCAGATTGAGTCGCCCGCTGTTCAGCTTGTCACCCTCAAGCCGGCGGACTTCCAACCCGGTTACGTGTTGCGTCTGTGGAACTCGCTGCTGGACCCGACCGAGGCCCGCATCACGCTGCCCGCCGCGCGCCGTGGCGATCAGCTTTGGCGCTGCGATCTGCTCGAACGGACCGCCCGCCGCGTACCCATGAGCTCCGAAGGCCGGGTGCGGCTCAAGCTTGGCCCGCACGAGATCGCAACGCTCCTGCTGAGCCCGGCATGACGCCCTGAGTACCAATTGCTTCTACAAGAAATGTGAAGCGATTCTTATGGCGCCTCACGGGCGGCGGTGAAGATTTCGCCTGTTGAATTTTGCCTTCCAATGCCTGTGAAATCTTTGCGGGGGCTTCGTGGGCTCGGGTATGATGGCCATGTCTGTGGGGCGACATTCTCCGCATGACGCTGGATGGGTGCTGCCGCTGCTGCCAATCATCGCTTTCCGTCAGCCACCTGCCTCTTCGTTTTTTCATCGTGGAGCCAGACCGGCCGGAAGCCCGGGGCCGGCCGTGTGGCCATGGAGGTGCCTGCGGCGTCAGCGTCGGACCGCCCGATCCTCGACATGCCGGGACAGGTCACAGCGCGGGAGGCACGGCGGAATGGTAGAGCAGGAGGTACTCGCCATGGCTCGAATTCTCATCCTGGAGGATGAACGAAGTCAGCGCTTCATCATGTCTGACTTGCTGGTTCGCTCTGGTCACGAAGCGAAGTCCACGGCAGACCCTCGGGCGGCCATTGATCTGGCTGAGCAGTTCAAGCCGGATGTGCTGGTGTGCGACTGGTTACTCAAGTCAGACATGACCGGGCGGGACGCAGCCATAGCCATTCGGGCTCAATATCCCAACCTGCCCGTCGTCTTCATTACCGCTTTGCCGGCCGGCATCCTTACCGAGCAGACCATCGATCTTCGGCCCTGCAAAATCGTGAACAAACCCTGCGAGTTCTTCGACCTGCTGCTGGCCATTCATGAGCTGTTGGGCGACGTAGTGGGGGAGCCGGCCGGGTAAATCTCAGGACCAGTCCTGTTCGTACACGACGTGGCCGCTGGGCCGCAGCCCGAGCCGGCGATAAGTCTCGATGGCCGGCTGGTTGTGCTCCTCGACGTAGAGCCGCAGACCACAGGCGTCCGGCGAGTTCTGGCACAATTCCATAACGTGTTTAAAGAGTCGCCCAAACACGCCCCCGCGCCGAAAGTCCGGGTGCACGTACACGCTCTGCAACCACCAGAACATGCCCGCCCGCCAGTCGCTCCACTCGAAAGTGACCATGACCTGGCCGATAACCTGCCCGTCGCGCTCGGCGAGGAAGTAACGGCAGATCTCCGGCTGTTGCAGACCCAGTTGCGCGCCCCGCAGTGCCGTCGCGGGATCCAGGCGCTTGTTCTCGGTTTCCAGGGCCAGCCGGCTGTTGAATTCCGCCACGATGGCGGCGTCTTCAACAGTGGCCTCGCGAATCCGCACGTCGGCGCGATCTTCAGATGCTTTCATCGCAGTTGTGTCCTTCGAGTTTGATCCGGTAAGCCCGGTCAAAGGCCTCGGAAAAGGAGAAAACGTGGTTGAAGTCGTCGATGCTGTCGGTGGGTTGCTTGGACAGCCAGCCGTTATCGACCAGCGCGAACACAATCGCGCCGATGTCCTCGGTGCGGGTGATGCCCCAGTGGGCCAGAACCTGGCGGGCCAGCAGCCCCCAGCGCTTCAAGGCCGTGTCGCGAATGGCCCAGCAGAGTTGCTGGCCGGTCACGTGCCGGTTCAGCTTCTCCGGGCCGCCGATCCGGTCCAGCAGCAAGGTCAGCCAGGCGGGCAGGTCGCCGTCCTCATAACGCTGACGAAGCTCCTCAAGGCTGATGTTCTTGCGGGTCATGTACTGCGCGACCCGCTCCATTTCCGGGCTGGGCGGGCCATGCACGGCATCGGCCGCCGCGCCAATGCATTCCTGGACAAAAACAAAACCTTCCACCGGGTATCGGCCGGTCTCGCAGACGATCTGCTCCAGTGTTTTCTCAGGCTGCGTCATAGTTGCGACCATCAGGCGTTAGGATCAGAACCCCCCGATGCCGGACGTGGACCGCGTCCGCCATCCCCACGGCGCCGCCGACCGCGACGCCGATTCCGGCGGGAACGGCCGGCCGGTCGGCCGGATGCGCCGGTTCCGCTTCGATCCTGTTTGTCCTGGCCGGGTGATGGGGCCTCCCCCTCCGGGGCCGCGGGCGCGCCGGTCGGCGAATCCTGCGTGGCATCCGTGGTGGGCGGTTCCTCTGCCGGCTGGACCGCTTCCTCGCGCGTGGCCGGCGTCGCGCCTTTCGCGCCGACGCGGTGTGGCCCGTTACCCCGCTGGCGACGTTCGGACCGGCCCCGTCCCTCGCGAGCCGGGCGCCGCGAACCGTTGCCGGTCGGCTCCCGGTCGGCTTCCCGGCGTTGCGCGTTGACCGGCTCAGCCGTGCCACCGGGCGGGGGCGGAGGTACGTTGACCTCCTGAATGTCCTCCGCGGCGATGGTCACCAACCGCTCATCGTCGGTGCGAATCTTTACAAGCTGCGTAAGGATCTGCCGGTCGATGACCTGCCCGGTCCCCTCGGCCCAGCGGATGCGGACGCCCAACCGCGGCAGTTTGCGATCCAATTCCTCGTAGGATTCATGCTCAAACCGCAGGCAGCACTTGAGCCGCCCGCAGCGCCCGCTGACCTTGGAGGGATCAAGGGTGGCCTTCTGCAGCTTGGCCATCTGCATGGAGACAGGTTTGAGCGTCTTCAGAAAGTTCTTGCAGCAGCATTCCCGCCCGCAGGTCTCGTAGTCCGCCACCAGCCGGGCCTCATCACGGGCGCCGATCTGGCGCATCTCGATACGGGTCTGGAATTCCGCGGCCAGCATGCGGACCAGTTCGCGGAAGTCCACCCGCTCCTCGGCCAGAAAGTAAAACACGATCCGCTCGCCGCCGAAAATGTGCTCGCAGCCCACCAGCTTCATCTCGAGGTTGAGCTGAGCGGCATATCGACGGGCCAACTGGAGCTTTTCAGGGATGCCGGCCTGCATGTGCCGCCATTCGGTCAGGTCGGCCTCGTTGGCCTCGCGCAGGATCCGGCCCTTCTTGAGCTGGTAAGCGTCGCCGCCGCTGGCCTCTGCATAGGCGCGCATCTGCTCGCGCGTGACCGCCTTTTCACAGCCGAAACAGGTCAGGCTGACCTGTTCCCCGAGTTCGATGCCGCGGTCGGTGGCGATGACCACCTTGGCGCCGCAGGTGAATTTCATGTCCGGGGGATAGGAAAACTCCCCGATGTGCCGCATGGCGCCGAACCGGACGGCTGTGGTCGGGTAGATCTTCTCCAGCCCGTTCCCGCAGCGTTCATTGGCGCTGACGCATCCTCCGCAATGGGACATACCGAATATCCTTCTCTCGGCGGGCGGTTGCCGCCCCCGAAACGTATGATCGATGCTGCTCATCCCTCGCGGACAACCGGGACCCTGGCTCGGCAGCGTTGAAGGAAGAGCTGGTAAGCCGCCCCCGCATGGGCGCGGAGGTGACCAGAATACCATGAAATCCAATCCAATATAGCGGTGCTGAGGGGTTTTTAACAGGCGCAGACCGCGGCCGGGAACGGAATGGGGAATGTCAGGAAAGCAGGGGGAGCACGACGGCGGGAAGGGCAATAGCGGGAGCACGAAAGACCGACGAAGGGACGGAGCAACGCTGGTAAAGCCTTGAAACCCGCCGCTTTACCTTGGGCGGCGCGCTCGCCGGCGATGGTACCATACCTCATCTGGAGCGAGGTCCGGTCTCAAGCCCCGATTCGCCGGAATCGAAGAGGCCGGGCGAGTGCAATCGCTCATCTCCAAGCCCAACAAGCAGCTCAGCTATGGTCTCTTTGCTGAGACGGTCGCGTTAATGGTTGTGGTGCTGTAAAATGATTTGTCCAATAAAGCCACAGCGTAACGGGTTCGCTCTGTATGCAGGAGTGTAATGCGTATTCCCATGAATCTTGGGCGTTGGGTGCTCCGCCTCTTCAGAGGGTGAGGTACTCAGAACGCGCGAAGATGCAAGCGATCCGCAGTGCGGCGACTAACAACCAGGCGGGAGCCTGCGCAAATCTGCAGCGGAAACCGTATTATGCTGCCCATGGCTGAGAACGGATGATTTGCCGGGAAGGCCCGCGCCGGGCTTTCGGAATCGGTGGTTCGTACCTGAACGAGAGGAACAAAAATGGGTAACGACCTTTCTGGCCGGATGACGAGACGAAGGCTCATGCAAGCGGGCACGGCCATGGCGGCCGGGGTGGTGCTGGGGGGCGGCCGGCAGGCTCACGCGGGCCCGTCGGCGAATGTTCTTGAGACCAGGGTGATCAGTACTCAGCCGCAGTACTACCACGGCTGGCCGACCGTGGCGCGGCGCAGGAATGGCGAGCTTCTGCTGGCCTGGTCCGGCGGGCGCGAGGGTCACGTTTGCCCGTTCGGACGGGTCGATTACATGACCTCCCGGGACGGGGGGCGGACCTGGACCTGGCCGAGGACGCTGCTTGATGGCGCCATCGACGACCGCGACGCCGGCGTGATGGAGACGGCCAAGGGCACCATCCTGGTGACTACGTTCACGTCGCTGGCTTACGCGCCGACGCTGGAAAAGGCGGAAGAAAGCAAGAACTGGCCGGCTGAACGGTTGGCCGCATGGCAGGCCGTGCACAACCGGCTCACCGAACGCGAGCGGCAGGCTGACCTGGGCGAGTGGCTCTTGCGCTCCACCGACGGGGGCCGCACCTGGTCGGCGCGCATCCCGACTATCTTGAACAGTCCGCACGGCCCCATTCAACTCTCCGACGGGCGCCTGCTCTATGCCGGCAAGGAGTTGTGGACGGAGAAGAAGCGCGTCGGCGTGTGCGAATCGACGGACGACGGCCAGACCTGGAGGTGGCTCAGTGAAATTCCCGCCCGAGAGGGGGACGACGGCTCACTTTACCACGAGCTGCATGCCGTGGAGGCCACCGACGGCCGAATCATTGTGCACATCCGCAATCACAACCGGGCCAACGACGGCGAGACGCTCCAGACCGAAAGCACCGATGGCGGGAAGACCTGGTCCGTGCCCCGGACCATCGGTGTGTGGGGCCTGCCTTCACACCTGTTGCGCTTGAAAAACGGCCATCTGCTCATGACCTACGGCTATCGCCGGCCGCCCTTCGGTAATCAGGCCCGACTCAGCACCGACAACGGCAAGAGCTGGTCGGAGCCGATAATCATCTCCGGGGACGGCATAGGCGTTGATCTCGGATATCCCAGCACCGTGGAGTTGGAGAACGGCGAGCTGCTCACCGTGTGGTATGAGGTCATGAAGGGTTCGTCCAAGGCCGTCCTGCGACAGGCCCGGTGGGAGCTCAAGGGTTAGAATGACCAATGCCCCAATCTCAATGACCACCGGATGACCAATGACGAAGTCCGAATGACGAGACGCTTGCGGCTTTGCATTGGCTGCATTCGTCTGAGACTGGCTTCGCGCCGCGGGTATAATCCTCCGCGCGGGCTCGTGTCTGCGCCGACGGCTTTCATTTCATCCGCGGGAGTGTAGCCATGAAATTTGGCCTGGCGGCGGGAGCGGTTCTGTTGTCGGTTGCAGGGGCGGACGCGAAGCTGGTGACCCGTCCGCTGGAATACAAGGCGGGGGATACGGCGCTGGTGGGCTATCTGGCGTACGACGACGCGGTCGAAGGCAAGCGCCCCGGCGTGCTGGTGGTGCACGAGTGGTGGGGCTTGGACGAGTACGCCAGGCGCCGGGCCGAGCAGGTCGCGGAGCTGGGCTACGTCGCGCTGGCGGTGGACATGTATGGGGGCGGCCGGACCACGCGCGACCCGAAGCAGGCAGGCGAGTGGTCGGGGCAGGTGCGCCGCGGGCCGGCCTGGCGCGAGCGGATCAAGGCGGCCTTCGATGTGCTCGCCGGGGACGAGCGGGTGGATCCGCGGCGGATCGCGGCCATCGGCTACTGCTTCGGCGGGGCCAGCGCGCTGCAATTGGCCTACTGCGAACCGCGCCTGGCCGGAGCGGTCAGCTTTCACGGTTCGCTGCCGCCGCCTGACCGAATAGACTACCCGAACCTCAAGGCGAAGCTGCTCATCCTTCACGGCGCGGCGGACGACTTCGTCTCGGCCAAACAGATCGAGGCTTTTCAGGAGGCCCTGGACAGCGCCGGCGCCGATTGGCAGATGATCCTGTATTCCGGGGCGGTTCACAGCTTCACCAACCCCGAGGCGGACAAGGCCGGCCTCAAAGGGGTGGCTTACAACAAGAAAGCTGACCAGCGGTCGTGGGAACACATGAAACTCTTCTTGAAGGAACTCTTCGACCGGGACCCGCACAGGAATCCTGAACCGAAGCAAACCAGGCCAGCCAAGGGATAACCTCACACGGCTCCCCAATGAATCTTGTGCGTTGGGTGCCCCACCTCTTCCAGAGGTGGGGGGCGCGAAGACTCAAGCGATCAGCAGCGGGGCGACTAACAACCAGGCAGGAACCTGCCCGAGTGTGCGACGGAAACCATATCAGAAGCTTTTGCTGGTATTTCCCGTTCCAGCCTTTCGCCCCCGGGCCGACTCTCCACGCATCCACGGTGAGGAACCGGACGAATTGTGGTTGCGAACGATCAGGCGCTGTGGCCCAGGTGGATGAACAGGCCCTCCAGCGTGAGCTGGATGTTGGCGTTGCGGGCGAGGTTGCTTTCGGTGTTCTGGATCGCGCGCAGCGCGGCGCTGATCGAATCGGCGTTGTTCCTGCGGAGCAGGGCGGCGATCACTTCCGGCTGATCTGCGTTGATCGGCGGCAGATCCGCCCCGCCGGCCTTGCGCAGGGCATCCACGTAGAAGTCCGCCAGCACCCCCAGGAGGATGCGGATCCCGCCGCGGGTCGCGTCCGTGTCGGAAATATCCGGGTCGCGCTCGGCGATCAGCTTGGCCAGCGCCCGGGCGTCCGCCTCGAACGGGCCGGCCAGCGCGTGCGCGGCGAAAGCCGGCCCCGCCGCGGCCAGCTCGGCCAGGCGTCCGCCCCAGGTCCGTTTCATCGCGTAAATCCCGTCGTCAATGACCTGCAGGGCCTGGCCCAGACTCCCGCCGGAGTGCCGGGCCGCGTAGGACATCGCCGCCGGATCGGCGTCCGGCCGGAGTGCCCGCAACCGTTCGTGCACGAACTCCACCGGCAGGGCCTGGAACGGAACGTGCTGGCAGCGCGAGCGCGTGGTGGGCAGCATGCGGTCCAGGCTGGGGGCCAGCAGGATGATGAAGGTGTCCGGCGGCGGCTCCTCGAGCGTCTTGAGCAGCGCGTTCTGGGCTTCGTCGTTCATGCGCTCGGCCTCGCGCACGATGAACACTTTGGCCCGTCCGCGGCTGGGATGATGGCCGGCCTGGGCGATGAGAAAGTGGCGGACGACGTCCACGCCAAGCTGGGTGGCCAGCCGCTTGCGCACGAGCGGGTCCGGGTGCTGCTTGCCGAGTTGCCGGTAGATCAGGAAGAGATCCGGGTGTGTCCCGGCTTCGACCAGGCGGCAGTCCTGGCACTCGCCGCAGGCGTCTGAAATTTCCTCTTCGGGACCCTGCCCCTCAAGCCCGGTTCGCTTCACCGGCGACGCGCACAGCAGGACCTGGGCCAGGCTCACCGCGAGCATCTCCCTGCCGACGCCCTCCGGCCCGGTAAACAGATACGCATGCGGCATGCGCCGGCTGGCCAGGGCCCGCCAGATGATGCGGTGGGCGCGGGGTTGGTGCTGGACGTCAGAAATCCTCACTGGTGATGATCTCCACGATGTGCTCGTGTACCTGCTGGGGCGGCCGGAGCCCGTCGAGCACTACCACCTTGCCCGGATAATCGGGAGGCAATTGGCGGAACCGCTCCCGCACCTTGCGGTGAAAGGCGATGGGGCGGGCCTCCATGGCGTCCGTTCGCACGTCGCTCAGAAGCAATCCCTGACCCTCACTGCTCTTGCGGTTCCGCCCGGCATGGTGAGGCTTGCGCCCGGTGCGCCGAAAACCTTCTTCGGTGGGCACATCGATAATCAAGGTGAGGTTCGGCCAGGTCTCGCCGACCGCCAGCCGGCCCAGCTCGATGAGCCGCGAGACGTCATAGCCCGCCGCCCCCTGGTACGCATAAGTCGAGCTGACAAACCGGTCGCACAGCACCACCTTGCCGGCGGCCAGGGCGGGCTCCACTACCTCGCCAACAAGCTGGGCCCGCGAGGCCATGAACAGGAACGTCTCGCAGCGCACATCCATCTCGGACAGATCGTAATCCAGCAACACTGAGCGAATGCGGTCCCCGATCGTCGTCCCGCCGGGATCGCGGGCGCAAACTACTTCCAATCCCTCCCCGCTCAGCCGCTCGGCCAGCATCCGCAACTGGGTTCCCTTGCCCGAACCGTCGGGGCCGTCAAAGACAATGAACTTGCCGGCCAGCTTACTCTTGAGATCCAACGCGAACTCCCTTTCCTGCTGTTCGTTGATCATCGGTTGTCGGTGAAGTGTACGCCGGACCGGCCCGGAACGCCACCTCGCGGTGTCAGACGGATTCCAAATGAGTCTCGTGCATGGGTGCCCCGTCTCTTCAGAAGCCGGGGCGCGAAGATTCAAGCGCTCAGCAACGGGGGCTACCAGGCAGGAACCTGCCCAGGCTTGCAACGGAAACCGTACCAGACTATGCCTCGTGTCAGGGAAGATGTCAGGCGCTTTGCGGATCCGCGGACAGGGGTTAACGAAAAGACCTCAAGGTTTGCAGTGTGCGCGCCAAGGTCAGATCAATGCTGAGTTGATGGCAAACCCCCAGCCGGCCGGTGTGCCCCAGGCGCTCGCGCAACGCAGGATCGGCGTACAGGGTGGCCAGGGCGTCGGCCAGCTCCCCGGCTTCGAAGCCGTCCAACTGCCAGCCGTTTTCGAGATGGCGGATCTGGGCCCGCGCGCCGGTAGTGGGAGTGGCCACCACGGGCCGCCCGCAGCACATCGCCTCCGCGATCGAAAGGGGAAACGAATCCGTCTCGCTGCACAGGGCGAAGACGTCCAGCGCGCTGTAGAACGCGGGCATGTCGTCGATGAAGCCGACAAACCGCACCGCGTCGGAAACGCCGCGGGCCTGGGCCAGGCGGACGAAGGCGTCGCGTTCGGGGCCCTGGCCGGCGATGATGGCCACGGCGGGAATGTTCCGCGATCGCAGCAGGGCCGTGGCTTCGATCAAGGTCTCCACCCCTTTGCGCGGTACCAGCCGGGCGGCGGTGCCGATGACGAAAGGTGCGTGCGAGGTGTATCCTTCGGCACCATCCAAGCCCCAGCTTTCCCGCAAGCGGCGGCGGGCCTGCGCGTCAAAGGTGAATCGAGCGCAATCGATGCCCGGCGGGATGATGGTGATGCGTTCGCGGTTGATGCGCTGCCAGCGGATGATGCGGTCGCGGTCCGCGGGGCTGAGGGCCACCACGGCGGTTGCCGACAGGCTCGCCAGCCGGTGCCGAAGGGCCTGCGGAATGCGCCACCACTGCGGGCCTTCCATGCGCCCGCCCAGCCATGCGGGGCGGACCCGGCGATGATCGCGCCCTTCAACCATGTGCTGTACCCAGACGGCCGGCACGCCCGCCAGCCGGGCCAGCCAGCAACTCAGCCACCATCGTGGCCGGCCGGAGGCGTTGATCACCAGCCCCTCGGGGCGCACGCGCCGCAGGAGGTCGCGAAACTCACCGATGAAGCGGAGCGGGCCGCAGGCGGAGTTCTGACAGGAGGTAACCAGTGGTATTCCGCTTTCGCCCAGGCGCTCGCGCAGCCCAGGGTCCGGCTCGCGGCAGGGCAGCCAGCAGAGGCACGGATCAATCCCCCGGCGACGCGCCGCGGCGGCCATGTCCAGAACGTATCGTTCCGCTCCGCCGAAGGAGGCGGCATCAGTGACGAACATGATTCGGCGAATCGGGCCCCTGGCAGCGGGCAGTACTTTCGGGGGGCGGGCATCCTGCCCGCCGGATTCTACGCGAAACGGGTGTACTGGAGAGGGCACGGACGCCTCCGCCAGGCAGTGGGCGTAATCGGCCGCCAGCACGCCGCGATCAAAGCGGTCCAGGCGGGCCCAGTCGCGCTCGTGGGTCAGGCGTCCGGCGAAGTGGTCCGTGATGATGCGTTCCAGTGCCGCCACGATGCCGGGCTCATCCTCGAACGGCACCACCGTAGCGGCGCCGGCGGCGTTGAGAATGCCGGCCGTATCGCTTTCCCGGGGAACCAGGGCCAGGATGTGCGCGGGCAGGGCCAGCAGCTCAAACGTCTTGCCGGGAATGCAACGTCGGGCGTGTTGACAGTCCGGCAGCAGGATCACCGAGCAGGCCGCCCCCGCCGCCGCGCGGATAGCCGAAGGATGATCCAGGTAGCCGGTCAACTCTATCCAGGGGGGGCAGTCGCGTGTCCAGCGCTGGCGCTGGCGGCGGTCGAGCGTGCCGGCCACCAGCAGGCGCACCCGGCCCCGCCACTCCGGATGCCGTTCGAGCACGCGCTGCAGCGGACCGGCCAGACCCGCGATCTGGATGCGGCCGTAACACGCGCCCGCATGAACGAACACGCACTCGCGGGAGGATGGCCCGGAGAAGTCGGCGGGTATGGCCCGCAGGATGTCCTCGCGATCAAAGCCGTTGGTGATGGTCAGGATGGTGTCGGCAGCGCGTTGCGGAAACCGCTCGCGCAGCTCACGCGTGAAGCTCGGGCAGGTGGTCACCACTCGTGTGGCGTGACGCAGGATAGCCCGTTCCAGGCGGAGCAGCGCATTTCTACGTTGCGGATCGGGTTGGGCGTTGATGTCGTTGAGCAGCGGATCGCGCAGGTCCGCGACCCAGGGAATGTTAGCCGCCCGGGCGACGCGCAGGGCGACGCGGTGAACCCAGTGCGGAGGGCCGGTGGAGATCATCACGTCGAACGGTTGCCGGCGATGCAGACGCAACGCGGCGGCGACAGCCGGCCCGACCCAGAACTCCTCGCCGTTGCCCCGGCCCAGCACAGTGGTGGCCGTAAGCAGACGCCAATAGAAGCGCTCTTCGACCCATGCGGACGCGCCCGCGCGCAGGAGCTGACGCGTCTCCAGCGCCCGCAGCGGCGCAACCGCCCTCCTGGCGAGGCAGGCCGGCTCCCACCCCGAGACCCGATGAATCCGGCAATCCGTGGGCAGATCTCCCAGCAACTCCTCGTCACGCCAGAGAAATCGTTCGTGGCCGGCGGTGATGACCTCGCACGACCAGCCGCAGCCGCGCAGATACTTGACCAGCTTGGCCGGACGCTGCACACCGCTACCGCCCGTGGGTGGAAACTCGTAGCTGATAAGCAGCGCCCGTCCTCCCCGACGCGCCGGTAACGCCGGGGCCTGCTCCAGCCAGCGTCGCCATGAGCGGATGGTGGCGCGGTCCGAGGCGGCACGCGAAGAGCCGGTAGGCGGAGCAGTCATGACGGAGAAGCCGGCCGCCATCATGATCCTCCATCCAGGCATGGAGTCCACGCATCACTCTCGTGCGCGGGCGGCGATACGTGCGCCGTTTCGAGGCGATGAGGCAGACGGGGTGTCCGCTCCCGCGTGGCCGGGGGATCTTCCGGTGGACAGGAAAATTGTTCGTCTTTTTGGAGGTAATCCCCTCTAAGGGAAACAGTGGCTGGCTTGGCGCTGCTCTGGCGTCGAAGCCGGCTTGCCGCGCCCCGGCCGGCCAGAATCCGCTCGTAAACGTTTTCCACGGCTTGCAGCACCACCGGCCATGTGTGTCGGGCCGCGTGAGCGCGGATGGCGGCCTCATCGAAGCGCACCTGGCCGGTGAAGAAGGCTTTCAGCGCGGCGGCGATGGCCTCCGGGGTGGCGTCGGCGGCGAAGAAACCCGACTGCCCCTCGGCGATCGCATCCACTGCTCCGCCGAATCGACCGCCCAGCGAGGGCGTGCCTGCCGCTGCCGCCTCCAGGTAGATGATTCCGAACCCCTCTACGTCGTCGCGTTCCGGCCGGGGCACCAGCACGCACAGGGCGGCTGAGGCATACGCTTCGCGCAGGGCCTGATCGCTGATCCGCCCCAGGAAGCGCACGCGCTGGGCCAGGCCCAACCGCGCCGCCATGGCTTCCAGTGCTGGCCGCCCGGGTCCATCGCCGATGACGTGGTACTCCAGGTCCAGCGAATCGCCGAGGAGGGCCAGCGCCTTAAGTACGCCGTCCACGTTCTTGCGCGGGTTATGGCCCAACCGACAAACCGTCAGCAGGCAGCGCGCATGCCGCCTGCTGGTCCCCGCCATCGGCAGGGGTGTCAGCAGGCTCTTATCGACGCCATTGGGCACCACTGTTAAGCGCCGCACCGAAGGATAACGCGAGCGGAACAGCCGCGCGGAAAAGCGGCTGCACGTGAATACGTGATCCACACAGCGCAGGCTGGGCAGATATACCGCCCGCAGCGCCGTTCGTGAGGCCATCAGCCCGGCCAGGCGCCACAACAGTGGAACACGATCCATGGTGAAGCGGACCCAGGGCTTCAGAAAATCCGTGCCGTGAACGGTGAGCACGAATGGCCGCTTGAGCACCGCCAGCGGGGCATATCCGAAGTTGATGGAATGCCACAAATCCATGTCCTGCCGGGCCAGTGCGGGCAGGTCACGGGCCAGATCGGTGGTCAGGATGGGATGAACCGTGAGGCCCGCTTCCCCCACCGCCTCACGATTGGCGAATACATGCACGTCGTAGCCTCGATCGCGCATGTGCCGGGCCAGGGCCCGCGCGTACGTGGCCATGCCCCCGACCAGCGGCGGGTATTCGTACGCGATCAGGCCCAGTCGTGTCCGGCGGTTCAATGCACGACCTCCACAGGGGCGGAATCTGAGCTTCTCAGCATGGCGGCGACTTCGGCGAGCCGACGCGGCCGGATGCCTTTCAAGACGACCTGTTCGAGCAGCTCGCGCCAGGCCCGGCCAATGGTCGCCGGGTCGTGCAGTCGCCGGGCGGTCTCTTGGGCCCGCGCGCCCAGCGCGGCCCGCTCCTGCCGGTTGCCAATCAGCGCGACCAGCGCTTCGGCCAGGGCCGCGGCGTTGTCCGGTTCAACGATCACGCCCGCCCGGCCCTGGGCCACCAGTTCCGGCAGGCCGCCCACCCGGCTGACCACCACCGGCTTGCCCAGGCTCATGGCCTCCAGAATCATGTTGCTGGACGATTCCCGGCGCGAGGGCAGGGCGATGATGTCGCAGCGGTCGTAAACCGGCCATACGTCCTCGACGGGGTCTACCCATTCGATCAGCGCGCCAAGACCCAGTTGACCGGCCAGCGCCACCAGATCGTCGCGGTGGGGGCCTTCGCCGCAGATCAGCAGACGCACCGCGTGTTGTCGCCGCAGCAGGGCCGTGGCCTGGAGCAGCACGTCAACGCCCTTGGACACGTGCAATCGCCCCACGTAGCCGATGATGATTGGCTCCAAACCGGCGCGTCGGCCGGCGGGCTCCGGCTTGTCTGGGACTATGACCGCATTGGGAATCACCACGCCCTTGCTCTGCGGGTAATGGTATTGGCGCTCGTAGCCTGCGCGCACTTGGGCGCTGTTGTAGACCACCCGCGCGGCCAGGGCCGAAGTCAGCCAGGTCTTGAACACCGTCCGGCGCCGATGCAGACCCAGTCCGGGCAACAGCCCCCACAGGTGGCGACGGGATGCAACCTGCGGCAGAGGGTAGGGCATGGTGCGATGCGTGATCACCACCGGAACACCCGCCAGGGCCGCGCCCGTGATCGAGGCCCGAAAGGGCGTATTGAAGGATTGCACGAACACCGCCGCGTCGGGCCGGCACCGGTGAAACCACCGTTGCCGATCGAGGATGCGCCGGGGAAAGTATTCGCGATCGCCCTTACAGGTGCCGTCCAGCCAGTCCACCGGTTCAATCGTCAGTCGCTCGCCAAACCGGTCGGCGGCTGCCGTGAAGATGTTCCGGCCGCAAAGCGCCACCGTCACCCGCCAGCCCGCCGTGAGCATCGTCTCCAGCAGAAAACGCGCGAACGTCTCCATGCCGCCGAGGGGCCCGGGATGGGCCGTGACCAGGGCCAGGTGCGGAGCGCGTTCACAGGCCGGTGGAAGGCTCATTGCGCCGCAACCTCCGGCGGGCGGTTGAGGAACTGGGTCGTGCGGTCCCACAGCCGCAGGGCGCTCATGGGCACCCACCGCCGCCGCCACTGCGCGCGGATCTGCGGATCGTCCGGCGCCAGTTGCCGGGCCAGCTTCAAGAGCTGCCGATAGCCGTTCGACTCGCGCTCCCAGTAAGCTCTGCGGGTCGCGTAGAGAATGCCGGCCGTGCAGCGGGCCAATACTTCCGCGGGCAGCGCCGCATACGCCTCCGGGAAACGCTGCCGCCAGCGCTCCTGGGCAAGCCAGTGATGGTACATCATGCGGGCCCGCCGGTTGCTCATGTTGCCGGTGTGACGGCGAAGACGATACAGCGGCTCGGGCAGATACACGAAATCGCAGCAGGTCGAGCAGGCCAGGGACATGTAGTAGTCATCCGTGCCCCACAGGTCGGGGTCGTAGTTGCCCACCTCCAGGATGACCTGGCGGGCCACCATGATGGATGGCCCGCAGATCGGGTTGTGCTCGAAGACGACGGCCGTGCATCGCCCGGAGGCGTGCGCGGCGCTGTCTCTCAGGACGGCCGGTCGAGCGGGATCGTCAAAAAAGACCCACGCCCCCGTGTGAACGTAGGTATGGATGTCGGAACGCTCCAACACCTTCAGTTGCCGTTCGTGCTTGAGCGGCTCCAGCAGATCGTCAGCATCCACGTAGGCGATGTATTTGCCTTTGGCCTCCTGCACGCCCAGTCGCCGTGCCGGCCCGGTCCCGTGAGCGGGATTGGGCAGCACGCGGACCCGGGGCCCGAATGAGCGGGCCACGCGCACAGATCCGTCCGTGCTGGCATCGTCGATGACCAGCACCTCGCGCGGCGGCACGGTCTGGTTGAACACCGACTCCAGGGCGGCGCCGAGGGTTCGCTCCGCGTTCAGGCAGGGGATGATCACGCTGATATCCGCCGAGGACAGACTCATTCGTCACTCCGTCTCTTCATCGCGAAAGCAGGATGCGGGCTTGGCCCGCGCGCTCTCGGGTTGCAGTCTTGCGTTGACTGTCCCGCTTTCTTCTGTTGCTGAGGCCTCACTCGGCGAGGCTCGCGGGCTTGGCTACAGTCCGTGCCCGGCCGAAACGCCCGCCAGAACCGCGTGCTGACTTGGCAGCCTCGCCGGTTCTTCCGCGCTGACCACTTCCCAGACCCGCTGTTCGTGGACCGGTCCGTCGGTGGTGCCGTCGCCGGCCACCCGGATGCGGTAGGCCCGGTCATGCCAGTCATACTCCGGCAGGCCTTTCTCGTCGGCCAGGGCCACGCCGATCTGGTAGACGCCTTCACCCAGCGAGAGGCTCGGCAATTCAACGGCCACCGTGCCGGCCGTGGCCCGGGGGTCCACCCGCAGGCCGTCGCGCCGCGATTCAAACTGGTAAAACAGGGCAGCGCCGAACAGGTGCATCGAGATCGCGAAGTTGGGCTCCCACCTGCCGGCCAGACCCGGATCTATCGCGTAGTCGATCTCCAGCCGCAGCTTCTGGCCCGACGTGAACGTGTGCGTCGGGCGGTTGTGCTCATCGAGGATGCGCACCGCCGTGATGTTCGCCGGACCCCGCTGCCGTGAACGCCCGCCGATGTGCGAGTTCTCGATCCCGGTCGGATGAGCCTGCTCGAGTTCATCGACCAGCCGGCTGTATTCCGCGATGGTCTCGTCGGGCGATCCCACGCAGCGCACGTGTCCATGATCGAGCAGCAAGGCCCGGTCGCAGAACCGCTTGACCGAGGAGAGATTGTGCGACACATACAGGATGGAGGTCCCCCGGCGCAGAAAGCCGCGCATGGCATCCATGCACTTGGCCTTGAACGACACGTCGCCGACGGACAGTACCTCGTCCACCAGCAACACGTCGGGGTCCATGTGCGCCGCCACCGAGAACCCCAGACGCACGTACATCCCCGAGGAGTAGCGCTTGACCGGCATGTCCAGGAAGTCGCCGATGCCGGCGAACTCCACGATGGCGTTAAATTTGCGACGCACCTCCTGGCGGGTCATGCCCAGGATCGCGCCGTTGATGAAGATGTTCTCCCGGCCGGTCAGATCGCCGTGAAAACCGGCGCCGACCTCGATCAGACCGCTGAGCCGGCCATGAACCCGCACCTGGCCGCGATCCGGGCGGAGAATGCGCGAGAGGACCTTCAGCAGGGTGCTCTTGCCCGCTCCGTTGGGCCCGATGATGCCGACCGCCTCCCCCGAATGCACCTGGAGACTCACGTCCTGGAGGGCCCAGAAAGTATCGTTGACTTTGCCGCCGCGACCGAGCATTCCTCGAATGCGGTGGGCCAACGCCTCCCACAGAAAGCTTTCGCCGCCGCCCTTGCGGAAGCGCTTCCAGAGCCCATCAACCTCAATCGCGTACGGAACGTTTGCCATCCGAATATCTTCTCTCTGACGACCTCTCGCCTTTCGTAGCGGCCGGGCTCCGTACCGGCCGTTCGCTCTTCTCTCCGTCTCTTCGTGATGAGAAACCGCGTCGGTTTTCTACACCCGCTCCGCAAACCGGCTCTCCAGCGATCGGAAGGCCGTCCAGCCGCTGACCGCCAGTACGATGGCCATCAGACACGCGCTTAAGAACGGCCCGCTTGCCGGAAGCTGCCCCTTCAGCACGATGTCGCGATACGCCGAGATGATCGGCACCATCGGGTTGACCGCCACCAGCACCCGGACCAGGATCGAACCGTCCGTCGGCAGCGGGTAGAGCACATTGGTCAGGAACATCCACATCTGGATGCCCACCGCGAACAGGTATTTCACGTCGCGATACCACAGGTTGGCCATGGCCAGCCACAGGCCCAGCCCCACCATGAGAAGAAGCTGTACCGCCAGCACCAGCGGTAGCATCAGCAGGGCGCAGGAGAGCGGAAGCCGTACCCCGCCGGCCAGGGAGTAATACACCACCAACCCCACCAGGACTACCGACGCGACCAGGAAATCAAACAACGCGCTGGCGATGGCCGACAACGGCAGGATCTGGTGCGGAAAGTAGACCTTGGTCACCAGGTCGCGCTGCGAAGACAGGCTGCCGATGCATCCGTTCAGACCGGCCGCAAACAGCGTCCAGGGCAGCACGCCGATGTAGACAAACAGCGGATAGGGCACCTCCAGGGCCTTCAGCCCGGCCACGGATACCGCCCGGGTGAACACGAAGGTGAACAGCAGCATCAGGCCCAGGGGCTGGAGCAAAGCCCAGGCCACCCCCAGAAAGGAGTGGCGGTAGCGCACCAGAATCTCCCGGCGGATCAATTCGAACAGTAAATCGCGGTAAGTCCAGAACTCGTTCATCTCCATACATTTCGGACGTTCGGAGGCGAGGAATAAGTTAGACCTATAAGCGCAGAGGAAGACACCCTAAGGCCTTCCGGCGCGTCGAGTGCGGCGGCAGCCCCGGGCCGGTGGGAGTGAGCGCTTCTCGCCCCTAAGAAGGCTGCTTTTGGGCAGCGGCTCTTCGAGAGTTCTGTCCGATAACCAACAGGTCATTGGACGAGGGACGGCCTTGCGCTGTAGGCTACGGCCATGGATGAGCTGAGTCCGCATCCGGTGACTGCCGCGGGGGCGGCGGGCGGGCCGGCCGGTTATCTGCTGTGGAGGATCTTCCGTGGATCAACTGACACGTCGAGAGATGTTGGCGGCCAGCGCGAGCGTGGCCGCGGGCCTGGCGGCTTCCGGGTGCTCACAGAATGGCAAGCCCGTTGCCATGTTCACCCAGGCAGCGAGCCCGGTGAAGGCGACGCCCGTGCCCCTGGGCCCCGACGAGCCGCTCAAGGTCGGCTTCATTGGCATCGGTGGCCGGGGCAGGGGGCTGCTGGATGCGTTCCTCAAGCTTCCCAACCAGCAGGTGGTGGCCCTGTGCGACATCAACAAGGAGAATCTGGACAAGGCCGCCGCGATGGTCGAGAAGGCCCAGGGCAAGGCGCCCCAGACTTTCGGCAAGGACGCCGACGACTTCAAGAACCTGCTGGATCGCAAGGACATCCACGCCATCGTGACGGCCACGCCCTGCTTCGAGCATCCGCGGATAATGCTGGCCACCATCGCCGCCGGCAAGCACATCTACGGCGAGAAGCCGCTGGCCCTGACCGTGGCCGATGCGGACGCCTGCCTGGCGGCCGCCGAGGCCAATAAGGATCTGGTGGTCCAGGTGGGCTTCCAGTGGATGGCCAGCCCGCGCTTCCAGGAGTGCATCGAGCGGATACGTCGCGGTGACATCGGCCGGCTCGTCGAAGGCCGCTTCTTCCGGCACAACGGCTCCAGCCCGCTTATCGGCTGGTTCAGCGACCGCGCCAAGTCCGGCGACTGGATGCTCGAACAGGCCTGCCACGAGTACAACATCATGAACTGGGTGGCCGGCACGACCCCGATCAAGGCCTACGGCATGGGCTGGAGCAACCTGTACCAGGATGTCGATCCCGGCCGGAACGTTACCGACTATTACGCGGCGATCATCGAATATCCCGACAACTTCATCGTGCACTATGCCCATGGCTGGATCAGCCCGGACGGCTTCCGCGAGTTCGCCCAGAAGGCCATCGGGACCAAGGGCGCCGTCGAACTGGGCGGCGATCGCATCAGCCGCAGCGACGGTCAGCAGATTGAGCCGCTCAAGTCGCCCAAGGGTGATGACACCGCCTTCGCTCTTAAGGCCTTCGTAGACAGCATCCGTGATGGCAAACCGGCAGTGGCGCCCGTCTCTTACGGACGGAATGCCACCCTGCTGGCCCTCATGGTCCGCAAGGCGGTCTACGAGCGCCGCGAGGTGACCTGGAAGGAAATGCTCAGAACCTGCTGAGAATTCGAGACCGTCGGAAACTCAAAGTGCGGTCGGCAGTATTGTGCGGCGCCGGCGCCCCTTAGTGGGGTGCCGGCGCTGTTGCTTGTAAAAACACGTAGCGGCCGGGCTCTGTACCGGCCGTTCTCCATACTTGTGTACCGGCGGTTTGTCGGACAAAAACGCCCGCCCTCCGTTTGGATTCACGAAGGCGGGCAAGATGCCCGCCCTCCGTCGGTCAGGCACCCACCAGCTCGAGCGCCCGAGCCGGTGCCGCAGCCGGCGTCGCCATCGGCTGCACGTTCAGCACCTGCTCGATCAACCCACCGATCTGCTCCAGCCGTGCCGGCCACGACTCCGCCCGCATCCGCTCCGAGCGCCTGCTGCGGGCCATTGGCTCGTTGCGCCGGGCCGCCCGGGCGCAGCAGACGGCCCAGTCGGTCACGTCGTCGGCCAGCCAGACGGCATCTTCCACCGGCTGAACGGCCGGCAGGGAGGTGCTCACCACCGGCAGGCCGGCGGCCAGATATTCGTACAGCTTGATCGGATTGGCGTTGTGCGTCAGCGGCACGTGCCGGAAGGGGATCAGGCCTACATCGAAGTGCCGAAGCCAGGCGGGCAGCTCGCGGTGTTCGCGCGCGCCCAGGAAATGGACGTTGGGCAGCCCGGCACAGGGCCCACGGGCGACCAGCTCGGGGCCGATCATCACGACGGATGCGTCCGGGCGGGCGTTGGCCAGGCCGGCGACCAGGCCGAGATCCACCCATTCGCCGATCATGCCCACAAATCCGAAGATCGGCCGGGGCAGGCCCGCCAGCTCCGCGGGACAGTCCAGCGGCTCGCGCAGGCCGCGCGACAGGTGCTCGTAATCCACGCCGTGCTGGACCAGAAACACGTCCGGATGCAACCGGCGCTTGGCCTCGTACAGCGGCTTGGACGTCGTGATCACCAGGTGGCTGCGGGCCATGAGTTCGCGCTCGCGGCGCTCGATCAGCTCGCGGTCGTAGCCGGGGAACTCGCCGAAAGCGTCCACGCAATAATACAGCACCAGCTCTTCGTCGAAAGCGCCGACCATCTCGCTCACGTCCGGCGCGAAGCTCCAGATCTGCACGGGCCGGCGGGGCAGCCGGTCGAGCACCTCGTGGATGGCCCGGCGGACCATCATGGTGTTCAGTCGGCGGGCCAGCTTCGAGCCGGGCAGCGGCAGTTGGCAGGGCGTCAGCACGGTAATGGAATCGGACACGCGCTTGGGCCCCTGGCGCATCTGGGCTAGCCTGGAGAACACGGCGCGCAGGTCGGCCATGTGGACCCGTGGTCGGCGCGAAGCGTGCCAGTTCACCCAGATCACCTGGTTGTGCTCGGCCAGCAGGCGCATGATGTGGTGCTTACTGGTCGGGTGATAGTCCCAGCCGCTGGCGAAGCAAATAATCGTCTTATCCTTGATCACAACACACCTTTCGCATTCCCACTTTCCCACACTCCGCTTTCAACTTTTCCCTGTCCCGCTGTCTTGTGCTTGCCCTCTCCACGTGCCGGCTGTCCCACGCTGTGCGCTGCCGTCTTCTCGGCTTCTCACCTTCCCACGCTCATACTTTCCCCTGCTCATACTTTCCCCCGCTCATACTTTCCCACGCTCGCACTTTCCCACCTTCGCACCTTCTCACGTTCCCACCTTCCCACTCAGCAAGCCCGGCACAAATCCGCCACGGGCTCGACAGGCCGTTCCGTCGGGGCCGGCTCGTATCCTTTGAGCAGCAGCTCCAGCCGGGCCAGTCCGGCGTCGGGGTTGTAGCGGCGGTGTACGAACTGTCGCCCGGCCTCGCCCATGGCCTCGGCCCGGTCGCGGTCTGAGAGCAACATCCGCACGGCACGGGCAAACCGCTCAGGCGAGCTGGCTACCAGAATCTCGCGCCCGACCCTGGCCCCGATGCCCTCGGCCACACACGGCGTGACCACGCAGGGAATCCCCGCGGCCATGGCCACCAATACTTTCGTTTGCACTCCCCGGGCCAGCCGTAACGGCGCCACGCTGACGCGCAGACGGCCCAGGTATGGTCCCACCGAAGGCACCGCGCCGGTCACGTGAATGCCCATGCCATCATGGAGTTCACGCACCGCCCGCGTGGATGACCGGCCGATGATCCAGAACGCCGCATCCGGCCGGTGAATGCGAATCAGCGGCAGAATGGACCGCGCAAACCAGACGGCGCCTTCGACGTTCGGCGGATAGTCCATGGCCCCGATGAAACCGATGTTCGCCTCCTCTGGCAGCCCCTCATCGCAGAGCCCGAGGTGCTCGCCGTCGCGGGCCGGTATATCGGCCTCCGGGCAAACGCCGGTTTCGATCACGTGCACGCGCGGCCCGAGGCCATCCGGATCGGCCGTATCATCCTCCGAGAGGAGCGCGGCTTCGCGCTCGTTGACGAAGATGTTGGCGTCAAAAGCCTGCATCCATTTGCGCTCCCGACGGGCCAGGCGCTCGCCCTCCGTGCGGTATACCCAGCTCATGGGCCAGGAGGCCCGGCAGGCCGAATCGATCCACTTGCGACTGTCCAGGTCCACCAGGTCAAGCACGTGGCGTCCGGCAGGCACGCGCAGGGCCAGCGGGGCCATGCTCGACGAAAACGCCAGGACGGCATCGAAATCAATGTTGCGGCCCCACTGGAGGACCTGGTGTTCGAGGGCCCGGGAGGCGAAATAGCCTTCCGTGGCCGTCGAGCCGGTCAGCAGGCGGTGCATCGCCCGGACTGCGGCAACGGGTCGGCGCAGGGGCACGGCGACCACCGCGCGGCACAACTTGCGCCATTCGGCCAGCGACTCGCGAGCTTGCCGGCGGGCCGCGCGCCCCTCGGCGTCCAGAAAACCGGCGCACCAGACCTCGTGGCGGCGCGCCAGGAAGCGCAACTCGGCGGCGGCGCGGATCTTCGAGCCCCGATCCGGCGGGCAGGGCAGGCGATGGATGAGAACCAACAACTTCATATTTCACTCAAGACTTCCATCTCTCCCTCTCGTCCCCCCTTCCCTTGTCTCCTTGTCCCCTTGTCTTCTAGTTCCCTTGTCCCTCCCTCGCTCCGCCTTCCCTCATCCCGGGATCGACTTAGCCAGCCACGCCCCCAGCGGGCGGGTTACGGCCAGGGGCAGCCGTGGCCAGATCCGCCGGGCCAGCCGCACCTTCGGGCTGGTCGGGTACAGATCGGGGGCGGTGCCTCCCTCGGGTACATAATACTGGTAACCCAGCGGTGTGGGCTCGAATCCCTGGTTGCGTTTGAAGTCGTACGAGCCGGTGTTGTCCACCCGCGAGCGCCCGAAGTCGAAGGTGTGGCAACCCAGTTCGACGCCGCGCTCCATGGCCGTCAGATAGAGGAAGTTGTTGGGGTGATACTTCTCGAACCGCTCATCGCAACCAACGAAGTAGGGCATGAGCGTCCCGCGATAAATGAAGCTGACCAGCCCGGCGACGGGCTGATCCTGGTACCAGATAAGCTGGACCAGATGGGCCTGCGCCTCCGCGGTGCGCTCGATCAGCTTGTTGAAAAAGGCGAGCGGATAATTGGGCGACGCGAGTCGGCGCATGCTCTGGCTGTACAGCCGCCAGACGGTCTCGAGGTGCCGGTCGCCGAATTCGACCCGCAATCCATAGCGTTCGCGAGCCTGGCGGGCCGCGGCCCGCGCCTTGCGCGGCAGCAGATTGAGCACTTCCGAAGGTGTGGCCGGCAGCGGCTTGCGGAATGTAACGTAGCGATCGACCACCGGCAGGCCGGGGTGCAGGGCTTCGGCCGAACGGATGTCCAGCCAGCGGGCGCCCAGGTAGTCGGCGAGGATCTCGGCCCGACGCAGCAACGCGTCGCGGCTCTCCTCATCATCGAACAGACACCCGCCATACACGGCATAGGGAACGCTGACCAGGATAGTTCCGGCCAGATGGCTGTGGACGCACATCAGCGGGAAGACTCCCGTCAGCAATCCGTTGCGAGATGCGAGCAGATAGTGGCTGCGGTGACCGAAGGCCGCCTCAACCGCGTCCCGCCAGGCCAGCGTATGGAAGAAGGTCGCGCGAGGATGCCGGGCCACGTAGGCTTCCCAGAAGCCCTCTTGCGCTGTTTTCAATTCCATGACATCAACGGCCACGGCTATGTCTCCTCGGGGGCCTGGCAGACAACCGGCATGCTCGCCCCGCCGGCCGTCTCGTCGCTTTCCCCGGCCAGGATCGCGCCGGCAATGGGCGTGCCGTTGGCCTGGAGCATCCGCACGCAACGGCGCACCACCGGCTCGGGGGTGGCGTTCATGCGGATGACCATCAGTACCGAATGACACATCGGGGCGATGAGGCCGATGTCGGCCACCGTGTGAACAGGCGGCGTATCGATGATCGCGTAGTTGAAGCGTTCGCCGAATTCACGGAATAAGGTTCCGACCCGCTCGCAGGACAGCAGATCGCTGGGCGTGGTGGCGCCCAGCTCGCCGGCCGGAATGAAGTACAGATTCGGGCGCACCAGCGGAATGCACACCTCCGCGAGGCTGTGCTTGCCGCGGATCACTTCCGCAAAGCCGGGGTGCTGTTCCAGCCCCAGCATTTTTTCCAGGCCGCGCTGGCGCAGATCGCAGTCTATCAGGGCCACTCTCAGGTGACGCAGTTCGGCCAGGCTGAAGGCCAGGTTGGCCGCCGTGGTGGTCTTGCCCTCGCCTGGAAGGCTGGACGTGACCACGTGCAGGCGCGGAGCCCCGGAGGGGTTGGAGGTCAGCAGGCGCGTGCGCACCGCGCGGAACCGCTCCGCGATCAGCGAGGCCGGATCATGGAAGACGACCACGCCGGGGTGGATGGAAGTCGGCTGAACCGGCACGGCCGTGACGACGAACGGGCGCGCTCCGCCGGGGGGATCGACGATCGAATGGATCGCCGCCTTGCCGGCGTTGTCGGGCAGATCCTCTGCCGGGCCGGCTGCGATCACAGCGGCAGCCGGATCGGCCGGCTGTTCGGCCAGATGCCGACTCCGCTCCTGTTCGGCTCGCTTGAGTGCTTCCGCAATCCGTCCCATGTTCTGTTCCGTTCTGTTTTGATCATTTCAACGGCCGACTTAGCCGACCACGTCTTTCAGACACTTGATCAGGCCCTCGTAAGCGGCCGGCTGCTCCAGGCTCAGATAGACCAGCACGCCGGCGCCCACACTGGCCAGGGCCTCCAGGCAGGCCAGCGTCGGCAACCATCCCCGGGCGCACAGTCGGCCCGAGGTGGCGGGCGTGCGGATTTCGCCGATGGATTCCAGCACCGGGATATCCAGCGCCTGGCGTACCCGGGCGGCGCTGCGGAAGGATTGATCGAACACCTCGCGCAGGAACACCGCCGCGACGGCCAGTGCCAGTCCCATCCCGCCGCTCAACAACAGCACGCCGCCCAGGGTTGGCGAAGCGGGCTTGCGCGGACGGCGGGCTTCCTCCACGGTGGAAAAACGAATGCCCCGGTCTTCGGCTTCAGCCGCCAGCACGCGGGAAATCGTATCGAGGTGACGGTTCCAGGCCCCCAGGTCGCCCTTGATTGCCTGCAGCTCCTGCTGCTTCATGACGAAGGTCTGGCGGCGTTCGAAGAGCCGGCCTTTTTCCTCCTCCAGGCGGGCCTTTTCGGCCTGGCGCCGGGGAATTTCACGATCGACCTGGGCCAGCGTCTCGCGCAGCGTTTTCAACTCCATCTTCAGCCGGCGACGCTCGGCGTCGCGCGAATCGGAGGGGGCCGCGTCCGACACCGGACCGGCGGGGCCTATCGTCTCGGGCTGAGCCTGAAGCTGGGCTTCCAGGGAACGCAGCTTCGCATGCAGCGCCACCATGTGCGGGTGCATGTCGGTCATTTTCTTGAGCGTCCGGGCGTCGGCGATCTGGGCGCGGACGGCCTGGATGTCCTCCTGGATCCGCTGGTATTGCGGGTTGGGCAGCGCCGCGGGCCACAGCGCCGCCGGCCGGGTGGCCGACGGTTGCCCCGGGTTTTGCTCCAGCTCGCGCAGATACTCTTCGCGGGTGGCGAGGTTGGACTCCAACTCCGCCCGACGGCGGTCCAGGTCCTCCAGGGCAGTGGTTTCCCGGATCAGCCGCTGATTCAGCAGGTCGGGATCGCTGGGATCCACGCCGGGATGTTTGAGACTCATTTCGAGAAGTTCCGCCTCCATGAGGGCGGCCTTTTCGCTGCGCCGGGTGACCTCCTGGTGGAAGAAGCTCCGGGCCTTCTGCAAAATATCCGCAATCCACCCGCGCGTGTTTCTGATGTAGTTGTCCTTGAGCTGGGTCACCAGGCGGACGCCCAGATCGGGATCATCGCCCTTGTAGCGAACTTCGATGAGATCCAGGAAGTTGCTCTTCTCCAACAGCCCCACTTCGAGCTGACGGGTGAGATTCGTGACCATAATCTGCTTGCGCGCGCGGCCTTCGGAGGTCAGCTCGCCCCGCTCGTCGCGGGGCAGGTCGCGGGTGAGCCCCAGCTCTTCCGCCGCTTCGCTGACCGCGTTGTAGCCGATCAGGTTGATGGTCAGGGCCTGGCGCAGCGTGGAGAAGGAATAGGGTGAATTCTCGCTGACCAGCTTGGTGATGACCACGTCGTCGCGGCGCTCGAAAATGGCGCTTAACTGGTAACGGCGGGGCAGGGCCAGGCTGACCAGCAGAGTGGCCAACAATCCGCTGAGCAACGGGAATACAAACAGCCAGCGGTTGCGGCGCAAGATGGACAGAACCCGCGCCACCGTCTGTTGGAGATCGGTAGCCCCGGTCTCCTCGGGCCGACGGGCGATCCCCTCCAGAACAATGGATGCAGACTGGTTGCTCATGATTAAGGGCCTACGCCTCCCAGACGCAGATAGGTGCGTCTGTCGGAGTCTCTGTAATAATCGGTCGCACCGATGAACGTGGCTGGCTGGCTGTAAAGATTGGCCGCGCCGGCGAACGGATACAGTACGTCGTCGATACGGTGCCCCAGCCAGGCCAGCGGGGTGGGGGGCACATAGATGATGTCGCCTTCCTGGAGCAGCACATTGCTGCGCGTGTCCCCGGTTTGTACGATGCGGTCCACGTTGACGACGATCTCATGTCGCTCGTCTTTCGAGGGGCCGGGACGGATCACTTTCACCTGCGCCCCCCATGCGCCGCGATTCAGCACACAGGTGGCCAGCACGCTCAGCACCGAGTCGCGCCCCGTAAATGGACGGGCACCCGGGTTGGCCACCTCGCCGAAGACGAAAATCTTTTTGCTCTCGAAGGCCACCACGCGCACGCTGACTTCGGGGTCCACATAGTAGACGCCCATCAGCTCCGTGAGCCGTGCGGCCACCTCGCGCGGCGTGAGGCCGGAGACCTTTACTTCACCAATCAGCTTGAGGGTGATTTTGCCGTCCGGGCCCACCGGCTGCGCTTCGCCATCCAGTTCGGGGCAGGTGGGCGAGCTGATGGCCAGGATGTCCGGCGGCTCAATGCAGTATTCGCTGGCCGCGACGTCCTGCTCATGCTCCTGGGTAAAAACCTTGAGATCCTGATAGCGCGGGGCACAACCGGCCAGCAGCAGAGTTGCAACGATCAGCACAACGAACGGCTGCCATGAGCCGGCCATGCTCATGGAGGTAGTCAGTGGGTGGAAGAGTATACGGTGTCGCATATTGGTCATCCCTGACTTCCTGGGGTTCGGCTCCCTTCCGCCCCCGCTCGCAGCCCGTCCGTCCTGGAGGGCCCGGCCTGCTTTGACGCTTAACCTCATCGGACAAGGGCCAAACCTGTTCCAGTAATCTCCATCTTTTTTTTCAGACGTTTATTCCTGGAGCCTCAAGAGTGCTTTGCGGAGGTCCGATAGAACGGCTTGATTGGGTCTGCCAGGAGCCCGAGGCCCGATAACCGGCCCCGTGCGGCCCTGACGAAGAGGAGTTCACCTCATGTACTGTGCACATTTTGGCTTCCACCGGCCGCCCTTCAACAACACGCCGGATCCCTCTTTTTACTATGGCACGCCGGAGCACGAGGAGGCCCTGGCCACCTTGGAATACGCCACGCTTCAACGCAAAGGCTTCGTGCTCCTGACCGGCGAGGTGGGGGCCGGCAAGACGATGATCGGGCGCATGTTTCTGCGTCGCATCGAACCTCGGGCCCGAACCGCCGTCATTACCCATACGCAGCTTTCCGGCAAGCAGCTCCTGGCCGCGCTCTGCTCGGAGCTGGATATCCCCGTGCCGGCCGAGGCCGGCTCTCTTCAACTGACCGAGCGGCTGCATGCCTTTCTGCTGGAACAATATGCTCATGACCGCCTGGTCGTCGTCCTGCTCGACGAAGCCCAGAATCTGCCGGACGAGAGCTTCGAGGCCGTGCGCATGCTGGGCAATCTCGAAGCCGATGACGCCAAGCTGATCCAGGTCTGCATTCTGGGCCAGCCCGAGCTGCGCGCACGCTTCGAGCGACCAAACCTGCGCCAGCTCGATCAGCGATTGTTCCACCGCTTTCACTTGAATGCGTTGACCAGCGAGCAGACCGGCGACTATGTGGCCCATCGCCTGCGCATGGCCGGCTGGAACGGCGGAGAGCTGTTTACCCAGGCGGCCCTTGATCGCATTTTCGCCGCTTCGCAAGGCATGCCCCGGTTGATCAACCGGCTGTGCGACAACGCCCTGCTCACCGCCTACGGGCGCGGGCAGCGCATGGTGGACGCCGACATTATCGAAGAGATTGCCGGTCCGCCGGTGGAAGTTCCGAAATCGGCGCCGTGCTCTCTGCCGCATCCGAGGTCAAACGCGACCGACGCCGTGGGGTCGGAGAATCCGTCTCCCCAACAACCAGAAGAGCCCGGTGGCCGGGTGGCGGAGTGGGTTGAGGCGCTGGCCGATCAGGTCGCGGGCAGCGGCGGGCGCATCGAAGAGCTTCAGGCCCACATCACCGCCCAGAAGAACGAAATCGAAACGCTGGCCGGCCAGGTGACGGGCTCTCTCGAAGAAGTGAGACGGCAACTGGCGGAGTTGCATGAAAACACGGCCACGCACGGCGATCTGGAGCGGACTTCTGCCCAGCAGACCGAGACGCTTGTGGCCATCAGGGATGCGCATGACCATGCGCTCGAGGACCTCCGGTCGGCGCTGCATCTGCACGAGAGCGGTCTGCAAGCGCTCAATGACCGACTTCACCAGCAGGCCACCGTGATGGAACAGGCCATGCAGTCGCTGTGGGAGGCTGCCGCAACCCGGGAGGATCTTCAGCGCACTCACGCCCAACAGACCGCCCTCCTGGAGAACATGCGGCACAGGCTGGCCTGCGAGTCCGAGGCCCTGGCCCGGCTTCAGCAGGATCTTGAGCGGCGAACCGGCGCGCTTTCAGATGAGCAGCGGGCCGCGCGCGAAGAGCTGTCCCGGCGGGTTCTGGTCCAGGCCCGGTGGGTGCGTGACCTGCGCCACCGGCTGGCCACCATGCAGGCGGCCATCGAGGGGCGGTTGAATGTGCTGGCCGGCGATGTGCGCGAGGGCGCGCGCATGCTGGCCGAGTTGGACGCCCGGCTGAACCGGCGCGGGAGCGAGATTCAGGCGCTCAATACGCAGACGAAGGCCCGCATTGAGAGCCTGGCGGGCGCGCTCCAGGCCCAGGGGGAGCAGGCCGCCGGCCGCGAGGAGCTCGAGCAGTTGCGCGAGAACTTGGTGAGCTTCCAGAAGCACACCCAGGCACAATCGCAGGAAATGCGGGAGCACCTGGAACGCCAACAGCAGCGTACCGGGGCGCTCCAGCAGCAGCTTGACCAGCAAAAAGAGGCCGTGCGGGCTCGGTTCGATGAAGTGCTTACGCACTGGCGGCAAACCCGCGAGGAACTGTTCCGCCTGGCCAAGACGGGCGCCCCGGCCGAGGAACTCGCCGCCCTGGCCAAGCGGCAGGAGTCGGATACGCAGACCATGCTGGCGGCCCTGGCCACGCAACGCGGCGAGCTGGAGGCCCTCGTGGAGGCGGTGAGTCAGCGCTGCGAAAGTCTCGCGGCCCGGCTGGAGGCATTGCCGCGGAAGTTGGTGGGTGTCGATCAACTGGAGACCGTGCAGGCGGAGCACGCCGAACAGATCCGCGGGGTCTTCGAGCGGATGGACATCGGCCGGTCCGAGATCGACGCCGCCGTGCAGGAGGTGGCCGCCAGTTGCCGTCAGGCCCTCGAGCAGATCGAAGTCCTGGCCGAGCGGGCGGCGACCCACGATGACGTTGCCGCCGTCCAGGAGACCCATGCCCGCGATCTGGAGGCGGTGTTGCAGCGCCTCGACCACAGCGAAAAGCAGCGGCAAAGCAACCTGAACGACTTCAACCGGCGCTGGGATGAACTGGCCGGGCGCTTGCAGGCCCTGGCCGGCCTGGCCTCTTCGCCGGACAGCGTTCGCGCCCTGGAGGAGAATCTGAGCGAGCTGCGCGACCGCGTGGATACGGACCGCCGGCGGCAGCAGGAGGACATGCGCTCCCTGGTCAGGAACATGGAGCAGCTTTCCAGCCGGCTTGCGGCGGTCGAGGGGAACGCGCCGGTGAAGATCGAGCTGAGCCCCGGGATCGGGCGGGAGCTGGGCGAATTGATCGAGCGGGCCCGTGTCGAACGTGAGGAGCTGGCCCGGATGGCCCAGACGGCTGAAACCGCACGGCGGGAACTGGCCCAGGCCGTCGAGCCCGTCGAAAGAGCGCTGAAGCAATGGGGCGAGGAGGTGACGGCCATCGACCAGAAATCGGGCGAGCTGCGCGCCTCGGTGGGCGCGGCGGGCAAACTGCTCAAGGCCATGCAGCGTGCTCAGCAGATCCTGGAGGAACGCATCAACTCCTATCAGTGGAAGTCCGAGCTGGCCCGCGGCGAAGGCCTCGCCGCCCGGCTGGAGCGGGCGGCCGGCGAAGCCGGTTCGGCCTGCGACCGTCTGCAGGCGGCGCTCCGCAACTTCGACGATTGCCGCGACGACGCGGACGTCTGGACCGCTCGCTGTGCGGAGGCCCGCCAGGTTGCCGAGACCCTGGCCAGGTTGCTGGCGGCCGGCAAGCAGGCCGGACAAAAGCTCGAATCCGAATTGAGCCACCGCAAACGCGTGCTGAACGCGATCGCCCGGAACACGGCCGGTCTTGTGGAGGCCATCGAAGCGGCCCGCCGCGCTGACGAGGCGGTCATGGGTCGCGCCCAGCCGGTCCCGCAGCGTGAAAGACTCAACCGGTCTGACGAGCGCAACGTGCCCGATGACGAATGGCCACGGATGCGCGGCCCAGTCGACCGGCTCCGGCGAGATTCACTGGTCGGCATGCTGCCGGAGGTGTGATACGGATTCCCAATGAATCCTGTGCATTGGGTGGCCCACCTCTTCAGAGGTGGGTTCACGATTTGGACAACCGATGAGGGTGCCGACGGCATCAACCGCAAGCCTGGTTGAAGCAGACTGGGCAGGACAGAATAAGAAAAGGGCATTGAGCGCACCACAGACCGCCACCTTCAGGTGAACACACGCCCCGCAGGAGCGGCGAGAAAGTAGCCAGGGGTGGAGCGAAGCGGAACCCCTGGTAAGGCCCGCCTCTCTCTTCCATGGCCGCCCCGTCCGGGGCGGGGACTTATGCGCCGGGCACTCGCAACCACCAGTTCCGCTGCGCTGCACTGGTGGCTACTCTCACCTGGCCCCTCTCGGGGCCACCCGGAAGAGGTGGGCCACCCGGCCCGCCATTGCCCGGTCAGAGAATCAAGCGTCATCAGAGGCGGGGGCACGAAGATTCAACACTACATCGCAAGGTCGTAGCGGCCGGGCCGGGTATCCGGCGAAAGCTGGGTGCCGGCCGTTTACGGACAAAACGGCCGGTACGGAGCCCGGCCGCTACAGAAAATGGCCCACTTTGCGCTGTAGGGTTCAAGCAATCGACAGCGGGGTGGCCAACAACCAGGCAGGAACCGGCCCAAGTTCGCAACGCAAACCGCATGAGGTCCCCGGCCTGCCCCGCCCCAGCCGATGAAGCGCGCGTGTGCCACGGCGCACCGCTCCTCTGAAAGCGCGGCGCACGATGTCTTTAGCAGTCGCCCGCCCTTTCGCCGCCGGAGCTTGGCACCCACGGCGGAGCAAGCCTGCCCTGGGAGGTCGCCGGAGCGACGCGCGGCTCACAGATACTTGGAGGCGTCGGCGCCGAGGCGTTCGCGCAGCAAGGTCTTCACATCGATTTCCACGCCGCGGGTCACGCCATTGTGTTTGGCGCCGGCCTTGAGGCTGCTTTCGGCCGCCTCGCAGATGACTGTCGTGTAGAAGCCCAGTTCGAAGGGGCTCATCAGTTCGCCGCGTTCTTCCGCGGACATCTCGCCGTTGCGGGCCCGCAGGAACTTCTGGTAAATCCGCCCCGGGCGGTCCATGCCGTAGCCGCTGACCGTGCCGTCCGGCTCGAAGTTTCGGAACAGCGGGTTGCGCTCGAAAATGCCGTCGGCGACGATCTCCCGGCAGCCGGGCGTGTCGATGCCCAGATCGATCATGCCATCCGTGCAGATCAGCCGTGAGGACTGAACGGTCATGGAATAGGCCGTGTTGGGCAGATGCCAGCCGGTGATGATGTGGGCGACCGCCCCGGTCTCGAAGACCACCTCGGTATCGCACAGGTCATAGCCCGTGGACGAAAGCGGTTTCAGCGAGGCCAGCTTCTGCGCCCAGCCCGTGGCCCGCACACTGACCGGCCGGAGGCTGACGATCCGCAGCAGAGCGTCGGCCATGTGCACGGTCAGGAAGGTGATCGGGGAATTCTCCTCGCAGAACCGGGGTGAGGCAAAATAGGCCGGCTGATAATTCGGGTCGGCGATGCAGATCTTGTCCAGCATGTACCATACGGCGCACTGGAACTGCCCATAGGCGCCGCTGCGGTAGCGCGTGGCCACCTCCTTGATCCGCGGGTCCTCGCGCTTGTGGAAGTCCACGCCGATGAGCCGGCCGCTCCGGTTCGCGGCCTCGATCATGGCGTGCGCATCGGTGATGGACTCGGCCAACGGCTTGGGAATCATCACATCCAGCCCGTGATCCAGGGCCATGACGGTGGGCGCCCGGTGCAGGCTGTCGGGCGTGTTGACCTGCACGGCGTCCAGTTGGACCCGCTTGATCATCTCCTCGTAGTTGGAGAAGCGCCGATCGGCCGGAATGTTGTACTGGTCGCAGAACTCGTTGAGCGCTTTGGTGTTCGGATCGGCCGCAGCCTCAACCGAGAGCAAACGCGAATACTCGCTGCGATAGTACAGGTGCTGATAGATCTCGCGCACGACCGAGCCGGTCCCGATGACGCCCAAGCGAATCTTATCCATGACCAATCAATCCTCCCCAGTAGTGTCCTGGTAATGACCGGCCGGCGCCCCGATCCACAATCCGTGGCCGGCCGTTTGACTCTCATTCATCAACGGCCGGCAGCAACACCGGCCGCTGCAACTCTCTTACGCTGTGCCCGTCTGTTTCAGGATGAAGTAGGCGATAAACTCGCACGCCTTCACCACGTCGCGCATGTCGATCTGCTCACTGTCCGAATGCGCGTAGCGAAGCATCCCCGGTCCGGTGGTGATGACCGGCAGGCCGGGGTACTCGCAGGCGAAGATGCGAGCATCGCAGGACACGTCCCAGCCGCGAACCGGCCCTTCCTTGTAAATACCCGCCAGCTTTGCCGCTTCGATGGCGTTTTGCATGTCCGGCGAGTCGGCCGCGCCGGCGAAGGCCGCGTTGTGCAGCTTGTCATAGCTGACCCGCAGGGCCTGACGCGGGCAGGCCGACGAACCGATCTGCAGCAGATACGTCTGGAGGCCGCGCTCCGCCGCCTGACGCAGGCGCGCCTGCACGTCCTCCATCCGATGCGTGGGCAGGAAGCCCTGCCCGCCCTCCATCAGCAGCTTGGAAGTGTGCCGCCAGCTCACCAGCGACAGACTCATGCGCGCCCCGGCCGCCGCCGTGAGGGCATCGCGGCTGCGCAGCAGTGCCCGGCACATGGTCGCCATCTTGGTGATGGCCCCGTCGTTCTCCAGGATGGAGCCCATGTGCCCGGTCGAACCGTAAACCCGCACACGGAAGCCGTTGGTGCGCGGGGCGAGATCGTAGTGGCGCTGGACCTTGGGCTTGCCGGTCAGCGGATCGGTCACCTTGGTCTTGTCGCCATAGAGCCCCACGTATTGGGCCAGCCCGTCCTCCAGCACGTCGCGCACGAGCCGGGCGGCCTGCTCCGGCCGGCCGCCGGACGCAAACCCGATCTCGAAACTGACGTCGCCATTGATCCGCGAGGGGTGTTGGCCGCAATTGCCGATGATCCCGTGGCAGGTCTGCACCGGCCGGTGGGGAAACAGCGGGTGGTCTGATTCGGCCCGGATGGCCCGGCCTTCCTTTTCCAGCTCTTCGATGATGTAAGCCGCAGCTTCAAAAAGGTTTACGCCCGGAAGCTCGCCCTCGATCCTGTACCAGACACAGCCCCGGTTGCCGGGAAACAACCCGCTGTCGGCGCATTCGAGCACCAGCAGGCTGTCGTAGCGCTCCTTGAGCTTGCGGTCCAGGGCCAGCGAGAGGGAGCCGTTCCCGCCCATTTCCTCGTCGGTGACGATCATGCCGGTCACTGGCCGGTTGAACCGCCCGCCGGTCGCCTTGAGATGCTCTCCCAGCAGTTTGAGCGCCCCCAGCATGGCCACCACGTTGCCCTTGTCGTCGCACGCGCCCCGGCCATAGATCACGTCCCCTTCCATGCGGGGCGGGAAATACGGGGCCACCACGTCGATGTGGGCGTTGAGGGCCTGGCCTGCGCCGGCAGGGGGCGAGCCGGCTTTCCGTCCGGGGTCATTTTCCTGGCCATCGATCAGGACCAGCAGATTGCCGCGTCCGGCATAGCATTCCTTCACGCTCACCCCATCAGGCCGCTCCGGCGTGCGGGTGTAATACAGCGGCGAGAAGAACGGATGCTCGCGAATGGCCGGATTGATGGGCACGCGCTCCAGCCGCAGGCCGGGCAGGTCATAGGAACGCAATTCGCGCTCCAGGATGTCATAGACGCGCGACTCCGCCGCCTTCAGGCCAGCCAGGTCGGGGCGCGGCGTCGTATCCAGCGCGCAGATCTCCAAGAGTAGGTCCGACAGATACTTACGAAACGCATCGGACCGGGCTGTTCGGGCTATGAACGTGGTATCCAGGGTACGCCTCCTGCTCGTTTGCCCCTGCCTTGCCGGCCGCGGCAGGGGGCCTTCTTGCGGCGGGTACGACAAACACACCCCAAGATTAGACCCCTAATCGTCCCTGACCGCAAGACATTTTCAGGCTGCCGACCCGCGCAGGGGGCTGTCACAAACCATCGTTTTCACGGCGGAAATGGACGAAAACAGGATGTTGTTGATGCCGCACGCAGTCGTCCGGCAGGTTTTCAAGGATCAGCGCAGTCCAGCTCGGGTGCGACCTTGTGGCGCATTGCGGCGTGAAATTCGTTTCGGGTGGAAAAGCGTTCCCCGCAGGATTCGAACCTGCAACCTTTGGCTCCGGAGGCCAACGCTCTATCCAATTGAGCTAGGGGAACTTACAACATTCCTGCTGAGTCGGGGCGGTGTCGGACGCTGAGGTCCGAAGCCCTGTCCCGCCGGAGCACTGACCACATTATATAGCGACTTTTCCGCTCAGTACAACCGCGCTGGCCAAGGCCGGTCGGCGGGGGAGCCGGCAAAGGATTACGGTGAAGCGGCCGGGCGCATCAGATCAGGGGGGCGGGCATCCTGCCCGCCTCAAAGGCGTGCAAGATGCACGCCCTCCGGAATCCCGCGCAACGCCGCCACAAAGAATTGCCACCCCCGTCGGCGGCTCAGCACGGGGGCCAGTCGGTGGTTCGTAGTGGGGGCGGTCGGCGGTTTGGAGCGGGGGGCTGGCGGGGCTGGATTGGGGCTATGGGGGCGTGTGTGGCCGTCGGTTTTTCCCGGCATCCGTTGCCAACCATCTTTTCGCCCGTGACCCCAGGCCGCTCGGTCTTCCTTTGCGGCGGTGGCGCTTCCCGTGGAGACGGATCGCCCGTAATCTGGGGGCCGCAACCGACTTGATCTGTATCGCTTGGCCGGCCTGGCGGCCAGTTCCTCCAGGGACGAATCCGGCCGTTGTCGCCGCCCAACTGTCTTGATGAAGGAGGCCCCCATGCGCCGAATGGCCGCAGGTTTCGCAGTGGTGATCCTTTCCGCTCTGGTGTGGCCGGAATCCGGGTCTTGGCTGTTCGGGGCGGATGCCCCTTCCGGGCCGGCGTCGGTGTCTTTCACCGATGCGTTCGAATCCGACCGGCTGGATCCCTCGTGGACGGCACACGCCGGCAAGGGGTGTACGATTCAGCCTCAGACGACCGGCCTTGAGATTCGGGCGACCGAACGCTCCTTCACGCGCATCCAGCGCAGCCTGAACGCGGATTCCATTCGCGTTTCGTGCACCATCCGGCCGGTGGAGACGCCGGCCTCGACGGCCGTGTTCCTTTGCTGGGATCAGCAGAACCATTGCCAGATCGGGGTTCACCGGGACCGCCTGCGCGTTTGTGAGGTGCTCGGGACTTACACCTATGACTATGATCTGGGCCCGTGGCCGCTCGGCGCGTCGCGCAGGGTGGCCATCGAGCTGGCCGTCGATTGCGTCCGTTACCTGGCCGGCGAGCCGGGCGGAGAGCTTCAACTCGTACGCGTCTCGCGTCGGCCGGAGCGGCTGGCCGGGGTGCCGGCAACGCTGGCGATCGGTAGGGGCGTGGAGACGCGCATCTTCCCCCACCCCGATCCGTTTATCGATCCGCCGGCTCCCGAGGTAGTGGGTGTCTCGCAGGTGCGCGATCTCCAGGTGATGCCGGTTGAATCCGGCCGGGCCCACGCATCGGCCGAGGAACGGGCCGCCTGGGAGGCCGAAGAGCGGGATATTCTCGGCGAGCAGGAAATGGCTTCGCCGGGCGACCCGGCCTTTGAATCCGTCTCCCGTCATTTTCCCGCCTTCCGGTGGCCACGAGAGGCAATTGGAGTGAAGGACCATCCCCTGGCCATCGGCGTGGCCCATGACGGCGCGCTGCAATTCACGGAGGACTCCGCTCGTTACCTGCATTCACGCGGTTTCTTCGAAATCGGCGATCCGCCGTACCGCTTCGCGAGCGGGGCGACGCCTTGCCGCCGGTCCTTGTTGAACGGCTGGATGCCAGTGGTCACACTGTCGGATCGACACGACGGGCTCGAACTGGAACAGACGGCGTTCGGCTACTCGGAAGGTTTCTTGCCGGAAGAGCCGCTGGTGGCCTACGTTCGCTTCCAGGTGACCAACCTTGCGGATACCCCCCGGGAAGTGCCGCTCCGCTGGCGCGTCCACCCCGATTCCGCGAATGTGCCGGTGCTGAACTGGCGACTGGTGATTCCGGCCCGGGCGAGCCGCGCGGTGGATTTGCGTGTGCCCTACGCGATCACGAAATCGCCGACCACGGTGGCGCCGGAGGGCGAGTTCGACCGCAAGCGCGCGGAGGTGGTCGCCTACTGGGAGAAACTGCTCGCGCCCGGCAGCCGGTTCGCGATCCCCGAGGAGCGCGTCCAGAACGCCTACCGGGCCTGGCTGGCCTACAACTTCCTGAACGTGCACAAGCGCGGCGACGTGTATCACGTCTGCGATGGTTCGGGCTTCTACACCCGGGTCTACGGGTACAGCGCGGCGTTGTATTGCCACGGTCTCGATTTGTTGGGCTATCATGACCTGGCGGTCCGGTACCTCGATTCGCTGCTCACCTTCATGCGCGAGGATGGCCTGTTGCACGTCCATTTCGGGGACACCGACACGGGGGCGGCGCTGTGGGCCATGAGCGAGCACTATCGCCTCACGCGCGACGCCGACTGGTTGCGGCGGGTGGTTCCCAAGATGCTCAAGATGTGCGAGTGGATCATCCGCGAGCGCCAAAAGGCCCTCTCGCAGGCGGCCACCCAGCCGGCCGTAGCGCGGGGCCTGATTCGCTATAAGCCCTATGCCGATCTGTTGCACCCGGCGGCGGACTACTTCTCCAACAGCTACCTGTGCAAGGGCCTGGCCGCCACTGCGGACGTGTTTGACGAGATCGGCTTGACCGGAGAAGCCGCCCGGCTCCGAAAGGAGAGCGAGGAGTATCGCAAGGACATCATCACCTCCATGGACGCGGCGATCTTCAGCGATCGCGGCATGGAGATCCTGCCGGCCATTCCGGACACTCGCGAATTATGGAAGGAATCCAACGGCAGCGCCAATGGCTACTACGGCATCATCGCCCCCTGCATGCTCGAAGCGGGCATTCCCGCCGCGAAGGATCGCAAGGCGGATCTGCTGATCGACGCCCTGCGTCAGCGCGGGGGCCTCGTGCTGGGGGTGAGCCGCTTCCATGATCTGATCGACCACGCGTACGCCTATGGTTACTGGATGGCCTGCCTGGAACGTGACGAGGTGAAGCCGGCCATCCTGGGGCTTTACGGGTCCATGGCCTACGGCATGACGCGCGACACCTACTCGGCCGTCGAATGTACGGCCATCCGCACCGGCGAGAACTACTGGACACTGCCGCACACCTATTCCAATACCCAGCAACTGCGGCTGCTGCGGAACATGCTGCTGCGCGAGGATGGCCAGGATTTGCTCATTGGGCAAGCCATCCCGCGTCCGTGGCTGGCCGCGGGAAAGCGGGTGGCCGTATCGGACGCACCCACGTTGTTCGGCTTGATGACCTACAGGATTGACGCCCGCGAGGACGTGGTCGAAGTGGACGTGCTTCCGCCGACCCGCCAGACTCCACGGGCCATCAAAGTACGTCTGCGCCGGCCAGGCAGTCCAGCGATTCGAGAGATACGGGCCCAGCCGGAGGTGGACTTGAGCTACCAGGGCGAAGACATCGAGCTGCGCAACCTCAAGTCGCGGGTGAAGTTGGAGGTCCGTTACTGACCATCCCACACCGCGCCCGGCCGTCATTGGGCATGGCCTGTCCGGCACCGCCGGGTTAGAATCCGTTTCAATCGAGCGAATCCCGCTCGCCGAAAGCTGATCGCTGAACGCTGACCGCTGAAAGCTGACTGCTGACCGCTGAGAGCTTCAAACATGGCCAAGACATATCGGGTTGCAATCATCGGACGAACCGGCAAGGGTGATTACGGCCACGGACTGGACGTGGTCTGGAACGGCGTGGAGAACGTCCAGATCGTGGCGGTGGCCGATCCGGATGAAAAAGGCCGCGCCGCCGCCGCCCAGCGGGTGCGGGCCCCGAAGGCGTACGCCGATTACCGGGAGATGCTGGAGAAAGAGCGGCCGGAGATCGTCAGCGTCGCGCCCCGGTGGATCGACTGTCACCGGGAGATGGTGCTGGCCTGTGCCGAGTATGGCTGCCACATGCTGCTGGAGAAGCCCATGGCTCGCACGCTTCGGGAGGCCGACGAGATGATCGCCGCCTGTGAGGCCAAGCATCTCAAGATCGCCATCGCCCACCAGATGCGCTACAGCCCGCGCATGCCCCACGTTCAGGAGCTACTGGCGAGCGGCAAGCTGGGCCGCATCCTGGAGTTGCGCGGCCGGGGCAAGGAGGATCATCGCGGCGGCGGCGAAGACATGATGGTCCTGGGTACCCACATCATGGACCTGATGCGGCTGCTCGGGGGTGACGTGAAGTGGTGCTTCGCACGGGTCTTTGAGAAGGGCGAGCCGGTTACCAAGGCCCACATTCGCGAGGGCAACGAAGGCATTGGTCCGCTGGCCGGCGATCAGGTCAATGCCATGTACGGCATGGCCGCTCCGACGGTTGCTTATTTTGCCAGCGAGCGGGCCAAGGATGGCGCCGGGGCGCGCTGGGGACTGCAGGTCTGCGCGGAGAAGGGCATCCTCACGATTGGCGGTCCGGGGGCGCCGGGGTTCCCCTCGATCTTCTATGTTGAAGACCCCTCCTGGTCGCCGGGCGCGAGCCGGCGAGAGTGGGTCGAGATCACCAGCGCCGGCCCGGGGAAGCCGGAACCCATCAAAGACCTTCACCCGCAAGGCCCGGCCAACATCCTTCTGGCCAGGGATCTCATCCGGGCCATCGAGACGGATACGCAACCTAAGAGCAGCATGTACGACGGCCGGGCGGCCCTGGAGATGATCCTGGGCGTTTATGAATCGTATCGGCTCAACGCACTGGTTCCGTTCCCGCTGAAGAATCGGGAGCACCCGCTCAAGTTGCTCTGAACCGCCCGCGCGGCTACCCTTGCGGCTGGAACATCCGGCGCGGCTCCGTGCCCGCCGTCATCTGAGGAGTTCAGGCATGCGGTGGTCGTTACTGGCAATCGGCAGTCTCACGCTTTGCATGGCTTCTTTTGCCGGAGCGCAGTCCGGCCAGGCCGCCACGGGCGATTCGATCGAGCGCGCCGAGCAGCTCCGCCAGGAAATCCGTGAGATGATTTCCACTGCCCGCGACCGGGTCTTCCCCTCTCTGGTCAACATCCACGTGGTGACCGTCCAGTACTACGGCGGCCTGGAGCACAAGGGCCGCAGCGTTGGCAGCGGCACGGTCATCTCTGAGCAGGGCCACGTGCTGACCAATCAGCACGTCACCAACAATGGCCGGAAGTTTACCTGCACGCTGGCCGACAAGCGCGAAGTCAGCGCCACGCTGGTGGGCGAAGACCCGCTCACCGATCTGGCCGTCCTCAAGCTCAATCTCGATGGACTCAAAGAACCGGCCGCCCGTCCGCCGGCCGCGCGGTTCGGCGATTCCGATGAGCTGGTCATCGGCGATTACGTGCTGGCCATGGGTTCGCCGTTTGCCCTCTCGCGGTCGGTGACGCTGGGGATCGTCTGCAACCCCGAGCGCGTGTTTGCCGGCGGGGCGGGCAGTGAAGACATCGAAGACCTGCAGCTCGAGGAAGGCCAGCGCACCGGTCTGTTCACCCGCTGGATTCAGCACGACGCCCTGATTCATCCGGGTAACAGCGGGGGGCCGCTGGTCAACCTCAAGGGCGAGATCGTGGGGGTCAATGAGCTGGGCGGCTCGTCGATGGGCTTCGCCATTCCCAGTAATCTGGCCCGCAGCGTGGCCGAGGCCCTGATCAAGCAGGGCGAAGTGCCGCGAAGCTGGATCGGCGTGGCCTTCAAGCCCATCCAAAAGGCCGGGCTCACCGCCGGCGTGCTGGTGAACTCGGTGACCAAGGACGGTCCGGCCGGCAAGGCCGGCATCCAGGCCGGCGACGTGATCCTCAAGCTCGACGGAGAGCCGGTCACCGTGCGCTTCCCCGAGGAGGTCCCGCCGCTGCTGCGCCGCATCGCCGAGCGGCCCATCGGCTCGGAGCTGCGCGTCACCTACTCGCGCGAAGGTCAAATCTCCGACGTGACCCTGACCACGGAGAAGTTCCTGAAGGACCGTGGCGACGAGAAAGCCTTCCGCATCTGGGGCCTGACCGCCCGCGAGATCACGCCGCAACTGGCCCGCGACTGGCGGCTCGACGGCACCGAGGGCGTGCTGGTCACCGGTGTTCGCGATGGCGGACCAGCCGAATCGGCCGAGCCGGCCCTGGCCTACGGTGACGTGATCCGGGCGATCAACGGCCAGAAGGTCACCGACCTGCCGGCATTTCTGGAGCTGTACAAACAGCTCTCCGAGCGCAAGCCGGCCCCGGAGCGGATCCTGGTGGAGTTCGACCGCCGCGGCAAGAACCAGGTAACGCTGCTCAAACCCAAGACCGACCAGGAAGACGACCGCCCGCGCGAGGTGCCCAAGGCCTGGCTGGGCATCTCCACACAGCCCGTGCTCCGGGAACTGGCCGAGAAACTGGGTTCGCAGGACGCGCGCGGCTTCCGCGTCACCCGGGTTTATCCGGGCACCACGGCAGCCAAGAGCGGTCTGAAGGCCGGGGACATCATCGTGGCCCTAAACGGCAAGCGCCTGGCTCCGGCCGGTATGCAGGATGCCGGCATGTTGGCCCGCGCCGTGCGTCGCCTGGAGATCGGAGAGACCGCGGTGCTGACCATCCTTCGCGGACAGGAGAAGCACGATCTGGAGGTCACGCTGGAACGTACGCGGCTTACCCCCGAGGAGGCCCGCCGCGAGCATAATCGCGATTTCGAGCTGACGGTTCGCGAGGTGACCTTCTTCGATCGTGACGAGAACCGCTGGGGCCCGGAGGTGAAGGGCGTTCTCGTCGAGCAGGTGGAGTCCGCTGGCTGGGCGGGTCTGGCCGGCGTTCAGATCGGCGATCTCATCCAGCGAATCAATCAGCACCAGATCACGGATCTGAACAGTTACCGCCGGGCGATGAAGGAGGTCTCCGCCACGCAGCCCAAGCGGGTGGTGATTCTCGTCCTACGGGGGGCGCGTACGCATTTCCAGTATGTGGAGCCGGAGTGGAAACCGGATACCACGGATCAAGAGACGGCCACCAAGCCGGCCAGCCAACCGGCAAAGGAGTAAGCAGCATGAGTTCTCGGTTCTCAGTTCTCAGTTCTCAGTTCCTGGTTTGCATCGCCGCGCTGGTGGCGATTCTGTGCGCGGGGGCACGGGTTTCCGCCGCGGAAGCGCCCTCGTATGACCCCGAGCGGTTCATGGCCGAGAAGTCGCCCGCCTTGGTTACTATCAAGTTCAATCTGCGCTCCAGCGCCGGGGAGGACAACGAGCAGAGCGAGACAGAGATCACCGGCGTGGTCATTGATCCGCAGGGCCTGGTGCTGTGTTCCAATGTCCAGCTCACCGGCCTGGCGGCGGCGTTTTCGGGGGTGGGTTTCCAGGGCAGCGCCGTGCCCACCAACATCCGCGTACTGGTTGGCGAGGACCCCCAGGGCCTCAAAGCCAAACTCCTGGCCCGCGATACCGAACTCGATCTGGCCTGGATTCGGCTCACCGAGAAGCCGCCGGCGCCGCTGGCCAGCATCGATCTGGCCAAGGCGGCCAAGCCGCGCATCGGCCAGCGCGTCGTCTCTCTCCGCCGGATGGGCAAGTATTTCGACCGCGTGCCGGTGATCCGCGAGGTCCAGGTCAGCGCCCGCACGCGCAAGCCGCGCGAGCTGTACATTCTCGGCGGCTCGATCAACACCGATTTCGGCCTGCCCGTCTTCACCACCTCCGGCGAGGTCATCGGGATCATGATCCTGCCCATTTCCGACGAGAACGAGGAGGAGTTGAGGGGCAACCCGTTCGCGATGCTGGGCGGCATCTCCGGCATCCTGGACATGTTCGGCGGCGTGGTTCTGCCGGCCGACGAGGTGCTGCGGGCCACCAGGCGGGCCCAGGAGAGCCCCGAATCGGAGTCAGCCGCCGACGCGCCCAGAGCCACCACACGGCCGGCAGTGGAGGATGTCGACGAAGAGAGCCAGGAAGAGACCGACGGGAATTAGCGCCCTTTCCGGTCCAGGAGTCTTGCGCTTCGGCCCATGAGGCGGGCAGGATGCCCGCCCCCCAACAACGCCGGCCGGCTGTTCTGGAGGGCGGGCATCTTGCCCGCCTGATCCGTCGAGAAACGGGTGTACTGGAAACGGTGCCAGCCGGGGTTCTTACAGGGATTCAGATGGAGAGTATGAGAGAAGGAGAGATGGAGAGAAAAAGTCTGGGTGGCACTTTCTCTCTATCTCTCACACTCTCCATCTCTCATACGTTTCATCTCTCACACGCTCCAGCTCTCAAACCGCATCCCCCCATCTGCCCGCTGAAATCGGGATCAGGGAATCAGCACGATCTTCCCGTAGGCCGAGGTCTCAATCACCTCGTGGTGGGCGCGGGCGGCTTCCGCTAACGGGATCTCCCGCCCGACCACCGGGTTGAGCGTACCGTTGCGCAGCCCGGCCACCAGGGCCATGTGAATGTTGAGCGCGTCGCGCTCCGAGGCGTTCATCAGCGTCATGCCCAGGATGCTGGCATCCCGGCCCATGGTGTCGCGCGGATCGATCTCGACCGTGCCGCGGTTGCCGATGACCACCACGCGGCCGCCCCTGGCCAGGATCTTGAGATCACGGCCAAGATTCACGTTGGCCAGCATCTCCAGGATGATGTCCACGCCCCGACCGCCGGTGATATCCAGCACCTGCTGGAAGTGCTCGGGGTCCTTGTGATCGAGCACACGGTCCGCGCCCTGCTGGCGGACCAATTCGCGGCCCTGCTCGGTGCCGGCGGTGGCGATGACGATCATGCCCGCCGCACGGGCGATCTGAAGGGCCGCGAGGCCTACGCCCCCGCTGGCCCCGTGGATGAGCACGATCTCGCCCACCTGGGCGGCGGCTCGATGGAACAAGGCTCGATAGGCAGTGGCATAGGGGATGTAAATCGCCGCGCCCTGCTGAAAGCTGATGCGCTCCGGCAGCGGAAAGACCTGCGAGCGCTCGCACAACGCCCGCTCGGCGTAGGTGCCGGTGACCGAGCCGGCCGTGTACACGCGGTCGCCGATTTCGATGCCGTGCACGCCTTCGCCCACCGCCTCGATTACGCCGGCCGCATCCGTCCCGGGCGTGTAGGGCAGGGAGGGCGTTCTGGCATACCGGCCCGAGCGGATGTATGTCTCCACCGGGTTGACCCCGATCGCATGGAGGCGCACGACCACCTGCCCCGGTCCGGGCTGCGGGTCGGGCATCTCTTCGATCCGCATAACCTCCGGATCGCCGAATTCATGAACACGGATAGCCTTCATCAAGAGACCTCTTCACCGACAGGGCGGGTGGAGACCGGCCCTGTCATTCTGGCAAAAACGGCCGGCAAAAACGCCGGCCATTGCCCATTCTACCGCGCGGACAGAGAGGCGGCGACTAATGCGTCGGCAGTACCTCGACCAACTGGTCGATCTCCTCGGGCGTATTGTACACGTGCGGGCTGGACCGAAGCCGTCCCTCGCGCACAGCGATCACGATCCGATACTCGTCCTGCAGATGCTGCTGGATCTTCTGGTGATCGTGCACATCCGAAATAAACGCCACGATCCCGCTGGATTCGCCCGGCCGGCGCGAGGAGATGATCCGATAGCCCTTGGCCCGCAGACCCTGCACCAGTCGATCGGTCAGTTCGGTGATGCGGGCGGCCACCTGCTCCACGCCGAGATCGAGCCACATGTCGATCGCCGCGCCCAGGCCGTAGATACCGCAGATGTTGTAACTGCCCGTGTCGAACTTGCAGGCCGTGTCCACGAACTCGAACCGGTAATTGCCGAAATCCAGGGCGTTTTTCATGCCCAGCCAGCCGGCCATGACCGGCTTGAGATGCCCGATCAGGGCCTGGTGGCAGTAGAAGATGCCGCAGCCTTCCGGTCCGCAGAGCCATTTGTGCCCATCGGCGGAGAGAAAATCGATGTTCATGGCCCGCACGTCGATGGGAAACATGCCCAGGGCCTGGATGGCATCCACGCAGAACAGGACGCCTTTCTCCTTGCAGATGCGGCCCAGCGTCGCCAGGTCCAGGCGATAGCCGCTGGCGAACTCGACCGCGGAGACGGTCACCACGCGCGTGCGGTTGTCGATGGCGTCGGCGATACGATCCACGGGGACGCGGCCGTTCTCCTCGGGGATCATCTTGAGCTGCACACCGCGCGCCTTCAGGCCCATCCACGGATAGATATTGGCCGGAAACTCAACGTTGGTCGTGACCACGTTGTCGCCGGTGTTCCAGCTCAGCCCGTTGGCCACCCACCCGATCCCCTCGGTAGTGTTCTTGACGAAGGTGATCTCCTCGGGCGTGGCATTGATCAGTCGTGCGGCCGAGCGGCGGACCTGCTCCGCGCGCTTGTAGAAGCCCGCTTTCAGCCCCGCATCATTGAGACTCTGCTCCACGTAAAGCCGCATGGCCTCCGCCGCGGGCTTGCACAGGGGGGCAACACCGGCGTGATTCTGAAAATTATAATTCTTCGTAACGGGAAAGAATTCGCGTATACGTTCCACGTCCATCAGACTCTTCCCCAAGTGGCCATCCACGGCCGCTTGCTCTGCCTAATCTTACGGGGGGTAAAAGGGGGCTTCCAGTAAAGAGTTTTCAAGGTTGGGCTTTCAGGGTTCGCGCGCACGGGCCCTTGTAACCCGAATGTTACACCCCACTGGAACCGCAGACGCGTCAATACCCCGCCGGTCGGCCGCCTTTTCGCGGATCGCTTGCGCCAGTCAACGTGTCGTCCTCGATCTGCAAAGCCTGCACGACCGCCTCCCGCCGCCGGTCGGAGAGCTCATGCCCCCGCGCCTTCAGCCCCCTGACCAGCGGCCCATCAGCGGGGAACTGGTTGTAGTAAAGGATGTTCGGATCCCACTGGTGGTGAAAGCGCGGGCCTTCAATGGCGTCCGCCAGCGGTTGGCCGTACTCGACGACGGCCAGTATCACCTGGAGCGTGGCGGTAATGATGATCGGCCCCCCTGAGGCGCCCACGGCCAGCACCGGCCGGCCGTCGCGCAGCACGATCGTGGGGGTCATGCACGACAGCGGGCGCTTGCCCGGGGCCACGGCATTGTGGTCTGACTGGCTGAGCCCGAACGCGTTTGGCTTGCCTGGCTCGGCGGTGAAATCGTCCATCTCATTGTTGAGCACGATGCCGGCAGGCTCCGCCACCACCAGTGAGCCGAACCCGGTGTTGATCGTCTCCGTGCAGGACACCACGTTGCCCCAGCGGTCGGCCACACAGAAATGCGAGGTGCCCGAATCGTCGGGCGGACTGCCGTAAGCGGCCGCCGGAGACACGGCGGTGTCGCGGATTCGCCCGGCCAGCTCCTTCGCGTAGGCCTTACTGGTGAGCTGGGCAACGGGCACGGGGGCGAAATCCGCGTCGCCCAGGTGCCGGGCCCGGTCGGCGAAAGCATGCTTGAGCGCCTCAACCGTCAGATGTGCGGCCAGCGAAGGATCGCGCCGGCGCACGGCGGCCAAATCCCAGTTCTCCAGGATGTTCAACGTCTCGGCCACACAGATTCCCCCTGAAGACGGCGGCGGCATCAACAGCAGCTCGTAGCGTTCCCGATAGCGGATACGGAGGGGTGTCCGCCAGACCGGACGATACGTGGACAGATCCTCGGTGGTCAGAATGCCGCCCGCCGACTGGACCGCCTCCACCACCGTCTGACCGATCGTCCCCCGGTAGAACGCGCTGGGCCCCTCGCGTTGCAGTTGGCGGAGCGTGTCAGCCAGCTCCGGCTGGCGCAGGACATCCCCCGGAGCGGGGGCCTTGCCGTCAAACAGCAGCCTCTTGAGCAGGCCCTGTCCTATGCGTCTCAATTCCGGCTGGTCCCGCATCTTCGCCAGGGAGTCCCGGGCGATGGAGCAGTAATGCTCATCCACGGCAAACCCCTGCTCCGCCAGCCGGACGGCCGGTGCGAGCACCTCCCGAAAGCTGCGGGTGCCCAGGCGTTCGAGCATGGCCGCGTGGCCGGCGATGTGCCCGGGCACGCCCACGGCCAGGCCGCCGTAGCGACTGGGGGCCGGCACCGCGGGCGCGGACGGAGCGCTGGTCCGCTCCTGCCCCTCAGGGCCTGTCCTTTGTGCCAGCTTTTCGCGGGCTTTGACGAACATATCCGCGGTGGCCGCGCGCGGCGCGCACTCTCGATAGTCCAGCACAAAAACCTCGCCGGTCTGCCCCAGGCGGACCAACATGAAGCCTCCGCCCCCCAGGCCCATGCTGTAAGGACGTGTGACGGCCAGGGCGAAAGAGGTCGCCGTGGCCGCATCAATTGCATTGCCGCCGGCGCGCAAGATCTCCAACCCCGCCTGAGAGGCGTACATGCTGTCGCTGGCCACCATGCCCTGGCGGCCGACCGCGATCCAGGGCCGACTCTCGTCAGGGACGCCGGCCCGCCCGGGGGGTACAAGAACCAGACTGGACAGGACCAGGGCCCAACCGCAAAGAAATTGCCGTCGCGTCATGTGTGATTTGCTCCTGTGATGGCTGCCCATCTTATGGGAGCAGGCAGGCGAGTGAAAGTCGTGGCTCCGCGGGACGCCGGGTGCGATCGCCTGGGGGTTGGCCATCCCCTCGGTGCTTCGGCGCTCGCGTCAACCCGCCGTGTCCCAGATCCGCCGCAGGATATCCCGGCTGTAGGCCAGGTATTGCCGGTCGGGCGTGAACACCTCCAGCGTGATGGTGCCATTGTAGCCGGCGGCCTTCAACGTCCGGACGTGCCGACCCACCTCAAGCGTGCCCGCGCCCAGGGGTAGATGCTGGTCCGCGCTGCCGCCGTTATTGTCGTGCAGGTGAACGTGCCTGAGCCGGGGGGTGTAGACGCGGATGATCTCGTCGGCCGTGTTGCGGGGGACCAGCAGGTTACAGTGGCCGATGTCCAGGTGCAGCCCCAGCTCCGGCAGCGGCTCCAGCAGATCGGCAAGCTGTTGGACGGTGTTGAACTCCCCGGGCAGGTTCTCGATCATCAGCCCCACGCCGACCTGTCGGGCCACTTCGAGAAGTTCATGAATGCTCTGCAGATCGCGCCGGATGAAATACGCCCGGTCGTGCATGGGGGCGTAACGGTCCGGATGAATGTTCATCCACGGCGCCCCGATCTCGGCGAAGACCTCCAGACAGCGTTTCAACTCCGCCACCGCGCCCCGGCGGACTTCCTCTATGGGGCTGGCGATGGGCAGATAGTAGGCCGTATGTCCGATCACCGAGAGGCCGTAATCCGCCAGCATCTGCCGGACGGTTTTCGTGTCCACCCGCCAGGAGGGCGCTCCGGGAGGCTCAAGGGTCAGGTCCAGAAAGTCGAGCCCCATTTCTCCTATCCAGCGGATCTCGCTGAAGAGCTCTTTTCGTGGATTATTCATCGCTCCTATGAGCATCCCAATCCCCACTGTCAGGGGGGCACGCTTGTTCTGGGACCCCCGCCCCTATTGAGGCCCGAACCAGTCCCGGCTGTCCAGCAGGGCCACCCGGCGACTATCCACGGGAATATTCGGTCCCGCCACCGGCGGTTGCAGGCCCACCGATTCCCACAGCCAGGAGGGCAACTCGGCCGCCCGTGCCGGACACATCCAACTGAACACGCTCAGAAGGCCGCCCAGAATCCGGGTTTCGTGCTCCACGCGCCGCAGCAGATGTTGCCAGTCGAGGGTCGGCCCGCGCACGTAGAGGATGTTAAGCAGATCCGGCCAGTCGCAACGCTCGCGCTGAATGATGTACAGTTTCGCCCAGATAAGCTCCTCGGCCGGTAACATTCTTACCCGCAGGCCGCGCAGGTCCACTTCCGGGCCACGCTCCAGCCACTCCTCATCCACCTGGGCGCGCTGGTTGGCCATGGCCCAGATGATGTCCGCGATGACCCCGTCGTGGATCCCGCGATAGATCCAGGCCTGATCGTACGGCTTCTGCTGGTAGAGATCCTGGAACCCGGCACGCTCCACAATCTCGATGGCGCGCTGACGGTCGCGCGGCAGTATGTACAGGTCGATGTCCTTGGTGTCCCGCCAGCGGCGGGCATGAAACGAAAAGGCAAAACCACCCCCCAGAGCAAAGGGAATGTTCTGCTCCAGCAGGCCGCCTAGCACCTTGCGATACAGCGCCCACTCGCCCTCGGGAACCTGATGGGACCAGTCGAACGCGTACACTTGTTCATCAGGCCTCGGAGTCTGCATCGGAGACGGTCTCCTGTCCACGCAATTCTAGCCAGGCCAACCGAGGGTTTAGGTGGAGTGAAATTATGTTTAGAACCCCGGACGAAAGATGCGGCGTCAGTGTCTCACGGCGGTGAGCCCGGACCGCCGGGCCAGGGGCACAGAGCGCTCACGGCATATGCGTGGGTACGTATTTGCGTGGGTACGCTTCGCGCCGCCCGCAGCGGCCGTTCCCCGTGCTTCTGTATGGGCCGTTCACCACACTCGTGTAGCGGCCGGGCTCCGTACCGGCCGTTTCCTGGATAAAACGCCCGTCCCTGTTGGGATCCACGATGGCGGGCAGGATGCCCGCCCCCCTGCACCGGCGAGACGCCGGGGCCACACGGCACCGCTCAAGACTCCTCTATTTAGCGGGGGTCTCCGTCAGGCGCCAGGCCCGCAATAACTCGCTCACGCTCCAGGCCTGGGCGATGCACCCCCGTGGTGTGTGTGGCGGATCGCCGTCAAATATCTCGCTGACCGACCCGATGCCGGCCTCGTCGAGGTGCTTCACCAGCGGCATGAGCATCTGCCGGGCTTGTTTCAGGGCCGCGGGCGTGAAGTCATGCACGCGCAGATAGGCCTCAATGTACGGTCCCATCAGCCAACCCCATACCGTGCCCTGGTGATAGGCGCTGTCGCGCTCGAAGGGGCTGCCCTCGCACCGGCCCCGGTAATGAGGGTCGCGCGGCGAGAGCGAGCGCAAGCCGTAAGGGGTGAGCAGCTCGCACTCCACGCAGAACAGCACGGCCCGACGCTGAGCCTCATCCAATGGCGTATGGGGCAGGCTGACCGCCAGGATCTGGTTCGGGCGGATGGCCCGGTCGCCCACTTCGTCGCGAACGACGTCGTACAGGCAGCGATCCGCCGGGTTCCAGAACTTAACGCGAAAGGCCTGGCCCGCCTGCTCGGCCAGCGCGCGATAGCGGCCGGCCAGTTGCGGATCATCCGCCTCCGCGTGGTCCGCCAGGGCCAGCAGGCCATGATACCACAGGGCGTTGATTTCCACCGGCTTGCCGTGCCGGGGGGTAAAGACAATGTCGCCGAACTTGGCATCCATCCACGTGATCTGAGTGGTCGCATCCCCACAGGCCACCAAGCCGTCGCTGTCCACGTGAATGTTGAACTGCGTGCCGCGTACAAAGCTTTCGACTACCTGCCGGCAGGCCCGCTCCAGGAAGTCCCGCCAGGCCTGCCGGTCCCCGCTGGCCCGCAGATAGCAATCGGCGGCGTGAAGATACCACAGGCTGGCATCGACGCTGTTATAGTCGCAGCCGTCCCCGTAGTCGCTGAAACGGTTGGGAATGAGGCCGTCTTTCTGGGCCGAGGCGAAGGTCTCCAGCACCTCCCGGGCCTCGGCGAACCGCTGCGTTTCCAGCAACAGGCCGGGCAGGGCGATAAAGGCGTCCCGTCCCCAGTCGCCGAACCAGTGATAACCGGCCAGGATGGTGGTCGAACGGGATCCGTCCACCCGGCGCCGGGCCACTACGAAGGCGTCGGCGGCGTCGCGCAGACGTGCTTCCACGGACTCGCGGGGGTGTGGCGGTATCGCCACGCAGACCGCAGCCGGCTCCTCCGCCTTGACCTCGCCGCCGGTGAAATCCGCTGCGGCCCGGAACCGCACCTCCATCGAACCGCTGCCGCTTATCCGGAAAAAACCGGGCACAAACAGGTCCTCGCGCTCGTCGAAGCCGCGATGCAACTCCTCGCGGTACACGAACCCGTTCCACCAGTCCGGCTGATGCTCGAAGACGGCTGGCTCCCCGGACTTACTGTGCTCCATGCTCATAACCAGCCGCGGGCCGCCCGGATAGGCCTCGACCACGGCCCGGCCTTCGCCGGGATGCACCGGAAAACCGCCCTCGAAGCGATGCGTGATGCCGTGAAAGTCGCGCATCGGCGTGAAGGGGAGCACGTCCAGCACCACCTCCGCGCCACTGGGCCCGTCAATGCGGTAGGCGATCTGGACCTCGTCCCGCTCGCGGGAGAGCAGGACGTGGCGCGTCAACCGCACCTCGTCGGCTTCGAAATCGAACCGTACCCAGGGCCCGCGCGGATCATTGCTGACGTCAAAACCGCTCTGATAGCGATATCCCTGCGGGTGGAGCGCCTGATTGAACTCAAAACTGGCGAACTCGTGGACGCGCCCGTTAATGCTTACCCGCTCCAGCACCGCGGCCAGCAACAGCCAGCGATTCAGCGGCGGCCGGGCCGAAGCCACCAGCAGCCCGTGATACCGGCGGGTAGGCATCCCCAGAACCGTGCCTGACGCATATCCGCCACGGCCGTTGGTAATCAGCCATTCCCGTGTGATCTGGATGTCGAATTCTTCGGCCAGACTCGGGGAAGAGCCCGTCGGGTGTGTTCGTTTCTCTGTGGCGGCCATCCTTGATTCCTCCCGCTGACTTCACCCTCCGGGTGTTCTCTGTCCTGTGGTAACAGTATGATTATTGAGGCAAATGGACTTTCAGCCAACAGGGCCTTGCTCATGGAAACGATTTGGCCGTATCTCGGAGACCTGCACGCGCTGCTGCCGCCTCACTTGGCGGGCATTGTGCTGATCCTCTGCTCGATGTTGTGCGGTATGGCGGTGGGGTTGGAGCGGGAGGTCAAAGACAAGCCCGCCGGACTCAAGACCGTGGCTCTCATCAGCGTAGGCAGCACGATCTTTACCCTGGCCTCCATGCTGATCGTCAGCCACAGTTTCGGCGATCCTGCCCGAATTGCCGCCCAGGTGGTCACGGGAATCGGCTTTTTGGGTGCAGGGGCCATCATTCGTGACCGGGGGACCGTCCTCGGCTTGACCACCGGGGCCACCATCTGGACGGTGGCCGCGATTGGCGTGCTGATCGGCGCCGGCTATGCGGCGGCGGGAATCGTCCTGACCGTGGTGGTGGTGGGGATGTTGACCGGCGTGCGCCTGCTGGAAGTGATGGTGCTGCGGGCCTGCCGGCTGACCTCCGCCCGAATCCTCTACCAACCGGATGGTGGAAAGGCTTTCCTCGCGATTCTGGGGATTTTGGATCAATACCGAGTGTCGGACGAGGCCTGGACCACCTCTTCGCAGGGCGATCTGGAGGTGATCGACATCCGCTACTGCCACTATCACCGCGAACATCGCGCGTTCCTGCTGCAGCTCAGTCGGCTGCCGCAGATCGTGGAAATCCAGATGGACCGCTCTGCGCCGCGGCAAGACGAGTCGGAGGAGTCCATTCGGGAAGCATGATTCGCCTCTGAGACCCCCGTTTTTCGGGCGCTTCCCACATGCGGAGCGGTCGCCCCGGTGCCGGTTGGAAGGCCCATGCATCGTGTGTCTGAACCAGAGCGGGGCGCGGATCAAAGCATCGCGCGACCATCATTCGCTCCGGTTCCGACACACAACCTCTTGACGTATGGGAGGGCTCCACTAACAATAGATTGCGAAAAGATGTTGACTCCTCACCGTGAGCGAGTTACATTTTCTGTTGAATCCCGTACGCGTCACACGGGATCGTGAACTCCATTACAAGGAGAAGCGCCATGGCTAAGAAAGCAGCGAAGAAGACTGCGAAGAAAACGGCGAAGGCCGCAACAGCCAAGAAGGCCACTCGCAAGAAGAAGTAAGCGAGAGGCCGAACTGCTGGTACAAGCGGTTGCAGGCGGGTGTCCAGTGCGGATGCCCGCCTGTGTTTTTGTTCACGTCGAATCATGTATTGCGAGATTAAGGGCTTCTCCCTATCCTGGGTTGGCGGCTGATTCGAACTGAAGATTGCGAGGCATCCATGCGGGGAAAACATGGTGTAGCTCTGGCCGGCCTGGCCGGACCTGGGTGGAGCCGGCTGGGGCTGGTCCTGGTCATGCTGTCCGTCGGCTCAGTCGGCTGTTCCGGCCGCAGCGCCGGCGCCGATGGCGATAGCCGTAAGATCGTCGTCGCCACCACGACCATGATTGCGGACCTGGCCTCCGAGATCGGCGGCCCTGACGTGCGGGTCATCGGTCTCATGAAGCCGGGTATGGATCCGCACATCTACCAGCCCACTCCGGCCGACAGCGTGGCCTTTTCCAAGGCCGATCTCATTCTGGTCAACGGCCTGCACCTGGAAGGCCGGATGATGGACATGATCCAGGCCGCCGGCGGCAAGGCCCTGGAGTTGGGCCGGCACCCCGGCATTCGCCTCCGGCAGACCGCGTCGGCCGCCGCGCCGGACCCGCACGTCTGGTGGAACGTACGCTATTTCAAGCTCTTCGCCGAGCAGGTGCGTGACGCCCTGAAGCAGATCGACCCCGCCCATGCCGCCGCCTATGACCAGCGGGCTGCTGATTATCTGGCCGCCTTGGATGAACTGGATAGCTGGGTGACCGCCAGCGTGCGGACCATCCAGCCCAACGCCCGCTACATGATCACCAGCCACGACGCCTTCTATTATTTCGGTGAGGCCTACGGGCTGGAGCTGGACGCGGTCCTGGGTATCAGCACCGACGCCCAGGCCCGGGCCGGTGAGCAGGACCGCCTGGCCCGCATCGTGGCCGAACGCAAAATCCCCGCGGTCTTCCACGAAACCTCCGTCTCGCAGGCCCAGAATGAACTGGTGAACGGCATCGTCCAGCTTGCACGCGACAAGTACGGGCATACGGTCCGGGTGGCCGGCCCCCTCTACAGCGACAGCCTCGGCGACATGGAAAGCGGGGCGGCTACTTATATCAGCGCGGTTCGGGCCAATACGCGTATGATTGTCGAGGCCCTGGGGGGACGGGTAGCCCCGCTACCCCAGCCCTCGATGGGCCCGGCGGCCACCCAGACGGCTCCGGCCAGATAAATGAGGATACAACAGAGCGATGAGTGATAGCGCTGCCACAACTGTGCCGACCGGTTTCGGCCCTGACGCCTCTGAGGCCCAGCCTCCGGCCCTGGCCATTGCCGGTCTGACCGTCTCTTATCATGATCAGCCGGTACTCCGCGATATCACCCTCAACATTGCCCCCCGTCAGCTCGTGGCCGTCATCGGGCCCAACGGGGCCGGCAAGAGTACCCTGCTCAAGGCCGTGCTCAAGCTGATCCCGGTGGATTCCGGCCACGTGCTCATCTTCGGCCGGCCGATCAACGAGGCCCGCCTGAAGGTGGCCTACGTTCCTCAGACCGAAACGGTGGACTGGGATTTTCCGATCACCGCCGGCGAGGTGGTCATGATGGGACGCTTCCCCCGGCTCGGCCTGTTGCGACGTCCCAGCCGGGAAGATCGCCGCATCGTGGCCGAGTGCCTGGAAATGGTCAGCATGACGCCTTTCGCCAAGCGCCACATCCGCCAGCTTTCCGGCGGCCAGCAGCAGCGCATCTTCATTGCCCGGGCCCTGGCCCAGCAGGCGGAGATCCTTCTGCTGGACGAGCCCTTTGTCGGCGTGGACGCCCGCACGGAAGAGGCCATCTTCAAGCTGATGGACGACCTCTCCGCCCGGGGCAAGACGCTGGTGGTGGTCATTCATGATCTAAGCCAGCTAAAACGTTTTGACAGCGTGGTTATGCTCAACCGCCACCTGGTCGCCGCCGGACCGGTCAGCTCGACGGTGGATGATGAGAATCTCCGCCGGACCTACGGCGGCCGGCTCACCCTGCTGGAGCGGGCCGAACAGGAAATCAGCCGAGGGCCGCACACATGATCGACAGCCTGCCCATTGCCGCCATCGAACGTGCCGAGGATATCGTGACCTGGATGGATCGCCTGCTCTGGATTGGCGATCACCGCCTGCCCCTGGTGGTCAGCACCCTGATCGGAGCCACCCTCGGGCTGGTGGGCTGCTTTGTGGTTCTGCGCCGCATGGCCCTGCTGGGCGATGCGCTGTCCCACGCTGTCCTGCCCGGCGTGGTGATCGCCTTCCTGATCATTAACAGCGCGGTCGGCACGCTCAGTGGAGGGGCCGGCGTGTGGGGCCTCTTCGGCGGGGCCCTGTTGGCCGGTTTGATCACCTCGCTGGGGATTAACCTGGTCGCCCGCCACAGCCGGGCCAAGGAAGACGCCGCCATCGGGATCGTCTTTACGGCCATGTTCGGCCTCGGCGTCATCCTGATCGGCCGCCTGCCCAAAGGCACGCATTTTGACCTCGCGTGTTTCCTCTTTGGTGAGCCGCTGGCCATTGGCAGGGATGATCTGATCACCGCGTGCATCATTTCGCCCCTGGTGATTGGGGCCATCGTGCTCTTCTACCGGCCGTTGAAGCTCCTGAGCTTCGACCCGCAGATGGCCGCGGCGTCGGGCGTCCCCGTCCTGTTCGTCCACTATCTGCTCATGGGGCTCCTGGCCGCCACCGTGGTGGCCGCCCTGCGGAGCGTCGGCGTGATCATGTCAGTGGCCATGCTCATTACCCCGGCGGCTATTGCCTACCAGCTCACGAACCGCCTGGTGATCATGCTGGTCATCAGCGCCGCGGCCGGGGCCGTCTCCGCTGCCGTCGGCATGGTCCTGGCTTTCCTGTTCAACGTACCGCCCGGGCCGGCCATGGTCCTGGTGGCCACCGGTCTGTTCGCGATGAGCATGGTTCTGGCCCCCGAGTACGGCCTGCTGGCCAAGGCCCTGCGCCGCCGCCGGATCCGCCGGCACATCCTCGAAGAGGACGTCCTCAAGTCGCTCACCCATCTCCCGCCGGGCGCCGATCTGCCGGCCATCCAGGGATTGGTCGGCCGACATGTGGGCCATGAGCAGATCAACGCCACGCTGGCGGGGTTGGCGGCCGACGGCCTGGTCCTCCGTGAGGCGGGGCGCAGCACGCTCAGTGAGGCCGGTCGGAAGCGCGCCGAGCAGCTCGTTCGCGCTCACCGTCTCTGGGAAACCTATCTGGCCGAGCACAACGTCCCCGAGGACATGCTTCACGAGGTGGCCGAACGGCTCGAACATGCCCACGACCTGTCGGAAGAACTGGCCGACGAGTTGGGCCACCCGGAGGTAGACCCGCACGGGGAGCCCATTCCGGCCCCGGTGGCCCCTGGGTCGCAACAGAGCGAATCATGAGTGGTCCTGGTCCTGAGAGTGGGCCGGCTCCAGCGGGAGGTACATCAGAAGATACGGATGCGTATCGCTTACTTCGGCTCGTGATGACAGCCGCAGCCCTCCTGCCCGTGGGCGGGCCCGTGCTCGTGCGGCCCCAGCAGCCTCAAACGCTCCCAGGGATAGATCCCCGTATCATGTCCATCGCTCCACTCGATATGCAGCGCATAGTTGCCCACCGGGCGCATGGCGATGATGTCGATGTCTTCGGGAATGGATTGGGGATCAAGGATGCGTGCTCCGGTGCGCTCATCCACACAGCTCGCGCAGCCGCACGCGGCCCGCACGTGCCGGGCGGACAGACGGGCCTTGGTGCCGGCCTCCCAGGTGATCTCCAGGATGCGATCCTGCGCGTAGTAGTTGATCGCGGTGGGTGGTTGAGTCATATTATTCTCGTCGATTCTCCATGATGCGTTAGTGGCGCTGTGATTAATAATATGCCAATTGTTCAGGGAATAGAAGGGGCGCGTTTCTCAGGGGTTGTATTGACCATCGGCAACTTCGACGGTGTCCATCGCGGCCATCGCGCCTTGCTGGACAAGGGCTTGGAGGTGGCTAAGGCCGCCGGCACCGGGCTCGTGGTGATGACCTTCGAACCGCATCCGTCGGCCATTCTCACGCCCGATCGCGTGCCGCCGACGCTCACGCCCCTGCATGAGAAACTCAGGCTGATCACCCAGGCCGGGGCCAGCAGCATCGTGCTGGTGGAGAGCCGCCGGGAGTTCTTCCAAATCTCGGCCGAGGAGTTCATCCGCGATATCATCGTTGACCGCTTTCATCCGATTGCGATGGTTGAGGGGGACAACTTCCGCTTCGGCCAGCACCGTATGGGCGATGTCGAGATGCTCCAGGCGGCCGGGCGGGTCAACGGCTTCGATGTGCATGTTGTCGAGCCGGTCCGTGTGGCCCTCGGAGGACATCCGGATACGGTCATCTCCAGCTCGCTGGTTCGCCACCTGATCGGTTCGGGCAACTTGGATCGCGCCACCCAGTGCCTGGGCCGGCCGTATGCCCTGTTCGGGACGGTCCGGCGCGGCGCGGGTCGCGGGCGGAAGCTGGGCTTCCCCACGGCTAACCTGGCGGTGGAGAATCAGCTCGTCCCCGCGGAGGGGGTTTATGCTGGCGTGGCGTATGTCAGCGCGGGCGAGGGGCGAGGGGTGAGGGACGAGGGACGAGGGGCGAGGGGCGAGGGAGGGGGAGATGATGGGATGGGGGGACACGAGGACAAGGAGACAAGGGGACAAGGAGACAAGGGGACACAGGGACAGGGGGATAAGGGGGCAGGGGGCAAGGGCGACAGTGCGATGGCAGAATGTGCTGAGGGCGGGGTGGCCCACCTCTTCAGAGGTGGGGGACACGAAGATCGGTTGGCTTTCCCCGCTGCGATCAGCATCGGCCGGACGCCCACCTTCAAGCCGCAAGAGGTGTTGGTCGAGGCCTACCTGCTGGATTTCCAGGGCGACCTCTACGACCGGCCGCTCAAGCTGGAACTGCTCGACTGGATCCGCGAGCAACAGCGCTTCCCCACCGTCGAAGCCCTCCGCGAGCAGATCGAACGCGACGTCGCCCACGTGCGGGAAATCCTACCCAAGCCATAAGCACGACGGTCCAAGGTGGCTCCACCACCATTCGGCTGGGTAGCCCCCCTCTTATGACGTTTGCGGATCTGTTGGGGCCATGCCGGCGCCTCTGCCACGCTTGAGCGGCGTTCCCGCCGAAGGCGGCTTCAGGCCAGTACTTGATGACTCTTGCGAAACTGAATCGGTAGTGGTGAGCAGGCCCGGCTGAAGCCGGAGTGAGTCTGGGGCTGGAGATGTGTTTGTCGCTCAAGTAATGGCCAGTGGCCCCGAGAGGGGCCAGGTGAGAGTAGCCACCCGTGGCTACTTTCTGACCGCCCCTGCGGGGCGTGTGTCCACCTGAAGGTGGCGGTCTGTGGTGCTCTCCATGCCCTCTTCTTATTCTGTCCGATTCAGCCGGCTTCGGCCGGCCTTGCTCACCAATACCGGTTTAGACTCTCAACGGTCATTAACGCCCTTCTCCCTTGGCCCGGGCCTTGAGGCCGTTCATTACCCGGTTAGAAAATCAGAAGCGGATGACGCCCATTCTGGCTTCGTCATTGCTTCGATATTCGGATTTCGACATTCGTCATTCTTTGGTCATTGGTGCTTGGTCATTGGTCATCGATCATCCCGGATGGCCTCCTGCAGCGCTAGCAGCGAGTATGACGTCACCAGATACGGGTTGCCCTCCATCCACCGATCCGCGGAGTTCACCCAGCTTCCATCCGGCTTCTGCTGCTTGAGGATGTGTTCGGCCAGATCCATCCGCCAGTCGTGGTGGACGTTCTTCTCGTCGACGATCACCGGTTCACCCCACGCCCGCAGCGCCTTGGCGAAGGTGTGATAGTAGTAGAACAGGCCTTGCTTCGACTGAGCCCCCGGCATGTTGGGGTTGTGCTCCAGCGTGTAATACCGGCGGATCCAGTTCCACGCCGCCTGCACGCGGGGGTCCTGGCGATCCACGTTGGCGTAGATCATGCTCTTGAACCCGGCGTAGGTCATTGATCCATACGAGCGAAGGAAATTCTTCTCGCCCACCGTGATCGTCCCGGCCTTGCTCTCGCCGTTATTGGCCGGCGAATAGATGAAACCGCCATCCTGGGCCCCCTGGGCGAAAGGCTGGTCGTTGGTTTCGCTGAGCATCTGGCAGCGCGAGATGAAGCACATGGCCTTCTTGTAGGCCGGGTCGCTGGGCGGCAGGCCGCTCTCGTGCAGGGCCTCGATCATCATCTGGGTGTTGGACAGGTCCGGGCGGGTCTTTTTCTCGCCGTAGCCCGCGCCTCCGTACCAGGCGTGGGAGATCTCCACCGGCTGGTCCTGGGGGTCGGTCTTGGACTCATCCCATTGTTTGCCCTTGAGGAAGTCCTGGGCGGCGGCGATGGGCTTGTCCAGGGCGGGGTCCTTGAGCGCGGCGAGCATCATCAGGACCACGCTGGTGCTGTAGTTGGCATACCCGGCCCGGGGGTCGTAGATGCCGCCGTCGGGCTGCTGAAACTTGAGCACCAGAGTCAGCGCGCGCCGCACCACGGGATGCTTCGGGCCGTAAGCCGGGTCCTGGATAAAGGCCTTGGCCGCCATGGCGGTGATGGCCGGATCCGTGCCTTGTGGCCCGCCCTTCCATCCGCCGTCGGGGGCCTGGGCGTTTTCCAGAAAGCGCAGGCCCTTCTGGATGGCCGGCGCCACCTTGCGGCGGAGGGTCTCCCGGTCAACGCCGGCCGGTCGGGTCGTGGCCGGTTCAGCGAAGAGGGTGGCTGTCAGACTTCCGAAGGTCACAAATGTGCAGAGGATTACCGGGACAGATGTTGTGCGATTGCCAAGCCAGCTCATACCGCGTCTCCTGAGAATCATGGTTGTCGGCACGTGACGGCCCCCAATGTGTGCTACTGCTCTTGAGCAGTGGCCGGAGGAAACTCGTCTTTCATAGACCGCGGCTCAAGAGCCGTGGCACACATGGCGGTCTTGTGCGCAAATGCATTATAGCTCGTCTTGCCGGTGATTCCGGCCTGTTCCCCAAGCGAACGCCCCCTGGGAGCCGCGGCTCACAGGGGGCGGTGAATCCTCTCGCCGGTTGATGGCAGCGATCCGGCTTACGGGAGGCCGTCAATGCGTCAATGGGCGGCGCGAGCCTCCTCGCGCTCCTTCTTGGCCTTTTCAATGATCTGCTGCTGCACATTGCCGGGCACAGCCTCGTAGTGCGACAGTTCCATCGTGTAGCTGCCCTGGCCGCCGGTGATGCTGGAAAGCCGCGAGTGATAGTCGGACATTTCCGCCAGCGGCACCTGTCCGGTGATGATGCTCAGCCCGCCGGGCAGCATGGTCTGCCCCGTAGGCCGGCCGCGCCGCGAGGCCAGGTCGCCCTGGATGTCGCCGACCTTGTCGTTGGGGACCGTCACCTCGAGGTTCACGATCGGCTCAAGCAGCACGGGCTTGCACTGCATGAAGGCGATCTTGAAGGCTTCGCGGCCGGCGATCTGGAAGGCAATGTCCTTGGAGTCGACCGGGTGGGTCTTGCCGTCGGTCAGCCGGACCTTGACGTCCACCACGGGGTAACCGGCCAGCACGCCTTCCTTGAGCTGGGCCTGGATGCCCTTGTCCACGCTGGGGCGGAAGGACAGGTCGATGGCCCCGCCGAAGATCTCATCGATAAACTCGTAACCCTTGCCGCGCTCGTTGGGCTCCAGGGCGATGACCACGCGGCCGAACTGGCCCGCGCCGCCGGTCTGCTTCTTGTGCGTGTATTCGATGTCCTTCACGCTGCCGGTGATGGTCTCGCGATAGGGAACCTTGGGCGGCTTGGTGTTGACCTCCAGTTTGAAATACTGCTGCATCCGCGAGAGGATCGAACGCAGGTGCAGGTCGCCGATGCCGTGGATGACCAGCTCGCCGGTCTGCGGGTCGCGGTCGGCGATGAAGCAGGGGTCTTCCTCGGTGAACTTGTGCAGGGCGCCGCTGACCTTGTCGGCGTCGCCGCGGCTCTTGGGCTCAATGGCCAGGGCGTACATCGGATGGGGGAACTTGGGCATCTCGATGGTGCCGGCCTCATCGCCGCTGTGCAGGACGTCGCCGATGCTGGTGTCGAGCTTGGCCATGGCGACAATGTCGCCGGGGATGGCGGCGTCGATTTCGGGATGCTCGGCGCCCTGCAGCTTGTACAGGGAGCCGGGCCGCTGGGCCTTGCGCTCCGCCCCGATATAGATGGAGGAATCCGCCTTCAGCGTGCCGGAGTGCACCCGGCAGACTGAATACTTGATGTTGCTGCGCGGATCGGCGAAGAGCTTGAACACCTGGCCGACGAACTTGCCGGCCGGGTCGAGCTGAATGGGCGTCTCGCCCAGGCTGCGCTGTTTGCCTTCCAGCGGCGAGGGCGCGAAGTCGGCGATGATCTCCAGCAGTTCCTTCACCCCGACTTCGCCGCGGGCGTTAGTGAACAGGATGGGTACGAACGAGCCGGCGGCAATCGCTTTGGCGACCACGCCCCCGAGCTTTTCCGGATCGATATCGCCGGTGCTCAGGTACTCCTCCATCAAGGCTTCGTCGGCCTCGACGATGCGCTCGATCAGGGCCGTATGCACGGTGGCCACGTCGCTGAAGTCCGCCGTGCCTTCCTTGTTGAGGAAACAGTCAATGACGCCTGCGCCCTTGTTGGTGGGCAGGTTCATCGGCTGGCACTCATGCCCGAAGAGTTCCTGGATGCCACCGATGAGCGCGTCCAGTTCCAGGTTGGCGTCGATCTTGTTGATGACGATCATCCGCCCCAGGCCGAACTCCTTGGCCCGCTCCATCATCCGGCGGGTGTTGACCTCGATTCCGGCAGTGGCGGAGATGACGCAGACGGCCGTCTCCACTCCGGCCAGCGAGGCGATGGCCGGTCCGATGAAGTCGGGGGCGCCAGGGGTATCCACCACGTTGATGGTTTTGCCCTTGGCCGTCACGAAAGCCAGGTGCGAGTCAATGGAGCAGCCTCGGGACTTCTCCTCTTCCATGAAGTCCAGGTGACTGTTTTTCGCATTCACATCCCCGAGCCGGTTGACGGCGCCGGTCACGTGCATCATAGCGTCGGCCAGCGAAGTCTTGCCAGCCGACTGGTGTCCAACCAGGGCGATGTTCCGAATGTCCGCGGTGGTATAGCTGGGCATGAGTCCTCCAATTGTTAACAACCAAAGCACATTGTATTGGCAACCCATTATGCGACAAGCCCTGCCGGAAAGGGAGGATGGGGCGTGCGAGGGCAGCGGGACGGAAGGCGGCGGAAGGAGGGACAAGGAGACACGCAGACAAGGGGACAAGGAGACAAGGGGATGGGGGTGAAGCGGCGGGAATGGATGGTTCGGGGGCTCAGCGGTCTCTGGGAGGGGAGCCTGTCCCGAGACTCTTATGCCATTAGTTATTTGTCCACAGTAAGTTAAGATCATATTGGCGACTGCGGCGGGTTCAGGACGGGTTCGTCTGGTTCAAGGGGCACGGAGGGACGGGGGTCGGAAGACAAGTCAGTGAAGGGTATGGACCAGATGAGAAGACGGGCCAGAGATGAACCCTGTCTGTAAATATGGAGCACACCGATTGGCGGTTTTGCCCAGCAGCGCCTCAGATATCCACACGTTGATATCGAAGAAGATCTTCATGACTCATGGCGGCGGCGATCCCACGTTGACTCAGGGCAGCCGCAGCCGGAGCCGGGGGAGTTGCTCGTCTGGCTCGATCTCCCTGGTCAGCCGTCGGTTAACCATTACCTGACCGGACTCGTCGCGAATCTGGATTGAGCTTTCACCGTCGGCGGCCAGGGACAGGCTCACGGAAATCTGCTGAGCTCCCAGGGTGAGGTCCAGTTTGCCCGTCTGTTCGATCTCGCTGAAGCTAAACGCGGGCGGCGTCTCAACCGTGGCGTCGGTGGGTATCAGAAGATGGAGGAAGACCACCTCTTCCATTTTTTCAGACGGAGACACGTCCAGCCGGCCCCACGCGGCCCCGACGCCGAACTGAGGTCCCAGTCCCATGGGACGGCCGAGCTCGTAGGCCGCACTGGGCGCATCCAGAAAGGCCGCCGGCCAGAGCCGGTATTCAAACCCCGCGGGGTCGCCGCCGAAATAGGTCCGGCCCGCCGAGGGTCCCCCCGGAATGATTCGGGGTCGCATTGGACCGCCGATCAGCCGGCGGGTCGCGCCGGCGGGCCACAGCGTGCGAACGAAGAGCCGCCCGCCCAAGTGGGTGACGGCCAGCCAGTCCTGGTCCTCTCCCAACTGCCAGAGACCCGCATCCGGCTCCGTACCGTGAATCTGCTTGGCCCCGATGGAAACGGGCGCTACGGGCACACTACCCGAAGAGGCCGGCTCTTCAGCCGGAACAGAGGCCGCGGACGCGGAGAGGTCGGCGGTGCCTCCGAGCACCTGTGGGGGGGCGGGAAGCTGAAGGTGCCAGGTCTTGATCGACTTGCCGGTGGCCGCATGCACCCGGTCAAGTACCAGCACGGCCCCCGCATTGAGCAGCAGGATTTCCCGCCGAATCGAGCGGACCGTCTCAGGTGGATAAGCGGCGGTCAGGTCGGCCGCGGCGAAGCTGTAGAGGCGATGCGTCTCGAAAGCCGTCAGGCGGCCGGTTTCCCGGCCGGCCTTGCGCACGTCGCCGGCCGTGAAGTCGTAATTGTGACCGATGAGGCGTTGGTTCCCCAGGGCCGTCCAGGGACGGCCATAGAGATGTTGACGGAACTTGGGGTCGGCCACGGTCACGCAGTTGTGGGCAATGGTGGACTGGAAGTAATGGTCCCAGTCGGCGGACTTGGGCAGGGCGCCCGTTCGTTCGATGAGAATGGTACGTCCCTGTTGGGAGGGAATGGCCTGGAAAGTGACATCATCACCGCTCTGTACCGTCAGGCGGCCCTTGCGATAGATCTGGAAGTGGCCGGCGTCAAAATGTTGCCGGGAACGCCAGAAGGGTTGTCCGGCATCGAAGAGCACCACAGTCTCCCCGGGGGCCCAGCCGGTGCGCATGGCCACCCATCCGCCGCCGAAATGGCGCCCCAGCGGGCAGGCCGAACGGTCGGCTTCCGGTTCATTCAGTGGTCCATAGACCAGCCGGACCCAGCCGTAGCGATCGACCTCCGGAACGATCTGACCCTGGCGGGGAAGGCTGCGGTTGGCGTACCAGATGGCCACCGGGTCGCCCGTCTGTGCGGCGATGGCCCAGGGCACGGCCGGGGCAAAACCACGAAAGATCCGGCCGGGGGCGTGGGGAATCTCCGTCCCGTCATCATGGATGAAGCCGTGCTCCAGCCCCGGGTGCTCGGTATCCGCGTAGAAATAATGCTCCATCGATCGGCCGAAGGAGTTGGCCAGCTCCGGCCAGAGATTGATGCCCAGCCCGCTGCGGAGCAGCTCCAGGGCCAGGCAGTAGTCGGTTTCCTCCCAGATGCCCTGCTCGCCGGAGGTGGGCACGGCCCCGCGTTGTCGGCAGAACTCCACAAAAGGCCCTTGCAGATACTCCCGGCCGGCCTTGATCACGCGGTAAAGCTGGGTGGTCTCGGCCTGCGTCTGGTCGCCGGAGCGATAGCGTAAGATGGCCGCCGCCAGCCCGCACAGTTTCTTGTTGAAATCCAGGTGATTGAGCGGACTGACCGCGGGGCTGAAGGCCTCGGGCACGACCGGAAGGCGCTCAATTATTCGTGTTCGCGAGGGTTCCTCGATGCTCTCCCAGCACCAGTCGAGGGCCACCAGGGCATCGATTTCAAAAAGTCGCCGCCGGGGATCGAGTAACGAGTCCGTGACGTAGCGGGTGTACGCGTCCGCCCGGCCGGGCTCGCCGGTGACCAAGTGCAGAAGCGCGGGGGCGAACAAATCGCCATGACGGGCCTCGCCCTTCATGATCTCGTGAGCGGTGTCCTTGAGGCGCTCCAGCACGTCGCGCTGGACCCCGAAAGAGGCGCGCACGGCTGGTGCGGGGCCGGTGGGCCGGATTCCGCAACGCATGCGGATGGCGGCCACGTCCTCGGGGTTGATCAGCAGGCGCGGATGGGCAAGTGGGACGGAGGTATCCTCGGCACGAACAGGAGCCAGCGTCAACGTCGCGAAGAGAAGAACCTTCGCAAAGTGAGAAGTGAGAAGTGAGAAGTGAGAAAAAAACCTCCAACGGCAGCATCTGTTGCTCGTGCGGCTGTTCATTCCAGTCATCCTCTCACTTTTCATCGTCGCGCGGCGACGACTCACTTCTCACTTCTGATGGCTTGAGCCATCAGCGCCGCCTGGCGGCAGGGAGCCACGTCGTGCACGCGAAGGCATTCGACGCCCGCCAGGGCGCAAACGGCGGCCACGGCGGCGGTGCCCATCAGGCGGCTCTCATCGTCTTTCAAGTTCAGAGCTTCGCGAATGAAGCGCTTGCGCGAGGGGCCGATCAGGATGGGCAGATGCATCCCGCGGAACGCGTCCAACCGTCCCAGGATCTGGAGATTGTGGGCGGTGGTCTTACCGAAGCCGATGCCGGGATCGATGATGATCCGTTCGCGCGGGATGCCGGCGGCCAGCGCGCAGTCCACACGCTCGCGCAGAAACGCGTCGATTTCTCCGATCAAATCCTCATACGTGGGGTTGATCTGCATGTCGGCCGGCGTCCCTTTCATGTGCATCAGGATCACGCCGGCCCGCCGGCGGGCGATCAGGTCGGCCATGGCCGGGTCGTCGCGCAGGGCGGAGATGTCGTTGACGATGACGGCCCCGGCATCCAGGGCGGCCTCGGCCACCTGGGCGGAACGGGTGTCGATGGAAAGGGCTGGTCCGTCGCTGCCGAATCGCCTGGCCAGGGCGGCAATAACCTTCTGCGTCCGGCGGATCTGCTCCTCGGGCGGCACGGGCAGACTGCCAGGACGGGTGGATTCGCCGCCGACGTCGATGGCGTCCGCGCCCTCATCGGCCATGCGGCACCCGGCGTCGATGGCGGCTTCCGGCGAGGCGTGCAGCCCGCCATCGCTGAACGAATCCGGCGTGCAGTTCAGGATGCCGAAAATGAACGGCCCCGAACCGGGCGTCACCGGCCGGCCACGAAGCAAAATGGGGTCTGCCTGGATCATGGGTCGTGAATTATACGCGAAGGCCCTCTCAGGGGTTAGAACGAAGACTGCCGCTGTCTTCTGGCGCTTCGGTCGGAAGTATTGTCTGCAAATTTAAGCAATCGTGTACCGCGGCTCTTGCGCCATGTGGGGGCAACCTGAGACTGTGTGCTATGGCTCTTGATGCCGTGCGGAAACGGCTCCGACGTTCAGCACTGCTCAAAAGCAGTGGCCTGCACGGGATGTCAGCGTGCCCCCGGGCGTGTCTCAGGATCGCACAGGGGGTAAATCGTCAAGCGACGCATGACAGGGCGCCAGCTTCTCGGATTCGGACGGCTTGCTGACAGAGGCCCGGGGGTTTGTTATAGTGTGTTGAGCCGGTTCCTGGACGCTCCGCAAAACGGGCCACGGAGGGCAGGACCGCAAGCGACGGGAGAGAGTAGCCATTGGCTCCTGGCATGAGCTCGGCAAAGCGCGGGCCGGGCTTGACGCGCTGGACTAACCGGAGCTGCATTCAAGCGACACAACATCTTGCCCCCGGTGAGGTTGGGCGAGACATGAGCAAACAAAAACCATGAGCAAGAAGACGACCATTCATCCGAAGTTCTTGCGCGAAGGCGGCACGGATGTTTTCAACGGAAACGAGTTGCTGGTCAAAGGCGCCCTGGAAACCGAGGGCGGCGTTCACCTGCTGACCGGGTACCCGGGCTCGCCGGTGGCCACGTTCTTTGATGTGCTCAACGAGTGCGCGCCCCTGCTGCGCGAGCACGGCATCGAAGGGCGGCTGGCCAACAACGAGGCCCTGTCGGTGGCGGCCCTGAACGGATCGCAGATGGGGCCGCTGCGGGGCATGGCTGTCTTTAAGAGCGTGGGGCTGCACGTGGCCAGCGACGCTTTGGCGTTGGCTAACCTGGCCGGCCCCAATCCCGATGGGGGGGCGGTCGTGGTGGCCGGTGACGACCCCTGGAGCGAGAGCACGCAGGTGCCCGCCGATTCGCGGTTCCTGTTCCGCCACCTGTTCGTGCCCTGCCTGGAGCCCAGTACGCCCCAGGAGGTCAAGGACTTCGTTGACATCGGCTTCAAGCTCTCGCGCGGCAGCGGCCTGTACACGGGCTATATTCTTACCACCACCCTGGCCGAGGGCGGAGGGACGGTGGAGTGCCGGCCCAACCACTACCCGCTGACCAACAGCAACCATCCCATCGACCTGCACACCTACATGCTCAACCTCGAGAAGACCGTCCTGCTGCCGCCGCGGACAGGGCGGAATGAGGTGGAGCTGCCGGAGCGGTACGAACGGCTGTTTCGCGAGATCAACCGGCTGGGGCTCAATCGGTTGATGGACGTGCCGGCGAACGACGAACTCCTGATTGTCACCAGCGGCATGGCTTACCAGTACGTGCACCAGGCGCTCGCGGAAGCGGGGCTGCTGGGCCGGATCCCCATCCTGAAGCTGGACGTGACTTTCCCGCTCGACCGGCGCCAAATCGAGCCGCTGGTGGCTCGCTTTGAGCACCTGGTGGTGGTGGAGGAGCGGCGCTCCTTTATAGAAGAGCAGATCGCCCACATCGCACTGCGTCTGACCCAGGCGGGCCCGGGCCGGGTGGCGAAGATCTGGGGCAAGCAGTTTCCCAAGGGAGTCAGCGGCTTGCCGTCGGCCCTGGGGCTCAATGCCTCGATCGTGGCCGACCGGCTGGGACGCTTCCTGCGGGCCATCGAGTCCCCGCTCGCGAAACAGGCCGCCGCCGGCATTGACGCCCAGCTTCGTCTGATCGCCGATGCCGGGCGACACAGCCTCTCGCTGCCGGCCCGGACGCCGACCTTCTGCCCGGGGTGTCCGCATCGCGACTCCGCCGGCGTGCTGCTGGAAATCCGCAAGCTGTTCGCCGACGAAGGCTACATGCGCAAGCACCACCGCCGTGGGGCCATCGATCTTGTCTTCCATGGCGACACCGGCTGTTACACCATGCTCATGTTCGAGCCCAACAAGCCGCTGATGCACAACTACTCCGGCATGGGCCTGGGCGGCGGGACGGGCAGCGGCATCGACCCCTTCATCCGCAACAAGCAGCTTGTCTTCATGGGCGATTCCACGTTCTTCCACTCCGGGACCATCGCCATCAGCAACGCGATCGCCGGGCGGCAGGACATCACCTTCGTCATCCTGGCCAACGGGACGACGGCCATGACCGGTCATCAGCCGCTGCCGGCCCTGCCCACGGATCTGCTGGACCGGCCCATTCCCGCCCAGGACATCGAGCAGATCGTCCGCGCGGTGACCGGCGGCAACAGCCTGGTGCTGCGGGTCAATCCGGAGGACCGGCCCAACTACAAGCGCATTCTGGAGCAGACCATTCTCGCCGATGGCGTGAAGGTCATCATCGCCGACAAGGAATGCGGCATCACGTACAACCGCCGCCGGCTTCGCGAGGAGCGCAAGGAGCAACGTCGCTACGGCTTCGTGCCCAAGAAAATCTACATGAACATCACCCCGGAGGTGTGCGAGAACTGCCGGGAGTGCACCAACAACACCGGCTGTCCGGGTCTGACCATTGAGCAGACCGACTATGGCCCCAAGATCGGCACGGACCTGTCCTGGTGCGTCAATGACGGGGCCTGCGCCCGGCTCGACGCCTGCCCCTCGTTTGAGCAGGTCATCGTGACCCGCAAGCGTCCGCCCCGGCCGCGCGGGCACAAGATCATGCTCGAAGACATCCCGGAGCCGGCGGTGGCGTTCAACGGCGACGTCTGGCGGGCCTGGATCGCCGGGGTGGGCGGCATGGGCATTGGCACGGTAACAAGCATCCTCGTCCATGCCGGCCGGCACGATGGTTACTACGTCCAGTTCAGCGACAAGAAAGGGCTTGCGATCCGCAACGGCGGGGTCTATTCACAGGTCATCTTCAGCCGCAAGCCCGATCACGTGGGCATGACCGTGCCTTACGGCAAGGCCGATCTGCTGATGGGCATCGACCTGCTGGAGGCGGTGCGGGCCGTGGATGCCAACCAGAATTTCCGCGTGGCCGTGCCCGAGCGCACCGCGGCGGTGGTCAATACCGACCGCACCCCGACGATCCCGATGCTGATGGGACGCGACGACTTCCGCGTGGAAGACCTCGAAGCAGCGCTGCGCAAAGCCACCCGTCCGGATTGCTACTTCTCAGCCCGGATCTCGTCGCTGTGCGAGCGCATCTTCGGCACCAAGCTGTACGCCAACATCACCATGCTGGGGGTGGCCTATCAACGCGGCCTGATCCCGGTCACGCTGGAGGCGCTCAAGGAGGGCATCCGCAACACCATCAAGGCGGACTTCAAGAAGAACTTGCGGGCCTTCGAGGTGGGGCGGAAGCTGGTCAGCCATCCGGAGCTGTTCTGGGACAGCGAGCCGGCCCCGTCGCTGGCCCGGACGGTTCGCGAGAAAACCGCGTATCTCAACATGCGGTTGCTGGGTTCGCGCCGGGCCCTGCGCAATGAGAACCCGCGGGCGGCCGGCAGCCATCGGCTCCCCGATACGGATCTGGGGCGGAAATACAAGAGCCTGGTCTATTCGACGCTGCGCGCCTGCCGTGAGCTGGACCGGGAGACCATGCGGGCGATCGCCATCCGCATTTACGACCTTATCCAGTGGGGCGGCGTGCGCTACGCGAAGCGCTACGTGGAGCGGGTGCGGCGGGTATTCCTGGCCGACCTGGAGCGCCACAACTTCGCGGCCACGCGGGCCGTAGTGTGGAACCTGGCCAAGCTCATGCTCATCAAGGACGAATTCTACGTGGCCTATCTGCTGACCAGCTACGAGAAGCTGCGTCGTGATCGCCAGCGTTATAACGTCAATCCGGCCAACGGCGACCGCATCCGTTACAAGCGAACCTTCCACCCGCGTTTCTTCGGCCGGCAGATCGACATCACCATCCCGCACTGGACGCTGTATATCCTGCGCAAGTTCCGCTTCCTGCGGCGGGTACTGCCCTGGTATCACACGCAGGACCGGCAGTTCCTGCGCTGGTACGAAGGGCTGGTGGACGGGTTCGCCTTCACCGACGACGCCAGCTATGCCCAGTATGTGGAAGCGCTGGAGACGGTGAGAACCGTGACCGGCTACTCGGAAATTCGCTGGCCGAAAATGGAGGCGGCCCGGGCCCGCGCGGAGCAGATTCTCGCGGCGGTGCGGAAGGCCAAGGCCAGCCACGGCCCCAAGCTCACCGTTTGACCTGCGCAACGGGCATGCCGCGCCGCGCGAGAGCGTTAAGTGCTCGCGAGGTGCAACGCGTGGACGCCTGGCGAGCCCGAGCCGGCTTGACCCGACCGTATCAGCGAACTCGTGCCTAAATCGGCAGCGGGACGTGGATCACGGCCAGCGCCGACAGGGCCGCAACCAGGAAGACGTATTGGGCCAGGGCCACGTGGTCCGCCTTTTCCGCCGACTGGCCGCCAAAGGCTCGCGCGCCGGCCACGATCAACAGCAACAACAGCAGGCCCTCACTGGTCAGGAACCACGCTCCCGCCACAACTGCCGCCGCAAGCGCTCGTTGCCCGCGCGAGAGGGCATGAAACCCCCGGGCGCCATCCAGCGAGAAGACGGGCAGCAGGTTGAACAGGTTGATCCAGGCGCCCACGCGGGCAATGGCTGCCCAGCTTGGCCAGCTCATCGCCAGCGACACCGCGTAAGCTCCCGCCGCCGCCCCCAGACCCCACATGGGACCGGCCAGCCCCACCCGTGCGTCTTCGCGCGGCGAGACGATCTGCTGTTTGAGCCGGACCACCGCTCCGACTCCCGGCAGGAACATGGGCGGCGTGGCCTTGATCCCGTAGCGGATCAGCGCGGTCACATGGCCCATCTCGTGGATGTAGATGGAGACGATCAATCCGAGCGCGAATTTCCAGCCCCAGGCCGTCCAATACAGGCCCAGTGACAATATCATGCTGAAGAGCGTGCTTGCCTTGGTCAGACCCAGAAGCAGCAGCTTGCCCTTCGAGAGCGCGGCAGCGACCAGCCACTTGAACTTCCAGAGGAGCAACACAACGCCCACCGCCCCGGCGCCTTTCCATGCGCTGTGCTTTTTATCGCCTGAAGGGGCCGGTCGTGTACCTGATTTGCTCGGCAGGGGCGGGACGCCCGCTTCCACCAGGCGGCTGAGCTTCTCAACCTTCGCCTGGATAACGCCGTATTGCCGCGAATCACGCGGAAGCAGGTCGAGTGCCTGCCTCCACTCGCGCAGCGCACCGGATGTATCGCCCTCCTGCTCGGCTGTCTGGGCCCGGGCCGCCAGGCGCTTGAGTTCCTCGGCGTAAACCAGCCGCTGACACGCTGGGCAACTGAGCAGCCCGGATGCGATCTGAGTGCCACAAGGGCAATGCCGTGCCGGCAATGTGGTTTCACGCATGGGTGGTATCCGCCGATGCCGAGGCGGCCACGGGCGCGTTGGCCGCGGGAACGACTCCATCTCCGATGCGACAGGGCCCGTTGATCTGAAGCGCCGGACGCTTGTTGATCACCCACGCCTCGTAGAGGGCGAAGCCAATGATCAGAAACGTGATCGGGCTCTCGATCCCGACCAGGATGGGAAGCGCGAGGGCGAGCCCCAGCACCAGGGCAAATGCCAGCAGGAAAGCGGCCGGCGAGGGCGCTTCGGTTGATGCGTCATCGGCCTGTGCGGCAGCCGCCGGTTGGCTGGTTGCGCCGGCAAGGGCCGGCGGTGAATCCGCCGGAGCCGATTCAGTCACCTGGTTCGACGTGGCTTGCTCCTGTTTGGCGAATTCCTTGGCCGCGAAGATGAAGTAGGAGCCCGAGATGGCGCTATACGTCAGAGCCACGGCCATAAGCTGGTAAAACCAACCGCCCCTACCCCCGGATCCTCTGCGGACGGCTCCGCCGACCAGCAGGCCCACCACGATGGCCACCAGCCCGATCTCATAGCCGGTGGCGGCCGCCACGCCATAGTAAATAGCCGCTCCAAGCACGCCGGCCACGATCCCGAACACCGTGGCCATGGCAGCCCGCCGCAGGCGCGAGCCGCCGAAGAAGGCCTCGCGCACTTTCGCGTGGCAGGTCGCACAGGTGATCAGCCCATTGATTTCGTAGTACCAATCGGTGATCGCCTGTTGGCAGGACGAGCATACTACGCCGGCGGCTTGCGCATCTTCGAACTCCGCGCGATCAAATTGAAGGTTGTCCCCGGCATCCGGTTCAGAGTTGCTGGTCATGGCTTTTTCCCTCTTTGGGCGCTGGGGCGCCACTTGATGGCGCCATCCCGAAAGCGAAAAGCCCGCCGAGGGCCTTGGCCGGGCGGCGCGAAGGGCCAACAGAGCCCGTATTTTAACCGGACAAGGGCCTGTCTGGAATGATTACAGTGGCTGTTTTAGGCGCTACGGCACGCGTGGAGGCGTTTTGCTGGCCGTGGGTTTAGGCGGTTTGGTCACCGGCGGGGCTACGGCACTGATTGGGAAGTCCCGGCTGAAGCGGTTCAGGATGGGGTCGCAGGCCCGAATGGCCTGTTCGCAGCGAACTGCATCCTCGCGCACGGCCGCATCGCGGGCCGCCTGGGTGTGGACCAGCAACTGTTCGCAATAGGAGTGGAACTGTTCGGGGTCGTGTGACGTGCCGGCATACCCGTTCAGGGTGCGGACGTACTCTGTCCACTCGCTGGCCTCATCCGCGACCTTGGACCACTTGCCTTTCCGCAGCGCCTTGAGCACCTTGTCCTGCTGGGCGATGACCTTCTGAAGCGTGGGGCCGTAGGCGGTCATCGGTTCCGAGGGCTTGGGGCTGCCCACCTCAATGGGCGCCGGTCCCCCGACACGGACGTTCCCGGGGTTGACCATCACACAACCGGAACCTGCGAACAGAATAGACACCAGGGAAAGCCACCATGCGCGCATAGCAATGCCTCCGCTCCGGGGTCGGAGTCTACAAGCGGACATGGTATTTGTCGGAAAAACGGGCCGGTTTTCAGCAGTCGCTCCGCAGACGCCGGCCATCTTGCCGGGCCGAATGCCGGCCGAGGGGGTTACGATTCGCAAGACGTCTGGCAGGGATCGCGGCCCGGACCGGCGGCCATCCAGGGCAGGACTGGGTATTCAAGGTAAGGCTGAAAAACATCCTGCCTGCCGCCGGTTGTTCGGCGACAGGCAGGTACAGTGTTGTGACGCAATATGCAGTCGGATACTACCGGCCTCGCGGCGGGTTGCTCTGCCCCGGCTCCGCATCGGCCTGAGGACGCATGGCGTAGATTTCCACGCGGCGATTGGCCTGCCGGCCCTCGGCGGTGGTATTTTCGGCCACCGGGCGGTACTCGCCCCAGCCTCCGGCGCAGATATTGGTCGAGCCCAGCGCGTCCCTCAGGTAGCGGGTGACCGTCAACGCCCGCTGGGCGCTCAGTTCGTAGTTGTCCTTCCACGCGCTGTAGCGGATGGGCTCGTTGTCCGTGTGGCCGAAGACGTAGACGTCATAGTCCGGGTAGCGGTCGCTGATGACATCGGCAATGCGGTTGAGCGTTTCACGCGCGCCCGGCTTGAGGATGGCTTTGCCCGAGTCAAACAGGAGCGTCCCTTCGATCGAGGTCATGGCTCCGCCCTCGACGGCTTTCCAGTCCGGCGGGGGGGGCGGTTCAGGTGTTTCGGCCAACTGGCGGCGAAGATTATCCAACTCATTCTGAAGCTGGGCCAGCCGGTCCCGGTTGGCGTCGCGGTCGGCTTCCGCCTGACGCAGCGCATCCTCCAGCTCACGGATGCGCTGATCATACGCGCTGGTATCGGGCGGCAACTGTACCGGCGGGGCCGTCTTCTTGCCGCAGCCCGCCAGGCCTGTCGCGATCACCAATGCTGCCAATGCGCTGTACCGTGTCCAACCTGCCATCTGTGTCCTCCTTTGTGCCTTCTATTCGTCCGTGATGGAGCGACGAAGCTTCTCATCAATTCGTTTTTCCCGCTCGGCCAGCTCCTGGGCCAACCGTTGCTGTTCGGCCATATTCTCCCGGGTCTGCCGTGCCCGACGCAATTCCCGCAGCTCGCGCAGTGTGGCGAAAATCTTGATGACGAGCCACCAGCTTGCGATGGACGACACCGCCGTGATCAGCAGCAGCCACAGGACGTTCACGTCCTGGTAATCGCCGAACATCCAGATGTCCGCCTTGTTCTCCTTGTTCATCAAGATGATGAGCAGGATCAGCAAGACGACTGCCACAATCGCGGAGAGCTTAAGATAGACTTTGATGCTTTTGAGAGCAAGCGACATGGTCGCACTCTTTTCAGAGAAAACACCGGTTAGGACGCCGCGGCGCCGGGCCGCAGACCGTCACTCGAACCACCAGCGCAGGTTAAGATACTCCAGGATTCGATCCTGGAACATAACTGCAAGAAAGAAACCCAGCCCCAACCAGGGGCCGTAGGGCAAGGCCTGGCTCTGTCGCCGTAGACGAATGACCACGAGGCCCGCCAGGGCCAGCATGGCCCCCAGGAAGAATCCCAGGAAGGCCACCGGCCAACCCGCCACCGCCCCGGCCGCCGCCAGAATGTGAACGTCACCCATCCCCAGGGCTTCCTTCCCGAACAGCAGGGTGAACAGGATCCGAGCCAGCCAGCCCACGGCCCCGCCGATGATCCAGCCGGCCAGACCCGTCGAGAACCCCAGCGCCGGTCGCCAATCGTCCCACACCCGCCACCCGAGCAACCGCTCCAGGCTTTCCCGGGCTGCCGGCTGGCTCTCCAGCAGCAGCAGGGCCAGCGCGCCCAGGAGAATCGCCGGAGCAATTAACTTCAGCTCCCACAGGGCCATACGCCGCGCATCGGGAGCTTCCGACTCGATGCTCTCCATGATCTGGGTGTCCACCTCGGCCACCGGTCGGCTGGCTGCCAGGGTCAGGCCGACGAACAGCAGCGCGAACCCGCCCAGCACCCGGGCCGTTGGCCCGCTGATGGCCACCGCCCGCCATTGCCAGCTCCCATCCTCCGGGCTGATGCCCGGCAGCTTCAGGTGGAACGTTGTGCCCGGCCAGCAGGCCAGGCTTGCCAGATAGGCGAGGATCAGCCCCACAGGGATAACCAACCAGAGCCATCGCCAACTTCGTTTGACCGGCAGCGACGGCGGCAGGCCGGCTGACGGATATCCGTCTATCGTCATGTCCTCTTCGAGCGACGCGGGGGGCTGACCCCGGAACGCCCACCACATGCCCAGCCCCAGCCCGACGGCGGCGGCCAGGACCACGCCGGCCTGGGTCGCGCCCGGACGAATCCAGCCCTGGCTGCCGGCCGGCGTCCAGAAAATATGGCCCACCACTCCGGCCAGCGATACCAGCCAGGTGACCCGAATGTCCACCATGTAGGCTTCCAGGTCCATGACCGTCAGAGCGATCAGGCCGGCGAGCAGAATCCAGTGGGCGATCAGCATGACGGCATCGACGGGCTCATTCCCTATCCCTATCCGCAGATGGGCCACGAAGAAGACGTCGTAAGCCATCAGGAAGGTCAGGGCGGTGGCCAGTTCCACAATGGGGTATTGCAGCGAAATGGGCACCCCGCACCGCCGGCAACGCCCCCGCAGGACGAGATAGCTGATGACCGGGATGTTGTCGTACCAGGCGATCGTCTGACCGCACGCCGGGCAGAAGGAACGCGCCGGCTTGCGGAGGGACAGCCCCCGTGGCCAGCGGTAGATCACCACGTTGAGAAAGCTGCCAATGCACCCCCCCAGCAGCAACGACACGATGGACCAGTAGAGCGTTCCCAACGAAGTGTTTCCCGGTTTTTGATTAGCTTTCAGCGGTCAGCAATCAGCATTCAGCAATCAGCGGTCAGCCGTCAGCGGGCAACAAGCTGAGTGCTGAAAGTTGATCGCTGAACGCTGAAAGCTTCATTCGTAGCACATTACGCAATGCAGCGGCCACTTCTCAAGCTTTTTTCTACCCGCCAGGCCGGCCAACTCGATCAGGATGGCGATGCCGACGATCTGACCGCCGAGCTTCTCGACGAGGTCGCAGCAGGCCCGCATGGTCCCGCCGGTGGCCAGCAGGTCATCCAGTACGAGCACGCGCTGGCCGGGCTTGATGGCATCGGCATGAATTTCCAGCGTGTCTGTGCCGTACTCCAGCTCGTAGGTGATGCTCAATTTCTTAGCCGGCAGTTTGCCCGGCTTGCGGACGGGCACGAAGCCGGCGGACAGGTTGCGGGCCACGGCTGTGGCAAAGATGAACCCGCGCGACTCGGCCCCGACCACGATATCGATGTGTTGATCGCGGAAGGGTTGAGTCAGGAACTCGACCGCCAGCGACAGTCCGGCCGGGTTGGCCAGCAGGGGGGTGATATCTTTGAAGAGAATGCCCGGCTTGGGAAAGTCGGGAACGTCGCGAATCAGCCGTTGCAGCTCGCGAACGCCGGGAATCACGTTCTGATGAATCATGCTGTTGTGCTCCTGCAAAGCGGCGATGATCTTAGGGCCTTGTGGCCGCTGTCGCAAGATAGACTGTTGTCAGTGGTCAGTTGTCAATAGTCAGTCGTTGGGGCCGTGGTCCTTTTGCACTGCAGCACAAAGTGGGCCATTTTCTGTAGCGGCCAGGCTCCGTACCGGCCGTTTTACGGGTAAAACGGCCGGCGACAGACGGACAACTGACAAGTGGACAAATGGCCCTGCAACTGACCACGAACAACTGACCACTGACCCTTCACGCCACATCAATAAACGCCACCTTCTCCCGGAACCGCCGGCGCAGCTCGGCCTTGAGGGCGGCGTGTTCCGGGTGCAGCAGCGACGGGTCCTTGCGCACGATCCTGGCTGCGTCGTTGCGGGCGTGCATGAGCAGTTCGACGTCCTCGACCAGGTTGGCCACGCGGAACTCCGGCCAGCCGTGCTGACGCGTGCCCAGCAGTTCGCCGGGGCCGCGCATGCGCAGGTCCTCTTCGGCAATGCGGAAGCCGTCGGTGGTCTCGCAGAGCACCGTGAGCCGCCGGTTGGCCAGCTCGGAATTGCTGTCGGTCAGGAGCAGGCAAATGGAGGGCTTGGACCCGCGCCCCACGCGTCCGCGAAGCTGATGCAGGGCAGCCAGTCCGTATCGTTCGGCATGCTGGATGACCATGACCGTCGCATTGGGTACGTCCACGCCGACCTCGATCACCGTGGTGGAAACCAGCACATCGAGGTGGCCGGAGGCGAACTGGCGCATCACCGCCTGCTTGTCGGCCTTCTTCATCCGCCCGTGCAGCAGGCCCACCCGCGCACCTGGCAGCAAATCCCGGGACACCCGGTCCACCTCCGCGGTCGCGGCCTTCAGATCGAGGGAGTCGGATTCCTCCACCAGCGGGTAGACGACGTAGGCCTGTTCGCCCGCGGCGATCCGTTGCCGGACTTCCTGCCAGGCTTGCCGCTCCTGCGGTGGACGGATCACGCGCGTCACGATCGGCTGACGTCCCGGTGGCAACTGATCGATGGTCGAGACGTCCAGGTCGCCGAACACGGTCATCGACAGCGTCCGCGGAATGGGCGTGGCGGTCATCACCAGGTAATGCGGCACACTGATCGGCGGGAGAGCAGACCGTGCAGCCCCCGCGCCGGTCCGAGCCTTGTCTCCTTGTCCCCTTGTCTCCTTGTCGCTTTGTCCCAGGGGCCTCCTGCCCGCTTCCACCCCTCTCCTGTCCACGCAGCCGGCTGGCGTTTCCTTGCTCTTGCCCCGCAGCGCGGCCCGTTGCGACACGCCGAACTTGTGCTGCTCATCCACGATGACCAGTCCCAGCGAGTAAAACCGCACGCGCGATTCCAGCAAAGCCTGGGTACCCACGATGAGATCCATACGGCCGGCGGCGATCTCGCGCAGGGCTTTGCGGCGCTGGGCTTCGGGGGTGTTGCCGGTCAGCAGGCAGCGGTTCACCCGGCTACCGGCCAGGTATTTCTCGACGTTGGCATAGTGCTGGGCGGCCAGCACCGCGGTGGGAGCGAGGATCGCGCACTGCTGGCGGTTGGCGATGGCTACCAACGCGGCGTACAGGGCCACCACCGTCTTGCCGCTGCCCACGTCTCCCTGGAGCAGCCGGGTCATCGGTCGCTCGCGGGCCAGATCGGCGGAGATTTCGGCGATCACCTTGTCCTGGGCCCGGGTGAGGGGAAAAGGAAAGCGCCGACGGATGCGCGAGTCGATCTCCGGCGTGGTGGGCAATACCGGGGCTCGGGCACGCAGCCGCGACCAGCGTCGCTGGAGCGAGATGGCCAGTTGCATCTGGAAGAGCTCTTCGTAAGCCAGGCGTCGCCGGGCCGGGGCCACCTCTTCCAGCGAAGCGGGCTGGTGCATGGCCTTGATGGCTTCCGCACGCCCGGACAGGCGATGGGCCTGGCGAAGCGTCTCCGGCAGCGTTTCGCGGATGGCCGGCAGGGCCTCCGCCAGAGCGGTCTCCACCAGCCGCGAAATCTGGGCGGAGTTCAGGTTCAGAACCGCGTGGTAGACCGGCACCACGCGGGTGTAGTTCCACCCTTCCGGCCCCGCGTCGGGATCGAGCCATTCAATTCGCGGATTCACCATCTGGGCGGTGTCGTGGTGTACGCCCACCTGCCCGTATAGCCGCACCACCTGGCCCCGGGCCAGCCGTTCACCCAGGTACGGAGCATTGAACCATGTCGCCTTGAGCTTGCCGCTGCCGTCCACCACGGTGGCGGTGACCATCGGTTTGTAGTATCCCCCCCGGTTGCTCACCTGCTCGATCATGCCCAGCACCGTGGCCGGCTCGTCAAGGATCAGCGTGTCTATCGGCTGGGGTCGGCCCTGGTCCTCATAGCGGAAGGGGAAAAACTCGATCAGGTCGCCAACGGTGTGAATGCCCAGGTTGGCCAGCAGCCGGGCCCGAGCCGGACCGACGCCGCGAAGATACTGAACAGGCTTGTCCAGGGGGCCGGCGGGAGGGGCATTCTGGGCTCCCCCCTGGGCGCCCGGCTTGGGGCTGGGGTTAGGCCTGGGTGTGGCACCGGCGTTTTGCCGGTGCAGGGGGGCACGGGCCTCTCGCCCGCCTTGCCGGGCGCCGGGAGCCGGCCGCGGATGCGGGCCCGCGGGTTGGTCTGGCCCGCTGGTGTTCTGTGCGGATGTCTGGTCCGGCCGCATCCCGCGCACCGTGGAACCTCCACGTAGTGAGTCTGGCCCCCGGCTCTCAGCAGAGACGGCCGGCGGTTTGGTCACCGCCGGCCGTTCATATACTTGGCCCAAGGCCCGTAACACCGCTCTACGCCGTGCCCGGGCCAGCCGTTTTCTTTCCGACAGGCGCCCCAGCCGGCGTCCCACCCGGCGCTTTATTTGGGCGGAATGGTTAGCTTCATGCCCGGATAGATCTTCTCCGGGTTGCCCTTGAGCGTGCGACGGTTGGCCTCGTAAATCTTGCGCCACTGTCGGGTCGTACCGTAAAACCGTTGCGAGATCTTCTGGAGCGTATCCCCCTTCCGAACAGTGTAGGTCTGGCCCGTCTTCTTGGCCGTCGAAGCGTAATTATTGCGCGGCGCCGGCCGGACCGTGGTTCTGCGGGTGCTGCGCTGCTCGACAACCGGTTCCTCCTCCTCGGGCGGGATGGGGATGGTTTCCTCCGCCGGTGGGGGCATGTAAACGTCCGAGGGCGGCGCTGCCGTCACCGGCGCGGGGGCCGGGGCGGGCGCCATGGTTTCCGCCGGATACGTCGGCGTCTCCGTCACCGGCGGGGGCGGCGGAGCCGTTTCGAAAGTCTGGGCCTTCTTACCTTCGCATCCTGCGATGAGGCCTGCCAACAGGCCCATGCCGATTGCACAAACAAACGTGGATCTCATGACCGAACCTCCTGTGCAGCCAGATCTCCCGATACGCGCGGGAAATGACGAGCTGCGATCATAACCCGGACGGTTTTCAAGTCAACCGGAATCAGAGGGGCATTTCCCCCGTCACGACCGATCCGGCGAGGAGGTGGTGGAACGGTGGAACCGGGAAGGACGCTAGCAGACGACTTTGCTCTTGCCCACACCGGGCCCGGGCGGCGGGGTGGCGGCACGGATCTCGCGGCGCAGCTTGACCAGCTCCCAAAAGGCCTTGGTAATCACCCGCAGGCGGCCCCCGGTCGGCGAACCGGCCAGACGCGGGTAATGATGCACTCCCACCTGCCCGATTCGATAACCCAGCCCCGCGGCTTTGCCCAACAGCTCGGCGTCGATCAGGGCCCCTTCCGAACGCAGCTCGATCTGCTCCAGCAGCCGCCGCGGCAGCAGCTTGAAGGCACAATCCACATCGCGCAAGCGCAGTCCCAGAATCAGGTTGCAGAGCCAGGTCCATGCCCGGCCGTTGAATCGGCGGACCCACGAATCCTTACGGTCCAGGCGGTAGGCGCTGACCAGGTCGAAATGGTTCAGCGCCGGCAGCAGTTTGAAAATCTCCCGGCAGTCGAACTGGCCGTCGCCATCGGTATAGAAAACCCATTCCTTGCGGGTGGCGGCAAACCCGGCCCGCAGGGCCCCCCCGTAGCCGCGATTGACCGGATTGTGCACTACCCGCACTTCGGGGTGCTCGGCGGCCAGCCGTTCGGCGATCGTGCCGGTCTGGTCGGTGCTGCCGTCGTTGACGATGATGAGTTCAAAATCGTCGCAGAACGCGCGGAGGGCGTCCAATGCGGCCAGCGTGGTGCGCTCCACGTTGGCCTCCTCGTTGTAACACGGCATGAACACCGAGAGGCTGATATTTCGCATGCGGGAGCGTATCATGCCCGCAAGCGGCGAAAGAGGCAAATCGCCGGCAAGCTTTCCAGGAGACCGACCATGCGGAACCAGATCAATCGACGTAACCTGCTTCAACTGGCCGGTGCCGGCCTGGCTACGGCGGCCGTAGCGCGTCCGGCCCGGGCCGACGCTTCCGGGCGGATCCGCTGCGCCCTGCTAGGGGCCGGCGGTCGGGGAACGTCGTTTCTACCTGTTCTGGCCGGGTTCCAGGATGTGGACATCACGGCCATTTGCGACGTGAAGGAGGCCCACCTGACACGGGCCCAGGGGATCGTAGAGAAGGCGGGCCGCCCCAGGCCGGTCGGGTTCGGCGAGAAGGGGCCGGATGATTACAAGCGGATGCTGGAGAGCAAAGATCTCGACGCGGTCATCATCGCCACGCCCATGCAGGACCACGCCCGTATGTCCATCGACGCTCTCAACGCGGGTAAGGCCGTGCTCAGCGAGGTGGCCGCGGCCATGACCATGGACGAGTGCTGGGGGCTGGTCCGCGCGGTGGAGCGCACCGGCAAGCTGTACATGCTGGCCGAGAACGTCTGCTACTACCGCGACGTGCTGGCCATCCTGAACATGGTCAAGGCCGGTCTGTTCGGCGGGCTGACCTACGCCGAGTGCGGCTACGTGCACGACTGCCGCTTCATCGACTTCAACCCCGACGGCTCGCTCACCTGGCGCGGCGAACTGGCCCGCGACCACATCGGGAATCTCTACCCCACGCACCCCATCGGCCCGGTGGCGCAGTGGATGGACATCAACCGCTCGGATCGTTTCGTGAGCCTGGTGTCCATGACCAGCCGCTCAACCGGCATGGCTCGTTGGGCGGCCAAGAAGTTCGGCCCGGACAGCCCGCAGGCCAAGGCCACGTACAAAAAGGGGGACACCACCAGCACGCTGATCCAGACCGCCAAAGGCGCTGTGATCCACCTGCGTTACGACACGGCCTCTCCGCACCCGCTGCATACGACCACGCCTTTCCAGCTTCAGGGTGATGCAGGGGCGTACAACTCGAGCACGAACGAAATCTGGTTTGAGAGCCGAAGCGAGTGGGAGCGCTGGGAGCCGTTCAGCAAATACGCGGCTGAGTTCGATCATCCGCTGTGGAAGAAGTGGGAAAAAGAGGCATCCAGGACCAGCCACGGCGGCGCGGACTTCTTCGTCTTGAGAGAGTTCTTCGACGCCCTGCGTTCCGGCGGCAAGTCGCCCATCGACGTCTACGACGCGGTGACCTGGAGCTGCATCATTCCGCTGTCGGCGGAGTCGATCCGAAAGGGCAATGCGCCCGTGGCGATTCCGGATTTCAAGCGGAAGGCGTGAGCAGAGGCTTTGGAGTCTTTGGCTGACAAAAAGCCGAGGTCAGCAGACGTTTGGTCGGTTTTGCTCCTTTTTGGCTGACTCACTATCATTTATTGGTGGTGCGTTCAGGTTCTGACGGAGGACATCCAATGACCCTGCAGATTGAGCTGTCCCCAGAAATCGAGGCCCGGCTCCGTGAGCAGGCGGCGGCGGTGGGGAAAGATCCTGCGGCCTTCGCCCGTGAAGCTGTCGAGGAGAAGCTGGCTGCAAGTGCCCGGCCCGCGGCCGATTCGTCGAAGCTCTCCAATAAACAGCGGGCAGCGAAGTGGCTTGCCTGGGTCGACAGCCACCGCCCTGTGGGGCACTTTGTAGATGACAGCCGCGAAAGCATCTACGAGGGGCGAGGCGAGTGAGTACGCTCCTCGATACAAACATTCTGACCCGGTCCGCTCAATCTGGACATCCACAGCAGTTGCCCGCCCGAAACGCGGTCAAGCAGCTCTTTGATCGCGGTGAGCAGATCTGTATTGTGCCTCAGAACCTCTACGAGTTCTGGGCCGTGGCTACTCGCTCCCCGGCCGAAAACGGCCTGGGAATGAGCATGGTCGAAGCCGAATCCGAACTCGCTCGTGTGAAGGAGGTATTCACTTTACTGGGCGATGAGGAAGGAATTCTGCAGGAATGGGAGCGGCTCGTGATTGCGCACCAGGTGAGGGGCAAGACCAGTCACGATGCTCGGCTTGTCGCTGCCATGCACAGGCACGGTTTGACCCACCTGCTCACGTTCAACGCCAGCCACTTCAACCGATTTCCGGGCATAACTGTTGTGACGCCGGAGGAAGTGCTGCAAGCCGGTTCCTGAGCCTTGCCAAGGGCGTGGCATCTCTCTACCCTTAATCTGGGTTCTTTTTGGATTCTACCAAGGGATCCAAATAGGGGAATCGGAGCTTTTCAGGCTGCGCATTGCAGAAAGAAGAACAAAGTGGACAACGCTCGCTACATCCGCATCCGGGGCGCCCGCCAGCACAATCTCAAGAATGTTTCCCTGGACATTCCCCGCGACAAGCTCGTCGTGATGACCGGCCTGAGCGGTTCGGGCAAAAGCTCACTGGCCTTTGACACCATCCACGCCGAGGGCCAGCGCAAGTACATCGAGACCCTCTCGGCCTACGCCCGCCAGTTCCTCGAACAGCTCCAGAAGCCGGACGTCGATCATATCGAGGGTCTGCCGCCCACCATCGCCATCGAACAGCGCAGCGGCTCCGGCGGGCCCCGCTCCACCGTGGCCACCACCACCGAGATCTACGACTATCTCCGCCTGCTCTTCGCCCGCGTCGGCGAGCCGCACTGCTGGGTTTGCGGCCGGCGGATCGACCGCCAGACGGTCGCCCAGATCGTGGATGCCGTGCTCGCCCTGCCGGCCAACACCCGCATCATGGTGCTGGCCCCGATAGTCCGCGGTCAGAAGGGCGAACACCAGGAGACCTTCAGGCAGGTTCAGCGCGAAGGTTTCGTGCGCGTCCGCGTGGATGGCCAGCTTTACGACGTGAAGCTCGCCCCCAAGCTGACCCGAACCCGCAAACACAACATCGACGTGGTCGTGGATCGCCTCGTGGTCCGCCCGGGAGTGGCCACCCGTCTGGCCGACAGCGTCAATCTCGCCCTGGGCCTGGCCGACGATACGGTTATCATCGCCTCTGAAACCGCGTCCGGCGAGTGGCAGGATACCCTGTTCAGCGCCCGCTATGCCTGCCCGCTGCACCCGGAAGCCAACCTGCCGGAGCTCTCCCCGCGGCTGTTCAGCTTCAACGCGCCGCATGGGGCTTGCCCGACCTGTGATGGCCTGGGCCACATCCTCGAGTTCGATCCTGGCCTGGTCGTGCCCGACGAGACCCGCTCGCTGGCCCAGGGCGCGGTGGCCGCCTGGCGCCAGGCGGGCAAACGGCTCAACGTGTTCTACAAGAAGCTCATCGACGAGTTTTGTGAGGAGTTCAAAGTCTCCCCGGACGTGCCCTGGGAGAATCTGCCGGCCGAGCTGCGCGACATCCTGCTGCACGGAACAAACCGGGACACGGAGGCCAAGTACGGCGCAAAGTTCGAGGGCATCCTGCCCAACCTGAAGCGACGCTGGGAGAACAGCGACAGCGAGGCGCTCAAGAGCCGTCTGTTGTCGTTCATGAGCGAGCGCCCCTGCGAGACCTGCGGCGGGGCCCGGCTGCGCAAAGAGGCGCTCGCCGTGCGCATCGCCGGCCATAACATCCACGACGTGACCCGCAAGAGCATCGAGGCGGCCTATGCCTTTCTCAGCGCGCTGGTGCCTCACGAGCCCGAAGCGCAAGCGAGGGAACAGAGCCCTGAGCGCCAGCGAGGGGGCGACGGGTCAGGGGAGGGACAAGGAGACAAGGAGACAAGGGGACAAGGGGACAAGGGTTCAGGGTTCGGGGGTCAGGGTTCAGGAAGGGGGGACGCGGGGGATTCGTCGGGGAATGCCGGGCTCCCGTGTGGCACCGGTGTCTCGCCGGTGCAGGACGATCAGATGCCCGCCCCGCTTACCGGCGAGCGGGCCATCATCGCCGAACAAATCCTGAGCGAGATCGTCCGGCGGCTGAAGTTCATGGTGGATGTGGGCGTCGGCTATCTCAGTCTCGACCGCGCCTCGGCCACCCTCTCCGGCGGCGAAGCCCAGCGCATCCGCCTGGCCACCCAGGTGGGCAGCGGCCTGGTGGGCGTGGCCTACGTTCTCGACGAGCCGACCATCGGCCTGCACCAGCGCGACAACGATCAGTTGATCCGCACGCTGCGCAGGATGGCCGACGCCGGCAATACCGTGCTGGTGGTCGAACACGACGAGGACATGATCCGCGCCGCCGACCATCTCATCGACATCGGCCCCGGCGCGGGGGCGAACGGCGGGCGGATCATCACCCAGGGTCCGCTGCCGGAGGTGCTCAGGAATCCGGACTCGATCACGGCCCAGTACCTCACCGGCGCCAAGGGCGTGCCCCTGCCGGAGAAGCGCCGCAAGGTGGTGCCGGCACAATCCGTGGAAGTGCTGGGCGCGGCTGAAAACAATCTCAAGAACATCGACGTGCGCATCCCCCTCGGTTGCTTCGTCTGCGTGACCGGCGTCTCCGGCAGCGGCAAGAGCACACTGGTCAACGAGGTCTTCCTCAAGGCCATCCGCCGGCGGCTGTATAACTCGCGCGAGAAGCCCGGCAAGCACCGCCAGCTTCTCGGCGCCGGTCGGGTGGACAAGGTGGTCGAGATCGACCAGTCGCCTATTGGCCGGACGCCGCGCAGCAATCCCTGCACGTACACGGGCGCTTTCGACCTGATCCGCGAGGTGTTTGCTAAAACCCGCGAAGCCAAGCTGCGCGGCTACACGCCGAGCCGCTTCTCCTTCAACGTGAAGGGCGGCCGGTGTGAGGCCTGCCAGGGCCAGGGCACGAAGAAGATCGAGATGCACTTTCTGCCCGACGTGTACGTGGATTGCGACGTCTGCAAGGGCACGCGCTACAACCGCGAGACGCTGGAGGTCCGCTACCGGGGCAAGAACATCGCCGACGTGCTCAACATGCGCGTCGAGGAGGCCATCCCCTTCTTCGACGCCTTCAGCAATGTCAAGCAGATCCTGCTGGCGCTGGATGACGTCGGCCTGTCCTACATCACGCTGGGCCAGGCCTCCACCACGCTCTCCGGCGGCGAGGCCCAGCGGGTCAAGCTGGCCGCCGAACTGGCCAAGACTCCCAGCGGCCATACCCTCTACGTGCTGGACGAACCCACCACCGGCCTGCACTTCGCCGACGTGGCCAACCTGCTGCGCGTGCTCAACCGGCTGGCCGACAAGGGCCACACTATCCTGGTCATCGAGCACAATCTTGAAGTCATCAAGATGGCTGACTGGATCATCGACCTGGGTCCCGAAGGCGGCGAGCGCGGCGGCGAGATCGTGGCGGTCGGCCGGCCGGAGGACATCGTCGAGAACCCGCGCAGCTACACCGGCCAGTTCCTGAAACCACGGCTGGCGTCCACTTCAACGGCGAAGTGAACCCGTAGCGGCCGGGCTCTGTACCGGCCGTTTTCCGGACAAGACACCCACCTCCCGTTCGGGTTCAGGATGGCGGGCAAGATGCCCGTCCCCCATGCACCGGCGAGTAGCACTTGCCGAGTATTCCCAAAGTGGTTATGAAACAGTGAGGCCGTAATTCATGTAGTTTATAAGCTGGGTATTGGGAGAAAATCGATGGAATCACAGCAGCAGCAAAACGAGGCGCCGAATCAGGGGCGACGATTCAACAAGGCGTTCCAGATCTACAAGCCACGCAGGGAAGGGGGTGGCTGTGCCTCGGGCTGGGAACTCAATGCCGACAAGGAGGCCGTTTTTCTGGATGTGGCCGCTCAGATTGGGCAGATGGAAGGTGAGACCAACGCCCGATTCGACTGGGCCAACAAGCTGACCATGAAACTCGGCGTCACCGACATCGGCGAACTCCTTGCCGTCCTGGAACGCCGTCAGAAGGGCATCGGCCCCTCGAAAGATGGCCGACACCGGGGGTTGTTCCACAAAACCGCCGCCGGTACCACGACGCTCATTTTCGAGGAGTCCCTGCAGCAGCCCGGCTGGCACCTCAGAATCGGTGTCCAGAAAGCCGGTGGGGAGGTCCAGAATCTTTCCCACTCGATCAGCCCCGGCGAGGGGGCCACGCTGCTGGTCCTGCTCAGGCTGGCGATCGAACGAATCTACCGCTGGTAGATGCCTTTCTGCACCCTCTGGGATGACAGGCTTTCCCGCACCGTCTGACAGGGGAACAATGGAGAGGGGCGGACAGCGTCGGCGACGGAGAGGGGGCAACGTGGGCAACGCAGGCGAATCCAAATGCGGGAGCTGAAACCATGCGGCGACGCGAACTGCTCAGGCGCGCGGCCGGACTGGCCGCCTGGTCGGGGTTCTGGACGGCGCAGGCACGCGCGGAAGAGAAGGGCGGTCAGCCTGGCTCAACGGAGGAGAGCGGGAGGCCGGAGCCGCCGGGCAGCGCCGCCAACCTGAAGGAGACCCGCAAGGGCGACATGCTCTACCGCACGTTGGGCAAGACCGGTGAGCAGGTCTCCGCCCTGGGCCTGGGCGGCTACCACCTCGGCACGCTCAAGGACGAGTCATCCGCGATCCGCTTCATCCGCACCGCGATCGATCGCGGCATCACCTTCATGGACAACTGCTGGGATTACCACGAGGGCAAGAGCGAAGTCTGGATGGGCAAGGCCCTGCGCGACGGCTACCGCGAGAAGGTCTTTCTCATGACCAAGTTGGATGGCCGGACCCGGGAAGCCGCCGCCCGGCAGATCGACGAATCGCTCCGGCGGCTTCAGACCGACCGCATCGACCTCATGCAGATCCACGAGATCATCCGCTTCGAGGATCCCGACCGCTGTTTCGCCGAGGGCGGCGCCATCGAGGCCATCGAGGCCGCGAAAAAGGCCGGCAAGATCCGCTACGTGGGCTTCACCGGCCACAAAGACCCCATCGCCCACAACCGCATGCTGGACATGGCCGCCCGGCACAAGTACCACTTCGACACCTGCCAGATGCCGATCAACGTCCTCGACGCCACCTTCCGCAGCTTCGCCCACGATAACCTGCCGCGCATGCTCCGGGAGGGCATCGCCATTCTGGGCATGAAGTCGACGGCCAGCGGGGCGATTATCCGCAATCAGATTGCCACGCCGCGCGAGTGCCTCTCGTACGCGCTCACCCTGCCGACCTCGGTGGTCATCAGCGGGATGGACAGCATGGAGGTGCTCGAACAAAACCTCGAGATCGTCAGGAACTTCAAGCCGCTCGGCGGCGAGGAAATGCGCGCCCTGCTGGCCCGTGTCGCTCCTCACGCCCGCATGGGCAAGTTCGAACGCTTCAAGACCACCGCCGATTTCGATGGCACCGCGCGGTATCCGCAGTGGCTGGGATGAATGCGCGATCGGTATTTCGGGTCCGTGGTCAGTAGTCAGTGGTCAGTTGTTGTGTCAGTTGTCCTTTTGTCAGTTGTTTACGGCGGCAACGGGCAGCTTTTCGCGTCTTCTCCTTTGCGGAGACTCTTGCCCGCGAACCGTGCTTATTCGGGCTTGCCCTGCTGGCTCCAGGTTGGGATCGAAACCTTGAACTCGACCGGCCTCCGCGTGGCCGGATGGCTCTTTAGACCCGGGTCAGGAAGATGGGCGTGCCGGGTTCGACCTTGTAGCTGGGCCGGAAGCGTTCGACGTTGTACATGTTGGCCACGTCCACCGTGCGCGGCCCCAGCTCGGGGTCGGGGATGTCGGTATCCGTGTAGCAGCCGTTGCGAATGGCCATCATGCGGCCCGGGCCGTTGGCCAGGATGCACTCGACGGCCATGTTCGCGAATGTGGTGGCCACCATGCGGTCGAGAATCGCCGGCTCGCCGCTGCGCAGGTCGTAGGTCAGGTCGGAGACGATGCATTCTTCGCCGGAGATTTGTTTGACCGCTTCCGCAAAGGCCTCGGCGACGCTCACCTTCTTGCGATGGCCGTAAGCGTCCGGCTCGCCGTATTCCTGGAGCTGATAACCTTTCCAGGTCGCGCCCTCCGAGAGGATGATGAGCGCATACCGGCTGGGGTTGCTGCGTTTGTCGGCCACCAGCAGGTCGATCACCTTGTGCACATCGAACTCCACTTCGGGGATGCAGCAGCGGGCCGAGGTCACGTAGGCCGTGTACAGAGCGGTGAAGCCGGCATCCCGGCCGAAGATGCGGAAGACGCCGATGCGTTCGTGTGAGCCGATGGTGGTGCGCTGGCGGGTGATAGCGTCCGAGGCCCGGGTCAGGGCGGTGGAGAAACCGATGCAGTACTCGGTGTTGCGCACGTCGTTGTCCATGGTCTTGGGGACGGCCACCACGGGGAAGCCCTGCCGGTTGAGTTCCGCCGCGTAGCTCAGCGTGTCGTCGCCGCCGATGGCGACCAACCAGTCCAGTTTGAGCCGCTCGATGTTCTCCAAAACCAGGGGGGTGAGGTCAAAGAGCCCGTCGCCCAACTCTTTGGCTCTCTTGAGCCGGGCTTGGACATGGTCGGGCAGCCGGTCCGCCTTCATCTTGGAAGGCTTGGTCCGCGAGGTGTGCAGAAAGGTTCCGCCGTAGCGGTCGATGGAGCGCGTGTTGATGCGGTCCAGTGGAAGGACATAGTCCGGGTCCATCTCCGCGGAGATGTCCATGTGGGTGAGCGCTTCCCATCCGCGCCGCAGACCGATGACCTCATACCCGGGCTGCGCCGAGGCTGAGTATACCACCGACTTGATCACCGAGTTCAAACCCGGGACGTCTCCCCCGCCGGTGAGAATACCGATCCGCTTGTTAGACATAAGTGACTCTCCTGCTGGCACCTGCATGCGCCTGGCGCGTCGTCGGCCCTCGCCTCGCCGGCGACTCGTCTTTCCATAGGTTTAGTCCTTTGTCTTTGATCTTTCTATCGCTTCTTTCCCGTGGCCATGCCCGATCGCCGACCGTCCCTTAATCCCTCGGCCGCAGCAGCGACGAGGACAACTCGGCCGGCATGCCCCCGGCCAGTTTCTCGCGCAGGCGGTGCGCCACCGTGAGCGGAACGAACCGGGTCAGCCGCTTGGGATCCAGGCAGCCCAGCTCCACGATCTGTTTAATGTACGTGCTGGACGTCAGGGCGAATTGGTCCCGGGTCAACAGAAACACGGTCTCCACCTCTCCGATGACCATGTTGATGTTGGCCTGTTCAAGTTCGTAGTGCAGGTCTACGTTGTCGCGGATGCCGCGGATGAGCACTTTGGCCTGGATCGCTTTGACGAAATCCGCGGTCAGGCCTTCGTAAGCCTCCACCCGGACGCCTTCGGTGCCCTCCAGCAGCTCCTGAATCATCTCGACGCGTTCCCGGGTGCTGAACAGGGGCTGCTTGGCCGGATTGTTGCCTACCGCCACAATCAGCTCATCTACCAGAACGGCGGCCCGCTTGATGATGTCCAGGTGTCCGTTGGTGATCGGATCGAACATGCCTGGAAACACCGCGCGAATCGGCTTTCTAATCGCCATTACGTCACTGCCTGTGTTGATGAGCCTTGATCACCGGCCGCGAGTGGCCGGGCATTTCCTCGATTCTAAGGCTGTCCCGTGGGGCCAAGCAAGGCGGATTGCCGTTCGGGGTGGCTTTAAGCAATGACCCGGGCAGGAGGTAGACCATGACTCACACAGGAGCCATCGAAGAAGGCAAAAGAGCCAGACTGGAAGGCTCCCGTCTGCCGGAGGGGGGCATCCGTAGGCATCGAGGTTATCGCCGGGAAAGGCCGGAGGGCCGGCCTGGGAAACGTTCCCCCGGCGCATGGGTGAAAAATGGGAAGGACCATCGGGGGTAAAACGACCCCTTGGCGCGGGCCGAACTTGATACTAAGATACAGCCGAGCATGAACTTCGGAACCCGCTCCATCCCGACCTTTCGGCCCCATGACGGCCTAGTCGCCGCCAGCGGCATCATTATCGCCATTATTATCGGCATCACCGGGTAGGGCGGCAGGCTCACGATGTGGAGAATGCAGGCCCTGCCCCAGACGGCGGGGCCTTTTTTGTTATCCAGCAAGGTGATTCAAATGGCAACGGCCCGACCACGCATTGAACTTTATGACACCACCCTCCGCGACGGCACGCAGGCCCAGAACGTCAGTCTGAGCCTCAAGGACAAGCTGCTGATCGCGGCCAAGCTCGATGAAATCGGGGTGGACTATATCGAGGGCGGCTACCCGCTCAGCAATGCCAAGGACGCCGCCTTTTTCGAGCACGTCCGGCAGCTCAAGCTCCGGCATGCCCGCCCGGTCGCCTTTGGGATGACCCGCCGCAAGGGCTGCCGTCCCGACCAGGACGAGGGCATGAAGGCCCTGATCGAGGCCCGCACGCCGGTGGTCACCATCGTCGGCAAGACCTGGGACCTGCACGTCCGCGAGGTGCTGAGCGTGAGCCTGGATGAGAACCTCGCGATGATCGCCGACTCCGTGCGCTACTGTGCCAGGCAGGGTCGCGAGGTCATTTACGACGCCGAGCACTTTTTCGACGGCTACGCGGCCAACCCGGAGTACGCCCTCAAGACGCTGCTGGCTGCCCAGGAAGCCGGCGCCAAGTGCCTGTGCCTCTGCGATACCAACGGCGGGTCCCTGCCGGAGCGCATCGCGGAGTTCATCACCGCGATCCGTCCCCACGTCGCGGTGAAGATCGGCATCCATACGCACAACGACAGCGGGCTGGCCGTGGCCAATGCCTTGGCCGCCGTCCGCGTTGGGGCTACCCATGTTCAGGGTACCATCAACGGCATCGGCGAGCGGTGCGGCAACATGGATCTGATCGCCGCGGCCGCCAATCTGGCTCTCAAGCTGGACAAGGAGGTGCTGATTCCGGGTGGGCTCAAGCAGCTCACGGAGGTAAGCCGCTACGTCTACGAGGTTGCCAATCTCGTGCCCGTGGACGGCCAGCCCTACGTCGGGCAGGCCGCCTTCGCCCACAAGGGCGGCATGCACGTGCACGCCGTTCGGCGGGTGGCCCGCAGCTATGAGCATGTGGCCCCCGACAGCGTGGGCAATTCCCGGCGTATCCTCATCAGCGAGCTCAGCGGGGCCAGCGGCGTGGCCGAGAAGATCGGCCGCAAGCTCGATATCGAAGACAAGGCCATCCAGCGCCGCCTGCTCAAGCGGCTTCAGGAACGCGAGGAACAGGGTTACGTGTATGAGTCGGCCGAGGCCAGTTTCGAGCTGCTCTGCCGGCGGGAGCTGGGCCTCTACGAACCTTTCTGGAAACTGGAGCACTGGCGGGCGGCGGCCCTGCGCGACGCCAACAACGGCGAGCCCAATACCGAGGTCATTATCAAGCTTCAGGTCAAAGGCCAGATCGAGCACCAGGTCTCCGACGGCCACGGCCCGGTGGACGCCATGGCCCACGCCCTGGTCCGGGCGCTGAGGTCTCATTATCCGGCCGTCGAGCGGATCCGACTCATCGATTACAAGGTTCGCGTGATCAACCCCCACGCCGCAACCGCCGCCCGCGTGCGCGTCTCCATCGAGTTCCTCGACGAAGACACGCACGAAATCTTTAGCACCGTCGGGGTTAACGAGAACATCATCGAGGCTTCCTGGAACGCCCTGGTTGACGGGGTGGAATACAAGCTGGTGAACGATCTGGAGAGGGGGCAGAGTAAGCGGAGGAAGCAGAGGGAGAATTGAACCGCAGAGACGCAGAGATGTAATCGTTTTGAGAAGAAAGAGATAAATAGTGTGTCTCTGCGTCTCGGCGTCTCCACGGTTATACTGCTCCGTTCCGATCAGGCAGACGGAATTGAACCGCCAAGACGCAAAGACGCCAAGATGCAATCTTTTCTGTGGAACAAGCTCATCAGAGCTTGTTCTCTTGAGCAGTCTCGGTTGCCGAACGGAGACCTTCGAGCAGGGTGTCTGTTCCGCTCCCAACAACTGACAAAAGGAGCACTGACCCAACAATTGACAACTGACTACTGACATCATACCCAAGCATCTTGGGTTGCGAGTGCAGCCCGCTCTGCGTCTCAGCGTCTCTGCGGTTCAATCTCTCTGCCTCCTCTGCGCCCTCCGCTCCCTCACCTCCTCATGATCTCCCCCAACTCCTCACACCGTATCAACCGGGCCGCGCCAATGAATGAGATTCCGCCGGTAACCACTAGGGTTGGGACCGCCAGCACTGCCGGGGCAGCGCCGAGAGCGTGTTCTACGGCGGCGACCGCGCCGGCCATGATTACCGTGGCCACGGCCGTTCGCCCGATGCTCCGCAGCGTCGGGGCCCATTCCAGGTGCCCCCCGCGCCGCGAAAAGCGATACAGCAGCACGGCCGCCTGCAGCACCGCGCAGATGGTGGTTGCCAGGGCCAGGCCGGCCTCGCGCAGGAACGTGTGCACCAGCAGCAGGTTCAGCACGAGGTTCAGGCCCACATTGCGTACCGAGACCCCCAGCGGGGTCTTCGCGTCTCCCAGGGCGTAGAAGGCCCGCACCACAAGCTGGTTCACCCCGAAGGCCCAGATGCCCAGCGCGTACATCAGCAACGCGAACGACACTCGATCGGCCGCCTCCGGCCATTCCGTGAATTTTCCGTGCTCAAACAACAGCCGGACCAGCGGCTCGCGAATCAGGATCAGCCCGACCATGCTGGGCAGCCCTTCGAAGCTCACGATGCGAATGCCGCGCGACAATGTCCGGCCCAACCCGGCCAGGTCGCTTTCGGCCGCATGCCGGCTCAGGGCCGGATAGATGGCCGTGGCCAGCGCGATCGCGAACACCCCGATGGGGAATTGGTACAGCCGCTGGGCCAGCGAGAGGATGGTGGGCCCCACGTGCTGACCAGGGCCACCGGGCTGCATAACCTCTTCGGGCACAAACCACCAGGCGATCAGCGCATCCGCCACAGTGTTGAACTGCACCGTGGCCAGGCCCACCACCATGGGCAGCATAGTCAGCCCGATGCGGCGAATGGCCGGGTCGTGGATGTCCAGGCTCAGGGGCAACCGCAGGCCGATCCGCCGGGTCGCCGCCCATTGCCAGGCCATCTGAAAGATGCCGGAGATCACCACCGCCGTCCCCAGCAGCATGACCCCGCGGGCCTCGGTGGCCCCGATCCAGCGTCCGCCCACCGCGGCCGCGATCACGAACACGTTCAGGATCAATGGGGCCGCCGCGGCGGACGCGAACCGCTCGAAGACGTTCTGCACGCCCCCGAGCATGGCCGCCGCGCAGATGAAGATCATGTACGGCAGCATCAACGCGGTCAGGCCCAGCATCAATGCGTTCTGGGTGTCCTCGGCGAACAGCCAGTACAGGAGGGCGACGGCGACCTCGCCCACGATGCACAGGCCGGTCAGTATCACCAGCAAGAGCCCCAGAATGCGCCCGGCCAGCCGGTCGGCGGCATCTTTACCCGCCTTGGATGCGGTTTCTGTGAGGACGGGAATACTGGCCGCCGAGAGGGCCCCCTCGCCGAACAAGCGCCGAAACAGGTTGGGAATCTGAAAAGCCGTCCAGAAGGCGGATGCCGCCGAGCTTACCCCAAAGGCGTTGGTGACGGCCATATCCCGCGCCAGCCCCAACACGCGGGACACGAGCGTGAGCGCGCCAATCAACCGGGCCGAGCGAAGCAGATGCGACGGCATGGAGGCCGGAAGATAACGGCCGGCGGCCGGCTTAACAAGCTTGCCCGGCGCCTTCCGGCAAGTGGGCGGCTGGCAAAGGATTATGGTGAAGCGGCCAGCGCATCAGCGGGGCGGGCATCCTGCCCGCCTCGAAAGCGTGCAAGATGCACGCCCTCCAGGGCTGCGCGCCACCCCGCCACGAAGAGTTGCCACACCGCAGGCGGGTGAGCCGGGCACGCCGAACCCGGGCTCGCCATTTGGAAGACCTTGGGTGCAGCGGGGTTCAGCGCACGGGCGGTCAGCCGCCGATGCCGGCGTGGTATTCCTGCAGGCTCTTAACCGCACCACGGCCCGCGCGGATCGCGGCGATACCCTCGGCGGCGGCGCGGGCGGCGGCTAAGGTGGTGATGTACGGCACCTTATACTTGATGGCCGCCTTGCGCAGATAAGAGTCGTCGTGCTGGCTGAGCCGGCCGGCCGGCGTGTTGATGACCAGTTGGATCTCGCCATTGGTGATCGCGTCGAGGATGTTCGGCCGTCCCTCGCTGAGCTTCTTGATGCGCTCCGCCGGGACCCCCTGGGCCGTCAGGAGCGCGTGCGTCCCTTCGGTGGCCAGGATGCGGAAGCCCAGCTCGTGCAGGCGACGGGCCGGGCCAAGAACCCCCTCGTGGTCCGGTCTGCAGACCGAGATCAGCACCGTGCCTTCCGTCGGCAGACGGCCCTTGGCGGCCTCCTGGGCCTTGTAGAAGGCCAGCCCGAAGCAGTCGGCCATGCCCAGCACTTCGCCGGTGGAGCGCATTTCCGGCCCCAGCACCGGGTCCACTTCCGGGAACATGGGGAAGGGGAAGACCGCCTCCTTGACCCCGAAATGGGGAATGGGGTGATTCTTCAGCTTGAGGTCCGCCAGCCGCGCCCCCATCATCAGTTGGGTGGCGACCCGGGCCATGGCGATGTTGCACACCTTCGACACCAGCGGCACCGTGCGCGAGGCCCGCGGGTTGGCCTCCAGCACGTACACCTTGTCGTCGGCGATGGCGTACTGCATGTTCATCAGGCCCACCACGCCCAGTTCCCGGGCGATCTTGTGGGTGTAGGCGCAAATCGTTTCCACATGCCGCTGCGGAATGCTGATCGGCGGGATCACGCAGGCCGAATCGCCCGAATGGATCCCCGCCTGCTCGATGTGTTCCATCACGGCGGGAATGAAGGTCTCCTTCCCGTCGGAGATGGCGTCGGCTTCGGCCTCGATGGCATTTTCGAGGAACTTGTCAATCAGGATGGGCCGGTCCGGGGTCACGTCGGTGGCCGCGGCGATGTACTGCCGCAGCATCTGCTCATCGTAGACCACCTCCATGCCGCGCCCGCCGAGCACGTACGACGGCCGGACCATCAACGGGTAGCCGATCCGGTTGGCGATCACCAGGGCCTCTTCCAGCGTGCTGGCCATGCCCGATTCGGGCATGGGGATCTCCAGCCGGTCCATCATCTTGCGGAAACGGTCGCGATCTTCGGCCAGGTCGATGGTGTCCGGGGTGGTGCCCAGAATGCGCACCCCCTCGGCGGCCAGCTCCTGGGCAATATTGAGCGGGGTCTGCCCGCCGAACTGCACGATGACGCCCTCGGGCTTTTCCTTGTGGTAGATGGCCAGTACGTCCTCGACGGTGAGGGGTTCGAAATAGAGCTTGTCAGAGGTGTCGTAATCCGTGGAGACCGTCTCCGGATTGCAGTTGACCATGATCGTCTCATAGCCGAGATCGCGCAGGGCGAACGCGGCATGGACGCAACAATAGTCAAACTCGATGCCCTGGCCGATGCGGTTGGGCCCGCCGCCCAGCACCATCACCTTCTTGCGGTTGGAGGTGGGCACGCTGTCCGGGGCGTTGTAGGTGGAGTAATAGTAGGCCGCGTTTTCGACGCCGCTGACCGGCACGGCCTCCCAGCTCTGGACCACGCCGAGCTTCTCCCGCTGCTGGCGGATGGACTTCTCGCTGACGTTGAGGATCCGCGCCAGGTACTTGTCGGCGAACCCGTCGCGCTTGGCCTGTATGAGCAGATCGTCGGGCAGTGGCCGCCCTTTGTACTGCAGGATCTTCTCTTCCAGCTCGACCAGCTCCTTCATCTGCTCGATGAACCACGGCTTGATGTGGGTCAGGGCGTGAAGCTGATCGATGGTGGCGCCCTTGCGCAGCGCCTCGTACATGATGAACTGTCGTTCGCTGGTGGGCTCGCGGAGCATGCCCAGCAGTTCGTCGAGCGAGCGGCGGTTGAAGTCCTTGGCGAAGCCCAGCCCGTGCCGGCCGTTCTCCAGCGAGCGGATGGCTTTCTGGAAGGCCTCCTTATAGTTCTTGCCGATGCTCATGACCTCGCCGACGGCCCGCATCTGCGTGCCCAGCTTGTCCTGGGCGTTCTTGAACTTCTCAAAAGCCCAGCGGCAGAACTTGACCACCACGTAGTCCCCCGAGGGCGTGTACTTCTCCAGCGTGCCGTCGCGCCAGTAGGGGATCTCGTCCAGGGTCAACCCGCCGGCCAGCCAGGAGGAAACCAGGGCGATGGGGAATCCGGTGGCCTTGGAGGCCAATGCCGACGACCGCGAGGTGCGCGGATTGATCTCGATGATCACCACCCGGCCGGTCTTGGGGTCGTGGGCGAACTGCACGTTCGTCCCGCCGATGACCTCGATCGCCTCGACGATGCGATGGGCATATTCCTCCAACCGGCGCCGGAGTTCCGGAGCGATGGTCAGCATGGGGGCGACACAGTAGGAATCCCCCGTGTGCACGCCCATGGGGTCCACGTTCTCGATGAAGCACACCGTGATCATCTGGTTTTTCGCGTCGCGGACCACCTCCAGTTCGAGCTCTTCCCAACCCAGCACGGACTCCTCGATGAGGACCTGCCCGATCAGGCTGGCGGCGATGCCCCGGCTGGCCACCACGCGCAGCTCCTCGACGTTGTAGACCAGCCCGCCGCCGGTCCCGCCCATGGTGTACGCCGGTCGAACCACCACCGGGTAGCCCAGCTCCGCGGCCACCTTCTCCGCATCCTCAACGCTGTACACCGCGGTGCTGCGCGGCATGTCCAGGCCGAGACGCTGCATGGTCTCCTTGAAGGCGATGCGATCTTCGCCCCGCTCGATAGCGTCCACCTGCACCCCGATGACCTGGACGCCATATTTGTCCAGCACGCCGGCCTTGTGAAGTTCGGCGGCCAGATTCAGGCCCGTCTGTCCGCCCAGGTTGGGCAGCAGGGCGTCGGGACGCTCCTTGGCGATGATCTCGGTCATGGCCTCCAGCGTCAGCGGTTCGATGTAAGTCACGTCCGCCATGCCGGGATCGGTCATGATCGTGGCCGGATTGGAGTTGACCAGAACAATTTGATACCCCTGTGCCCGCAAGGCTTTACACGCCTGGGTGCCGGAATAATCAAACTCGCAGGCCTGCCCGATGACGATGGGGCCGGACCCGATAATCATAACCTTGCGGATATCAGTACGACGAGGCATCCGATCCTCCCGGATCGATAAGAAAGGCTGATTCCCTGCATCAGCTTGCAAAAAAAACCGGGCGATATCATGGCGATGGGGCCCACAGGTGTCAAACTGACGGGCTTAGGATGAGCATATTTCGGCGTCCGCAATGATGACGAAATGCGCGTCCGCGCCGGGTCATCCACAGCCGCTGGGCGAGAGTGCGGGCAGGGCAATGGCTCGGTCGTGTTCGGGTACGCTTTAATTTGCGTGGGTGCGTTCTGGGGTTGGCCAGCGGGCCGGATCAGCCCTCCGCGGCTACCCGGTCGATGGTCTCCAGCAGGCTGTCGAGGCCCTGCGGCTTGACCAGCAGGGCGGAGAAGCCGGCCGCACGGCTCGTGACCTGCTCTTCCGCTCCGCTCAGGCCGGTAAACGCGATCCCCTTGATGGCCTGGCGGGCCTGCAGCTCCTTGATCAGCTCATTCCCCGAGCCGTCCGGCAGGCGCAGATCGCTGACCACCACGTCAAACGGCGTCTGCCCGGCCAGTTCCAGGGCCGCCGCCTTGGTGCCCGCGGTCTGGACCTCGTGCCCCGCGCCGGCGATAAAAAGCTGAAGCATCCGGGCGGTGTCCTTCTGATCGTCCACCACCAGGACTCGAAGCTTGCGCCTCGTATCCGGCTTTGGCCCTGCTGCTGTGCTCATATTCGAATCCGCAAGATGGATGCCGACCTGAAGATTCCCGGCCGGTTCCAGGTTATCGCAGAGTATAGCACATCACACTATGAGAGGCACCTTTTGCGACAAACACTTCTCGAAGCTCCACCTCGCGGCCGAGCTTTTTGAATCCTGGAGCAATCCTTCTCCTGGGGCCGCCCGGTAAACCAGGTGATATGTTGCGGTTCTCTCGCGCCCAACCTTCTCCCGTGTATTCACGGCAGTCGCCGCAACCATACCTTGTGCAGCACCATCAGCTCGCGACCGGTGATCTTTTCGGCCTTGATTTCCAGGTTGGCGGGCCCGGCTGCGAGGTCCAACCGGCCCACGACCTCGGATTGGAACACCCGTGAGCCGGCGGTCGGACGCGTCTTGCCTTCCAGCCGCGCCGCTCCCGAAGAGATGCTGAAGACGGAGCCGGCATCGGCGGGCGCGCAGCCATAGACGAGCTGGACTTCGTACGTGCCCGGTCTGACCACTTCGATCTTCCAGCGAATTGCGTCGCCTTCCTGCGTCCAGTTGTCCACCAAATCGCGGATGTAGCCGTGGTAATCCGGCTTGACCTTCTGACCGACCGGATCGGCCCAGGTCACATCCAGCTCCACCGGATTCTCATCCTCCCGGCCGACCTCGATAGGCACGTGGGTGTAGTCTCGCCCGGCCGTGACGTCGGCAAACCAGGCCAGAAACGCCTCGCGGAGCTCCCTGGCTTTGTCAGGTCTCCGGGCGGCAATGTTCCTCTGCTCGCCTGGATCCTCAGCGAGGTCGAACAGCTCGCCGTTGGCCAGCTTGAACCGCCCGTCGAAAGCCGCCCAGCTCTCGTCCGGGTTGGGCTTGCCGCGATTCCATTGGTGGAACAGATATTGGTGCGGGCTGGCCGTCGTTTCAGAGCGAATCAGAGGCAAAAGGCTCTTCCCGTCGATGACCCGGTCGACCGGCGGGTCGGCGCCGATCAGCTCGCACAGCGTGGGAAACACGTCGATGTGCTGGACCATGGCATCGATCTTCTTGCCGGCGGGGAATTTCCCCGGCCAGCGGACGAAGAACGGCACGCGCACGCCGCCCTCGTACACGGTGCCCTTCCTGCCCCGCAGGCCGGCCTTGTAGTGTCCACTCACGCCGCCGTTGTCCGTCATGAAAATGACGATCGTGTTCTGCGCCACGCCGGTGTCGTCGAGCGTTTTTAGCAGCCGTCCGATGTTCTCGTCGAGACAGGTGATCATGCCGTAAATGCGCGCCTCGCGCAGCGGGAGGCCCTTCTGGAGGTACTTCTCGATGTATCGATCCGGTGCGACGTACGGGCTGTGCGGCGCGTTATACGGCACGTACAGGAAGAACGGAGATTTGTGGTTGGCCTTCACGAAGTCGATGGCCGCGTCGGTCAGCACGTCCGTGATGTAGCCCGTGGCCAGAATCCGCTCGCGGTTGTGCCACAATTCGTCGCTATCCTCGTAGCGGTTCATGAACCCGTACTGCCAGAAGCCCAGGTATTCGTCGAAGCCGCGACTGTTCGGGTGGTACCTGGCGTAGCGGCCCAGGTGCCACTTGCCGAAGCAGCCCGTGCGATAGCCGGCCTTGCGAAACACGTCGGCGATCGTGACCTCGCGGGCGTCCAGCACGTCTAGGCCCTTGAAGGTATCCACCACGCCGGTTCGCTGGTGGTGCCGGCCGGTCATCAGGGCCGCCCGCGTCGGCGCGCAGACCGGAGAGGCATAGAAGCGGGTGAACTCGACGCCATCCTTCGCCAGTCGATCCATGACCGGGGTCTCGATGGTCGTATTGCCATGTGCGCCCACGTCAAACCAACCTTGATCGTCGGTCAGAATGAAAACCACATTGGGGCGCTCGGCGGCGAAGGCGGTTGCGGTAGTGATGGCCAGCAGGCAGATGCAGTTGAGTGCGATGAGCAGGAATCGAGAATTGAGAATCGAAAATGGCTGCTGAGTTCGGCTGTTCATCTCACTGCCTCCTTGTCGCATGCCTCCCTCACTTTCGCACCTTGTCACCTTTCGACTCTGCCGGCTTCCCTATTCGCCGTTCGCTGAATCCAGCAGCGGCGTGGGGCAAGACTGGAATTCCCGCAGTGCCCGGTCCAGTTCGAGAGGAGACATTTCCTGGCGCAACCGTTCGATCGCCTCGGTGGCCAACTGATCGCAGCGCTCGTTCTCCGGCTGCTGGTTGTGGCCGCGGACCCAGTGCCAGTGGATCTGGTGCCGGCCGGCAGCCGCATCGAGGGCTTGCCACAGGTCGATGTTTTTCACCGGCTTCTTGCCGGCCGTACGCCAGCCGCGGCGCTTCCAGTTGGGGAGCCACTCGGTGATGCCCTGGCGGACATACTCCGAGTCGGTCCAGAAGTCGACTTCGCAAGGCTCCTTGAGCGTCTGCAGACCCTGAATGGCGGCGGTGAGTTCCATCCGATTGTTGGTGGTGGCCGGACAGGCGCCGCTGATTTCCTTGCGGTTCTTGCCGTAAATCAGAAGGGCCGCCCATCCCCCCGGACCGGGGTTGCCCTGGCATGCGCCGTCACTGTAGATGGTCACCTTCTTCATCAGTGCGAATGCTCTCCTGTCGGCCCGGCCTGGAGCTGCGCCTGCCGTTTCTCCCACCGTTCTTCCATCTCCGGCCGGCGAATGTACCGCGGGACCAGATCACCCGGCGGGGTGTATCCACCGGCACGGGCCTGCTGGATGCCCAGGGCGAAGACGTGCTCGGCCCGGCCCGGCCAGCGCTCCGGGGGCAGCATCACCGCGCCGCTTTCGGCCACTGCCGGCCCATGGACGGCCAGACCCTCGCCCAGCACGGCCAGGGGGCGGGGGCAGCGGGCCAGAAACGCGCGCGGCTCGTCCAGGCACGCATCGAGAACGGTCACGTATTGCCCCTGACGATGTTCAAAGCAGGCCATGAAGGCCTGGCCGCGCTTGGCGTCAAGCACCACGGCCACATGGGGCGGCGGATTCTCCGCCAGCGCGTTGCGGGCCAGCACGTCCAGCGTCGGCACCGCCACAATGCGCGCCCCGGCAGACCACGCCAGCGTGCGCGCCACCGATACGCCCAGCCGCAGGCCGGTGAAGCTCCCCGGCCCAATGGTCAAAAACACATCCGTCAGCGAATCGGGCGCCCAGTTGACGCCGCGTAGAAGTGTCTCGATCGTGGGCAGCAGTTCGGCCGCGTGCCGCATCACGCCCGGCAGATGCGTGGCCGTCAATACCTCCGTGCCGGTAGCCAAACCGACCGCGCCGGTCTTACCGGAAGTGTCCATCAGCAGAATACGAGCGGAATCCATAGGCAGATTGTATCAGGCTTGGCGGCGACGTGTTACCGGCCCGCCGCGACGGTCTTAAGGTCAGTGGGCGGGAGCCGGTTTTCCCTCCGCGTCGATCATCATCCCCGTGCGGGCCGCAATCTGACGCCGCCACTGCTCAGGCGTCCACGCATGGGCGGCCAGATCGAACCAGCACACGGCCGGGTTGTCGGTAAGCACCAGGAGCCGCTCGCAGGGTCGGGACTCGTTCTCATTGGATGGCCGGGTCTGCGCCGACGGGCTCGCCCCTGCCTTCCCATCCGGCATGGCCGGGTCGGTCTGGCAGGGTGGAAATGCGAGTGCCACGATGCCGTCCATGGTTTCGAGCGGCGGCCCGATCGGATCCAGCCGCACCTCCGCTCCTCCGGCCGGTGAGGGCGGCAAGGCTCGCAGTTCGATCCGGTTCGCGCACGCGGTGGCCAGCAGCGGTGGAGCGGAGCCCACCGGTTGGTCCCGTACCGCGATAAAGGTGGGAAGTTGTGGCCCGGCGGCGGGTTCGACTTTGCCGACGCAACGCCCTTCGGGAACGGACCAGAGACTGGCCGCACCCGCGGTATGGCCGACCGCCAGCAGGGTTTCCTCAAAGCAGAACACCATCTGCTCGACGGGTTGACCGGTATCAACCTCCATGGTGCGGCCTGCCGGATCCAGCGAATACACCGTGATCCGCCCCTGCCCGGCGACCGCAAGGTAACGGCCGCTGGGGCTGAAACGCGCCCGCACCGGCCGGTAAGACAACGCGGGCAGCTCCAGCTCCACCGTGCCGGTATCGACCCTGTGCAGAATCAGCCGGAAATCGTGGGACGTCGCGACGGTGCGCTTGTCCGGCGAAAGGGCCAGCACGCTTTCCGGACTCTCGGTGAACGTGATCAGCGGGCCCCAGCGGCCGCTGCGTGTATCCAGGGTCCGTATCCCGTCGCCGATCACTTGCAGCAGAAGGGTGGCGTCCTCGCTGGTCAGCCAGGTGGAGTCCGACCTTTCCGCGGGAACCGGTGGGTAGACCGACCGCCGCGTGGCCGGATCCAGCACCAGCCATTGCGGCCCGTCGTCCGTCTGCGACCGCATCACCAGCAGCGGACTGGGAGTTAAGCGAAGATCGCTGAGCGAAACCGGTACGGCGGAGATCGGGGCGCTGCGCAGATATGGCGCTTCCGGCGATCCCAAGTCCCAGGCCAGCAGCGTCGGTCGGGGTTGATCCAACTGAACCAGGGCGAACCGGCCGGTCGCGTCCAGGCCGCACGCGTTCACGTTCGCCGGTACGCGCAGGATTCGCATTCGCTCGCCGGTGTGCACATCCCAGACGGAAACGCGACCCGACTGAACATCGGGCTGGTTGCGGCCCATGGACTCGATGCACACCATGCGTTGTCCCCGGGCGTCGAGTTGTACGGGCAGCGGGCGCGTGTCGGAAAAAGCCCCGCCCATGCCGCCGGCCGGCGCAACCGGCCGTTTCAAAACCGGCACGCGGATCGGTGGTCGGGGCTTGACCTGGTTTTCTTCGCAGATGGCCAGCGTCACGCCTTCGTCATCCCACCACGCCACGGTCCGGCCGTCCGCGCTGAAACAGGCGTCGCGGGCGAAAGCCCGGTGCAGCTCCGTGGCCGATTGCGTGCTGAGGATGGCCACGGAACGCCGGTGGGGCGGGATGACCTCGGTATCGGTTCCCACCACCAGCAAATGCTTCCCGTCAGAGCTGAAACGCAGGTACGCCGGCGTCACTCCGGGCCGAAGGCCGGAGATTTCCAGAGCCACGCCCACCTGCCGGGCCGGTTCGCCGGGGCGCGGCTCCCGGAACGAGATCTCGCCCTTGGGGTCGGCCAGGGCCATGTCCTCCGCGGTCGGAGAGAAGGCAAACAGGGCCGTCGTCCCGGCCGGTCCCAGCGGGATCGAGCTCGCGCTGGTCAGAAGAACGGTCTGGAAGACATCGTCCGCGCTCAAGGCGGCCAGCCACCGTCCGTCGTGACTCAAATCGGCCCGCCGAACGCCGGACATCTGTCGAAGCAGCTTCCCCGGGTGCCCCGGCTGGATCCGGTAGACGGCTACGTTCTGAAGCCTCCGGCCGCCAGGCTGTCCCGCTGCCGGGGGCGACGGGCTGACTAAGACCATCACCGTGTACGCGTCGGCGCCGGCGGTGCGCCCGCCCTCCGCGATTCGCACGCCGGTGATTCGCCCGGCGACTTTTACGGGTTCGGCGGTGAGCGGCTCGCCGGTAGGCGTCCAGAGCTGCAGGAGGTCGCCGTCGTCGCCTGCCTGGATGGACCAGAGCACCCGGCCGCTGTCATCAAAGGTGAGCCACTGCGGCGACGCCTCGGGTCCGAAGGCGGACGTTGCCGCGGGGCCCGCCAAGAGGTCCCACACGCGCATTCCGCCGCCGGCCTCCGCAAAAGCGCACAGCGCCTGGGCTGGATGCAGGCCCCACGACCGCCGGGCCGCGCTCAGCGGGAAACGCCCGTAAGGTACAGCCAGCTCGTTGAAAATAATCGAGGCCTGCAGGTTGGAGACCTCTTTCGGCCCTGCGCCCCGCCGAAACGCTTCCGCGTACCAGAGCGCACTGTGGAAATAGTCGCCGGCCGCGGCTTCCTGCGCGGCCCGCTGAACGGCCTCCCCGGGGCTGGGTGGTGCGACGGCGATTTTGCCCCTATCCCGCGGCCCCGCCGTCAGGAATATGGCCGTCGCCAGCGCCGCCAGGGCCGTCCCCGCAGCGCCGGCCCACGCCTTTCGCCTCGAACCCGACAAACCGTTCCACCATTGTCGCAGCCGGCTGGGAGGGCGGAGCGAAATGGGCTTGCCGGCCAGCCAGCGGTCCAGGTCGTCAGCCAGTTCTGCCCCGGAGGCGTAGCGGCGGTCGGGATCTTTCTCCATGGCGTGATGGACGATGGTTTCCAGCTCCCTGGAGACGGCCGGATTGCGCGATGAAAGCGGGGGCGGCGAATGGATGACGATGGCCCGCAACAACGCCTCGCGGGTAGGGGCCTCGTAGGGCGGTTGCAGGCAGAGCAGATGGTAGAGCACGACGCCCAGCGAATAGAGGTCGGTGCGATGGTCGATGCCGATTCGACCGGCGGCCACCTGCTCGGGGCTCATATACAACGGGGTGCCCATCAGCTCCCCGGTCAGGGTCAGGTTGTCCTCTTCCAGGACCCGGGCCAGCCCGAAGTCCACCAGGTGCAGCTTGCCCTCCTGATCCATGAGCAGGTTGTCGGGCTTGATGTCCCGGTGCGTGACGCCCTGCGAATGGGCATATTGCAGGGCCTGGGCGATGTCCCGGATCATGGTCACAACCTGGCGCACGTAGGACTCGTCGCCGATGAGAGACCGCGGGGAAACCGCGCCTTGCGGCTTGCGGATGGCCGATGGCCACCCTGAGATCCCTGCGCTGTGCATGCTTCCAGTGCTGTCGGCATCTCCCCCGTCGCCGACGTCTTGCCCGCTTGCTGTATCGCTGGCGTCCCGCCGATCTTCGGTGAGGCGACTCGCCTTCCGGCCGGCTTCTCCCGCTGGGGCGAAGGAGAGCCTGGAGAGGGTTTTTGAACTGTCGTCGGATCGTGCCGCGCTATCCGCCGGACCGGCGCTCCGCCCTCCTGCGGAAGTGGCCGGGCCCTCGATAACCGTCGCCGCTGTCGAATCGCATCCGGCATTCTGGTCCGCGTGGGTGTACATGAATTCAGCCAACGACACTTGACTGAACTCTTGAGAACCGGACCGCGACACGGCCGCAAGCTGCTCGATTACCCGCGACAGGGGCCAGCCCTGGATGTACTCCATGGCGTAATAGCACAGCTCGGCATCCTCGCGGATGGCGTAGACGGCCACGATATTGGGGTGATGCAGACGCGCCGCCGCCTCGGCCTCGCGCAGAAAACGCAGCCGGTTCTTTTCCCGGGACAGGGCCGGGCTGAGAATTTTCAGGGCCACCTGCCGGCCGGTGGTGAGCTGCCGGGCTTCATAGACCACCCCCATGCCGCCGGCTCCGATTCGGCGGATCAGCTCAAAATCGCCAATACATTGCCCGGCACGCGGGATCAACATGCAAACACCTGAACCGGCTGGACGCCGCCCCGAGGCGGGTCGATGACCACGGGTATTATCCCGTATTAAGTCATACGATGTCCACCCGCCCGAAGTCGGACGGGAGAAGTGAAAACGACGGACGGCCCACCTTCAGAAGATCGCTCTGAAGGTGGGCTCGCGATTTTCCGTCTGAGGGCTATGGGCGCGCTGAGAGTGCGCCGGTTCCGGATTTCTGAACCCAGAACCCTGAACCCTCTCCTACTTCGTCTGCCTCAGGGCGAACGGCTTGAACAGCCCGTAACCGACCGTCGAATACTGGCTGCCCGTCGGTGGGCCGTCCTCGGGACCCTGGTAGAACATATTCGGCGAGGCGATCCCCAATGGCGGATTGCCGTGATGCGGGCCGAGCGTGTTCTTGAGCGTGCCGACCACCGTCACCTCAACCACGTTCTCCCCCGGCTGGATGGCGCTGGTCACGTCGCACTCCCACGGCGCGTGGAAGATGTGTCCGACGTCTTTGCCGTTCACCGTGACCCGGGCCACGCTGCCGTACCAGTGTCGCTCCGGCGCCTGGCCGGTGGAGTCGGCCCCGCTCGGAGCCAGGGACACCCGGTACCGGCCTGCGGTCGGGGCGGGCACATCAAACGTCTGGATATATCTCACTCCGGCGGCATAGAACGGCCGGCCCTGCTCGTTCCATGGTCCCAGCTTCAGCGGCTGCGACGGCAGGATCACAAAGCCCTTCTCCGCCGGCTTGAGCGCAAAATCCCCCAGCACGTATGCGGGCTCCAATTCGTGGTAGATGGTGAACGGCCGGGCTTTGATGGTCACCACGTTCTCGCCGCTCTTGACCGCCCGGGAGATGTCGATCTTCCCGAAGGCCTTGTCCAGCCACCACTGGCCCTCGGCCGCCGTGACCTCCTGGCCGTTGCAGAGGATGGTATACAGGTCCGGCCGCTCAATGACAATGAACAGTGGTGCGGGCGGCTTCTCGGCGATGGTGAACTTGTAGCTGGCCTCAAAACCGCTGTCCTCCGGGAACTTCTTCGAGATCAGCTCATCCTTGAACTGCACGGCCGTGTTCCACGGATTGCGCGACAGGCCGTTCTTCTGGAAAACAAACTGCTGGGCCTGGAAACGGTAGACGTCCTTCTTCGTCTCGCCGCCGGCGGTGACGTCCATGTAATCCAACACGAGAACGTTGGGCTCAACCGGCTGGGCTTGAACCCCGCTGACCGGCGGAATTTCGGTGATCTTTTCGACCACGGCCTTGGCCGGCTCAAGGGGCTTCTTGGACAGGAACAACAACAGGCTGCCGCAGGGCGGAAGCTGGAACTCGGCGCGGACGGTGTTGTCCGAACCCGCAGTGAAGGGGTACGCCTCCGTTTTGCCGGTCCACAGATCCCAGCGCTCGATACCACCGGCTACGCACTCCAGGGTGCCGGCGGACGGGTGGTCGATACTGGTATTTACCAGGAACAGGATCTGCCCGTCGTCGATGTGCCGCCGATGGTGGAACAGAATGCCTTTGTCGCCCTGGGCCCGGGTGATGCTCAGTCCGTCTTCCCGCAGCGACACCGCCAGGTTGGGCAGCGACTCGGTACGAGCGAGTTGGCGAGCCCGGTCCGAGGGCCGCCCGTCCGCCAGGGTGAGTTCTCCCAGGTTGATGAGCGCCCCGCCGTTGCGGCTGTAGGTCTCCAGCAGCTCCAGCGTTTTGGCGTTCAGGTTCTCCGTCAACGGCGGCAGGACCACCTTGGTGTAACTTCGCTTGCCCACCTTGAGGGCCTTGCCTTCAACCGAGCCATGCCGGGTGATGATGTCCTCCGAACCGATGTCGTACTCGACCTGGGCAGCCTCGAAATCCAGCACCATTTTCTGGAAGGCGGCGCCGATCTCCCCGAGCCGCTTGTGGTTGGCCTGCTCATTGTTGTACATCCACGCCGTCGTCGTCGGCTGCAGCAGCAGGACCTTGTTGATCTGCTCGCCCTGCGACATCACCGCCGACAACCGGGCCCAGTAGTCGGCCATCACGTGGTAGTCGGTCCACCACGGCTCGTGGTACGAGAAGCTTTGCGGATGGTCGTATTTGCGGGCGCCGCGGATCGTGACGAACGACAGGTGCTCGTTCATCGTGTTCACGCCCAGCACGTACAGCCAGTCGCCGATCCGCTTCATATCCTCAAAGCGCAGGTCCCAGCCGCCGGCCCCGTAGGCCTCGCACAGCGTCCGCGACCGGCCAAGCTGGTTGGCCACGCTGGCCAGCTCGCGCACCGCCCGGGCGTTGCCGAACTGGGCATGCACGTCTTCCCTGTAATGGTTCATCAGAACGTCGATCGCCGGCCGCTGGTGCCAGGCGTACATGGCCATGTTATCAGGCACCTGGGTGCAGATCGGCCAGGAGTGCTCCCAGTAATGGCCGGTGAATTCGAGCTTGTTCTTCTCGCAATAGTCGTGATACGGCTTGGCCCAGCGCTCGACGAACAGGTCGTTGAGCGTCTGGTAGTAGTTGTGCCGGACGCGCTTCCAGTCGCCTACCTCGCGGAACAGGCTGGGGATGTTCTCCACCAGCGAATAGCCCCAGCGCTTCTGAAAGACCTCCGGCAGGTCCGGCGTCCAGGGTAGCCCCCCGGCCGGGCGGATCTCCGGCTCGTCGGTGAACGATCCCGGAATGCGCTTCCCGAACTGCTCGCCGAAGTGCTTCCGGTACGGTTCGAGGGTGACCTCCAGGAACTTCTCCGTCACGCCGGGGTACAGCAGATCGACGTAGCAGCGGTTGCCGTGCCAGGGGCTGTTCCCCGCCCGCTGAACAACGGCCAGCAAGTCCCCGGCTTCAGGCTTGTCCGTGCTCGGGCGAGTAAGGATCGAATCTGTGCCGCCGGTGACGCGGTAGATCCCCACGAGCTCCTTCGGCACGGTCTCGCCCTCTTTGTATTCCTTCAAGACCAGCCCGCGGCCCCGGGACTCGGGCATGAGCTCCGGCACCCACCCGCCGGCAAAGCCCGATGGATAGGAGTTCTCATCGTAAATCCAGACGTTCATGTCCAGCCGCTCGGCCTCCGCCAGAACGGCCTTCCACAGCTTGAACCATTCCTCGCTCAGATAGGGGGTCATCAGCCCCGGCCGGGGGTGCACGAAGACCTGCTTGACGTTCTGCCCGGCCAGGTCGCGCAGCGTGCCCAGCACCTGCTCCTCGGTGAGCATGTCGTTCCAGACCCAGAGCGGCGCGGTGGCGTATTCCCGCGGCGGCTTGCTCATCAACGCCTTGACCTGGCTCGAATCAATCGCCCGGGCGTGCGTCCCCCCCAGCAGATACGCCATAGCCAGTGACAGGAGAAATGGCACAGATCGTTTCATGACCAAACCTCGGAACAGATAAGGTGTTTTCCTGAATGACCGAAGAGAGGCTAATTGCCCCCGCACCGCTTGTCAAAGCCCTTTGGAGTGTCCCGCCGCCTGAGCTGGATGGAGCGCCCGTACCGGTTCGGAGGAACCCCGAACAAGCCGTGCGCCGCCGGGCGAGCCGTGCCGCCCCTCCGGGGGGCCATTCTCGCGCCACGGAGCAGGCTTTTGGGCGTCTTTTCGTTGGCGGTGCAGAAGGAGGCGGCTTCCGGCCGATAAAAGCCTGACGCTGGTTTAAGCTTTTGGTTTAAAGGAAGCTCGCCTTGACCCGGAACCGGATCAGCACCGACCTCTTCGAGCAGGATGCCGACAGGACGGCGGTCCTCAACCGCGCGTGGCGGGGGAGCGGCGGGGGGCTGCCAACCGCCGACCCGCTGCTGGCCATCCGCTGGGAAAAAGTCCGGTCCGTCCGAGCCGCCCTGACCACCGGCCACTACGACCTCGACGCCCGCCTGGACGACCTGCTCGACGACCTGCCTGAGGAATTAGCCCTATTGGCCGCGGGCTGACGCCTCCGCATTCCTTCCAGGTAGCACACCCTTTCGTTGATCTGGGATGGATAAGTCCATCGGGGATGGACAGTCAGGGAGAGGGCTGTCTTGCGATGAGGGGGCTGTTTCAGCAAAAGTGGCCTCTCCAAGCAATGTAGCCTCCTCGCATGCCGCTTCCCGCGCTGCCGGTGGGATGTGCCTTCACCCGGTGGATGTCCGTCGGCAGTGTCGCACAGCATAAACGCCGGCTGCGAGCAACACTGCGCCGGTTGCGATGAGTGCGAGCCGGAAAGACCAGGAGCGTTCGCGCAACACCGGGTTTGATGAGCCGGTCCGGATGGACGTGATGACGACACCGGGTGGCCGGAGCTGCGGTTCATCACCTGACAGGCCAGCCGGCCGGGGGCCGTCCGCGGTCATCGTGCCATGCAGGGCAGTCTACCGCCAATCAACGCCCCTCGCCAAATGGCTTCTGCGCCCTGTTTTCCCCAGAATATAATCATATCTACCACATAGACGGACCTGGTTTTCGCGATAACCTCGGGCACACCAACGCTGAGTTGGCCGCCCAGGTGCTTGACTTCAAAGAGTGCGAGTTCGTTGAGAGTAATGGCAAGGTGCGCCAGTGCTCTGATTACTTTGAATGATATTCAAAAGGTATCGTTGGGCCTGAGAATGCCGTAGAACGTACGCGTTATAACGTCTCCGGTTGTTAGCTTCTTGGTGAAGGCGGGATTGAAAGCCCGGATAGTCCCAATCCTCAGGGGAAATGGCGATGCGAAAAGAAAGCCTGGCCGCGTTGGCACTCACTATTGTTGTGGGAATGATCGTCATTCAAGGAAGGGCAGGCCAAGCGCCAACGACCACGGTCGGTGTCCTCCCCCGCGCGCCCGACAACACGCCCGACGGGCGCTCACCTCTGGAACTCCTGCGGTCCACGAATACCCTTGACAACGTCAAGGGCCATCAGGCCATCCGGGAACAACGAAGCAAGCTTATTGAGGGTTTGCTGGTAATCATTGATCAAGATGACGATGAGTCTGACCTCGTCGCGCGCTGGTACAAGCCGAAACGGACCGCAATGGAACTGCTCGGCGAGCTTCGCCCGGATGACCCAGCCACGATTCGAGCTATCGCCAAACACCTCAAATACGAGGTCAAAGATCCGTTCGGAGGTACCAGTGCCGTGGGTAACTTGGATCGCCAGTATCCGGCGGTGGGGGCGTTGGTCCGGATCGGCCACCCTGCCCTTCCGCATGCATGGTATCGCATCGCGATGGCCGACGATCCATTGGAGCGCGAGCTGTGTGCCTAGATCATCGGTCGGGTCGAAGGCGGCAGCACTGCGCGGTTCCAGGTTGAACGCAAGCTGGAGAAGGCCGACCGTCTGCAGAAAGCCAGGTATGAGGCTGTGCAGAAGCTGCTTAGAGAGACTCCTGAGGTCCTTCCAAGCTCTCCATGAAGCTGAAAGGACTGCGATGCCGGCACGGCAGATTGGAACAGCTCCGCGTTTTCCAATGGCAGACTGACTGAGCCTGCGAGCAAGCGAGTCGGGACGGGCTCGCCTTGCGACTTTCGCCCTCCGGCGGGGTAGGCCCTCGGTCGTGTCGAAGGGAAATGGCCCGAAACGGCGACGCAACGGGTGATCTCCGGGGTGGCATTCTCAACACTGTGGCCCCTTCACGACCGAAGGACCACACGACGCCCCATACAGCCGGCACCGAACGAAGTTGCCGATTGAAGTGCATTAGAATCGTATGTTCAAACCAAATATATACTTGCGCCCGAAAGGTCGCGCTGCTCTCCTCAAAACAGCCCCCAATCGAAGCCCATGGCCGGCTACCCGCTCGGTGCCTTTCCCGCCGGGGCTGAAGATCTTGCCTCATGGCTTCCGGGCAATCCCCGCCGTCCGTCCGCCTGTCTCGCAGGGCCGCCCACAGAGAGGCCGTACAACGATCGCGCGATGCCCTGCTTTCCCAACAAGATTCCCTGAACCCTGAACCCTTTGCTCCCGAACCCCGGCCCCCGGGTTGCGGGCGGAGCCCGCGCCGAGTACCTTCGGGTTGGTTGAGGGTTGTTATGAGTTCATCGGTTTGCACGCATTCTGAGGTCGGCTCCGCTCCCCGCTTGCCGCGTCTCGACCACCTTCCCCCGCCCGGGCCCAGATGGGTGCTGTGGCTGCTGTGGGGTTTTGTGCTGGCCTGGCCGGCGGTCTCCACCGTGATCATGATCTTCCTCCTGGACGTCGAAACCGATTTCCAGGAGCTGTACGAGAACGGCCGGCGGGTGATTCAGACCTGGCGGATCGATTCGGTCTACCAGCAGGCCCCGGCCTCGACCTTTTACCCTCCCGGCACGATTCCGGAATTCCTTAAGATCAAGCCGGACCGGGATTGGCCCCCCCAGGACCTGCCCTCCGGGTTCTATCCCCCCAGTGGAATGCCGATTTACATGCTCTGGTCGGCCATGCCGCCGGTCCTGGCCTGCTTTGCGTCTTGTGCGGTTTATGGGTTGCTGTTCTTCCTGGCCGTTCGGCTGCTGCCGTGGGAGGCCATGCGCATCCATCCCCGGCAAGCCTGGCACGCCTGGCTGTTCCTGGCTCTGGTGGTGGGCGGGTATATCACCTACGACATCACCACCGGGCAGGTTTCGGGCATCCCCATCTTCGCCCTGGTGGTGGGCTACGTCTGCTGGCGGCGGGGCTGGATCTGGCGGGGGGCGGCGGCCCTGGCCGTGGGCATCGTGTTCAAACTGCTGCCGGGCGCGGCGGTGGTGTTCTTTCTCGTGAAACGCCAGTGGAAGATGGTCCTGGCGACCGGGCTGCTGACCCTGGCTTTCGGCGTCTTGCCCGGCCTGGTGATGTTCGGACCGGCCAAACTCGTTGACGGCTGGAAAGCCTATTATGCCAACGTCGCCTGGCCGAAGAGCCACCCGGTCGAATACCAGGGCCGCATCCGCTGGACGAAGCCGGCCTCTTTCCTGAACCCGTCGTTGAGTGTGACCCTGTTGCGCTGGCTGAGCGAGTATCCGCGGGACTATCACACCCCCTTCCTGCCGGTGGCTCATTTCCCGCAACGGGCCGTCTACAGGGGGTATCAGTTGCTCGTGCTGGTGATGGGCGTGGTCAGCTTCTGGATGTGTCGGCGCCGGGTGGACGCCGAGCCACCCGAGGCCCTGGCCACGCAGTACGGGCTGGTGCTGGTGTGGATGGTCCTGACGAGCCCCCACCTGGCCGTCTATTACATGGCCTGGGCCTTGTGGCCGGTGGCGGTCCTGATGGGCTACGTGGCGCGGCGCGATCTGCTCGAAGCCCGGCCGGACAGACTGAACGCCTGGCCGATCTGGGCTTTTGCCGTGAGCTTTCCGCTCTCATCGGTCAGCGTTTTGCGGGCCATCGGGATGCACCCGGCCATGCTGCTGGTGTTATGGGCGGTGCTGCTGGCCAACCTGCTTCGCGGCAGGTTCTTTGAGCGGCCGGCCATAGAACCGGCAATGAGTTAACCGCGGGCGGGTGGTTCCTGCCGGGTTGCTGGGAGCCTCGCTGCTGATCGCTTGAATCTTCGTGCGTTCGGAGTACCTCACCCTCTGAAGAGGCGGGGCGCCCGACGCTACTCTCACCTGGCCCCTCTCGGGGCCACTGGCGATGACCTGAGCGACAGACACATCTCCGGCCTCAGACTCGCTCGGGTTTCAGCCGGGCTTGCGGTTGATGCCGTCGGCACCCTCATTGGTTGTCCAAATCGTGAACCTACCTCTGGCAGAGGTGGGCCACCCAATGCCGGGGGCGGGTCAACCGGTGCTGGAGGTTACGGAGGTTACACGGTCAGGGCCTGGGATTCCAAATAGAGGATTCTCGAGCAGTTCGGGCACGTGATGACCGCGTCGCGGCTCTGCAGGGCGTTGATCGATTCCAGCGTGACGGCCATGTAGCATCCGCTGCAGATGTACTCGGCCCGCTTGGGGTGCGGTTGCTCGATCATAGCCATGCCTTCGCCGTCATGGTGCTCGCAGGCGCGTTCGAAGAGCCGCAGAGCCTCCAGGGGGATTCCCTCGGTGGCCTCTTCCCGCTGAGCTTCCAGGGCGCTGATCTGGCCGGCCAGCTTCTGCTCCGTGTCGCGGGCGGCTTGCTCCAGCTCGGCCACGCGCGTCTGCTCCTTCTGCAGCCGGGCATCGATTTCCGCCGCCTGCTTCTTGAGATCGTCCACCTTGGTCAGCGCGGAGAGAACCTGGTCCTCGAATTTGAGCGCGTCTGCCTTGTCCGTGTTGAGCTGCGTCAGGACGGCCGCGTATTCCTTGTTGGTCTTGGATCGGTTCAGGGCTTCGCGGAGCTTGGCCAGATGAGCCTCACGGGCTTTCCGCTCCAGTTCCAGCTTGTCGGCGTCGGCCTGCGTGCGACGAATCGTGTCGCGGATGTCGGTGGCTTGTCGTTGGAGGGTTGCGATCTTGCGGCGCTGGGCGTCGACGGTGCGGAATTTGGATTCGATCTGATCTCGCGCGGAACGAAGTTGCAGTTCAATAGATTGTAAACGTTGCAGGGCGTCGAGCGTAGCTCCCATGCCTTGTATCCATTCTGGCGCGACTGGCGCCGATATTGTGATGTCAAAAACCAGTTTTAGTATGCATCATCCCCGGGGAATGTTCAAGCCCATCGGCTTGTTCTCGGGTAAGTGCAGTCGTATGCTTCAGACATGAGCAGCTTAGAACGAATCACCAATGACAGCTTGCGCGAACGCAAGAAGGCGGGGCGGAAATTCAGCGTGCTCACCTGCTACGACGCCCCAACCGCACGTCTGATGGAACAAGCCGGGGTTGAGGTCCTGCTGGTAGGGGACACCGCCGGGGAAGTGGTTCTGGGCCTGCCCAGCACGCGGGAAATCCCTGTAGATTACCTACTTACGATTACCGCGGCCGTGCGACGGGGCGCCCCCCGGGCCTACGTCATGGCCGATCTGCCGTACGCCTGCCGGCTTCATGGCGAGGAAGAATTGGTCCGCTGGGCCCGCCGTTTTGTGGACGAAACCGGCTGTGATGGCGTAAAAGTGGAGGTACAGGCCGGTGAAGCACCCTTGATCCGCGCCATGGCTCAGCTCGGCGTGCCCGTGATCGCTCACCTGGGCCTGTTGCCGCAATATATTGATCCGACCGTTGGTTACCGGGCTCAGGCCCGCGATGCCGCCGGGGCCCTCGCGCTGATGCGGACCGCGCGGGAGATGGAGGAAGCGGGGGCGGTCGGCCTGCTGTTGGAGGCGGTGGCTTCCGAAGTGGCCGGGCGAATTACCGCCGCCAGCTCGGTTCCGGTCATTGGCTGTGTGGCCGGCCCGCACTGCGACGGCACGGTCGTGGTGCTGCACGATATGGTCGCCTGGGGCGGTGGGCATCCGCCGCGGGCCGTCAAGCAATACGTGAATCTGGCCGAAGTGCTGGAACGGGCGTTCGCCGAATACGTGAGAGACATCCACGAGGGCGCCTTTCCGGTGGAGGCCGATTCCATTCACATGCGTCCGGGCGAACTGGAGAAGCTGACGGCCGAACTGGGAGAGGCTTAAATGCGCCTGTCGATCGTGGTTCCCTGCTACAACGAGGCGGCCAACATCGACGAACTCTACCGCCAGCTCGATCATGTGGCCGCCCGGATCGAGGGCCTGGTCGAGTTCGTGTTCGTGGACGACGGGAGCCGCGACGCAACCTGCGAGAAACTCAAGGAGTTGGCGGTCAAAGACCCGCGCGTCCGCGTGATCAGCTTCTCGCGCAACTTCGGGCACCAGGCGGCCCTGTCCGCGGGCATGGATTATGCCACCGGTGACGCGGTGGTGGTCATGGACGCGGATTTGCAGCACCCCCCCGAAATGATCCTCCAGTTCCTGGAAAAGTGGCGGGAGGGGTATGAGCTGGTCTACGCCTACCGCGAGGGCGTCAAGCCGCGCTGGGGTTATCGCATCATCAACGCGTTGATGAAGGTGCGCATCCCGCCGGAGGCGGCCGACTTCCGGCTGATGGACCGACGGCTGGTGGACGCCTTCAAGTCCATGCCCGAGCGGGCCCGGTTCATTCGCGGCATGATCAGTTGGCTGGGGTTCCGGCAGATCGGTCTGGGCTATCAGCAGCGCGAGCGCTTCGCCGGCGAGCGCGCCTACACCCTGCGGCAGACCGTTCGCATGGCCGTCAACGCGGTGCTGGCCTTCTCCAGCATGCCTCTGCGGGTGGCCGCCGTCATGGGCATCTGCACGCTGGTGCTGGGCTTTCTCTACGCCGTGTACGTCCTCTACGCGTACGTGGCCGGCATCCCCATGGAAAAGGGCTGGGCCAGTCTGCTGATCGCCATTCTCTTCCTGGGCGGCGTGCAACTTTTGTGCCTGGGACTTATCGCCGAGTACATTGGCCGTATCTTCGACGAGGTCAAACAGCGCCCCCTGTACGTGGTCCGCGAACACGTGCCGCCCAGAGCGCTCGGGTCGGCACAGGTTCAAGAGGTGACGCACAGGAACGGAGCCGATGGACAAACCAGGGAGGCCGTGAGGCTTCAGAACCCGGACGAAGCCGAGCGGCTGTAGCCGGAGAGCGGAGGCGGCCATGAACGAAGCATGGGGATTGATTGAGACCCGAGGGCTCGTCGGCCTGCTGGAGGCCACGGACGCGATGCTCAAGGCCGCTGACGTGCACGTCGTGGCCCGGGAAAAAATCGGCGGGGGCTTCGTCTCGGTCATCGTAAAGGGCGATGTGGCCGCGGTTCGCGCGGCGGTGGACGCCGGCCGGAGTGCTCTGGAGCAGGTCGGCGGCCAACTGGTCCAGGCCCGCGTCATTCCCCGCCCGCACGAGGAACTGACCGCGCTGCTGCCGCCCGGCCCGGAGATCCGGGCGACCGCCCCGGACGTGGAGCCTCGCCGTCCCGACCGCACCCCGCCACGGGCCTGATCCCTTTCCTGGGGAACACCGCCAGAACACACACGCGATTTCACGAAAGGTTTATTCGCCGGGAGGCCGGCATTTCGCGCTTGACAGGCAGCGGAGGGGAATTATCATGATCCCCACTTGAGACTGAGTCTCAAGTGCATTGAGATGGCGAAAGGCGGGCGGTCAGAGTCCTCGCAAAAGTCTCCTGACCGCCCGGAGGGCGACAACCGGTCAGGGTTGCCGCTTGCGCGTGATTATTGCCTTTCAAAAGGCTGTCCGCAAGCACATTTCTGACTGGGGATGCTCTCTGGACAACAGGGCTGTGGGGCCCGGCTGCGCCTGACTGCCGGTTTGTGTCAGACCCACATAAGGAGAGCTTGCATGGTGTGGAAGAGGACCCTTCTGCTGTCGCTTGCGGCCGCGCTGCTGATGAGCGCCCGCAACGGCCAGGCGGCCGAGTATGTCTTTGCGGTTCCCAGCGATGACCGCTGGCACTATCCCTACAACTTCAGCGTCGGCGGTCGAACCATCGCCACCTGTTTCGGGACCGCCGGCACCCCGACCTTCAATGACCGTGACGGCATCATGATCATTGCCTGGCAGACCGGAAATGAAATTGCGCCCGGATTGGCCGCGGACGCGTATGGAATCAGGTCAGTCACGGTCACCCTGACCAACACCGCCGATGCCGCCTGGCCGGTCGATCTCACCGTCGATGAATGGTTTACCTATGACGTCGACGGCAATGACATCCTCAATCTCGACGGCGTGCCTCGGGGAGAGCCCGGGGACGTGGACGGTGAAAGCGACGACGAGGACCCCGGCCGGCCCATCGAGCTGTTCGGAGCCGGCTTCGGGCCGTTCTACACGGCTCAAAGCTGGAACGAGCTCAGCCTCTTCATCGGTTCCGCCAACAGTCCCGGCGTTGCCCGTGATCCATTTCCGTTTGTTTTTCAGGATGTAACCGGCGCGTTGTTGCACGTCGAAGACAACGTCAAGGGCCTGCACAACGATCATTTGCCTGTGCCGGTCTATGGCTTTACGCCGACGCCTTGGGCGATTGGCGTCCCGATCGACTATACGCCCGGCAACCAGCCGGTGCCCTTTGACGTGGTGTTTCAGGTGGACCTGACGCTCTCCGAGGGCGCCGTTCGGCGCTACTTCCAGGAGCAGCTTTCCGCAGGCCGGGTGTTTGTCGCGGTCACCTCGCTGACGGAGACGATCCAGGAGGGGCCGCAGGGGGGTGTTCCCGCCTTCTACACCAAGGAGGCCGTGGGTATTCCCGGGGCCAAGGCGCCGCGACTGGACCTGTACGCCTGCCTGGCGGTGAGGCCGGACCTCGACATGGACTGCGACGTGGACTCCGCCGATCTGGAACGCTTTGAGCAATGCGTGACCGGTCCGGCCAAGGGCCCGGTTGAGGAGGGATGCGCACGGGCGGACTTCGATGGCGATGGCGACGTCGATCAGGAAGATTTCGGCATTCTGCAGCACTGCCTGAGCGGCGACGGAATCGAACCCGATCCCGCCTGCGCATCCTGATTCTCCCAGGAAGAGGTGAATATGACAGCGCAAAAGCATAGGCCTAGAGACGGTTTCACCCTGATCGAGGTGCTGGTGGTGGTGGCCATCATCGCTCTGCTGGTGGCGATCCTGCTGCCTTCGCTGAGCCAGGCCCGCCAACGCGCCCGGCAAATGGTGTGCCGTCAGAACCTGCGGAGCATCTGGACGGGCATTCTCGGTTACACCCTGGAACACCGGGAGCGACTGCCGTTCATGGAAGACGTCAATCTGAGCGATCCGAACGCCGATCCGTTCAATCCGGCCTATCCGACCACGGTGGGGCGGGTGCTCTTCAAGCACGTGACGCCGGGAAGCTGGATCTGTCCCGATGCGGTGGCCGGCTTTCCGAAAAACCGGCCGGGCAACTGGAAGATGACCTATACCTTCAGCGCGGCGGGGGCCATCGGCAAGGGCGTCCCTTACGACAGCAATCCTCAGGCCAACACCAGCGGCATCTTTGATCCGGCCATCAGCAACTATGTTCACTTTGACGGCCGGCCGCTGCGGTTGCTCGACGGGCGTCGCTATGTTCAGACGAACGGCCTGAATCGCAATCGCAAGGGCGAATGGAACGTGCGACGACCGATCGTCGCCGAAGCTCTGGCCGGGGAGCCATCGCTGGGCAAGCCCCGCTATCCCCACCGCGGCCTGGTGGCCGTCCGGACGGATCTGGGCAAGGCCCGCGCCCAGTTTGAAGCCAATGTGCTGGCCCCGGGGGCCGCGCTCAAGCCCGCGTATCACGAACTGCACGCGGACAAGGATCAGGCGGAAGTGTTTCTAACCCGCTACTGGATGCCCCATTGGCCGGGATACTGACTGGAGTTTGTAAGCAGGGAAAACAGAAGATGTATCGAACCGCACAACATATCCGCCTGCGTTCGCCAGGCATTGTGTCGATGATCCTGATCGCTTTGGGGGCTCTGGGTTCCGGGGCCTGTCGGCAGGATGCACAGGGCTCGGTCGAGCCGCTCGCCGGGCAGAAGAAGATCGGAGTGCTGCTGGTCAATCACGGGTCCCGGTCCAGCACGTGGCGGGAAAGCCTGCTGGATCTCGAAAAAAGCGTGACCGAGCGGGTCCGCGCCGGGGGGCTGGTGAAAGAGGTCAAGACCGCCTTCATGGAATACACGGAACCGTCCATCGCCACCCGGCTGAAGGAATTCGACGCCGCCGGCTTCACCGATGTGGTCATCGTGCCCGTTTTCCTGACCGTGAGCCCGCATTCCTTCGATGACATTCCCACCATTATCGGGCAAAAGGAGGATCCCCGGTCGCTGGAACTGCTCAAGGTTGAGAAGATCGAGCGATACACGCCCCGGGCCAGGGCGTGGATCACGCCGCTTCTCGACTTCACCGACGTGTTGCAGCAGAACGTGCTCAGGCGGGCCCGGGCCCTCTCCACCAATCCGGCCGAAGAGGGGCTGGTGCTCATTGCCTACGGAGACCACACCTACAGCGACCAGTGGTCCGCTTTGCTGAACCGGGTGGGGGAATACGTGAAGGAGCAAACCGGGATCGCCGAACACTCCCACGGCTGGTGCGGGCATGTCGCCCGCTACGATCCCCAGGTCACCACCGATGCCATCGAGCGCGTGCTCGCGAAGCGGCAGACCGCCCTCGTGGTTCCCGTGCTGGTGGCCCGGGACGAGATGTTCCAGGTGAAAATCATCGGCGACGGCATTGCGCGGATTTCCAACCACAGGGAACGGGTTCGCTACAAGCCGGACGCCATCCTGCCGGATCCGAACATCGAGGATTGGGTCACGCGGATCGCCCTTGAATACGCCGAGCGGGCGGCCAAGGCTGTCCCGGGCGGGAACGGAGCGAGCTGACCGTGGCTGGGTGGCGAAAACTCAATGCGGCCCTGCACCGGGATCTGGGTTATCTCTGTACCGCGCTGGTGATGGCCTACTGCCTCTCGGGGCTGGCCCTGAATCACATCGACGACTGGAACCCCGATTTCATCATCACCCGGGTCCCGGTCCGACTCGACCGGGCCTACAGTCCCGCCGAGATCAACGATGAGGTCGTCGCGGGTTTCGGGGCCTTGGTGGGGGAAAGCCGCTACAAGGTCTATGACGCTCCGACCGAAAACCAGGTGAAGATCTACTATGACAACGCTACTCTTCACCTTCGCCTGGCCGACGGCGAAGGCGTCTATGAAAGGGTCTCCCGGCGACCCATCTTCTATCACAGCAACATACTGCATCGGAACAGCGTGGCGGGATGGAAATGGGTTTCCGACGTGCTTGCGATCCTGCTTATTCTGATCAACGTGACCGGGCTGCTGATCCTTCGGGGCAAGTACGGCATTTCAGGCCGTGGCAAGTGGCTGATCGCCGCGGGCATGGTGCCCCCGATGGTAGCGATTCTGTTGCACGAGCTGGGGTAGTCTCGATTCCGTGGACGCGGCTCAGCGGGAAAGGCGGGAATCCGGCCCCAATAAACCGTCGGCGATCGGCGCTGGAGCGCCGATCACCGACGTCGATGTTCAGTGATGCCCCGGCCGTTGGCGGGGGGGCGGGCATCCTGCCCGCCTCATGGGCCGAAGCGCGAAACTCCCGGACTGGAAAGAGTATCAGCCCAGCAGCGATTCCAGCAGCCGCTTGCCTTCGAGAATGTCCGCGATGCGCTGGTTGCCGGCCTCGCGCTCGATGGACAGCGCACCGCGATAGCCGATGGAACGCAGCTTGCTTACCACCCGCGGGATGTCCGCCTCGCCGGAGCCCAGGACCACCTCTTCGCCCCATTCCTGCGTCGGCTTCTTGGACCAGTTGGCATCCTTCATGTGCACGTGGGCGATGCGATCCTTGAGAATGCCGATGGCCTCGACCGGGTCGCCGACGCCGTAGAGGATCATGTTGGCTGGGTCGAAATTAACCGCCAGGTTGGGGGCGCCCACGGCATCCATGAAGGCCACCAGGTCCTCGGCCTTCTCCTGGCCGGTCTCCATGACCAGGGTCAGGCCGCGCTCGGCCAGCGCGCCGGACAGCCGCTTGAGCCGCTCGACCATCACGCCGTATTTCGGGTCGGACTTGTCGTGGGGCACGAAACCGATATGCACCGACAGCAGCTCCACGCCAAGCTGTTTGGTAATGTCGGCCACGCCCAGCGTCTTGGCGTAGCGGGCCTCCCATTCGCTATCCGGCTTGTAGCCACCGGTCTCGGCGATGCGCTGGATGGTGGAGTAATCCTCGCCGGCGAAGGCCACGCAGGTGGCGCTGATCTCCAATCCGCTCTCCTCGACCGTCTTGAGGACCGAGGCGGGATCCTTGTACGAGTCGTCGAAGAAGCCCAGGTGCACCAGCTTCAGGCCAAGTTGCTCTTTCACCGTCAGCAGGCACTTACGCAGGTCGGGAATTTGCAGGGACCAGTTGCAGACGCCAATCTGTAGAGGCTGCATGGCAAAGCTCCTCCATTAGGGGTTCCGTTGTCGAAGCTCAGGATTCAGCACGTACGGGGGTTTTAACCCGAGACGGGTTTTAGATCAACCGGCGGACAGCGGGCAGGAATGACTAATGTCTAAATCCTAATGTCTGAAGAATGCCCCAATGACTAAACGGCTGGCCGCCACCCCTCAGTCATTAGTCATTAGGACATTCGACATTCTTTAGACATTGGTCATTAGACATTCGTCATTCAGGGCTCGGCGCCTGCAGCAGGCTTGTCGCCTCGCCCAGCACCCGCTCCACCACCCGCTCCATGGCATCGCGGATCCTGGCCCCGGCCGAGAAGGTGTGCCCGCCGCCGCCGAGTTTCTGGGCCAGCGGCAGCACCGGCGTGCCATTTTCGCCGCGGAAATTGATGCGGATGACGCCCGGCTCGCCCTCCGAAAACAGCATGGCTATCCGCACCCCCGAGAGCGACCGCGGGATCGAGACCTGGTCATCGATGTCCTCGGCCGTGCAGCCCGAGCTGACGATTTCCTGGTGCGAGAGGGTGCTGTAGGCGATCTGTCCGTCCGCGGCCAGGCGGGTGTTGTGATACACCACGCGGATGAGGTCGAATTCGCTGCGGCGTTGGGAGCGGCACAGGCGGGCGCCCAGCATATCGATGTCCGCGCCGCCGCGCACCAGCGCCGCCGCCACCTCCAGGGCGTCGGCCGTGGTGTTGGGCAGGGAGAAGCCCCCGGTGTCGGAGTGGATACCGGCATAGAGCAGTGAGGCGGTGGTGGCATCCAGCGGCCAGCCCGCGGTGGTGATCAGCCGGTAAATCAACTCGCTGGTGCTGCTGGCCGAATCGACCACCCAGTTGATCCGGCCGAAATCCGGGTTGGTGATGTGATGATCGATGTTGACCACGAACTTGCCGGCGATGGCCTCCCACTTGCCCTCGACGTTGACGCGGTTGGTGCCGGCGGTGTCCACGACGGCCACCAGGTCGGCATCGGCGATTTCGGCCGCGTCGGCGGAAGGCACTTGGCCCATCTCCACCATGAAGCGAAGCTTCTGGGCGACCTTGCCCCGCTCGAGGGCCACCCTGGCGGCCTGGGAGGGCAACACCCGGGCCAGGCTCAGCATGGAGGCGATGGCGTCGGCGTCGGGCGTGACGTGCCCGACGACCAGCGGCCGTTTTGCGTTGGAAAGCACTTCAATGAGTTCGCTGGGCGGAGCCACGTTTAATCCGACGATAGTCAGAGAATGGTGAGACCGGCTGATCGGGCTTATCCGACTGATCCGACCCATCGGAAGCGCCCGGCGGCCTCCACACCTGACCAAAGGACAAAGGAGCCAACAACTGACTACTGACAACTGACCTATTACTTTTTCATGGCCTCAATCAGAATCCGCGCCGTAGACTCGCGCATGACCCGGGGGTCCGGCAGCCGGCCGGCCGCCAGCGCCTCGCGAACGTCGCGCCCGCTGATGGGGATGGGCTTCCACCCCTTCTTGCTGCATTCATCCACCAGGCCGACCCGCCCCAGCTCCTCGTAATAGGCGGCAAAGCCCACCTTCACCGGCTTGATGAGGAGTTCGCCGGTGATCTCGTCGAAAATGCGCTGGGCCGCCAGCGGGTCCCAGATGTCCGTGCCGTCGTCATAGGGGGCGTCGGCGTGCTTGCGGCCGATGATGATGTCCGTGAACCCGAAGTTCTGGCGATAGATGGCGTGCATGATCGCCTCTTTGGGTCCGCCGTAGAACATCTTGATATCCAGCCCGAGCAGCAAGGTCACATCGAGCAGATCGTAGCCTTTGCTCTTCCAGAGCTCTTCATCCTTGTCGCCCTGGCCGAGCTGTTTGGTCTGAATCAGGGCTTCGTAGGTGCGCATCCGGGTCGCGGCGTTGACGTCGTCGGACTTGGTTTCGCCGATCAGCGGATTGAGCACCACGCCGGTCTTGTACCCCTCGCGGGTCAGGACCTCGGCCCCGTGGACCAGGGCGTACTCGTGGGCCCGGTGCAGCGGATTGCGGGTCTGGAAGGCCACCACCCGCTCCCAGCCTTTGCTGGCAAAGAGGGCCCGCGTCTCGCGCGGGGTCAGCACGTACTTGCCGTACTCGGGATGCTTGGGCTGGGGGAGGACCTCGATCTCACCGCCGACCAGCATCTCGCGCGGGTCGGTCAAGACCATCCGGGCGCCTGGGTGGTCGGTGCGCTTGGTCTGGTAGACGCCTTCGATGTAGGCGGCTTTGTCCCACGGGAAGATGTCTTCGACGGTGAGGATGCCGACCGTCTCGCCCGCCGAGTTGACCAGCCGGACGCGCTGGCCCGGCCGCATCGAGCCGGCCTCTTCAGACGTGGCCGGCAGCGAAATCGGAATCGTCCACGCGTATTTCCGCCCATTGCGGGTGAGGCTCGCCTCGCGCAGCACCTGGTCGTAGACCGGCTTGATCATGGGGCCGACCAGCGGGCTCAGGCCGCCGTCGCCGATGCGGTACACACTGGACAGGTCGGCATCGCTGACCACCAGGGCGGGCAATCCGGCCGCCTCGCGCTTGAACTGGGCCTGACGATCGGCCGGTACGGTACGGTTCATGGGCTCGGTAAGCCCGCCATGGGGGGGGATCAGGTCTGGCATGCCTTACGACTACTCCTTGTCAATCGCAACAATACACCACCGCCGCTGATCGTGGATCGCTGAGAACAATAGGCCGGTCCTCAGTGAGCCGTCGTTCAGCTCTGAATGGTTGGGTTCTAATGGTTCGCGAACGCCGGTCCGCGGCCCGTTCAATGCTTTGCCGGCGCCACCACCATGATGATCCGCCGTCCTTCGCTGCGCGGCGGACGCTCCACCTTGGCCTTGTCACCCAACTGGGCGAGGATGGTGTTGAACACCTCGTAGCCAATGTCCTGGTGGAACCGCTCGCGGCCGCGGAAGATCATAGTGAACTGCACCTTGTTGCCCTTGTCCAGGAAACCGACGGCCTGGTTGAGCTTGATTTTCTGGTCGTTGCTGTCGGTCCGCGGGTGAAGGCGGACCTCCTTGAGCTTCTGTTCGGTGTGCTTCTGCTTCTTCTTTTTCTGGGAATACTTGAACTTCCCGTAATCCATGATCCGGCAGACGGGCGGCCGCTCCGTCGGTGCGACTTCTACCAGATCCAGGCCGACCGACCGGGCCATCCGCAAGGCTTCGTCGGTGGGTACAATCCCCAACTGGTTGTTCTCATGGTCGATCAGCCGGATCGGAGAGAGCCGGATCTGCTCGTTACAGCGATGCTGGGCGATGGCTAAATCCTTTCTTGTTAGACAAAAAACCTGTCGCGCCACGCGCGCGACGTTGATTCCTCGTTAGGTTGCTGTCCCGGAAGGGCGTATGCCGCTGCTCAACAGTGCCGGCCGCATATCTGGCACCGCCGTAACGGCCTCAACGCCACCTCTGGCCGACGCACGACCGGTCCGGGGGACAGAGGCTCAGAGCACCCGTTCCCTGATTTCGCGGGTACAGCGCTCCACGAACGCCGCAAGATCCTCGTTTCCGAGATTTCGGCCATTGCGGTCGTTCACATTCACCGATTGTTCGGCGGCTTCCTTCTCGCCAACCACCAGAATATATGGCACTTTCTGCTTGCGGGCGTTGTGTTTCTTGGGCCCGATCTTTTCCGGGGAGTCGTCCAGCTCCACGCGCACGCCGGCCGCGAACAGCCGATCGCGGACGGTCCGGGCGTAGTCGGCGCTCTTCTCGCTCACCGAGGCGACCACCACCTGCAACGGCGCCAGCCAGAGAGGGAACGCGCCCGCAAAATGCTCGATCAATATACCGACGAACCGCTCCATACTGCCAAAAGGCGCACGGTGGATCATTACCGGCTGGTGTGCCGCGTTGTCGGCGCCGATGTAGGTCAGCTCGAACCGCTCCGGCAGGTTGTAGTCCACCTGCACGGTCCCGAGCTGCCACTCCCGCCCGATGCAGTCCTTGACGATGAAGTCGATCTTAGGCCCGTAGAAGGCGGCCTCTCCGAGGGCCTCGGTGAAGACCATGCCGCTGGCCTTGACCGCCTCGCGCACGGCCTGCTCGGCCAGGGCCCAGTTCTCCGCGCTGCCCACATACTTGTCGCTGGCCGGATCACGCAGACTGACCCGCACGCTGTAGTCGCTTAAGCCCAGCAGATCCAGGACCTTGCGAGTAAGATTAACGCATCCGGTAATCTCTTCGAGGAGCTGGTCCGGCCGGCAGAACAGGTGGGCGTCATCCTGGGTGAAGCCGCGCACGCGGGTCATGCCGGAAAGCTCGCCGCTCTGCTCGTAGCGGTAGACGGTGCCGAACTCCGCCAGCCGGATGGGCAGATCCCGGTAGCTCCGCGGCTCTGACGCGTAGATGCGGATGTGGTGCGGACAGTTCATCGGCTTCAGCAGATACCCGTCGGATACCTCCAACTGAGCCTCGATCGCCTTCAGGTGGGCCGCCTTGTCGCCGCCGGCTTTGTAGGCGCTGTGCCCCGTGAGGGCCTCGTAGGCCGCGGCGTCGGTTTGACGAAGCTCCGCCAGGATTTGGCGCTCTTCCGGGCAGATCTCCCCGCTGGGCCGCCCCCGGGCCGCCTCCCAGAGCCGGTTCAGAATCTCCGCGGTGCGGCTCTCAAAGATCGGCGGGAACTGGCTATCCTTGTAATACGGGAAGTGGCCGCTGGTCCGATACAGGCCCAGCTTGCCGATATGCGGGGTGTAAACCGGCTGATAACCGCTCTTGATCAGCTCGGCCCGGAGAAAATCCTCAAGCTGAGCCCGGATCACCGCCCCCTTGGGCTTCCAGAGCACCAACCCGCTGCCTACCAGCGGATCGACGGTGAACAAGCCCAGCTCCTGGCCGAGTTTGCGGTGATCGCGTTTTTTCGCTTCTTCGAGCTGGGCGAGATACTTGTCCAGGTCCTTCCGGGTCGGCCAGGCGGTGCCGTAGACCCGCTGAAGCTGCTTTTCCTTCTGATCGCCCCGGTAGTAGGCCCCGCTGACCTGCATGACCTTGAAGGCGCCGATCCGCCCGGTACTGGGCAGGTGCGGACCCCGGCAGAGGTCCTCAAAATACCGGCCGGGTTCAGGGCCCGTGACATAGAAGCTCAGCGGTCCCTCCGCCCGCTCGGCGTTGTCGATCTTGTAGCGATTGCCCTCGGCCTGAAGCTTCTTGAACGCTTCCTGGCGGTCGACCTCGTACCGGGTGAAAGGACGGTCTTCCTTGATGATCTGGGCCATCCGTTGCTCAATGGCCTCAAAGTCTTGGCTGGAGAGCGGGCGGTCCAGATCGATATCGTAGTAGAATCCGTTGTCTACCGGAGGCCCGTAGACCAGCTTGGTCTCCGGAAACAGCGAGCAGATGGCCTCGGCCATGACGTGGGCGGCGCTGTGGCGCAGCACGTAAAGGCTGTCCGGGTCGGCGGCGTCCAGCTTGAGCAGCTCGAGCCGGCAGTCGGCCTCAAGCGGATGGCTTAGATCGACGATCTCGCCGTTCACCTTGCCGGCCACGGCCGCCTTGGCCAGGCCCGGGCCGATCATGGCGGCAACCTGGCCGACCGTGGTGCCAGGTGCGACTTCCAGAGTTTTTCCGTCAGGCAGTGTAACTTGAGGCATCAGACCTAAACCAAAAGACAACGGCATTTATTCCGCTGACGCGCACGCTTGCACTTCGCCGTTGGTCGCGGAAAAGTGCCATGCTAAGCAATCGTGGGCGTCATGAGAATAAATGCCGTCAGATTATAGACTAACATACGCTTTATGAGAATCCGGACGAGCCGTTGCCGAACCACGGTCAGCCTACCGGGCATCCTTCAATATAGCAGTCTCGCCAAGGGCGTCAAGCGGAATATGGGCTGCCGGCCGCCCATCCGGCATGATGGCCCGAGCCCGGCCGGCACCCCGTGCGTTTCGCCGGGCGGGTGGCGCCCCGGCCGGCCGCCCCGGGATGGACAGTCCGGCTAAAATCGCTTAGAAAAGTGCCCTTTCCGGGGCGGAGGGCGCGGATGAGCCTCCACTCGGTGGTTGGTTGAGGACGAGTATTCTGAACGGAGCAGTGAATCCTTGGCAGATGTAACCCCCACCCCGACAGATCCAAACGGTTCTCCCGGGATAGCGGCCCCCGGCCCGGCCCGGCTGGACGTGCCTAAGGGCGTGTTCACCCAGTGCCCGGGCTGTCAGGCCACGGTCTACCAGAAGGCCGTGGAAGAGGCCCTCTACGTGTGCCCCGAATGTGGTTACCATCACCGCATCTCGGCGCGAACGCGTATTAAGCAGCTCGTTGATCCGGACACCTTCGAGGAATTCCTCCCTGACCTGGTCAGTACCGATCCCCTCAAGTTCAAAGAGCGGCTCAAGTACAAGGACCGGCTCAAGGCCGCCCAGGAGGCCACCGGCGAGAAAGAGGCGGTCGTGGTCGGCAAGGCGTTCATCCGCGGCCGGCCGGTGATTCTGGCGGTCATGGATCCGTTCTTCATCATGGCCTCCATGGGTGCCGTGGTCGGGGAGAAAATCACCGCCGCCATCGAGCGGGCCACGGATGAGAATATCCCTGTGGTAGTGGTAACGGCCTCTGGCGGGGCGCGGATGCAGGAAGGCATGGTCTCGCTGGTGCAGATGGCCAAGACCTCGGCGGCGGTCGCACGGCTGGATGACGCCGGCGGCCTGTACATCGTGGTGATGACCGATCCCACCACCGCAGGCGTGGCGGCCAGCTTCGCCTGGCTGGGGGATTTCCACCTGGCCGAGCCGGGGGCCATGATCGGCTTCGCCGGCCCGCGCGTCATCGAAAACACCATCAAGGCCAAGCTGCCGGAAGGCTTCCAGTCGGCCGAGTTCATGCTCGAACACGGTTTCATCGACCGCATCGTGCATCGCCAGCATCTGCGGACGGAGATTGCGCGGATTATCGATTACGCGGGTAAGTGAGAGCGGGAGGGGGCGGAGAATTGAATTGAACCGCGGAGACGCGGAGACGCAGAGAGGGAATCAATGTGATTCTTTCTCTGCGTTTTTGTGTTTCTGCGGTTCAATTCTCGGAAGGGGCGAAGAATGGAATAGAAGCGCAGAGACGCGAAGGCACAGGGGAGTATATTCATCGAATTCCCCTCTGCATCTCCGCGTCTCTGCGGTTCAATTGTTTTGTGCGGCCTCTCGGCCGTGGCGCGTGGGAATTACTTCTTCTTCTTGGCGGCCTTGGTGCCGCTGGGGCCGAGGATGGCGTCCTTGGCGGCCTTGGCCACCCGGAACTTGACCACCTTCTTGGCGGGGAACTTCATCGGTTCGCCGGTGGCGGGGTTGCGGCCCATACGCGCCTTGCGCTGCACAAGCACGAGCTTGCCGATACCCGGCAGGGTGAAGCTGTTCTTGGCCTCCTTGTAAGCCAGGTTCGCCAGTTCCTCCAGGAACAGGTTGGCCTGCTTCTTGGTGATGTCCACCTTCTCAGCCAGTGTCGCGGCGATGGCCGATTTTGACATCTTCTTAGCTGCTTTAGCCATTCTGCGCTCCTTTGATAGAAACATCGGAGGGCCCTCTGTGAGCCCGTTTCGGTGCCGATAATAAGGAAATGTTATCGGCAGGTCTAGCCAAAAGCCTTGAAAACATTGGGTTTTTTGGCGGTCGGACCCCAAAAACAACCGTTTTTTAGCGGTTTTGGTCCAAAATGGCCTGCCGCAGAAGGGGTAGCAGGATCTCGTGATGACCTGCCAGGTCAAAACCCTGACCTTTCAAAACCGGCCTTCCCACCACGTTTTGAGCCGGTCGGTAGTGGCGAAGCTGATCGAAATTGGCCGTGCACAGCGCATCCAGATTGGTTCCCAGGTTGCGCACGACGGACACGGCCTTGAGGAAAACCTCCGGCAGCAGAACCGCCGAGCCAATGTTGCACCACACGCCCCCGGCCTCGCCGGCAGAGCCGCCCATGGCAGCCACCACCCCGCAAATCGTGCGGAAATCGGCCAAACTTGCCGCCCCGATGAGGCCGCCATCGGCGAACGTCGGCATGTGTACCGTGTCGGTCCCGACGGCTACGTGGACCGTGGCCGGTATACCCAGTTCAGCGGCCACGGCCAATACGCTGAGTTGCGCATGCGGTAGATTCCGCGACCGGATGAGGCGGCCGATGGACTGTCCATAGCCCGCATGCGTTTGCGCCGCCTGGCGCGCGGCCTCGGCGAAGAACTCGGCCGTCTCGCGAACCATCCCGAAACGGCCGTCGCGGATGGTCTCGGCCACGTCTTCGCTGGTCGCGCCGATCATCGCAATCTCACTGTCGTGAATGGCCGCCGCACCGTTGCAGGCGATCGCAGTGACGATTCCCCGTCGCATCAGATCAATGAGAATGGGCCCGCAGCCCACCTTGACGACGTGTCCGCCGATAGCGAAGACCACCGGTTTGCCCGCTTTGCGCGCTGCGACGATCGCGTTCACCACGGCCCGCAACCGGCTGGCGCCCAGGAAGCCCGGCAGGGACTCAAACCACTCGAGGAAGGACGCCCCCGGTGGGGGAGTCTTGGCGAAGGCGTCGATCTGGGCGATGTGCCGGCGCTCATAAATGGAGTGCAGCCGCAGCGCGGCGAAGTCCAGCGCGGGTACGGCCTCGGTGGGGCGGGTCTTCTGGCCGCCTGTTGATTCGTCCCCGGAGGGATGAGCGGCTTTGCTCTCGCTTCCGGCACGCTGCGGGCTTGTCTGCCCCGGCCTCATGGCCTGGGATTTCTCAGCGGGCGTGCCCGGCATCGGGATCGGATCGGGGTTGGGATTCGCGGACATTCTTGTACTCCTCGAGCGCCTGGTCAATCAGACGTTCGAGTATCTTATCGTCATGGCCCCAGAATTCGATTTCAATTCGCAGTGCCGCCACCGGCACGGGCCAGTCCACCTCCAGACCGGCCAGCTTGACCGCGTCCTTCTCGGTGGTGACCAGTGCGTCCAGGCGGGCATCGCGGCTCCAGGCGATCAACTCGCGGGCATCCTCCGGCGAGTAGATATGATGATCGGGCCACCAGAAGGTGTCCGCGGGCGCGGCATGAAAGCCGGCCATGGTGCGGGCGAATGCCTCCGGACGAGCAATGCCGGCGAAGAGTCCGATGCGGGCCGACTTCGAGAGCGCCATCTCCTGGTCATGCAGATCCACAAAGCCGGTCGGCTCGTGCGCGCAACGGATGACGGGAATATCCGGGTTCAGCTCGTTGATGGTGCGCGTGAGGGCGGCCAGTGCGTCCGCTTCCACCTGATCGCAGCGCGTGATCACCGCCACGTCGGCTCGACGCAGACCTTTCGGATGCTCGCGCAACAAACCACGGGGCAACAACCGTCCATGACCCCACGGCTCCATCGCGTCGATGAGCACGATATCCAGATCGCGGCCCAGGCGGCGGTGCTGAAAGCCGTCGTCAAGGATCGCAGCCCGCACGTGATATTCCTCGATGGCCAGTCGGCCGGACGCGGCGCGATCCGGGTGACCCACCGCAACCGCCTTGGGACAGCGGCGCGTCACCAGCATGAGTTCATCGGCCCGGCCCTCTTCATCGGCGCGATAACCGCGACTGAGCACGGCCGGCTTGAGGCCGCGGCCCAGCAAACGCTCGCAGAGCCACAGAGTCAAAGGCGTCTTGCCCGTCCCGCCCACGGTGAGATTTCCGACGGAAATCGTGGGAACATCGAGCCACGCCGGAAAGGCCACGTAATCGAACCACGCGTTGCGCAGGCCGGTAACGGCGCGGTAGGGCAGCGCAAGCGCGCCCAACGCAGCCCGCGTCGCCGCGGCCACAGGGCCGCGCGTTCGGCCGGCAATCAAATCCAGGTAACGACGCTCATCCATCTCAAGCAACGCATCAGCCACAGAGGCCACAGAGGGCACAGAGGACACAGAGAACAAGAGGCGGGTCCACCTGTGGCCTGTTCTGAATTCTCCGCAGCCTCTACGACCGCTGCGGTTTAGTTTCTGCTCCTCTGGAGAACAAGCTCGTCAGGGCTTGTTCTTTCCCCACGATTCGTTTGTTCGCAACAGAAGTCAGGTGCCGTGCTGTCGCCCCCAACAACTGACAAAAGGACCACGGACCCAACAACTGACAACTAACAACTGACCACTGACATCCTGCTCAAGCACCTGGGTTGCAGGCGCAGCCCGCGCAGGACCCCATGTGGTTAAAGTAAAAACCTCTGTGTCCTCTGTGCCCTCTGTGGCCAAACCCTCTGTGTCCTCCGAGCTACGCCCAGAAAGCCGCCGCACAGCAGGTCACGCCCGTGCCGTTCGGCGCGTCGATAGCCTGATGATACCGCAGGAGCTCGCCCTCGGCACCATCCAGTGCGACGCGCAGCGCGTAGATGCAGCCGGCGCTGCACACGCGCGTGGCGTTCTCCCGTCCGGCCAGCACGCGGACGAATTCATCCGGCCGGCCGTTAACAATCTCCTCGATGGCCTCGCGATCCTGACGCTCGACTGTGGAAAGAAACGTCGGTTCCAGCTCGCAATCATCCCCGAAACGCCGGCCGACGTGGCTCAAGTCCGCCCCCGCGATAATCAACGTGGGGACGCTGTCGGAACGGATCAGTTCTCCCAGCGCTTCCCCGAAAACGCGCAGATCCACCCCCTGGCCGTCATAGGGTTTCGTTCCTGTCGGTCCGCACGGGTCATGGCAGAGTACGGGCACGATCTGGAAGGCATCTGCTCCGAAGAGGTGTTGAAGCAGCACCACCTGGAGTTCTACCGAGTGCTCGCGGGAATGGTCGAACTCGTGGGCGCACAGGTCGGCACCGCAGCGGGTCTGCAGCGCCTCCAGGAACGCGCGGTCCGTCCGCGTAGTGCCCAGGGGCGTTTGGAAGTCTTTGCTGGTGGCGACCACAGAGGTGCCCCGGCCATAGTGGTTTGTCCCCAGTATGACCACCCGGGGAGCGATGCCGGTGCTGGCCAGCAGGCCGTAGGCGTCCGCATAGCAGGGCTCGCCCCGGGGATAATCCAGGTGCGGGGCGATCAGGCCGGCCAGCCGGCGGTTGCCCTTCCCGACCACGCCGGCCCGGCACTGAGAGATCATGCGGGTGAGCGAGGATCTCAGGTCCGCCACCTGGGCCTCGTAGGCCCGGCGTCGGCCGGCCGTCTCCTTGGTTTCTCCAGCCTGCGAACCCGGAATAGTGCCATCGGCCCCGACCGCGCCCGCATCGATACCGTAGACCTCCAGGTCACGGCACAGCCGGGCCGGTGCGGCCCGATAGTCGTCCACCAGCGACTGATAATGCCGGGCGAAAGTCTCGCTGTCGAGGTACTTGGCCGCGTCAAGCTGACTGATGAGTTCCTCGATCTGCTCGCGGTCGATGGATTGCCCGAACTGCTCGCGGAAGGCCTTCTGAAGCTCATCAGGTCCCTTTTGCCCATCCAGCATGAGGATGAGGAACAGGGCTGCCGGGGAAACGGTAATCGGACCATCCGCAAAGCCGGTGGGGTCGTGCATCAGGATGAGCTGATGGCCGCCATGTTCAATCGGAAAGGCTTCAACCGGTCGTACTCTCGGGTAGGGTTTCATGCCCCATTGTACGCGGAGGATTTGGCATGGGCTGCTCGATCCGCTATGATGAACATCCCTTATGACTGGCTGGGGGTTCAGGAATTGTCGGAGTTTGGGCGAATGTCGCTGATGCGAATGGCCGGCCTGATCGGGTTCTCGGTGGCAGCCACCACCTTCCAGGCCAATGCCCGCCCTGCGCTTCTGGAAACCCCGCAGAACCCTGCCCGCCAGCAGTCGCCTGCCCGTAACACTCAGCCTTATCGGGAGTTAGAACAGCAACGGCCCAAGCGGGAGCTGATCCTGGTCATTGCTCCGCAGACCTCTGCCTGGAGCGATTCGGCTGAGCGTCTCTTGCTCGACGAGTCCAGACCGGGTCCGGATATCGAGCCCATGCTGGTCAGTATCCCGCCGGCAGACTTCGGGCCGACCATGGCCCCGCACGCTCTGGAAAGCGGGGCTGCCGACCGTCCTGTCCAAGCCACCCGTGCCTGGCTGATGGCTCGTTATCCCCACGCGCCTCCCGCGTAATTCAGTAAATGGCGTGTTTCCGTCGCCGTGCGGCATTGCGCCCGCCTCGAAGGCGTAAGCGAGGGCGGGGCATCCGCGGGTCGATAAGACGCCTGACCGTCATTCCCATCGAAAAAGTAATGCGAAAGAGTGCCAACGGAAACTCCGTTAAATATCAACACTTATGACTTCATCGAGGTAACGTAGAGGAACATTCATGGGCGAAAAGAACCTTTGGTCCAAGGTAGGCTTGATTGTCCTCCTGGTGGGACTGTCCATCTGGCAGATCTGGCCCCCGGAGAAGAACCTCAAGCCGGGTATCGACCTGGGCGGCGGCTACAGCGCGCTGTTCGAGATCGACGACACGAATGCGAAGGATGATCCCCATCTAGCTCAAAAGGTGATGGACATCCTCAAGCAGCGAATTGACCCCGGCAGTACCCGTAACCTGGTCTGGCGTCCGGTGGGGCGCAACCGCCTCGAAATCCAGATGCCCCGGGCCCGCGGTGAGACCGGCGCACGTGAGTACCAGGCCGTACGCGACAAGTTGCTGGCCACGAATATCACCGAGGCCGAGGTCCGGGCCGCGCTGGCTCTCGCACCCGAGGCGCGCGACGCCAAGTTTGCGGACCTGGTGCGGGGCATCTCCGCCCGCAAGCCCCTGTTTGAACAGCTCGCCAAGGTTGACGACCAGTATCGGCAGGCCGTCCACCTGGCGGAATCTCAGCCGGCCACAACCCAACCGACCACCAGCACCCGTCCCGATCAGGAGATCGGGGCCATCCTCGACAACCGCGCCGAGATGGTCGACAAGTTGCTGGCCACCAATCTCAGTGTGCCGGCCCTGGTTGATCGCCTCGAACTGGGTAAGCAGAGCAAGTCGCGGGCTGCGGAAATTGAGGCCATCAAGAAAGCTCATCCGGATCTGGCCGGCACCATCGACGAGATGGTCGTAGCCTACGACAAGTGGAGCGAGCGAAAGGGCGTCCTGGAGGACCCCGCCGACCTGCTGCGCCTGCTCAAGGGCGCCGGCGTACTCGAGTTCCGCATCCTGGCCACGCGCGATCCGAGCAACCCGGACATGCTCCAGTCGCCCAAGCCCGAGTACAACGAGCGGGCCCAGAAGTACATCGACCAGCTCGCCAAGCGGGGTCCGCGCCCCGAGGCGGGCGACAAATATGCCTGGTTCAAGATCGCCAAGCCCAGGGAAAACAGTATCAAGGATGCCCCCGGCTATTACGTGCTGGGCGAGTACCTGGGCGTTGACTACGTCCTGGCCCATGCCACCCCGGACATGGGTCTGCTCAATGACAAGTCCTGGTCGCTGGTTGCGGCCAGCCCGGATCGGGATCCCACCACCGGCCGCCTGGCCGTGGCTTTCCAGCTTGATCAACGCGGCGGCGACAAGTTCTCCGAGCTGACCAGCACGAATCTCAAGCGGCCGCTGGCCATCTTCCTGGATGAGGAGGCCATTTCCGCCGCCACCATCCAGAGCAGGATCTCGACGCGCGGCCAGATCACCGGCACCTTCACGCCTCAGGAAGTCAGCTACCTGGTGCAGACCCTCGAGGCCGGTGCGCTGCCCGCCCGGCTCAAAGAGGTGCCCATCCAGGAACGCAACGTCGGTCCCTCGCTGGGTGAGACCAACATCCGCAAGGGTCTGACCGCCGTCACCGTCTCGATTCTGGCGGTCATCGCCTTCCTGGCCATCTACTACACCTACAACGGCGCCATCGCAGACATTGCCCTGCTGATGAACCTGATCATCACCCTGGGCATCATGTGCTTCATCGGAGCGACCTTTACCCTGCCGGGCATCGCGGGTTTGATCCTGAGCTTGGGTATGTCGGTTGACGCCAACGTGCTCATCTACGAGCGCATGCGCGAGGAACTTCAGCGCGGCGTCTCCGTCCGCATGGCCGTCAAGCTGGGCTATGAGCGGGCGTTCTCCGCCATTTTCGACGGTAATGTCACGGCGATCATCACCGCGGCCATCCTCTACTGGATCGGCAGCGAAGAGATCAAGGGCTTCGGTCTGACCCTGGGCATCGCCCTGGCCATCAGCATGTTCACGGCCCTGTTCGTGACCCGCCAGTACTACTACGTCATGATCCCGCAGACGCTGAATCGGGACGAGACGAAGAAGGCCTGGCTGCTTCCGGCCATTCTGATCTTGATCGCCTCGGTCATGCTGGCCCTCGGCTGGGTCATTAACCGGTCGGCCCTGGATCAGTCCAACGCGTTCGCGCTGGGCCAGTTCCTGGGCGTCATCGGTCTGACCGCGGCCGTGATCCTGGCCAGCATGTGGGGTTTCCGGGCCCTCTACCGGTTGGCCGGCCACCAGAAGGCCAATCGCCTGCCCATGTTGCAGCTCATGTCCACGCCCAATCTCGACTGGATGAAGCACTACAAGAAGTACTGGACTGGTTCGGCCGTGGTCATTCTTGCGGGTCTCATCTTCATGGCCGGCGTCTGGAAGGAAGTCCTGGATATTGAGTTCGTCGGCGGTACCAACGTGCAGGTCGAGTTGAAGGACCAGTACAAGGGTCTGAGCGACGAGGATGTCCGGCAGCAGATCGTCGCGGACAAGGAAACGTCCGTCGTAAGCTGGTTGCGCAACGCGGCCGACCAGTTGCGCAAGGCCGAAGTGAAGCCCGCGGGCGAGGCCCGGTACATCGTCTCGATCCCCGATGGCTCCCTGAGCCAGAATCAATTGCAGGCCCTGCTCTCCGCCCGGCTGTTCAGCGGACAGAAGGGCGATCCGACCGTGGAGCGCAGCGGCATCGTGCCGGTCCAGGATGGTGGCGTGGCCGTCCAGTTTCTGCGGACCGGCCAGGTGCCCGACCAGGCCGCTTTTGAAAAACTGGTGCGCGAAGGCACGGCCGAGTATGCCGAGGCCGCCGCGCGGCGCATGAGGGATGCCCGGATCCAGAGTGTGCAGGAGAGCGGTACGACCGCCTTCGACATCATCACCACGGAGACGGCCCGCACGCTGGTCGGGGAGGCCCTCATGGCCTCCTCGCTGGGGGAGATGCTGGAGGTGAAGCACTCCATCGAGGCCGCCCTGGTCACCGACCCCGAGCGGGCCCCGGACGGCGTGTTCCCGGTGAGCCGCGACGACAACGTACTCGCCGACGTGATCGGCGGTAACTCGCAGGCCGACATCTCGGCCTACAAGGGCGGCCTGGTGCTGGTCTTTGACCGGCTGGATCCCCCGGCCACCATCGAGGACGTCAGGGAACGCCTCAAGCAGATGCGCATGCAGCCGGACTTCGAGGCCACGGGATGGCGCAGCTCGGAGGTGTTCGGTCTTGAAGCCGCCGGCACGGTTACCGTGAAAAAAGACGGCAGGCAAGAGGAGGTTCCCACATACTCGAAGCTGGCGATCGCGGTGGTGGACACGAACCTGATCTACGCGCCGGACGGGTCGAATGAGACCTGGCAGGCCGAAGTGGCCGGGCGCGAAAAGGCCCTGGCTCAGGCGGCTCTGGGTTCGAGCCAGTCCCTCCAGCGCGTGACCACCTTCCTCCCGCAGGTGGCCTCCGAGGCCGCCCAGAAGGCGATCATTGCGTCGGTGCTGTCCTTCATCGCCCTGATCGTGTACCTGTGGATTCGGTTCGGTTCGTTGGAGTTCGGCGTGGCCGGCATCATCGCCCTGTACCATGACGCGGCGATTTCGCTCGCCGCCCTGATGGCCTGCCATTACATTCACGATACCTGGCTGGGCAACCTGCTGATGCTGAGCGACTTCAAGTTCGATCTCACCATCCTGGCTGCCGTGTTGACCATCGTGGGTTACCAGATCAACGACACCATCGTGATTTTCGACCGCATCCGCGAAAACCGCGGGCGGTTGGGCACCATCTCACCGCAACTGATCAACGATTCGTTGAACCAGACGCTGTCGAGAACCGTGCTGCTCGTCTCGATCGTGCTCATGACCCTGTTGATCATGTACGTTCTGGGCGGCGAGGGTATTCACGGCTTCGCCTTCATCATGATCGTCGGCTCGATCAGCGGTACCTACACCACGCTGTGTATCGCCACGCCGATGCTCATGCATCCGCGGGCCATGTGGATTACGGCCATCGCCATTGCGGTCCTCACCACCCTGGCGCTCACCTGGCAGATCGAGAGCGATGTGCTGCGGTGGTCCCTGGTTCTGGTGGTGGCCGCCCTGGGCGGCCTGGGCGCATACCGCCAGCTCGCCGCCGCCCGCCAGGAGCAGACCGGGCCAGCGCCCGCCCGCCGACCGGCAACGGCGTAGTAATTGCGGCTCTCAGTCGGGGGCCCCGCCTTCCAGGGTGGGGCAGGATGGGTGCGAGATTCCTTTCTCGCACCTCCCCCGGGTGGGAATTCCTTCCCGCAAGATCCGCTTGAAAGAAAACGGGCGGCGAGGTCCGAAAGGATCTCGCCGCCCGTTTCTTGTGGTTGAGATTGGTTGGGGATGGTGATCAGCCGTTGCCAACCCCCAGCCTGGGCCTTATCGACGCCGGCACCCGCACCGGCCGTTGCTGGAGATGTGCTTCCGCAGATATTTCAACCCGCTGCGGGCCAGATCATCGCCGTCCTTGGCCAGCGGGCGCCAGATGGCCGCCGCCGCGGCCAGCTCCTTGATGGCCGGCACGAAGCTCTCGATGGTGCAGTAGCCCTTGTAACCCATGCTCTTGAGCGTCTTCATGGTCGCGTCCCAGGGCACGTGACCCGTGCCGGGGATCCCGCGGTCGTTTTCGCAGGTGTGGACGTGGAACAGGTACTTGCCGCATTTCTTGAGGGCCGCGACGGGATCTTTTTCCTCGATATTCGCGTGGAAGGTGTCGTAGAGAATGCCCAGGTGCGAACTGCTCACCTCTTTGCAGAGCCGCACGGCGTCTTCGCAGATGTTGAGGAAGTAGGTCTCGAAGCGGTTGATGGGCTCCACGGCCAGCCGGATGTCGAGCTCTTCGGCCCGGTCGGCCAGCTTCCGGAGGCTCTTGACCGCGTTCTTCCATTCCGCCTCGTTCCGGGCCCGGCCGACCAGTTCGCCCACCGGCGAGTACAGCGGACCGGCGATGGCCTCCACGCCCAGCTCCTTGCTGATGTCCAGCGTGGCCAGCATGTGGTCCATCGCGGCCTTGCGCTTCGACGCATTGGTGCTGATCAGCGACATGCCGGCGGGAATCACCGAGCAGGCCGTCACGCCCAAGCCGCTGTCGGCCAGGGCCTTCTTCGTGCTGCGCACGTCCACGGCGGACAAGTTGAACAACGGCAATTCCACGCTGTCAAAACCGATCTTCCGAACCTTCTCGATCAGGGGAATGTCCTTCCTGGAGAAAGATCCGGTCCACAGCATCAGGTTGACACCCGTCTTCATAAAAGCACCTCGCATCGAGTGAAAGCAACTGGTTGTTACGCGACGTAACGTCGGGCCGTATGCTAACCCAGTCCGCTGAGTTTCGCCAAGGCGACCGCCTGCGCCCCGGGGCAACGGACTGTCGTATCAGGCCGGTTCCCGCCGATCTGGCCTCGGCAAGCGGGGGCATCCGCAGCGGCTCCACGGTGGGGTGTGGCAATTCTTTGTGGCCCGGTGACGCGGGGTCCCGGAGGGCGTGCATCTTGCACGCCTTTGAGGCGGGCAGGATGCCCGCCCCCCTGATGCGCCTGCCCGCTTCACCATAATCTTTCGATAGACCCCCGCAGCGGGCGGCCGCCGGGTGATCCTTGCGGAGGAGCGCCCCAGAGGTCAAAATGGCCGAATCTCTCACACCGTTGAAAGGAGAATGACAGCCGTGGATCGATTGAAGACTGCGTGGTTCGGACTACTGTTGGCTCTTCTCGCCGGGACCGGCTGCGCGACCGCCCCGCGCGGATCCCAGACCGCGACCTTCACCCTCTGGCAACTGCCCAACCAGACCCATTCGCAAATCATGTCCTACGTGATCCGGACCGCGCACGGGCGCATCATTGTCATCGACGGCGGCACCACCGGGGACGGCCCCTACCTCAAGGGCTTCCTCGCCGCGCTGGGCGGCGTTGTCGATACCTGGATCATGTCCCACGCCCACGATGACCATTTCGGGGCGCTCACCGCCATCCTGGCCACGCCGGACGCCCCGGCCATCGGCCGGATGTACGCCTCCCTGCCGGACATGGACTGGCTACGAAAATACGGCTACGAGCAGGACATCAAACCTTATGAGCAGTTCCTGGCGGCCGTCGACAAGGCCGGACTGAAGGTGGTCGAGGCCAAGGTCGGCGACACGTTTGAGATCGACGGCGTGCGCACGGAGGTGTTCGGCGTGCGGAACCCGGAGATCACTAAGAACGCGATCAACAACTCCAGCATGGTCTGGCGGATGTGGGACGAGCGGAAATCGGTGCTCTTCCTGGGCGACCTGGGTGAAGAGGGCGGCTGTAAGCTGCTGGCCTCGCCCTACGCAAACCGCCTGCGCGCCGATTACGTGCAGATGGCCCACCACGGACAGAACGGTGTGGATGAGGACGTCTACCGCGCCATCCAGCCGCGCTACTGCCTGTGGCCGACCCCGCTGTGGCTGTGGGACAACGACAAGGGCCAGGGCAAAGGCTCCGGCCCCTGGAAGACCCTCGAAGTGCGGGCCTGGCTGGACAAGCTGCCCATCGAACGCCACTACGTCATGACCGAAGGCCTGTGCCGGATTGATTAGGCGCGGGGCGACGGGAAGGGATGAGCTGCCTCAGCCAGCCGGCTGAGGCACTCCTCCTGTCGGGCCAGGTTTTGGCGCGGGGGCTTCGTTTGTCTTGGCGCGGTTTATGCCCTCGACCTTGCCCACCAGACGATCGCCAGGCGGATAGGCATGAGTGACAACGGCATTCTTCGTAACGCGCGAAATGCACGATAACATGTCGTCTGTTATCGTGCAGGTTTTCCGTTAGCGATGAAAATTGAAGACAGAACTTCGCCAGCTTGAGTGAACCGGGCCAACCCGTCCATACTCCTGGCGAGCCTGCTCCCATCAGCGTTCATCCGCGTCCATCTGTGGTTGATCCTCTTCGCGTTCTTGGCGTCTTGGCGGTTCGAATAACGAAAGGAAATCCGACCCGAACCGCGAAAAAACAACGAGGCGAAGCCGAGCCTCCGACTCTCCATCTCTCCAACTTTCCATCTCTCAGCCTTCCTTAATCCCCGGCCTTGCCGGCCAGGGCCTCCCTCGGATAAAAGGGCACAGCAGGTTGTGGTCAGCCAGTCCCCTCGCGGGATCCGAAGGTCCCGCTGAATGCAGCGCGGAATGGCTGCGGGCCCGGATCGGATAGCAGGGGGGACATCCTGCCGGCCTGAAAGTGAGAAGTGAGACGTGAGAAGTGAGAAAGGCTCGGCGGTCTATCGTGCCCGCTGGATCATCCCCGTGGCCGGACCACCGATCGAGAATGGCCGGCTGGAGGTCGTGGATGGTTGCATTGCCTCTGTGCAGCGCGCCTCCGGTCCCGGCGGCGACGCGCTCGATCTGGGTGATGTCGCGGTGCTGCCCGGCCTGGTCAACGCCCACACGCACCTCCAGCTCACCTTCTGTCGGGGCAGGGTGCCATATCGCGGAAGCTTTACGCAATGGATTCGTGACCTGGCCTCACCTGCCCGCCAGGACCTGCCGGGCTCGCCGGAGACGGCCATAGAAGCGGGTCTCCGGGAATCACTCCAGGCGGGCGTGGTGGCCGTGGCGGACATCGGGCACGGCCGGGCGGCGGCGGAGTGCTGGCGCCGGGCCCCCCTGGCCGTGATCGGCTTCCATGAGGTCCTGGGAATCGGTCCCCGCGCCCGGCAGGATCACGAGCGGTCCTTCGAGGCGGCCGCGCGAGTCTGTGAAAAGGCTTCCTCGACGCCCGCTCCGCCGACGTTCGGGATCGGCCTTTCCCCACATGCTCCCTACAGCACAGATCCGGCCGTGTACCGGCAGGCCATCGCGTTTTGCCGCCGGACGGGCCGGCCGATCTGCACGCACCTGGCCGAGACCAGCGAAGAGTGGCAATTCCTGGCAGATGCCACCGGTCCGTTCCGGGAGCTGCTGGAGGAGTGGGGCCTGTGGGACGGTTCCTTCGAGTCGCCGGGCTGCTCGCCGGTAAGCTACGCCCACCGACTGGGTCTGCTGGCCTGCCGGCCGCTGCTGGCCCACGTAAACTATGCAAGCGATGAGGATCTCGATCTGCTGGCCGGCAGCGGCGCGAGCGTGGCTTACTGTCCGCGCACGCACCGGTTTTTCGAGCACCAGCCGCACCGTTATGCGGAGATGCTTCGCCGGGGCATCAACGTGTGCATCGGCACTGACTCCCTGGCCAGCAACGAAACGCTCTCGGTCCTCGACGAGCTGCGCTTCCTGCGCCGTGAAGATCGGCATCTCTCCGACGAACAGTTGTTGACGATGGCGACCCTCGCGGGCGCAAAGGCCCTCGGCCTGGAGGATCGAATCGGATCGTTATCCCCGGGCAAGCGGGCGGATTTTGTCGTGGTGCCCCTGGACAATCCGGCCACTCGCGAGCCGTTGGCGGACGTGCTGACCAGCACGCGCGTTCCCTCGCCGGCCCCATGACACGCGCGCTTGTGATCGAAGTGGCCGGCGAATCCCGGCTTCGGGCGCCTCACCTGCTGAGAAAGCGATCCCGCCCGGCTGCGAGATGGCGTGCATATAAAACAACAGGGCATCGACTTCCCGCGAGGGGTAAGCCGGTACCCTGTCATCACGCCGGGTTGTTGTTTGTCCGGCCCTGTTCCGGCGCGTATTGCCTTAAGGTCTGGCGAACCGATTACTGATTCGTTTCCGGCTCTGTCTCGTATTGCGGAGTACCGCTCTCGATCTCCCGCTCGCCGTTCAGGCCCCTGAGGCCGCGGTTCTGCTGATCGATACGAGATCCGGGCTGGTCATAATCCTCTCCCCTCATTCTTTCCTTCATCCCTTCTTTCATGTCGTCGCGATAGGAGCGCTGCTGATAGCGACGCTGCTCGATGGATTCCTTCTCCCGGTACTGGTCCGGTCGATCCGACCGCTCCCGGAATCTCTCCCGTTCCCGTTCCAGGGGACGGCCCTCATACTCGCCTTCCGGGCCGACCGGTCGGCCGCGAAGCCGGCCGCGGAATGACTCGTCACCCAGTTGCAGCGGCCCTTGGGCCTCATAGTTCTCCAGCATCACGTACTGACCATCCGCCGTGGTCAATTCATCGGCGATCAGGGCCTGCTGGCCGTTGATGCAGCCGTTGCGGGCCACGAAGCTGATCTGGTCACCGTTGCGGAAAGTGTGGTCAGACAGATGCTGTGCGGGGCCCAGGTCCACCACCAGGGTCGAGTCCTGGCCCTCCAGTCGGACGCTGGCCAGCAGGTGGGCATGGTCGTGGCCTGAGAACCAGGCCTCGCGCGTGCTCACGACCTCTCCGCTGTATTGCTGCCCGCCCATTTCGCGCAACGGGCCCTGACCGGCACGGGCGAACGGCTCGAAATCGACATCGATGTTGATCCATTCTCCGTCATGCTGGACGCGGTGGGCGATGACCAGCGGGCGCTCACGGAACGGGCTGCGGCGGCCCATCACCGAGATCCGCGCACCTTCGCGGAGGCGGTTCAAGGCCTCGGCCAGCCGGTCCCTGCGTCCGAGATCCACCTGGATCTGACGATTGTCAGAAGTCTCCAGGTTGAGCACCAGGTGCTCCTCGTCGTATACGTTCATCGGCGTGACGCTGAGCACTCGGCCCTCGATGCGTTCATGCTGACGCCAGCCCCGCCTGGCGGCCATGCTCTCGGCACGTTCTCTCCAGCGACCTTCCGCGCCGCGGCGTTCCTCCTGGTCCCCGCGCGTCATGGCTCTCTCGCGCAAGATGGTGCGGCGCTCTTCGCGCCAGGTCTGGTCGCCGCGTTCCGTGCCGCGCGCTCCGGCCGCGCGAAGACGATCGGCTTCTTCCGACGAAACGTAATCGAAACTGTCGAACCGGCCGTCGTCGTCGTAGTCAAAGCCGATACGGACCCAGCCCGACTCTTTCTGCTCGCCGGTCTCGCCGGGGCCGATGGGGTGGCCTCTTACCCCGCTCGGGCGCGTCGCGGCTTTGCCCAGGTCCGTGCGCGTGCGCCCGGGCTTGCCGTAGGGCTCGTCCAACTGGCCCGATGGACGGGTTTCAGGGACATTGCCCTCCCTGACAGCCCGATCAAACCGGTCAAGGTCTGCCTCGTCGCCGCTCGTATTTTGAGCCTGCGCCGAGAACGCTAGCCCCAGGACCGCGGCCGTACAGACCGCCTGCCTGAGGATTCTGCCTGTTTTCATGCCTTGCATTGTGTACTCCTCCCTTGCCAAAAGACACCCATACGCTAAGAGGATACAATGCCCCGATGAGACGGAAGTCAAACTCATCCATAGACTTAAGCGCTCTTAAGCACGCGGCGCTCAACGCCTCTGCGCGATTGTAAAACAACCCAGAGCGGCGGCTTATGGAGTCTGTGGATTCGACCGGATGACCGAAACAAAGAACGTGCGTCATCCGCCCGCGCGATCGCGTGCTGCCTCGGCGGTCGCGGGACAACGCAGGGCCGGCCCCTACCTGGGCCATTGTGCGGGTAACTCAGCCGTGGAGGGGCGTCAACGTTGTTGATCGCTTGAATCTTCGCGCCCCCGCCGCGATGCGCTCACTCGCCCGCGTCCACCTCCAGGTCGGGCTGGGGCGCGTCTCCCAGGAGCCGGTTGGTGGCCAGGAAGGCCTTCATCCTCATCTCCGGCGTGATGTGGGCGGCGGCGACGGCCAGGGCGGCCACGACCGCGGCCAGGTCATCGCTGTAACCCGCGCCCGGCAGGAGGTCGGGAATGGCATCCAGAGGGAAAATGAGGTAGCCCAGGGCGCCGAGAATGGTCAGTCTGACCCGGGGCGGAAGGTCGCGGCTCTGGAGCACGTAATACAGCTCGAGTGCTTTCTGCACCAGCGACCGGCCGATCCGCCTGGAATGACGGCGCAGCTTCTTCCAAAAAGAGGTATCCGCGTAGTGAACGGCATGATATTCGCCAGCCTGGCCTTCCGTGCTCATAGGGACTCCCCGGACAATCGCATCCGTGTGGTGGAGAAGACACATACGAAACAGTATAGCGGATTCCCACATGTCTGTTTCGAATTTCACCGGCTTGCTTCCCTGGCCATCATGGATCCTGGCGCAAGGCTTCCGCGCCGGCCGCTTCCTCTGTGTGGCGGCCAGGCTCAGTACGGGCCGTTTCCGGCGTAGCGGCCGGGCTCTGTACCGGCCGTTCCCCGGACAGAACGCCAACTCCCCATTCGGATTCATAAAGGCGGGCAAGATGCCCGCCCTCCGGGCTCAAGCAGGCGGGCAGGGATGCCCGCCCCCCCGGGATTGGCGAGACACCGGGGGTCGCTTGGCGCAGCCTCTGGAGGGACGTCATATCCGTACGCGCGTGGCGGTGGCCGTAGCGCTCCGCCGGGAGCGCACAGTCGGGGGAGTATGATACTGTGCCAATGCATATACTTACCTCAGATCGGAGGATAGCCATGCCTGACAGGACCAGCCGTGAGATTCGTTTGAAATCCCGCCCGACGGGGATGCCCGCGCCGGAGCATTTCGAACTGGTTGAGGTACCGGTGCCGTCTCCTGAGGAAGGGCAGATCCTCGTCCGCAATCTGTGGATGTCCGTAGACCCGTACATGCGCGGGCGGATGAAGGCCGGCCGTGGGAGCTACGTTGAGCCGTTCGAGGTCGGCCAGACGCTGGAAGGCGGCGCGATCGGCGAAGTGGTCGAATCGCGAAACCCGGCATTCAAGCCGGGCGATCATGTCCTCAGCATGATGGGCTGGCGCGACTGGTGGGTCTCTGACGGGACGGGCGTAACCCGGATTGAGCCGGCGGCGCCGCTTCAATCTTACCTGGGCGTGCTGGGCATGCCGGGTTTGACCGCCTACGCGGGGCTGCTGCGGGTCGCGGAGTTCAAGTCGGGGGAGACGCTGTTTGTCTCCGGCGCGGCCGGCGCGGTGGGATCGGTGGTCTGCCAGCTCGGCAAGATCAAGGGTGGCCGGGTCATTGCCAGCGCGGGATCGGATGAAAAGATCGCCTGGCTCCGCGAGGAGGCCGGCGTGGATTACGCCTTCAACTACAAGCGGACCGACAACCTTCTCGCCGAACTCCGGCGGGCCGCACCGGACGGGCTGGACGTCTACTTCGATAACGTGGGCGGCGATCATCTCGATGCCGCCCTGCGGCACATGAAGGTCTTTGGCCGGATCCCGGTCTGCGGCATGATCTCCCGCTACAACGCGGAGACGCCTCCGCCCGGCCCCGCGAACCTGTTCATGGTGATCGTTCGCCGGGTTCGCCTGCAGGGCTTCCTGGTGCATGACCATAAGGACCTGCTCCCGCAGTTCCGCGCGGATATGACGCGGTGGATCGCGGAGGGCCGGATGAAGTGGCGTGAGACGATCATCGAAGGCCTGGAGAACGCCCCCAGGGCCTTCATCGGCCTGTTCCATGGCGAGAACATCGGCAAAATGCTCGTGCGAATTGCGCCGGCATAAGGCAGGTCAGCAGACCTGGCGCATCTCAACAGTCGCGTCGGGACCGGGTACACGGCCGGCGTGCCTGTCCCCGGTTGCGACCGCATCAGGCGTCCAGAGCTGGCCTATCTCCCGGCAGATGATTCGATCCTCGCTACGCCCGGCGGCAGCGAGCAAGCGCTCCAGGGGCTCGTGTATCGGTTCGTGACTGAGCCGGAACGTGCTGTGATGCATGGGCAGCATGAAGTCCGCCCGCACGTGATCGGCCATGGCCCAAGCTTGCTCGGGCGTGGCATGGGCGGCGATGTAGGGGTCGTATGCGCCGATGCCCAGAACGGCCAGGTCCACGCGGCCCACGTCCTTGAAGTGCAGCCCCCAGGCGGTGTCGCCGCCGTAGAGTATCCGGCGTCCTTCCGCCTCCAAAAGGAAGGCCGCATAGCCGCGATGATGATCGATGAAGGTTCGCGCCCCCCAGTGCCGGACCGGCCAGCCGGTCACACACAGGCCTCCCACCAGGACACGCTGGCCCCAACGGACTTCGGTGACGCTGTGGAAACCCAGGTCGCGGATGAGGTCGCTGTTGTGCTCCGACGTGACCACCGGCACGCGCTTGGGCAGCCGGCTGAGCGTGGGACGGTCGAGGTGGTCGAAGTGAGCATGGGAAACCAGCACGAGATCCAGGCGGGGCAGCTCGTGAAGGCTCAACGCGGGCTTGACCAGCCGTTGCGGTCCCCCGGTCAACAGGCCCAGGCCGATTCCCACCCGGTTTGAAAAAACGGGGTCGGCCAGCACGGTTCGGCCGCCGATGCGCAGCAGCACGGTCGCGTGCCCGATCCACAGGGCGGCCAGCTCCTGCCGTTCCCATCCGCTCAGCTCGGGCCGTCGGGGAGCGGGTGGTGGCGGATTGATGGCATCCAGCAGCCGTGTGCCACCGCGGCCCTTCCCGAGCCATTCCGCCAGACGCAGCATGGTCGGCCGAGTCTTGGCCCAATCGCTGTAATCTCGCCAGCTCACTTCCAGACACCCTCCCAACAAGAGGCGCCGACAAACGAGACGATTATAGGCGGGGGCGGATTGCAGTATGGAAGCAAAAAGAGCAGGCCAGAAGCCGCGAGGCCGTGCGGGGGACGCGGACCAACCCGCACGGCCATCCTGTCAAAGCGGCCATGATGATATTTCGTCCCCGGCAAAGTCCAGTCAACTATTTTACTCCACTTCCGGGCTCCGTATGATCAAGGTCGACAAGGACCGCTCATGACTCACGAAAGCATCCAGCCTGTGGACGAACGATACATGCGCCAGGCCATCCGGGAGGCCGAGTCGGCCTGCGAGGCCGGCGACGTGCCCGTAGGGGCCGTCATTGTCCACGAGGGGCGAATTATCGGACGTGGCTACAACCAGCGCGAGTTGATGCAGGATCCCACCGCCCACGCGGAGATGATCGCCCTGACGGCCGCGGCCTCCGCCCTGAATTCCTGGCGGCTCTCCGGCTGCACCTTGTACGTGACCCTGGAGCCCTGCAGCATGTGCGCTGGGGCCCTGGTGTTGGCCCGGATCGACCGGCTGGTCTATGGGGCCACCGACCCCAAAGCAGGCGCGTGCGGCTCGGTTTACAACCTCGTTGAGGACAAGCGGCTCAACCACCGCGTGCAGGTCGAGCGGGGCGTGCTGGAGCAGGAGTGCGCCGCTCTGCTGCGAGCGTTCTTCGCCCAGCAGCGCGCGAAAGGGAAGAAGTGATGACCTCTGGCCAGATCAACGAAGCAGCCGGGCAGCATCTGGCCCGCCGGCGGGTGTGGGAGAGCAAGTATGCCATCCGCGCCTGTTATCGCGGCTGGTTCGAGCGGCTCCGTCCGTTCATTGCGCCCGGGCGAAGCCTCGAAATCGGCGCCGGCAGCGGCCACTTCAAGACCCTCTGGCCGGAGCTGATCGAATCCGACGTTGTCACGACGCCCTATGTGGACCTCGTGGCGGACGGCATGCGCTTGCCGATCGCGGCGGAGAGTCTGGGCAACCTTCTCGTGGTCGATTTGCTGCACCACCTCCGCGACCCGCACCTGTTCTTCGATGAGGCCGTTCGCGTGCTGCGACCCGGCGGGCGGGTATTGGCGATCGAGCCGTACATCACGCCGTTGTCGTGGCTGGGATACCGCCTGCGGCACCACGAGGACATCTACTTCGGCGGATACCATCGCTGCGCGGCCAAGGATGATCCGTGGGCCGGCAATCTCGCATTGCCCAACCTGCTGTTTGCCCGGGAGGCAGCCGACTGGCCGGCGCGTCATCCCGAGCTGAGGATCATTCATCGGCAATGCTTCAGCCTCTTTGACTTCCAGCTCGCCGGAGGCTTCAAGCCGTATGCGTTCATTTCCAACGCGCGGTTATACGACTGGGTGTTGGCCGTGGACCGCCGGTTGGATTGGATCGCGGCGCTGGCGGGTTTCCGGATCTTCTGCGTCATTGAGCGAGTTGGCGGATCAGGGCGATGATCTCCGCGTTGACCGGGGGCATGGGCAGACGCTCCAGCTCGCTGACGGCGGCCCAGCGGACCTCCTCAACCGCCGGATCGCACGCTTGGGGCTCATCGCCGGCCGCTCGACAGTGAACCAAATGCAGAATGACTTCACGCCCGCCATGTGCGGTTCGGAGCACTCCCACGACTGCCACCGGCGCCACAACCAGTCCGGTTTCCTCCTGGACCTCGCGAACGGCCGCCTGCTGGGGTGTTTCCCCTGGTGCCAGCTTGCCGCCGGGGAATTCCCACAGGCCGGCGAAAATCCGTCCGCTGGCCCGCCGGCTGATCAACCAGCCGTGCTGGCTACTCACCAAGGCCAATGCCACGTGCAGCGGTTCGTTCATGCTAAGTTCAAGATCACAAACGGATTAGGGGGTATGAGGAAGCGGCCACCTTCCGGGCCGGGGCGGGTTGTGAGTTTTTTATTACGAAGTGCTCCGTTTTTAGCCTGCAAGGAACTGTTCGGAGCCTGTGAGTTTTGGTTGGAATGCCAACCCCTGATGGCCGCGTCACTTGCGTTCGTGCGGGGCACGAGCGGCGGCTGCCTGGTTTGTAAGTCATTGAAAATAAGATAGTTAAGTTTTTTATCGCCGAGCCCTCGATTCGCCGATGGATTGATTGACACGGCCTTTGAGCGCGCGTTATAGTCAGTGGAGTTCGAGGGGGGCGTTTGGTAATGAGCTGACCAGGCGCATGAACAACGCATCTTCCCGATTCTCGGCTGTTTTAGCCGTGGCGCACTTCCGGGATGGGACCTGACAGTCCTGGCCCGGAAGTTTTTTATTGATCCAGCCATCACAGCGTCCCGCGGGCGCGGCCTCACCCGATGCGTATCACGATCTTCCCGAAGTGTTCGCCGCTCTCCATGTAGCGCAGCGCGTCATGGACCTGGTCGAACGCGAACACCCGATCCACGACCGGCAGCATCTTGTGCAGGGCGATGGCCTTGTTCATTGATTCGAACATGGCCCGGCTGCCGACGAAGATGCCCTGCACACGGGCGTGTTTCATCAGCAGGGGAATGGGATTGAACGCGCCCGCGCCGGTGAGCACGCCGATGAGGCTGATGTGACCGCCCATGCGAACCGCCTGCAGGGATTGCGGCAGCGTCCCGGCTCCGCCGAGTTCGATCACGTGGTCCACGCCCCGTCCATGGGTCCGTTCGAGCACCTGCTGGTGCCACTCGGGCGTTTTCTTGTAGTTGATGCCCACGGCGGCGCCCATGCCTTCGGCGCGCAGCAGTTTCGCATCGCTGCTGGAGGTGATGATGACCCGGGCGCCCATGAGCCGGGCGAACTGCAGGGCGAACAACGACACGCCACCGGTGCCCAGGGTGAGAACGGTATCGCCCGGCTTGACCGAGCCGCTGACGGCCAGGGCGTTCCAGGCGGTGACGGCCGCACAGGGCAGCGTGGCGGCCTGCTCATCGGTGAGATGCTCGGGCACGTGCACCAGCCCATCCTCGTGCAGGGTCACATATTCGGCCAGCACGCCGTCGATCTCGCCGCCCAGAGCGGTGCCGGTCTTCTCAATCGTCGGCTCGCCGTCGATCCAGCCCTGCATGAAGATGCCGGCCACGCGATCACCGCGTTTGACCCGCGTGACCTCGGGTCCGACCTCCACCACCTCTCCCACGCCGTCCGAGAGCGGAATGCGCGGCAGGGGGATGTTGGGGTTGTAGATGCCCTTGGCGATCATCAAGTCACGGAAATTCAGCGAGACCGCCTGCATGCGAATCAGGGCCTCCCTTGGACCGGGCCGGGGCTTTGGCCGTTCGGCCGGCCGGATGGCGTCGATTCCGCTGAAGCTCTTCTGGATCTCGTAGACTTTCATCACCGCAATCTCCTTGTCTCAGAATGCATACTCACTGTAGCAGCCCTAAGTCAAGCTGCAGCGGATGCAGACGGTATTTTTGACCTCCGAGGTAATATTGGAATATCGCGACGTCCCACGCGTTCTGACCTGTATGGTACTGGTAGGCAAGGGCATAACCATGGAACACGGTTTGGGTGATGAACGGGCGGTATCTCGCCGTGCGGCGCTGAAACGGGGCTTGCTGGGGGCGGCCGGGCTGGCGCTGGTGCAGACCCACAGCGCCCCGTCCCGAGCGGCCGACGGACCTTCTCCGGCCAGGCGTGGGAGTACTGCCACGCGGCCTGCACTGGGAAGAACGGCCAAGGCCAGGTCCGTGATTCAGATCTGGATGTGGGGCGGGCCCTCGCATCTGGAAACCTTTGATCCCAAGCCGGAGGCCGGGCAAGCCTATTGTGGGCCGTTGGACAAGCCCGTTGAGACCAATGTGAAGGGCATCCGTATCTGCCAACTGCTGCCGCTACTGGCCCGGCAGGCCGACAAGTACGCCCTCATCCGCAGCATGACCCACGGGGTCAACGCCCATGAGACGGCCTCCTACCTGGTCCAGACCGGACAGAAGCCCGGCCGGCTGGTTTATCCTTCGGTGGGGGCGGTGGTGTCGCTGTTCAAGGGGGTGGATCATGGCTACCAGGGGCTCGTTCCGCCTTACGTGGTGTTGACTGAGCTGCAGGGGCGGTTCTCCGAGGCGGGTTTCCTGGGGCCGAAGTATAAGCCCTTCGCCACCGGGGGCGACCCGGCTAAGCAGCCCTTTGCCGTGGAAGGCATCGTGGCCGAGGGCATCTCCGACGAGCGGCAGAAACGGCGGCGCGAGCTGCTCGTCGGGCTGGATACGCTCGGTCGGGCCATGCCGACGGATGCGAATTTCCAGCGGTTCGATGCCTGCGGAGAGGCCGCTTACGAGATGATGTTCGGCGAGGCCCGCAAGCTCTTCGACCTCTCGGCCGAGAAAGAAGAGCTTCGCAAGCGCTATGGGCTGAATACCTTCGGGCAGTCGTGCCTGATGGCCCGGCGGCTGGTGGAGCGGGGTGTGCCCTACGTCACCATCAACTACAAGGGCTGGGACACCCACAAGCAGCATTTTCAGATCATGAATCGCAAGCTGCCGGAACTGGACGCCGGCCTGGCCACGTTGCTGCAGGATCTTGCCGATCGCGGCTTGCTGGAGAGCACCATCGTGTGGTGGGGCGGCGAGTTTGGCCGGACGCCCCGGGTTCAGTGGGAGCCGCCGTGGAACGGCGGGCGTGGGCATTGGGGCAACGTATTCTGTTCGCTGGTGGCCGGCGGGGGCTTCAAGGGCGGACAGGTGGTGGGGGCCTCGGACCGGAAGGGCGAGGATGTGGCCGACCGCCCGGTGGCCCCGCAGGATCTGATCGGCAGCATTTATGAATTGTTGGGGATCGATCCGGACGGCCCTCTGCCCAACCCGAGAGGTATGGATGTGAAGGTCCTGGAAGCGAATCTGCAAGGCGTGCGGAGCGGCGGACGGCTTAGGGAGATTATGTGAAGGCCGGGGGTGTGGAGCGTGGATGGCTCAGGGAGATCATGTGAAGGCTGGGAGGCAGCGGTGGTTGGGAAGGGTGAAGGGGTGGGGCGGAGAAGGTGTGAAGGTGAGAAAGTGCGAAAGTGTGAAAGTGCGAAAGTAGGCGGCGCGAAAGTCAGAAGGTGAGAAAATGCAAAGGTGGGGCCGTGGGAAGGTGAGAACGGGATGAGTTTGATGGTGGAGCGCCAAATGTGGAGTGTCGAAGAACGGAGCTTCGCCGCGATCCGCGATCGACCATCAGCGACATGGAGGCGGTATGCCCTCAGCCGCCGGGTTTCGCCTGCGCAAACCTTCTCCTGCGGGATTTCACCTGCCCAAGCGCTCCCATGCAGGATTTTGCCTGCACAAGCCCTCCCCTGCCGGGCTTGGGCTGTCCGCGCTCACCATCACCAGGCTTGGCCTGCCTATGCCTCCAGTTACCAAGTTTCGCCTGTGTATGCCCTCCCTTGTCAGTCTTCGCCTGCCCATGCCCTCTACCGTGGGGCTTGGGCTGCTTACGCCCTCTGCCGGAGGGTGCTCCCGCTTGTGCTGCTGATACTAAACATGCTGTGTGTGCCGGCGGTGTGGGGACAGTCGAATCGAGGCGGGCCGCACATCGGGTACGTCTACCCGGCCGGTGGACAGCGGGGCAGCACCTTCGAAGTGGTTGTCGGCGGCCAGAACCTGCGCGGAGCGGAGGGGGCGTACGTATCCGGCAAGGGCGTGCGGGCCCGGGTGGTCAAGTACTACCGGCCGCTCAACAACCTCATGAAAGAGCAGCGCGACGCGATCACGCGGCGGCTGCGGGAATTGATCGCGAAGCAGATCGCCGAGGCGCCCGGGCAGTTGCAGGATCTCCCGCCGGAGGTACGGGAATTCATTCGGGTCAGAGGCGACGGAGCCCGGCGGGGAGCGACGGACGCAGGCGCGGCCACGCAGCCCGCCGAGCTGCCGGAGCATCCTTTGCTGCGCAACCTTGAGCGCAAGAGCCTACGTGAGCTGCTGCACGTGCGCAACGAGCTGCTCGTGCTCAAGCGGCGTCAACCCAATCCGCAGCTTGCCGAATCGGTGGTCATCGAAGTGACCATCGAGAAAAATGCGCCCGCCGGCGACCGCGAAATACGGGTCAAGACATCGCAGGGCCTGACCAATCCGCTCGTGTTCGTGGTGGGTTCGCTGCCGGAGACCTTCGAGTGTGAACCCAACGACCCACGTTCGGGAATGGCCTCGCTGTTGAACGATGCGCCGCTTGAGCTGCCGGTGCTGATCAACGGGCAGGTCAAACCCGGAGATGTGGATCGATTCCGTTTTCGTGCCCGGGGCGGACGGCCACTAGCCATCCAGGTTCAGGCCCGGCACCTGATACCGTACCTGGCCGACGCGGTTCCGGGCTGGTTCCAGGCGACGGTGGCGCTGTACGACGCGGAAGGCAGGGAGGTCGCCTTTGCGGACGACTACCGGTTTGACCCCGATCCGGTGCTCCTCTGTAAAGTTCCGAAAGATGGGGAATACCAGATCGAAATCCGCGATGCGCTCTATCGCGGGCGGGACGACTTTGTCTATCGGCTGGCGGTGGGGGAGCAGAGCGCTATTGCGCGGGCCGTGCCGTGGGAGGGACTCAAGCCGGTGACCACGGCGCCCGCGGCTTTGGGAGGGCACGACGAGTGGTGGCCCCGCGCCGATGAGGTCGAGCCGAACGACGCCCTGGAGAAATCACAGATCGTGGAATTGCCGCGCCTGATCAACGGCCGGATCCACAAGCCCGGCGACGTGGACGTGTTTCAGTTCGACGGTCGGGCCGGGGAGGTAGTGGTTGCGGAGGTGTACGCCCGGCGGCTGTACTCGCCGCTGGATTCGCTGTTGCGGCTGACCGACGCCACCGGGCGCGTGCTGGCCTGGAATGACGATTTCGAGGACAAGGAATCCGGGCTGCTCACGCATCACGCCGATTCCTATCTTCGCGCTCAACTGCCGGCGGATGGGCGCTACGCGGTGTCGCTGAGTGATTCGCAGCGACAGGGCGGCTTCGCCTATCAGTATTGGCTGCGCATCGGGCCGCCGCGGCCGGATTTCGCATTGCGGGTGACGCCGTCGAGCGTCAACATCCGCACAGGCAGCGCCGAGGCGGTGTGCGTGCATGTGGTGCGAAAGGATGGTTTTGACGGCGAGATCGACGTTGTGCTCACGGAGGCCCCGCGCGGGTTCCGGCTCAGCGGAGGGCGGATTCCGGCCGGGCGCGACCAGGTGTGGATGACGCTGTCTGCGCCGCGGGAGCCACTCCGGGAACCGGCGGTCCTGCGGCTCGAGGGCATCGCCAGGATCAGCGGGGAGACCCTTCGCCGACCGGTGGTCCCGGCGGAAGACATGATGCAGGCTTTCGCATATCGGCACCTGACGCCCAGCCGGGAACTGCTGGTGGCGACGGTGGGGCCTTCACGATCGTTGGGGCCGGTGGAATTGGTCAGTCATGAGCCGGTGCGCGTGCCGGCGGGCGGCAGGGCTTCCATTCGGATTCGGACTCCCAACAGGCTGCGGCTGGAGGATGTGACGCTCGAGCTGCGCGACCCGCCGGAGGGATTGACCCTGGGGCCGGTGACGAGACGGCCCGAAGGCGCGTCCATCGAGGTGAAAGCCGATGGCGGGAAAGTGAAGGTCGGGCTGGCGGACAACCTGGTCATTGAGGCATTCGGCCAGTCTTCAAGCCGACGCGCCGGCGGCTCGGGCTCTCGGGCGTCGCAGCGGTTCTCGATGGGCGTGCTGCCGGCCATTCCGTTTGAGATCGTGCCCGGCAGTGGCGCGGGCGGGTGAACGTGACGTGAAGCGCGGGGCCGAAGGGCGCGGCGCGAGCACTCGCCGGGCTTATGTTCCCCGTGACAAGAGCCGGGCTCACGGTGACAATGAGGCTACGGCTGTGCGGTTCAAGAGGTGCGGCATCCATTCGCTGGAGGAATTATGAAACGATCATCCTGTCGGCTGCTGGTTCCAGGTATGACCCTTGCCCTGTTGGTGGGTTTCGTGTCGCGGACGCTGGGCCAGGCGGCGCCGTCCGGCGGAGGCGCGGCGGGAGGCGCGCCCAATATCCTCGTCATTCTCTCCGATGACATGGGCTTCTCCGACCTGGGCTGCTACGGGGGGGAAATCCAAACCCCGAACCTGGATCGTCTGGCGGCGGGGGGCTTGAGGTTTACTCAGTTTTACAACACGGCCCGTTGCTGCCCGACGCGGGCCAGCCTGCTGACCGGCCTGTATCCGCACCAGGCGGGCGTGGGCCACATGATGAACGACGCCGGCTTCGACGGATATCGCGGGGATCTGAACCGCACGTGCGTCACCATCCCGGAGGTGCTCAGGCCGGCCGGATATGCCACTTACGCGGTGGGCAAATGGCATGTGACCCGCTTCACGCAGCCCAACGCGCGCAAACACAACTGGCCGCTGCAGCGCGGCTTCGAGCGCTACTACGGGACCATCGTGGGGGCGGGCAATTATTTCGACCCCGCCGGCCTGACGCGCGACAACACCATGATCTCGGCCCTGGCCGACCCTGAGTACCGGCCGGACCAGTATTACTACACCGACGCGATCAGCGAGCACGCGGTACGCTTCATCGAGGATCACGCGAAGAACCGGCCCGACCGCCCGTTTTTCATGTACGTGGCCTATACCGCCGCCCACTGGCCGATGCAGGCCCCCGAGGAGGCCATCGCCAAATATAAAGGCAAGTATGACAGCGGATACGAGCCGGTCCGCCGCCGGCGCCTGGAGCGCATGCGGCAGATGGGGCTCATCAAGCCGGAGTGGACGCTGACGCCGCAAGCCGGCGATTGGGGACAGTGTCCGCACAAGGACTGGGAAGCGCGCTGCATGGAAGTGTACGCCGCCATGATCGACCGCATGGACGAGGGCATCGGCCGGATTGTGCAGCAACTCGAAAAACGCCGGATGCTGGACAATACCCTGATCCTGTTTCTGCAGGACAACGGCGCGTGCGCCGAAGAGATGGGGCGACAGGGTGACATGACCCGCTCCGACAAGCCCACGTTGCCGATCATCGCCCCGGACGTGGTCCGCACGGCGGATCGCAAGCAGACCCGGTCGGGTTTCCCCATGCTCCAGGGGCCGGGTGCGATGCCCGGTCCGGAGGATACTTTCATGGCCTATGGGCGGGCCTGGGCCAATGTCTCCAACACGCCTTTCCGGGAATACAAGCACTGGGTGCATGAGGGCGGCATTTCCACGCCGCTGATCGCCCACTGGCCGGCGGGCATCCGGCGGCGGGGCGAGCTGGAACACCAGCCCGGGCACCTGATCGACATCATGGCCACCTGCGTCGAGCTGGCCAAAGCGGAGTATCCGCGGGAGTACGAGGGCAACCCGATCACCCCGATGGAAGGCGTGTCGCTGCTGCCGGCCTTCCGCGGCGAGCCGCTCCAGCGCGAGGCCCTCTATTGGGAACATGAGGGCAACCGGGCGATTCGCGTGGGCAAGTGGAAGCTGGTGGCCAAGAGTCCCCGGGGGGCATGGGAGCTGTACGACATGGAGACCGATCGCACGGAGATGCGGGACCTTGCCGGCCAGCAGCCCGAGCGCGTCAAAGAACTGGCCGGCCGGTGGGAGGCGTGGGCGAAACGGGCCAAGGCGGTGCCGTGGCCGTGGAAGCCGCAGTATCCCGGCGCGAGTAGTCAGTAATTCTCTGCTCAGGGCGAGCACTGCTGGAAGCGTTTGATCCGTCCGATCGGTCGGATCCGTCGGATCGGTCCGATCTGCCAACACAGCGGGCCCGGGGCTTCCAACAAAGGTCTACTCAGAACTGGCCACGGGCACGGGCAGTTCCCATCCGCCGCCGAGGGCTTTGTAGAGCGAGATCAGGTTGGTGATCACCGTGGTCTCGCTTTCGATCAGCGCGTCCTGGGAGGCGTAGAGGGAGCGCTGCGATTCGAGCACATCCAGAAAGTTGGTCTGGCCGTGGCGGAAGCGCTCCACGCTGATTTCGGTGGCCTCCTGGCTGGCCTGCACGGCCTCGATCAGTGATTGGTAACGGATCTGCTCTTCCTGGTAGGCCACCAGCGCGTTCTCGACCTCCTGGAAGGCCACGAGCACGGTCTGTTCGTACAGGGCCAGGGCCTGCTCCTGGCGGGCGTTCTGCACGGCGATGTTGGAGCGGATGCGCCAGCCGTCGAAGACCGGCCAGGTCACGCCGGGGCCGATGGACCAGCCCAGGCTCTGGCGGTCGAAGAAGTGACGCATGGTGCGGCTGCTGGGGCCGATGGAGGCGTTGATGGAGAACTTCGGGAAGAGGTCGGAGATGGCCTCACCCACGCGAGCCGTGGCGGCGGCGAGCTGGCGCTCAGCGGTGCGAATGTCGGGACGGCGGCGCAGCAGGTCGGAGGGCAGGCCCATGGGCACTTCCTCTGGAACCTTCGGAATAGAACCTTCCGGCTCCAACTGGGACAACAGCGTGCCGGGCGTCTGGCCCAGCAGAACGCTGAGCTGATAGATGGTTTGGCGGATGGCGCTTCGCAGCAGCGGCAGTTGGGACTGCGTGGTGGCAAGCTGTGCGCGGGCCTGGTCCACGGCCAACTGGTTCTCAAAGCCGACGCGCAGCAGGTCTTCGGCGATGTTCAGCGACTCCTGCTGGATGCGAATGTTCTCCAGGGCGATGTCCAGGCGGCGCTGAAAACCGCGAAGCTGGACGTAATTGAGGGCCACCTCGGAGATGAGCGTCACCAGCACGTCGCGATGGCTGGCCTCGGAGGCGCCGATGTCGGCGTCGGCCGCCTCGACAGCCCGCCGGTTGCCGCCGAACACGTCGAGCTCCCAGCTTGCGTCGAAGCCGAGCTGGAACAGGTTCTGGTCGCGCGAGACCTTGGCCCCGTTGCCCTGCAGGAGGTTGGCGACCGAGCCGGTAATGGCCTGGCCGACCGCGCCGCCGGGCGTAGCCGCCGCGCCGCCGGCTCCGGTGACCGCTCTGCGCACCGCGGCGTTGACGGCGGTGTTGCGGGCCTGCTCGGCGACGGTCAGGCCGCCTTCCGTCCGGGCCCCGGCATTGAGGCTTCTGCCCTGGTAGGAGTAGGAGCTGCCCAGGTTGACCTGCGGCCAGAGGTCGGCGGCCACGATGCCGCGCGTGGCCCGGGCCTCGGCCACGCGGGCGCGGGCGATGCGCAAGTCAAGGTTGGATTCGACGGCCTGCTCGATGAGCTCGTCGAGCAGCGGGTCCCGCAGGGTCTGCCACCAGGTGGCCAGATCCGCGGGGCGGGTGGTCGGGCCGGGTGATTGGGCCGCAGGTCCGGCCGGCCGGGTGGTGGGGTTTTCAAGTCCGCTCCAGTTGGCGGGAGCGGGGGTCTGGGGTGGCTCGTAATTCGGGCCGACCTTGCATCCGGCAACTATCGTCATCAACAGAAAGCAAGCCAGGAAGCGCCGTGTCCACATAGGTTCCTCCACCCGTCTTATCAAGTGAGAAAGTGAGAAGGTGCGAAAGTGAAAAAGGGCGAATGTGAGAAGGTGGAAAAGCGCGAAGGCGAGAAAGGCTGAACGTGTAGAAATGATAAAGGGTGAAGGTGAGAAGGTGAGAATGGGCGTAAGAGAGAAGGTGAGAGAGTGAGTGGGAGCAACGGCCCGCGCCGAGTCTCTGCACGTTCTCACCTTCTGACCTTGCCACTTTCTCACGTTCTTACCTTCTCCCCTTCTCACTTTCCCACATTCTCACCTTCCCACATTCCACCTTCTCACGTGCCTACGTTCTCGCGTTATCGCGTTCCCATTTTCTCACTTTCCCACTTTCTCACCTTTTCACCTTCCGCCGGCAGGAGCATCTTCCCTCGCCCCTCCGACGCGATATCTTTTCGCGAACATTCCTCATTCGTCGCAGCATCTCTCACGTGTACCGCAGCGCTTTTGCTTGTTTCGCAGCGTCCCTCACTTGTACCACCTTGTACGGCCGCATCTCTCACTGGTCCCGGGGCGTCTTTCGCTCATCCGGCGATGCGTCCTACTCGTAGCGCAGGGCCTCGATCGGATCGAGGCGCGAGGCCTTCCAGGCCGGGTAGTAGCCAAACCCTATGCCCACGGTCAGCGAGACGGCCACGGCGGCGACGATGGCGCCGAGCGATAATTCCGTCGGCCAGCCCTTGAAAGTCCGAATCATCAACGAGGTGCCGCGTCCGAGCAAGATCCCGAATGCGCCGCCGAGCATACACAGGACGACGGCCTCCACCAGGAATTGGCGCAGGATATCGCGCGCCCGCGCCCCCACGGCCATGCGCAAGCCGATCTCGCGCGTGCGCTCGGTGACGGAAACAAGCATGATGTTCATGATGCCCACGCCGCCTACCACCAGCGAGATGAGGGCCACGCCCAGCAGCAGGTTGGTCATCAGCGAGGCGGTGGAGGTGAAATTGCGAGTCACCTCGGACATGTCGCGAATGTTGAAGTCATCCGGTTTGTCGGCGCCGAGACGATGCCGCTGGCGGAGCAGTTCGGTGATCTGCTCGATGGCCAGCGGGATCTTTTCTGGAGTGGTGGCGGCCACCTGGATGTGGTCCACGGTCGCGAACCGCACCGGCAGGGGGTTGTTGGCGGCCTGCGCGGCCGATTGCTCCGGATAGAGGCTGACCTGGCCGGGGTACAGATCGCTCGTGGAGGTCTGCTGGGTGCTTCCGGATGCCGCGGCCGCGCTCTGGTTGGTCTCGCGCAGCGCCGAGCCGGAAATCCGGCGCTTGACCGTCGTCCAGGGCAAGAGGACGAAATCGTCCTGGTCCATGCCCATCATGTTGGAGCCTTTGGCGCTCAGCACGCCCACCACCCTCACGGCCACGTTGTTGATGCGCACCTCCTGGCCGACGGGGGAGGTCCCCTGGAACAGCTCGCGGACGATGGTCTGGCCAAGCAGACAGACCTTGGCGGCGTTACGCACGTCCTGGTCGGTGAAGGGCTCGCCTTCGGCCAGTTCGGTCCAGCCGCGCACCTCGAGGTAGGAGGGGGTGGAGCCCAGGATCTGCATGGGCACCCAGTTGCGATTTCCATAGACCAGTTGCGTGCGGGCCCGCACGGTGGGGGCGACGGCCCGGACGGCGGGGCACTCGCGGAGGATGGCCTCCGCGTCCTCGGGCGTCAGCGTGTGGGCGCTGCCGCCGCCGAAGGTGACGCCGCCGCTGGCCGCGGTGCCCGCAAAGATCATCAGATTATCGGCGCCCATGCTGGCGATGGAGCGCTCGATGGCCCGGGCGGAGCCGTTACCGATTTCCATCATGGCGATCACGGCAGCCACGCCGATGACAATGCCCAGCATGGTCAGCGCCGACCGGGTCTTGTTCCGGCGCAGGGCCTGGAAGGCAGTCCGGAGCGTCCGGGCACGCATTTTGGGAGACATCCAGCTCATGGCAGAGCCTCCGTGGTTGTCGATCCGGCCGGACTCCCGGCGACCGGTTCAGCCGGTTCCCCGCTGGTCGAAGCAAAGGCCCCGTCCTGGATGAGGCCATCCTTGATGTGAATGGTCCTGCGGGCATGGGCGGCCACGTCGGCGTCGTGCGTGACCAGAATGATGGTGATCCCTTCCTCCTCGTTGAGCTGTTGAAACATCTCGAGGATTTCCCGGCTGGTTCGCGAGTCGAGGTTGCCGGTGGGCTCGTCGGCGAACAGGAGGGGCGGACGGTTGATCAGGCTGCGGGCGATGGCCACGCGCTGCTGCTGGCCGCCGGAGAGCTGCGAGGGTTCGTGATCCATCCGGTCGGCCAGGCCGACGCGCTCCAGCAGGGCCTCCGCGCGCTGGCGGCCCTCCTGTTCGGTGATGGGCTCGCTGGAATACAGCAGGGGCATCAAGACGTTCTCGAGCGCGCTGGTGCGGGCCAGCAGGTTGAAATTCTGAAAGACGAAGCCCATCTTGCTGTTGCGCAGCAGGGCGCGCTCGTCGGCGGAGATCCGCGAGATCTCCCGGCCCTCCAGCCAGTACTGGCCGGAGGTAGGCCGGTCCAGGCAGCCCAGGATGTTCATGAGCGTGGTCTTGCCCGAGCCGGAGGCGCCCATCAGGGCGACCAATTCGCCGTGGTCGATGGTCAACGAGATGCCCTTGAGTACGGGCAGGTCCACCTCGCCGACGCGGTAAGTCTTCCGGATGTCCTGCAGCTTGATCAGTTCCATCGCACTTCCATTTTCACCGCAGCGCTCCGAGTCGCCCAGGCGCAGCGCGAGGTCCGGCTACCGTCGTCTCCTGAACTGGGGCGTAAAGGGGTTGGTGGTCGACTGGACGACGACCTGCTCCACATCGCCGATGACCACTTCGTCGCCTTCCTTGAGGGCATCGGTCTCGATCTGGGTGACTGTATTGTCCGTCGGGCCCACGATCACGGAGACCGGGCGGACGTAGTCTCCGTCGCGAACCCATACCCGACCGCGCGTCTGTTGGGGAGCGGGAGGCTTGTTGCCGGTCGCCTGTCCGGGTCCGCGACCTGCCTCCGGACCGCCGCTCGGACGGCCCGGACCGCCGCCGGGCCGCCCACCGAACGCGCCGCTGGCATCAACCTGGCTGCGGGCGTCCGGGGCGATCAGTTGCGGTTCAGGCCGCCAGCGCAGGGCGGCGTTGGGCACGGTCAGCACGTCCTTGAGGGTGTGGACCTCAAAACGCACGTTGGCCGTCAGGTAAGGCAGCAGTTGACCGTCGGAGTTGTCCGTCTCGACCTCCACGGTGTAGGTGACCACGTTCTGGGTCATGGTGGCGTTCAGACGGATTTTGCCGACCGTGCCGTAGAAGGTCCGGCCGGGATAGGCGTCCACGGTGAAGGTGACATTCTGCCCGGGCCGGATGCTTCCGATGTCGGCCTCGTTGACGGCCACCCAGACCTGCAGCTTCCTGAGATCCTTGGCGATGAGGAACAGGCTGGGCGCGTTGAGACTGGCCACGACGGTTTGCCCGATGTTCACCCGGCGATCAATGATCACGCCCTTGACCGGTGATTTAATGATGCAGTAACCCAGGTTGGTCTCGGCCCGCTGGAGGGTGGCTTCGGCCTGGAGGACGCTCTTTTTGGCCTGCTCGAGGGTGGCTTCGCCGACAGCGACGGTGGCGAGAGCGGTCTTGTAAGTGGCCTCGTAATTATCGTATTCGATGGCGGAAAGGGCCCGTGAGGGGCCGAGTTCCCGGGCCCGCTTCCAGTTGTTCTCCGCCTGGGCCAGTTTGGCCTTCATCTGCAGCAGGTCGGCCTCGGCCCGGCGGACGTTGGCCTTGTTCTGCTCGACCTGGGCCCGGGCCTGGGCCACCTCGGCCGCATAGAGGGAGTCATCGATGCGGGCCAGCACGGTGCCTTTCTCCACTTCCGTTCCGTAGTCGATGACCTTGGTGGGATCCTTGGGATCGTGGCCGAACTCGGTGATCTTGCCGGCCACCTGGGCGCCCACGTCCACCACCTCGATCGGCTCCACGGTGCCGGTGGCGCTGATGGTGACCACCAGATCGCCGCGCGTCACCGGCGCGGTGCGAAATATGGTTGTCGGGGCCTGGGCGCCCTGCCAGTAGTAGAAACCGCCGCCGGCGAGCAGCCCCAGAAGAATCAGCGGCAGAAGGACTCGTTTCATGTCCGTACTCCTTGGGCGATGGCCGCGCCCGAATGTGCATCCCGGTCATGCGGAGACGTCCATCCCTTCCCGGGCCTGACAGGGGAAAATGCCTGTTTCCAGAGGGTTTGGGAGGGAATTCCCATGCCAGAGGGCGCCATGACCGTCAGAGGGCTAATCATCTTGATGACCCCGTGTTCCCGTTGGAAGTGGAAAAGACGCGCTCCAGAACATGCATGGTCGCGCGGATCTGGCTCAGCTCCTCCCGGGAGAGAACCTTGAAGCGCCGGGCAATGGCCCGCTGCGTGGCGGACAAGGCCGTCTCGAACGCCGCCCGGCCTCGGGCCGTGAGGGACAGGCGCACCCGGCGGCGATCGCCGGTCTGGACCTGGCGATCGAGAAGCCCGCGGCGCACCAGTGCGTCCACCGAGCGGGAGGTGGCTGACAGCGACAAGCCAAGGTGCTCGGCCAGGGCGGAGAGGGAGGCGTCATCCGCGTGACTCAGAAAAATCAGCGTGCGGAACTGCGGCACGGACAATTCCGCCTGCCGCCGGCTGCGCATCTCGCTGCGAATAACGCGCATGACCGCAGGCACGCCGGCCAGCACATCGCGGGCGCAGGCCTCCGGCGAGACGCGCCTGATAGTTGCATTCCGCAATTGTTGCATCATGTTAAGTGTAAGGAGGCGTCTGATCGTCGTCAACTTCGTGGCGCTCCCCACCGCCATCACAGCCATCACAGGAAAACCGAAAGAAGAATGCAGATTCCCAGCAGCAAAACCGGCCGGGTTTCTCCCGCCCCTTGTCGGCCCGAGAGTCCCGTTTCAATCCCGATCCCGATCCCGCGCAAGGGTCCGGCGGTGCTGGCAGGCAGGGTGGGGAGCGGGTATAAACCCGGAGGCTGCGGACTCTTGGCGTTGGGTTCGCGTTCAGACATGGCGTCGTAAAGTGGAGGCTGGATATGCTGAGCACGATTCTTGCCGCGGCTGTAACCCTGGGCCTGCCGGGCGCATCTCAAGCGAAGGATTATGCCATCGCGCCCGTTCCTTTCACGGCCGTGAAGATCCAGGACGAGTTCTGGCTGCCGCGGCTGGAAACCAACCGGAAGGTGACGGTTCGATACTGCTTTAAGCAATGCGAGGACACCCACCGGATCGACAACTTCGCCGTGGCCGGCAAGCTCAAGCCGGGCAAGTTCGAGGGCATCTACTTCAACGACTCGGACGTGTATAAGGTGATCGAGGGGGCGGCCTACTCGCTCTCGGTTCATCCCGATCCCGAACTGGACAAGTACCTCGACGATCTGATCGCCAAGATCGCCGCGGCCCAGGAGCCCGACGGGTATCTCTACTGCGCCCGCACCATCGATCCGCAGAACCCACCCAAGCACTGCGGACCGACACGCTGGAGCAACCTCGGCGTGAATCACGAGCTCTACAACGTGGGGCACATGTACGAGGCAGCCGTGGCCCACTATCTGGCGACGGGCAAGCGCTCCCTGCTGGACGTGGCCATCAAGAACGCGAACCTGATCGACAGCGTCTTTGGCCCCGACAAGAAGCACGACGTGCCCGGCCATCAGGAGATCGAGATCGGGCTGGTGAAGCTGTATCGCGTCACCGGCGAGGAGCGTTATCTCAAGCTTGCGAAGTTCTTCCTCGACGAGCGCGGGCACGACTGCGGCCGGAAGCTCTACGGCCCACAAGTCCAGGACCACATGCCGGTTGTGCAGCAGGACAAGCCGGTGGGGCACGCCGTCCGGGCGGGATACATGTACAGCGGCATGGCCGATGTCGCGGCCATCACCGGCGAAACGGCCTACCTGGGGGCGCTGGGCAAAATCTGGGACCACATGACCGGCACCAACCAGTACATCACCGGCGGGGTGGGGGGCCTGGGGAAACACGAAGCCTTCGGTGACGACTACGAGTTACCCAACCTGGCGGCCTACAGCGAGACCTGCGCTTCCATCGCCAATGCGCTGTGGAACCACCGGATGTTCCTGCTGCATGGCGAGAGCAAGTATGTGGACGTGCTCGAACGCGTGCTCTACAACGGCTTCCTCGCCGGTGTGTCTATGACCGGCGACAAATTCTTCTACGTCAACCCGCTGGCCGCCGACGGCAAGCACGAGCGTTCGCCGTGGTTCGGCTGCGCGTGCTGCCCGGTGAACGTGGTGCGGATTGTTCCGTCGTTGCCAGGATACGTGTACGCGGTCAAGGGCGACGACATCTACGTGAACCTGTTTGCCGCGGGCACGGCCACGGTCAAGACGAAGAACAACACGGTGAAGATCACCCAGGAGACGCGCTATCCCTGGGACGGGACGATACGGCTGACGCTGGAGCCGGAGAAGCCCGCGAAGTTCAGACTGCTGGTTCGTGAACCCGGTTGGACGCAGGCGGCCTGGCCGACGGATCTGTACCGCTTCGCCAGCCGTCCGAGCGAGCCCGTGGGCGTGCAGAGGCACGACGGACGCAGTGATGAGTTGGCCGGGGTCGAGAGTGAAATCACCAGGGCGAACGGATGGATTGTCCAGGAACGGGTCTGGACCAAAGGCGACGGCTTGAGCCTCTCCCTGCCCATGCCGGTCAGACGCGTCCTGGCCCATCAGAACATTCCGGATTGCCGTGGCCGGGTGGCGATCATGCGCGGGCCGATTGTCTACTGTGCCGAGGGCGTCGATAACGGCGGCCGTGCGCTCGATTTGGTCCTGCCGGATGATGCCGAGCTGACGGCGGAGCATCGTTCCGATCTGCTGGGCGGCGTGACGGTGATTAAGGCCAAGGGCCAGCGGGTGGTGAACGACGCGGATGGCCAGACCCGGCTTGAACCGGCCGACATCACATTGATTCCCTACTACGCCTGGGCCCATCGCGGCAAAGGCGAGATGGCCGTCTGGCTGCCGCGCGATACGAAGGCTCTGACTGGGCAACCGGCCAAATAGCAGCCCGAACGGGAGCACGAGCCTTTGTCGCCCCGAAGGCGCACCAGGAGAGTAGCCACAACGGGCGTGCGAGCATGTGTTGCCTCGAAGGGGCACCAGGAAGGTAGCCATAACAGGAGTGCTGGCATGTGTTGCCCTGAAGGGGCACGAAGGGAGTAGCCCCCGGGGGAGGGAAGCCTTTATCGCCCCGAAGGGGCGCGAAGAGAGTAGCCACGGGTGGAGCGAAGCGGAACCCGTGGTTCAGGGCCCGCCCAATCTTCCCTGCCGCCCCAGCAGGGGCGGCGTGAGCCTTCGCACAAGCCTCACCCGCCCCCGGCAGGGGGGGTATGTGGAAGTCAGTGGGCGTGGTTGAAGTCCAAAGGCATCCGGCATGTTCACCCGCGGCCACAAACCCGTGTGGTATTCACAGGCTCGTGGGGGCCGCGTGTGAACATGGCACCCGGTTTTCCCGGAGGAGGTGTTTTGATGCGATCTCGACCGTCGGCTTGGTTCCTCGTTTCCGTTCTCCTCCCGCTCTTGCCCGTGTCTGTCCACGCCGCGGAACGCGATCCGCTGGAAAAGGGCTTCACCGATCCACCGCCCGAGGCCCGGCTGCGCGCCTACTGGTGGTGGCTCAATGGCAACGTCACCAAGGCCGCCATCACCCGCGACCTGGAGGAGATGGCCGCCAAGGGCTTTGGCGGTGCGTTGATCTGCGATGCGGGCGGCGCCGAACAGGACGGCAACGACCGTGTGCCCCACGGCCCGGACTTCTTCAGTGAGCCCTGGCGCGAGCTGTACAAGCACGCCCTGCGCGAAGCCGACCGGCTCGGCCTGGAGATGAGTCTCAACATCCAGAGCGGCTGGAATCTCGGCGGACCGATGGTCAAGGCAGAGGATGCGCCCAAGAAACTGGTCTGGTCCACCGTGCAGATCACCGGACCGACCAAGGTGGAGCAGAAGCTGGCCGAGCCCAAGCACCCGCCGGCGTTTTACCGCGACGTGGCGGTCCTCGCCTATCCGATCAAGCCCGGCCACAAGCCGCGGCCCATTCAAAACCTCGACAAGAAAGCGCTGCTCAAGCCGCTGAGTTTTTCCGCCCCGGAGACCTCACCTTTGCTGGAGGATGTGCCGCCCGAAGAGGGTGAAGAGGACACGCGCTCAGCGCAGGTGGTGGATCTGACCGCCCAGATGAATGCCGACGGCACGCTGCGCTGGGACGCGCCCGCCGGGCACTGGGAAATCATCCGGTTCGGCTGCACGCTCAACGATCATTGCCGGGTCTCGACGTGCAGCGACGGCTGGCAGGGTTACGCCCTGGACCCGTTCGACGCCGGGGCCTTCCGCCGCTATTGGGAGCAGGTGGTCGAACCGCTCATTGCCGACGCCGGCCCGCTGGCCGGGCGCACGCTCAAGTATCTGCACACCGACAGTTGGGAGGTCGAGGTTGCTAACTGGACGCCAACGCTGCGTGAGGAATTCCGCAAGCGGCGCGGCTACGACCCGCTGCCCTTCCTGCCGGTGATTGCCGGGCGCATTGTGGACAGCCGGCCGGTCAGCAACCGCTTCCTGAATGATCTGCGCCGGACGATGGGCGACCTGGCCGTGGACAACCACTTCCGCCTGTTTCGGGAGGGCGCGTACCGGCACGGCCTGCTGATCCATCCCGAGTCCGGCGGGCCGCACGCGGTGCCGGTGGACGCCCAGCAGTGCCTGGGCATGAACGACGCGCCCATGTCCGAGTTCTGGGCCTGGTCGCCGCGTCACCGGGTGGGCGACAAGAATCGTTTCTTCGTCAAACAGCCGGCCTCGGCCGCCCACGCCTACGGGCGCAAACTGGTGCTGGCCGAAGGCTTCACCACCATCGGCCCGCACTGGCAGGAGACGCTGTGGGACAATCTTAAACCCGCTTTCGATTACGCGGCTTGCGAGGGTTTGAACCGGCTGGTGTGGCATGCCTTCACGTGCTCGCCGGCCGAGATGGGCCTGCCGGGCCAGGAGTATTTCGCGGGGACGCATTTCAACCCCAACTCGACGTGGTGGAGCCGGTCCGGGCCGTTCCTGGCCTACATCAACCGCTGCCAGCACATGCTGCTGCAGGGGTTGTTCGTGGCCGACGTGTGCTATTACTACGGAGACCATGTCCCCAATTTTGCCCAGCTCAAGAGCTCCGATCCGGCCCGCATCCTGCCGGGATACGACTACGACGTGGTGACCGAGGAAGTCATCCTCACGCGCATGGCGGTGCGGGACGGACGGCTCGTGCTGCCGGATGGGATGAGCTATCGCATGATGGTACTGCCGAACCGGCCGGGGATCTCGCCGGCGGTGCTGCGCAAGCTCAAAGAGCTGGTCGCGGCCGGCGCCACGGTGATTGGGCCCCGGCCCGCACACGCGACGGGTCTGACGGACTATCCGAGATGCGACGCGGAGGTCGCCCGGCTTGCGGCCGAGCTGTGGGGCGATCTGGACGGCCAGACGGTCACCGGACGCCGGTTCGGCAAGGGGCGGATCTTCTGGGGCCAAGGCGCCCGCGACGTGCTGCAGGCCGATGGCGTTCCGATGGATGTTGAATTCGTCGGTGCGCCCGCGGATGCGGACCTGAACTACATCCATCGCCGGGATGGTGACGTGGACATCTACTTCGTGGCCAACCGCGCGCCGCACAGCGTGCAGGTGGACGTCGTGTTCCGGGTGGACGGGAAATTGCCGGAGATCTGGGATCCGCTGACGGGGGAAATGCGCGCCGCGACGGCGTACCGCGTGGACGGGCATCCGGCCCCGGTTGCGTCGGATGCTCCCGAAGCGGGCAAGCTGCCTGCCCGCCGGACCACCGTCCCGCTGGAGTTCGCGCCCTGCGGTTCCCTGTTCGTGGTGTTCCGAAAGCCGGCCGAAACCGGAACGGCTCCGACCGCGAAGCGAAACTTCCCCCGGTGGGCACCGCACTACGAACTCGCCGGACCGTGGACGGTGCGGTTCGACCCCCGGTGGGGCGGTCCGGCGTCGGCGCTCTTCCCGGAACTGACAAGCTGGACCAAGCGGCCGGAACCCGGGATCAAGTTTTATTCCGGCACGGCCACTTACGAAAAATCGTTTGATTGTCCCGAATCGCTGGGGACTTCCGGCCGGAGACTGGCGCTGGATCTTGGGCAGGTCAAGATGCTGGCCGAAGTGCGGTTGAACGGAAAGAATCTCGGCGTTCTGTGGGTGCCGCCGTTCCGTGTGGATGTGACGGAGGCAATCCGGGCCCGGGGCAATCGGCTTGAAATCGACGTAGTCAACTTCTGGCCCAACCGGGTGATCGGCGATCAGTCCCTGCCGGAGGAGCAGCGCCTCACCCGAACCAACATCAGAAAGCTGACCCAGGAGACGCCACTGCTCGAATCAGGTCTGCTGGGGCCGGTGACGATTCAGGTTGAGGAATGACATGCCGCAATGACCGTGCGCGATGGTGATCGTGCCGTGTGGTGGCGCCGGCGTCTCGCTGGCGCAGGGGGGGCGGGCATCCTGCCCGCCTTGGTCAGCCTGATCGGGGGCGGACATCTTGTCCGCCTTTGTGAGCTTCATCGGAGGGCGGGCATCTCGCCCGCCTTCCTGAATCCAAACAGGGACAGGCGTTTTACCCGCGAAACGGCCGGTACAGAGCCCGGCCGCTACAAATTCGCAAAGGGGCCGGTGCGGAGCCCGGCCGATACGATTCTGCGCTATAAGGTGAACGTGGCCGATTACCGCTGGCCGGACTTGGCGGCGGTGGCCTCGATCTCGAAGAGCAATTCGCGGCGGCAGATGTCGCCGATCACGGTGACGAACGGCCAGCCGACCTCACCGGCCCAGGCGGCTTGAAACTCGGCCGCGACCTCCGGCGTCGCACAATAGGCGATGGCCTGCACAACGTCGCGCGGCGCGTAATCCGCGCCGGCCAGGACCGCGCGCACGTTCTCCAGCGTCATGCGGATCTGGGCCCTGGCGTCCCCGGGATGGCAGGACCGTCCGGCAGCGTCAATGGCCGCCGTGCCGGAGACGAAGAGCGTCTCGCCGCCGGGGCTGGGCATGCGGCTGGCGCGCGAGAAGGCGGAGCCATACTCAAAGGCCGAGCGCTGCCGCCCGGCGGCCTGGTAGCAGGTGATCCGGCAGTCCGGGCCCGCGACGGCCAACAGATCGAGGGCGACCTTGCCGCGGGCCGGGCTCACGCCGATGCCCGTGCTGGCTGGGAGGTATTCGCCGCGCTGCGCGTCGCCGATCAGGCCCTGCTCGCGAAAGAAGGCGTTGCGGACCTGATTGAACGTGTCATACCAGCCCAGGATGTCGTCGAGGAAGAACCATGTTCGAGCCACGGCGTGGAAATCCGCGTCGCCGCCGGCCAGCAGGCTCCGGGCTTGCCGGAAGGCGGCCTGGGCCTGGGTCTTGCCATCGCCGGTAGAACCATTTCCAAGCCCGACACCGGTGATCCAGCGGCGCTCGCCCAGAATCAAACGCCTGCCGACCGGCTTCGCGTCAACGGTCAGCGTGTCCGGGCGGGCGGAAGATTGAAGCGCATGGACTTGCACGCCGCCCAGGCCGGGCCCCGGCGGAGCAAGCCAGCACGGCTCAACAGGGTCGGCAAGGTCGCCGTAGGCGGCGGCGCGAATGGAGCGCAAAGCGTCCACGTGTTCGGCGGGGGCGAATACCCGTTCCATCCAGAGGCTCGCGCGCTGCTCGCGGAGCAGGGCGGCGATGGCCGTAAACACCTCCCTGGCCTGATCCGAAATGTCCGGCGGTTCCTCCGAACGCCCGGCACAGCGTCCGGACGTCGCGGAGACGGGCAGTGCCGTGATGAACAATTCGGCGGCCTGCGGCGACTCGATCCGTCGCACCTGCAGTTGTACCCTACGCGCGCTGTCGGTCATGGTGAAGTCCCCCTCCTGTCGTTCCCCCGGATAACGTCCAGTAAAGCCGCGGCGTCGGCGTAATCCGGATGGGTGGAGACGGTCTTTTCAAGCAGTTCGATTGCCCCGGCGGCATCGCCGGTCTGATAGAGATAGAACGCCAGCGTATAAGCATAACGGGCGTCCTCGGAGCGTATTGCATGGGCCTGCCGCAGCAGCGCAATGCCTTCCTGCGGCCGGGTCGGCATCACCAGCAAGCCAAGGTTGAATGCGGCTTCGCCCATCTGCGGGTCGGCCTTCAATGCCGCCCGGAGATGTTCCTCGGCCTTCTCAGGATTGTTCAGTTCGGCCTGCAGGAGCCCCATATTGAAGTGCACGGCGGCATTGGTCGGCTCGATGGCCAGGGCCCGCTCCAGCGCTTGTCCGGCCTCGGCGTTGCGTCCCAGGCGCGCGTAAGCGATGGCCGCGTTGACCAGCGGAGGCACCACGTCGGGACGGAGCTTCTGGGAGAGGGTAAAGGAGGCGATGGCCTCCTCCAGCCGCCCCACGTCGGAGTAGTAATTGCCCAGGCTGTAGTGTGAGGCCCAGTCGTCTGGGCGGACCCGCAGCGAGGCTTCCAGTTCGTTGGTGGCGGCGGCGAGTCGCCGGCGATCCGACTCGTTCCATCCGTCGGTCGGATAGCCGGCCAGGGCGGAGGCCGCGCGGATCCGCACCAGCCGGTATTCATCACCGGTGGCCTTGCGCAGGGCCGGTACGGCCTCGGGAATCGGCGCGTTGGCCAGGCCCATGACCGCCGCCGAACGCACCAGCGGCGAAGGGTCGTTCATCGCCTGGAGCAGGGCCGGCCACTTGCGCGCATCGGAGCAGTTAACCAGCAGCCGGATGAAAGACGTGGCCCATATTTCGTCGCGCCCAGGATCGGTGATGACCTTGAGCATCTGCGGAAGCTGCGACCAATCGCCGGCCCGGGCGGCAGCCAGCAGCTTAGCCCGCTCGAGCACGGGGGCCTGGTAATCCCGCTGACGCCACTGGCGGACCTTGGCATCGGCCCAGGCGGCGTCCTTGTCCGTGTGGCAGATGTTGCAAGCGTTCGGCGACTTGAACGCCAGCGTCGTGGCCGGCGTGGGTGGCCGCATGGAGTGATCGCTGCGGCGCATCCGGCCGAACTCGGTCATCGGCATATGGCAGGAGACGCACTGGTTGCCGGGGGTGCCCGCCGGGTGATGCGTGTGCGCGGGCGCGTTCTTGACCCGTTCTTCATGGCAGGGCAGGCAGGCTTTGTTGGCCTCGTCGCCCGGACCGGTGAAGCGGTACCTCCCGCTGGAGGTATGGCAGTGTACGCAGTGAAGCTGGCCGGCGTTGGCGCAGGGGCTCATGCGCCAGGTGGTGTAGGTATAGTTCTCGCCCAGGTCGCGGCCATCCGGATAGAAGTCGGGATCCTCCAGCGTGGCCAGATCAAAGTGATCGAAGAAGCGATCGCCGGGCTGGAAGCTGTTGGTGAGGATCGCGGCCTTGGCATGGCAGGTGGAGCAGGAGGCGTTGTGCTGTTCGGGGGTGAACGTCCGGGTGCTGATGAGCCCGAGCTGTTCCCGGAGCGACCGGTCGGATTCCGGCTGCACCAGGTCGCGTCCGGCCATGGCCGCGTCGCGGGCCAGGCGGACGTGCTCGCCGGAGGGGCCGTGACAGGTCTCGCAGTTGATGCCCGCCTCGGCCCAGGTGGTATGGTAGCTGTCGGTCTTTAGGTCGTAGTTGGTTGAGAGCTGGCTCACATGGCAGGCGTGGCATGAGGTGTTGAAAGTGTAGAGCGGATCACGCCAATCGAGGGGGGCGTCGTCGCGGTCGCCGAAGTGGCGCATCGCGCTGGCGGCGGTGTCAAACCACTCGTTGCGCCGAACATCGTAGGCCACGGGCAGGACCTGGAGGCGCCCACGTTCCAGGGGCGTCAGGAAGTAAAAAATGTTCTTGCCGCCCATGACATGCACGATGGGGTAGCGTTTTTCACCGTCGGGGCCTTGCTCGCGCACGGCGCCGCCTTGCGGCGTCAGCTCCGCGCGATAGGTGGTCGCGCCGATTCGAATGTCCGTGGGCGGCGCGGTGAGCCGGGTGCGGGCCAGTTCCGGCGTGAACGGCTGCATGGCCAGTCCGTGGTGGGACGTGGACCACAGCTCGTAAAAATGCGCGTGACACTGGCGGCAACTCTGCGAACCGGCCAGTGGCGCGGGCTGCGAGGCCGAGGATGCCGCAGGCGCGGTGGAGACGTTTGCTTGTGGCGCCGCCCCGGCAGTTGGATAGAACCGCAGACCGGCCACAATCCCGCCCCAAGCCAGCGCCCCGGCCAGCAGGATCCAGCGCGTGGGGAAAATGTCTCGCATGGGACCCATTTTAGAGGATCAGACCCGTCGGGGACAGAGTATTGGCGCGGGCGTCCACGGTCTCCGGGGGGCCGGTTACGGCTGAGTTGCGGGCGCGGCCCGCCCGCGGCCTTCGGCCCCCGCGTTGTAGGCCGGCTTCCAGATCCAGGGCAGCGCGCCGACCCGCTGCGCCCAGCTCTGCCAGCGGGCGGCCATCTGCCGCACGCGCCGGGGATGCCGGGCGGCCAGATCGTTCATCTCCGTGCGGTCCGCCTCCATATCGTAGAGTTCCCACTTGCCGGCCGGACCTTTGGCTACCAGTTTCCATCGGCCCATGCGGATGGCCCGGTTGCCCTCGTGCTCCCAATAGAGGGCCTCTCGTTGGATCTGTCCGCCAGCAAATGTTGGCACGAGGCTGACTCCCTCCATGGGTCGGACGTCGTATTCCCCGCGCCGGGCCGGATAGGCGGCCCCGGCCAGTTCCACGCAGGTGGCCATGATGTCGATGATCTGCCCGGGCTGATGCTCGATCCGACCGGGCTGGGTGATGCCCTTGGGCCAGTGGGCGATCAGCGGGGTGGAAATGCCTCCTTCATGGACCCAATGCTTATACTCGCGGAAGGGCGTGTTGGAGACGTTGGCCCAGGCCTCGCCATAGCCCATGTAGGTATCCGGGCCGCCCGGCATGACGTTGGGGCCGCCCAGGACCGCCCGGCCGTCGCGCGTTTGCATGGGCGGCCAGATCTTCGGTTGCAATTCGTCCTTGCCCATCGGCCGCAGGTCCTTGAGATGCCAGTCGGGGTTGTCCTCACGGCCCATTGGTTCCGCGCAGCCGCCGTTGTCCTGGAGGAAGAGGATCAGCGTGTTGTCCAGCAGTTTGCGTTTTTCCAGTTCGGCGACGATTTGCCCGATGCCGGCGTCCATGCGGTCGATCATGGCCGCGTAGACCTCCATGCAGCGGGCCTCCCAGGCTTTGTGTTCGACCTTGCTCCAGTCGCCGGCCTGGGGGGAGAGTGGCCATTCCGGGCGGATCAGGCCGAGCTGTTTGAGTCTCTCGAAACGGGCCCGGCGGATCGGTTCGTAGCCGTTGTCGTACCGGCCGCGGTATTTGGCGATGGTCTCCTCGGGCGCATGCATGGGCCAGTGGGCGGCCGTGTAAGCCACGTACATGAAGAAAGGCCGTGAGCTTTCTTTCTCGACGTGGTCACGGATGAACCTCACCGCGTTGTCGCTGATCGCGTCGGTGTAGTAAAAGCGCTCCGGCCGATACTCCGGGTCGTTTTCCGGGGTGATGAGGGTGTTATCCCGCGTCAGGGTGGTCGGGTCGTAGAAGCTGCCGGCGCCGGTGATGGTGCCGTAGAAGCGGTCGAAGCCGCGCTGCAGCGGCCAGTTCTGCTGCTTGTCGGGGCGGACGGGCTCATTGGCGACATGCCACTTGCCGCACATGTACGTGCCGTAGCCGGCGCCGCGCAGCACTTCCGCGATGGTGACGGCGTGGTTGCTCAAGTAGCCCTGCCAGGGTTCGGGACGGTTGGCCCGGGCCCCGGTCATGTGTCCGATTCCCGCCTGGTGAGGGTGCAGGCCGGTGAGCAGCGACGCCCGGGTGGGACAGCAACGAGCCGTGTTATAGAACTGGGAGAAGCGCAGCCCGCCCTCGGCCAGCCGGTTCAGCGTCGGGGTGGAAATCTCGCTGCCGTAGGGCTGAATGTCTGAATAGCCCATGTCGTCGCTCATGATGAGGATGATGTTGGGCCGGGGGGCATCACTGGCCGAGGCGGCGGCTGTCCAGGGGCCGCAGCCGATCGCGCAGATGAGCAGGGCAGTTACAGAGTGCGGGCCAAACCAACGTTGAGAGCGGATCACGGACATGCTATCTCCAGGATTCGTGAAAGACGCGCCGGATACTACTATTCGTCCGCCGGCGCTGTAATGAGAATGTACCACAAGGCGGCTCGTGCTGCCACCACTTTGGACGGCACTGCTTTGGATGGGCCGTGCGTCTGTGGGTGAGCGGCGCTTCGCCGGGGGCAATCTCCGAATCCTTCCCACGTCAGGCAATACGGCAGACCGACGGCTTGCGCCGCGGCGCCGGATACTTCTTGTCAGATCTTCCCGGCCGCCTCCTTCTGGAAGCACCGCTGAGTTTGAAATGCTTGTCGGACCGGCATTCTATTGGAGTGGGATCTTGCGCTTCTCCTACGGGTCATACGGGAGCAACGGGCGGAACACGACTTCATGAGGAGCTGAACATGACGTGCAGGCAATTATCGCCTCGCGGATCGGCCCTTTTCGTGGCCGGCCTGGCGGGCGTTTATATGATGGCTCTGGCCGGCGGGCCGCCGGCACGGGCCCAACCTGTCGGGGCGCAAGGCCCCGTCAGCGACGAAGTGACTCAACCCTCGCAGACCGGCCAGCAGGGGGAACCCAGCCGTTCCGAACGCGACCAGATCACCCGTCAACTCCAGGTGGCCCCGCGGGGTTGGGTCCGGATTGGTTACGACTTTGACAACGACGGCCAGTACGATGCCGTTGAAGAGGTGTACGCCCTGGACCTCCAGCAGGCCCGGTCCCGCAGTGAACGCCGCCGCGGAGGCGACGTGCCGGCCTTGGGCGGTCGCCAGGTGCCCGGACCGGGGCAACGACGGGAGGCCCGGGGACGGTTCGCCCACATTGAAGGGCGGCTCCAGGAAATCTTCACCGTGAATCTCGCGGGCCTCAGCGAGCCGCATGTGGTTGGAAATGTCAGAACCGACGATGGCCGGTTGGAGCGCGTGGACTTCGGCCCGCGCGATCAGGTCCGCGAGCTAAACCTCCGCCGCAATGATCGGGTGAGCGTGGCCGCTACACGCGGCCTGCTGAACGATCGGCCGGTCTTCGTTGCCCGCCAGGTGGAGGCCAAAGGCTTAACAATCGCCGTGGATCAGCCCCGCGGCTCGGATAATCTGCGGCGGGTCAACGGTCGGATCTTGAGTACGCGCGTGGCCTCGTTTCTGGGGCATACCCACGAGCATTTGCTCGCCCAGGTTCGCCTGGACAACGGGCGGATTGAGACGGTTGATTTAGGTTCGGTCAATAACCTCAGCCGTGGCGTCACACTCCGACAGGGAGATCGCATTTCGCTGCTGGCGGTCCGGGCCCGGATCAACGATGAACCGGCCCTGCTGGCCACGCAGATTCACACCCCCCAGGGCCAGGTGGTTCAGGTGGATATCTCCGAGGGGCGGGAAGAGCTGCGGCTCCAGGGCACGCCGGTCTCTCCGGAGTGGCGACAAGAGGGAAACAGAGGCAGGGCAGAGCCGGAGCCCGAAGCCACGGAGAGTCCGCGGGGAGACATCCCGCCGCCGCCGAACCTGGATGAGCTGCCGTCCACCGAACCGAGCAGGTAGCATCGTCCTGCAGCCGATCGGCCGTGCGGGTCATTCTCCGTGTCGGTCGGTCACCGTGCAGATCGGCCGGCTGCATCATCCCGGTCGCGTAAATGCGGTGGTTCCGCCCAATGACCGCAGATAGGCGGCCACGGCGGCGGCATCCTCGCGGGTCATGCGAAACGGCGGCATCGGCGGGCGGGCATGTCGGCCGTTAACGTCCTTGCCGGTCTGGAGAAAGTGAATAAGCTGCTCCTCGCTCCAGCCGCCCGGTAGCCCCGCCAGCGACGGAGCCTGGAAGGCCCATTCCTGCTCCGGCCAGGGCGACCTGACGGGCATGGGGGCGCCCTGCAGGAGTCGGCGGCGATCCAGCTCGCCGCGCGTGTTTCGTGGCGTGTGACACTGTACGCACATGGCCACGTGCGTCACCAGGTACTCCCCCCGAGCTACCGGATCATCGGATTTTCGCTGTCCTTCAGGTTTCTGAAGACCCGCCACGGCCGTCAGGATTAGAATGACGACCACCGTTCCCACCACCCGCCTGCTCATCGCCAATACTCCTTCGACAAACCGATTTCCACAGGTCCACGGCGAGATTATACTGCTCGCATCTTTTTGTACGGGTGCCCAGGTGAGTGATCAGGTTCGTATTGCGTTTGAACCAGCGGGGACAGTGTTGCATATCCCGCGGGGTGTGCCGCTGCGCGACGTGTTGTTTCGCTATGGAGTGGAGTTCCCCTGCGGGGGGGCAGGACGCTGCAAGGGTTGCAGGGTTCGCCTGCTGGAGGGCGATCTGCCCGCCACTCCCATCGAGCGAGAGCGGTTAAGCCCCGGGGATCTGGCCGCGGGGTGGCGGCTGGCCTGTTGCCACGCCGCGACGGGCGATCTCACTCTCGATATCGAACAATGGGAAGCGGTCATCCTGGCTGACGAGACGCCCTTCGCGTTTACGCCGCGCGATGGGTACGGAGTCGCCGTTGATCTGGGGACCACCACGCTGGCCGTTCAACTTCTGGAATTGTCCACTGGCCGGGTACTGGGCGTCCGCAGCGAACTCAACCCCCAGGCCCGCTACGGCGGCGACATCATGTCGCGCATCGAGTATGCCCTCGATCCCCATGGCCGGGAGATGCTGGCCCGGTTGATCCGCGAGGCGATCGGGGCCCTGATCGGCGACCTGCTTGCGTCCGTGCCGGTCTCGGCCGGCCTGCTTCGGGAGGTGATCCTGGTCGGCAACACGGCCATGCACCATCTGTTTTGCGGGCTGGACCCGGCGCCGCTGGCGCAGTACCCCTTTGAAACCGCGCACGGGGGCATGATGCATTTCCGCGCGGCGGAACTGGGCTGGCGGTTGGAAGGTGACCCGCGGGTGCGTTTTCTGCCGTGCATGGGCAGCTTTGTGGGCAGCGACGTGTTGGCCGGCGTGTTGGCCACGCGCCTGCACCAGTCGCAGCGCTTATGTGCGCTGGTGGATCTGGGCACCAACGGCGAGATCGTGGTCGGCAATCGCGAGCGGCTGCTGTGCGCGTCAACCGCTGCGGGGCCGGCTTTTGAAGGCGCCCGCATCGCCATGGGCATGCGCGCCGCCACCGGGGCCATCTGCGAAGTGACGCGGAAAAAGCAGGCTTTTCATTGCCGCGTCATCGGCGGCGGGGCTCCGCGCGGCATCTGCGGCAGCGGCCTGGTGGACGCGGTGGCGGTGGCGCTGGATCTCGGCTTGATCGAGCCCGACGGCCTGCTGGCCGGGGCTCGCGAAGATCTCGAAATCTGCCCGCCCGTGCGGCTGAACCAGCGCGACATCCGCGAGTTGCAGCTTGCCAAGGGCGCCATTGCCGCGGGTCTGCGTATTCTTCTCTCGCGGCTCCAGGCCGGCCTGGAGGACTTGAGCGACGTGTACCTGGCCGGAGCGTTCGGCAACTACATGAACCGAATCAGCGCCTGGCGGATCGGGTTGATCGAGGCGCCGCCGGAGCGCGTCCGACCCTCGGGCAACACCGCGTTGCTGGGCGCGAAGATGGCCCTCTTCGGCGACAAGGCCCAGACCGAAGAGATCGAGCAGATCCTCGCCCGGACGGAGCACGTGTCCCTGGCCTCCGATCCGGAGTTCATGGACATCTTCGCCGACGCGATGCAGTTTCCGGATCTCACCGGATCGCGCCCCATCACGTCGGAAGATTGCTGACGCCGTTTCCAGGACACCTGTTTCTCGCCGGATCAGGCGGGCAAGATGCCCGCCTCCCAGAAGAGCCGGCCGGCGCTTGTCGGAGGGCGGGCATCCTGCCCGCCTTATGGGCCGAAGCGCGAAACTCCTGGATTGGAAAGGGCGCCAGGAGAGCAATTCTCGCTAAACGATATCGCGCAGCCTGCCGCGCCGTGGCTATGGCTGGGCGGGCGCCGTGGCCGGCTGTGTTTCCGGCGGGAAGAGCTGCTGGGCCAGCAGTTGCAGTACGGCGTTCTCCGGGAACCGCTCCCTTAGAAATCGGATTGCCTGGACGAACTGGGCCGGTTCGCTGTTCTGGCGGACCACTTCGAGGTGATCGACCGCGCCGGCGTCGTTGCCTCGCTCCAGCGCAAGCTGCGCGGCCATGAGACGGGCCATGGCCGGTTGCGTATTCAGTTCTACGAAGCGCGCCACCAGCTTCTCGAAATGCGCCGGCCGCACCGCCGGAGGCAGGGTGATGAACATCTGGTTCAGCCACTCCAGGTGCAGAGCAAGCTGAGCATCCACGGCGCTATCGGTGGCGGTCGGAAGCAATGCCTTGAGATTCTCGCGCGCCTGGTCCTCCTGCCCGGCGGCCAGCAGATAGGCGCTTAACCCTTCCTGGAGCGCTTCGCGCTCGTTCTGCGGGCCGTAAGCGGGCCACTCAGCCAGTGCCTGGCGATACACGGCCAGCGCCTTCTCCGGCTGAGTGGCCGAGGCCAACAGTTGATAGCGGGCCTGCTCGATCCGAGCATAAGCGGCCGCCGTGGGGAACCGGGCCCGGATGGTCAGCAGCAAATCGGCGGCTCCCTCTGTCAGCCGGGCCGACTCCGCCGCCAGAGCGAGAGTCTCCCCGGCGTGCAGGGCGGCCTCGCGGGCCGGAAGGGCCTGCAACTCGCCTATCCGAAGCTCGTTGGTCAGGGCTGCCAGGCGCAGCGTCTCGGGCGCGTACGGATCGTCCCATGAGTCGGCCGGGTTCTCCGCCACGGTCTGGGCGGCGGCCATCCAGGCGTTCATGACCGCCGGGAAATCCTCTTCCTGCCTGAGCAGGGCCAGGGCCCGCGAGACGCCCGGATGAATCCGCCCGGCACGGATCGGAACCCGCAGGAGGTCCAGGCGCTGGTCGAGCGGCTCCGACTGCGGCGTCAATGCCAGCAGCCGCAGTCCGAGGTCCGCATCGAACGGCGCGCGCGCGTATTCTCCCGCCAGCCATTGATGCGCGTATCCATAATAACGTCTCGCCTGTTCGCGCAATCCGAGTTGCTGCTCGATCTGTTCCGCGTCGCTCTTGAGCAACCACAGAGCGGCCAGTCGCCCGGCGGCATGAGGGAAAAACGGCATGCGCTGCAGAATGCGCTCGCACGCCGCCTTGCTGGCCTCGAAATAAAAATTGAACCGGGCGGCATTCTCCGCCGCCACCTGCCGTGCCGGACCGGAAAGACCCTCCTCACCCATGCGCTCGGCGAGCCCCGCCAACTCACCAAACCAGAACATCGCCGCCTCGTGAGCGGCGACGCTGGTCTGCTCGGCGGCCATCAGGCGATCCTCGATGCCCAGGCGCATTTGTTCCGCAACGGTTGCCGCTTCCAGCGCCCCCGGCCAATCCTTTTTCTCCAGCCGCTCGGTGACCAGGAACTGGGATCGGGCGCCCTGCCAGTCGGCAATCACCACCCAGGCGATGGCCACGCAGGCCGCGCCCCCCAGCAGCAGTCCCAATACGCGAACCCCCCGGCCATGACTGCGCTCGGTGTTCTCTTCCTCCCACTTCTCTGCCGAGGCACAGAAGGCCCAGATCAGCCCCACCACCGTGTAGAAAATGAGCGGCAGCACCGGCGTGCGCAGGGCCACGTCGGTCATCTCCTCCACAATCAGTGCGGCCAGCGTCCCGGCCAGGCCCAGCAGGCACCAGCGGTCAAACACGCAACCCAGCCGCCTCAAACTCAGCCAGGCGCTCCAGAAGGTAATCCCCAGAGCGGTGCTGATCAGGGCCAGACCGAATGCCCCCAGGTCCGACAGGACCTCCAGCCATTCGTTATGCGCATGGCCCAGCAGTTCCCCCACGAAGGCGGCCGGATCCTGCTGCGCATCCCGCACCGACATGGCCTGGGCCGCCAACAGATAATCGCCCTGGCCGGCGCCGCCCACCGGTCGGACGATGAACCGTTGCACGGCGTACTTCCAGGCATACGTTCGGAAGCGCACAGTTGCCCAGCGCGAACCCTCCTGGTCGATATGTGTGCTCACGAAGAAGAGGACGGCGATCAGGCCCGCGAATGTGATGCCTGCCAGGGTCCAGCGCAACCAGCGCGGCGACGCCATGCCCGCCATCAGCACCAGCCCTAGCGCCAAGCCAACCAGCGGCCCGCGCGAACCGGCCAGCATGAAGGCCCATACCGTCAGGGCCAGGCAGACAATCGAACCCAGCACGATCCACAAAGGCACGCCCGAAGCCGGCGCTGCCTGCGCCGGGCGCGAGTAACCTGCGGAGGCGGGCATCTCGCCTGCCGGCTGAGGCGACAGGGCCTGCGGCTGCGAACACTGCTTCGCGCCCTCCTCCGCGGGGGAATCCTTTTCCGCGTTCTCTTCGATGCCGCTTCCGGCGGGTTTCTGACTGCGGGCGCGCCGAATCCAGCCTTCCACCCATCCGACCATCCAGGCCATCGGCAAAATCAGAGCCGGCAGCAGGCAGGCGCCCAGGAAGATGGGGTTGCCGATCGGGAACTTCAACCGTTGCCCCGGGTTGCGCTCATAGAAATACCAGATCCCGATGACGCTGGTCAGGGCCAGGATACCTGTCAGCAGCAGACAGGCTTGCCGTGCGCTGCGGACGGTCAACATTCGCCCAAGGATCACCGCCCACAACAGGGGCAGGAGCTGCCGAAAGGCTTCGCCGATCGCCCCGGCCGGCCAGGGGGCCCACAGGGCGCTCAAAAACGTCCAGCCGGCAAAAAGCATCAGGGCTATTTGCGCGGCTGACGTCAGACTGGCACGGGTAAAGAACAAGCGCACCCGGTCCCGCAGACTGCGCCGTGGCCGCATGCCCGCGGGCCGGCTCTCGGGATCCTCCGGCCGGGTCCACACGTACCAGCCGACGATCGCCGCCATCAGCGCCGCCGCCACCCCCAGACCCTGCACCAGCCACTTGATCTCCGTGCCCCGGGTGGTGGGATACTCGAAGTTGAGGCTCATCAACTGCGTGATGGGCTGAAGGATGGAGCCGGCCCGCCAGGGGCGCTGCCCGGCCTCCGGGTGATGGCGCGAGCTGATCAGAAAGCAGCCGGCCGCCAGCGTCACGCCCAGAATCACCAGCATCACGCGTTCCATCGCGCTCAGCGCCGGCTTGGCCGGGGCGAGCTGCTGCGGAACATCCTCTTGTCGGGTCAGGAAATCCACGTTCACGGCTTTGCCATCCAGGGAACATCCAATACGCCGGCCGCATGGTTGGCCAGCCGGGCCCAGGCGAACAACAGGTCGCCCAGTCGATTCAGATACACGACCAGTTCAGGACCGATCGCACCGGCTCGGGCCAGGCCCACCGCCGCCCGCTCGGCCCGTCGGCACACGGTGCGGGCCACGTGCAGGCGGGCGGCCAGCTCCGTCCCGCCCGGCAGTACAAAGTGACGCAGCGGTTCCAGCCGTCCGGTCGCCTCATCGATCCAGGTCTCCAGCCGCCGGACCGGTTCTTCGCCCAACTGCGGGACGCGGGCCTCGGCGCGGGAGCCCGGCGGGGTGGCCAGCCTCGCGCCCAGCACGAACAGATCGCGTTGGACGGTTTCGAGCGAATCGCCCAGCAAGCCCCCGGTGTCCGCGCACCGGCACCAGCCCAGAATGCTGTTTAACTCGTCCACCTCGCCGTAGCCGGCCACGCGCGCATGGTCCTTGGGCACTCGGGTGCCGTCAAACAGCGAGGTCTCGCCGCTGTCGCCGCTGCGGGTGTAAAGTCTCATGGGCCTTCCTTATTACGCCTGGAGCACTCTCGGCGTTCGCATTATAACCCGCGCAGCTCTTGCAGTCACAAGCACTTAATTTGTGCAACGCGGTGCCCGTCGGCGATGGGGCGGCGATCCAGTCCTGCAGGTCTCCCGCCTGCCGGGCTATAATTACTCTCGGCCGGATGCCTTACCCGGAATCCGCTTACGGACAAGCCCGTTTTTGTTCTCCCACTCAATTCACTGGCTGTTCACGAAGGAGCGAGGTATGAGACGCAATCCGTCCTGGTTGATTTGGGGAGCGGGGGCTGTGCTAAGTCTGGGGGTCGTTCTGGTTTCCCTGGTCTATGGGCAGGTGGCGGCGGAGCGGCAAGCAGCGCCCGAATCCGAAAAAGGCGCTCAGGGGCTGCAACGCTCCAGCTACATGCCCACGATCGAGCCGGATTTCCAGCAGACCGTGAAACGGCTGAAAGCTGAAAAGCCGCGGGCCATGGAGCGGGCCCGCAAGCTTCTCGAAGAACGCTACGACCTGGCTGACCGGCCGATCCCGGGGGTGACCATGTTCCGGGGCAAGCCGGTCCAGGGCGGCGTGCGGGCCAAGTTGCCCGAGGGCGTGACCTGGGATCAGTTGGCCGCCATGAAGCCCGAGGAAATCAAGGAGAAAGGCCTCTTTCCCCGGGGGTTCCTGCCGCTTCCGCACGCCAAGCACGCCGAGGGCGGCATGGTCTTTCCCGCCTTCCATATCGAGGAGATCAAGAAGCAGACCGGGCGCGACCTGACCCGCTTTGACGTGGACTTCGACCTGCCTGATCATTTCCTGCCGGAGTTTCCGCCGCCCATGTTTCTGACCACCCGGCCGGACCTGGGCGATGTCTCCAAGGGCCAACTGGTTACCACCCAGAACTTCTATGAGCTGTTCAACGGCATCCTTACACCCAAGCAGCTTGAAGGACTGCGGCTCCTGCTGACCGCCTTTCCCCAGCAGCAGTTCAACCAGACCGCTGACCGGCGCTCCGAGGAGCCGAGCCTGGGGGTGGCCTGTTTTGATTGCCATGTCAACGGCCACACCAACGCCGCGTTTCACCTGGTGGGCGACATCCGCCCGCAGGAGTTTCGCCATCGCATCGACACGCCTTCGCTGCGCGGCGTGAACATCCAGCGCCTGTTCGGCTCCCAGCGGGCCCTCAAGACGGTGGAGGACTTCACCGAGTTTGAGCAGCGCGGCGCCTACTTCGACGGCGACACGGTGATTGCGGTCAAGAAGGGCATCAACGTTCTGGAGCGGGGCAGCCAGGTCCACGACATGGCCGAGGTGCAGGAACTCCTGGATTTTCCGCCCGCGCCCAAGCTGGACCCCTTCGGCAGACTCATTCCCGAACTGGCCACCGAACAGGAGCTGCGCGGCCAGGAGGTGTTCTTCGGCAAGGGGCGCTGCGCCGAGTGCCATGTCCCGCCGTACTACACCGATAACCTGATGCACAACCTCAAGACCGAGCGGTTCTACAAGGTGCAGAACATCAACGGCCGGATCGCCTCCGCCGATGGCCCCATCAAGACCTTTGTCCTCCGCGGGATCAAGGAGAGCCCGCCGTACCTGCACGACGGCCGCCTGCTGACCCTGGCCGACACCGTGGAATTCTTCAACCTGGTCCTGGGGCTGAAGCTGAACGAGCAGGAAAAGCAGGATCTGGTGGCGTTCATGCTGGCCCTGTAGCGACCGGGCTGCGTACCGGCCGTTCGCGCTGCCGGCATCAAACATGGGTGTATCGCCGCGGCAAGACGCCGAAATTTTGCAGAAATTTCTTGACGGCTACGATAGTTGGTATATATTGAATGTAGCAGGCGCGGTGGAGCGCCTGCCGGTAACCAGCATAAGTGATTGCGATGACCAAGCTTTACCCGAGCATGTGGCAAGTGAAAACGACGATGCCGAGCATCAATTCGGCCTCGCACGTTTTTGCTGCCACGCGCTTTGCGGTCGCCAAGACGCAGTGTGGTCGCAAGGATTGCGGAGGCGGGCCATAGGGTAAGCTGGAATTCTGATGAACTCTGCAAACCCTGTGGCCCTGAAAGGTCACAGGGTTTTTTTGTTGGACCGGACGTTTCGCACCAACACCGGCGGCGGCGGCGTCCGAACGCATTCGCACAAATGCCTTTGGAGGCCGTCAGCCGCCGGTGACCCAGGTTGAAAACAGGCTCAGAAGGCCTTGCAGCGGCGCTGCGCGCGGCGCGACCAGAGAGTCCCCGCGCCGTGAAAGAGCCGCCAGATACGTCGAAACAGCCGTGGGCCGGGCGCCCACGCTGATTCGCAACGAGGAGATCGAACAATGATCATCGAGCGTCCCCGAAAAACGGGACACCCACTTGAGTTTTCGTCCCCGCCGCGCGAACGGCTGAGTGAGGTCGCGCCCGCGCCTGCCCGCGACCCGGCGCCGGTGATCTATTACATGGGCCGACGAATCTACTTTCGTCCGCTCGAACCCGAAGACGAGCCGCTCCTGCGCAGGTGGGTCAACGACCCCCGTGTCTGGCGTTACCTGGTGCATCGGCCGCCGATGAACGCCCCGCGCGAGCGAGCGTATATCGAAACGCTGGGCCAGAGCGACAAGGACTACGTCTTCGGCATTGCGATCAAGGAAACGGATCGCCTGATCGGATCAGTGGGCCTGCACCGCATTGACCCGATCTGCCGCAGTGCCACCTTCGGCCTCATGATCGGCGACGTGAACTATCACAACCGGGGTTACGGCACCGAAGCCACCCGGCTGGCCCTGAAGTTCGGCTTCCAGGAGCTGAATCTCAATCGGATCGAGCTGTCCGTGTTCGGGAATAACTGGCGCGCGATCCGCCTGTACCAGAAGGTGGGTTTCGTGCCCGAAGGCTGCTTCCGGCAGGCCCAGTATCGCAACGGTCAGTATCAGGACGAATACCGGTTTGCCATGCTCCGCGAGGAATGGAACCGGCTGACGGACTTGGAGGTGCCGGATAGCGACTATGTGACCCGGCTGGGAGCGTGAGAAGAGTTGTGCTTTTGTTGGTGACGGAGATCGGGTGATCGAGGGTCGGGAGCCTTAACTTTTAGTGGAGAGTGGTGCCTAGGGTCGAAGTAGTCACCCGGTCTCCTGAGTTTATCTTGTCGGCGGCTCCCGACCCTCTTCTTTTTATTCGCATCCTGAAACTGGTGTGACAACGGCGTCTAGCCGTTGGGTTGTCCAGGTTCCAGCGGGCCCGTCAAGCATCCGCGGGCCGCGCTGCCGGCTGCTGCTGTGTCAGACAGTGCAGCGTTCCCTGGCCCAGCACCAGATCCACCGCATGGATGCCCACCACCTGCCGATCGGGGAACGCTTCGGCCAGAATGTTCAGCGCCACGCGGTCGTTGACGTCGTTGAAAGTCGGCACGATGACCACGCCGTTGGCGATGTAGAAGTTGGCGTAACTGGCCGGCAGACGCATGTCCTCGTACCACACCGGACGCGGCATGGGCAGCTTGATTACCCGCAAGGGCCGGCCGGCGGCGTCCCGGGCCAGTTCCAACCGGCGAAGATTATCCACCGAGGCTTCGTGATTCTCATCAGTCGGATCGGCCTCGTAGGCCAGCAGCACCACGCCGGGTGCGACAAAGCGGGCGATGTCGTCAATGTGGCCGTGCGTGTCGTCGCCCACGCAGCCGCAGCCCAGCCAGATGGTTTTGCGAGTGCCCAGCCAGTGGCTGAACGCCCGCTCGTAATCCGCGCGGCTCATCTCGGGATTGCGGGCCTGCACGTCGGACAGGAAACATTCCTCGGTTACCAGCAGCGTGCCGGCCCCGTCGGTCTCGATGCCACCGCCCTCCAGCACGATCCGTTTGCCACTATCGGGCAGGCAGGCCTCGTGGCGTTTGAGGCCGGTGATCTTCTCCACAAAAACGGGCACGTTCTCGTCCGCGGCGAAGTTGTCATACTTGGCCCAGGCGTTGAACTTCCAGTGCACCAGTTCGATGCGCCCATCGGGCGTGCGCACGCAGGTCGGTCCCGAGTCGCGCAGCCAGACGCGGTCGGTGGGCACCAGGTGCAGCCGATAACCGGCCGGATCCACGCGCGTGCGCTCCAATCGGTCGCGGGCCTCTGCGAGAACCGCCTCGTTGGCGCAGAGGATCTCCACCCGCTCGTGCGCGGAGAGCACGCGAACGATCTCCGCATACACCCAGGGAATGGGTTCGAGCTTGCCCGGCCAGTCCGGCTCATGGTGCGGCCAGCCGATCCAGGTGGCCTCGTGAGGCTCCCACTCGGCGGGCATCAAACGGTCGGGAATAGATGCATCAATCATGGCGCTACATGACCCTTTCAACTCTCTACAGAAAAGACTCGTTCTTATGCTACGCGGGTGGCCCGGGTTCTTCGAACCTGGGTTCACGATTTTGAGCGTTCGAGACGCGGCTTAAGCTCCTCCGAGGTACCGGGCCAAAATCGGCTCGTAGGCGTCAATCCGCCGGTCGCGCAGGAACGGCCAGCTGCGGCGCACGTCCTCCATCATGGCCCGATCGCACTCGGCCACCAGTACGGCCGGCTTATCTGCCGGGGCCTCGGCCACGATCCGCCCGAAGGGGTCGCTGATGAAGGAGTGCCCGAAGAACTCGATCCCATCCGTGCCGGGTTCGGCCTCAAAGCCCACGCGGTTGGGCGCGGCCACGTACACGCCGTTGGCGATGGCGTGCCCGCGCTGGACGGTGCGCCAGGCATCCACCTGGGCCGCGCCGACGGCGTCTTTCTCCCTGGGATGCCATCCGATGGCCGTGGGATAGAAGAGCACCTCCGCGCCCAAGAGGCTCGTAATCCGCGCCCCCTCCGGATACCACTGGTCCCAGCAGATGAGCACGCCGATGCGCGCGAACCGGGTGTCAAATACCCGAAATCCGCGCGTTGGCCCGGTCGCGTCGCCGGGAGCGAAATAATATTTTTCCAGGTACAGCGGATCGTCGGGGATGTGCATCTTGCGGTACACGCCCAGCAGCGACCCGTCGGCGTCCAGCACCGCGGCCGAGTTGTGGTACACGCCCGGCCCGCGCCGCTCGAACACCGGCACGATCACCACCACGCCCAGCTCCTGGGCCACCGGCTGGAGCGCCTCGATGGTCGGCCCCGGCACCGGCTCGGCCAGCTCGAACCGCTCCGTTGCCTCGATCTTGCAGAAATACGGCGAGCCGAACAGCTCCTGCAGGCAGACGATCTGCGCCCCCCGCGCCGCCGCCTCACGAATGCCGGCCACAGCCCGGTCGATGTTCGCGGCCTTGTCCGCAACGCAGGCCTGTTGAACCAACCCGATGGTGAAGGTCTTGCTCATCATGGCGGGTATTATAGTCACCTCGTGTTTCGGTTCGACTGTGATGGCGGGGCAGGTCGAGAAGCCCGGCCCAAGCCGGCTTCAGGAGGGGAGTGAAAAGATGATGACAGGCGGCCTGTCCATCACCACCTGATGACTTTTGAGAGACTATACCGGTGATGGTGAGCAAGCCCGGCTGGAGCCGGTTGAACCGGACAGAATGAGAAAAGGGCATTGAGCGCACCACAGACCGCCACCTTCAGGTGGACACACGCCCCGCAGGGGCGGCGTGAGAGTAGCCACGGGTGGAGCGAGGCGGAACCCGTGGTTCAGAGCCTGCCCGATCTTTCCTGCCGCCCCGACAGGGGCGGCGTGAGCCCCCTCACCAGTCTCTCACTCCGCCCCGATCAGGGCGGGGACTTGTGCGCCGGGTGCTCGCAACCACCAGTTCCGCTTCGCTGCACGGGTGGCCACTCTCACCTGGCCCCTCTCAGGGCCACTGGCGATCACCTGAGCGACAAACACATCTCCAGCCTTAGACTCACTCCGGCTTCAGCCGGGCTTGCGGTTGATGCCGTCGGCACCCTCATCGGTTGTCCAAATCGTGAACCCACCTCTGGAAGAGGTGGGCCACCCGGCCCACCATTGCCCGGTTAGAGAATCAAACGTCATGAGCCGGCCCCCTGTCGGCTTTGCGGAATGAGAGAATCAAATGTCATCAGATGGGGGCAAACACCGGTCAACTCAAGCCGCCCCTTTGCCGCTCCGCCGCGTTCTGGTAGGCTGATCCGCCTGAAAAACTGATAACTGAGTCGCAGGATGCGTTACTCAAGCTGGAGCGGTTTATCTTCGGAATCAAAGCATGTCCACTCGTTACCCTGTCTTCGTCAAGCGTGATCTCGACGGTTTTTTTGGCCTGGCGGTCGATAACCTGGTGCAGCTCCTGCTGATCGTGGCCCTGTGCGGCGCGTACTGCGGCATGAGCGGCGAAAACGCGTACTTCATTACCCGCTATATCCTGCCGGGTGCGGCTGTCTCCATCCTGATCGGCAACCTCTTCTATGCCCTGCAGGCCCATTGGGTCGCCCATCGGGAACGTCGCTCCGACGTCACCGCCCTGCCCTATGGCATCAACACGCCCTCGCTGCTGGTCTACGTCTTTTTCGTGATGAAGCCGGCCTGGGACGCGACGCATGACGCCAGTTACGCCTGGAGGCTGGGGCTGGTGGCCTGCCTGGGCAGTGGGATCATCGAGTTGGGCGGAGCGTTCGTGGCCGAGCGGCTTCGGCGGAACACGCCGCGGGCCGCACTGCTCAGCACCCTGGCGGGCATCGCCATTGCCTTCATCTCCATGGCCTTCATGCTGCAGATCTGGCAACGGCCGCTGGTGGCCATGGTGCCGCTGGCCATCGTGCTGATCACGTATTTCTCCGGCACGCGCTTTCCGCTCGGCCTGCCCGGCGGTCTGCTGGCCATTCTGGCCGGCACCGCCCTGGCCTGGTTGTTCACCTGGGTCAATGGGTGGCTGCCCGCAAGCTGGATAGACGCGCCTCTGAGCGCGCAGGCCGTGCGCGAGAGCGTCCAGGGGGCCCAATGGCAATGGCCGGTGTGGGTCTGGCCGATCATTCAGGAGACTTTGCAGCATCGTTGGTTGGAGATCATCAGCCTCTTATCGGTGATCATCCCCATGGGGCTCTTCAACCTGATCGGCAGCCTGCAGAATATCGAATCGGCCGAGGCCGGCGGCGACGTCTTCGCCACCGGGCCTTCCCTGGCCGTCAACGGGCTGGGCACCATCGCGGCGGCCTGCTTTGGAAGCTGCTTCCCGACGACGATTTACATTGGACATCCGGGCTGGAAGGCCCTGGGCGCGCGGGCCGGATACTCGACGCTCAACGGCCTGGTCATTACCGCCGTTTGCCTGACCGGCACGGTCGGTCTCATCAGTGCGGTGGTGCCGTTGGAGGCGGGCATTGCCATCGTGCTGTGGATCGGGATCGTCATAACCGCCCAGGCTTTCCAGGCCACACCCACGCGTCATGCCCCGGCGGTGGCGGTGGGTCTGTTCCCGGCCATTGCGGCCTGGGGAGCGACCCTGGTGTTGGGGACCTTCATCGCCGCCGGCCTGCCGGGCACGACGGCACGGGCGAGTAATACTGATGTAAACCACGGCGCGCCCACGACGATGACGGCCTCGGCGCCCGTGACCGAAGCAACCCAGGACTCTGCTCCCAACGCGCGAACCATGGAGGACGTCCTGCGCTCCACCGGCCCGACCGGAGGGCTCCGCAGCGAGGTCAGCGGTTTTCTGATCCACGGCATGAACCTGCTGGAGCGGGGTTACATCTTTACCTGCATGATCGTGGCGGCCATCGCCGCGTTTCTGATCGATCGGCGGTTCAAGGCGGCTGCCGGCTGGGCCGTGGCCGGTGCGGTGCTGACCTTCACCGGGCTCATGCACGCTTACCAGTTAGAAGGCAACCAGATCGGCTACCTGCTCCTGATCAGTTCGCCGGACGAGGGGGCCCTGGCCTTTCGCGCGTACCCCGTGGCGCTCGGCTACCTGCTGATGGCGGGAATATTCCTGCTGATGGCCCGGCGCGAGCGCGGCAAAGAGTCGGAGTTGGCGGGCAATACGCTGGAAGATGCCAGGATGGTACAGATCGGAAGTGACGCGTGACGCGTTGAAGCGCCGGCACTCGTCACTCAGCAAAGCGCTACGGCAATTCGTAGGCGAATTCCTGGGCCCAGTAGCGACGGCCGGAGGGGTCAATCGAATAGCTCACGCCCACATAGACGTAGAGCGGTTCGAGCATATTGGCGTTGTGGCCGGGGCTGTTCTTCCAGGCCTGCATCGCGTTCTCCACGGTGGTCTGGCCGGCGGCGAGGTTCTCGCCGACATACTGGTGGCAGAAGCCCGCGGCGACGGCCCGTGCGCCGGGACCCTTTCCATCAGGGTTGGTGTGGGAGAAGAAGTTGCGTTGCCACAGATCGCGAAGATGGCTCTCAGCGGCGGCTTCCAAACGCGTGGAGTAAATCAGCGGAGGCAGGCCGTTCTCCCGGCGATATTGATTGAGCGACTCGAACATGGCCTGATGAATCGCGGAGGAGGGTTCGCCGAGGGCGACACACGGCGGCGCGGATCGGCCAGCGGGTTCCGTGATGGCGGGCTGATCGCCAGTCTCGTTGAGCTCGTTGTCGGCCTCGATCTCGGCCGCGATCTGCGTGAGGGCGTCATCATCAAGGGCGGCGGCGGACAGATCCACAAAGCCTATGCAGCCACTCAGCGCTGCAAGGCAGCCGCACCAACCCAATCCCACCCATGAAAACCTGGTTCGCATTCGAGTCAGCACCTTATAGAGGTATTCTTCTCTACGGTGGCCGGATGAAACCTGAGTGAGAAGGAAATGAATTCCGTTTCATCGATCCCGCGGACACCAGGGCCGGCTCAACCTTTCCCGCTCGAATGATGCTATTCCCGCATACCGCGCCAATTCCATTCGACGAGGTGATTTTGCCATTGTGCCGCGCGCGGGACGCCACCGTCAAGCGTTTTTATCGGCCTTGAGGAGAAATCCTGGAAGGATCTGCAGCAACGCGAATGCGCCCCGCTGGATCGCTCAGAGATGGTCTTTTTATCGGACCCGAGCCTGCAGATAGGGGTTGCCCCAATCCGCATGATCGTGGTCCGGGTGGTCGCCGCCGTCGGTCACAATGAGTTCCAGCACCAGCCGATCGCGCACCGACACTGAGAATGACTGGGGCGCATCGCCGCCGCGCAGCAGCTTGCTGGTGAACAGCACCTCACCGTCGGCGAGGATCTTGAAAATGCAGGAGCCGTGGCCCTCGGTCTCGTCATCGATACCGACCTCGCCGGTGAAGTTTTCGTAACCGGCGCCCAGGTAATAGCAGATGCGCGCATTGGAGTGCGTGCCCAGGCCGCGATGGAAGCGTTTGCCGGCCACGCGCAGAGGATTACCCGCCGCACTCCGGTCCGCCGTCACGGCCAGATGCTCCTGTTCGGCGACCAGCGGCACCAGGTCGGTCAGGTTCGTGCTGGCAGGCACGGGGGTGCGATGCGTGATGGGGGCTGACGCCGGCGATTCACGGCCGGCGTAGTCGATGGCCGACACCGTGTACGCGTATTGCCGCCCATATTCGGCGGTGCTGTCCTGATGCCGGGGCTCGATGGTCTCGGCGATCTGCTTGCCGTCGCGATAGACCCGGTAGCGGGCGGCGCACCCATCCTGGCCGTTCCAGGCCAACAGGACGCCGCGCGTGTTCTGCGTGGCGTTCAGGCCGCTGGGGGCGGTGGGGGGCTCGAACGTCTGGGAGGCTTTTCGGAACTTGATCGACCATTGCGCGGGAAGATCCCGGTCGGCCGTCAATGTGACCCGCCGGACGGGGCCATCACGACGGATCAGGACGGTGGCGCCCGGCGCCTGAACGTCCTCGATTTCAAAGCTCTGTTCGCCCTCGGGCAGCAGACAGCGCAGTTCGTAGCTGTCGTGCGCGGGCAGATCAACCGCTCCACGCAGGGTCGATTGCTGCGCATCCCAGGCCAGCCCCTTGAGCTCCAGTTGTCCCTGGGCGATATGCCGGCCGGCGCCGATGAGAGTGGGGCGGGCGTCGGCGACCGGCACGATGCAGAGCAGGCGCCCGGAAGCCGGCTGCATCGGCATCATCAGCTCGTCCCGAACCAGGGTCGCCAGCCGGCACTCCCAGACGTCCCAGACGGCAAATGTGCCCGTGGTGTAGCCAGGGCGGGCTTCCAGGCCCGGCATCAGATCCGCCAGGCGGATGGACATCTGCCGCGGCTCGGCTGACCAGTTAAACAGGCCCACGATCATGACCGGTTCGACGGCGGTGCCGGAGGGGGCCACCTGCCAGTCCCGCGTGGATGTCAACACCCATTGTTCGGGAAGCCGGTGGGCGAACAGATCCGTGGTTCGCACCGGCGCCGGCGGCAGGATCGTGCGCAGCAGTTCCACGCGCTCGCCGGGCAGTTGGGCCAATGCATCGCCCAGCACGACGGTCTGGCCGCTGAGTCCCATCAGGCTCACCCACATGCGCGCGTGTTCGAGGGACAGCGGCGGCCCGATCAGCAGCGGGCCGGGCATGTTGGTCCGCACGATGCCGTGCGCCCAGTAGTCTTCGATCGCGGTGGCCAGCAGCTCGCGGGCATGTTGCCAGTTGTAATGTTCGCCGCGTTCGGTGACCCGACGGTAAATGTCCCGGGTTTTGTCCAGCTTTTTCTTCCAGTCCGCCGGGGGCCGGGCAGCCTGCCCGCCTTCCGGACCTGAGGTGACATCGCCGGGCGTGCCAGCCGTGGCCCAGAGCAACTCGGGCACGCCGCCGCCGGGCGGGGTGCGGGTCAGCGCGCCGCCGAAGGCGAGGTTGCCGCTGAGCCATTTTTCCAGCTCGGGAGCTTCAGCGGTTCCCGGTGAACGGAGGATGCCCCAGCCGGCGGGCCTGAGGTCGGTGACGGCGGTGGAGCGTCCCGGCAGCGGTGCATAGTCGAACCGCGCTTTGAGCAGGTCTTTGTGGAGGGTGAAGGTCACGTCTAACTGTCGTTCCCCGCCGGAGGCCATCAGAATTCCCAGCAGGCCCTGTTTGTCCGGCCCGAAGCTGGGGCTGTACTGGAAGGGCTGGCTGATGCCGATTCCGCGGTCGCCCGGCCGGTCGTAGAGTCCGTCGCAGGACGCGAACCAAGCCGGTCCCATGATCGAATGAATGGTCTCACGCTCCGAGCGCGCTGCGAGCCGTACCGGCAGCAGGTCGGGCGGGGCAATGGCCTGAAGGGCTATGTCCGGCAGCGGCGCGTCGGAAGAAAAGCGAAGGACCACCGGTGAGCCGCCCGACATTTCGATCAACTCGTAACGAATTCCCGGCCCATCGCCGAGGGTGGATTCGAGTTGGAAGACGAGCCCGTGCTGACCATGCGCAACGGGGATGGTCGCCTCGCGGTAGGGGAGCGGCTTGCCGTCGCGGGAGAAGGTGGCGTGGATGTTGGTCAGGAAGTTCACCCCGCCCAGGCGGACGGGCGCGCCCAGCGGGACAATGGACAGCACGTATTGCTCAAGTGCGGATCTTTGCTCGAAGTCCTGCCGGGTGGCGGGCATCGTGCAGCCCGTGAATAGAATCAGCCCGAGAATCGTTGCCTTCCGTGCGACGCTCATTTGCTGCCAACTCTCCGGTTTGGGTTCGCGTTGCCTCCGGTCAGAGGATGGACCGGGCCGCGGCGGTCACATGGTTTTGCCCGCGAGATTGGGCCATACCTCTCCTTGCGGCATCGTATCCGATGAAGCCTGTCTGGCGGCCGTCGTGACTGCAAGCGCCTACGCCGCACCAGCATTGTTCATGACGCCGGCCATCAGCCGCATGAGCGCGTCCTGCGTGGCCTCCTTGCGTGAGAGCTCGCCCATCTGCCGGCCTTCGCGCAGCACGATGATCCGCGTGCTGAGATTGAGCACCTCGGGCAGCTCGGAAGAGATCAGCAGGATGGCCGTGCCCTCCCGCGCGAGTTCGTCGATGAGCGCGTGGATCTCCGCCTTCGCGCCGACATCCACGCCGCGGGTGGGCTCGTCGATCAACAGGATGTCACACTGGCTGGCCAGCCACTTGGCCATGGCGATCTTCTGCTGGTTGCCGCCGGAGAGCGACCACGCGGGGGCGTCCATGTGCGGCGTGCGAACGCGCAGGCGGTCGAAGTACTGGCGGGTCATGGCCTTCTCAGGGCCGGTCCTCACGAAGCCCGCGATGCTCAGTCGATCGAGAATGGGCAGCGACAGATTGTGCCGTCCGCCCATGGCCAGCACCAACCCCTGCTTTTTGCGATCCTCCGGCAGCAGGCCGATGCCCAGGGCCATGGCCTGCCGGGGAGAGCGGATGGTTACCGACCGGCCGTTGACCTCGATGGTGCCGGTCGCCTGCCGGTCCAGTCCGAAGATGGCTTGGGCCACTTCGCTGCGCCCGGCGCCCACCAGTCCCGCCAGACCCACCACTTCGCCGGCCCGGATGCTGAAGGAAATATTCTCGAATTTACCCGGCGAGGTCAGGCCCTGAACGCGCAAGCGCACGTCACCCGGCACGCTGCCCAGATGGCTGGGATAATACTGCTCGACCGGCCGGCCGATCATGCGCTGGACAATGTCGTCGATGCTCAGGTCGGCCACGTTAGCCGTCTCGATGTGCTGACCGTCGCGGAGAATGGTGATGCGGTCGCACAGCCGCTTGATCTCTTCGAGTCGGTGCGACACGTAAATCAGCGTCGCGCCGCGCGCCTTGAGGCGGTCGATCAGTTCAAACAGTCGTTCGGTCTCGGCCAGGGACAGCGAGCTGGTCGGCTCGTCAAAGACGATGATGCGCGCGCCCGTGCCCACCGCGCCGGCGATCTGCACCATCTGCTCCTGTCCGGTGGAGAGTTCGGCCAGCGGCGCGTCCACATCGATGTCGGCCCCGATTTCGGCCAGCATCGCCCGGGCCCGGCGGCGCATCTCGGCGCGATGCAGAAAGCCCAGGCGGGTCGGCAGGTTGCCCAGGCAGAGGTTTTCGGCCACGGTCAAATTGGGGCAGAAGCACAATTCCTGGTGCACCATGCCGATTCCGGCCTTCACCGCATCCAGCGGTGATGAGAAGCGGACCGGCCGGCCGTTCAGGTACATGGTCCCCCCGTCCGGCTGGTAGATGCCGGCGGTGATCTTGCCCAGGGTGGATTTGCCTGCCCCGTTCTCGCCCATCAGGGCGTGGCATTCGCCGGCCATGATGGGAAAACTGATGTTCTTGAGGGCAATCACGCCGGGGAAGGACTTGCTGATGTTTTCGTAGCGGAGAATGGGGGCGTCCATAGGCATCCTGGCGTCTGTTTGAACCTGCCGAATCGCGTGCAACCTTCTACGGGGGGCCAGTATAGCCGCCGCCGCGTAGTGCGTAAACGAGCGCGTTGCGGAAATGCGGATGATCTGCCCGGGCCCGGGGCGTTTTCATCCCGGGATCGCGCAGCAGACCTCCGTCGGCCGTACTCGGGGCTTGGGGGCTCAATGATTCCTGTGTTCGGCGCTTATTGCGTTCCCATGCAGTTCGCAGGCGGCAGAACGCCCGGACGCATCAGGCAGTTTCGGAAGCGAGCCAGGTCCTGGTCGTCGACGTCGTCATCCAGGTCCAGCTTGGCCCGGTAGCAGGCCGGGTCCGTGACCGGCTCACCAGTGCCGGTCAGACAGGCCTGGAAAATCCCGAAGTCGTCCTGATCCACGTCGTCGTCCCGGTCCAGGTCGGGCGAACGGACGGTCAGGGTGGCCGCATTGGAGTCGGTGGTGCCATACTCGTTGGTGATCCGGCATCGGTATTGAGCGTTGTCGGAACCCGTTGCCTCGGTAATGGTCAGCGTGGAGGTCAGCACTCCTGACCGCCGTCCGTCGTTCACCAGATCCACGCCGTCCTTCTGCCATTGGAAAGCAAACGGTTCCGTCCCCTCGGCCTCCACGCTGAGCACCACGGTGGCGCCGTGCAACACGGTCTGGTTGGCCGGATGGCTGGTGATAAACGGCGGCTGGCCGCCGGAGCGCAGGCCGATCTGGTTCTGGTCGATCCAGCCGACGTTCCCGTTGAAGTCGCACTTCCACCAGTAGGTACTCTTGGCATAGACCCCGGCCAGGGAGTGATTGATGATGGCGCCGGGCGTGCCGTTGCCCAGGGTCGTGAACGAGCCGAAGTTGGTCCCCGGGCCCAGCCGCAGGGACGCCGTCGAAGCCATGACCCTGACCTCATCGCTGGCCCGGAACATGGTTGACTGCTGCTTGGGCAGGACATTGATCATGGCCAGGCCGTTGGCCACCAGCCGCTCGGAGCCGTCGGAGGGGCGATTCTTGAGCACACCGTTCACCACCATGGCCGATGAACCGCCGCCGTCCTGATTGTAGCCCCAGGTCGCGCCCAGCTCGTTGAGACAGAAGTTGGCCAGCTCGGTCATGTTCATGCCGATGCTCCAGCCGGGCTGACGGCCGTCCACGACGATGAAGAAGATATAGTTGTCGTTGTAGGCCACGGCCGTCCGCGGGTTCCGGATAATCAGGCCTTCGTTGGTGGTCGATTGGACGATGCCATTGCGCAGGAAGGTGAAATTGCCGCCTACCACCGCGTAGGTCTTGGTCCAGTCGGCGCCAGTGAAACTGGCGCAACCCTCACCGGTACCCAGGGCCGGCAAATAATCGTTGATCCGCTGGGATATGCCGATCTGCGAGCCGACCGACACGTTGGCCAGCAGCGTCGCCGCCTTCGAACCGGTGGCCGAAAGCACGATGTGATCGAAGGGAATATAGGTGGAACCCTTGTTCTGACGAATTTCACGAACGACGCCCGTCACCATGTTGGGAGCGGTGAGGATCAGCAGTGGACGGGACATCTCCACCAGCACCTCGACGCCTGTGTTGTCGGTGTGGGTATGGCTGTCATAGTGGTGCGTGTAGATGATCAGACTGTTGGAGCCGCGCGCTTCGTTGATGCCGGTGAAGGTGTCGCTCGCGCCGGTCCCCAGGTAGTGGATGAGCTGATCGCTGGGAGGATGATGCAGACAGCCGCCCATGAAAGGGTAGCGGTTGGTGGTCCAGCCCATGCCGGACCAGCCGCCAAATTGCGGGAAGCGCCAGCAGTACCATCCGGACTGAATCTGGCCGCCCGTTGGCCGGTTGGTGGATGTGTTCCAGAAGTCGCCGTTGATGGCCACGACGATGTCGTTTCGCTGGCCCCAGATCTGGTCCGCATAGTTGATGGCATCGTCATATCGGGCTGCCTGGTCGGTGACCCGCTCCAGCCCGGAATAGAGTTTGCCCTGGGCGATCATGCTTTCCAGCCAGCACTTCGAGTTTGCCCGCTCCATACGTGCGACGTAGAGCCGATATGGCCCCGGGAGCGTCCACTCGCGATATTCGATACCGATGCCGACCGTCGTCCATTGCGCCGCCAGCGGCGAGCAAACCAACAGCGCAGCCGTAACAGCCCATCCCCATACCTTTCGGGATATCACCATGCATGAACCTCCGCTTGGCATAGAATTATACCGAATCCGCGTTCTGTTTGCACGCTTGAACCATGTCTGTTGACAGACTTTCGGGCGGGCGGGTGGACAGAGGGCCTGACGGACAGAGCGAAGCAGGGACAGTGGGACAGGGAGAGGTGGGGGCACAGTCGATCGCATCCCGTGGTCATGGGTAAAGATAAAGTTATTTCTGAAATGCAGTTACAGTCGGAGCAGGCTGCCCGGGCGGACCAGTACCGTTTCCAGTACACCAGTCTCCAGTTTATCGGCGGATCAGGCGGGCAGGATGCTCGCCCTCCAGGGCGGCCGGCCGGCGTTGTCGGGAGGCGGGCATCCTGCCCGCCTCATGGGCCGAAGCGCGAAGACTCCTGGACCGGAAAGGGCACCAGGGTCCGATAACGGCGATTCAGGACCTTGTTAGTGGCTCGCCGGCGCAACGCCGGGGACGAATGGGTTTTATCTCACCTGTGCGAGGATCATGGCCAGCGGCGCTCCGATATCGACCGCGCTGACTCGGCCCACATAGGGCTTGGCGGTGGGCAGGGCGAAGCCCACTTTCTCCGCCAGGAAGGTGACCGTGCGGTGGGCGCGCACGGCGATTCCGCCGGGCTGGCCGGTGTCGGCGTTCAGGCCCGAGGGAACGTCTACCGCGACGATCAGCGGGCCGTCGAGGCTGTTCATCTGCCGGATGACCCCGGCCATCGGTTCTCGGACCTCGCCGGTGAAGCCGGTGCCCAGAAGAGCGTCCGCGACCACGTGGCTCCTGTGCCATCGGCGGGTTGCGGCGGCGAGGGCTTTCGCGTCGCTGAGCAGCCGGACGGGAAGGCCCATCTTCTGGACGATGGCGCAGTTGACGGTGGCGTCGGGGGACAGACCACTTCCAGCGGTCAGCGATCCCGTTGCGGCCGGCGGCGGCAGTGATTCCGCCAGCAGGTCCACCGACACCTTGAAGCCGCGCAGGCTCAGATGGCGGGCGATCACGAAGCCGTCGCCGCCATTGTTGCCCTTGCCGCAGACGATGGAGGCCGACAGGGGGGATGAGAGGGCGGAGGACTTTCCACGACGGACCCAGCTTTCGATCAGATCGGCCGCATTCCGGCCGGCATTCTCCATCAGCACCAGGCTGGGGATGCCCAGTTGCTCGATGGCATATCGGTCCACCGCCCGGCACTGGGCGGCGGTCAGGCGCAGCGGTTCATGAACGACTTTGCGTGTGGGCATCGTGTCGGACCACCTGGACGGCCGCGCGGGCCGCTTCCCATGATACGATATCCTCCTTCGCCGGCTGAACAAGGCCCGATCGCTGGACTTTAGCGGCAGCATCGGGCAGGATGCTGGCGCCAGCGGCGCAAATCGTACCGGCCGGCCGCCTGGATGGCCCTTTTGCCTCGGAAACGGCCGAGGCAGGGGTTGGCCCTGATAACACCCGGTATCGTGTGTGACATTGTTGGCTGTGCATATCCAGCAATGTCTTGGCATGAGGGAGAATGGAGATCCACAGTGGCGAAGACCTGGAAAGCCGGAGTGATTGGCTGCGGTGCGATTGCTCAGGCCCTGCACCTGCCGGGCTATCTGAGGACTCCCGGCGTGGACGTGGTGGCCGCCTGTGACCCGGTGCCGCAACGGCTGCGTGAGGCGAAGGCGTTGGTCGGCGAGGGTCTGCGCACCTATGCGGATTACCGGGAGATGCTGACCGCCGAGCGGCTCGACGTGGTCTCCGTGGCTACGCCCAACAAGTTCCACGCCGAGCAGACCGTCGCGGCCCTGCGGGCGGGCGCGCACGTCATCCTGGAGAAGCCTGCCGCATTGAGCATGCGCGAGATCGAGCGCATTCGCCAGGCGATGCAACGCAGCGGCCGGCTGGTGGTCGTGGGCTTTTCGCACCGTCATTACCGCGGCAATCAGCGGATACGCAAGTTGATTCAGCAGGGGGCCATCGGCGAGCCCTTCATGATCCGCATCCGTTTCGCGCACCGCGGGCCGAGCCCCGGCTGGGCCAAAAGCGACTGGTTCTACAACCCGGAGCTGGCCGGCGGGGGGGCGCTGCTGGACATGGGCATTCACGCGATTGACCAGTGCCACTGGCTGCTGGGACCGATCCGCGGCGTCCAGGCCCGAACGGCCACGCTGCGCAAGGACATCGCGGTGGAGGACAACGCGATCCTGCTGCTGGAGTTTGAGCGGCCCCGAGCCCTGGGCTACATCGAAATCGGCTGGACCAGTCCGGCCGGGTTCGTGGGCCTGGAGATCATGGGCGACAAGGGCTGCCTGCGACAGGACAACGCCGGGGCCACCACGCTGACCACCGGCAAGATCACGCCGAATGCCAAAAAACGGCCCAAACTCAAGACGCGGGTGATCGACCCCACTCCGGGCAAGGGCGGCTGGGCCACGGAGGTGACCACCATCGTGAAGGCCCTCCGCCAGGGCTTGGATCTGGATTGCGGCATTGAAGCGGGTGCGGCCTCGCTGGCGGTGGCGCTGGCGGCGTATAAGTCCGCGAAGACCGGCCGCCGGGTGAGCATCCCGGTGAAATGAACGGCGTCCGGTTCGCCACAGGGACGGACACCACCACTTTGCACTTTTGTACAACTGCAAGCAACAGTAGAATATTGTTGCCAAGCCGGTGGCGCCTGTCATCCGCGGCCCGTAAGCATTCGGGCATCTGCGGAGTCGGCGCTAGTACCCTTTCCGATCCAGTAGTCTCGCGCTTTGGCCCATGAGGCGGGCAGGATGCCCGCCCCCCGACAACGCCGGCCGGTCCTTCTGGGGGGCGGACATCTTGTCCGCCTGCCCCAACGAGAAACGGGTGTACTGGAAACGGCACTGGGGCTGAGTGTCAAGTCTGTTGAGCCGGGCGCGGTCTGAGTCAACGAGCAGGGAATGCAGGCTATGGACCTTCCTTCACAGCGGATACGTATTGGCCTCCTCATCGCGGTCGCCATTATCGGGGCCGCGATGATCCTGCTGGCCATAGGCCGGACGTGCGATACCCAAACCAACTTGCGCGAAACGCAAGCAACTCCGTCGCCAGCGCGAAAACCCTTCGTCCTGTTCATCAACAACCATCGCCACGGGCCGACAAACGGGCTGGCCTCTATTCCGCAAGCCGGCGTGCCGATGCCAACAAGTGGCGGCCCGATGCGGTGCGGCCATCCGGGCGCGGTTTCGGAGGTGGAGTGGAAGTTCCTTCGGACCGTGGATACCGGCGATGAGTACGAAGTCACCCGCCGCTTCCCAATCGACACGCCCACGCCGAACACGGAAAAGAAGACGGTGACCTACAGGGGCGAACCGCTGACCATCTTCGAAGACGATGTGCAGCGTGTCATGTTCCTTTCGCCGGAAGATCTCGAAAAGATCCGACAGAACGCCGCCGGGGAATCGTCCAGCCGCCCGGCGACACAGCCGGCGAACCCACTGACATGAGCGGGCAGTTCCCGAACGTAGACCCCGCTTTGCTGGGAAGCCGGGAGTTCTACCTTCTCCAGGCGAGCCCTTGCCGGACCAAGTGGTGGACCCAGGCGTAGGCCGTCGTACAGAGCTTCCAGAGCCTGTCTTCCAATATGGGCGGGGGGAGCTTATGCGTCACGAAGGTGTTACGCGATTTCGAGGGTCTGTCGTAAGTGCTTTGATATCAATGGGCCCAGAGGGATTCGAACCCCCGACCAAGGGATTATGAGTCCCCTGCTCTAACCGCTGAGCTATGGGCCCGACTTAAGCGTTTATTATAGAGCCAGCGCCGTGGGGAAGGTGCGTGCTGAGTCGAGTCGGTTCCTCCTGGCGCCAGATCCGCGCGCCTGCGGCTTCCACACGAGCTGTCGGCCAGATTACTGCCTCGTGCCTTGAGCGTCAAAGCCCCTCGAAACGGTCATCCAGAAGATGGACCGGCTCTATCGGTTATGCGGTGGCGGAGTCCAATTTGTTTTCCCGGATTACCCGCCGTCCGGGCCTCGGCCGCCGCGCCAGCCGCGCCCGCCCTGGCCGTGATGGGGGGCGGGATGGTCGGGCCCGCCGTCTCTGCCGCCGCGCCATTGGCGTCCGCGGCGCGCCCCCTCCGCACACAGGCCCAGCAGCCTTCGCTGCTGTTCGGGTGTGAGATGCTCGCGCACGGAGAGCAGGTAATGCGCGACGCGGCGTTCGAGCTCATTGTTCGCCGCCAGCACCGCTTCCAGCCGGGCCATGATTTCTTCGTTGGAAGCGTCCGCCCTTTCGAGCGCGGCGATGTACTCGGACCGCCGGGCGGCCAGATCCGCTTTAAGCTGTCTGAGTTCAGCCGCAAATCCGCCGCCTTGCCTCCGCAGCGCTTCCCGCTGGGAGGGGGAGGCGCCCAGCCAGTTCAACAGGGCTTCGGTGGCGGGATCGGTCTGCGCCGCCGGCGCGCTCGCCGGCCGGGTCTTGACCGTCGCGGTATAGGCGCCCACGCCCGTGGCGGCGGCGATGAGCAACGTGATAACCGTTCGGCCGCCGATCATAATGCTTGCTCCTGATCCATGTCTGATCCCGTATGGTCCGCCTCAAATATCCCGGTGAGCAGGTCTGTGCCGGCATCCATCGCATCCAGTCCCAGCATCTCGATCATCTGCTCATCGGAAACGGCTGTCGCGCCGGTGGCATACGGTGCCGTTGGCGGCGCCAGCACGCCGGCGACGATTCCGATGCCGGCCGCCAGCATGATAGTTGCCGCGACGCGGGCGACCGCGATCCAGCGGATCTTCCTGGACCGCGAGCGCGTGGCCGCTTGCAGCACGCGCGGGGCCAGATCCTTCTCCGGCAGAGGCCCGTCCGCCTGCCCGAGCAGCTCCCAGGTGGCGCGCAGCTCCTCCCAGGCGTGCCGGCACTTCGCGCAGGTGTGCAGATGACTCATCACCTGCTCGCGCTCCGCGGCGGTCAGCTCGCCGGCCACCAGGCGAATCAACTGGTTATCAGGCACACAAGCCTGCATGGCAGACTCCTCACCAACAGTTGAACGAGCCGGCTTCGCACAACCTGCGGGCCGGTTTTCATGTTTCCACCCATTCCTGAAGACGTTCGCGGAGCCGGGCGTAGGCCCTCACCAGCAGCGACTCCACCGCCGACTCGCTCCAGCCCGTGACCTCGGCAATATCTTTGTGAGCCAGCCCCTCGAAACGGTGCAGAACCACTGCAATCCTCTGTCTTTCCGGAAGCCGGGCCAGTTCCCGTTGCACCGCCCGCACGCGCTCCTGCTGGATGAGCGGATCCGGCCGGGGACTCTCGGGAACGGATTCCAGCGCGTCATATGCAACGGCCCGTCGTCGCTTGAGGGCGTCCAGGCACAGGTTCACCACGATCCGGTGCAGCCAGGTCGGGAAAGCTGCCGTGGGCTGGTAGCGCGAGGCGCCTCGGTAGATCCGCAAAAACGCCTCCTGGGCCACATCGTCGGCCATATCCCACCGTCCGAGGATGCGATAAGCCGTCCGGCGGACCCGATCCTGGTAACGCCGCACCAGGAGGGCCAGCGCGTTCATCTCTCCCAGCCCGATCCGCCGCATCAGCTCGGGATCAGAGGGGACATCGGCCGGCAGATCCGAAGGGGGGCTCATGCCGCGATTATATACGCCGGCCTCTGATTTGCTCCGCAACAACACCGGGCCGATTCCTCCGCAGGATTTCATTCTGTCCAACGTTGAACTGTTGACACAAGGCCATCCTGCACGAAGGGAGGTGAACTTCGGCAGGACCGGCGTCCATGCAGAAAGGAGTGAGTCTCATGATCCGTTCAGTAGCAGCCGCTGTTGCTGTACTTTTGACGGGCTCGGTGGCTTTGGCCCAGCCGGGTCCCGGTCAGGGCCTTGGCCGGGGCATGGGGATGCGTTGTGGGCAGAAGAGGGCGGCAAACCTCGGCGCAAAGTTCACTACCACCAGACCCGCGGACCAGGCGGATTCGACCATGGCGGCTCCGCCCGGCGGGCGCCGGGGTTGGCGCTGGCAGGCCGATGGTCGTGCTCGCGCCGGCGGCTGCCCCTGGTGGCCGGGATGCCGAAACGCGCTCGGCGCCGGCCGGGGGATGGGCAGGATGGGCCTGCGGTGGTGTGCGCCCACCACGCAACCTGCCGGTGGAAGGCAACTGCGCGGTGCCCGGGCCAGGATGGCGAGAGCGGGGATCAATTGATAGGGGTGCCAGCGTCTGCGGCAGAGGAACTACGGAAGCTTCTGAAGCACCGTCCCTATATCACGGGGCGGTGCTCGTCGAAATCGGGAGGTTCAAGCTGGATGGTTTGATGATGGATGCTGAACCGGACGTGAAGCATCCGGCGGATGCGGCCGAGGAGTTCGGGATCGTGCGGCGTCTCTGACACCACGTGTGCCGACAGGGCATCCAGCCCGCTGGTGATGGTCCACACATGCAGGTCGTGCACCTCCAGCACGCCGGGTTCGTCCAGCATTGCGCTGCGGACCTCGTCCACGTCGATCCGCCCGGGCGCCGATTCCATGAGCACGGCCACGCTCTCTTTCAGCAGCCCCCAGGCCGAGTACAGCACCAGCAGGCCGATCAGCACGCTGATAGTCGGGTCCATCCAGTTCCAGCCGAAGGCCCACACCAGGATGCCGGCCAGGATGGCGCCCACGCTGCCCAGAGCGTCGGTCATCATGTGTAGCCAGGCCCCGCGCAGGTTCAGGCTCGTTTTCCGCCCGTGGCGAAGCAACCAGAGCCCGACCAGGTTCACCACCAGGCCGCCGACGGCCACTCCCATCAGAAGCAGACCCGCCACCGGGGGCGGCTGACGCAGTCGCTTGTAGGCCTCGACAAAAATGTAAGCTACCGCCACCAGAAGCAAGGCCGCGTTGGCCAGGGCCGCCAGGATCTCCGCCCGATAGTAGCCGTAGGTCCGCTGGGGTCCGGAGCGTTGCCGGGCAAACCACATGGCAAACAGGCTCAGGCTCACCGCCGCCACGTCGGACAGCATGTGCGCGGCGTCCGCCAGCAGGGCCAGCGAGCCGGCCAGATAGCCGCCGACGATTTCGGCCAGCATGTAGCCGGCCAGCAGGATCAACACGATCACCAGCCGGCGTGTGGAGGCGTGAGTGTGGCCGGAAACGTGAGCATGTGAGCCCATCACATCAACCGATCCGGATTGGTGGAACGCTCCACGCATGTCCCTCAGCCTTGATTCCTGGGGATAATGCTGATCCCGCCGCTGCGCTCCAGCACCGCGTATTTGATCTGGTCCAGGCGCTCGATGCCCTGAAGCCTTCGCGCATTGGTCAGAATGTCGGCTTCATCCACCCGCGCTTTCTTCATTCGGTCCTGGTGGATGTGCCCGTCCTCGATGAGGATGATCGGAACACCGTCGATCCACTTCTCGAACCGGGGATACGCCTCCTTGATCAGGGAAATGCCAATGTCAAGGCCGATCAAGGTGAGGATCAGGATCCCGGCGGTGGTCACGGAAAAATCATTCCCGATCAGGGCCTGCTGGGTGGTCTCGCTGATGACCAGCAGCAGGACAAAATCGAAGCTGGTCATTTCGGCGAGCGTGCGCCGCCCCGCGATTCGGAATATCAACAGCAGAAACAGGTAGACCGCCACGGCCCGCAGAATACTGTCCATACATCGTCCTCCCGGATATCCGCTTTAACTTTATGGCCGTGCGCGATCCTGCGACGCGCCTTGAAATACGCCCTCGCACACATTGTGCGCCTGGTGGTCTCGCCCTCGCGCCCGGTCGTTCAAGGGTAAATGAACTGTCGGAACGCGACTTCGGCGCCGGCCGGAATACCCATCCGGCCGTTCAGCCGACCCCACGCATCCGGTTGTATCTGGAACTCCACGGTCGTCGTGCCGGCCGCGGCCACGGGCAGCGCGTACGTGAGCCGATCCTCGCTCAGCTCCACGCGGCTCGGTTCCGGCACCACCCCCTGAAGGATGAGCTGAGTAAGGTATTGACGGTCCACCCATATCCGCGCGAATCCTTCGCTGTCCGGCCGGGCATCAAACCGCACCTGGAGCTTGGTGGGCCGGCTGTAACGCCAGAAGCGGTCGTACTTCACCGTAATAGCCCCGTCGGCAGCGCTGGTCGAGGCCCTTCCCAACGGGCCTGCGCCGGCCAGCCCGAGCAGGATCGCGATCAACACGAGGACCATCAGCACCCAGCCCACGCGCTGGATCATCCACATGCGCTGCTGGAAGGACAGATCCTGATCGATGTCCAGGTCGCCGATCCGCTCGAACTGGACCATGGGAACCTCCGCGCCGGTGCGAGCCCCCCGATTGATGCGAAATCGTTGCAGAGTTGCATGTCCAGGGGATTCTTGGCGCCCGGCCAGCAGGAGGCAACCGGCCCGATGGTCGCCACACATCCTCAGGGCCGCGACGGTTCAGCCGCCGTCCCTTCTCGGTGACGGCGATGTTCGCGCTTCGGCGGTCCTCCCGCTTCTCGCTCGGGTCAGCAGGCCCCGGCGCTCCCGACGCGTCAGCGGGCATGTGACCGTCAGTTGTCCCACGCGCAGGGCCTTCATCAGGTGGCCGACGAATATGCTGCCCGCCCGAACGACTTCTCCGAGTGCGGCGCGTTGGGGCCCGGTCAGGCTGCCGGTTTCCGGGAGATTCCTGGAATGCGGCTCCGCGGCGCGAATGATTCGCCGCGTGGAGATGCGGTTCCACTCCTCAAGCGATGGTGGTCGGCTGCTGTCGGATGCGGGTACTGGTATCGGCGGCCTGATCCCTCAACCTGGTTACAGCGCGAAGCATTTCATGCCCAGGTTGCCGTTCGAGTGCCGTCAGGGCGAGCCCGGGGCCGGTCAGAAATCTTTTTTGCGCAAAAGCTCTTCGTGAATGAGCTGCATATAATCCGGTCTAAGTGTGATGCGGGTCCATGGTGCGCCCGCCGTTTTGGAGGGTGACCTTCCCGGTCCGGACATACCTGGGATCGAAAGCACAACGGTCCGTGGCTCTGCGCCTAAAGACCTGCCCGGCAGGAGGGGGCCCAAGCTCCTGAACAGTGCCGGGGCATCCGGAAGTCCATCCGGAAAGGGCGTACCCAAGTGCGCCTGAACAGGGCCGGATCGCCTCTGGCGTTGCCGACACGGCACAAGCGGCTCATCCTTGGTGGTCTCAAGGCTTGTCGCGGTGGAGGACTTCGGAAGTCGTTGCCGCCTAATTGGTTGTGCGCTGGATGGCGCGTGCGATCAGCGTGGGGCCGGTGCACGCTTGAACAGCGTCCGGCCGCCCGGGCACAACCCGACTGCAAGGAGCGCACCTAAGCTTGTCAATAGACCTGACGAACCTTATCATGGCCGCTTCGGTTCCCCGGCCGAGGCAATGTTCGGCCATCCAGGGGAAGCTTGCCAAGGGCATTTAACGAAAGGACGATGACATGAGTTCCAGCGTTAATGGGCGGACCTTCCTGTTCACTTCGGAGTCTGTGTCTCAAGGCCATCCGGACAAGGTCTGTGATCAGATTTCGGATGCCATTCTGGACAGTCTGATTGCCCACGACCCGGATGCCCGCGTCGCCTGTGAGACCATGGTCACTACCGGCCTGGTGGTTCTGGCCGGCGAGGTCACGGTCCACACTCCCGAGGCCGAACGCGCCCTTCAGAATGTCGAAGAAACCGTTCGCAACACCATCCGGGAAATCGGTTACGACGATCCGGCCACCGGCTTCGACTATCGTTCCTGCGCGGTGATCCGGGCGCTCCACGGTCAATCCGTTGACATCAGCCAGGGTGTCACCGAAGGCCAGGGCCTGCACAAGGAGCAGGGCGCCGGCGACCAGGGCCTGATGTTCGGTTTCGCCTGCAACGAAACCCAGGTGCTCATGCCGCTGCCCATCCACCTGGCCCACCGCCTGGTGGAGCGTCTGACCAAGGCGCGTGAAAGCGGCGAGATCAAATGGCTCCGCCCGGACAGCAAGAGCCAGGTCACCGTCCGTTACGAGGGTCGCCGCCCGGTCGGCATCGACACCATCGTCGTGTCCACCCAGCACACCGAAGCGGCGGTCGATCCCCAGACCAACAACATGTCCGATGCCGCCCGCAAGGAGCTGATCGAGAAAGTCATCAAGCCGGTGGTCCGCGCCGAACGGGCGGATCTGTGGAGTGACGACATCAAGTTCCACATCAACCCCACCGGCCGTTTCCTCATTGGCGGACCGCACGGCGACTCCGGGCTGACCGGCCGGAAGATCATCGTCGATACCTACGGCGGTCGCGGCCGGCATGGCGGCGGTGCCTTCAGCGGCAAGGATCCCAGCAAGGTGGATCGCTCCGCCGCTTACATGGCCCGCTACATCGCCAAGAACATCGTGGCCGCCGGCCTGGCCGACGAGTGCGAGGTCCAGCTTGCCTACGCCATCGGCGTGGCCGAGCCCGTCAGCGTGCACGTGGATACCTACGGCACCGGCAAGGTCAGCGAAGATCTGCTTGCCAGCCTGGTCCGCGAGCACTTCCCGCTGACGCCGTCGGGCATCATCAAGCATCTCAAGCTCAAGCGCCCGATCTACCGCCAGACGGCCCGCAACGGCCACTTTGGCCGGACCGGCGAAGCCTTCACCTGGGAAGAGACGGACGTGGCCGCCACGCTCAAGCGTGCCGCGTCGAAGTAACCCGGGTCGATGTAAGACACTCTTCCAATTGCGCAAAAGCTGTAGCGGCCGGGCTCCGTACCGGCCGTTTGCGCTGTGTCGACGGGGGTGGAGACGAACCATTCACGCCGCAGCAGCCGGGCCGGGTCCCCGGCAAAAGCTGGGTGCCGGCCGTTTGTACTATATCGCCCGAGATGCATACGAGCCGTTTGCGCGGTATGGGCCCGCGGACGGTTGGCGCGGCAACTCACAAAGCTATCCCGTGACACACATCCCGGCAGCAAGCGCGGAAGCCTTTAACTGGAAACAACCCGAGCGTCGTTTCCAGGGCCTCGGTTGTGCGCCGAATCAGGCGTGCAGGATGCTCACCCCCCGAACGAGCCGCTGCCCATCCCCCCCGGAGATCCGTTCCAGGATCACGATTGCGCGCTGAATCAGAGGCGGGCAAGATGCCCGCCCTCCGAAAACCAGGCGGGCAGGATGACGTTTGCGGATCTGTTTGGGCAATGCCGGCGCCTCTGCCACGCCGCTTCCAGCGGCCTTGCCGCCGAAGGCGGCTGCAGGCCAGTGCTTGGAGTACTGGTTGGCGAACGCATAACGCATTGCCTCTCACTGGTTTCCCCTCTCCCCGTGTCTCAGGGCGTTTGAACGCCCTTCCCCCTGGCCCGGGCCTTGAGGCCGTTCATTGCCCGGTTAGAAAACCAAACGTTATCAGCCGGGCTTGCGGTTGATGCCGTTGGCACCCTCATCGGTTGTCCAAATCGTGAACCCACCTCTGGAAGAGGTGGGCCACCCGCCGGTAGCTCACAAAGGTATCCCGTGACACACATCCCGGCAGCAAGCGCGGAAGCCTTTAACTGGAAACAACCCGAGCGTCGTTTCCAGGGCCTCGGTTGTGCGCCGAATCAGGCGGGCAGGATGCTCACCCCCTGAACAAGCCGCTACCCCCCCCCGGAGATCCGTTCCAGGATCACGATTGCATGCTGAATCAGAGGCGGGCAAGATGCCCGCCCCCCGAGGGGGCCGTTGTCCGTAGTTACAGTGGCCACTCGGCGATTGCTTTGCGGATCGCGGGCAGGTCGGGCGTGAAGGTCTCCCGCGGGCCGGCGGCCTCAAAAACGTGAACCCGGTCTCCACGGACAAACATGGTCAGCAGGTACACGTAATCAATGCCGATCTGCGAATAGTCGAACGTCATTTCCACGCCCGGCGTTCCGTGCTCGTTGCGAACTTCCTGCCGGTCGGTGAGCTGATAGCCGCGCACTTCCACCAGCCGGTTCGTGGCTGCCTTTTCCCAGAAGGCCAGGTTCCCGTTCTCGGGGTTCTCTTCGATGCGGTAGGTCAGCGCGGATCCTTCCGCCGAAACGGCCCGAAACTGAACGTCATACGTGGGCTCCACCTTCACATAACCGGCCGGCAGCCGATAGCCGGTGCAGCCGTACAGACAGATGGCCGGCAACAGGGCGGCGATGTATTTTGCCAAGCGCATGTCGGTCCCTCCTCAGCGGTCCAGTTGTAGAACGCGTTCAACACCCAGGGCATCCAACCACGCGAACGGCGTGGGGGGACGGTTGCGGATCACCTGCGTCGGGGCGGGAAGTGAGAAAGTAATATGGATCGTACTGAAGGCCGTCTCCCGCTCCAGGAAGGCCAGACGTCCCTTGATCCGCTCGATTTCTTCGCGAACACGGCTCAATTCGCGCTCGACTTCCAACGTCTCCTTGACCGTCTTGGCCTTTTCCAGAATGGCCAGCAGCCGGTCGCGGGTGGCTTCGGCGTTTTTGAGGCGCAGCCGGAGGTCCACGTATTCCTCGGTGACGTCCTGGGCGCGAATCTCCCGGGAGAGCATCTGTCCCAATTTGCGCACATCGTCCAATACGCGGTCAAAGTTCCGGGCCGGCACGCGCAGGGTGATGGAGTGGGAAGTCAGCGCGTCCATGTATCCGCCTGCCTCCGTGCACAGCTTCTGCGCCGAGGTCAAGGCGGCCTCGATATCCACAACCGACATCTGGAGCGTGGCTTTGTAGATGATCATCCGGCTGTTGACCGGAAGAGAAGAATCGACGGCGCTGGCCAGTTGAAACCCCTCCTGGCCTGATGGCTGGCCGGAGGACGTTCCGACCGATTCAACGGGATAGTCCAGCTTAGCTGCGGCATCTGGGGCGGAGGAGTAAGCAGGAGAAGCCGGCGCCGCCGCGTAGGCGACTATTGGCGTCTTTTTTGCCTGCGTACAGCCGCTCAACCCGGCCAGTCCCGCGAGCAGAAGCATCACCGCCACGCGTCGCGTCATGCGACACCTCCTTTCGAAGCGCAAACAGTCCGTGTTCTGGCTATGACGGGGCGCGATCCTGCGACCCGTCATGGGGGATGCTGTCACACTGTGTGGCCCACGGCTCTCGAGATGGGCCGAATATGCGAATCGTCGCTGCACGGCTCAAGAACCGTGACGGCCCCATCGCGCGCCTGGCTGTCTTACCCTCGCACAAGGTCAGTTTGGCACGGGTGCTGCGGCCGGCAACACCGGCTGATCGAACTGATACTCCATCGCCTGTGCCGTTTCCACGACCTCGCCGGGCTTTTCCTCGGCCACAAAAGTGCCGCTAAAATTGGCCGGGCCGAACGGTTCCAGCGCTTCGCCCATGCGGAAGCGGGGCGTGAGCGTGCCCGACTCGATCCAGCCGGCCAGTTTTTTCGTCCGCTTGTCGTACCGCCACGTGACCATGGCCGCGCCGTCGTAGCGCACGCCGGTGGGGGGCGTGAGCAGGGCGTACTGCACCCGGGCGTCGATCTGCGAGGAATCCACCGTCGTCCGTTCCGGCTGTGGATTCCAGAAGCACCGGATGTACATCACCTGATGGACGGTCTGCGTCGGGTCCACGCTGCTGGGCCGCTCGGAGCGCAGCACCAACTCGACCCGCCCTCCGGGGGACATCCGGTAGGCTGCCCGGCGGAATTCCGTGTAGTGCCGCCGCTGCTGGCCGGCCTCATCGTAGGTAATCAAATCGATGCGCGTGCGTGTGGGCGGGGTCCGGCAGCCCGCGATCAAAAGGAATCCGCATAATCCCGCCAGGGAGAGAAACCGCGTCATCTTCGTACCGTCCCTTTCAACGCGCCGCGCCCGCTTTCACAACACGAGGCACAATCGAGCGCCTCGCGATGGTGCAACGGCCGGCGTTTCTGCCGACCAACCGGACAAGAGAATACTGCATAACCTGCCAAAGTGGAACCGGGGGTAGGATCCCCACAGGCCAACCGCTCAAACGCCCGCGGACCGCTGACGCTCCTGTTTTTTCAAAACTTTTGAGCCCTGCCGGGGACGCTCCTCTTTTCCGCTATAATGGCCCATCATGAGTCAACTTCCTGAGCATGCAACCGGACGGCCGTTGAGGCTGGGGGCGGTTTCGTTCCTCAACACCCGGCCCTTGGTCGATGGATTGGATTCGGAGCCGGGCGTAAGCCTGCATTTTGCCGTACCCTCTGCCCTGGCGGGGATGCTGGACGCCGGCCAGGTGGACGCGTCGCTGATCCCCGTCATTGACGTGGCCCGATCGGGGGGGCGTTGGCGGCGGGTGTCCAACTCCTGTATCGCCTCCGACGGGCCCACCATGACGGTGCGGGTCTTCTCACGCGTGCCGCCCGAGCGGATGAGCGTGCTCCACGTGGACGGCGACTCGCATACCTCCGTGGCCCTGGCCACGCTGATCTGGTCGCGATGGTTCAAACGCCGGCTGCGGATCGTGCCCCTGGCCTCGACCGCCGAGGCCCAGGACTGCGAATCGGTTCTGCTCATTGGCGACAAGGTTGTGACCGCGCCGGTCCAGGGGCATGATCACCAGGTGGATCTGGGCGAGGCGTGGAAGAAGTGGACGGGCCTGCCTTTTGTGTTCGCGATTTGGGCGGGGCCGGCCGGCATCGCCCATGAACGCCTCGCGCCCCTGCTCAACGCGGCCCGTGACCGTGGCGTGGCTCGCGCCGCCGAGATTGCCCGGGAGGCCGGTCCGGCCCATGGCTGGCCGGTGGATGTGGCCCACGTGTACCTGATCGAGCGGCTGATGTTCAAAGTCACCCCCCAGGCCCAGGAAGGGATGGAACTCTTCTGGAAACTGGCCGCCGAAGAAGGCCTCATCACCGAACGGAAGGAGTCGGTGCGATGAATGTACGCACCACTCAGCCCTCGGCTTTCAGCCCTCAGTACTCAGCACTCAGTACTCAGTACTCGGTCTCATCCCGTTTGTCCGTCTCCGACGCGCTGGCCCTGTATAACGACTGCTCCATCCACGAACTGGGCCGGCGGGCCTTTGCGGTCACCCAGCGGCTGCATCCCGAGGACTACCGTACCTACGTGGTCGATCGCAATATCAACTACGCCAACTGGTGCACGGCCAAGTGCATTTTCTGTAACTTCAAGGCTGACCCCCCGGGGACGCGTTCCAGGCGGCCCGGTCTGCCTGACGGCTACGTGCTGACCTTCGAGCAGATCGGCCGGAAAATCCAGGAGCTGGTGGACATCGGCGGTACGCAGGTGCTCCTGCAGGGCGGCCTGGCGCCGCCGGAGATCCTGCCCTTCGAGTGGTATTTAGATCTGCTGCGCTTCATCAAGCGCGAGTTCCCGCAGGTCCATGTCCACGCTTTCAGCCCGCCGGAGATCTGGGCGTTTGCCGAGGTCTTCAAGATGTCCCTGCGCGACGTGCTGCTGCGTCTTCAGGAGGCCGGCCTTGACACCATCCCCGGCGGGGGGGCAGAGATTCTCGTTGATCGCGTCCGCGACAAGATCAGCCGGGGCAAGACCCGCACGAACGAATACCTGGAAGTTATGCGCCAGGCCCACCAGATCGGCATGCGCACCAGCATCACCATGATGTTCGGGCATATCGAGACCATCCCCGAGCGGATCGAGCATTTTCAGCGCATCCGCGACCTGCAGGACGAGACCGGCGGCTTCACCGCCTTCATCTGCTGGACGTTCCAGCCCGAGAACACGCCGCTGGGGCGGATCCGCCAGTTACCGGCCGACTCGCCCGCACCACCTGACGGCAAGCATCTCAAGCTGGCCAGCGCCCACGAATACCTCAAGACCCTGGCCCTTGCCCGGCTGTTCCTGGACAACATCCCCAATATCCAGGCAAGCTGGGTCACCCAGGGCCCCAAGATCGGCCAGCTCGCCCTCTTCTACGGGGCCAACGACATGGGCTCGGTGATGATGGAGGAGAACGTAGTCTCGGCCGCCGGCACGACCTACCGGCTTTCCGAGCAGGACATCCGCCGCCTCATCGCCGACGCCGGCTGGCGCCCGCAGAAGCGGAACTGTTACTACCAATGCATCGAGTGACCGGGTAAAATGGCTCGAAGCCCGGGAGTGACACGTCATGTACACAATCGAGGTGGAGCAAGAACAGGACGGTCGGTGGATCGCCGAGGTGATGGATCTGCCCGGTATCATGGTGTACGGGCCCACCCGTGAGGCTGCGGTCCGGAAGGCACAGGCCCTTTCATTGCGCGTATTGGCAGAACGGTTGGACAACGGCGAGCCGCTGCCGGAAGTTGAGGCGGTCTTCTCGATAGTCGCATGAGCCAGTGGCGTTTGACAAGAGCGGGGAAGGTCCTCTCGGCCCTGTTGCGCATTGGCTGGTCGATCAAACGGCAAAGCGGATCCCACAAAACGCTGAGCCGCCATGGTTGGCCCGACTATGTGTTTGCATTTCATGACAGCGAAGAAATCGGACCACGCATGCTGGCCCGCATTGGCAAACGAACCGGGCTCACGCCGGACGATCTCTGAGAACTGGGGCGATCAGCCCAAAGAAACAGCAGCGTAGCCTGAAGTGGCTGGCATTGTTATGCGCATAAAAAAGGGCCGCGGAAGTCTGAAGACTCTGGCGGCCCTGTGTACTGTTCCTCCCTGGGTCGTCTCGTGCCCTCCGTAGCCTGACCGGTGGCTCAGCACTGCGCCCAGCCGCAGTTGTGGCACTTGTTGCAGCCCTCGGCGAAGGTCAGATTCTCGCCGCACTCCGGGCAGACCACCTTGAACTGCGGACGGGTGATCTGGAGAGCGTCCGCGAAGCCGGCGTCCGCGGACGCTCCCTCAGAAGACCCTCCATGAGCCGTCTTAGCAGCGTGGCGCACTTCCGAAACGAGCTCATGGGTCTTGCCATTGCCGTTACCCTTGCCGTTGCCATTGCCATTTCCGTTGCCGTGACCGTTACCATTGCCATGGCCGTTGCTGCGTCCCTGGCTGGCCGGCCGGTCCAGGTCGGACAGATCATACTCGCCCAGCAGCAGGTCGTGCAGCCCGAACCGCTCTTTGGCCCGCTGGTAACGCATCAGTGCCCGACTCAGTCCGTCGCCCAGGCTCATGATCTTGCCGTCCCGGGTGGGGACCTGGCAACTCGAGCCGATATCCTTGAGCTGATGAATCACGTGCCGGAGGGTGCCGCCGGCCCGCAGCCACAGCGAAATCAGCCGGCAGATCGCCTCCAGGTCGCTGTTGGCCAGATCGCCACCCTTGCCAAGCTGGGCGAAGACCTCCAGCTCCCGCCCGGTCTTGGGATCCACCGTGATCTTCACGTGCATGTTCCCGAAGGGCGTCATCTGCCGGATGCGCAGACCGCTGACGATCTCGGGGATGTCATGCGGTTCCAGCTCCGGAAGGTTCTGCTGCTCATGCATGGCCTTATCTACCTTGCTCTGAATGCGCCCTGCTTCTGGGGCGGGTGCCGCGTCGGCCTTCGGAGAGACACCCCCCGCGGGTTGCTTCCCGGCCATCGCGTGTTTCTTGTCCGAATCTTTCAGCGCCATCGGCTGGGCCGGCCGGCAGCCGTCGCGGTAGACGGTCACTCCCTTGCAGCGAAGCTCGTAAGCCAGCCGGTAAATCATCTCGATGTCTTCGACCTTCGCGTCGTGCGGGAAATTGATCGTCTTGGAGATCGAGGCGTCGCAGTGCCGCTGGAAAGCCGCCTGCATGCGAACGTGCCACTCCGGCGTGACGTCATGGGCACACACGAACACGTGCCGGATGTCCTCGGGGACGGTGTCAATATGAGCGAGGGTGCCGTCCCTGGCGATCTGATCCATCAATCCCTCGCTGTAGAATTTGCGCTCCCGTGCGACCCGCTCGAAAGTCGGATCGATCTGAATCATCGGAGTCTTGCCTTCGTCCTGGCCCTTGAGCACATTCCGGTAGAAGACCAGGCTGAACATCGGCTCGATGCCCCCCGAGCAGCCGGCGATGATGCTGATCGTGCCGGTGGGGGCCACCGTCGTGCAGCAGGCGTTGCGCATCGGGCGGTGATGCTTGGTGTCCCAGATGCTGCCCTTCCAGTTGGGGAAGGAACCGCGCTCCCGGGCCAGGTGCTCGCTGTAGTTGTGGGCCTCGTCATTGATGAACTGCATCAGCCGCTCGCCCCAGGCCACGCCTTCCTCCGACGAGTAGCGGACGCCGAGCATATATAACGTCTCGGCGAAGCCCATGATGCCCAGTCCGATCTTGCGGTTACCCTTGCAGATCGCGTCGATCTCCGGCAACTGGTAATTGTTCGCATCGATGACGTTATCCAGGAAGCGCACCGCCTCGCGCACGGTCTCGCGAAGGGCGTCCCAATCCATCTCCGCCCGCGGGGTCAGCGGGTTCAGCACGAACTTGGACAGGTTCACGCTGCCGAGGTTGCAGGCCTCGTAGGGCAGCAACGGCTGCTCGCCGCAGGGATTGGTCGCTTCCATCCGCCCCAGGTGCGGCGTGGGGTTGAATTCGTTGATGCGGTCGATGAACACCACGCCCGGCTCGCCGGTCGCGTAGGCATTCCGCACGATGATGTCCCAGATGTCCTGCTTGGTGTACACCGTGTTGGACAACGAGCTGCGAGCGACAGCCGTCTCCTGCGAAGTTCCACCGTCTTGGGCCGCCACTCGCAGCTCGCCGTCCGGACCGCGCCTGACGGGAATGAGTGAACGAATGTCGTACTCCCAGATCCCCAGATCCCGGGGCAGCAGAAACTCCTGGCCTGTCCGGGGATTGCGAACCACATGGGGCGACTGCGGATCGCGCAGAAACTCATCCATCCATGCGTCGGTGATCTTCACCGAGATGTTGTAGTTGTTGAACTGGGTGAGGTCCTGCTTGGCGTGCAGGAACTTCAGAATGTCGGGGTGATGAATGTACATCATCCCCATGTTGGCGCCCCGGCGGAAGGCCCCCTGCTGGATGGCGTTGGTCGCCTCGCTGAAGGCTTTCCAGAACGAGATCGGTCCCGACGTCGTCCCACCCGAGCTCTTGATGTAGTCGCCGGTGGGACGCAGCTCGTCGAAAGCAAACCCGGTCCCGCCGCCGGCCTTCTGGATGATGGCCGTGTGCTTGATGGCATCAAAGATGTCATTGATGCTGTCCCGCACCGGCAGGACGAAGCATGCGCTGAGCATGCCCATCTCCCGGCCGGCATTCATCAGCGTCGGGCTGTTGGGCATGAACCGGCCGCTGATCATCAGTTCGTAGAAACGCTCCTGCCACTCGTCCCGCTCTTCCTCCGTCGCGCCGTAGATCAGCTCGACGTCGGCCATGGTCCGGGCCACCCGGGTGAAAAGCTGCTCAGGCGTCTCAACCACCCGGCCAGACTCATCCTTCTTCAGGTAGCGGGCCCGCAAGACACGCAAGGCGTTCTCGCACAGCGCAGGGGTCGAGCCACTGGAGGTGTCCTTTCCAATCCGATTGAGTCGATCCGTGACGACAGTGGCCATGCTCGTTACTCCCTCTATGCCCTCCGCTGGGGAAGGCAGTCTAATCTTCCGCGTATCTCTCATACCCCGCTGGCGCGATAGAACACCCTTGAGGATGCCTATGGCACCCTCTTGAGCAGATCCCTCTGCCAATCGGTGGTCCAATCCCGTGATCTGTGGCCCCACATGTTGTGTAGCTACGGGATTAATACCTCAAGATCTTGGTTGTGTCAAATGAGATTCTAGCGCCAAGCCCGCGAGAAACTTCTATGTGTCACAAACCCCTGACATCGCTACCCTTACGAGCTTGGAAATATTTTACCAACAGGCCTTTTGAGTCTCTTGATCTGTACTATGTATCGGTGCTCGTGGTCGAGCGACCACAACATTTTGTACGTCCGGTATATTATCGCTGGGGTTCGATCAGTACAAGTCAGGAATACACCTCAAGAAAGCCAAAACCGGCCAGTCCCAGCCCCCGGATACCCGCCCAGAGACGCCTCAGCAGGGCCGAACGGCACCGCTTGATGGGGAACGCTGACACCGTTGGATTTACGTGGAATTCCGTGCGTGGGCCCGTCCGCGCGGGCTTCGCAACGGCCTGCAGCAGGTTGACAAAGCCGCCATTTATCCTATTATCCGGATAACTGGATATGAAATCGCTGATGGGCACAATCTTCAAGGCGATGGCCGACCCCACGCGCCAGCGGTTGCTGGAGGTGCTTTCCCGCCAGGAGCTGAGTGTCTCCGAGCTGGTGGAGGTGCTCGGCCTGCCCCAGTCCACCGTCTCCCGGCATCTTAAGGTCTTGCGCGAAGCTGGATTGGTGGTTGACCGGCGCGTGGGCGCTGCCGTCCTTCATGCCGCGGGGGGGGCGGCGAGTTGGCCCGTCGGCCAGGACAAGCCGTCGGATGGTCATCCGGCGGTCGAACTCCGTGAGCGTTTGCTCGATTGGGCTGTTCACGAACCGCTGGACGGACCGACGCGCGAACGGATCAGCAGGATCATCCGTCGGCGGCAGGCCGCCAGCGACGACTTCTTCGAGCGCATCGGCACCCGCTGGGACCAGTTGCGCTGTGAGGCCTTTGGCGAGGCCTTTCACCTGGAGGCCCTGGCCGCGCTCCTGCCGGCCGAGTGGATCGTTGCGGATATCGGCAGCGGTACCGGGTATCTGCTCCCTGATCTGGCTGCCCGTTTTCGCCGGGTGATCGCCGTGGAACCTGCCGGCGCCATGCTGGAGGCCGCGCGTAGCCGGCCCGAGCTCAAGGCGATCGACAATATCGAATTTCGTGAGGGCTCCCTGGTCCGCCTGCCGCTGGTTCCCGGCGAAGTTGACCTGGCCATTGCCTCGCTGGTGCTGCACCACGTGCCCGAACCGCCCGGCGCGCTCAAAGAGCTTCGCCGGGTGATTCGCGATGGCGGGCATTTGTTAATCATCGAACAGCGCGAGCATGACAACGCTGCTTTTCACGAGCGGATGGGCGATCACTGGCGCGGATTTGCGCCCTCCCGGTTGCAGGCCTGGGCGAAGACCGCGGGTTTTGCCGACATCCGGGTGTCGCCGCTGGCACACGCCAGACCCGCCGGCCGGCACACTGGCGAAGTTCCCGGGCTGTACGTCCTGACCGGCCGTGCCGTAGCGCGGTGACGGCCCGGGCCGGTGAGCCTGGTCGCAGGCGACGGGGCCAACTAACAGGGCGCGGCACACGAGTCGAGGGATGGGAGAGGCATGAGATGATCGTGCACTTGGCGGTCTTGCCCGCGCACGGTCACTTAAGTAGGTGGCTTGGGATGTGAAGTTGTGCATTGAGTCGAGAGGCGGCATCGATGGTGTATCGAGCAGTCCCGCTTTGAGGGCGGGGCTTCCCGCGAAGCGGGCTTCAGGCCGGCCTGTTGAGGGCTGGTTTGAGGGCGGCCGATTATTCCTCTCTTTTGTTTTCCGCCGGCTATGGCCGGCCAGGCGTAAGTGAGCCTTCTCAAGGAGCGAAAAACAATGGCTACCGCGGTAACGGACTATAAAGTCAAAGACCTGGGTCTCGCCGACTGGGGTCGCAGAGAGATCGAGATCGCTGAAATCGAGATGCCCGGCCTCATGGCCCTGCGCGAGGAATACGCCGGCCGTAAGCCGCTGGCCGGTGCGAAAATCTCCGGCTCCCTGCACATGACCATCCAGACCGCCGTCCTGATTGAAACCCTGGCCGAGCTGGGGGCCGAAGTCCGCTGGGCGAGCTGCAACATCTTTTCCACCCAGGACCACGCCGCCGCCGCCATCGCCAAGGCCGGCATCCCTGTCTTTGCCTGGAAGGGCGAGAGCCTGGAGGACTACTGGGACTGCACCCTCCGGATGCTCACTTGGCCGGACGCTGATGGCCCGACCACCATTGTGGACGACGGCGGTGACGCCACCCTGCTCATCCACCGCGGCCACGCCCTCGAGGCCGAGTTCGCCAAAACCGGCAAGGTCCCGCCGCCCTGCCGCGACAACAAAGAGATTGAGATCATTGACGTCCTGCTGCGCCGCGTGCTGGCCAAGGATCCGCAGCACTGGCACAAGCTGGCCCGGCGCGTCGTCGGGGTCAGCGAAGAGACCACCACCGGCGTGCACCGGCTGTACCAGATGCAGGAACGCGGCGAGCTGCTCTTCCCGGCCATCAACGTCAACGATTCGGTGACCAAGAGCAAGTTCGACAATCTCTACGGCTGCCGCGAGAGCCTGGTGGACGGCATCAAGCGGGCCACCGACGTGATGATCGCCGGCAAGAAGTGCGTGGTCTGCGGCTATGGGGACGTGGGCAAGGGCTGCGTGCAGGCCTTCAAGGGCCTGGGGGCCACGGTGTTCGTCACCGAGATCGACCCCATCTGCGCCCTCCAGGCCGCGATGGAAGGTTATCAGGTGGTGACCATGGACGAGGCCTGCAAGTGGGGCGACATCTTCGTGACCACCACCGGCAACGTGGACGTCATCACCCGCGAGCACATGGACCAGATGAAGAACGAGGCCATCGTCTGTAACATCGGCCACTTCGACAGCGAGATCCAGATCGACGCGCTGCGGGACCTCGAGTGGGTGGAGATCAAGCCGCAGGTCCACCACGTGATCTGGCCCGACGGCAAGCGCATCATCGTCCTGGCCGAAGGCCGCCTGGTAAACCTGGGCTGCGCCACCGGCCACCCCAGCTTCGTGATGAGCGCCAGCTTCACCAACCAGACCATCGCCCAGATCGAGCTGTGGGAGAACCGCAACACGGGCAAGTACGAGAACAAGGTCTATGTCCTGCCCAAGCATCTGGATGAGCGCGTGGCGAGGCTGCACCTGCAAAAACTGGGGGCCAAGCTCACGCGATTGACCGAGAAGCAGGCCCGCTACATCGGCGTGCCGGTCGAGGGGCCCTACAAGCCCGACCACTATCGCTACTAAACCCGGTTACCTTGGGAGGGCGGGCATCCTGCCCGCCTTCCTGGCTGTAATTCGGTCGCGGCCGGCTCCCCGACGAACGCTGGGGGCCGGCCGTTTTGCGTGCGCTGATGCTCTCGCACAGAGGATCACGGATTAGAAACAGCACGGGACTTCGTCCGAAGCCTCAGCAACGGATGGCCAGGCTTCGAGCGCAAGCGAGAGGGGGGGAGCATCGCCCAACCATCAACCCTCGCAAGCATTGTAGCCACAAAACTTTACTGGCAAGACTGGTGCCCACAAGAGCCCCATCAGCGGCGGTTGTCCCTTAGCCGGGTTATTACGTATAATGTGATATTATGAGGCAAGTTATTATCTATCCTGATCTTGAGGACGGTGGGTGGGTCTCTGAAGTCCCAAGTCTGCCGGGCTGCTTCAGCCAAGGTGAAAGCCGCGAAGAGGCCCTCCGCAATGCCCGAGATGCAATTGAGGTTTGGCTCGCAACGGCCAAGGATGTGGGGCTCCCGATTCCCCCTGAGACATTCGATGTTCAAGTCTGTGTCGTGGAAAGCCCCGCCTAGAAAAAATCTCAGAGCAATGTGACTGGCGCATTCAGAGCAGTCTCGGTGCTTAGAACCTACCCTTCAAGCTGCCTCGTACTGTTTTATAGGTTCGGAGGCTATGGCGATAAGAAGTTGAAGGCCCTTCAGCCCCGCCATCTTCTCCTTCTGCTCGCGCTGGCTGGACGGAAGTTCAAAACAAAGCCGATTCGGGCCTACTGGCAGGAACTGGCCGAGGATTTGGGGGTCAAGGTCAATACGGTTCGAAAATGGGCCTATGAGCTGAGAGACTACGGATTGATCACGATCAAGCAACACCGCGGCCGAGATCCGGAGACTAACAGGCCAGGGATACGCAACGGGCGCAACAGCTTTTCACTTGAACCTTTCGTTCAGGCGCTCAGGGCTGCCCATGCCAGATGCCAGCAGGAGCGGGCGAAACGTGGAGGAGGTGCCGAAGATGAGTGATCACCTGCCCGTTCTGTCCGCAAGAGAGGTAGTTCGTGCTTTTGAGAAACTCGGTTTTCAGGTTCAACCGGGTCGCGGAAAGGGAAGCCACATTGCGATGTTCAATCCGCAGACTCGCAAGCTGCTGACGATTCCAGGACATCGTGAGGTCAAACGGGGGATGCTAAGGGGCCTTATACGCGAGGCGGGACTCACAGTCCAGGAGTTCTGTGCAGTGCTTTGATTTCCGCGAAGCGCCGAGTGCCAGGCGTCAGGCTTACCCGCCGGTATTCCAGCAGGCGTGCATATGGACTGCTACGGAAGCCGCACCGGCAGTCAGTTACTCCATTAACCACTCGACGATGGCCTTCTCATCCGCCTTTTCCCTCGTCACGCGCACCTCGACTCCGTTAACCCTCCCGGCCGCCTTCACCCACTCCTCGTCGAAATGCTCGCCGACATTGTGAAACCAGATCGGCCCGTTGCAGGCCGCCGCGGCAATCGCCTGCAAGCCGCCAATCCGCCGGATATGCGGAATATTGAGCTGCTTGAGGTAGGCCTCGTCGCTGTCCATCTGGAACTGGTTCAGGTCAATGACCGTCCGGATCCCGGTCTTGTGCACCGCAAGATCCGACATCATCGCCCGCGCCACCAGGCAGGCCGGTCCCCAGGGGCCGTAAGCGCGCAGAGTGGCGGGCACCCTGTAGCGATATGAGTGTTCGGACGGCAGCAAGGCGAACAGCTCGAAAACGGATTCGGCGGCTTCCGTCCGGTTGAAGGTGGTGAAGAACTGAGGCAGTCCGGCCGGCTGGCTGGCCGCGCCCAACTGCGGCCCTGCTTCAGAGGAGACAGGCGTTATAGCGAGTCTCGCATCGAATGGCGAAACGATTGGATGGCCATCAGCATGGTCCACGGTGATCGAGAGAGGACCTGATGCGCGTGTATCGAGGCCAGGTCCGAAGTAGCGGCCGCGCAAACGGCGTCCAATCAGGCTCCATTCTAGGGCTCCTGGGTGAGGACGTTCCCGCCGCCATCGATCGTCGCTTGCTGTGCGCTGCCGCGCTGCGATCGCTTGCACCAGGCTTGTCTGGATCAATTGTCTCAACGCGGAAAACTTCTGCGGATCATCCGGACGCAGCGCCGCGATCCGCGCCCGGGCGGCACCCTGAAGCTGCTTGGTGAGCTGATCGATGCTCAGCAAATTCTTCGGCGCTGTCTCGTCCGTCCACACCAGCAGGTCTTCGGGCCTGAACTTCGGTATCTCGCCCTCGGTGATCGTGTCCGCGTCGTCACGCTTCAACAGCCACCGCGCGAAAAACCGATACATCGCCTCCCGGCTGGCCTTGTTGTAGTTGTGCGGCGCGTCGATATGCACGTTCTGAACCTTGTCCACCGCGTCGTACAGCGCATAGATGCTCCGGATGAAAGGATACTCCACCTCCGGCGTGAGCTTGGTCCAGTCGCCGGTGGCACTGATCATCAGCAGCGGCCGAGGGGCCATTAACGCCCCGATCTCCATGTTGTTCGTGTCGATGCGCAGGCACGGCCCGTTCTCGCACACGCAGCCGCCCTGCATGGTGCTGGAAATCATGTTCACCGGCGCAGCCACCTTCACCCGGTCGTCCACGGCGTACAGGATGAACGTCTGCGTCCCGCCGCCCGACGCCCCGGTCACGCCGATCCGCTCCGGGTCCACCTCCGGCAGCGACTGCAGAAAATCCAGCACGCGGATGCTGTTCCACGTCTGCAGGTGCAGCGAGGTGATCCCCCACAGGTCGCGCTCCGGCGTATTGATGCGGTGCTCGATCTGCCGTTTGCTGTCGCTGTAGCCGATCATGTCATAGGCGAAGACGGTCGCCCCCAGCCGCGCCAGCGTGATGCAGCGGGCGGGGATGTCGCCCCGCTCATCCTGGTGCAGCCGACCCTGCGGCCAATGCCCGTGCGGACAGGCCACCGCCGGAATCTTGTCTTCGATCTTCGCCGGCCGATACAGGTTGCCGGTGACGTAGAATCCGGGGTAGCTCTCGAAATACACCTTCTCGATGGTGTATCCGTCGTACACCCGCCGGTCGAATACCCTTGCATTCAGCGGCGCCCGCTCCGGCTCGGGTATCAGGCCGGCGGCGAAGCGCACCTGCTCGCGCAGCCAGGCCCGCCGGTCCTGCCACTCCTTGAGGGTCTTGTACTCGGCCGGCTTGAACACGGTGTTCGTATGCGGCAGGTCCGCCCATCGCGAATCGGCGGGCACCGTAGCCGGCGAAGCCCCCAACGCCGCGGCCCAGGCAACAAGTGAGAGAAAAGAAGCCGCACGAATCGCGTGCCCAGTCATGGCCGGTCCTCCAACAGATTGGCGTACGCATGAGACTGGAAAGGTTTATACCCGGCAAGGGCAAAGCACGAAAGTGCCAGCGGGAAAGGACTCCCGTTCAGAAACGTGCGATAAGGGATCTTTGCTCTGAACCCTCAACCCCGAACCCTGAACCCTATTCGATGGTGACTTCGCCGCTGCCGGCCTTGACGCGAACGGTCAGTGTGTGCGGAACGGCCCCGGACGACACTGCCAGCCGAATAGTGGCATCGGTGGTCTGATCCAGTCACGGTCTCATCATCGAGTGATTCGACCCGCCGCAGGGAGTGCTTAAGTTGAAAGTACTGAGTACTGAGTACTGAGTGTGCAGGCGGCAACGGCCCCCAGCACTCAGTACTCAGTACTTTTCACTCAGTACTATTAATCCAGCCATTGGCGCTTGTCGGCCAGCTTCATGGGGACGTATTCGTCCGTCAGGTAGGTGAGCCGCTTGTTGCTCATGGCTTCCACTTCCATCTTGAAGCCATTGCTCATCATCTTGTTGATTTCGCGCTCCCAGTGTTTCTTGCCCTTGAACCAGGGATAGGCGAGGATCTGTTTGGCGCGCTTGATGTCCGTGGCGTCCAGGCCGATCTTGACGTCGTCGCTCAGATTGCAGCGCTCGTAGTCAAAGCTGGATACGCCGATGAACTTGGCGTCGGGCACGGCCATACGGTTGCTCTCGTAGGCCAGGTTGATCGAGCCCTGCTTGATGACCGAGTAGATGTAATACCCCCAGGGGTCATTATCGAGCAGGCAGTAAATCGGCAGCTTCAGCTCATCGCGCAGACGCCGCAGCAGGCGCCGCATGCCCCGGGCCGGCTGCCCCTGTCCGTGGGTCAGGATGCACTGGTGCTTCTCGTGGAAGCGATCCTCATAGAAGCGCCGCCAGACGGTACCCTTTTCCACGTGGAGGACGAACTTGGCGCTGCAGCGCTTGAACTGGATCACGTCCGGCTCGACGATGCTGGGTACCGCGTAGCCCGCCGAGCCCATGCGCATGCAGTCCAGCTCATTGCCCTCGTCCACCAGCGTGATCGGCCCGGCCAGGTTGCCCCGGTTGTCCGCGTAGACGTGCAACTCCTCGCGCAGCGCGTCGATGGTGACCTCGATGTCCTCGATGATGGGATCGGACTCGTCCTGGTCGTTGAAGGTCTTCTCCTTCGTGCCGGCCACATCATGCTTGGACAGGTAGTACAACTGACGGATGCTGGCCGTCTTCCCTTCGCTGATGAGCTGCTTGAACTTGCTGGCGATCAGGATGGTCTGCATGAACTTGCGGGCCATCGACAGGTCGAAGAACTCGCGCGACTGCTTGCTGTTGCCCATCTCGATGATGGCCTTCTTGGGGTCGAAGCGCACGTTGGACAACGCCCGCAGCGGAATGCTGAAGGCGGGGCTGCGCTTCTTGAGCGCGGCCGCCGCGATCGACTCGGCCATGCCCTCTATCTTCTTCGCGGTCACGGCCGCCTTGCCGCTGAGCTTCACCGGCTTGGACGGGCCGGCGCCCGCCGCTTTTTTCGTTTTCGATGCTTTCTTCGCCACAAGATACTCCGTGAACTCGACTCTGTTACGGATGTTGATCGTTCCTACGTCCGGCGATCATTCTTGCCCCGCACCGCCTTGTGCCCGGGACGCGTGTTCCCCGGGCGGGTCGCCGCATTCGCTTCTGGGCCGCGGCAGGGGCCCTCTCCGCGCCTTGTGCGCAGGCCATGATCGCACCTTCACGCGGAAGCCTTCGCGGCCTCCGAAGCCACCGGCCCGGCCTCCCCGGCCGCCGATCCGTTAAAAAGTCCACCCTCCGGCGGCGCGGTGGCGCGGTCCACCACCACGGTGTTTTCTCCCAGCTCGGCCTCGATCTCCGGTTCCTTCCGTCGGATGGGGCGCCCGTGGTCGTCGAGCACCTCGTCGGCCCGGGCGGTCACCTTGTGGGCGATGGCCATCAGGTTGGCCAGCAGGTCGTCCGGATCGATGTCGTTCTTGATCGCGTGGCAGGCGTCCACCACTTCCTTGACGTATCGCTCGAAGATGCTGCGGCGCTCACCCTCGTAGCGCTGCTTGCGACGGCGATTCAGGTAGGCCGACAGCTTCCGTCCGCACTCCTGCAGCGCGAGCCGGATCTCCGCCCGGATCTCGTCGTAGTCGGCGATGGCTTCCTTCGATTCTGAGGTAAACGGTACCCACACGCTGGCCATGTGCACCATGACCACCAGCGGTGCGGCCGGCAGCGCGCCGCTGCTCTGGGAAAGCCCGTAGCGCCGCCAATCCATGTCCACCACGCTCTTGAAGACGCAGCAGGCCGACTGCTGGTACAACAGGGGAACGCGGTTGGCAAAGCGGATCACCCGCGCCGTGGGCGTGTTATTCTCCTTCGGCGTCACCACTTTGCCGCGGCGAACCTTCACTGCCGGGTCCGGGTCCTCCTCCATGCTCTTGAGTTTTGGATCGGACCCCAGATCGCCGCCGAACGCCAGGCCCACCTCGATCTGGAAGGGATTGCCCCGGTACACCGCCGGCGGACGCGTCGTTGCGGTAAAGAACTCCGCCTTCACCCCCTTGAGCAGCCCGGTCAGGATCTGCTCCGCGCCGATCGGCGCCAGGCAGTTGGTCGGCGGGGCCATCAGCTTCGTCTCCTGAATGGCCCGGTACAGCTTCTCGGCCTCCTGGCGGGCGATGCGCTTGGGATGGGCCCGGGGATTCAGCTTGGCCTTGTGACAGATCTCCTCGGCCACCTTGGGCCCCACGCGACAAAAGTCCGCCTGCAGAAAGCTGCTCAGCCAGTGTGAATTCGTCTCCTGGAGCATCTTGATCAACATGCCCAGTTCGACGCCGTACGGGTGCGGCTTGATAGCTTCCGTCTGTGCGGGCATGACCTCCGTACCGCGCTCAAAGATCATCACCTCGCCGGCCGGCGGGGTGTATATGAACTTCGCGTGCGGGTTGGCGATGGCGGTCTGCTCCATGTACTCGTCCACCGACTGGCGGCCCTTGTTGTACGAGGCCACCAGCTCAATCTCGACCGCCGTGCCGTGCGGCCACTCGATGGTGGGATCCTGCTCGTCCTTGACGATGTGTGGCTCATTCCGCTTGGTATCGATCTGAATCTCGTAGTAGTTGGCCGGCTTCTTGGGCGAGGTCCGCGAGACGATCCTCACGCTCTTGCCCGTCGTGAGCAGCCCGTACATGCCCGCCGCTGAAATGCCGATACCTTGCTGGCCGCGCGACATCTTGAGCCGGTGAAACTTCGAGCCGTACAGCAGCTTGCCGAACACGTTGGGGATCTGCTGCTTCACGATGCCCGGCCCGTTGTCCTGCACGCGCACCCGGAAACGCTCCTCGGCGACCTGCGTGAGCGTGACGTGGATCTCCGGCAGAAACCCCGCCTCCTCGCAGGCGTCCAGCGCGTTGTCCACCGCTTCCTTCACGGTCATCAGCAGGGCTTTGCGCTTGTTGTCGAAGCCCAACAGGTGGCGGTTCTTGGCGAAGAACTCGGATACCGAGATGTCCCGCTGCAACTTGGCCATGGACTCGGCCGTGGCCTTGCCCACTTTGGCCCGCTTGGGGGCGGAATCCGGGACAATTCGCGGCTGGTCAGGAGCCGCAGACTTTGGCGCGGATGGGGCCCGACCGGCTGATTGGGCCGCCGCCGGGGCCGCGCTCCGGCCCGCCTTCTCGGCGCCAAAATCAAGTGCTAACTGCCCCTGCGATAAAGACTTGGTTTTTTTCATGTCAGGCCTGACCGTCCGTGGCTGGGAAATCAATGTACCCTAACAAAGACCTTATATTATACGCCTTCGAAGTAAGGTCCGCAACGGTTATACTACATCGGCCAAGTGGCGTTGACGGCCATAGCCGGCCTGCCAAAGCCCACCAATCCACCAGTATAGAGGATGCCAATGCTTCACGGTTATCCGCGGCCCGGAGTTTTAACCCTCTTTTGCGCTGTTCTGCTGTTGAGTCCCGTCCTCGGCACCGGCCAGACCACGCGGCCCGCCGACAGCCCGCAGGCCGCCACGCGGCGCGGCCAGTTAGGGACGCCCGAGGTAATCCCGACCATCTCCTGGAAAGACGCTGGAGTTTTTCTGGGCAAAGAAGTCTTCATTGTCGGTAAGGTGGTCCGGACCAGTCGGAGCAAAACCGGCCATGTCTTCCTGAATTTCGATCCCGACTATCGCCATACGACCACGGTTTTCATTCGCCGTGAGAATGCGGGGAATTTTCCTCGGCCGCCTCAGAAGGAATATCTCAATAAGGTCGTGAAAGTGCGGGGATTTGTGTACCAGATGAACGGTCAGCCCAACGTGGCGCTGGCCGGGCCGGAACGGATTACAATTCTCCCTGACGATACACCGTCACCTCCTCCAGTGAACCGCCCAAGCACCCCGACCACTCCACCCGTCACAGGCGACACCATCACGGTCGGCTCTTACAACGTGCTGAACCTCTTTGACGCCGTCGATGATCCCTACACCGCCGACGAAACCACGCAGCCCAAACCGCCATCCGAGCTGGAGGCTCTTGCCCAGAGTATGCGGGCCCTCAACGCCGACGTTCTCGCCCTGGTCGAGGTCGAAAACCGGGGCGTGCTCCAACAGTTCGTCGATCTGTACCTGTCGGACATGGGCTACCAGGTCGTGCTGTTCGAGGGAAACGACACGCGCGGCATTGATGTGGCCGTGCTCTCCCGCCTGCCGGTTGGGCCGGTGACGTCTTATCGTCACCTGCGTTTCCCGGATACAGAGGGGCGCCCGACTCGCTTTCAGCGGGATCTGCTCCAGGTGCGGATCGAGCCTCCGGAGGGCCAGTCGTTCGATCTCTTCGTCGTGCATTTCAAGAGCAAAGGAGGCGAAGATGAGGGCGGCCTGGCGGTGCGCCTGGCCGAGGCGCGCCAGGTCCGGGCCATTCTGGATGCACGGCTCAATGCCAACTCCGAGGCGGCCTTCCTGGTGGCCGGCGACTTCAACGACACCATCGACAGCCGGCCGCTACAAGCCCTGATCGGCACCGGCCCAACGGCGCTGACCACCTTCATTGACGATTTGCCGGCTGGAAACCGGGTCACTTACAACCAGCCGCCGCACCGCTCCATGATCGACTTCATCCTGGCCTCTCCGGCTATGGCCCGGCGGTACGTGCCGGGATCCTACAGCGTGCCCCGGGATGGTTCGCCGGAAGTCAGCGGTTCTGACCACAACCCGGTGCTGGCCCGCTTCAGGATCAAGTAACGGCCGGTGGCCTGGCCCGGTCCCTTTCCAGAGATCGGGGTGGTTTTAGCTGCTCAGGGGTCTGTCAGGTTCCGATATCTCCTGACATGAAACCCTTGTGCCTCGTCGTGCTCGCGGGTGGGGGGTGGTATGAGGAGACTCGCCGTATCCTGCTGCACCTGTCGCCGCGGGATTTTCGGTTTGCCTACGCCTATGCCTGTCACACGGGCGACCACTCGGCGGGCTCTCTGCCGATGCCCTATGAGGGGCCCCGGTTCCCACTGCATTATCTGGGCTACACCTACCCGCGCCGCTTCGACCGGCTCCGGCACGTGTGGAGAATGGCGCGGGCGTTGATCGAATCCTGGGTCATCCTGCGACGACTTGGCCCCGACTGCGTCCTGGGGTTGGGCTGCGCGAGCGCCGTGCCGCTGTTCATGGTCGCCAGGCTCATGGGCATCCGTTGTGTGTTCGTGGAATCCGTCACGCGTACGCGCGAACTGTCGCTGACCGGTCGGTTGGTCTACTTCCTGCGGCTGGCCACCACCTATGTCCAGTGGCCCGGCCTGACCCGCTGTTATCCCCGGGCGCGATATGCGGGGGCGGTCTTGTGACGCTGATCACGGTTGGAACCCAGTTCTTCGACTCACTCCTGCAGGAGGCCGATCGGCTGGCCGGCCTGGGACGCCTCCCTGGTCCTGTGCGGGCTCAGATTGGGACTTCCCGTTTCGAGCCGCATCACATGTCCTGGTTCCGGTTTTGCCGCGGGTTGCGCGAGCAGTTCCAACAGGCGGACCTGGTCATTGCCCATGGCGGAACCGGTACTGTGTGCGAGTTAATTGAGGCCCAGGTTCCTTTTATCGCCGTGGTCAACCATGCGAAGGCCGGCGATCACCAACTCGAATTTCTGGAGGATCTCTCCGCGCTGTACGACTTGTGCTGGATTCGCTCGCCGGCGGAACTGGCGGATGCCATCCCCGCGGCCCGGCCTGCCCGGCGGCGTGGTCAGCCCGGCGTCGAATCGTTGGCCGGCGCGGTGCGAGACAGCTTGCTCGGCGCCCCCGGGAGATGAGCTCACATGAATACCGCCACTGCGCCTTTGACTTTCGCCGTGTACGAAGATCGCCCCCGGGCCATGATTGGCCTCAAGCTGCTGCTGGCGAGTCTTACCCGGCATCATCCCGAGGCTTGCGTTCAGCTTTTCTGCCCCTGCGCCGATGCCGCGTTCGAGCGCTGGATCGCCCGCCGGGGCCGCATCGAGCTGCAGCGGCGTCCGTGGGCGCGGTGCGGCTGGAGCATCAAACCCATCGTGCTGCTCGACGTGCTGGAGACCGGCTGCCCGGATGTCACCTGGATTGATTCCGACATCATCGTGACCGGAAAGCTCACCGGCCTGCTGCATCGCGATGATCCCCAGGCCATGGTCGTGCTTGAGGAAACCCCCTGGGCTCCTGTCCCCGGGGGAACCTATCGAACCCGCTGCTGGGGCCTGCCTGTGGGCCGGTCTCTGCCGTTTACGGTCAATTCGGGATTCATACGGGTCACGCCCGCGCATCGCGAACTGTTAGTCGGCTGGCGGGAGCTGATGCAGCGGCCGGACTACCTGCAGGCCCAGTCTATTCCCTACCCGCGCCGGCCTTTGCATTTACGGAGCGACCAGGACGCCCTGGAGGCCCTGCTGGGGTCCGAGCGCTTCGGGGGAGTGCGGCTGCACTACCTGCGTTGCGGCGTGGACGTCGTTCAGGCCATCGGCCCCTCGGGCTATGCCGTAGGGCATCGCATCAGCAGCCTCGTCAACGGCCTGCCGCCACTGATTCATGCCCTCGGAGTCAAACCGTGGAGCCTGTCCGTCGACCAGGGCCTGCGTGCGCGACTGCTGGGCTGGTACGAGCAAGTCCACCAGGAGCTTTCCGTGTACGTCCACGTGGCCCGCGATTACCGCGACGAGCTGGAGGAGGATTGCCCGTGGATGGATGTTCGCACGACGGCGGGGCGGCTCTGCCGTGCGCTGACCGGTCAACATCCCGCCCTCCAGGGGCTGCCCCAGGCCGTGGTGGATACGACCGCGCGGTGGCTTAAGCGCGCGGTAAAGGCGCTGACGCAACCCGCTCATCCCAGTCCCAACGCCTGAATGGATTTATGAAAACACGGAACGTGTGAGACGTGCCGGGGGGCGAACGGCACTACCGCCGCCACAGAAATGCGAGCGTCGTTCCCGCGATATGACGGGTCTCGGCAAAGCGGGGGTCCTCGCGTACAAGCTGCTCGATCGCCGCTGTGACACCCGGCCAGGCCTCGTAGTCATGCCAGACGATCAGGCCCTTGCCGTCGCGCAGCAGGTTGATGGCGTTGCGCGAGTCGGAAAGAACGTTGGCGTATTCATGGGCCGCGTCGATGAACACGAAGTCCATGCCATTAACGTACGGGGAGAAATCAAAAGAGAGGGTGTTCCCGTAAAGTTGAACGATCTTGCGCGCCTGTTCGGTGCCCTGAAAGCGGCTCCCCACCACAAAGGCCGAAGTGGGGCCGGCCGGTTTCAGATCGATCGTATATACCTTCGCATCCTCGGGAGCGTTGATGGCAAGATTCAGCGTCGTCCGGCCATCAAACGTACCGAACTCGAACAGAGCCGACGGCCGGACCTGGCGGACCAGCGCATTCAAGACCAGCAGCTCTTCCAGCTTCACGTTCCACGGTTCGCCGGCCGTCTCGCGGATCGACACCTCCAGGTCGGCGGGGAAGACCTCCTGCGGGCTCACGCGGAACAGGCGCCCCCGGCTGCGGCGAAATCCGATGTCATAACTCATTCGGCGGATCTGGTGTCGCCCGGCACGGCCCATGACGCCCACGCTCATCAGCCGGCCAAAGCGCCACAACAGGCCCCACCACTCGCCGGCAAACTCCCGGATCATCGGCATGGCTGCTTGTATACGCATCGATGGCCCTTAGTTACAGAACGGTGTGTCCGCCTTCACGGCCAGCGTGTCGCCCCCGAAAATGCGTGTCATGTATCCATGTTCAGCCAGCAGCGCACGGGCCTTCGCTTTCTCGTCGGGGCTGAGGTGCTTGTGCTCGAACAGAATGACCAGCGGCTGGTATTTCGAGAAATCGAGCTGGGCCAGCACCTGGTAATCGTAACCCTCGGTGTCGATGTGCAGCAGATCGATGCGGTCGATGCCGTTCTTGGCCAGGACATCGTTCAACGGCACCGTGTTGATCTTCTCGGTGACGATGAACGGCTCCATCCGGCTGCCGAGCGCTTTGATAATGTGTTCCCTGCGAAAGGAGCCGAGCTGATCGTACCAGGGGGGCAAATCGTCTTTGAAGTGCGCTTCCGCCTCGCGGCCGACGTAATAGAAATCCTGAGATCCCCGCGTGGCCCCGATGGCCACGTTTTCAAAGATAAACCGGTCCGCATCGGCGTAATTGCGGCGCAGACGTTCGAACAGGTATCGCACCGGCTCGACGAAAACCCCGCTCCAGCTCTTGTTCTCCATGATGAGCTCATAGAGGGGGTCGCCCACCATGCCGTCATTGGAGCCGATCTGGACGAACTTCACGCCCTGCCGGTGCTGGAGAATTTCTCGCAGCACCCGGGCCAGGTGGTCGTCCGAAGAAGGCCGCAGTACCGACCGCACGCGCCGGAACACCTTGTACGTGAACGGATATCGCTTCACGAAGAGCTTGAGCCGGGTCTTCATGCTCATTCTTTTCGGCTGGGGACAATGTGGGTCCGAAGATAAAAGGCCGATGATGGAAAGTTCTCCCGGCCTGCTCGGGGCTCTTGAAGCCCGGTTATCGGACGCCCGCCTTGCGGCGCACCTCACCTCGCAGCCAGCCTTGGTCGACCACGGGGGCCGGGTAACCGTCCGAATATCTTGATATGGCCCCTGGAGGCTCCGATAAGGATTAAAGGCGACGGTACGTTCCGGTCGCCTGAACCGCGTCACGCTGGCGGATCTTCGAGATGAGAATCCTCATCATCAGGCGCGAGCCCCCCTGGCCGTTGTACTACGGCGGCCGGCTTCACAGCTACGAACTGTGCCGCCGGCTGGCTCAGCGCCATCAGGTTCTGCTTGTCGCGGAACGACCCTGCGAAGAACCCGCCGCTCCCTTCAATTTCGAATGCCGCGTGGCGCGCGCGGGTCGCCTGCTTGATGCGCCTGACGATGGGCGGGGTCCTCACCCGCGCCCTGATCGCATCGACGCCTTCTTCGGCATAGATCCCGTATTCACCCACGAGCTGGCCCGCCTGGCCGCTCAGTGGCGTCCGGACGTGGCTGTCGGCATGGGTTACCTGTCGCTGGCCCATCTGGCCGGGCTTTCGGATATCCCGAAGATCTGCGACTTGGGCGACGACGAAGTCTTGCATCGGCTGTTGGAACTTCGCCACGGACGACTGACGCGCAAATGGCACGATCTCAAGTGCCTGCTGGCCGCCTTGCTGTATCAGCGGCGCTACCTCCGGCAGGTGCAGGCAGTCACGGTGCTTTCCGAGGCCGACCGGCGCTTCTGTTACGCCTACACCCGTCACCCGCGCGTGGTGTGCATCCCGCACGGCGTGGACTGCGATCATTACGCTCCGCAACAGACGCCGCCTGACGAAGATCGGATCATCTTCTGGGGCAGTCTCACCTTCGGGCCCAATATCAGCGCCATCCTGTATTTCGCTGAGAAGGTCTGGCCCCAGGTGCTTCGACGCCGTCCCGGACTGCGCTGGACCATCATCGGCCGGGGCGATTCGCCGGCGCTTCAGAGCGTCCGCGTGATGCCGGGGGTCGATTTGGTCGGGCAGGTTGAGGACATCCGCCCGCACGCGGCGCGGGCCGCCGTAGTCGTCGTGCCCATGGTGAGCGGGGCGGGCATCAAGAACAAGATCATGGAAGCCTGGGCCATGGGCAAGCCGGTGCTGTGTACGCCACGCGCGCTGGGCAGCCTCCCGGGCGAGCACAGCCGGAACGTCTGGCTGGCCCGGACGCCCCGCGAACTGGCCACCGGCCTGCTGCGCCTGTTGGAACAACCAGGCCTTCGCGAGGCCCTGGGGACGGCCGCGCGCCAGACCGCCCTTCGGCACTGCTCGTGGGATCGGGCGGCACAGGAACTCGAAAGGCTCTGCTGCGAACTGGTCCGGCCGGAACCTGCTGCCTGGTCGTCTCCCCTGGTGCAGGCCGACCCCTTACTGTCGGGGAGGTGTTGACGTGCCCCTGCGCACCCTCACTTTCCTGGCTTTCTTCCTGGGCAGCACGGCGGCCACGTTTGTCTATCCGATGGCCGGCGTGGTCTGTTACCTGGTCCTGTACCACGTTTATCCGCAAACCACCTGGTGGGGCAAATCGATTGCCGGGTTCGGGTCGCGCTATGCATTGATCTGCGGCGCCTGTCTGCTGGTGGGGACGTTCCTCAATCTGAATCGCCTCAAATTCGGCCGGCGATTCCTGTTGCCGGTCGAGTGGGGCCTGTTGCTGGTATTTCTGGCCATCCTGCTCTCTACGGCCACCGGCATGGGCTGGGATGCGCGGACCGTGGAATTCCTCGACAAGATGGCCAAGGTATTTCTCTTTGCACTGCTCATGACCCACGTGGCGACGACGCCCCGGGCGCTCTGGCAGATCGTTGTCACGCTGGTCGTCATGGCCCTCTACCTGGGACACGAAGCCCACGTGGCTCCAAAGGGCGCGTTCACCGACAATCGCCTCAACGGCATCGGCGGACCGGACTTCCAGGACTCCAACGGCCTGTCCATCCATCTGTGTGCCCTGATCCCGTTCCTGGTCGTTCTCTTCCGCCAGCAGGCATGGGGCTGGAAGGTGCTGGCCTTCCTGGCGGCCGGTTACACGGCCAATGCCATTCTCCTGTGCCGGACACGCTCGGTGGCCATTGCCGGAGCGATCGCGGCCCTGCTGTCAATCGTGTACATTCCGCGCCGGCATCGACGCTGGGCGGCCATGGCCCTGTGCCTGGCTCTGGCCGGCGTGACCTACTTGAGCGATGACTGGTACTGGAAACGCGTCTCCACCTTGTTTACCTCTTCAGAAGAGCGGGATGAGTCCGTCTCCACACGCCTGATCATCTGGTCGGGTGCGTGGGAAATGATCAAAGACCATCCTCTCGGCGTGGGCGTCGGCCACTTCCAGAGGCAGATCGGCCGCTACACGGGAGAGCAGGGTATCGTGAAGCGGGACGCGCACAACTCCTATCTCCTGTGCGCCGCGGAGATCGGGCTTCCCGGGCTGGCCGCGTATCTCGCGACGCTCGGGCTGGCCTGGGCCACGCTGAACCGGGCAGCCCGGCGCCTCCGGGCCAGCCTCGCAGACGCCGACCGGCTCGAACTGATTATCTTTGCCAACCGCATCGGCCTCATCGTCTACATGGTGGCCGGATTCTTCTCCAGCCGCTTCTATACCGAAGGACAATGGATACTCATCGCCATGACGGCCTGTATTGCCCGGACCGTGGAGAATGAATTGCGTGCGCTCGAACCACGGGTGATTGTGCTGGACCAGCCCCGGCTTGTCCTGCCCGGTCTGCGGCAGGAGGCCCTGGCATGACCGCGTGGGCAGCGACAGACCTGGCCGACGGCCGATCCCCTTGCGCTCCTGCTCTGACCGGTCCACCATCGACCTGCCTGCGCGTCCTGCACGTGCTCCCAGCGCTGATGGCCGGCGGCATGGAGCGAGCTACGATACGGCTGATTCGCGACGCTGACAGAGTCGGTGTCGCATCCGCTGGTAGGACGGGAAGCCACTTGCCCGCCTCGCCCGGCATTCATAACGCGCCGGTGAACGCACAAGTGCCCGCCCTTGCCCACGGCCTGTGCATCCTGCAGCAGGCCGATGGCCGGCTCCTGGCCGAATGCCGGTCCGCGGCGCGGATCTGGGTTCTTGATCAGGCCATCGGTCGCCCCAGCCGCCTTTCCACCTGGTGGCGCCTGCGCCAGGTGATCCGCCGTTTCCGGCCGCACGTCGTCCACGCGCGCAGCACCGGCGTCTGGGTGGACGCGGCCATGGCCACCCGTGGATTGGGCGGCGTCAAGCTGTTGCTCAGCTTCCACGGCAAGACCCATACCCACCGGCCAGCCCTGCGCCGACGCCTGTTGAATCGCTGGGCCGCTGCCCGGGCCGACGCCGTACTGGCCGTCTCCAGAGAATCCATTGAGTACATGAAACACGAGTGGGGCCTTGGCCCGACCCGGCTGGCGGTCATTCACAACGGCGTGAATCTCGATCGCTTTCATCCCCCGGCCGGACCCGATGAGGCCGCGCGCCTGCGCGGCGAACTGGGGTTGAATGCCGAGCATCGCCTGGCCGTGTGCGTGGCCAACTTTCTGCCCATCAAAGGCATCGACGTGCTGATCCGCGCCTGGCAACAGGTATCCGCCCGGCAGCCTGCCGCACGGCTGTTACTGGTAGGCGACGGTCCCCTGCGCGATTCACTGCAGGCCCTGGCCTGGGAGCTGGGCTGCCGTGACAGCGTGCTCTTCGCCGGTGCTCGCGAGAATGTGCCCGACCTGTTACGGGCCGCCGACCTTTTCGTGCTTCCGAGTCATTACGAGGCGTGCTGCAATGCCATCCTCGAAGCCCAGGCCAGCGGACTTCCCGTTGTGGCCTGCGATACCGGGGGCAATCCTGAATTGATCGACTCGGGCGCAACCGGCTGGCTGGTCCGGCCCGGCTCCCCGGATGCGCTGGCGGAGGGCATTCTGGCCGTCCTGGCGGATGACCAACTGCGACGGCGGATCGGCCGGGCCGCCCGCGACCAGGCCGTGGCTGCCTGCGGTGAGGCCGCCTGGCTGGAGGCATACAACTCCTTATACCTTTCACTGGCCATTACCGGCGCGCCGCCGACGATGAACCTGTCCGGCCGGGAGGTGCCGCCATGTGCGGAATAGCCGGCCTGGTACGCTTTGCCGGACTGCTGCCCCATGAACGCGATCTGGGTGCGGCCATGGCCGCCACCCTGCGTCATCGCGGCCCCGATGAAATGGGCGCCTTCCACGACGCCTGCGCGAGCCTGGGCCACGCGCGGTTGTCGATCATCGACCTCGAGGCCGGCCGGCAGCCCATGAGCAATGAAGACGCCACCATCTGGGTCACCTTCAACGGCGAGATCTACAACCATCGCGAACTTGCCGCCGGCCTGCGGGCCCGCGGCCACCAACTGCGAACACGCTGCGACACCGAGGTGATTGTCCACCTCTACGAAGAGCACGGCGAAGATTTCGTGCATCATCTCAACGGCATGTTCGCGCTGGCCCTGTGGGATGCCCGCCAACGCAAACTCGTGCTGGTCCGCGACCGCCTGGGCATCAAACCGTTGTACTGGCATGATGACGGCCGGCGGGTGGTATTCGGTTCCGAGCTCAAGGCCCTGCTGGCGGCCGGCGTGGAGCGCCGCGTCGATCTCTCCACCCTCACCGACTATCTGACCTTCGGCCATGTGCCGGCCCCGCGAAGCATCTTCCGTGACGTGTACAAGCTCGAACCCGGCTGCCTGGTCGTCTGCACCGAAGCCGGGTCGCGGGTACGCACGTGGTGGGATATCCCGCCGGCCGGCGCTGATCATGATGCCGGTGCTTCCAAACACGAACGCGGCGCCTCTCGGGGGGGCGGGTACCCTGCCCGCGTTGAGGACTACGCTGAATCTGATTTCGCAAACCTCATCGAAGACGCCGCCGAGATGCGCTTGATCGCCGACGTGCCCGTAGGGGCCTTTCTGAGCGGCGGCGTGGATTCGGCCACCGTGGCGGCGGCCATGCGGCGCCGATCGTCCGGCGCGGTGCTGACCCAGACCGTTGGCTTCGACGAGGCCGACCATGACGAGCGCGAGGCTGCCCGGGCGACCGCCCGGCTGCTCGGTACGGACCACCACGAAATCCTCGTCCGCGCGGATGCCTGCGCCGCCGCCGAACGCCTGGCGTGGCATTTCGACGAACCCTTCGCGGATGCCTCGGCTGTGCCCACCTTTTACCTCTCCCAGGCCACCCGCCAGCGCGTGACGGTGGCGCTGGCCGGCGATGGGGCCGACGAAATGCTGGGCGGTTACCGGCGCTACCGGTTCGATCTGGCCGAGGAGCGGGTGCGGCGGATGACCCCTGCCTGCCTGCGGGTTATGGCCGGTGCGGTCGGAAAGGTATACCCCAAAGCCGACTGGCTCCCGCGCCCGCTGCGGGCCAAAGTCACGCTCCAGAATCTCGCCGTCGATCCGGCCACCGCGCACCTGCGGAGCGTCTCCTTGCGGGCCGGCGCTTTGCCGGGTCTGCTCCTGCGGCCGGAAGTATCCGACACTATTTACGGGTACGACCCCTTCGAGCGCGGCCGGGCGATGTTTGAACGTTATGAATCGCCGCACACGCTGGGCCGCCTGCTCTACCTGGATATGAAGACGCTGCTGCCTGATGACATGCTCACCAAGGTGGATCGTGCCAGCATGGCCGTCGGGCTGGAGGTGCGCGAGCCGCTGCTCGATTATCGCGTCGTCGAGCGGGCCGCGCGCCTGTCTCCCGCCCTGCGCCAGGGCAAGCGGGCCTTGCGCGAGGTGCTGGCCAACTGGACCACCCCGGACCTGGCCCGGCGGCGCAAGAAAGGTTTCGACGTGCCCCTGGATGCCTGGTTCCGTGGCCCGCTGCGCCGGATGGCCCACGACCTGCTGACCGGGCCACAGGCCCGCGTGAACACCTGGCTATGTCCCCGGGCCGTTCGCCGCCTCCTGAGGGAGCACGACTCCGGCCTGCGCTCGAACGGCAGCGTTCTCTGGACGGTGATGATGTTGGAACTCTGGGCCCGGCAGTGGCAGTCAACATGACACGTGCGACCCTGCCGGGGTCTCCCCGCTGCAGTGGTGCAAGGCGCGTGGGGACTCGAACAACACGAAGCTGAAGGCATGAGAATCATCACCACGACAATGTGCTATCCCACGCCGGACCAGCCGGACATGGGCGTGTTCGTCCAACGGCGGGCCGCCGCGCTGGCCGCGCACTATGACCTGCGGGTTGTCTCCCCCCGACCCTGGTGTCCGCTCCTGCGCCGGGGCCGCCTGTGCCCGGCTCAGGAACAACCTCTGCCCGTCTCTTACCCGAAGATGTTCAGCATTCCCGTGCTGGGTTGGGCTACTGACGGCCTGGCCTACGCGAGGGCTTTGCACAACGAGATTAAGCGCCTGGGAAGGATCGATCTGATCGACGCGCACTTTGAATATCCCGACGGCGTCGGCGCGTGGCTGGCCGCCCGGCGGCTGGGAATCCCCGTCGTGGTGACGCTGCGCGGCAAGCTGGTCTCGCTTTCCAGAAAGCGTTTCCGCCGCGCCCAGATCCGGGCCATGCTGCGCGACGCGGACGGCTTGATTGCGGTCAGCGCCAGTCTGGCCGCCCTGGCCCGTGAGGTGGCCGGCCGTGACCTGCCCATCGAGGTCATTCCCAACGGGGTGGATGCCGGCGTGTTCCATCGGATGGACAAGTCTGCCGCCCGGGCCGCCCTCGGCTGGGAATCGCACCGCCGCCACGTGCTCTGCGTGGGCCACTACCAGCGTCTCAAAGGTTTCGATCGCCTCGTATCGGTCTGGCCGCAGGTGCGCGAACAGGCCGGCGACGTCCGGCTCGTGCTGGTGGGCAGTCGCAGAGGAGAGCGCGGATTCCATGAGCAACTACGATGCCAGGTGGCCGCGGGTGGTTTGGGCCACTGCGTCTCGCTGCTGGATGCCGTGGATGCCCGCACACTCAACCTCATGTTCAACGCCGCGGATCTGTCGGTCAATGCGTCACGCTCCGAGGGCTGGTGCAATGCCATCGCCGAGTCGCTGGCCGCAGGGACTCCCGTCGTGGCTACGGATGTGGGCGGCAATCGCGAACAGCTCCATCCGAACCACCTGGGCCTCCTGGTGCCGGACGGCGACGCGGCCGCTCTGGCTTCGGCCATTGTGGCGGGGCTGCATCGCGAATGGGATCGTGATCGTATTGCCGCACACGGCCAGTCACGCGGCTGGGAGCAGGTGGCCCTGGAAGTGGCGAAGGTCTTTGAACGGGTGGTCGGTTGCCGGGCCTCGCGCGGCGCTCGTCCTGAAAGCGAATGCCTCACCCGACAGGTTACGGCCCCACAGGCAGGAGCGGTCTCATGAATCGCTGGCTCGCGGGCAATGTGTTCTGGCCGCTGACGGAAAGATTGATGGGCCGTGATACCATGCGCCGCTTCCGTGCCCTAACGGCCTCGCAACACTGGAGTGTCAATGAACTGGCCGTGCTGCGGAACCGCAAGCTGCGCCGTCTGCTGAACGCCGCCGGGCAACACTGTCCGTTCTATGCCCGCCGGTTCCGCGAGGCCGGGCTGTGCCCGGACGATCCGAATCTGACCGTCGAAGACCTCCGGCGACTGCCCGTTCTTGAGCGTCACACCATCCGCGCACACCTTCACGAAATGACCTGGATCGGCTGCCCCGGCGGGGCCTATCCCTACTCCACCGGCGGCTCCAGCGGCGAGCCGCTGCGCTTTTACTTCGACCGTCCGCGCCAGGCCGCCGACTGGGCCGCCCGCTGGCGGGCGCGAAGCTGGTGGAACGTCCGCCCCGGCGACCCGGAAATACTTCTATGGGGCGCCCCGGTGGAACTCAAAACCCAGGACCGCCTCAAGGCTTGCCGTGACCGCTTGCTCAACCAGCTTTTGCTGAGCGCCTTCGACCTGACCGCCGAACGCATGGACGCCTGCATCGCCGCCTTCCAACGCCGCGGTCCGATCTGTGTCTATGGCTATCCCAGCAGCCTGGCCCTGCTGGCCCGTCACGCCCTCGATCGTAACCTGCCCCCGGGCGGGCTGGGCTCCCCCCGGCTGCGGGCGGTGTTCGTGACCGGCGAGGTGCTGCTGCCCCACGATCGCCAGACCATCGAACGCGCATTCGGAGCGCCGGTGGTCGTCGAATACGGCTGTCGCGACGGCGGTCTGCTGGCCTGCGGTTGTCCGGCCGGCCGACTCCACGTCCCGGAAGAGAACGTCATCGTGGAGGTGCTTGATCCGTCCACCGGCCGGCCCGTCAGCCCCGGCCAGACGGGCGACGTCGTTGTCACCAACCTCGATTGCCTGGCCACCCCGATGATCCGCTATCGCACCGGCGACCTGGCCACGTTCGGTGGGCACGGCTGTGCCTGCGGGCTGACGTCCACCACGCTGCTGGAGGTGACCGGCCGGAAGACCGACCAGATCGTCTGCCCCACGCCCCAGGGCCTCAAACACATGCACGCCCTGTCTTTGATCTACGTGCTGCGCGAAGTCGAAGGCCTTCGTCAGTTCCGCGTAATCCAGCGTTCACTGAATGCCCTCGATGTGGAGATCGTTCCTGGCGCTCCCTTCACCGACCAGGCGGAAAAATCCATCTTGCAAGGCCTGCGCCAACGTGTCGGCCCGCAGATGAACATTCGCATCCTCCGCCGTGAACGCATTACGCCCACCGCTTCGGGCAAACATGCCTGCGTGATTTCAGAAGTGAAATCCTGAATCACCGTCCGCGCTGGCGAGCCAACAGAAGTACGACGTGTGTGCGTGTGTGCCATTGCTCTTGAGCCGTGCCGTGTACCGCCGGCGTCTCGCCAGTGTAGGGGGGGCGGGCATCTTGCCCGCCTTCCGAAATCCAAACGGGGGGCGGGGAACGGCCGATACGTAGCTTCCACAAGGACGCTGGACTGGTCGCTATGGCGAGAACGGCCGGTACGGAGCCCGGCCGCTACGGAAGTTGCGTGCGGAACGACTCCCACATGGGACAGACTTTTTAGTCGAAGTCGGCGGGTCGACTCAGGTGCCGCCACGGGCTGAGCTGTTGCTCCGCGGGTGGATCATCGCGCGTCACCAGTTCGGTGACACATTGCTGCAGCAGTCGCTGGAACTTGCGCATGACCAGGTATTCCAGATCCAAATGTCGCAGATCGCCAGCAGGAGCGTCCGGCCGTTTGGTTTCATAATCGGCGGACGTGGCTTGGGCCCGGATATGGGCCACCGTCTGGCCTGTGGCGGTCTCGATCAGGCCGCCGATCAACGCCGCTTCCTCCGGCCCCGTGGCAGTTGAGCCGTAAACCAGACACAAGCCCGCATTGAGCCGTCGCGCGGTGGCGGTAACGGCCGGCAGACCGCGAAGCGGCGGCCCCGGCGTCTTCTCGTTCAACACGATCACCTCTCGAATGCCCGGGTTCGTGTCGAACAGGCTGTTCCAGCGGATCGCCTGCACCTCGGGCAGCGTCACCACCAGCCGGTGGAACGTCTCCTCGTTGTTTGCGATCCCCAGTCTGGCCACGGCCAAGGCCGTGGGAAAACGCCCCCGGCTGCGGCCCGCTTCGAGAATGTCATACCCGGTCGATGGGTCTGCACGCTCCGGCAGACCCAGGTCGGAAGGGGCCAGCGTCGGGCCGGCCTCGTAGACAATACGCGAATGCGTGCAGCCCCACATGCCCAAGACAGTCAACATCAGAACCTGGGCGGTCAGAGCAGCCACGGTGCGTGCCGATCGATGCAGTGTCTGGAACATCTCCATATCACTTTTATCGGCAATTGAGAGTTTAGCTCCAGCTATCAACTTATGAGAGGCGGTCATCCCTCCGATACGAGAAGGAATAACAACTGTGAGGAACGGCTGTTGCGTTCGAACCTGACAGAAGGCAGTGCGGCCCTCGTACCTTGCCCGCCGGTGACCACCAGCGGTTGGGATGATTTCCCGCGCCTGGTCTGGCCGGAGACGCCGTCCGCATCCCGCCGAGCCTGGACCGGCGCGCTGGGCCATACCCTGCTCGAAACGCCCTGGCCTATCTGGTGTCTCTTTGATCTGCTCGTTGTGACCCTCGGGGTGTACCTCGGTTATCGGACCTTCGTCTGGACGCCGGAGGGCGCCTGGCTTCACATCGGCTGGGTCCAGACCAGCGGCATCCAAACCCTCGCCTTCATGATCTGCGGATTGGTCTTCGGCCTCTACGAGCAGCAGACGCTCCTGCGCGGGTCGCGGATTGTGGCCCGCTCACTTTTGTCTACGCTGAGCGCTGCCGTCCTCGCCTACGTGGTGGTTTACCTGTTCATGTACCAGATGCACAGCCGGCGGGTTCTGTTCCTGGCCGCGAGCGTGTATCTGGGCATTGCCCCTGCGGTCCGGCTGCTGGTTTGTGCGTGGGTTCAAAACTGCGGACGAACATTCCTCATCGTGGGTACCGATGCCCGTTCCCGGCTTCCCATCCCCAGCCACTGTGACGGACTGTCCCGCCGCTATCGCCTGGCCGGATATATCACCCTGAATCCGTTGGAAATCGGGCGCGAAATCTGCGGCCGGCGGGTGCTGGGCGGACTGGACGACCTCGAAGATATCTGCCGCCAACAAAACATCCGCGAGATCGTGGTTGGCCCGGGCGCCGCCCACGACAGCCAGGCCCTCAGACGTGCCCTGGGTTGCCTCAAGCTCGGCTGCCGGGTCACCAACCTCTCCACCTTCTACGAGCAGGTGCTCAGTGAAGTCCCCCTCAACCACCTGGAACCCGACTGGTTCCTGTTCGCCGATCTGAAGCATTACCGTGAATCGCAGCTCATCATCAAACGTGTCTTTGACGTGTTTTCCTCGGCGGTGGGGCTGCTGCTGACGTTGCCTTTCTGGCCGCTGATCGCGCTGCTGATCAAGCTCGACAGCGAAGGCCCCGTCTTCTATCACCAGATCCGCGTGGGGCTCAACGGCAGGACCTTCCGGCTGCACAAGTTCCGCACCATGTGCGTCACCGCCGAGGCCAACGGCCATGCCTGGGCCAGTCTTGATGATCCGCGCGTGACCCGTGTCGGTCGCTACCTGCGCAAGGCCCGCCTCGACGAACTGCCCCAGCTCTGGAATATTCTCGTGGGGGATATGTCCATCGTCGGTCCGCGCCCCGAACGCCCTGAATTTGTCGAACAGCTTTCCCGTCAGATCGACTTCTACAACGAGCGCCACCTCATCAAACCCGGCCTGACCGGGTGGGCCCAGATCAACTACCCCTACGGCGCCAGCGTGGAAGACGCCCGCCGCAAGCTTCAGCTCGACCTGTGGTACATCAAGCACATGTCGCTGGAGCTCGACCTGTTCATTCTGCTGCGTACCCCGGGTACCGTCTTCCTGGGGTCGCGCTGAAAACCATGAGCGCCAGGCGATGAAGGATGAACAAGGGCCGGCACGCCCCCGGGCTTATCCTTCATCATGCCTCTCCTGCCCCTCTCCCATATTCTCCGTCCCGTCGTCGCCGGCTCAGTCCGGCCGGCTGAAGCTCACGATACGGGCGTTGGCCAGACGCTGGAAATCGTCGCGGCTCATGCGTACGGCCGTGTGGTGCGTCCCTGCCTGGAAGATCACCATATCCTCGTCCAGCACGGATTCATCCAACAGCGTGTCCATGCCGTACAACCGGCCAATGGGCGCCTCCGCCCCCAGCTCGCAGTCCGGACACAGCTCCGCGAGCTCCTCCTCGTTGACCAGCCGTAGCTGTCGGGCTCCGAGGATGGAGCGCAGCGTGCTCATGTCCACCCGCCGGTCCGCGGGCAAGGCGCACATCACCATGATCCCGTCCGCCTCCACCACCACCGGCTTGATCACCTGGTGCCCGGGTACGTGCTCGGCTACCGCCAGGGCGATGGCCGTGCCCGCTTCCGCATGCTCGTCCAGCGAATACGGGATTCGCTCGCGCTCGAGCAGTTCCATCAGGTTCATGACCACACTCCTTATTACAAAAAGCCGAGTCAGCGGCTCCCCCTCTCGGGAGGTCGCGAGAACGTCTGTTGTTTGTTGAAGAGTCCTGAAAGTTTTCGTGGTGCGTCCAGTGCACCTGTTTCGCGGCGAATCAGGCGGCCAGGATACCGCCCGTGCAAGGCCGGCCACCCCTGCCGGTGGGCAGGCATCTTGCTCGCCTCAAGGACACTGTCGGGGTATGGGCATCTTGCCCGCCTCAAGAACGTTGTCGGAGGGCGGGCATCTTGCCCGCCTTAAAAAGGACACTGCAGAGGGGTGGCTATCCCGCCCACTTCAAGGGCCGAAGCGCAAGGCTTTAAGCTCGCAAAGGGCGGGCATCAGACTTCCAAACGCGCCTTCATCGCCAGGCAGATCAGCTCTGTCGCCTCTTGCGCGCTGAACCGCTCGACGTTGATCAGCAGGTCGAAGCGCGTCGAATCCTCCGCCTCGGCATGGAAAAACCGGCGGAAGAAATCGCGCCGCTCCTGCTCAATGCGCTCGATCTGGGCCGCGGCCTCTTGTATTGAAACCTTGGCTCGCCGGGCGAAATTCTCCACCCGTCGCCAGCGCGACGCGATCACTTTCACCCGCAGACCCTGCTCAGCCGGCAGGATCAGGTCCACCCCCCGGCCCAGGAAAATAGCCGGTCCCTGGCGAGCCAGGCACAGTACCGTCTCGGTCAGCCGGGAGAAGTAATCGTTTCGGCAAAACTCCTGCTGCATCAGGGCCCGGAAGGTCTCCTCGAACCAGCCCAGATCGCGCTCGTCCATGGATTTATATAGCCGCGCGCGGACCTCGTCATTGCGGGCCATCTCCTGCAGGATCTCTTTATCGAACACCGGCCAGCCCAGCCGGGATCCAAGCAGGGCGGCGATCTCATCACCCCCGGCCCCAACCTCATTGGACATGGCAACGTAGCTGTAAACCGGATCTCCATTCCGGGACTCTGCCCCGGGGTTCTGGCTGCAGGCGATTTCCCATCGGCGGAGCTGTTTCTCTACGGCCCGGCCGAGGCCCCGGTCTTCGAAACAGACTTTGGCTGCCACGATGCACCTCCTCCGGCTGAATGGGAGCGAAAGCGCCTGGGCGGAAGCTCAAGAACTGCTACTGCTGAAAGGCTGTCGGCGGTACCCTGGCGATATGCGGCGGTTGGATCCGCCAGCCGTCGCGCTCGCCGGTGAATGCCCAAGCGGCGCTCCATGAAAAGTATACCTCAAAATACGTCGGCGTGCGCTAAAGACCTTTCATAAGCTCGATAAAGCTTTTGTTGGCAAAGTATTAGATTCCCGGCTCACTTATACTGACCTATTTCCTGATAGGCTTATATAGATACGTTAATTCTTATCGCAATTGGCTGCGTCAGGAAAATCGGGATTTTTCCGACACAGTCCAACCGGAGGGTCTCGGGCATGAGTAGGGGAAGGCGTGGGAGTTCGTGCTGCTGGCGGTAATCGGGTTCTGTGCCCCAGTTGCCTCGGCCGACATGGTGACCTTTGCCGCGACAGGCCCGGGGGCGGAGGCCTGGAGCCCCCGACCCGGCTGCCCATAGACGGTTGCCTGCCTCCGGCCAACATCCGCGGGTGATGCCTCCGGCGATCGTCGAGGGGGCGCATGCGCGCGGCTTCGTCCAATCGTGGCTGTATCCCGCGTATTCTGGGGTGCATACAGTCATGGTGGATAGGAGGAACTTCCATGAACCAGCGCGCCGCAACTCCCGCGTGGTGGACCCTCTCCCTGTTTGTCCTCTCTGTTGCCCCGGCCATCGCCCAGCCGGCCTTGCCCTTGTCGCGCATTCGTCTGCCGGAAGGCTTCCGCATCGAGATCTATTCCCGCCGCCTGGACGGCGCGCGCTCGATGACCTTCGGCAAGGAGGGCACCCTCTTCGTCGGCACCCGCAAGGAGGGCAAGGTTTACGCGGTCGTTGACCGGGACCGTGACGGCGTGGGCGATGTCGTCTACACCCTCGCCACCGGCCTGAACGAACCCAACGGCGTGGCCTTCAAAGACGGCCATCTCTACGTCCAGGAGATCAGCCGCCTGCTCCGCTTCGACAACATCGAAAAGCATCTCGATGCCCCGCCGCGCCCCAAGGTGATCAGCCGTGACTTCCCCTCTGATGCCCATCACGGCTGGAAGTTTATCGCCTTCGGGCCCGATGGCCTGCTTTACGTCCCCGTCGGAGCGCCCTGCAATATCTGTGTCCGCCGTGAACGCATCTACGCCACCATCACCCGCCTCGACCCCGACAAAGGCGGCCAGCCGGAGATTTTCGCCGAGGGCATCCGCAACACCGTCGGCTTCGACTGGCACCCGAAGACCCGGGAGCTGTGGTTCACCGAAAATGGCCGGGACTGGCTTGGCGACGATCTACCGCCCGACGAGTTGAACCACGCGCCCAGGCCCGGCATGCACTTCGGCTATCCGGCCTGCTACGGCAAGGGCAACCCCGATCCCGAGTTCGGCCGGGGCAAAGACTGCTCGCAATTCACCCCGCCGGTACTCGAATTGCCCGCCCACGTCGCCGCGTTGGGCATGCGCTTCTACACCGGCAAGATGTTCCCCAAGGAATTTCAGAACCAGATCTTCATCGCCGAGCACGGCTCGTGGAACCGCACGGTCCCGGTCGGCTACCGCGTCACGCTGGTGCGTCTGGAGGGCAACAGGGCCGTGCGTTATGAGCCCTTCGCCACCGGCTGGCTCCAGGGCCGCGAAGCCTGGGGCCGCCCGGTGGATGTCCAGGTCGCCCCCGACGGCAGCCTGCTGGTCTCGGACGATAAGGCCGGGGTCATCTATCGAATCAGCTACAAGGCGCCCGCTTCGGAGGTACCGGAAGGCAGGGTGGGAGAGAATGACTAATGACTGAATGTCTAATGTCTAAAGAATGACCAGGCACCAATGACCAATGTCTAATGGTTGCCCTGTGGGTTGCCCATCAGTCATCTGGACGTTGGTGAGTCTGCGGACTACCAAGAGGCCCGGCCCGGCGGGGATGACCCGCCGAGCCGGGTGTTGCTTCGCAGAAGGGGGGTTGAGCACAGGTCTTACACGTGCGGGCAATTGCTCATAGCTGCCCCACGGTAAACTGCAAGGTGAACGTATGATCATCGAAGCATCCATCGTCAGCCTCGCCATAGTTGGGCTTGATGGTCTGCTGGCCGGTGACCACGTTGAAGTCATAGGTGCGGCTGAAGTACCAGTCTTCGTCTCCGCTGCTGTCGTCCTCCTCGAATACGTGTCCACCGATCCTGAACGTCTGGCCCGGCCGGATCGAGAACGTGGTCGTGAACGTGGTCGGGAAGTAATGGGTCTCGTTGTCGTCCAGGTTGTCGGCGTTCTGGTTAAAGTACTTCATTGTCCCGTCCGGATGCGCGATCCACAGGCGGAATCGGAACTCTCCGTCGCCGGAACCCTCGCAGTCATCCTGGACCGAGTACGACTGGAGCGTGATCGTGACCCGCTTTCCGCAGCCGTCCGGCGCGGGATCTAACGAATCCACCACGCCATCGCCGTCCGTGTCAGGATTGGCCGGATCGAGGAACATCGCTTTCTCCAGTCCGTCGGGCAGGCCGTCGAGGTCGAAGTCCGCATCGACCGGGCTGGAGAAGACCTTCCGTGGCAGGCCTGGCTGCTGGGTGCCGCCCTGCTGGGTAACGCACGGCGCAATGATCCAATACTCCTCGATCTCCTCGCGGTCGGTGCGCCCGTCCTGGTCGGTGTCGGCCAGCACGATGCTCAGGCCGTAAGCAGACTCGGACGGGGTAAACTCGCAGCGACTGGCCTGCGCACACAGCCGCTGGAATTCCCGCAGTTTCAGCACGGGGATGCTGAAGCGCGAGTTGGGATCGAATTCGTCGTAATCCAGCAATCCGTCGCCGTCGGTGTCCGGATTGCTCGGATCGGACCGGATGATGTATTCGAGCAGGTCCGGCAGGCCGTCGAAATCGCTGTCCGGCTCAAACGGGTCGGACCTGACCACCCGGCACTGAGGCGGCGGGTTGGACTCGTCGGTCACCAGCATGGTGCCGGTCTCGGTGAGGCACTGGAGTGCGCCCGTGGAATCCACGTAGGCCAGGATCCACCCGTCGGTTTCCACTCCGTTGGGCAGCCCGTCGAGATCGTTGTCCCGGAATCGCTGGGCGTCCATGGCGTCGTTGGGGTTGGCCCCCAGGATCTGTTCGGCGCCATCGAAGAGCGTATCGCCATCCGTGTCGCGGTCCAGGGGGTTGGTCGCGTACAGGGCTTTGTGCGGCACGCCGATCACGTCATCTCCGAAGGGGATGGTGTCTAGCACGCCATCCGCCCCGGCCCGGACCAGGACGGCGCCCGGCGTCACGAACGCGCCGGAGGTGACCTCCACCCGCACACGCAGCTTCGCCGAGGAGAAGCAGCCCGGCCCGGCCTCGAAGGTGACGATGGTCCCGTCGGGGGGCAGCGCCGCCAGGGCGGCGATATCGAAGGTGATCGCCTGCGGCGCCCAGTGGTCGAAGGTCGAAGGCGTCGGCGTCGAATCGAACTGCCGGCACTGCCCGCAAGGGCACAGGTCATGCGGATTGGCCGAGAGCCAGCCGTCCTCGCACGAATCGCCCTCCGCCCGGGTCAACACGATATCGTCGCCGAAGCAGGCGTTGGACGGGCAGACGCTGCACTCGGTTCCGCACTGCCCGGATGGGCACGCCGAGCAGCCGGCGGCCAGGGGCACACTGAGCGGATCGGGTTTGACGTCGTCGCCGGTAGGGATTGTGTCGATGACTCCGTTCGGGCCCGGCCGGATCAGCACCGTTCCCGGCGCGACCGCCGTCGAGGGGGCCACTACCTGGATGTCGTCACCCGTGGCCATCGTGTCGGCCGTGCCGTTGCCGCCCGTGGCCGGCTCCATGATCACGGGCTCGCAGGGCAGCGTGGCCCCCGGCGTGTCGTCGTCACCCGCGGCGGCGGTATCAATCCGCCCGTTCGGGCCGGGGCTGATGACCACCGTACCGGCAGCCAGCCCGTCTGTGCCGTGGGCGACGACCTGCACGTCGTCGCTGGCCGGATTGACCAAGGTATCGGCCACCCCGTTGGGGCCCGCCGTGATAACCGCTTCGCACAGCCCCGGACTGGCCGCGATGCTGTCCAGTGTGCCGTTGGTGTTGCCCGGGCACGATCGAATGATGGTCTCGGCGGCCGCGACCGGGTTGCCGAAGGGGATGAGCTGCACGTCGTCGCCCAGCGCCAGCGTATCGACTCGCTGGTTGCCGCCCGTGGCCGGCTCGATGATGACGCTGCGCGTGTTCGCATCGCAGACGGGGTCGTCCTCCAGGATGGAAGCGCTGATGGCCAGCGTGTCGGTCAATCCGATGGGCACGCTGTATCGTGCGGTGGGTTGCACGATCACATCGTCGCCGCCGGTCTGGGTCGTATCCAGCTTGCCGTTGGGGCCTGGGGCAATCACGATCCCGCCGACGCTCACCGGGCTGTTTACCGGGACGACCTGCACGTCGTCGCCGGCCGCGACGGTATTCGCGACGCCGTTGCCGTTGTCGCGGATATATCCGCCGAAGAAATGCGTTTCGAACCGGTCGATGACCGCCTTCTCCGTGTGCTGCCCGAGCAGCGTTTCCACGCCCTTGCGAACGCGCAGGTCAAAGCGGAACTCGCCCTTGTCGCTGCCGTCGCAGGCATTGCCGCCCGGCTGGTAATCCACGAAGGTTACGGTGACGGTCCTCGTGGCCACCGGGGAGGGGCCGACCTGCACGTCATTGACGCTGGCTACGGTTTCGGGGATGCCGTTTCCGCCATCCAGAATCACGAAGGTTCCTTCGATCAGGTCGTCGCCTTCCGGCAGGCTGTCCAGAATTCCGTTGGGGCCCGGCGTGATGATGGGGCGCATCGTGGGGTCCTGTCCCAGCTCGTCGTCGCCCACCAGTCCGCTGGTGTCCAGTTGCCCGTTGGGGCCGGGGACGATCATCGCCGACTGGTAGGGCACCACATTGCGGATGAGCCGGCCGTCGCGGCTGAAGATCTGGTAGCCGGTCACCTCCGCGTGGTCGCTGATGCCGTCGCCGTCCGTATCGCGCTTGGCCGGATCGGTCCCCATCTGGCGTTCCTGGTCGTCAAACAGGTTGTCCGCGTCGGTGTCGGGTAGGACAGGGTTCGAAAAGACCGGATAGCTCGCTTGGCCCACCACCTGGACCTGCCAGCCGGTCTTGACCTCCTCGAAGTCCCGCACGGTGTCAAAATCGAACTTGGTGGTGTCGCAACCGGGGGCTCCGTCTCCCAGCGGGCAGCCGTCGGTGTTGTCGTCCCGGTCCGAGCTGCCATAGAGGAACTCCTCCCGGTCGTAGAGGCCGTCCATGTCCTGGTCTTGCACGAAGGCCAGCGAGTAGGTCCGGCCGGCCTGGAGCGGCAGCGCGTCGAAGTCAATGCCGGCGTTCACGTCCTGGGGCGTGATGACCACCCACAGGCGGGCTTCCTCCGGCACGTTCTGGACGCCCTTCACGCGGACGAGCCGCTCGACCTTCCGGCAGGTGCCCTCGCCGGGGCAGTGGTCGTCCGTTTCGCACAGGCAGCCGGGGCCCCAGAGAATCTCATCTCCGATCGGCCGGGTCTGGAGGATGCCGTCCGGGCCCGCATCGATGATCACCGCCCCGGGTGAGACCGGGTCCCCGGGGGCGAAGTGGGCCACGTCGTCCGAACCGGCTCGAGGCAGGGTGTTGGCGATGCCGTTCCCACCAAAGAACGGCTCGATGATCTGCTTCATGTTCGTGGTTTTGCCGTCGCACTTGCCGGTCATTTCGGTTCCGTAGCCGGATACCGTGGTGAGCTGGTCGTCTCCGGACGGTACGGTATTGATGACGCCGTCCGGGCCGGCCAGGATGACGACGCCGTCCAGCCCGCCGGTGGCGCAATCCCCGCCCACCACCTGGATATCATCGCGCTGGGCGCGCGTGTGGGCGCAGCCGTCTCCCCCGTCAATGATGCGCAGCCCGTCGCTGGACTTGCGGTCGTCGCCCATCGGCAGAGTTTCCAGCACGCCGTTGGGCCCCGCTTCAATGATCGTCTCGCCGGGGGCCACCGGATAGCAGATCGGCTGGACCACCTGGATGTCATCGCCGACCGCGAACGTCTCCGCACAACCGTTGGGCCCCACGGTGATGGCATCATGCGGGCCGTTTTTCTGCAGTCCGAGGATGTCCTGCAGGGCATAGGCCATGGTGATGCCCCGGGGCCGACCCTGATCATCAAACGTGCTGTTGGTGGCGACCCGGTAACGGTCCACCTGCCCGTTGCCGTAGTCGATGATCAAGCCGGCCGTGCGATCGTTCACGAGCTGTGAAATAAAGGCGAAGTTGCGTCCCTGCTCGTCCACCACATCGAAATTGGCCACCTTGAAGATCAGGCCCCGCGGGTTCTTCATCAGATCCTCGACCAGCGAGGGGAACACCTCCGTGCTCTTGAAGATAAACGGGCCGCGCTCCTGGATGAACGGGCCCAGGAATACTTCGAAGTCGCCCTGGGCCAACTGCGATGCCGGCAGCAGTGACGCCACCGGCAGGAGCCGCCGGCGGTTGAACGGGTCCTGCAGCAGGGCCGTCACTTCGAGGTTGCTCATGGTGAAGGGGATGTCGCCGAAGTTGCTCAGCGTGACCACCAGGTCGATCGCGGCGTTCTCGACCGAGCGCGTCACCTCCTTGGTGATGTCGCGCTGCACCGAGGTGCTCAGCGATTCCTGGTATTCGTTCTGCGTGGCGCTGACGCTCTCCTGGCTGACCGAAAAGCTGGTTTCGTAGGTGAAGGAGTATTGGATGCTGCCCTTGGCCGTGCCTGCCCCCTGGTCCAGGCCGCCCTCAAACCCGGCCTCGATCACGTGCTGCATGGTCTCCGTGTCGCTGGTCGAGAAGGTCCGCTGCTCACTCTGGGTCAGTGTGGCCGTGTTGGTCTGCTCGATGGTCTGCGAGACGCCCTCCGTGTCGGTGTAGGCAAAACGCGTGTCCAGACGCAGGGCCATCTCTCCGATGGAGATGGCCGGCTGCGGCAGATCGGCGATTCGCGGATTGCGGTTGCCCGCGATGATCTCGTCGCCATCCAGCAGCCCGTCGCCGTCGGTGTCATCCAGCAGCCCGGAGGTCTTGAAGAAGTAGATCTCCAGGTTATCGTCCAGGCCGTCCGCGTCGGTGTCCTGATGAAGGGGGCTGGTGTAGTAGACGTTGAACTCGTCGTAATCGCTGACCCCGTCGCCGTCGGTGTCCGGGGTGCGCGGATTGGTATTGATCTGTTTCTCCACCAGGTCATCCAGACCGTCCAGGTCAGAATCCACCTGCGTCGGGTCGCTGGTGACTTCGATCGCGACCGCCTGGCCGTTCCCGTTGACCACGGTCACCACGTAGCCTCTCAACTCGATATGATCCGGGATGCCGTCGCCGTCGGAATCCACCAGACTGTTCGCGGAGGGGGGAGTGCCCGGAAACACCGCGCTGTTCGGGTCCACGAACGGCGTCGGCGGGGCCAGTTCGTTGCCCGCCAGATCCTTGATGCCCACCGCCCGGATCCGGTAGGTGACTTCATTTTGCGAGCTGGTCGTCAGTATGACGGCCGTCCGGTCAGAGCCGGCGAAACGTGGCGTGGCTTCCAGCGTGTCATCCCCGCCCGGCGTCGTCTGAAGCACCCGATCCGGACCGGTGGTGATCACGGTTCCCTTGACGGCCACCGCGCTGCCGGGGGCGGCCACCTGCACATCATCGCTGCCTGCCGCCGCTTCGCTTTCCGCAACCGCGTTTCCGCCGTCCACGATCTTCTGCGGCCCAAGGACCAGCAGCGTGCCCACCTCGCCGTGTACGTTCTCCTGCACGATGAAGTAGTTCGCCGGGTTCAGGGCGCTGTCACCCATGGGCTTGCTGAACACGATGATCACCGAGGTGTTGCCCTGCGAGGCCGCCCCCACCACGCGAGGGGGAAGGTCGGCCGCGCCGGTGGGCCCCTCATACGTGAACGTGGCCTGGCAATGGCAGTCCGGGTCGTTGGGGCCGCCCGGCGGGGCGATCGGGGTGCCGCCGCGATCCTTAATTCCCGTGACGGTCAGCGTGTAGGTTCTGCCGGCCACCAGCGGCAACGCGGTCAGCTCCACCTGCGTGTTGAACCGGCCCATCCTCGCGGCTGTCACCACTCCGCCGGGTGAAATGGAGAAACGCGCCGGGTCGGCGGCCTCATCGGCCAGCGGTTTGTTAAAGTTGACCAACACGGTGCTCGCGTTCGTGGCCGCGGCGCTGATGATCTCCGGTGGTTCGTCGGGAGCAATGCCGTTGAAGCTGACCGTGTTGCGCGTGGGGTTGAGCAGCTTGCTGCCGTTGTTGCTGGTGACGTTCGTGACCCGCAGCGTATAGTCCACGTCCTCCTGCTCGGAGGTCATCAGCACAACCGAAGTCTTCGTCGTACTGACCGTGACGTCCAGCACGTCCAGGTCCGGATTGGCGATTTCATAGTTCGCAGCAACCTGAAGGTTGGAGTCCATCGGCCCGCTGTAGCTAACCAGCACGCTGGTCGGGCTGAGCGCAATCGCGCTGATCACGTACGGTTCCTGTGCCGGAGAGCCCCTGAAAAACACCGCCTGCGTGGAGGTCAGCCTGGCCGTCCTGACGGTGATCGCCGCCAGGTTGACGGCCAGCCGGTACTCGACCTCCTCCTGCTCTCCGGTGGTGAGCAGTACCCGGGTGCCGTCACCCATAATGCGGGCCGACAGAACAGGCAGCACGCGCGCATCCGGGTCGGTAATCGAGTAGTACCCCGTCACCGCGGCCTCCGGTCCCACCGACCGGCTGAAGATCACCTCCACGTAGTGCCGGCTGACGGCCACCGCCTGCTCCACCTTCAGGACCGGCTCAGTCGACACGTCCTGGGACGTATCGTCGTCCCCGGGAGTCAGCTCTCCCCCGCAACCTCCGAGGAACAGCACGGCCGCGCCAAGGCCGGCGCACAAGGCCAGAAAGTCAATTCGCTTCATGAGTGTCTCCGGTAATGCCCGACTGAGCGCGGGGATTCCCCGTACCACAGCTACTGCCTGCGGCGAGAAAAGCGCCCGAGATCGCTACGAAGAATGCCCGATACCGTCCGGCCTGAGGCAGGACCCTCCCGATAATGCCCCTCGTCCGACGCTTACAGGCATGCGCGCCCCGACGAGTTCAGACCTCATCCACAGAGTACTGATTTACGAATGTGCAGGTCAACCGTATGGGAACGGCCCGGTCGACGAGCCATCCGGCGCCTGGCGTTAAACCCATATCTCAACAGCAGGATATCGACGGTGGGCACGCAGATATCCAGGCGGTTCTGCTTCGCTGAGCAGTGCAATTCTTGCATCGGCTCTTAGCGTGCGGGCATCGCCCTCAGTAGCTCAGGAAGCCGGCTTGGCCTCTCTCGCAGGCAGCGGCCCGGCAGAGGGGTGTAGAAGTATCTGGAGGGACCAGGTTCGTTTTTTCCGATGGCCGGCCGCTCGCTCCTTCTCCCTGGAACCGTGTGCCTGGATGGCCTCGCGTTATGGTGGAACATGTGTGATGTTTCTGCGTCGGTGTGGAAAACGGAGCACCGCAGGGTGAGCCCAAAAAAAGAATGAGCAATGGGTCAGCGCCTGGGGCTCTGACGCATTGCTCATCCCGTATCATGCCGGTCAGGCAATTTTCTCCGGCACCACAAACGGTTCGCGGTACTTCCGCGTGAGCATGGCCTGGGCCTCGGCGTCGTCGACGATGCCTTCCGTTTGGGCGTCGATGACGAGCTTGCGGCCCATCCGGTACTGGAGCCCGTCGAACTTCACGCCGTTGGCCCCGAGATGCTCCTCCATGCGGGCCAGCGCCTCGTAGGCATCCTTGTTCTCGCCGAACGTCTTGGTCTTCTTGTACCACGGCGTCAGCTCGCCCAGCCGGTAGGAGATGTTGGCCAGGTGGCACAAGGCCGAGGAGTAGTGGCCCTCCTGGATGTCCGCGTTCAAGTCGGCCTGCCTGCGGCTGCGCATGGCCTCAATGAAGTTGCGGAAATGATCGCCCTTGCCGGGGCCGAGCTTGACCTCGACGCCGCTGATCGGCTCGGGCTTGCTCTTGCCCTTGGGGATGAAACTCGTGCCGGCGATGATGCCTTCTGTCAGGTGCATGACGTTCCCGCCCGAGCCTTGGCCGTGGTACGGCTCCGACGGAAGCCCGCGGACCTCGAAGATGAGCTGCGCGTCGCCGAAATCCATGATGGTCAACTGGGTATTGGCCGTCTGGCCCTGGTCCTCGTAGCCAAACCGCCCGCCCATGCTGATCACGCTCTTGGGCAGTGTACCGCCGATGCACCAGCGGGCGATGTCCATCTGATGCACCCCCTGGTTCCCGATGTCGCCGTTGCCGGTGTCCCAGAACCAGTGCCAGTTGTAATGCACCAGGTTCTCGTGGTACGGCTGCTGCGGCGCGGGCCCCAGCCAGATGTTGAAGTCCAGCCCCTCGGGCACGTCCGTCGGCTGCTTGAAGCCGATGCTGTCGCGCCGCTTGTAGACGATCCCGCGGGCGATGAGCAGCTTGCCGTACTTGCCCGACTTGACCGCCGCGGCCACGGCAGCCCACTTGGGATTGCTGCGGTGCTGGGTACCGTGCTGGACGATCCGGCCATACCGCCGCGCCGCCTCGACCGCGATTCGCCCCTCGTGCACGTTGTGGCTGCAGGGCTTCTCAACATAAACGTCTTTGCCGGCCTGGCAGGCCCAGATGGTCATTAACGCGTGCCAGTGATTGGGAGTGGCGATGCTGACCGCATCCAGGTTCTTGTCTTCCAGGGCCTCGCGGATGTCCTGCACCGCCTTGGGGGCCTTGCCGGTCTTTTGTTCGATCCGCTGGATGGACTTGTTCCAGATCCGCTTGTCCGGATCGACAAGACAGGCGATCTCCACGTCTTTCATGTCCAGCAAGGCGCCAATGTGCTCCTGGCCCCGACCGTTGATGCCGGCCACGGCCACGCGAATGGTATCGTTGGCCCCGAGCACCCGGCCGAAAGAGCGGGCCGGCGCGGTGAACAGGATGCCGCCTGCGACAGCGGCCGAGTTTTGAAGAAATCGACGACGATTCAGGCGGGACATATTTATTGCTCCTGGATAGTGGTAATTACCACGAGACGGCTCCGCGGCGCATTGGTTCAAGGTAAACCCTCCACATTCTCTGTCAAGCATTCCGCGTCCCTGACCGAGATACCCACAAGAAGCGCAGAAGTTGCCGGCCCCCGCGCAGTTTATGAGGCTCCGAGCGCTCAAGTGGTCGCTTTCTGCCATCCGATAGGTGGATTCGATCCGGACGAGAGTAGCCGTCCGTTTTTCCTGACAAGCGAGGTGCAAGCATGAGCAAGCCTGAAATAATCGACCGAATCCGCAAGCTTAACCCGTCCGCCCAGACCGAGTTCCTGGCCAGCTTCTCCGACGAAGATCTGCTGGCCTACCTGCGCCAGCTTCAGGAGCTGCAGCGCGATCACGTCCGCCGCCAGGACCGCGAGCTGGTGCTGGTCGCCCAGGCCTGAGCCTGCCGGTACCATAAGTAAACCTGATAGCCGGAAGTTGACCTGATGGCCGGCCCCGGCCGCCCCTGATTCTCTTGGTCCTATATCTAGGTTGGACCCTCGCCCATCAACGCAACGTATTGATGAGTTATAGGACGGAAAACCGTCCAGAGGTCCAAAAATCCTTCAAGGAGGTCCGAGAGAATCGTCGATAACAGCACTGGTGCGAGTAGCACCCACAAGAAAACAGTGGCTAATGGATTAGCTTTCCCTCGTTCCCGGGTGGTTCCTGCATCCATCTTGGTGGCACCACGGATGAGTGCCCAGGCCAGGGCAAGAGTGGCCCTGCGCTGGGGAACTGATCAGAGAGCCTGCGTCGTTTACGAAACACGGCCAAGCTTCCGAAATACCGATTCCTAGCGCAGGCCCAGGCAACTGGAATCGGACTACAGCAGTAAGGGACTGATCATGGCCGACATCAGCTCAGTCAACGCGACGACGGTGACCCCGGGTGTTCCCATCCCCCGCGCGACGCGGGCGCAGAACCCCACCCAACCGCCAGCTCCAACCGATCAGGTGGAGATCTCCGAACTGGCCCAACTGTTGAGCAGCCTCGACCCGGACGACCAGGTCCTGATCCGGGCTCAGAAAGTCGAAGAGATTCGCCAGGCCATCCAGAATGGCACTTACGAAACCGAGGACAAGATCGACTACGTGGTTACCCGGCTGATGCAAGTCCTGGAACAGGGCTCCTTTGCGCCAGATGAGGCGGTGATCGACTGACCGGCCGTGCCGGAATCCGGCAGGGGGGCTCTCCTGGCCCGTCTTGGACCGATTGCGGATCGATTGCAGATAAGGTATAATCCCCAGAGTTCGCAGCGATCGAGATCTCCCAAGAGATTCGAGGGCGCAGCGCGTTGAAAACCTGGTGGATTCAGGGCTGCTCCGCACAACGGGTGCGGCGTCTTACCGGCTTAAATCGACCAGACGATATCGCGGGGGGAAGGTTCGAGCACGAACGGCCCAGCCCTCCTGCTTTTTTGCCTCCAAAAACTGGGTGGCCTTTCCCTCGACCCCTGAGAGGTCCATAATCTGTGGCTCAGTGGTGCTCGCTCTTTGGGGCTTGGGGCCCCCTGTGCGATATCCGGTTCGGGTCAGACCTCATGCAAAGAGCTTTTCATTTACTCCTTGTTGAGGACAACGCCGCCCACGCCAAATTGGCGATGATGGCGATCCGGAGCGGGACGGTTCCGGTCACCGTCGACTGGGTCGCCGATGGCGAGCAGGCGCTGGCCTACCTGCATCGGCATCCTCCCCACGAAAAGCATCCCGAAGTCGATCTCATCCTTCTGGACCTGAAGGCCCCACGTGTGGACGGCTTCGAGACCCTTCGCCAGATCAAGGCCGATCCGGAACTGCGCGCCATCCCCGTGGTGGTTCTCTCTGCCTCTCTGAACAAGGCCGACATGGAAGAGGCGTACCGCAATTATGCCAACAGTTACCTGGTCAAACCTCTGGACTTTGATGAGTTTCAGCACATGATCAGCGACCTGGTGACCTACTGGGGCACCTGGAACCAGCGCCACCATTGAAAGCCGGGCGCTGGCAATCTGAAGAAGCAGCGGTTACAAAATGGTCTTCAGCTTTGGTGTTGGCACGCACGAATGGCAGGTGATGCATGAACCCCAGGGAAATCGCCCAATGGATGCGGGAAGAGCATGCGGCCGTTGAGGAGCTGGCCGACAAGATCGGCGCCCGCGTGGCCGCCATCCCCCGCGTCGGCCTGGCCGCATGGATCAGCGAGACCGCTGCCCATCTGGAGGCTTTTCATCGCCACCTCTGCCGCCATTTTGAGCTGGAGCAGGAAGGCGGCTACCTGGAGGCAGTGACCGATCGCTCACCCGCGCTGTCCCCCGATGTGGACCGGCTTCGCCACGAGCACGACGAGATAGACCGCATCCTGACCGCCATTCACCGGGATCTGGTCGCGGCCACCGAACAGGATCGCATCATCACTGAAGACTGCTGTTGCCGCCTTCAGAACCTCCTCCGCTACCTCCGGGATCATGAGGAGCGCGAAGATCTCATGATGATCTCAGCCTTCACCAATGATCTGGGAACCAAGGACTGAGTTTTCCTCTCCTTGACGGGCAAGGGGCGGGCGTTTAGCGTTCTCAACATGGCTCGTGCCGCTCGAATCGTAATTCCCGGCCTTCCGCACCACGTGGTCCAGCGAGGCGCCGACCGCCTGAGCGTGTTCGGAACGGATGCCGATTACCTGGCATACCTTCAAATGCTCGGTCAACAGGCTCAGCGTGCCCGCCTGGCCGTTCTGGGCTACTGCCTCATGCGTGATCATGTGCATCTGGTGGTGGTGCCGCGCACCAGCGCTTCGCTGGCCCAGGCAATCGGACGCACCCACTGGCTGTATACCCAGCATGTCAATCGGCTGCGCGACCGTGAGGGCCCCCTGTGGCAGAACCGTTTCTTTTCCTGCCCCCTGGACGAAGCCCATCTGGCCGATGTGCTGCTGTACGTGGAACGCAACCCCATGCGGGCCCGGCAGGCTCGCTATCCCTGGAGTTACCGCTGGTCCAGCGCGTCCGCCCACGCCAATGCGACCGACCCCGCTGGACTGCTGGATATGAGCTTATGGCGAAGAGTTTCCACCCCCGCCCAATGGCGCAGCTTGCTGGTCCGCCCGGATGCCGAGGAGATGGTGAAACGGATTCGGCGGGCCACCAGCACCGGCCGGCCGTTGGCCACCGACTCAACCCTGGACCGACTGGAACGACGGCTGGGGCGCCGACTGCGCGCCTTGCCGGTCGGGCGACCCAGAAAATCTTCAAGCCAATCCGTTGCCCCGAAACGGTCCCGCGCCTGAACCAGACCTCTTGCCTCCCTCCCAGGGAGAACTTCCCGCATCTGGCGGTCTTTCTCTCACCTCAGGGCAGTATAATCGGTGATGCACGCTTCCTCTGCCGACTGACCGATGCCGTTCCAGCGCCAAGGTGCCGTCATGGGTGACCGCCCCGGACATGTTCAGCCTTCCGATACCCCGGAACGGCATGAGCGCCAGCCCAACCGTTCTGCACAGGAGGACCCCTCCTCCGCGCCTGCGGGCCCGCGGGGGGAATCGGCCGAGGACCCGCATGTCTTTTATCACCGCGCGATACAGGCCCTCCAACGCGGCGAATTTGAGCAGGCGCTGCAATCTTTTACCCGAACGCTGGAGCTGGATCGCACCTTCGTTCCCGCCTGGGTCGGCCAGGTGCGGATGTTTATCGAATTGGGCGAGCTGCGCAAGGCCTGCCAGTGGGTGGAAAAGGCGCTGGAGCTGTTCAAGAACGACGCTGACCTGCTCTCGGTGCGCGCCGTGCTGCAGACTCGCCGCGGTGAAACCCAGGAGGCCCTGGCCAGCTCGGATGCCGCCCTCCGCGCTCCGGGAAGCGGCGCCTACCGCTGGCTGGCCCGGGCAGAGGTGATGCTCTCCGCCGACCCGGACCAGGTGGCCGCGAGTTTTCAGCGGGCCCTCGAGGCGCCGGATGCCGACGGCTTCACCCACTTATGGATCGCCCGAATTCACCGCCGGTATCGCCGTTATACCGATGCCCTGATCGCCGCCCGCCAGGCCACCCAGGCCCTCCCCCAGGCTCCCTTTGCCTGGTATGTCCGCGGCCTGTGTGAACGCGATCTGGCCATTCGAGCCTGGCGAGCCTCCCTGGAGCGAGCCCTGCAACTCGATCCGACTTATGCCCTGGCTCAAAAAGCCCTGTGTACCCCGCCCAATGCCTCCTGGCTGGTTCGCCTCTTCCGCCGCATCCGCCGGGCGTGATGCGCGCCGGGTTGTCCCGGATATCCCGCCCCTTGTCGGGAAGGAGGTTCTCGGGTAGCTTTTGCGGGCATCATGCCGCGATCCACCCTGCGAGGGAGCGTGGACCTGTTAGAGGACGTTGAATGGAGAATCAGCAGATGGACAATCAGGTAAGTCGGCGTAAGTTCCTCAAGAACAGTGGCTTGGCCGCGGGCACGGTGGCCGTGGCCGGATGCGGGAATAGCGCGCGGACCGTGACCATGCTGGGTGGCGTGGGCGCCGTCGCGGCTGCTCCAACCGTCAAGGTGGCTCGTCGCCAGGTGGGGCCGAACGAAAAGTTCAATATTGCCCTGGTCGGCTGCGGCGGCATGGGCCGTTACAAGCTGGGCAACTTCATGGACACCAAGCAGTGCAATGTGGTGGCCCTGTGCGACGTGGACGAAAAGCAGCTTGAAGGCGCTACCGCGGACGTGGAGAAGAAGGGCGGAGCCAAGCCGGAGTGGATCAAAGACTACCGCAAGGTCATGGACCGCAAGGACATCGACCTCGTGATTGTGGCCACGCCCGACCATTGGCATGCCGCGCCCATGATGCTGGCCGTGGCCTCGGGCAAGGATGTGTACTGCGAGAAGCCCTGCTGTCACAACATTCACGAAGGCCGGTTGATGCTCAATGCCGCGAAGAAGTACGGCGCGGTGGTCCAGGTGGGCACGCACCAGCGGCAGATTCCGCACATCCAGGAAGCCCGCGAGTTCATCCGCGCCGGCAAGCTGGGCACCATCAGCCAGACCTTCACCTACACCTACGGCAACGAGACGCCTAACGGCATGGGTAACGCTCCGGACGAGCCGGTGCCGGCCGGCGTCGATTATGACATGTGGTCTGGTCCGGCACCGTTGCGGCCGTTCAACAAGCGCCGCTTCCACAATACCTGGCGCTGGTACTTCGACTACGGCTGCGGCATGGTCGGCGACTGGAACGTGCACCTCCAGGACATCATCATGTGGACCATGGGCGCTGTGGCTCCGCTCAGCGTCTCCTGCGTCGGCGGACACTGGATCATCGAGGACGATCGCACCACGCCGGACGTGATGCAGGCCGTCTACGAGTTCCCCACCCCCGAAGGCGCCCCCACGGGCAAGCAGGGCTTTGTGCAGACCTACACAATGCGCAAGGTCAGCGGCAAGCCGTGGGATGCGGGTGGGTATGGCATGGATTTCCATGGCACCAACGGCATGATCCACCTGACCCGCACCGATTACATCACCGATCCGGACAAGTGGGATTGGAAGCGGTGGGGCCCGAACGCCCTGATTGGCCCTAACGGGTCGGAGTGGCGCCTGGGGAACATGACCAAGGAGCAGAAGAACCGCGTGGACCCCGGCGCCGACGGGGCCGCTCACATGAAGCACGTGGAGAACTTCCTCGCCTGTGTGCGGGACCGCAAGGAGCCGCTGGCCAGCATCCAGTCGCACTTCTACTCCGTGACCGCCTGCCACCTGGCCAACATCTCGCTGCTGGTCGGGCGAAAGATTTATTGGGACCCGAACAAGGAGCAGTGCTTCACCGATCGCGAGTTGAGACACCCGGATCGCGAGGCCAATAAACTGCTGGCCCGCGAGTATCGCAAGGGCTACGAACTGCCCCAAGTGTAATTGCCTGCTCGCCGCCCCGTGCACCCCCCAACCCGGTGCCGGAGCCGAGACATCAAAATAACTGATTAAGTGGCCTTTCGAAAACAATGATCGAAGGGCCACTTTTTTGTTTCAGTTATTTGCTTATTAAAAGCATTTCCACGCCGATATAGGTACCACGGCGAGCGATTCAACGGGGAGCCCCTCTGGGGGGAAACAGGGCGGTCGCTCGCTCCCTTCGCCACCGGGAAGTTTGGCGGCCGTCAGTGCCCAGGAGTCGACAGCCGTGTCACAACTATCCATCGCTCATGGGGGGCAACCTGCCGTGGACCAGGAGGCGGTTCGCGCCGATCCGGCGAAGCGCGAGGCGGAGGCGGAAAGCGAGTTGCTCGGCGTCATCACCTATTCGTGCTGGTTGCCCAGATCGGACAGGCGACACTGGTTGGAGGCCTGGACGGCCATCACTCTTTCCCAGGCGGCAATCCTGACCCTGCTGGCCCTGCACCGGCCGGACGGCGGGCGGACTTGGATCTCGGTCCTGGCGGTTCTGGCCCTGATGGCGCTGATCAGTGGTCCGGTAATCTGGTTCACGATTGTCCGCTGCCGGGCTCCCCTGCGACAGATTGAAGCGGAACTGCTGGCCCGGGGGGAGCGTCTCGAACAGATCGTCACCGAGCGTACCAGCAGCCTCGTGGAAGCCGAGCGACAGTTGCTCCAGCAGGAGAAACTGGCCTCGGTCGGCCAGCTTGCGGCCGGTATTGCCCACGAGATCAACACGCCCATTCAATACGTGGGGGACAATCTGCGGGCGTTATCAGACTGTTTTGAAGACCTGCTGGCCGTGGGAAAACAATGCAACGAACTGGTCGAGCTGTTGAAATCCGGCCAGCCGGCGGAAAGGGCCGTGGCGGCCCTGGAAACCTCGATCCGGGAACGTGACCTGGAGTATCTTCTCGAGGATACGCCCCGGGCCATTTCCCAGAGCCTGGAAGGCGTCGGTCGGGTGGCCCAGATCGTGCGGGCCATGAAGGACTTCTCGCACGTGGACCATGGGGAGGTCACGTCCGTAGATATCAATCATGCGCTGGAAAGCACGTTGACGGTGAGCCGCAACGAATACAAATACGTTGCGGACATCGTGACCGATTTTGGCGATCTGCCCCCGGTGCGATGCTATGCCAGCGAGATGAATCAGGTGTTCCTGAACCTGCTGGTCAATGCCGCGCACGCGGTCGCGGACACCGGTGTGCGGGGCACTATCACCGTGCGCACACGGCTGGAAGGCGAGCAGGTGGTGGTCGAGATTGCGGATACCGGCACGGGGATTCCGCCGGAGATTCGCCACCGTGTTTTCGAGCCCTTCTTCACGACCAAGGAAGTGGGCAAGGGAACGGGACAGGGATTGACCATCGCGCATCAGATCGTGGTTGGCCGGCATGGGGGCGGGCTGCGTTTCGAAACGGAGATTGGCCGGGGAACCACCTTTTTCATTCGTATTCCCGTGGCAGGCCCACAAACCAGGGCGGCGGAGGGATCTGCAACATGATGAACCACAAGACGCGCATCCTTTTTGTGGACGATGAGCCGCACGTCCTTGAGGGGCTGCGGCGCATACTTCGGCGATATCGGGACCGCTGGGAAATGGAGTTCGTTTCCAGTGGCCCGGAAGCCCTGGCGCTGATGGAAGCCTCGCCCTTCAACGTGATCGTGACGGACATGATGCTGCCGGGCATGGACGGCGCCGAGCTGCTCGAGCGGGTGGTGGAGCGTTATCCGGGCACGGCCCGCATCGCATTGAGCGGACACGCCGACGAGCAGGCCAGCGCCCGGGCGCTGCGGGTGGCGCACCGCTATCTGGCCAAGCCCACGGACGCCCAGGCCCTGGAGCAGGCGGTGGCCGAAGCCTGCAACGCCCAGAAGATCGTCTCGGACGAGCGGGTGCGGGCCCTGGTGGGCCTCTGCGGGTCGCTGCCCAGCGCGCCGGACCTGTACATGCAGATCATGCGCGCGGCGGAGTCGCAGACGGCTGATGCCCAGCAGATCGGCGAGATCATCTCGCAGGACATGGCCATGGCCGCCAAGCTGCTGCAGATGGTCAATTCCGCGTTTTTCGGCATTGCCCGGCGGGTTTCCAGCATCGAGCGAGCCGTGGCCCTGCTGGGGATCATGCGGATCAAGGCCCTGGTGCTCCAGGAGCACATCTTCCGGGAATACGTTCCGCCGGCGGATCTGACGGACGTACCCATCGACAGCCTCTGGCGTCACGCCCTGGCGGTGGCCGAGATGGCCCGGATGCTCAGCCGCGCCGAGGGCCAGACGGGCGACCGGCCGGACCAGGCGTTCACCGCCGGGTTGATGCATGACATCGGCTGGCTGGTGCTGGCCGCCCGCCAGTTCGATCAGCTCAACAGGGTGCTGAAGATCGCCCGCCAGGAGCGGCGCGCGGTTCACGAAGTGGAGAAGGAGATCCTCGGGCTGACGCACGCAGACATCGGGAGTTACCTGCTGCATCTGTGGGGTCTGCCGTCGCGGATCGTGGAGGCTGTGGAGCTGCATCATCGCCCGTCAGATACGTCGTACGACGGAGTGTGCGCGCTGACCGTCGTTCACGTGGCGGACGTGCTGGTGTGCCAGACCGTACCGTCGCTTCATGGTCCGGACGTGGACGTCTGGACGCAGGAGGTCGACACGCTGTATCTGGACCGGATCCAGCTCGCGCACCGCCTGGATGCCTGGCGGAGCGATGCGACCGCGGCTTTGTGCCGGGTCGGGGAGATGGCGTCATGAACGCGGACGCGATCAGCCGGAAGGTTCTCTTCGTAGACGATGAGCCCATGATGCTGGAGGGCATCCGGCGGCAGTTGCGCGGACGGTTCGCCGTTACCACTGCGGTGGGCGGCGAGGCGGGACTGGCCGTGCTCCGCGAACAGGGCCCGTTTGCGGTGGTGGTCAGTGATTATCGCATGCTGGGGATGGACGGGGTGAAATTCCTGCGTCATGTGCGGGAGCTTTCTCCGGAGGTCGTGCGAGCCATGCTGACCGGGCAGGCCGAGCTGGATGTGGCGGTCAATGCCCTGCACGAGGGCTGCATTTTCCGGTTTTTGAGCAAGCCGTGTTCTCGGGAAACGCTGACGGCGGTGCTGGACGATTGCCTCGAACAGCACCGCCTGGCGGTCAGCGAGAAGCTGCTTCGCCGGGAACTGGACGCGGCCAACCAGGAGTTGCGGAAGCTCAACCAGAACCTCGAAAACCTGGTGGCCCGGCGGACGGCCACAATCGAGAACCTGTACCTGCTGGTATCGGAGTTGAACGGGCTGGACTCGCTGGAGGAGGTGGTCCATTCGATCGTGTTGCGCACGGCGGACACGCTGCGCAGCCGGCGGGCGGCCCTGCTGCTGCCGGACGCGTCCGGCGAATACCTCTGTATGCGCGCGGCGGTGGGCATAGACGCCGTGATCCGCGGGCAGGTCCGGATGCCGATCGGCGCGCCTCTCGCTGGACGGGTCTACCAGAAGGGGGAATGCGTGGTGGTGAACGATGCCGCCGGGCTGAGCGCTCTTGCCCCTGCCTGCGAACCGGTGGAGCTGCTGAGCGCGCCATTGGCCCTCACGCCGTTGCTTACGCCGGAGGGGCCGGTGGGCGTGCTGGGCGTGGCCCATCCGATCGAGGCCCAAGGCTATGACTCCGAGAGCCTGGCTGCGTTGCACGCGGTGGCCAAAGCCGCCGGCATCGCGCTGCTCAACCAGGTGCGCCGCCAGGAACGCGACGATGCCCGCGACGCAACCATCCTGGCCCTGGCCAAGCTGGCCGAGCACCGCGATCCGGAGACCGGGGCCCATCTCGAACGGGTGCAGTGTTATTGCCGGCTGCTGTGCGAGGCGCTGGCTGCCGAGGAGAAATACGCCTCCGTGGTCACCCGGGGTTTCATCGAGAACATCGTGCGTTCCAGTCCGCTGCACGACATCGGCAAGGTGGGTATCCCCGACTACATCCTGCTCAAGCCGGGCAAGCTCACGGACGAGGAGTTCGAGATCATGAAAACCCATTCGCGGATCGGGGGGATACGATCCGGGCGCTGGTGGAGCAGGGCCGGCGGCAGAGCTTCCTGGACATGGGCATGGAGATCGCCTACTACCACCACGAGAAGTGGGACGGCAGCGGCTATCCCTTCGGGTTGACCGGTGAGGCCATTCCCCTGCCGGCGCGGATTCTGGCATTGGCGGATGTCTACGACGCGCTGACCAGCCGGCGGGTCTACAAGGCGAGCGTGCCGCATGCGCGGGCCCGGGAGATCATCATCGAGGGAAGCGGGACACATTTCGACCCGGACGTGGTTGCGGCGTTCAAGCGGCAGGCCGGCGAGTTCGAGCGTCTGTCAATGGCGCTGGCGGAGCCCGAATCCGGGAGACCGGCGGTGGTCAGGGTGGCGGGATGACCGCGCGGGCCGCTCATGGACCGCTGCTATTCTCTCAGGAACTCGGGAAAGTTTCGGGCGAGATAGGCCAGGACGTCGCGAACGCTGATGATGCCGGCCGGCTTGCCGTCCTGTTCGAGGGGGATGTGCCGGTAACCGCCGACGGCCATGCGGTTTAAGGCGAAGGCGATGGGGTCGGTCAGCAGCAGCGTCTCGGGGGCGGGAGTCATGAAGTCCCGCACCGGCCGCTGACCCGTGGTGTCGAGGCTGTCGCCGATCTTCATGAGCGCGTCGCGCTCGGTGAAGATCCCGAGGAGCTTCTCGTCCTGCACCACGAGGGCACAGCCAATGTTATGGCGGGCCAGCAGGGCGATCACCTCGCCCACTGTGTCGGACGGCGCCACCGTCACCGGCCGGCGCGGCTTCAGCACCGAGAGCGGATTGCGGGCGATGCGATCCTCGAGCGGCGTCCGACGCAAGTTGACCGGGGATTCGCCGGCCAGCGAACCGTTGCAGGTCTCACATGCGTCGGCGCCGTCGAGGTTATCGCATCCGCACAGTGGGCATCGCATTAGTTGACCGTCCAGACATCCCCCTCGCCGTACAGATCATCGAGCTTGCCTTCCCCCGCTTTCGCTTTGGCCTGTGCGATTTGTTCGTGAGCGAGGGCCTCATACCGCGGTTTGTCCACGCAGCGCAGCACGCCCATGGGCTCGGGAAATTCCGGATACCGCATCTGGCTGAGCAGATACGCGAGGGTCCCGTCGGGGGCGGCCTCGTCGTGGAAAAGCAGATCGTCCTCCGTGATCCCGTTCCCAAGCTGCACCACCTCGAGGCGCAGACCGTTCAGCCGCAGGCCCTTGTCGCGATTCTTGCCGAAGATCATGGGCTTGCCGTGTTCGAGGTAGAGGACGTTGTCGGGGCGGGTACTCTTGTCCGCGGCGTAGTCGTAGGCCCCGTGGTTGAACACGTTGCAGTCCTGATACACTTCGACGAATGACGTGCCCTTATGCCGGGCGGCGCGTTCCAGCGTGGCCGCCAGGTGGGTCGGATCCACGTCCAGGGACCGGGCCACGAAGCTGGCCTCCACACCCAACGCCACCGTCAACGGACGAATCGGGTTGTCGATGGTGCCGAAGGGCGAGGACTTGGTCATCTTGCCCAGTTCGCTGGTGGGCGAAAACTGGCCCTTGGTCAGCCCGTATATCCGGTTATTAAACAGGATGATGTTGATGTCCAGATTTCGGCGGATCGCATGGATGAGATGGTTGCCGCCGATGCTCAGGCCGTCCCCGTCGCCGGTGATGACCCAGACGGACAGCTCCGGCCGGGCGATCTTCAGGCCCGTGGCGATACCCGGGGCCCGTCCGTGGATGGAGTGAAAGCCGTAGGTGTTGAGGTAATAGGGGAATCGGCTCGAGCACCCGATACCGGAGACGAAAACGAAGTTCTCGCGGGGGATGCCCAGCTTGGGCAGCACCTTCTTGATCTGGGCGAGAATGGAGTAGTCGCCGCAGCCGGGGCACCAGCGGACATCCTGGTCGCTGGCGAAGTCGGCAGGCTTGAGGACGTCAAGAGGTATGCTTGGGATCGTGCTCATGGTTTATCGCTTTCTGGAGCGGCCGGGCTCCGTGCCGGCCGTTTCTTCCTCATGAACGGCCGGTGCGGAGCCCGGCCGCTACCGGCCATTACTCCCCATCAAGAAGCCGAAGGATCTCGGCTTCGATTTCGCTCATCAGGAACGGTTTACCCTGCACCTTGCTGAAGCCGATCGCATTGACCTGGAAGTGGCCGCGCAACAGCAGGAGCAATTGTCCGAGATTCAGTTCCGGCACCAGGATGCGCTTGAAGCGGGCCAGCACCTCGCCGAGGTTGGCCGGGAAGGGGTTCAGGTGTCGCAGGTGCAGATTGGAAACCTGCCGGCCTCTGGCCCGGACCTCCTGGCAGGCGGCGGTAATGGCCCCGTAAGTTCCGCCCCAGCCGATCACCAACAGATCGCCGGAGGGCGGGCCGGAAACTTCCACCGGGGGAATGACCTTGGCCACGTTGGCCACCTTCTGGGCTCGCAGCCGGACCATCTTGTCATGGTTCTGGGCTTCGTAGCAGACCGCGCCGGTGATGTTCTGCTTCTCCAGGCCGCCGATGCGGTGCTCCAGGCCCGGCGTACCCGGGAGGGCCCACGGACGGGCGAGGTCCGCGTTGCGGGCGTAAGGATAGAACTGCTCGTTGGGCACGGCCTGGGGCGTGGGGACCTCAATGGCCGGAATCTCCGCTTCCGTCGGAATCCGCCACGGCTCGGCTCCGTTGGCGATGTAGCCGTCGGAGAGCACGATGACCGGGGTCATGAAGCGGGTCGCGATCTGCCAGGCTTCGATGGCGGTCCAGAAGCAGTCGGTGGGCGATTGTGCGGCCAGCACCGGCACGGGGCACTCGCCGTTCCGCCCGACGACCGCCTGGAGCAGATCGGCCTGCTCGGTCTTGGTCGGCAGGCCGGTGCTCGGTCCGCCACGCTGGACGTTAATGATGATCAGCGGCAGTTCGGTCATCACCGCCAGGCCGATGGCTTCGGTCTTGAGGGCCATGCCCGGTCCGCTGGTGCCGGTCACGCCCATCGCGCCGCCAAAGGCCGCGCCGATCGCACTGGTGATGCCCGCAATCTCATCCTCGGCCTGAAAAGTCAGCACACCGAAATTCTTGTAACGTGAGAGCTGATGCAGAATCTCGCTGGCCGGGGTGATGGGATAAGTGCCGTAAAAGAGCGTCCGACCGGACTTCTTCGCGGCGGTGACCAGCCCCAGGGCGGTGGCTTCGTTGCCGGTGATGGTGCGATACCGGCCTGGCGCGATCTTGGCCTTGGCCACACGGTAGCTGACCGCAAAGGCGTCGGTGGTCTCGCCGAAACTGTAGCCGGCCTTGAGACTGCGGATGTTCGCATCGGCGATTTCCGGCTTCTTGGCGAATTTCTCCTCGATCCAGCGCAGGGTGGGTTCCAGCGGCCGGTCGTACAGCCAGTAGACCAGCCCCAGGGCGAAGAAGTTCTTGCAGCGATCGACGATCTTGGCGGTCAGGCCGCTGCCGGCCAGCGCCTCGGCATTCATACGCGAGAGGGGCACCTTGACCAGGCGATACCGTGCGTTGAGCGCCTCGTCCTCCAGGGGGTTGTCCGTATAGCCGGCCTTGGCCAGATCGCTCTTGGTGAAGGCATCGCTGTTGACCACCACCAGGCCGCCGGGCTCCACGTCCGGCAGGTTGGTCTTGAGCGCGGCCGGATTCATGGCAATCAGGGCATTGACGCGGTCCCCGGGGGTGTGAACGGGGTTGGCGCTGAAATTAATCTGGAAGCCGCTCACACCGCCCAGAGAGCCGGCCGGAGCACGGATCTCGGCCGGATAGTCCGGCAGCGTGCTGATGTCGTTGCCGAAGATCGCTGAGGAAATGCTGAACTGCGTCCCGGCGAGCTGCATCCCGTCGCCGGAGTCGCCGGCAAAACGGATGGTCACCGCCTGGAGCTCTTCGACGCGCTTGCGGAACGGTTGTTTCGCTTCTTGCGTGACTAGTTCTAACACGTTTGCCTCACGTTCTTGCGGACCCTCTGGGCCAACCCCATCCTGGGATTCCGGCCGCGAGGCGGGCTTTTACGCGCCCTCCCTCGTGCTCTGAACCTGTCCGGGCCGCGGGGGCAGGTTGTAGACCGTCGACGGATAGTGATCCACGAGATACGCCACTATGTGCTTGGCCGAGACAATCCCGACCGGCACGTCGTCCTCACTCACGACGGGCAAATGTCGATAGTGCCCCTGAAACATGATACGGATCGCCGAGGCGATCGGGTCGCCGCATCGAATGGTGACCGGCTCGGGCGTCATGTACGGTTCAATCGGCGAAGCGGGATCGACGCGACGGACCAGGATGCGCTTGATGAGGTCGCGATCGGTGAAGATCCCCACCAGGCGCCGGCCGCGGCAGATCAATGCATATCCGGCCCGGACACTGCGCATAACCTGCACCGTCCGCCGTACGCTTGTCTCCGGCGCAACGATCAGCGGCTCCTCCAGCGGGAGCTGGGTGACGTTGTCATAGCACAGGTTCTCGCGGAGGCCCACCGAATCGTCTCCGGAATTGAAACCTCTTCAGCTTATCGCATCACCCGGCGTTTTCAAGTGCCGGTCGGCTAATGTTGCATAAAAACTGCAACATATTTTATCGAGCGGCCGTCGAAAGCGCGGGTGGAGTTCACCGGATTCTTATCGGGCATGTGCGCCGATCCGACTCAACGTGCGGAATTCCCTGCTCGTTCCGCTTTTCACGAGACTTCGCGACATCTTTCACGAATGCGCGTTCCATTTTTCACAGATCTTCTCCCGGTAAATCCGCGCGTGCTGAATTTGCAGCCGGAAATAGCCGAAGAGGGTTCCGGGCAACCTCCACTGTCGGGCAGGAGGAATTGCTGGAGAAGGAGCAGCCATGATCATTCGCGAGCTGGGTCTGCGCCCGCCGGTGCACATTTCACCGTTCAGCACCACGGACGAAGCCATCGACCTGATGTGGCAAAACGACATCCGCCACCTGCTGGTGACGGATCGTGATGGATTCGTCGGCCTGGTGACCGACGGCGACCTGCTCGAGAGCGTGGGCATGTTGACGCGGGCCGAGCGCGAATGCCTGTTCCCCGGCGCGAGCGAAGAGATACTGGTCGCGGACATCATGGACGCCGAGGCCATCTGCGTCACGCCCGAAACCCTTCTGACCGATGCCGCCCATCACATGATTTACGGCATGCGCACGGCTTTGCCGGTGGTGGAGGACGGCGAGCTGGTGGGCATTGTGACCGAGATGGATCTGCTGGGCCTGTTCAATGATCCGAGCTGCGCGACCGCGGCCATGCTGCGCGACGAGCCGGTGATCAACCACAGCTCGCGGGTGCTGCGGACCGTCACGCGCCACGAACGTCTGCGCAAGGTTTGTGAGAAACTGAACGGCAGCAAGCATCACCACGTGCTGGTGGTCGAGGACGGTCGGCTGGTGGGGGTGATCTCCGACTGGGATGTGCGCATGGTCATCGGACGCTCCCAGGTGGGCCAATGGCTCGACCGGCCCATCGATGACATCATCGTGTCCGGCATCACCTTCCGGCCCGACGAGACCCTGGACCGCGTCGCCTGGCTGATGCGCGAGGAAAAACTCACCGCCGTGCCCATCACCACCCCCGACGATCTGCTCATGAGCATGGTGACCGTCACCGACCTGCTGCGCGTGCTGGTGGCCGACGCGGTCATCCACGCCTGACAGCCCGGAATTAGCGCGGCTTTCTCCTCAGACTGATCAGACCGAACAGACCGATCAGTCGGATCAGTCGGATCAGTCCGATCGGTCTGACCGGCACCCCTGTGCCTGCCTGATCCGCACAACGCTTCTACTGGTCACTGCCGGCCGGAAACGTGGCGGGGGCTTCGGCGGTGAGCGGCTGGGCTTCAATCAGCTTGAAATGCACCGGCCCGTTGCTCGTTTCGGCGTCGATGCGTCCGCCGCCGCCGTTTAAGATGGCGGAAAGCGCGTCGTCTCCGTCCTCGCGGTCGGCGACCTGGGCGCCGGACAGGTCCGCGCGGATGCGAGCGTTGGTCGTGTTCAGGTCCAGGGCGGCGCGCACGTGGCGCGGCACCTCAACCTGGACGTGCGCGTTGGAGGTCTCGATCCGGATCTGAGGCTCGGAGGCCAGCGAAGGCGCTCTCAGCTCGACGGGGCCGTTGCTCGATACCAGCGTCACCTCGCCGCGCGGATCGATCGCACGAATGCGGGCATTGCTGGTCTTGGCGACTACGCACTGCCGCCCGCACGCTTCGATGTCGATGTCGCCGTTGGAGGAGACGGCCCGTACGTCGCCGGCGATGCGCCGGGCAATCACCTGGGCATTGGAGGTCCTTGCCTCGAGGTTGCCTTCGATGGCTTCCACCTCCACCGGGCCGTTACTGGTCCGCACATCGACATCCCCTCGAGCGCCGGCCGCGGCGACGCTGCCATTGCTGGTGCGCAGCCGTAAAGCCAGGTTGGCCGGCAGGGATATCTGGAAGTTGGCCCCCGCGCTGCCATCCGGGAATTTTGGAATGGAGGCCTTGATGCGCAGCACCTCGGGCTTGTCCGCCTCCCGCTGGGCTTCGATCTGAATCTGGTCCAGCCGCTGGCGGGCGACTTCACGGCTGGAGGCCCGGACGTATTTGTCTCCGGCAATGTCGGCCTCGCCGCCGGAGCCGTTGCAGCGCACATCGATGCGGCCGTTCTGCGTCTCCACTACCACCAGGCTCACCCCCTGGAGGTCGGCTTTCTGATGGAAACCCGTCTCCACCCGGCTGGAGCCACCCCGCCAGCCGCAACCTGCCAGCAGGCCCACGGCCACAATCCCGATCCATCCTGTTGTCCGAGTCATGTCGTATCTCCCGCATCAAGGAATCGCGATCCGGGCGCAAAGTACGCCTGCAGGGATAGACACGCTACCGGGCAGGATGTTTCAAGTGACTTACGATTTATTTGGTGCTTCCAGCATCTTGCGGGTGTGGTCCTGGAGCTGCGGATGGATGCGGCCGGCCAGGGCGGCCAGCAGCCAGGGCAGGTCCACCTCGATGTGCACGGCGTCTTGACCGACATCCACCCGCCCGGTGACCGACTGCCCCAGGATTCCTACGTGGAAATCCAGGTGGTTGCCGGTCCAGCGTTCCTCGATCCTGGCGAAGCTGCCGGTGTATTTCTCGCGGGCCTCGGTGACGCCCGCCGCAATCCGTGTACGCGCCTCGTCTTGGGTCAGGCGGTGGGGAACGTCTATGGTAAGCGTCTTGGTGGTCATATCGCCCTTAGTGTAAGCGCGTCTCCGAAGATTGTCCCGGCAAGAGCTGATGAGCTGTCCATCACCAGCGGGGATAGAGTCCCCCTCATCATCCCTTACTCAGGATTCTCTCGCGCGGTGGCGGTCCGCGGCTTCACCCAGCCGTTGAGGCGCATCCAGTCCGCACAGCGCTCCGGCCACGATCGCAGGAACGGGTCGTTCGCGGCCAGGCCCACGCCGTGGGGCCCCGGCTGGTAAATGTGCAGTTCGGCGGGCACCTTGGCCTTCCGCAAGGCCAGGTAAAACAGCACGCTGTTCTCCGGCGGGACGCCCGTGTCCGCATCCGTGTGGAAAAGGAACGTCGGGGGCGTTTGCGGTGTGACCTGCTTTTCGCTGGAGAGCTCCTCGATGAGCTTGGGGTCGGGCGGATCGCCGATCAGGTTGCTCCGCGAACCGCGGTGGAGCTTCGGCTCCGTAAAGGTGATCACCGGGTAGCAGAGGATCAGGAAATCGGGGCGCGAGCTGACGCGCTCGATGCGGTCCTCGGCGGAAGCGTTGCCCGCGTCGAAGTGCGTGCCGGCCGTGGACGCGAGGTGCCCCCCGGCCGAGAAACCCATGATGCCGATCTGGTTGGGGTTGATCTTCCATTCGTCGGCCCGGGCCCGGACCGTGCGGATGGCCCGTTGTGCATCCTGCAGCGGGGCGGGGTGGCGGTAGCGCGGAGCGAGCCGATACTGCAGAACGAAGCCGGCCACCCCCAGCGAGTTGAGCCACCGGGCAACGGCCGTGCCTTCCTTCTCCACGGCCAGGTGCGCGTAGCCGCCACCGGGGCAGATGACCACGGCAGCGCCGGTGGCCTTGTCGGCGGGCGGCAGGTGGATCGTGAGGGTGGGCTTGTCGGCGGCCTCGTTGCCGACCGCGCCCGGGACGCCGTTCGGCCAGAGTGGTATCGTCGGAGGCGACGTGGCCGGTTCCTGTGCGCCGGCGGGCGCGATGATGAGGAGGGAAAGCAGGCCGAGCGTGAATACGTTCTTGTGCAGCATCTGACAGCTCCTTATGATCGGCGATCAATCTCTCATTAAACGGGCCCCGGGTCAAGGCGGCCCGCAGACAGGTCTTGCAAACAGGTGGGATCATGAACAAGCTTCGTGAGGTTCTTTTGGTTGCGTTGATGGTTGGAACCTGTGTGCCGGCGGCGCTGGCCGACGTGCCGGCGGGTGCGTCCCCCAGCCGGCCCGCGGAGGCTCCCGCGGATCTTTGGCCCCTGGCCCGCAAGCATGCGGAGACGTTCCGCTTCTCGACCCTGTTTACCGCGCAGGAGGTGCGCGACTGGCTGTCCAAACCGGATGGAATCACAGAAGCCATCCGCTGGTGCCGGGCCACCGCCGTGACCCGCGTCTTTGTGGAGACGTTCCGCGACGGCTACACCGCCGATCGCGACACGCTGGTGCGGGCCAGGGACGCTTTCAAGGAGGCGGGTCTGCTGGTCAGCGGATGCGTGACGACCACGGATATCGGGCGCGAAAGCGTCCGCGGGTGGCGGTTTCCCTGTTTCTCGGAGCAGGCGGGACTGAACAACCTGAAGCGCATCTTCGAATACACGGCCGGGCTCTTTGACGAGATCATGATCGACGATTTCCTCGCCACCATGTGCGAGTGCGAGGATTGCGTCAAAGCCCGCGGTGAGAAATCCTGGAGCCAGTTTCGCCTCGAACAAATGGCGGACGTTTCCAGGCGGTACGTGCTTGAACCGGCGCGTCGGATCAATCCCAGGGTGAAGCTCATCATCAAGTACCCGTGTTGGTACGACGCGTTCCACCAGGGTGGGTACGACGTGGCCGGCCAGACGGCCATGTTCGACAAGATGTGGGTGGGCACGGAAACCCGCGATCCAGACAATTTGGAGTGGGGCCACAAGCCGCAGTACGAGGCCTACTTCATCATGCGCTGGCTGGGCCAAGTAGGGGGGGCCAAGTGCGGCGGCGGATGGTTCGACTACCTGGGCACGACCCCGCCCACCTACCTGGAGCAGGCTCGTCAGACTGTTTTGGGCGGGGCCCGTGAGGCGATGCTGTTCTGTTACGGCGGCCTGCATACCTCGGGCGGCCAGGCGGACGTGGAAGCGCTGCGCAAGGAAATACCCGGACTGTTCGAGCTGGCCGAATTGGTTCACGGCAAGAAGCCCTGGGGCATCGCCGCGCCCAAGCCGCCCAACAGCGATGCGCACGGCAACATGTACGTGTATGGCTTCATCGGTATGCTGGGCCTGCCGCTGGTGCCGGAGGCGCGCGTGCGGGCGGACGTGCAGGCGGCGTTCCTGCCCGTGCAGGCGCTCAAGCACCCCCAGACACCGGCCGTCATCGCAAAGATAATGGAGGCGAAAACGCCGGTTCTGCTGACCCGCCAGCTTGCGGAGAAACTGCCGAAGGATCTCCGGCTGGAGGGGAACGTGGAGGTGCTGGACATCCCTGCCGATGCCTGGGAGCTGGTGAATCTACCGCGGGAACGTCTGCGTGCCATTCGCAAACACCTGCTGACGCCGTTGGGCATGGAGTTTGAAGCCCCCTCGCGTGTGGCCCTGTACCTGTTTGACGAGGGTCTCGTGGCGGTGGAGAACTTCAACGATTTCGAGGTGGAGGCCCAGGTGACGCTGCGGGGCGCATCCCGGCCGGAATTGGCCCTGGCCCTGCCGGCGGGCTCGACGAAGGTAATGGCCGCAGAGAACGGCGCGACGCTGAAGATCCAGCCACGTTCGCTGGCCATGCTGCGCTTCAAGCGGTGAAAAAACTGAGAACTGAGAACTGAAAACTGATAACTCGCAGGCGAAGCCCTCTTACCGCTCTGGCCGTGTAGTCGGCAAGCGGCGCAACAGCTCCCGCATCTGCCCGGCGGTCTCCCTCTTTGCAGGGTCCGTGGCAAGATTGCGAAGCTCCTGCGGGTCGGTCTCGTGGTCGTAGAGCTGTGTGCCTTTCTTGCCCTCGTCCCACTCGATGTAACGCCATCGTTCCGTGCGGACGCTCTGGCCGAGGAACGGCGGGCGCTCCAGCCGTCGATACACCTCCGTATAGGCCGGGCGGGTCCACTCGCGCTGCGGATCCTCCAGCAGTGGCCGCAGGCTCACGCCCTCCAGACGCTTGGGCGCGGGCAGGCCGGCCAGTTCGGCCAGCGTGGGATACACGTCCACCAGTTCCACCGTGCGCGGGCAACTGTGGCCGTTGCCCTTCATGCCCGGGGCCGAAATGATGAGCGGCACGCGGGCGGATTCCTCAAACAGGCTGTTCTTCTGCCACTGCCCATGCTGGCCCAGCATCCAGCCATGATCCCCGAAGAAGACCACGATGGTGTTGTCCGCCAGGCCGAGACGTTCGAGGGCCTCCAGCAGCCGGCCGACCTGGGCGTCCACGAAGCTCACGCACGCGTAATAGCCGCGGATGAATCGGCGGCAGTCGTCAGGGGCCACGCCGTGGTTGAGTGGCTGGGTCCACAGGGCCGCCGGGGGAATGTCCTTCATGTGCTCCGGCGGCTCCTCCGGCAGCTTGATCTTTTCGAGCGGGTAGAGATCGAAATACTTCTTCGGGGCGATGCAGGGCAGGTGCGGACGATAGAAGCCGGCGGCGATGAAGAACGGCTTGTCGCGGTGCTTTTCGAGCAGTCGGATGGTTTCGAGCGTCACCCTGCCGTCGGTCTGCTCGTCGTCCGTGCCTTCGGCGGCCAGCCAGGCCAGCGCCGAGCCGAGGCTCTTGTGCCAGGGCATGTAGTTGATCAGGTCATCCTCGTCCTCGGTGCGGTCCCGCCCGATGGGGTTGATGGAGACGGTCCACGAGGGCGGATCGTCCATGCCGTCCGTGCCGATTTCCATGGGGACGCCATAGTGAAAGACCTTGCCCACCCGGGCGGCGAAATAGCCGTGGTTCTTGAACAATTGCGACATGGTGACCGCATCAGGCACATTCTCGCGGAAGTGAACCTGGTTGTTGCGCACCCCGGTGGTCGCGGGGCGCAGACCGGTCATGAAGGACGCTCGGCTGGGATTGCACAGCGGATACTGGCAATACGCTCGATCGAAGCGCACGCCCTGGCGGGCCAGGCGGTCGATGTGGGGCGACTGCACCACCGGATGACCGTAGCAGCCCAGGGAGGCATTGAGATCATCGCTGAGAATGAGGAGGACGTTGAGTTTCTTCGGCGCGGCCGGTTCGGCCGCCAGCACGCTGGCGCTTACGGCCAGTGACACCAGGCCGACGTATCGAGCGACGGAATTCAGCATCGTGGTCCTCCTCATCGGTACATCGAGTTCCCAGTCCCGACGCCCGAGTCAAAATCGGCCAGGCCTGCCGCAGCGATCTGCCTGACTTTCCTGAGTCAACGTCTTTGTTGAGACCGTACTCTTCTCTCCGCTTCAGGCTGGAGATTTCATGTTCATGTTCCGAACACCCGGCGGCGGGTGGCACGGTCCAGCAGCGGCACCAGTGTGTTGGCGATCAACAGGGCCCAGTATCCCGCCGCCGGCACGCCGGTGAGAATACGCAAGCCCACTGCCAATCCGCCGATCAGGGCCCCGAACAGCGCGTGCCCGCGGGTGGTGAGCGGCGAACTGGTCGGGTCGGCGGCCAGCAGCATCAGTACAAACAGGAGCTCGCCGGCGGTCAAGTGGTACAAAACGTAGACCAGACCCACCGGCAGCCCCTCGTAGACACTGATCCCGGGCAGCCAGTGCCACTGCTGCGGCCCCTTTGCCGGCTGGAGCGTAACCGGCAGGATGGCCGCCAGTATCGCAACCGCCAGCACCCCGGCCACCGGCAATGACCAGCGCGCCAGTCCCCGCCACAACAGCAGCAGACCCCCCAGAATGACCGCCAGCCCACAAGCCTCCCCAATGGCGCCGCCGGCCACGCCGGTGAGCGTGTGCGACCAGGGTGGCAGCGCATCGCGAACCAGGGCGGCCAGCGCCTTGGCGGCCGACGCGTTCTCCGGGACAGGGATGGCCGAGGCCAGCACATCGGCCGGACGCTGAACCTCCCAGGCCTGGGCGCCATAGGGCAGCGGCTCGCAGGCCCAGGTGGCTGGTGGGGGCAGGGGACGCGCGGCGCTCAGGTTGCCCCACAGCAGGTATTCCTTGTCCAGCACCGGCCAGTGCGGCGGCGTCAACTGCGCGGGGAAGAGTATCTGAACCACCACCCGGGCCAGCGCCACCGGGTGCCAGAGATAATTGCCCAGCCCGCCGGTCATGACCAGCCCGGCCAAAACGGCCAGCGCCGCGGCCAGCAGCGGGACCGGCCAGTAGACGGTGGGCGGCAAGGTACATGCGGTCAGCATGCCCACCAGGGCGGCGGTGCCCTCGGCGCCTCTCTCGCTGCGCCCGAGCACCGCGCGGGCGGCCGAGTCGATCAGGACCGCCGACGCGACGCAGATGGCCAGCACGCGAATGGTATTCCAGCCAAAAAGAACCAACCCGGACGCTAGCACGATGGCGGCGGCCAGAATGAACATGCGGGTCACGGACGAAAGCCCCCGGCCGGCGCGCAAGTAGGGAGGCGCGCCAACTCGCAGCATTCCTGGCTGGGGCAGTGGGATGAGACGCTCGTCAGGCATCTCCAGGCTTATACAGCAGGATGCCAATGGGAGCCAGCCATACGCCGCTGGTCAGGCCGCCGCCCGACTCCGTACCGGCCGTTTTCCATAAATATCTGTAGCCGCCGGGCTCTGTACCGGCCGTTTTAGCCACACCGGCCGTTTCACGGACACAACGCCTGCCCGCGTTCAGATTCTTAAAGGCCAGCAGGATGCCCGCCCCCCGTTCGGATCCGGGGGGCCGGAAAGGAGATGACCGGTCACCGTGACATGATCAGGCAGATGAACCGGCCGTCCCTGGGGCATTTCAGGGCTGCGCGCCCAACTTCGCCAGAGGAGCGCTGCGGCGCAGCAGGCCTGAAAGGCTCAGCTTGCCTGGGCCGGTAAAGGCCAGGCCGAACAAAACCACGCCCAGCGTGAGGGCGTATTCCATGCCGCCATGTCGGATGTCGAAGGCTTTGCTGTGAACCAGCAGGATAGCCACCAGCATGTTGATGGCCATGGGAACGGCCACAATGCGGGTCGCAAGGCCCAACAGGATGGCCAGGCCACCGAAAAATTCCACACACGCCGAGACGGTCGCGCTGGCGAAAGCCAAGGGTACGCCCATCCCGGAGAGCATGTCTGCAAACTGGCTCAACGCGCCGGAGGGGAAGAGTTTGTGGGCGCCATGATAGATGAACACAATGCCGATGATGAGTCGAATGGCCAGCAGGCCGATATCGGTTCCGGTGATCGGGCCGATGGAGAGCGCCGCCGGAGTGACCGGTTCTCGAGTGGATGGGACGGTAGCCATGATAGATCTCCTCTTCCGACACCATGAGAACTTTATGGCGAGAAATGTGCGCAGATCAATTGTACCAAAAGATTCCAGGGGCGGTGTCGCAAAATGAACCCGCGGCAGAAAGTGGTGACAATCTCGAAAAACGTCTGCCTCGGGTCATCGTGTGGCGTAGTGCCCGCCAAGGATTTCCCGGCCGCATTCGGGGCATCGGCCCGAGCGGTTGCCCTTGAGGTTATAGCCGCATTCGCCGCAGATGCGACCCGGAAGAGAGAAGGGGTAGCTGCGGGCGTAGCGCCGCCAGCTCACCATGGTGCCGGAGATCCGGTCCCCCAACCGCTCGCCGGTGGTCATGATCAGGGGCTCGATCAAAATGAGGCCGGGGACGAGAAAGATCGCATTGCGTATAGCGGTGGCCCACATGCCGGCCGGCCGACGGGTGGGCTCCTCAATCACCTGCAGCCCGAAGAGCCGCTTACCGGGAGAACGGCCATCCAAGGCGTCTTTCAGCAGGAAGAGCGCGGCTGAAAGGGGAAGCGCCGGCAGGGGGTTGCTTGGCAGGAGCAGGCAGATCGCGACAGCCACCAGACCGACAAGAAGAACGTCAACCGCGAACGCCGACAGACGCCGCGTGATGTATTCGGTCCGGCAACTCTCGCAGACGACCGCGCGATAGAGCATGACATTGGCCTGCCTGCGCTCGCAGAGGGGGCAGATGCGGAAGCCGGCGGCGGTCAAGGGCATTGGCGCGCTCATATGGATGAGCCTACCAGCGCGGAGGGCGGCTGTCACGGCGAGGGTGCAAAGAATGCAGCAGGGTCCGATTGCGTGTTAAAAACGATCGTCCCAACAATCAGGGGCTCTTGATCGCCACACCGGGACTGGCTATTTTGTAGCAGATGTGATACAACTTCAGAAACGTCTTGTGGGGACTTTCCTGAAATGACCCATTTATTTCCCCCGGTGGGCCGGACCTCGGAACCCGGCCCACCGGGTAGCTGTTTTGGTCATGCTTAGGCACAAGCCTGTCGCTAAAGTGTGGATTGATCCCGGCTGCATTGTTTGCTCGGCCTGTGAGACCACCTGCCCGGACGTGTTCGAGGTGCGGGAGACCACCTGCGTTATCCGGCCGGAGGCCCTGCACGCGCCGTTTCTCCAGTCCCGTGGCCAGATGATCAGCGATGCGGCCGAGGAGTGTCCCGTCCAGGTGATCAAATTTGAGACCATCGAATGCGAGGAGCCGAGTCACTCCCTCTGACGGCTCTGGCGAAGTGAGCCGCGAGCTCTCCCTGTGACCCGCCAGGGGCGGATGGACAGATTCTCTTTACAGATCACAACAAAACTTGAGATTCTTGCCTCCTCGGGCCTCTTGCCGATGAACCCGTTGAGCGAGGAAGCATTCCAGCCCCTGGGGTTGGAGGTATGAGGAGGTGACGGGGGTGTATTGCGCCAATTTTCAGGTGGTCCTCCTGGCAGCCATTGGCCTGCAGGTGGCTTCACCGGCGACTCAACCGGTACAGACCCAACCGCATGGTGACGCAACGGCGCCCGCCGCGCGGGGGCAGCCTGTCGTTCCGCGGTTCACGGCCCGTTTTGCGCCGCCGGACATCAAAGTGTTCGTTCAATCCCATCCGGACAAGCTGCCCTTATTCCTGCAATCCGAGTATCACCGGCAGGCGATTCTTGACACCCTCGACCACATTGACATGGGTGAACTGCTGCGGCTGGTCGAGCCGGACCTCAAGAGCACCTTTTCCGATCGTTTCGATCCCAAGCGGGACCTTTTGATCGTGCCGGTTCCGCCCGACCGCCAGGTTGAAGTTCCCGCGCCGGCTTTGGAGGGGGGCGTCTATCGCGGCCCGGCCGAGGAAGTGACCGGCTTCCTGCTGCACGACATCACGGAGGCCGAGTACCTCAGCACGGTCATCCGGCTGATCCAGCGAGCCCGGCAGTGTCTGGATACCGGCGACCCGATCTACGATCGCACGGCCCCGGATCATCTGCGCAAGCTCGCCGAGCGCGAAGCGGCCCGGCAAAGCGAGACCCGCGCCGCGGAGGACGCCGCCCGGCGGCAGCGGGAGGAGGTCCGCCGGAGGATTGGAGCGGCTCTCGGCGTCTACGACCCGGAAACCGGGCAATTCAACGGCCCGCCCGAGTGGCTGAAAGAATCGCGACGGTTCACCTACGTGGTCCAGAACGGCCAGTTCATCGACCGGCTGAAGCCCACTGTCGATCGGATCAACGCTGAACTTGAGATGGCTGGTTTCCCGCCGCCCTCCGTGCATGACCGGCCGGGCATCCGTTTCGACTCCGACTTGCAGGACGTCGAAATCGTGCTTCCCCGCTCGATGATGCGCGAATTTCTGGAAGAGGCCGACCGGCTCGAACGGCGCATGGCCGAAGAGCACATCATCAGCATCGAAGCGGTCCGGCTGACCGACCGCGATATCATCAGCGGGGCTCTGGCCTCCCGCCTCAATGCCCAGGTTCAGGGCGTCCACGACGTCAAGCGATATAACGTGGAGGGCGTATTCCGTCAGCTCGGGCTCAATGCCCTGCTGGCCGTCGCCAATCAGCAGCTTCAGGTCGCCACGCTCAACTCCATTGAGGCCGGCAAGCTGCCGGAGGGCGTCTCCCCGGTGCAGATCGCCTCGCCCGATTTGCCGCCGATCCGCCTGAACCGCGACGCGACCACGGTGGGCAGCACCTTCTCCGTCGGCGCGGATGACATCTTCTTCGACGGCCGGGAACAGTCCTACGGCTTCAGCTATATCGGTCCTGATGGACTGAAGCACACGCTTGCGGTGGAGGTAGTGGACAGCCTCCGGGAGTTCTGGGATCGGATCGAGCGCAATCTCATCGTGCACAAGATCAAGCGCACCGGCGAAACCATCCCCTTCACCGTTCCGGTGGGGCCGGCCAACCGTACCTTTCCCGGCATCGCCGCCCTCGTCTCCCAGGAAAATCAGCAACTGGTGGTGGCCACGGGCACCGGGGCTATCAGCGAGATCAGCGCCACCGCCGGCACCTGGCTGATTATTCAGGATTTCCAGATTGCCCCGCTGCCGGGCTCCTCAACCACCTTGACGGAGGACGAGCGCAAGCTGATTCATGACAAAGTCCTGCTGACCATGTTCCTGCGCGACCCGGCAACCGCCGTCGAAAGCAAGTGCGCGCTGCTGGAGGCCCGCACGCCCGAGCAACTCACCGAGCTGCTGGCGGCTCTCCTGCGCGAGAAGGCTGACCAGCAGATCCATCCTGAATTCCTGGCTCCCACCTACCAGGAGGTGTTCCGGCGCCGGCTCGAGGAGGTCACCGAGTGCGCGGCTGTCGAGAAAAAGGAGCGCAATTCCACCATCTCGCTCACCTTCTTCTCCAGCCAGGGAAACATCATCGCCCAACCGGGCGTTACCCAGCTTGGCGACTCCAACGATCTGACTTCCTTCACCACCGAGTTGCGTCCCAATGTCGTCACCCCCATCTCATCCTTCTTCACCAAGAGCGGCAGCGGAGCCAAGGGCTCTTCGCCCCTGACTGGGGTAGCCAAAGGCGAACAGACCAACGAAGAAAAGACCATGACGCACCTGGTCATCCGGGCTCGCTTTCCAACCCTGGCCCGCGAGCGCATGGACCGGGACGAAGGCCGGCATCTGGGCTATTTCGAGCTGCCCATCGGCCGGCAGGCCCAAAGCCTCGTGGACCTGCCCTTCCTCTCCAGCTCGGAGCATCCGCTGGAACGGCTGTCCAAGTTGCGCGTGGGGCTGATGTTCGACTCGCTTCAGGAAGAGCGCGTCAAGAAGCCGCTTAGTCTCATCAATCCGAACCAGCTTATGGGCACGGTGCCGGCCAGGGTGTGGGAAACGGCCACCACCCGGATGCTGATGAATCGCAAGATCATCAGTGATTCGCCCCATACGGGATCGAGCCTCGCGATGGAATATCGCCAGCGCTTCATTCTCCAGGTCCGTTCGCTGCTGGAATACGACGAGGACTTCTTCGCTTCGCCTAATTTCGCCCTGCGAAACATGGCTCAGTGGAATGATCCGGATCGCATTGTGCTGGCCCTGGACAACAGTCCCGGCCGGTTCGCCCTCCAGCGGCTGATCATCCTGCTGGATGAGTTGGGCGCGCTGCTGGTACCCGACGAATACGCGGACCGGTTCCTGGCGCTTTCCATGCCGGGGCCGTTCGGACAACACAAACTCCGTCCCCTCACCGCCGATGAGCTGCGCACCCTCCGGCGCGACGTAGCCAACCACTATCTGCGCTTCCAGGAGGCCTACGGCGATGCCTTCCTCGAAGCCGTTTCCATGATCCTGAACCTGGGAACCTATCGGACCGTTGCCCATGCGAAAATGCTGGATGGTCCCTTCCGCGGCTATCACGACCTGGTGGTGTTCGATTGCGGTGCCGAAGCCGTTGCCGAGGAAGAGCTGTTCCAGGCCGCCCACGGCGACTTCCTGATCGTCCGCGGCGGTGGTGTCGACGGCGGGTTGTTCAGCAAATCACGCAAGTACCTCGAGGATATTGCCCCCGAGCGACGGGCTTTTATTACCCGGGGCCGGGATGTGCTTGAGCGTACCGAATGGTGGCGTCCCTACGCCCCTATGCTTCCCTGACTGAAGGCGATGGATGCGTCGACCGCTCCCCGCTCCCTGGCCGGTGCTCCGCGCCCGCAAACGGGGGGCAGGATGCCCGCCCCCCACGTCCGCCGTAGCGGCCGGGCTCCGTACCAGCCGTTTGCTGTCCCGGCCGTTACTCGCGCAGAGGCTCGCACAAGGCCGCGGCAACCGGGCCTGGGGGTTGACCGGAATCGCGGCTATTCTCCGTATTTCCACTCCAAAATGCCGGCGGAGAGGCCCGGCGCAAGTTGGACATCCAGCCGGATGGCCGTCGTGGTGACGGGCTCAAAGGTCGCCCGGTTGAACTGGTCGGCCTTCCGGGGATACGAGCCGCTGGTCAAACGGACATCCTTCCAGGTATCGCCGTCCAGCCACTGCACCTTCCAGGATGCCGGCAACCGGCATCCGCCACCCCGGGCGATGTCGTCAAACCAGTAGACCTCCACCCATGAAAACTTTCGCGGCTCGGGGAAGGTATATTGCACCCATTCCCGCGTCCCCCGATGGTCCCACCAGGTGAAACGCGGAATGCTTTGATCGCCGGAGGACTTCGGCTCGATCCGATCATTAAGAGCGGATAGTGAGTCATACCGATTGTGGAACGAGGCCGTCGGCAGATAGGGCTGCGACGACCACGTCTTGGCCTCGGGGCCCTCCCCAATGGTGGGGAACTGGCTGATCCGCAGACGGGCGCAACCCATGGGGATCAGGGTAATATCCTCAATAGGTTGCTCGGAGCGGACCGGGCTGCCCTGGATCTCGCACACCAAGCCGTTGGGCTCCTGCTTCCATTCGGGAATTCGCCGGCCTTTGGCCTTCAAGGCTATGGGAGCCCCTTCATGGGTGAACGGCTGCGCGGCCGGCCTGGCGGCGGTCTTGATCACCTCGAACGATTTGGCGGGGGCCTGCGCGTCCAAAACCAGCCCGTAATTCCACGGAGTAGTCGGGAACACCTCATAGCCCGGCCAGGGATCCTTGCCGTACTTGACCCATTTCTCGCCGATCTTGAGTGAGTAAGTGATCGGGCCGCGATGCACCGACACGGCATTGTGATTCTTGGCCCAGGTTTTCACCTGGATGGTCATGGGTAGCTCCAGGCGGACGGTATCCCCGTCGGCCCACTCGCGCTCCAGCGTGGCCCAGGTGCCGGGGCGGAACTCGGTCTGAACGGCCTGGCCGTTGATGTTGACGCGGGCCCCTTCGCACCAGCCGGGGATCCGCAGAACCAGCGGGAACTTTACGCTCCGGGGAACGGAGAGCTTGAACTCCACCACCTCGTCAAACGGGTAGTCGGTGGTTTCCTTGACAGTTATCTTTGTGCCGTCGCCCACTTTGGCCTTCACGGTGCCAGCCGCGTAGAACACCGCCGCCAGACCGTTGGCGGGCGTGGCCATCCACAGGTGCTCGGCGTAGTACGGCCAGCCGAAAGCCACGTTGTGCTGGCAGCAGCGGTACTGCTCGAAGGGGGTGTAGGTGAACATGTCCCCGGCGTTGTAAATCAGGGGGGCCTTGTTCTTGCGGTCAAGCTGGATCTGGTTGGGGGCCGTCAGGTAGTGCAGGCCCTTGTGGTCCGGGGTGCAGGAGGCCGGCAGGGAGTTCAAGGCTACTTCCTCGCACCGGTCAGCCCAGAGCCCGTCGCCGGAGATCTTCAGCAGGATCTGGGCGCTGTGCATAAATTCAACCCAGGTGCAGGTCTCCGTGCCCTGGCGCGGGCCGGTGAAACCGGGACGGCAGATCTCGTCGGCGCCGATGCCCCCGCCCGGAACCTGGCCATAGAGGCCCCAGATGGTGTCGTAATTGCGGTAAGCGGCCTTCAAGTAGCGCGGGTCGGCGTACTGCTGATAGAACTGTGCCGGCTCGCGGAAACACTCGGCGATATTGACCCCGTGCCAGGAGGCCACCCCGCCGGTCCAGTCGGCGGTGCGCTCGTGATTGACCCGGGCCACCTCCAGCAGCCAGGATTCGCCGGTGCGGTTGTAGAGCCAGTAAATGCTGTCCAGGTTGTCCCCGCCGCGGATTTTCTGCCAGCTTTCCGGTAGCAGATGTTCGAAAGGCAGGGTGCTTTGCCACTTGAAGTAGTTGGTCATGAGCTTCAGGACGCGCTCGTCGCCGGTGGCCTCGTGGTAGGTCCGCAGAGCGTAGAGCATGCACATGTTCGGCCAAAGATCGCGGCTGTCGAGACCCTGCTGGGGGCCGAAATAGCCACTCGGCCGGGCACTGGCCAGGGTGGCCTCGATCCAGCGTTTGGATTCGTCGAGAATGCGCGAGTCGTTGAGCGCGTAGCCGAGGCTGATAAAGCCTCTGAGCCAGTAAGGCAGCTCTTCCCAGCCCAATCGACCCCGGCCCTGGGGATCGGTCCACGCACTGCCCTCGAATTTGCACCAGGGGCTGATCTCGGTGAGCCGGCCAGTCATGCCCTCGGCCATCAGTTCGAGCTGGGTGCGCACCCAGCCTTCCGGCCGGATCGACCCGACCGGCAATTTGATGAATGGGCTGGGCGTGAGTGGCTGGCGGTTGCCGACATAGAAGCGGTTTTCGCCCGTCGGCAGCGAGGGGGTGATCACGGGAGCCGCCTGGACGAGAGCGGATGCGGCGACCACGGTCAGGCCGGCCGCCGCCAGGAACGGGCGCTTGCTTAAAGCATTGGAAGATAAAATGTTATATCTCATTGGCACGCCTCTCGTCAGGTAGGGTGGTGGCGCGGAGGTGGGCTTGAAAGCATCCGTGGTGCTCTGGACAGCCGGCCCCCGTGCGACGATCATTCAAGAGCTGTGCGGATGCTATCGGCGGGTCCGGGAATCTGCAAACGAGGGCCTTGGGAACGAGGTTGTCCCCGCCGTTGGGGGAAGGCGCAGTCCGATAACGGCAGCGCACTGCGGCGCCGCCCAGGCAGGAGTCCGCCTCGAAGTCGCGCGTGCCGGTGCCTTGGAGCAGGGCCGCTGTGGGCCACTGCTCTTGAGCAGTGCAGGCCCGCATCAATCGTTTCCTGAACGCCCGGAAAGGCGGGCCTGAGGCGAACGCGTGGGCAGCCTCTGGAAGGGATTCGTAAGTCGTTCTTTCTGCAATTATTGCATCAGCTCAGCAGTACATTTGTTCTGCGGGCTTTACTTTGCGGGGTTCCGAAAGCCGCTTGCCAGCGCTGATTATCAAGAAAACTGAAAGTATTGGTTGCGTGATGGTCGATAAGAAATGCCAAGTTTTGCGGGAGTGGACCTGTCGTGTCTGAGACCCTGCTTCCGAAGACGATTTGCTGGGTCGGAGGGCTCGACGGATGGATCGAGATGATCGATCAGACCCTCCTGCCGGGCGAACTGAAGGTGCTCGCTTGCCACGACGTGGAGACGTTGTGGGAGGCGATCCGGAATCTGCGGGTTCGCGGCGCGCCGGCCATCGGAATTGCGGCGGCTATGGGCGTGGTGCTGGGAATCCGGGATTCGCGTTCGTCTGGTGAGTTCTTTGACAATTTGGCCGGCGTGTGCAGTTATCTGGCCGGCAGTCGGCCCACCGCTGTCAACCTGTTCTGGGCTTTGGATCGAATGCGTGCGCGGGCGGAAGCGCTTCGCGGCGCAGATCTGAAGGTTTTGAAACAGGCGATGCTGGCGGAGGCCCAGGCGATTCGCGATGAGGACGCCGCCACCTGCCGGGCTATCGGTGAGGTGGGGCAGAGCCTGATCGCGGATGGCGCCGTGCTGGTAACTCACTGCAACGCTGGCGGATTAGCCACTTCCGAGTACGGAACCGCATTGGCCCCCATGTTTCGTGCCCATGAGCTGGGGCGGCGATTTAAAGTCTATGCTGACGAAACCCGCCCCTTACTTCAGGGGTCACGGTTGACCGCCTGGGAACTCGCCCGGGCGGGTATTGACGTGACGATCCTGTGCGATAACATGGTAGGGCACTTGATGAGCCGTACACAGGTCAGCCTGGTCATCACTGGCGCGGATCGGATTGCCTCGAACGGTGATACGGCCAATAAGATCGGGACCTACGGCTTGGCCATTCTGGCGAAGGCACATAACGTGCCCTTTTACGTGGCGGCGCCGCGCTCAACTTTTGATCGGACTCTGGCCGATGGTTCGATGATTCCGATCGAGGAGCGGCCGGCTGACGAAGTCCGTAAAGGTTTCGGCCGCCTGACGGCGCCAGAGGGAGTGGCGTGTTATAACCCGGCTTTTGATGTGACTCCCGCGGCTCTGATTCGCGGGATTATCACCGAAGTGGGGTTGGTCTCTCCGGTGACCCCGGGCAATATCCGTAAGATTTTTACGGATGAGGCTTGCAATGAACCGGAAAGACGGTAAGATTCCCGCCCTAATGGGCTGCCGGCGCGGTCGGCCCGCAGGGTGGACGTGGAGATAGAGACACCATTAGCAATGTTTACCCTGCCGATCGGCGCGGATCGGCTCGTGAATTGCGTTGAATGTTTCACTAATCGGAGCAAGTCGTCGGCTACGGAGTTGGCGGCTCGCGGCTCTGGTGGCCTCCGGTCGAGAGGCCAAGTTCGTTTCCTTCTAAAGGAGGCTCACAATGTCAATGTGGAGCAAGTTGAAGGTCGCACTGTTGACGGCTACAGTCGGGCTGTCGGCAATGCAGTTCGGTGGCTGCCTGAACCTGGACTGGAACACCATCCTGCGCTACGTCGCGATCGGCAGCATCTTTGATTGAGTGGTTTTGAAACATCTGTGGGTGCCCTGCGGCTTGGGCGTCCCCGTGTATGGGAATGCAGCCGAAGCGGGGCTGAGATGGCCTGACTAACGAAAAGGCCGACATCCTACGAGGAGAAAAAATGATGTCGAAAATGAGCTGGTTCAAGTGGGGTCTGCTGGTGGCGGGTTCCTCCGTCCTGACCCTGCAGCTTGGTGAGTGCATCTCCCAGTTGCTGTTGCAGTCGTTCATCCTTCGGGCTGTGAACTGAGAAATCTGAGTTGAACGGGGCCGGTTTCCAACCAACACCGGCCGCCGTGCAGGGCGACTGGCGCCTGCTCTTCGCAGGATGAGAAAAGCATCCGGAGCCGCGCGTCGGTTTCCCGCTTAAGGAGGCTCGCAATGTCGAAACTGAGCAAGAAGTGGGCGATTCTGGCTGCCGTGATGGGCGGCATGATGTTTCAGTTCGGTGGCTGCCTCGGTGGTCTGAACCGCTGGATCGTGGCTATCCTGAACGAGGATCTTTTTGGCTAAGAGCCGATTCCGGATCAGCTGTGCGGTCAGACGGGAAAGACGCTGTTCGTTTCCGCTTTGACCGTCCGGCGTGTTCGGCAGGCTTGCCTCGGTGTTGATGACGTATCCGCATCGAGGATTGGGCATCGAATGGAGGTCATAAATATGACACGTTTGGCAAAGATCATGGGCGTCATTGGTTTGACGTCGGTGTACCTCATGCAGGCCCCCTGCACCTTCGCAGGCCACGGCTTCAGCATCATCCCGAACAACATCATCCCGAATCCGTTCGCGGGTTTGCTGGCCACCCTGGGCTTCTAAGCCCCTGGGTTGTTGCCAGGGCCGTGGAGCGCCGTGCCGCCTGATCACTCGGTCAGGCCAGGCGCTGGCGATACGCTACCGCGTAGTCAGGCGGGGCGACGGACCACGGCAATATGGACGAGAGGCAGCGCTCTACCGGAGTGCTGCCTTTTGTTTTTTGGGGCAAGAGGCTGAGCTTCGCGCGCGGTTGCGCGAAAAAGCACACGTCGGCCGTACCCAGCGCTGGTGGCGGTGCCGGCCAGGATAGGTCCGGATTACCATCAAGCTCAAAGCGTCGGGCGCGCTGGTGAAGATGGTTGTTTATCGGGCGACTGCCCGAATGACGGCCTGGACGCATGTGCATGGAGCATCATTGCTGAAGGTCTTGTGGCCGGAAGGCAATGGACGCTCAGGCGGGGCAGCTCAGGGTTTTTGCGGCCTCGGGGGATGGTGACAGGCGGCTGAGGCAAGCGTTGGCCGCTGGTCCCGCGAGGCTGGCAGGGGGGCGGTCGAGAATAGATCGAATTGGAAGTGACACTGGCATCGGGTGTTGTTGCGGCACGGGATCGGCCGGCACCCGGGCGTTACACCGAAACGGCCGATACGGAGCCCGGGCACTGCAGTTCGATATGCGACCCGGTCGAAGCCGGGCCGTTACAGTTCGATATGTGACCTGTTCGGGACCCGGTCGCTTCGGGGTGGTGGGAATGGCCGGCACGAAGCCGTATGGGCTTGGCCTGGCCGGTGGGGAACTTTGCTCTTTGGCTCATGAGGCGGGCAGGATGCCTGCCCCCCGGCAGCGGCGGCCGGCTGTGCCGGAGGGCGGGCAAGATGCCACCTGAATTCCTCGGAGGGCGGGCATCTTGCCCGCCTGAGTCTGATCCGCCGAGAAACCGGTACGGAAAACGGTGCTAGACTCCTTATAGCGTTCGTCGGCGGAGGGTGTTGCCAAGACAAATGACCGGCCGTATACTTGGCCCACTGTTGAGGTCACAATCCGCCGGCTGCGACGTGCTCCGGAGAGATGCGGGAGCGCATCAGGTTCTGGCAGACCAGCGGGAGACACCATGGTGGAGGTCCTCATATGACGCGGCGACAACGCGGCTGGATCTGGTTGGCGACCATTTGTGGCGGCGTGACCCTTTATCAGGGCATCGGAACGACGACGGGTTATCTGCCGGTCTACGGCGGTGTGATCGGCGGGCAACGGGGGAACAGTTGTGGCCGGTTCGCTTCCAACGGGCTGGTCAGCAGCATCGATTTCTGCTTCCTGCTCGATTGCGAGAACGGTTTCTTCGGCGGGGTGATTGATCCCTGCGGAAACGCGGGCACGGCCGGCGATCTCCTCGTCGACTGCGTCAACGTGCCGGGCCCTGTTGCCACCACGGAAAACGACACCACAAATACCGGTTTTTGAGGGATGGGAAGGCTGAACAATCAAACGCGGTTTGACGCAGCCCTTGGAGCGGGGGGCATCGGCTGACCACGGGCGTCGATGCGAACCGATGGCCCCACACGCGAGACACGAGGCTTTCATGAAAACGACAACCAAATGGCGAACCGGGCTCCAGATCCTGCTGGCCACTTCCCTCTGCGGATCGGTCTTTCAGATTGGCAGTTGCTTGAGTGCTCTCGGGCGGAACTTCAATCCATGTGGGACCATTCTCACGTGCGATCCGGCCGAGTTCGATCTGCTCACTATCGATCCCCTGGAGCCGGATTACGACTTTAACCCCACCTGTGTGATTCCCGGCCTGTTCAACTGCACGACCCCGATTTCGGTGGGAGGCGCCACTTCCAGCACTGACACGACCACTACCAGCGGCTTGACGAGTACCACGACAACGACATCCACGAACCGCACCAACACGACCGGAACGCGTGGTCAACTGCAGAGCGGGTTCTTCTAAAACTTGACTGTTCAATCGTTTTTTCACGGATGAGGCTTTAACCATGCGTCGATGGTATCGTGTTCGACAAGTGCTGCTGGTTGTCCTGAGTGGGGGCATGCTCCTGCAGACCACCGCCGGTTGTGAGGAGCTGCTGGCCCCGATCATCGCCAATGTGGTCAGCTCCCTGGTGCTGAACGCCTTGCTTGGCGGTTTGGCCTTTTGACCCGGCCGTCAGGCCGCTGATCAAAACCGGCTTCTCCCTGGCCCTGCGAGTACTGGTATGGCCGTAGCTCGTGGGAGATTCTCCAGACCGGCTCGATTCTGCTTTTCTTGGGGGAGAGGTCGTTTTTGCCTGGTTGTTAAAGTATTTATTTAAGCCAGCTTCCGGCGTACCCATTCTGTTTTTGGTCTTTTGACCTTGATCGATGAGCGGTCTATCATCTTCAGTGATGCAAGCCACCGGTCAGTTCACATAGAAGAGGTGCTGCAGCACATCGGTTGGCTGGTCGCCCTTCGAGCCCGCCATCCACCAGCGGCAGAACCCGAAGGGGAGAAGAGGGCGTGTTGGGATCGATCAGCTTTTGCAGCGAGGTGTGCCAACAGCCATGACTCTCAGTTATTCCCATGGTCGGGAATTCATCGAGCAGGTTCGTCCGATCCTGGAACGGAGAGACACCGAGGCCTTCGTCAGGCATCTCGATCAATTTTGGCCCCCAAACGCTTTACGCGGCTTATTGCAGTGTGGACATCAGGACGCCGCGTATGCCGCGCTCGCCGGGTTGGCACTGGTCGGATCAATGGAGCATTGCCCCTTCATTGCCGGCCTGCTGCATGACGACGATGGGCTCACCGCTGATCTTGCCGAACACGCGTTGTGGTGCATCTGGTTCCGGGCGGGCGGGCCCGAACCCAACCAGCAGGTGGCTCTGGCGGTAAGACTCATCAGCCGGGGGGAGCTGGATGCCGCCCACGAATGCATCGCCCGCGTGCTCGCCACCCATCCCAGTTTCGCCGAAGCTTACCACCAGATGGCTCTGGTTCACTTCCTCCGGGGGGATTACGTTCAAGCCATCAGTTTCTGCCAGGCCACGCTACTGCTGAACGCGTGGCACTTCGGGGCCGTGGCCCTCATGGGTCACTGCTATGCGTCCAGCGCTCAATTTGAGCAGGCCTGTGCCGCTTACCAACGGGCCCTGCAGTTGCATCCGCGCTTGCAGGGCGTGCGTCAAGCCATCCATCAGATCCGCGCCGCGGCCTGTCCGAATTCCGTGAATACATTCACAAAGTTTTAAACTGCAAGGACTTGCATTCTCTCCGCCGGCGCTGCATGATATCGTGTGGGCTGGCTTGGATCGAATCCTCTCTGACCAGGCACTTGTGCGGACGCGTCCGCCCGGATGGCGGCATCGCGGATGCGGTCGGCCTGTTGGGGCCTCGGCATCACTGCCGCAGGTGCTGTACCGAATCTGCCCATCTTTACCAGTTGTCTACTCGGTTGCAGGAGTATGCCATGACAGTGGTCAGGGACATTCTGGAACGTAAGAACCGGAAGACGGTGACCGTGATCCCGGAGGACACCGTGCTGCGCGCCGCCCAGTTGATGAACGAGGCGCGAATCGGTTCCGTGGTGGTCGTCGATTCCAACGGGAGCGTTGTGGGTATCTTTACCGAACGCGACATCCTCCGCCGGGTGGTTTGCGAGTGCCGATCGCCGGCCAACACCCGTGTGGGTGAAGTCATGACCCATCCTGTCACCTGCTGCAAGTCCGATACTTCCCTGGCGGAATGCCGAAGTGTCATGACCACCAAGCGGCTCCGTCATCTGCCAGTGGTTGAAAACGGCGAGCTGGTGGGCATGGTTTCCATCGGCGATATTCTGGCCTGGGAGGTGGAAATGCAGCAATCCACCCTCGAGTACTTCAATGAGTACCTGCACGGCCGGGTTTAGGTCGCCTGAGGGCGACGAATGGCCAGGAAAACCAAACCTGAGTTGACCCACTTGGGCGCACGCGGCGCGGCTGATCGAGCGAATATCGCCGCACGGGACCGCAGAACCCGGCATCACACCATCCTCCGCCGACGGCGGTAAGCCGTTGCGCCCGGAATAACACCCACCCACGAGGCCGGATTCAGGGCTCATCGAACAGGCGCTCCGTATGGCCGAGGCCCAGCTTGACATGCAGGATGGGCGGTATTACGATCCGTCCGTTCGTAATACTTCCCGCGTGGTAATCGGGTGACGGCTGCGCTCAAGAGCAGGTACGAGAGAATCAGTCGGTAGCCGGGTGGTAGGGGGCGCAGGCCAGATCAGCATCCCCAGGGCGCATTCCAGTGATCCTGCCGTCGGCTCCGAGCCTCACCCGCTTGCGGGCCGGAGCCAGCTTGATGTGTCTGAGCCGATGAATCAGCGGGTCTTGCGGAGGTCATTGCGTGGAGTTCTATCATTCTCAAGCGGCTGATCCGGACTGGCTCAGGCGGGCCAGCGAGTTTCATGGGCATCTGGGGCCTTGGCTGGTGATCGGTTCGCTGCTGGGCCAGGATGCCGTCACCCGGCTTCAAACGCCGGGGCAGTGGAAGATTGACGTCACCTGCTGGATGCCGCCTGATAAGCAGCGGACGCCCTTCTCCTGTATCCTCGACGGTTTGCAGGTCTCTTCGGGAGCCACGTTGGGTAAGCAGAACATTCGCTTTGATTACCTGCCGGCCATCCTGGAGAAGGGCTGGCCGGTGGTGCAGGTTATTCGGCTGGCTGAGGCCGAGCGTCCCGCGGCGGGTTGCGAGTATCGCCTCAGCAGCCGGCTGTACGAACTGCTCGAGCGCGTGGTCCCCGAACGCCTGGAAGAACACTCGCGGCAACTGGCCCGTGAACGGGCTGACGCGTTGTTCATCGTCCGGTCGATGACCGGGGAGGAGATTGCCGAGACTCTCCAGCGCGGGCGCGGCTCGCAGGCGAAGACGTGATGAGGCAGGTGTATTCTCATTCCTGGTGGCATCTGCTTGCCTGGCTATGTGTGCCGCTGACTTGGATCGTGGCCACGGCAGGTTGCCAGCGATCGCAGACGGCTGCACAGGGGCAGGCGCAGTCCGGGGCCGTCGCCCGGGTGGCCGCCAGCAACTCCTACCTGGAAGCGATGGTTCTCGATTTGCTCGGGCCCGATACCGGCATTGTGCGCCTGGCTGAACCCGGTACCTGCCCAGGGCATTTTGACATCCGGCCCAGCCAGATGACCGCGCTGCGGAATTGCCGGGTGTTGCTGCGCTTCGATTTCCAAAGATCCCTGGATGCCAAGCTCTCCGGCGTGGCGAGTGAAGGGCTGACCATCGTGGAGGTGAAGGTGCCCGGTGGCATGTGCGAGCCGGACAGCTACCTGGCCGCGGGCGAACAGGTGAAGGATGGGCTGGTGTCGGCGGGCCTGATCGACCAGGCGTCCGCGGACCAGCGAATGCACTCTATCCGGGCACGTCTCGCGGAGACAGCCGCGCGGTGCCAAAGGCAGGTGAAAGAGGCCGGGCTGGCGGAGAAAGCGGTGCTTACCAGCAACCATCAGGCAGCGTTCTGTCGCTGGCTCGGGCTGCAGGTGGCGGCCACTTTCAGCGGGGCCGACGTGGCTTCCGTCGAGCAGGTTCAGACGGCGATCCGAGGGGGCGAACAGGCCGGGGTGATCGGGGTGGTAGCCAACCTGCCGGAGGGCCGGCGCGTGGCCGATGCTCTGGCCAAACGGCTGAACGCCAAGGTGGTGGTTTTCGGCAACTTTCCGCAGATACAAGGCGATGGGCCGGCTTTCGATGCCCTTATCCTCGGCAACGTCGCGGAACTTGTGAAAGTCCTCCAGCCATGAGCGAGGAAATCATCGGTATCAGCGACCTCTGTGTCCGGGCGGGCCGCCGAAAGGTTCTCGCGTTTCAGAATCTCTCTATCCAGCGGGGTGAGTTTGTCGGTATCCTCGGGCCCAACGGGGCGGGTAAGAGCACCCTGTTGAAGGCCTGCCTGGGATTGCAGCGGGGCGTCTCCGGTCACATCTCGGTCTTCGGCCATGCGCTGGCGGACTTAGGTTTCCGAGAACTGGCCTTGCTGCGGCGCCGGATCGGTTATATCCCCCAATTGCTGCCCGGCCGGATGGAAATGCCCCTCACCGTCCGCGAAGTAGTCGCGATGGGCCGCACTGCCCATGCGGGCCTGCTGCGTTCCCTGACGCGCCAGGATCACCGGTTGGTGGACGAGTGGATCGAGCGGCTGGGGTTGAGTGACCTGGCCGGGCAGACCTACGGGGCGATATCCGGCGGCGAACAACGCAGGACCCTGATCGCCAGGGCAATGGTGCAGGAGCCGGAGCTGCTTCTGCTGGATGAACCCACAGCCAATCTCGACCTGGGCGGGCGCGAGCGGCTGGTGTCAATCGTGGAGGAACTGTATCGGCAGAACAGCCTGACTGTACTGCTGGTGTGCCATGAGTTGGAGGTGTTGCCCGCCTGCTGTGGCCGACTCATTTTGCTGGGGGACGGACAATTGACGGCCGATGGCAGTCCCGACCAGGTCTTGTCCGAGCGGCGGGTCGAATCACTCTATGGGCCGAGCTTGACCGTGTTGTGTCGGCAGGGCCGCTACGCCATTGTCCCCGCGGTGCTGTCTCATGCTTGACCTGACCTTCTGGATGCCGGTGATGGCGGGCGGGCTGGTGGCCGGGGGCTCCAGCGGGTTGCTCAGCGTCTACATTGTCGGGATGCGCATCCCGTTCCTGGGTGTTTGCGTGGCCCATGCCGCTCTGGCCGGGGCTGTTTTCGGGTCCCTGGCGGGCCTGACCGGGCCAGCCCTGCTGGGAGCCGCTCTGGTGGCGGCGATGATTGCATCTTTGGCCCTGGGTTTGGCCGATCCCCAACGACTGAATGCGGACACCAACGCGCTCATGGGCCTGCTCTTCTCTGCCACGATGGGGCTGGCCTTCATCGGGATGGGCCTGTTCCCGATGCTGGGACGCAGCGACAACGACGTTCGCAGCCTCCTGTGGGGCAGTCTCAACTTCTGCCGGTGGGAGGATGTTGGGCTCATGCTCGCGGCCTTCGCTGCCTTGGCGGCTTTCGTCGGGCTGTTCGGTAAGGAGATGCGGGCGATCATGTTTTCCCGGCAGGATGCAACGGCAGCGGGGATCCATGCCACGTTCGTGTGGACCGGGTTCCTGGTTCTGACGGCGGTAGTCATGGCCGTCAACTTCCAGACGGTCGGCGGCTTGATGATCTACAGCCTCATCAGCAACCCCGCCCTCGCGGCTTTCCAACTGGTCCGGGGCAGCGGGAAGGCCCTGATCCTCGCGTCCATCCTGGGCGCGACCAGTGGCCTGGGCGGCTTTCTGATTTCAGCGGCCACGGACCTGCCCAGCGGGGCGGTCATTGTTCTGCTCTCGTCCGTCTTGGCCGTGGCAGCTATGGCCGTGGGGCGTCTGCGGCGGCTTTGACGGAATTGCGCACCATGGTCCGGCATCCGTTGGGGCCAACGTCGCCGGTCCGCTGTCTCCAGTCTTAGCCGGCCCCGTGCATGGTCTTCACCAGCAGCACGACCCCTTTGGCCAGCAGGCTGATCATCAGCAGCAGCAACAGCACCGCCACGCTGAAAATCACCAGCGGCCAGGCCGTGTCGAGCAGGCCGGCCGTCGATTCGGCTATCTGGCCGATGATGAAGGCGAACAGGCCGGTGAGCAGAATGGCCCCGATGGAGCCGCGCAGGTTGCCCGTCAGCGGCGCCATCCGCACCGTCAGGCAGACGGCCAGGTAGAGGAACAACCATGTCCGCCAGTCACGATAATCGCTGGCCCCAATGGCGTTGACCAGCCGTTGGACTAGGCTGATGGAGCTGCGAATGATCTCAAAAAAGAGGGTCAGCGTGGTGGGCAGCCCGAGTCGCTGGGGGCCCGGCTCGGCCATGCTGGCCAACACCGGGGCGCCAAAGTAACGCGAAACCCAGTAGATGGCGGCCGCACAGCCCGCCAGTGGAAGCAAGGCCACGATAATCGATCCGATGACCGGCAGGCGCGACTCGGTCTCCGCAGGCGTCTGCGGTGCTCCGGAATCGTCGTCCTTAATCAACGAGGTATTGTTGACCGTCCCGCCGGTGAGCAGCAGCCCGAGAATGTATCCGAGCTGGGCCACGAGCGTACCCGGCAACAGCAACGAGTTGACCACCTTCGGCTGGACCATGGAACTCCAGAGCGAGTGCACGCCCAGGGCCGAAAAGACCACTACCAGCAGCCAGAAGGTAAAAGCGGCATATTCCATTGCAACCGTCTCCCTACGAAACAGCACTACGGTTATCGGCCGAAACCCCCTTCATGTCTGAGAAACATGAAGAGACCGGCAACCAGATTTACCGGCCATGACCAAAGCGCGGGAGTGCCGGCGACAGAGTATGGATCTTCTCGTTGCTTCCAGTTGGAGTGTTGCGTGCTTCTGCAGCGGATGGGCGGGGCCGTGGTTATGGCCGGATGACCGGCCGTTGTGGTCCGAAGGCGCGCGCAACTGCGGAACTGGAAAGGGCGTCAGTCGCAACCTGCGCCGCTTTGCGTGCTGCTCTATGGATGTTTCATCGTGGCGTCTGAGGCCGCTGTTGCGTGCATAGACGCGAGATAAAAGCCTTCTTATAAGCCTTTCGTACTGAAGAGCTGGATCCCGCTGAAAACCGCGAAAAAACTGGATTTTTGTTGCCGGATCTGCCGTTTTAGAGTATATTGATGGTGGAAGGCGTAAGGCCTTCCGGGCCCCGCGGCAACATGTCCGGCCGCGGAGATTTGACAATGCGATAGTTTCTCTGACGGTTGGTTCACCCTTCTTCATGGGGGACCGGAATGCCCAGAACGTCGATTCTTATCGGCGGCATCCGTGGTTCGCTGCGCACCGGTCGGTGTCACGCGAACCACCGGGTACACCTGTTTGGAGAAGCCATCAGTGCTCATGCGATGGAGGCTGCTCTATATGGCCGGCCTCTACGCAGACGGCTGATCGATTTCGGCTCGGAGGGCGAACGTGGTCCTCCGGGATGAATTCGGATGGTGTGACGGGAGGCTCACCGGCGAGCAAGTTCTACCGTAGAGACAGCCGGTTTCCGGGCCTCCAGGGTTCCAGTTGTGAGGAGAAAAATCGACAGAGCACACCAGGACAACTCAACCGCGAAAGCGGGCGGATGTAAGACATACTAATAAAAGAATGAGCCTTGAAAGGGCTCGGCTGACGGCCCGCACGATCAGCGGGACCCAAGCCGGATGACCAACGGCGAACGCACAGGAGTTCCTGCTCGGTAGCGTCCGCCGTTGGCCCCTTTTTACTCAGCACTGCGCGGGTGGGTTTCTCATCTCTCGGCAGTGACGGCGGCCGTTCCGCGAGCTTGGCGCGAGGCCTTGGCCGCGCGCAGTATGTTCAGTAAGTCGGCCACCTGTCGCTGAGCGGAACTTGTATTTCGGACGACCAGCAGGCCATCGTAAATGCCGATCGCGCCACTCTCACCTTCGGGCGCCCAGGAGTCCGGCTCGACCATGCTGGTGATCAGCTTCAGCAATTCCGCAGCGTCTCGATCGCGCAGGGCTGAAAGTATCTCGGCAACGAGTGGCTCAGCAGCACTGCTTCCGGCCCGGCCGCCGGGCGGGATGCTGCTGCCTGGTCCTCACTCTCAGGCGCCGCCGCTTGGGGCCGGTTCGGGTGGGCGGACCTGGCGGGAGTTCGAGAGGTGCGCACCTTGATGGAGAATACCGCAAGCGTATCCTTCTGACTTGGGGTGAGAGGCTGGCCGATGAGGTCACTGCATTCGTAAGCGCGAACGACGGTGCGCGAGTTCAACTCTTCTTGGGTCGAGACGCGGATGATGCCGTCCATCACGTCATATGTTGCCCGGCCAACGCCGCCAGCCGCCAGGCTGACGTTGTCCAGGACGATGTCCAAGACAGTGCCGAGCTTCACGTCTCGAAGGTTCAGGCTGTCTGTCTCAGTGGTGCGCTCGATGTTGATCAGAGCCAAGGCCGCCCAATTCACGTTGAGACTCAATTGGCCCTGCAACCTCAAGTAATCTATCGCATCGGCCAGGGTGGTGCCCTCGGCCAGGTCTACCGTTGACAGGACCATCGTGAGCTTTTCACGCGCGGCCCGATCGACTTCAGATTCCGTGTACGATGCAACTTCGGCAGGTCGGGTAACCGTTGCGGCGGTCGGCGGCTTGATCATCTTCTCGCCGGCTTGCGTCACGGCCGGCGCTGGCACCCATGCCGTGTGCTGGGGCAGGAGGAAGCTCACGAGGAGAACGGCGGCGGCAACAGCAAACATCGTGGTGGTGCGCATAATCCATCTTCTCGTTCGACCGATTTTGCCAGACTCGCCGGCCAACGCGGCGGCGTCTCCGAATTCATCCAACGCGGTCTGGATGGCTTCTTCCCGGGTGAAACCGCGCGCCATGAGCTCGTCGAGCTGATCCTCCATGTGGGTGCGCAACTCGCGGGCGATGGCCGTCCGCTGGTTTCCACTCAGGTTGAGAAAACGCGCCAGCAGGCGCAGGTAAGACTCGAACTCCTGCTCGGACATCGCGAGTCTCCTTCAGGTTTGATCTTCGTCCGGACCCGGGTGAGCTTGTCGCGACGAGTCCGCTTCGGGCTCGTCTCCCGTCAGGTCGGCTCGGGACCGATCCGCAGGGCGGCCAGCGCGGGGTTGAGAAGTCGCCGGATGCAGTTGACGTACTCCTGCCACTGGCTTGCCTGGTCTTGAAGCATTCGCCGGCCCGTGGGGGTCAGCTCGTACCATTTGCGGTCGCGCCCGGTGGTGTCGTCCCATCGGCTGGTGATCGCGCCGTCGGATTCGAGTCGGTGCAGCAGGGGATAAAGCGTGCCGGCCTGGATACGCACGAGGTTGCCGCTGGCTTCACGGATACGCTTCTGGATGAGATACCCATACTGCGGCCCCTCGGCCAACGCCGAAAGCACCATCAGGTCCAGGCTGCCTCGTACCAGATCACGATCAAAGGTCATAGGGCTCCCATCCAACTCATGTATCTGGACTATATATAGCACAACTATCTATCCGACGCAAGCGGTTTTTCGACCTTCTTGACGATTTCTGGGCGAGGGGGGTGTGCACCCCATAAGATCCATTCGGCCTGTTGGATATTCTACTGATGTGTCGCTGGAGATAGAGATGAATCGACCTTCCACGGTGGGCGAGTTGAAGGCCAGTGGTTACCGGCCGCGGTCCGTTCGCGATGAGATGCGCGAGAACCTCATCCGTAAACTGCGGGCCGGGGAGCCCGTGTTTCCCGGCATCGTCGGGTATGACGAGACGGTGATTCCCCAGGTGATCAACGCGATCCTGGCCCGGCACGACATGTTGTTTCTGGGGCTGCGCGGCCAGGCCAAGACGCGCATCCTGCGGGCCCTGCCTTCGCTTCTGGATGAGTACATGCCCACCCTGGCTGGTGGGGAGCTCAACGACGATCCGCTGGAACCCCGGTTCCGCCGGTCGAAGGCGATCCTGGCCGAGCGGGGTGATGCGGCTGAGCTGCACTGGGTCCATCGCGACGAGCGTTACCACGAGAAGCTGGCCACGCCGGACGTGACCATCGCCGATCTGCTCGGTGAAATCGACCTCGTCAAGCACGCCGAGGGCCGCTACCTCTCCGACGAGGAGATCATGCACTACGGCCTGATCCCCCGGAGCAACCGCGGCATCTTCGCGATTAACGAACTGCCCGATCTCGCCCCACGCATTCAGGTGGGTTTGTTCAACGTGCTCGAAGAACGCGACGTGCAGATTCGCGGCTTTCCGGTGCGGTTGCCGCTGGACGTGTGCATGGTGTTCAGCGCCAACCCCGAGGATTACACCAACCGCGGCCGGATCGTCACCCCGCTCAAAGACCGCATCGGCTCGGTGATCCGCACGCACTACCCGCGCACCATCGAAGACTCCATGCGCATCACGCGGGAGAACGCCTGGCTGGAGCGGGGCGGCGGCGAGGGTCTGCCGCAGGTGACGGTGCCGAAGTTCATGGCCGAGATCGTGGAAGAGTTCATCCGCCTGGCCCGCGTCAGCCCGCACGTCAACCAGCAGTCCGGCGTGTCCGTGCGCGCCTCCATCGCCTGCATGGAGGCCCTGGTGTCCAATGCCGAGCGGCGGGGAATCCTGCTCGGGGAGCGCGAGGTCATGCCCCGGATCTCCGATCTGGGCAATATCGCCGCCGCCTGCCGGGGCAAGATCGAACTGGTGCTTGCGGAAGATGAGCAGGCCGAGGACAAGCTCATCGCGGCCCTGCTCGGTGAAGCGGTCAAAGCGGTGGCCTCCAACTACTTCGAGGTGGATGACCTGGAAGCGGTGGTGGAACAGTTCCGAGGGGCAAAGACCAACCTGGAGGTCGGCGACGATCTGCCGGCCAGGACGCTGCTCGAAGCAATGGGATCGATCAAGGGCCTGCGGGACGTGACCCGATCGGTGGTGCGTGAGGCGGGGCTGCCCGCCGATTCCCCCGCGGCTCTGGCCAGCGCCGCCGAATTCGTGCTCGAAGCCCTCTACGTCAACAATCGCTTGAGCAAGTACGAGTATCGGGGGAGCACGTTCTACAAGCGCTGATCGCCCGCGCGGGACGCAGGGTCGTGTGGAGCTTACGGAGCGGTTCGTTTCTTGAGTACGTATTCGTCGACCCGGTCCGCGTAGATCAACAGCCCGTTGTAGGTGATCGCGAACTGGCTGACGCCGTGAAGCTCCTGGTTCACGGGATCGTACCATCCATTGAAGTCATACGTGGCCGTGCCCGTGCCCGGCAGGGGAATGAACAGCACGATGATGTTCGAGCCGGTGGCCGAGGCCGCAAAGTGGGATTCGCCGGTCCACCGGTCGATAAAGGGTTCCCCGGGCGACAAGGAGGCGTCCAGCGAACCCAGGGGAATGCTCATCCTTCGGGACTCGTCGAACTGCACGTTGGTTCGGAAGTCGCTCGGGTTTTCCTCGTTGCGGATGGCCACCGGAATTCCCCGGGCGTCGAAGGTGAACACCACCGGCTGCCCGAGCACGTCCCATTCACCGGGTAACACCGTGGGGGCGATATTGGGTTCCTCCACCGTTGGGGGCGGTTCCTCCGCTGGTGGTGGTGGTGGTGGCTCGGCCACCACCTCCTCGAGAACATGTGTCGTCTCGGCAGCCACACCCGGCTCGGGCTCGGGTTCGGGCGGCGGATCTACCGGCTGGGGAACCCAGGCGCCGCAACCGCAGATCCAAACGGCCCAGCCCAGTTTCGCCAGGCAACACGTTCTCATTGTACTACCCCCGGGGCCTTGTTGATCCGCGAACCGTGTTCAGTTGGGGAATTTCGCGTTTCTGCAGCGGCCGGGTACCTCCCGGCCGCTGCAGACGGCTCGAAACTCACTCACTGGAAACAATACTACATGAGCGTGCGCGATCTTGCGAGAGGCTCCCGGGCGCGCCGCCGCAGGGTCATTTAGAATCCCAGCCCTCCAATGCCTGGTATCAAAGCCAGATCGCTCAGGAACCCCTGGGGTATGACCAGGTCCATGCGGAGGCTGGCGCCCTCCACGCCGGCCGTTGCACCCAGCGCCTGGGTGGCATGGCCGGGATCACCTTCCGGCGTGCCGAGCAAGCCGATGTCGTACATCAGTTTCGCCATCTGCCGGGGCGCGAAGTGCAGGATCTGAACGCGGGAAGCCGGCAGCAGGGCCTCCGAATCGGCGATACTCGGCCGGGCCGCCAGCGGGGCGGCGTTCGCCTCTACGTTCTCCACGATGGCTGCCAGCCGGGCGGCGCCGCCACCCAGGCTCACTACCACTGCGTCGGAATTCACCGCTACGAAACGTATGATAATCTCCCCGTTGCCCAGCAGCGCGCTCAGGATGGGCTCGCTTGAGGGGGCTGCGTAGTTCGGAAACGCCGCAAGATCGATGATGAGCTGATAGACCGTTCGTCCCGCAAGCTCGGTGAAGTCTTGGGTCAGGCTCACGACCGAATCGGACGCGCCCATGGCAACTGCCCCAATCTTCAATTCGTCGGCCAGCACCTCGAGATGATTCAGGTAGGCGCTCGCTCCGCCTGCCGTAGTCTGAACGATCTCCGCGAAGCCGAAACACCCTGTGGTTCCGTCAAGCTGCGAGACCATGCTGGCCGATTGCCGGGTCAGGGCGTCTATCGCCGCCACGGCGCTCTCCGTGCGCGCGGTGACTCCGCCGGAGGTGCTGGCTTGCAGTTGAGGCACGAGCTGGTGGATCCGCGCGGGGTTATCATTTCCATGAACCCCCATGGCCACGATCAGGCGCTCGTCCGGGAGTCCGACCAGAAGATTGTCCGCCGTCATCTGCCGACCGGCCAGCTTGGTCGCGGAAGGCGTGCCCGGTGTGAACCGTACCCAGAGGGTGACATTGAGGACGTCGGTTATCGTGCCGGTCAGGCAGACAGCCTCGGCGTCCGGAAGAGTGGCCGAAGGATCGGACGGCGTTCCCGTGGTGACCAGCGGGAGAGGAATGATACCCAGGGGCAGCGGCACCTCACTGTCAGAGTAGAACAGGAACTGCCGCTGATTGTACGTCTCGATCCAGGCCGGCGAGAGCTTCTCCAGGAGCGAATGCGTCTGCGACTGGATCTCCAGTACGTGGGCGGCCTCAGAGGCCGCGACCAGGAATTCCCCGTCGGCCAGCGTGCCAATATAGAGCATGGGGTAGCCGTTCCTTATGATTTCGGTCAGGCCGTTATCCAGGTTCTGGATAGTACAGCCCGGTTGCCACTCGTTAATCGCGGCGATGACATCCTGAAGCGACGCCTGCGCGAAGAGGGCCGACATCAGGTCGCTCGTCCTCAGGGCAAAGGCCCATTGCCCGTCAAACACGGGTTGATTGAAGATGTGATCGAGCTGGTCGAGCGATCCGCCCACACCAGGGAGCGCCCTGGCGGCGTCGACGAGAGCTTTCAAGTGTTTTGCCCCCATGGCCATGTTCGCGTCCGCGGGTATGAAGCTCAATATCGAGACTTGCGCAGGGAGGACTGCCCTCACGACGATCCTCACCGTGTCGCTGGCAACCAGCTCGCCATCGCTGACCGTCAGGGTGAATTCCAGGACGGTATCCTCCGTCGGGGTGGGGGCCACGAAGCTGGCGGTCGCCGCATCGGCGCCGATCAGGGAAACCGCCGCCTCGGTGGACCACGCGTAAGTCAAAGCACTTCCGTCAGGGTCCCAAGAGCCGGTACCGTCAAGGATGACAGTAGAGCCCGCCTCAACCGTCTGATCGGGGCCGGCATTGGCGATCGGTGGGCGATTCGCCGAGCTATCGGCGGGCAGAATCGTGACGCTGACGGAGGCATCGCTGCTGTTGGGGCCGTCACTGACTGTGACTGTGAAGGTCAGGACTGTGCCGCTGGGAGCTTCGGGGGCAACAAAGGAAGTCTCCGCCGCATCGGCGTTGGCCAGTTCGACCGACGGGCCGGCTGTCTGCACCCATCGGAAGGTGAGCGGGTCGTTCTCGGGGTCGGATGACTCCGCGGCCGAGATAATCACGGTTTCGCCAGGCCGGGCGCCCGGGTGACTGGTGGTTGCGCGGGCCTCCGGCGGAAGGTTGTCCTCCTCCGAGCCAGGACCCTGCGGGGTGTCGCCGCCGGGGCATCCTGCCAGTCCGATCAGGAGCAGCGAGACAGGTATCATCCAAAAGCCGTTTTTTCCTGCCGGTGTCGTCATGACTGTTTTCCTCCGAGATCATTCTCGGTAATGGCAAAGATTCACTATCGCTACAAAGGAAGGGAGACGATTAAAGCCCACATTCCTACACGGACTCACACGGCACGTTAAGACCGAGTGGAATATTTCATTGGCGTGAGGTCGGTTTTGAAATAGAATGGCTTTTTGAACTCAATGCTGGTCCAGAAATTGATCTGTGCCCGGTTTGTGATGGGTACGCGCCTCCTGGAGTGGCCGGCGCTGGCCCTGTGGCGGGGGCATTGGAGCGACCAGAAGAATGTCTTATAATGCCGCCTGCCGGCTCCACCGGCTGGCATCGTTGCAAGAATGCCTCGATTGCGCCCCGCTTTTCGGGGCAGGGCATTCTTCTCCATCGGGGATCGTGAGCTTACATGGTCGCTGGCGAACCATTTTCCCATCCGCTCCTGTCGATGCTCTCTGACGGGGCTATCGAGCGGGCGATTCAAATCCTGGCCGAGAGTGTGTCGGCAACGGTGGCGGTGTTCGATGAGACCGGTGAGCTGCTGGCCGGTCCGGCCGCGGGCAGTCGTTTCGTGCGCGTGATCCTGGAGACCAGCACCGGGCGGGAGGGGTTGCTGGCGGCCCATCGTGCCGATGTCATGCAGGCCTTGACGGATGCCCCCGGGCGGGCGGGGGACTTTGCCCCGGAGGGCGTGCTGGACCGTTTCGTCATTCCCGTGACCCGGGGCGACCGCCGATTGGGGTTCATCACCCTGGGCGACCGGCCGCGACAGCCGCTTTCACCGCAGGCGGTGGAGCACATGGAGGTCGCTCTGCAGCTCAAGCCCGGCACGCTGGGGCCGGCGGCGCAGGAACTGCCCCCCTGGGATGCCAACCAGGCGGCGGCGGCACGGCATCTGGCCGCGCTGATGGGCGAATTGTTCGCCGAACTTAGCGCCGCCGACGAAAACCTCCGTCGGCGGATCGATGAGTTGAGCGCGGTCTACAACATCGTCGGCCTGCTGTCGGGAACCCTGAACCTCCAGGGGATCCTCGACCGCACCGCCCGCATCGTCTGCCAGGTGATGCAGGTCAAGGCCTGCAGCATCCGCATGTTGGACGAGAGCAGCGGACAGCTCAAGATCCAGGCCGTGCATAACCTCTCGGACGAATATCTCAATAAGGGCCCGGTGACCGTCGAGGAGAATCCCATCGACGCCGCGGCCATCCGGGGCGAGATGGTCCGCATCATGGATGCCCCCACCGACCCCAGAACCCGCTATCCCGACGAGGCCCGCAAAGAGGGAATCGTCAGCGGGCTGGTCTGCGGCATGATCTACCGGGGCAAGGCGGTGGGCGTGATCCGTGTCTACACCGGCGAAACGCACGTGTTCACGCCCTTCGAGGAAGCGCTCCTGCGTGCGGTGGCCGCCCAGGCGGCCGCGGCGGTGATCAACGCCCGCCTGCTGGCCGAAACCCTGGAAGCCGAACGCTACGCCCGGCAGATTGCCTATGCCGGCGAGATCCAGCGACGGATGATTCCGGCCAATCCGCCGGTCTTGCCCAGCGTGGACATTGGGGCGGTGTACCGGCCCACTTACCAGCTTGGCGGCGATCTTTACGATTTCATCCCCTTGCCCCACGGCAACCTCGGGGTGGGTATCGCCGACGTGTCCGGCAAGGGCGTGCCGGCCTCCCTGCTGATGGCTTCGGTGCGGTCCGCCCTCCGCGTCTACGCGCGATTCACTTACGACGTTGATCGGATCCTCTACGAAGTGAACCGGCACGTTTGCAGCGACACCAAGGTGGGCGAGTTCGTCACCGCCTTCTACGGCGTGATAACCCCCGACGGGCGGCGGCTGACCTACAGCAATGCGGGACACGATCCGCCGATGCTGCTGCGCGGCGGATCCATCGAGCGACTCACAATCGGCGGCATGGTGCTCGGCGTGGACTGCACGGCCACCTTCGAGCGGGCTGTCCTGGAGCTGCGGCCGGGGGACATCCTGCTGCTGTATACCGACGGCGCGGCCGAGGCCCTCAACTTCACCGACGAGCGCTTTGGGCGCGAACGGCTGGAACAATCGCTGCGCCGCTACGCCGATCAGTCCGCACAACTGATTGCCCAGAATATCCTCTGGGATATCCGGCGGTTCCGCGGCCTGGCGGACCGGACCGACGATGTGACGCTCGTGGTGTTGAAGATACGCTAAAGCCGCGCGTCAGCGGCTGTCCTCAGTGGCCGGGGGCCCATTCCTTTCTTCCGTTTCGAGGTGGTCGAAAGTCTGGGATGCCGCAATTAGAGTGACTGACCGCAACGGGCTGGTGAGAGCTGACGACTGACTGCCGGCATCCTTATGGATACAATCGCGGTATGCAATCGTTGACACGGGAATCAGCCTGCCTGGTCTGCGGGTGTTCGCACATGACGCCCCATCTGGAGATCCTTCAGCGCTGCTCCGGGTGCGGGTTTGTGACCGCACGCCTGGATGCGCCGGTGGATGTTCGACAGATTTATGAGGGTCGCTACTTCACTGGCGAGGAATACCTCGATTACCTGGCCGACGAACCCTTCTTCCGGAAGAACTTTCGAAAGCGATTACGCGAACTGCTCCGGCGTTGCTCCGGCGGGCGCCTGCTCGAGATCGGTGCGGCCTACGGCTTCTTTCTGGATATGGCCAGGGAGCATTTCGACGTCGTCGGCTACGAAATCAACCCGGAAGCCGTCCGCCATGCCCGCGAGGTGCTGGGCGTGGATGTCCGGACCGACGATTTCCTGACCGCCGGTGTCGAAGATCTCGGCGGGCCCGTGGACATGACCGTCATGTGGGACGTCATCGAGCACCTGGAGCGGCCGGACCTGTTCCTGGCCCACATCGCCGAGGTATCCAGGCCGGGGGCGTTGATCTACATCACCACGGGCGACATCGGCAGCGCTCTTGCGCGCCGTCGCGGACGCCGTTGGCGGATGATTCATCCCCCTTCGCATCTGCACTACTTCGACCGTCGGACCCTGCCGCAACTGCTGGCTCGCTATGGATTCGGCACGCTGGAGGTCCGCTCGGTGGGGGTGGCTCGCAGCTTCCGGCAGGTGCTCTACTCCATCCTGGTCCTGGGCCTGCAACGCCCGCGGGCGTATGAGGCGCTCAAGAAATTCGTTCCGCCCGCCTGGGGCTTTACCCTGAACACGTTTGACATCATGCAGGTCGTGGCCCGCTACGAGGGCACGGGATCGCCCCCCCGGAGCCCGGGTGCCTGATAGCGGGAATGTCCCTCGTGCCGGCCTGACCATTGCGTGCCATGTGTGTGCTATGGCTCTGGAGCCGTGCCGGAGGGAGGCTGACGTTCTGCACGGCTCAAGAGCCGTGGCACCCGCATCGTGGTACCCGCCCCGTGACCCCCGCATCGTGGCCCCACAGCGTGGCGGTGCACCCGATGACGGATGCAGGATCGCCCATGGCCATCAAAGCCCGCTTGGCCGGCGTCCAGCGGGGTTGCCATTGGCTCGGGCGGGGGGCAGGGTTATCATGTTGAATCTTTGCCGCAGGCGACAGGTGAAGCCTTGCCGCGCCGCGTTTCCGCCAGTGAGGGCGCCGGCGGCACGAGACTGAAGCCACATAGAGAGAATGTTGTAATGAGCGAATCTGCAGGCACTTACAGCTTTCGAGAGATCGAGGCCAAGTGGCAGAAACACTGGCTGGAAACCAAGACGTTCCACACCCCCAATCCCGGGGAGCCGGGGTTCGACCCGGCCAGGCCCAAGTTCTACGTGCTGGACATGTTCCCCTACCCCAGCGGCGTAGGGTTGCACGTAGGCCACCCGCTGGGCTACATCGCCACCGACATCTACGCCCGCTTCAAGCGCATGCGGGGATACAACGTCCTGCACCCCATGGGCTATGACGCGTTCGGACTGCCGGCCGAGCAGTACGCGGTCGAGCATGGCGTGCCGCCGCGGGAGACGACCGAGAAAAACATCGCCAACATGCGGGCCCAGATGCAGCGGCTCGGCCTGGGCTATGACTGGGACCGTGAGATCGCCACCACCGACGTCGAGTACTACCGGTGGACGCAGTGGATCTTCCTTCAGCTCTACAACAGTTGGTATGACCCCGAGGCCGACGCCGCCCGGCCCATCGCCGAGCTGATTAGTCACCTCGAAAACGAGCGCTACCTGGTGGACTTTAACGGGCAACTGGTGCCCGTTGGGCAGTCGGTAACCACCCAGTCGTGGTTCGGCGGCTCGCCGGCAGGCACCCAGCGGTGGACCGAGCTGTCCCCGGAGCAGCGCCGGGCAGTGATCGATAATCAGCGGCTGGCCTACCTGGATGAGGTGCCGGTGAACTGGTGTCCGGCCCTGGGCACGGTGCTGGCCAACGAGGAGGTCACCAACGAGGGCCGATCCGAGCGCGGCAACTACCCGGTGTACCGCCGGCCGCTGCGCCAGTGGATGCTGCGCATCACCCGGTACGCCGACCGGCTGGAGCGCGACCTTGAAGCGGTGGACTGGCCCGAGCCCATCAAGCTTATGCAGCGCAACTGGATCGGCCGCAGCGAAGGCGCGGAGGTGGATTTCGCGGTGGCCGACAGCGAGGAGGTAATCCGCGTCTTCACCACCCGCCCGGACACGCTGTTCGGGGCCACCTACATGGTGCTGGCCCCCGAGCACGAGCTGGTCCCGACGCTGACCACCGACGCACAGCGGGCGGAAGTCGAGAGGTATGTGGAGGTGGCCCGCAACCGTAGCGACCTCGAGCGCACTGCTGAAACCCGCGAGAAGACCGGCGTGTTCACCGGGGCCTACGCCATCAACCCGGTCAACAATGAGCGGATCCCGATCTGGGTGGCGGATTATGTACTCACCGGCTACGGCACGGGGGCGATCATGGCCGTGCCGGCGCACGACACGCGCGACTTTGAGTTTGCCCGGAAGTTCCACCTGCCCATTCGCCAGGTGGTCCAGCCGCCGGAGGGCGTGGATTGGCGCGGGTATGTGGGCGACGGCATCGCGGTGAACTCAGGGGAGTTTGACGGGCTGCCCACGCCCGAGTTCAAGAAGCGGATCACCGCCTGGCTGGAGGAGCAGGGCATCGGCAAGGCCCGGGTGAATTACAAGCTGCGCGACTGGCTGTTCAGCCGGCAGCGCTACTGGGGCGAGCCGTTCCCGATCGTACACGATGTCAAGACCGGCGAGGTGTTCCCGCTGGATGAGCGCGAGCTGCCGGTGGTGTTGCCGCAGATTGACGACTTCCGCCCGCGGGCCTCCGAAGACCCGGACGTCCCGCCGGCCCCGCCGCTGGGTCGGGCGCGGGAGTGGGTGCATGTGCGCGGCTACGTGGATGAGCACGGCTCCGTGCGCCTGCTCTCGCCGGACGAGGTGCCGCCCTCGGGCGCCGCCGTGCGCGAGTTCCGCCGCGAACTCAACACCATGCCGCAGTGGGCTGGCTCGTGCTGGTATTACCTGCGCTACCTCGATCCGCGTAATGAAGACGCCTTCGTGGACACCGCGATCGAACATTACTGGATGACGTCCCGCAAGGCGGACGGCACGGTGCACGCCGGTGGTGTGGACTTGTATGTCGGCGGGGCCGAGCACGCGGTGCTGCACCTGCTGTACGCGCGTTTCTGGCACAAGGTGCTGTTTGATCTGGGCTATGTGAGCACCCCGGAGCCGTTCGGACGGCTGTTCAACCAGGGTTACATCCAGGCGTACGCCTTCCAGGACGCGCGCGGCATCTACGTGGATGTGCGCGACGCGCAGGAGACAGAGGACGGGCGTTTCATCCGCAAATCCACCGGCGAGCCCCTGACCCGAACCCTCGGCAAGATGGGCAAGAGCCTCAAGAACGCCGTGTCGCCGGATGAGATCGGCGAGGAGTACGGCACCGACACGCTGCGCGTCTACGAGATGTACATGGGACCCCTGGAGGCCAGCAAGCCGTGGAGCACCCGTGATATCGTGGGCATGAGCCGGTTTCTGAACGCGGTCTGGCGGCGGTTCGTGGCCGAGGACGGCACCCTGCGGGTGACGAATGATGCTCCGGATGAGGGGTTGCGGCGATTGCTGCACAAGACCATCAAACGCGTGACCGTGGACATGGAGAACCTGCGTTTCAATACGGCCATCGCCGCCCTGATTCAGTTCAACAATTCGCTGAAGGTGGATCGCGTGCCGCGTGAACTGGCGGCGGCGTTCCTGAAGCTGTTGGCCCCGATCGCGCCTCACCTGGCCGAGGAGCTGTGGCAGCGGCTGCTGGGAGCGGACTGGAAGCGCTCCATCGCGTTTGAGGACTGGCCGACCTATGACGAGGCCCTGGCCGTGGATCTGGAGGTCGAGGTTCCAGTGCAGATCAACGGCAAGCTGCGCTCCAGGATCCACCTGCCGGCCGACGCCGCGGCTGACCAGGATCAGATGCGCGAGGCGGCCCTGGCGAATGCCAGGATTCAGCAGGAGCTCAGCGGGATGACGGTGCGGAAAGTAATCTGCGTGCCCGGACGGCTGGTGAATATCGTCGCGACGGCGTGAGCATTTCGGATTGACGGAGGTTCTTCGAACTGGTTCTTTGTCCTTTGTCATTGGTCCTCAGTCCTGAGAACCATGTTGGACCAAGGACAAAGAACCAAGGACAGAGAACTCAACCTGTTACACAGAAACCGGACTCTGGATGGCCACCGAAGTTGAGGCCAAGCTGAAGGTCGATTCGCACGAGGCCGTGCGGGGGCGGCTGCGTGCGCTGGGGGCCGAGCCGCGGGGTCAGGTGCTGGAGGTGAACCACATCTTCGACAATGCCCATCGCTCGATGCTGGCCGGCGATCGTGGGTTGCGCCTTCGCGAGTGCCGCGACGAGCGGGGGGAACTGGTGCGGGCGGTGTTGACTTACAAGGGGCCGCGCGTGCCGGGATCGATCAAGCGCAGAGAAGAAATCGAAATTGTGGTTGACGATCCGGTCGCCGCCGGCACAATGCTGGAACGGCTCGGTTTTGTCGAAGCGGTCCGCTTCGAGAAGCGGCGCGAGACCTGGCGGCTCAATGGATGCCTGGTCGAACTGGACGAAGTGCCGTATCTTGGCCTTTTCGTCGAGATCGAGGGGCCCGACGAGGGACGCATCGAGCAGGTTCGTGGCGAACTGGGATTGAGCGGCGCGCCCCTGGTACACGGGAGCTACATCGGGCTGCTCGTGCGGCACTGTGAGGAACACGGTCTGCCGGTCACGTGCATTACCTTTGAGTGAGCCTCGCCGCCATGGACGCGGCGAGACGCGCCAACACGAGCAGGTCGAAAGAGTGCTGCTCATGGAGCGGTGGGCGCCCGGCGGCACGACGTTGCTTGCGACTGAGGGCAGAAGCGCATGACGCGCGGCTTGAGCACCATTCTGTTGTTGATCCTCTGTGCCGGTTGTCCGTTTCTGCCGCCGGCACTGAGCGGAGGCGGCGAGCCTGCTACTGAGCCTGTCTTGGCCGAAGCCGATCCCGGGGCCGAGGAAGCGCAGCGCCCCGAATCCCCCGAACTCCTTGATCTGGACCGCCGCTATGAAGCCATCCTCGCCGCCAGCGCCCCCTTTGGTGAGGGAGGCCGGGAGGTGTTGGAGGTGGCCTATCGCGTGCTGCGCGAGGGCCGGGCCGAGGGGCGATGGCCGCTGGTGGGCCTGGAGGATCTCTGGGCGGAGGCCATCAAGGAAGGGACCGTGCTGTTCAACCGGCCGGAGCGCCGCTGGGGCCTGACCACCGCGGACGAGACCGCCGACATGCTGGGCCAGAACACCATCGGCCCCTGGCAGATCACGGTGCGGAACGTCCGCTACATCTACGGCCGTCCGTATGGCATCGAGCCGGACTGGCCGGACGCGAAAGTCTACACCTTCTGCCGCGATAACCCCGATATCCAGGCCCGCATGATCGCGGATTACATTCAAGAGGCCTACGAGAAGTACGGCCGGCGCAGCCCCTATGGCATCCAGTGCTATTTTTCACTCCGGGCATTCGTTCGCGGCACGATCGGGATGGGGCGGTGGGACCAATCGGTGTTGCCCGCCGCACCGGGCGGCAACCCGGCCCTGATCAGCCCCCAGGACAAGGCCAACACCGGCTTCTACGCCAAGCAGCTCCTGCTGGGCACGCGAACGCAACCGCATGGGCTGTTATACTGGCTCTGGGTGACCGGTGACCTGGACGCGATCCGCGAGGTCCTGCGGGTGTGGCGCGACCAGCGCTGCTTTGTCTGGGACGAAATCCGGCAGAAGCCGCGACTCACGAACGTAGACGGTCTTTTTGCAATTCAACCGGACGATCTCAAATACCTGGCCGTCTTTCCCGGGTGCTGCCCGGCCGTGCAGCCTCTGGTCCGGGAAGTACTGGCCGAACGGGAGCAAATCCATGAGCTCGATCGAGCTGCATCCCCTGGCGGGAGCCGACCTGAAGGCGGTGTTGTCCATCTGGAACCGGGCGCTGGTCCGTGATCCGATCAGCGAAAGCCGTTTCGTGAGTAGCACTTTGTGCGATCCGGATTACTGGCCGGGGGAGGACTCCGGATTTCTGGTGGCCCATGCGGCTGGCCGCCCGGCGGGATTCGTGCGGGCCATCATTCGCCGTTGGCCCAACGATCGCGTGGGCGTCGAGCCGGAAGACGGCTGGATCCCCGTGATAGCGGTCGATCCCGACTATCAGCGGCAGGGCATCGGAACCACCCTGCTGAAAGCGGCAATCGACTACCTGCGCGGACACGGGCGCAAGCGCGTGTGGGTGTGCGGCAATACCGGCTCGGCCCCCGGTTATGTGTTTCCGGGCGTGGATCAGGACGTTTACGCCCCGGCCCTGCGCATGTTCCTGAAAGCGGGTTTTGTGGTCGACCATGAACCAGTGGCCATGTCCCGCTCGACACTCGATTTCGACGTGGCCGGCTGGTCCGCCCGAACCCGGGCCGCCTGTCCGCAGGCCCAGGTCCAGACGCTCACCCCCGAGCGGGTGCAGGATTTCATGGCCTTCCTGGCAGAGGAGTTTCCTGGTGATTGGAACATGGGCGCCCGGGCCAAGATCCGCAGCGGGGCGTTGCACGAGGTGCTGATCGCCGTCCTGGACGGCCGGGTGGTCGGCTATTGCCAGTGGGAGGGCGAGCACTTCGGCCCCTTCGGCGTGGCCCGTTCGACGCGCAACCGCAGGATCGGCGAGCAGCTTTTCATTGAGGCGGTGCGGCGCATCCGCGAGGCCGACGGTCGGACGGTCTGGTTCAACTGGGCGGATGCGGACGCGGCGCGGTTCTATGCCCGGTTTGGGCTTACGGCCACGCGACGGTTCGCAATACTGCGCAAGGAACTGGTCTAACGGGTTCGCGGTCAGTGGCCAACCGATCGGACTGATCGGACGGATCCGTCGGATCGGGCTTTTCCGGCGGCACGGGCTCTTCCGGCGGCTGCCACAACTGACAAAACTGGTGAGCCATGAAACATCTCGATTCTGCCATCGTCGCCGCGTACTTTGTGCTCATTATCGTCATCGGGTACTGGGTCAGCCGCCGGCACGGAGCAGGCAGCGCCGAGGAATTCGTCACCGGCGGGCGCACGCGCACGTGGTGGCAGACGGGGCTGGCTATGCTGGGCATGGCCGTTGATCCGGGCTACATGAGCATCGCCGGGCTGGGCTTTGCCTGGGGGCTGTACCTGACCCAGTGGACGGGCGTTCACGTCTGGTTCACTACCTGGTTCGCGGCCCTGTTCTTCGTGCCCGTGTACTGGCGCTCGCGGATCATCACCACGCCGGAGTATCTGGAGCGGCGTTTCAATGTTCAGTGCCGCGTGGTCTTCTCGCTGCTCATGAGCGTCCTGCTGGTGGTGACGCTGGCCCTGGGGTTATACCTGGGCGCGTTGCTGCTCGAGCAGTTGCTGGGTTGGCCGTTTGCGGTGAGTGTCGCGTTCATCGCCCTGGCGGCCGGCTTCTACGTGATTCTGGGCGGTATGCGGACGGTCCTGGTGCTGGACACCTACCAGGCCCTTTTCCTGCTGGCCACCCTGTTGCTGGTGGCGGGCATGGCCGTTTATCACGCCGGCGGGCTGGGCGGCCTGGCGGCGCTGACCGAAAAGAACGATGCCGGCGGAAACCTCAACAGCATCATCCCGCCCTGGACCTGGGACCTGGGGACGCCTTTCTTCTTCCACGCTCAGGGCATCCTCTTCTGGGCCACGGTCGTGGGCCTGTCGTGGCTGGCCTGCAACTTCGGAATGGCCCAGCGGCTGCTGGCGGCCAGGAGCGAGCGCGACGCCCAGAAGAGTCTGCTGTTTCTGGGCGTGCTGGTGGCCATCGTGCCGACCTGCTCGTTCCTGGTCGGCGTGTGCGTGCGGCATCTGCATCCGGAGATGGCCCCGGACAAGGCCTTTCTGTACGTAATGCTGGAGCTGTTCCCGGTGGGCCTTCGCGGGGTGTTGGCCGCCGGCATGATGGCGGCGCTGCTTTCGACGGCGGACGGTTTGCTCACCGGCTCCAGCGCCCTGTTGTCAGAGGACATCTATCTGCGTTTTCTCCGGCCGCAGGCGGGGGACGTCGAGCGCAAGCGGTTTGTCCGGGCCGCGGAGGTGGTTGCCCTGGTCATCGGGGCGGCGCTGGTCTGGGTGTTGAAGGAGAGCCGGACGGCCATGGGGCTGGTTCAGGCTTTCTACGCGGACTTGTTCGGCGTGATCGTCGGCGTGTACGTGGCGGGTATTTTTTCAAAGCGGGCTGCGCCCCGGGCGGCGTTCGTGTCGGTTCTCGGCGGACTGGCCCTGGCCGTCGGGCTTGCTCTGGCCACCGATCTGAACTTCGCCTATGTCGGCGCGTTCTCCTTTGTGGGCACGTTGGCGAGCACGCTGATCCTGAGCCGGTTCGAGACCCCCGTGCCGGAGAAGCAATTGGTCAACCTGACCATTCACACGCTGGCGGATGTGAAGGGCCCCTGGGTGGGACTGAAGGCCTGGCCGGGGCTGTGGAAGTGGGCGCTGCTGTTGGCGGTGGGCTGGTTCGGCGGCAGTGCTTTGTGGGAGTGGTATATTCGGTAGTTGCTTTGTCAGTGGTCAGTTGTCGGTTTTTTTAGCCTTTGGTCCGTTGTGTGGACTGCCCGGACCGATCCGACTGATCCGACCGATCGGACGGATCTGATCTTCCCGGCGGCGCTCACAACTGACCGAAGGACAAGTGAGGGCTGTATCGACATGAGCCAGAAGAAACACATTCTCGCAATCGGCGCGCACATCGGCGATGCCGAGATCACCGCCGGGCTGCTGCTGACCAAGTATGCCGCCGCCGGACATCGAGCCAGCGTGATTCACATGACCGCCGGCGAAAAGGGCAATCCACGCATGGACGCTGGCGAATACCGCCGCCAGCGCATCGAAGAGGCGAATGCCGCCGCCGCGAAGATGGGCGTGTCCGAGTGCATCGTGCTGGATCATCCTGACGGCGAGTTGCAGGCCGATCAGGCCACCATCCATGAAATGTGTGATCTGGTGCGGCGGCTCCGGCCGGACATCGTGCTGACCCACTGGCGGGGCTCGTTTCATCGCGACCACCGGCTCACCTACCAGATCGTGATGGAGGGCGGGTTCCTGGCCGCGCTGCCGGGCATTCAGCGGAGCGAACCGGCCCACCTGATCCGCGGCTTGTACTACCTGGAGAACTGGGAAGATCTCGAAGACTACCAGCCGGACTTGTGGGTGGATGTCAGCGATGTGTTCGACCGCTGGGTAGAGGCCTGTCGCTGCCACCAGTTGCTGCGCGGCGAGGTTTCCTTCGGCTACCTGCACTACTACACCGGCCTGGCCGCCAAGCGCGGTGCGGAGGTGGGGGTGAAGTACGCGGTGACGGTGAGTCTGCCGCCCATCTCACGCAAGCGGAAGGTCGATTTCTTCCCGGTGGATTCGGAGCCGGTGCTGATTTTTTGAGGAGTCCGTGATCGGTTGTCGGTAGTCAGTTGCCGGGTGGTTTGTCCTGATGGTCAGTTGTGCGACTGATCGGACCGATCCGACGGATCAGACCGATCGGACGGATCAGGCGGGCAAGATGCCCCCCCCGAGGCGTTCAGATCGGCAAGATGCCCGCCCCCAAAATAGCCGGTCGGCGTGGTCGGGGGGCCACAACTGACCACGAACTATTGACCACCGACAATCAACCAATGTCTGCCGGCCAGGCGAACGCCGTGATGGGCGTATCCATGAGCAGACGCCTGGCGGTTTCCGGGTTGTTATTGGCTACGGCCGGGCCGGCGATCAGGCCGGTATCGAACTGGTTGGCCGCGTCGAACAGCTCCGGCCACCCCGGTTCCTGGTATGAGGCGTGCACCGTGATGGCGTGGGCGGGGGTTTGCTCGACGGCCTGGCGGGCATCGCGCAGATTGTCCACGGCGATGCCGAAAAAGCGCACCCGGCGCGAATCGCGCAGCTCTTCGAGCCGGCGGAAGGGCTCGCCGGCCTTGATTCTTTCCAGGTCGAAGGGGGCGAGTTGCAGCAGGTCGATGTGCGGCTGGCCTGTGCGCCAGAGCACCTGGTCAACCATGATCGACATGCTCTGGTTCCAGTGAGCGGGGCCGACGCGGACGCAGAGGAAGAAGTCCGGGCGGTGGATTTCCTCTTCAGGAGCCACGGCCGGTGGGGCCAGCGGGGCGCTGCGTCCTTCGGCCGGCTCGCCGCCCATGGCCGAGGAGGCTTCGCCCTCATCGGCGGTCTGGGCCCAGGCGGAGAGCGCCAGGCTCCACTGGCCCTCGAGCAGGCCGACGAGTTGGGCCCATTCGGCGACGGCGACGTCCACGGGAATGTCGCACCAGTTCGGCGGTTGGTCAAAGGAGCTCATGCGCGGCGCGTCGGAACTCGTCCCCAGCGAGGGGCCGAAAGCCGAGAGCCGCAAGCCGGTGCGCCCTAGAATCTTGCCAGCCATGAAGAGGCCTCCCAAGAATACTGCAGTAATTGACGCCTGTGGGCGGTAAACTGTATGATCCCGTTTCACCCGACGGCAGAGTCCTTCTGATAAGCCGGAGACAGGAGATAAACGCATGGCGCGTCTTTTTGATGATATCACGCAGACGATCGGAAACACGCCTTTGGTGCGCATCAATCGCATTATTCAGGCCCCCGCCACCGTGTACGCCAAGTTAGAGTTCTTTAACCCGCTTTCCAGCGTCAAAGATCGCATCGGCGTCTCCATGGTCGAGGCTCTGGAGAAGGCCGGCCGGCTCACCAAAGATTCCGTCCTCATCGAGCCGACCTCCGGCAACACCGGTATCGCCCTGGCTTTTGTCTGCGCGGCCAAGGGGTATCGGCTCATCCTCACCATGCCCGAGAGCATGTCCATCGAGCGGCGCAATCTGCTCAAGGCCCTGGGCGCCGAGTTGGTGCTCACGCCGGCCACCGAAGGCATGAAGGGCGCCATCGCGCGCGCTGAGCAACTGGCCCATGAGTTGCCCAACGCGATCATTCCCCAGCAGTTCAAGAACCCGGCCAACCCCGAGATTCACCGCAAGACGACGGCCGAGGAAATCTGGCGCGACACTGACGGCAAGGCCGACATCCTCGTCTCCGGTGTGGGGACGGGCGGCACCATCACCGGCGTGGGCGAGGTGATCAAATCGCGCAAGCCCTCGTTCCAATGCATCGCCGTGGAGCCGGCCGATTCGCCGGTCATTACTCAGAAACGCGCCGGGCAGGACCTCAAGCCCGGCCCCCATAAAATCCAGGGTCTGGGCGCGGGGTTCATCCCGGACGTGCTCAAAGTCGACCTGATCGACGACGTGGTTCGGGTGACCAACGAGGATTCTTTCAAGTGGGCCCGCCGGGCGGCCCGCGAGGAAGGCATCCTGTGCGGCATCTCTTCGGGCGCGGCCTTGTACGCGGCCAACGAGGTGGCCCGCCGTCCGGAGAACGAGGGCAAGATGATCATCGCCATTCTGCCCAGCGCTGGCGAACGCTATCTGTCCACGCCGTTGTTCCAGGAGGGCTAGCCCAGCCAGTCCGCAGCCGGTGAGGGTGGGCATCGGGAAAGAGGCCGAAGTCGGAGGTCGGGGCGGCAGCCCTGTCCGCCCGCTGAAAAGGACGCCAGGTGGTCACCTCGCACGAGCAGTTGGTTGCCGCGTTGCGGGCCTCTATCACCGACAGTGGAGTCCGGCCCGGCACGGAGCATCCCTGCCCATACCTTCCCGACCGCATGTCGCGCGAGCTGGCGTTCAGCGCTGACGAACTGACGCCCCGCTTCTACCACGCCTTGATGGATTTGAACTTCCGCCGGAGCGGATCCTGCATCTACCGCCCGGCCTGCGTCGCCTGTCAGGAGTGCCGGCAGATCCGGGTGCCGGTTGCCGACTTCCGGCCCAACCGCTCTCAGCGGCGATGCTGGAAGCGCAATGCGAACCTGGTCGTCGAGGTGGGGGCCCCGCTGCTGACCGAGGAGAAGCACGAACTCTATTCCCGCTATCTGTGCTCTCGCCACGACCGCCAGATGAGCAGCTCGTGGGCAAGCTTGAGGAATTTCCTCTACGAATCGCCCATCCACACGCTGGAAGTGACATACCGCCGGGAAGGGCGGCTGGTGGCGGTCGGCATCACCGACGCCGAGCCGGAGGCCCTGAGCACCGTCTACTGTTACTATGACCCCGATCTGCCCCGTGATTCGCTGGGTGCCTTCAACGTACTCTGGACGCTGGATCTGGCTCGTCGGAAGGGCATCGCCTACGTTTACCTGGGCTACTACATCCGCGACTGTGCCAAGATGAACTACAAGCTCAACTTCCGTCCCTGCGAGCTGCTGCGGCCCGACGGGTCGTGGGAACGGTGTGAATGAGAAAACCCGCCCGGTTCCCTTGCGGACCCGCTTGACGGCTGGGGTCCGGCTATCTAAACTGCCTTGGCCACGGGCAGGTAGCTCAGTTGGTAGAGCAATGGACTGAAAATCCATGTGTCACCAGTTCGAATCTGGTCCTGCCCAATAGATCCCCTTTCTTCCTCTCTAATGCACATAAACCCTTTAAAAACAGGGATTTGTCGCCATGCGCCGCCGGCGGCGAGAAGTTCCGTTCCCGGTTGAAACGTTCCATGTTTCTACAGCGGCCCGGCGGGCACCGGCCAAAGGCGGGATGACCGGGCGTTCCGGTGACGTGGCCGGGCCTCGGGGATATATTTTCAGTCAAATGGCGTCTGACCAGACCTGCCCGGTACTACGCTCGCTGATGCCGTTCTGGATGGGGTCGCGGATTTTGTCGCCGGCACCACGACCGCCATTCTTGAAGAGATCTCTCCCATTGACGAACTCATTGACGCGCAACGGTGAGGCGCTGGGGAGTGGATAAATTGCAGTCTGTGTGACATGGGCTCGGGTGGCGGGTTTGCTCCCGTGGCCAGGCTTGAGAGGCCGCCGGGTGGCCGAACGCGCGAGCCGCTCGAAGCGACCGTCAAACATACAATAAGCGTATCGGAAGACGCCGGGGCTCTCAGGCATCTAACCTGCATGAGAGCCCTGCCTTTCTGAGCGAACCGGTGGCTTCAAGGCCGAAATTGAACCTCTCATCGCGAGGATATGATGGCTGCACGCTCTGCACACCAGGGGCCACAGGCGCCGCAGGCTGATGATTCCGGCGGCACCAACCGCGGTGGGCTCACCCGGCGCGAGGCCACGAATGGCTCGCACCATACGGCGACCACGCCTGACGGAGCACGCGAACGGATCGACCTGCCGTTGACGGGCATGAGCTGTGCAGCTTGCGCGCGGCGCATAGAAAAGGCGCTCGCGGGCGCGCCCGGCGTGCATCGGGCCAGTGTGAACTTCGCCACTTCCAGGGCCACGGTCGAATACGACCCCCGAACCACCGGTCTGCGCCCCTTGATGACGCTCGTGCGTGAGATCGGTTACGACACCGCGGCGACGGCGCGGGCCGATTTCGTGGTGGATGATTCAGCCCGACCGGCCGGAAGCAGTCGTCCCTTGGAGGAGCATCTCGGCCGGCTTCGCGGCGTCGTAGAAGCCGGTTTCAATCTGGGCACGATGGAAGTACGCATCGAATATCTGCCCGGCGCGATTGACGTGCCGGCGTTGCGCAAGGCCATCGAAGCGTTCGGCTACCGCGTCGCCGATACGCCCCCGGACGCTGCCGCTCCCCCGGAGGAAACCGCCGACCAGGAGGCCCACAGCGCCGAGTACCGCGACCTGCGGCGCAGGTTCTGGATTGCGGCGGCCTTCTCCCTGCCCATCCTGGTCATGGCCATGTCCCACGGGCGGATTGCCTTTCTGAACTTCCCCGGAGCCAACTGGCTGCAACTGTTGCTGGCCACCCCCGTGGTCGTGTACTGCGGGGCGCAGTTTTACCGCGGCGCATGGCGGGCCTTCCGGCACCGGGCGGCGGACATGAACACGCTCATTGCCGTGGGCACCGGGGCGGCCTACCTGTATTCGGTGGCGGCGACGCTGGTTCCCGATTTCTTCGCCTCCGCCCTCGTGAGGCATGGCACGGAGGGAATGGACGCCGCGGCCGGGCCCATGGTGCCGGTTTACTTCGAGGCCGCCGCGGTGATCATCGCCCTGATCCTGCTGGGGCGGATGCTGGAAGCGCGGGCCAAGGGGCGGACCGGGGACGCCATTCGCCGTCTGATCGGCTTGCAGGCCAGGACCGCGCGGGTCATCCGCGACGGCCAGGAGCAGGACATTCCGGTGGAGGAAGTCGTTCCCGGCGACCTGGTGCTGGTCCGGCCGGGAGAGAAGATTCCGGTGGACGGCACGGTTGAGGACGGGGCCTCGGCGGTGGACGAATCCATGCTGACCGGTGAAAGCCTGCCGGTGGAGAAGCATCCCGGCGACGAGGTGTTCGGCGCGACGATCAACAAGATGGGGAGCTTCCGCTTCCGTGCCACCAAGGTGGGCAAAGACACGGCCCTCCAGCAGATTGTCAGGCTGGTGCGGGAGGCCCAGGGCTCCAAGGCGCCGATTGCCCGCCTGGCGGATGTCATCAGCGGCATTTTTGTGCCCGTCGTGTTGTGCATTGCCATCGCCGCCTTCGTGGTGTGGTTCATCGTCGCACCGGAGGAGGTGCGTTTCACGATGGCCCTGGTCAGCTTTGTCTCCGTGCTGATCATCGCCTGCCCCTGCGCCCTGGGCTTGGCGACGCCCACGGCCATCATGGTGGGCACGGGCAAGGGAGCGGAACACGGGGTACTCATCAAGGGCGGCGAAACCCTCGAAACGGCCCACAAACTTCAGACCATTGTGTTGGACAAGACCGGTACCATCACCCAGGGCCAGCCCGCGCTGACCGACATCCTGCCTGCTCCGGCTATCAGCGAGGCCGATCTGCTTCGCCTGGCCGCTTCGGCCGAGCAGGGCAGCGAGCACCCGCTGGGTGAAGCCATCGTGCGCGCCGCCCGCGAGCGAAACCTTCCGCTGACTGAGACGCAAGCGTTCAATGCGGTGGCGGGGCAGGGCATCGAGGCGGTTGTGAATGGCCGGCGATTGCTGCTGGGCAACGCCAAGCTGATGCGGGAGCGTCATATTCACCTGGACGGCTTTGACGATCCGACCGCCGCCCTGGCCGCCCAGGGCAAGACGCCCATGTATGTGGCCGTGGGTGATCGACTGGCCGGTGTCATCGCCGTCGCCGACCCGATCAAGCCCGAGTCGAAAGAGGCCGTTCGGGCCATGCGGGACTTGGGGCTGGAAGTGGTGATGGTCACGGGCGACAACCGGCGTACGGCCGAAGCCGTGGCTCGCGAAGTCGGCATCGAGCGGGTGTACGCGGAAGTCCTGCCCGAAGGCAAGGTCGATTGCATCCAGGCCCTCCAGCAGGAAAAGAAGCGGGTCGGCATGGTGGGCGACGGGATCAACGATGCGCCCGCGCTGGCCCGGGCCGACGTGGGCATCGCCATCGGCACGGGCACGGACGTGGCCATGGAAGCGTCCGACATCACGCTGATCCGCGGCGATCTGCGCGGTGTGGTGACGGCCATCCTGCTCTCGCGGGCCACCATCCGGACCGTCAAACAGAATCTCTTCTGGGCTTTCATCTATAACATCCTGGGTATTCCCATCGCGGCGGGAGTGCTCTATCCGGTCACCGGCTGGCTGCTTTCGCCGATCCTTGCCAGTGCGGCTATGTCCTTCTCCAGCGTGTCGGTCGTGACCAACAGCCTGCGTCTGCGGCGATTCCAGCCCGCAACGGGAGGCGCATGACATGGATGCGGCGGAAATTGCGGTCTTGCTGGCGGGCGCGGCGCTCATCGGGTTTGTCCTGTGGTATTTCTTCGGGGAACGGCCAGCGGTCAGTGCTGCGGTCGATCCATCGGGCGTTCAGGAGATCAAGATCACCGTGAAGGGTGGTTATTCCCCCGATATGATCGTGGTTCGCCAGGGCCGGCCAGTGCGGCTGGATTTTTACCGGGACGAGACGGCCTCCTGCAGCGAACGGGTGGTCTTCGGCGATTTCGGCATCGCACGCGATCTGCCCGCCTTCCAAACCACGCGCATCGAGTTTACGCCGGACCAGCCGGGCGAATTCACCTTTGCCTGCGGCATGAACATGCTGCGCGGGAAACTGGTGGTAAAGCCCGCCGACGGGTCGCCCGGCATGGCGTGATGGCGCGAGCCTGTGGGCCTCATTTCGTGTAAGATACGCCGCGAGGTGATGATCCATGATTCCAACCGTTCTGCTCGTATCGTGCCTGTGTACACCAGCCGCTCCTGCGACCCAGCCGGCGTCGCGCCATCCGACGGTTTACGTGACTCCGGAGGATGTCGCTCGCGCGCGTGACCGGATCAAAAGTGACCCGGCCGCACGCAAATGGTTCGAGTCGCTCAAACGCCAGGCGGCGTCCTGGAACGACAAAACTCCTGAGTGGGTTAAAGAGGTAATGCCTGGCGAGGGCGCGTGTTTTGCCTACGGCTTCACCGGCTGCCCGATTTGCGGAAAAACATGGGGCATCTGGGGGGCGGCCCGGGCCTCGTTCGACAAGCCCGGCCGGATCACCTGCGACAACGGCCATGTACTCCCCGATGACCAGCATCCCGACCCCGGCACCGGCTACGTCGGCCCGGACCAGCGCGTGCATTACTTCGTGGGTTCCTACAACGCTTGGGTGGTCGAGACGCTGATCTCCAAGATCGCCTTTCCGTACGCCACCATTTACCTTCTGGAAAAGGACGAGCGTGCCGGCCGGATGGCCGCGGTGATCCTCGACGAGATCGCCCGCATCTATCCTTCCTGCGATAAGGGTTCCTGGGACTACCCCTCCAATCCGCCCAGCGGCCGTCTGAACCGGCCGTGGTACCAGGTGGCCCGAGTGCTGGTGCACCTGGTGGACATCTATGACCGTATCTACGACCATCCCGCCCTGGATGAGCCCTCATCCCGCGAAGGTCTGACCCGGCGGCAGAACATCGAACGCAACCTCCTGCTCAACGGGGCGCAGTATTGCCATGAGCAGTCCGTGAAGGGCAAGGGCCTGCACAATGGCCAGGCCGACTATCTTCGCGGTGTCCTGGCCGTCGGCGTGTTGCTGGACATTCCCGAGTACATCACCTGGCCGGTGGACGGGCCGTTTGGTTTCCGCGCCATGCTGGCCAACAACATCGACCGCGACGGGCGATATTTCGAGACGTCCACCGGCTATGGCTTGCACACGCGAAATCTCTATCTGACCTTCGCCGAACCGTTGCTCAACTATCGCGGCCGGGTGTACCCCAACGGCTTGAATCTCTATGACGATCTGCGCTTCCAGAAGTTCCTGACCGTGCCGCAGATGGCCCTCGTTTGCCTGGGCCACCTGGCCGTCATCGGAGATGATGCCCCGGCCACCAAGCGGAACAGCCTGCCCTACGTGCCACCCCGGATCTATGACATACTCATGACCGATTACCTGGCCAGCAGGGTGTCCGATCCGGCCCGGCGGGCGGGATATGCGGCCCTGTCGCGACATCTGCGGGCCCTGGCCGCCAGTGCGAATCAGAAGTCCGAGCCGATGACCGAGTGGCGCGTCTTCCATGATATTGCGGACGAGGCGCCTGCCGACGCGGAAATCGACCCCCTGGCCCAGCAATGGATGGACGGGTCGTATTTCTTTGGTCAGAAGGGGCTGGCCGTGCTTCGAACCGGCCAAGGCGCGCAGGCCCGGGCGGCCGTGCTTCGTTTCGGACCTTCTCTTGTCCACGGCCATTTCGACGATCTCAACGTGAACTATTTCGACCTCGGGTACGAGATGACCTACGATCTCGGCTATCACCTCGGCAGCACGCACACGCAGGTGGGCTGGGCCCGCCAGACGGCCAGCCATAACACGGTAGTGGTAAACGAGAAATCGCAGGGCGGCGGCCCGTCGGGGGGCAGCCTGCTGCACTTCGCCGACCTGCCCGGCCTGGTGCTGGCAGAAGCTTCCTCGACCGCGTATGAGCACCTGGGCGTGAACCTCTACCGGCGCCTGTTCGCGTTGGCTGACGGTTACGCCATTGACCTCTTCCGGGTGAAGGGCGGCCGACAACATGATCTGCCGTTGCATTCGCTGACCACCGATGTGGAATTCAAAGACCTGAGCTTCGGCCCCGTCCGGCCAGGCAGCCTGGCCGGTGAGGAGCACCGCTGGGGCGAGTTGCAACTCAATGACGGGGACATGAAGGGTTATCCCAACAAACCCTATTGGAACCCGCCGCCCGGCAACGGCTATGGGTTCCTGACCGGGCCGCGCCGCGCACAACCGGCGGGGAACTGGTCGGCTACCTGGCGGCTGGAGGGCGACGATCAGCCGCGCTTCCAGATGCTGGCCATTCACGAGGCCGGTACGGAGGTGATTTCAGCCTCCGCGCCGGGGTTGTATCCGCACTATCCCAAGGCCGGCTACGTGATTCGCCGGCGATCAGGCGACAATCTCTCTTCCTGCTTTGTCTCGCTCTGGCAGACCGCGGCGGATTCATCCCCCTTTGCGGCCCGCTCGCTGGAATGGATCGGCGGAGACGAGCCGCGCACAGCGGAGTCGTCGCTGGCTTTCAGCGTGAATTCGGGTCAGGGCTGGCGCGATATCTGGTTGGTGGCTGCGAGTCCCGACGACGAGGTTGCCGGCAGCAGCGAAGGCATGCCCGTCTCGCTGCAAGGCGCGTTTGCCCGGTGCCGATGGGATGATGCCGGGCTGGTGTCCGCCTGGCTGCTCGAAGGGACCGAGCTCAAGATCGGTGACTGGACCATCCGCCTCGACGCCGATGGCTGGCAGACGCAGGTGGAGACGTTGCCCGACGGCTCGCCGACCCTGCGCTCGACAAATGTGTGGCCCTCCGACGGACGGTATGACGGCTGCCCGATGTATGTCGACAATCCGGCGTACTCGCGAAATTCGGCCTACGTGGTGAAGGCGGCCAGCGAGAACCGCGTACAGGTTCAACAGGCTGATACGCTGCTGGGCGTGGGGGTGGTTGATGCGATCCCCGATGGCCGAACGCTGGTGACTTCCATTCCGCATGAGTATGCCTGCGCCATGGGCTGGCGCGAGACTTCGACCTTCTTCCGGGGCAAGCTGGTGACGGTGATTGACGGGCCGGCGGCCGCCAGGATTCAGAAGGTGTCCATGACCAATGACCTTCGCCTGGAGGTGGATTCAACCGAGGGGTTCAAGGTAGGGCAGAGATTCCATTATCACGATGTGCAGCCGGGCGACACCCTGCGTGTTCAGCATTACGCCTGCCTGGAGCGTGTCTCGGCCGGCACGTATCGGTTGCGGGCCAATACCGACGTGACCCTCTTGGCCCCGCAGGCCGCACGGATCGAGTACCTGGACCGCGATGGAAATCTCCAGAATGCCGCGGATGGGCGGATCCCCTGGACCGCGTTGAAACCGGGACAGGGAACGACGCTGAACCTGCGGAATTGAGCCCGTTGCCGCCGTGGTCAGGGTGGTGGCAGTTGCCGGCCTTCGGCCAGGCTCAGATAATAACCTGTGGACTGGCCGAGAGATGGCTCTGCGGTGGAGAAGATCCTGATGCCCGTGCGCACGCCAGCCGTGGCTGGACAGTTCTATCCGCGCTCGTACGAGGAGTGCCGTGCCGCGATCGAGGAGTGCCTGGCCCGGGCCGAGGCATCGCCCCCGGCCGGTTTGCCCGCCGGCTTCAAGCCGATCGCCGGCATCGCTCCTCATGCGGGCTGGATCTGCAGCGGGGCCGTGGCTGGCGAGGTGATTCGGGTCCTGGCGTTGGGGGGAACATCCCCGGGCCGGCCCTCTGAATCGGGGGTGGAGACATTCGTGATCTTCGGCGCCGCACACCGGCGGATGGCCTCGCCGGCGGCGGTGTATGACCAGGGCTCCTGGGAGACGCCTTTGGGCCAGGCGGTAATTGACGAGGAGCTGGCCCGGAACGTGATGGAGGCCGCCCCGACGGTGCCGGCGGACATCGACGTGCACGAGATGGAACATTCCATCGAGGTTGAGGTGCCGTTCGTTCGATACTTGGCGCCCGGCGCGAAGATCCTGCCGATCATGGTTTCCCCGGTGATGATGGCCGTGGAGGTGGGGCGAACCGTGGCCCAGGCGGCGGCGAAACTGGGCCGGCGGGTGGTGTTCCTTGGTTCGACCGATCTGACTCACTACGGGCCGCGTTACCAGTTTGCCCCCCAGGGGGTGGGGCCGGAAGGTATTCGTTGGGCTAAAGAGGTAAATGACCGGCAGTTCCTGGGCCGGGTGTTGAATCTTCAGGCCGATGAGGTGGTTCATGAAGCCGCCACGCACCACAACGCCTGCGGACCGGGCGCGGTGGCGGCGACCATTGCCGCCGCGCAGGTGATGGGGGCCACGGCCGCCCACGTGTTGCGGCACACGAACAGCAACGAGGTGCTCTGCACGCGCTACGGCCAGATGGATGATGCGGTCGGCTATGCCGGCGTGGTCCTTGGGAGCGCATCGAACGGCAACGAGAAGCTGATGCCGGGCAGGGCTGTGACCGTACAGGAGACCTGATGGAGCGGATGGAAAAAGACGACGTAGTGACGGGCGCGGCGCCCGGTTCGCAGGTTAGCGGTTCACGGGGTCTGTTCCTCTCGCGCGTGGTACGCAACGAGCCTCTTTGCCGAGAGCATTTTCGCCTGGTTCTGGAGGTGGATGACTTTCCGCCGGCCGCGCCGGGGCAGTTTGTCCAGATCCTCTGCGCGGAACCCAACGAGCTGGGCTGGACGCAGGGCGCCTTTATCCGCCGGCCTTTCAGCATCGGCGGGCTGCGGCGCGGCGGACGGCGATGCGAGCTGGACATTCTTTACCGGGCCCTGGGGACGGGAACGCGCTGGCTGTCGCGGCAGAGGAAGGGCGAGCCGGTGAGCGTGCTGGGTCCGCTGGGGCGGCCGTTTGAGATACATGCGGATCGAGAGATCGCCTGGCTGGTGGGTGGCGGGATCGGGTTGCCCCCGTTGATCTGGCTGGCCCAGACGCTCTCTGCGGCCGGACGCCGGGCGGTGGCGTTTTGCGGGGCGCGTTCGGCTGACTTCATGCCGTTGACACGTGTTGCGGGCGTGGAGATCGTCGGCGAGCAGCCGGTCCTCGCTTTTGAGGAGTTCGCGTCTGTCGGCGTGCCGGTCATCACCGCCACGGATGATGGTTCACTGGGCGCGGCCGCCAGAGTGCCCGACGTGTTCGCCCGCTATCTTGATCAACATGCCGGCCAGATCTCCTCCGCGGCCATCTATGCCTGCGGACCGGAGCCGATGATTCGAGCCACCGCGCAAATCGGTCTGGCCCACGGGATTCCGACCGCGGTCTGCCTGGAGCGGGTGATGGCCTGCGGGATGGGAACTTGCCAGTCGTGCGTGGTCCGGGTGCATGACGCCGCCGCCGAAGAGGGCTGGCGTTATCGGCTATGCTGCACGGACGGCCCGGTGTTTGATGCCCGGGAAGTGGTCTGGGATTGAGCCGATCCCGCCTGCAGGCTTGCAGTTGGCCACGGCAGCCGGTCGCCGCGCCGGCACCTGCGGCTTTGCGCGTATTGTACTTATGCACTACCGCGCAAGGTCGTAGCGGCCGGGCCGGGTACCCGGCGAAAGCTGGGTGCCGGCCGTTTTACGGGCAAGACGGCCGGTACGGAGCCCGGCCGCTACAGAAAATGACCCACTTTGCACTGTGGGGTTGTGGATGCACTGAGGCCGCGGCCTTGCCGGAACCCCGCCCCGTAACTTGCCGCCTGAGCCATAAGGGTTTATGATTCAGCGAGTCAGCGTCCGAACGTGGTCAGGCATGTCTGGTCCGGGAGGCTCACTGATGGGTAAACGCAAGGGGGTCGAGAGCCCGTCACCGGGCGAGTACTTTGGCATCTACGAGAACGGTTGCATCCGGCTATCGACGGGAGTGGATTGGCCGGAGGGTACGGCCGTTGTGATCCGCATGGCGGATCTCAAACCGGGGCATGTGGTTCCATCTCTGAGCAAGGTAATTGTCGCGGGCTTCGGCCTGGCGGGGCGTTCCGTGGCGGGTTTGTGCGAGCGCTACGGCATCGAGTATGTGATCGTCGAGCGGAACGCCAGGACCATCCAGACGCAGCGGGAACTGGGCCGGCAGGTGGTCGAAGGCGACATCTCGGAAGAGCAGACCATGCGGGCCGCGGGGATCGAGGACGCCTCGCTGCTGGCCTTGGCCATTCCCGACGAGCACACCGTGCGCCGGGCCACGCAGATCGCCCGGGCGCTCAATCCGCACGTGTACATTATTGGCCAGGCCGTGTACGCGTCGACCGGCATGCAGATCGAGAAGCACGGGGCGGACGACGTGATCAAGGTCGAGCAGCTTGTGGCCCGGGAGTTCTATGAGCACCTGCTGCGTATCCTGACCTCCCGGCACGAGGGGACGGAGAAGAAGGCGGCTCTCGATGGTGGGCCGGTGCCGGGGGGGAATGTGCGAGGGTGAGAAGGTGAGAAAGTGAGAAGGTGGGAAAGTGAGAAGGTGGGAAAGTGAGAATGTGGGAAAGTGGGAGCGTGGGGGAGTGAGAATGTGAGAGAGTGAGAGAACGCCAGCCGCTTGAACTGGGTTCAGGCGGGCCCACCTGAAAGCCTCCCTGCCTGTCGGCGAGTATTCACTCAAGAGAGAATCAAACCGTTTCCATCTTCAACCGGTGCGGGTGCCCTGCGCGCGGGAATCGCATGTCAATGCCCTTGCAATGGTGAGAGAGCCAGGAGCGCGATTTGTGCCCCGGATCCTGAATGCCCGTGCGCGATGATGCGATGACACAGAGCACAATTTGCGCGCCACGGCTCTTGAGCCACGGCAGGATAGTTCGGGGGTTGGTATGCCGTGGCTCTTGAGCCGTGATCTGGGAGACTCCACCTGCTTTCCCCACTGCTCAAGAGCAGTGACACACCCCGCGTGGCATCGCGCTCGATAGCGTGTCGCAGGATCGCGCACGGTTACAGAGGCCGTGCCGGGACGACTCGGATGTTCCCCACTGCTTGAAGGCAGTGGCACACACGGCGTGGCGGCGCAGGATCACGCCTGATCATTGGGCTCCAGGCTCGCGCTCCGGCGGAAAAGTCCGGCTACTCGAGCCGGTACGTCGCGATGGCATTCGCGCCGATGCGGGCGCGGATCTGGTTATTCTCCAGGGGCACGGCGTCCAACACGCGTTCCACCAGGTCGCACCGGGAGGCCTTGGAGAGGCCCGGGAATCCGATCCGGATTTCCGCGTCCGTATCGCGTCCGGCCGTCTCGCGGATACGCACGATGAGGCCCTTGCCGTCGTCGGCGGGCTTGAGGGTGGTCATCTCCACGTTGGCCGGGCTCACCTGGCAGAAGCTCAGCGCCGGCGGCAGGCCCTGGCCGCCTTGGCCGGTGTCGATGCGTACCGCCCGCATGGGGGCGTGTACTGCCTCGCCGAACATCGACGCACTGGCCGGGTCGATGGTCTGGTCGCTGGTCAGGCTGTAGCGGAAGGTGAAGGCGCCGTCCTGGCCGGCCTTGTAGTTGGTGAACCAGTAATTGTTCATCACGTAGGCGAAGATGGTGCCGTTGGTGACGGGCAGTTCCTCCAGCCACTTGCCGGGGGTCAGGTCGCAGAGGGTGATAAGTGGCGTATCCACCGCCGACCAGGCCACGGCCGCATCCTCGGTATGGACGGTCACCCAGCGCTGGACGGCGAACCAGTCCCGGCAGGCGCCGGGGAAGTGGTCCTCGTTCGGCCGGACGCTGCCCCCGCCGATTTCATAGCGGAATTGCGGCTTGGCCCCGGCGAAGGGGAAGGCGAAGTAGACGGCTTCTTTTTCCAGGATCATGTCTTTTTGAAGCTGATAGACAAAATCGATCCGGCGTTCCTGCTCGTAGAGGATCACCTCCAGCTCGGCGCGCTGGATGGGCGGCAGCTTGCTGATGCTCTTCGCGCTGGCGAACAGCGGGCCGGCCGGGCCGGGCCGGATGTCGGCCTGCGTGGTGGTGTGATACTTCACGCGCGAGAGGATGGGGGCCTCGATGGGCGTTTTGCCCTCGGGGTCACTGCCACCGGCCGCGTAGATGACCTGGCCGAGCGTGTACTTGCTGCTCTTATCCACCAGTTCCTTGCCGAGTTTCTTGTCGACCAGGCTGGCGATGCCGCCGACCGGTGCGAACTCGACGCGGTAGAAGTCGTTTTCGAGAACTTTGCCGTTAAAGCGTTTTGGGGTCTCGCGTTTCTCAGCCGGGGCCAGGCGATACACCTTATAGCCCGCCGCCGGCACCTCGCGGGCGATGAAGTTCACGGTGACCGTCTCCAGGGCATCCTGGCGCACGACCTGTTGCGGGAGCGGGCCTTTCTCGTCCACGACAGCCTGGCCGCGCGGAATGTCCACCAGGACCATACCGCTGCGCGGCCGGCCGGAGGGGTTGAAGACCAGCACAGTATTCGCCGGGGCGTTCACGCGGGCGGCGAGCTGGCGCAGGCCGCGATCGAGGAGCCGTTTGGCCCGGTCGGCGGCTTCGGTGGCGAAGGCGGCCTTGTAGGCGAACTGGCGGGTTACGAAATCAGAGTGCGGGGTCCAGATGCTGTTGTACGCGCCCCAGGTGTGCTCGTCGTAGAGCAGGATGCAGTCCCACATGCGGTTGAACTCGTCCTGGGGAGTGCCGGCCGACGGGTTGGCCAGGCGAGCGACAGCCCATGCGACCTCTGCGGCGATGGCGTCCTGGTGGGTGTTGCGGTTGATGGCCGTTTCCACCGCGCTGGAGGCCGCGCCGTCCTCCCACCAGCTTCCGCCGCAACCGCGCACGGTCTGGATTTTGTCGGCGAAGTTCTTCTCGATGTATTCGAAGAATTCGTTGTTGGCCGACATGATGACCTGGGGATAGGCGTAGCGCTTATGGTATTCGGTAATGGTTTCGGCGATGCCGCGTCCGATGGCCACGTTGTCGGTGTAAGCCCCGTGGAGCAGGACGGCGTCATAGGGATAGTCGGTGCGATTCTGCCACCAGTTCAGGAAGTTCTCGGTGGCGGCGCGCATGCGCTCGGGGCCGTCCTTGAGGCCGATGCGTTCGGCCTGTGAATAACCGTCGGTGAACCAGGTGAGCACCTTGGAGCCGTCCGGTCCCACCCACCAGAAGGGCGACTTGAGGTGGATGTTCTTCTTGAACAGCGGGGCCCGGGTCTGGTTGACGCCGACGCTCAGGCAACGGATGCCGGCGCCCGCAAGAATGGTCGGGAGCGTCCAGACGTGCGAGGGCGCGTCGGTAAGCGTGTGGCTCTCGAAGGGCACGCCGGCCTCGCGGTGCAGCCGGGCGGAGTAGTACAGGTCGCGGATCAGCTCCTCCTCGGTGCACAGGCCGGTGAGCATGTTGAGATAGCCCGATTCAATGCCTACGCGCTTCCGGCGCGCGGCCTCGAGCAGTTCGTCGTGACGGGACGGCGGGCGGTCACGGAACCACATCTGGGCCGCCCAGGAGGATTCGAGGTTCCAGTGGAACAGCGGGTACTCGCGGGCCAGTTCCAGGGCCAGGTCGGTGTTTCGGTTGTGCAGGGCCACCACGCGCTCCTGGAGATCAGTGTAGCCGATGTCAGTGTGCGTGGCCGGGGCGACATAGATGCGCCATTTGCGCTGCGGCTTCTGCTGAATGATAAGCGTCTTGGTCTGATGGCTGGCGGTGACGATGGCGGTCAGCTCGCGCGGCTTTTCGGTCTCGGGCAGGTACAGGGCCTGCGACAGGGCCCCCAGCTCCGGCTTGCCCAGTTCCTGCGCCGTCAGCGTTGCGCCGTCCGCCTGGATCTCGACCTTGGCCGGCCCCGCAGAGGCCAGGCCGTTGACGCGAAGCTGGAATTCCTGGAGCAGCTTGCCGTCGCGCTCGACGAAGAACAGGGTCGGGCGCAGGCTGACCTCCAGGGGCAGTGAGGCGGCATCGGCCGTGATCTGCTGAAGGAAGAGCGTATCGTAGAGCAGCCAGGAGCCTCTCAGGTTGCGGATTTCGAGGACGTTCTCGCCGCTCTTGAGACAATCCGGGCCGAGGGTGAAGCGCAGCGTCCGGTTTCGGCCCTTGGACGGATCGACCAGGCTGATATCGCCTGCGCCGGGTTCGAGCGCCACTTCGGCCTTCTGGCCGTTGAGGAGGACACGGAGGGTGGGAGGGGCGGCGGCGTGCGTGTCCACGATGTCGATTCCGAGCAGGTACGCGCCGGTGATGGGGCCGTCCAGGGTGAAGGCGATCTTGAACACATGCTCGCGGTGTTGGGCCCAGGCGTCCGCGGGACCCGGGTGGATGGCACTGAACTCTTTGGCCGGGTCGCTCTTGCCGACCGTGAATTGCACGCCCTGAGGGAATTGCCGCGGCCAGGTGTTCTGGTCGGGGTTGAAGCTTAACTCATGATAGTCTTTGTCGGCCGCTCCGATCCGCCAGACAAGATTCGTCTCCTGGGCGGCGATGGTCTGGGTGCAGAAGGCCAACAGGGTGGCTGTCAGAAGCTTCAGTTGGGCGCGCATGGCGAAATTCTCCCAGGTTAACACTGGTGGTCTCAAATGGGCAGGAGGCCCCTGCCTGCTCGCTGGCAGGGTAATGGCATGCGGTGAGATACTCAAGAGCGGGCTCGGGGGGCCGCCGGGTGGGTGGTCAGTGTCTGCCTGCGCTCCCGGATGATCGTGGTGCGGGTCGACGCTTCCCACCGCCGCGAGCGGTCACGGCGTGCCTGCCCCCCGGGTGAGCCGGCCTTCGGAGAAGGTGGCCTCCCGAGGGCCTCACCGAAGACGTCACGGACCCTCACACGGCCGCGCAGACCTTCTTCGCCGCGTCGGTCAGGTCGGTGGCAGGGGTCAGGCCGGGTACGTTCGCTTCGCTGAGCAACTGTCGGGCACGCTCGACATTGGTGCCCTCCAGCCGGACCACCACCGGCACGTGAAAGCCGACCTCGCGGGCCGCGGCGATGAGGGCCTCGGCGATCAGGTCACACTTGGCGATGCCACCGAAGATGTTGACCAGCACGCCCTTGACCTTGGTGTCGCCCAGGATGATGCGGAAGGCCTCCACCGCGCCGTCCTTGGTTACACCCCCGCCGACGTCCAGGAAATTGGCCGGCTCGCCACCGTGCAGCTTGATCAGGTCCATGGTGGCCATGGCCAGGCCCGCGCCGTTGACCAGGCAGCCGATGTTGCCGTCCAGGGCGATGTAGGAGAGGTTGGCGGCCTTAGCCCGCAGCTCGTTGGGGTTTTCCTCGCTGGGGTCGTACATGGCTTCGATCTGCGGATGGCGGAAGATGGCGTTGTCGTCGAAGTTGATCTTCGCGTCGATGGCCAGCAGGCGGTTGTCTTTGGTGAGTACCAGCGGGTTGATCTCGGCCAGCGAGGCATCGAACTTGAGGAAGGTCTCCGCCAGCCCGCGGAAGATTTTCTCCGCGGCGGCCACGTGGGCTTTCTCGGTGAAGCCCAGGGCGCGGGTGAGCTTGCGGATCTGGAACGGCTGGAGGGGCAGGTGCGGGTGCAGCCATTCCTTGACTACGGCCTCGGGGTGCCGGGCGGCGACCTCCTCGATCTCCACGCCGCCCTCGCGGCTGACCATGATCACCGGGCAGCGCCGGGCGCGGTCGATGACCATGCCGACATAGTATTCCTTGGCGATGTCCACTGCGGCTGCGATGAGGAGCTTCTTGACCGCGATGCCCTCCGGGCCGGTCTGCTTGCTGACCATGCGGTTGGAGAGCATGAACTCGGCGGCTGCCCGGACCTCCTCGGCGTTACCGCAGAGCTTTACAAAACCGGCCTTGCCCCGCCCGCCGGCGAAGACCTGGGCCTTCACCACCACCCGGCCGCCGATTCTCTGGTAGGCGGCCACGGCCTGCTGCGGGGTTTCGACCACCTCGGACGGGGGAACGGGAACGCCAGCGTCGCCCAGGAGCTGACGAGACTGGTACTCATGGATTTTCACGTGAGTGGCCCTCAACCAAGGTTACAAAGATTGCCCGATACCCGCATTCTCTCTTGATGGTATGCAAAAGGCAACAACTGCAGGGGGAGTAACTCACATGAATGGGTTGACAATCTGAGGCGACTCGACCACGTGCCCCGGCAAGTCTTCTGAGTACGGCTTCTCCACGCCCAGTTCCTGACAAGCCCCGATGATCAGGGCGTCCCAGAAGGCCACCCGCTTGTCCAGGCACAGATGGCGAGCGCGCTCAAGCATGGGGAGCGTCGGCAGCTTGAGGTCGAGAACCCCCATGTACTCGGCGAGCCTGTTCCATGCATCTTGCTCGGTGAAGCCTTGATCGGCCAGCTTTCGTGAGGCGGCTATGAACTCGCAAGCCACCTGCCAGGGCAGCGCGCCACCCGCGTTCGAGATGATCAGATCAAGAGCTATTTTTTGCCGAGCGGTATTGCGGCGGTCGCAGGCGTAGATGAGCACATTGGTATCAACGGCGTTCATGCAGCTCGTCGCGTGTGGGCAAAGGCCCCGTAAGATGGAAATTCATCTGTGCGATGCCGGCGCGCAACCGGGCAATGGCCTCGGCGCGGTCTTCCTTACCCGGCTGAGAGATCGGTTCGACGACCAGCCGAACGCGCTGGTCTTCCGGGAGGGTCAGCGGGTCCAGGGGCTTCAGGACCCCATGGCTGAAGATGGCTTCAACGACTTGAGTCAAGAACCTTTACCTCCACACCTATTGTGTATCGGCGTTCCTCCTTTAGCAACATCTTATTCTGGTACCCTGGCCGGCTCGCGACAACTGGCCGACGTGTCGTCTGGCCGATAAAATTCGATAAGGAAAGGAATTAGAATGAAAATCGCGCTGGCCCAGATCAACCCCGTCGTTGGCGACGTGATTGGCAACACCGAGAAGATTATCGGCCGGATCGAGCAGGCCCGTGCTGAGGGGGCTTCGCTGGTCGTGCTGCCCGAGCTGGCCGTGGCGGGCTATCCGCCGTGGGATCTGCTGCTTAAGCCGCGCTTCGTCCAGGCCAACGTGGAGGCCGTCCGGCGGATCGCGGAGCACTGCCGTGGCGTCGCCGCCCTGATCGGCTTTGTCGAGCCCAACATCGACCCGGTGGGGCGGAGCCTGCGCAATGCGGCCGCATACTGCGCCGATGGCCGGGTACAGGCCGTGCGCTACAAGTCGCTGCTGCCTACCTACGACGTCTACGACGAGCGGCGTTACTTCGAGCCGGGGCCGGAGGTGGCCATCGTGGACCATGGGGGGTTGCCCGTGGGCGTGACCATCTGCGAGGACCTCTGGAACGACGAGCAGCTTGTCAGCCGGCGGCTCTACCGGGCTGACCCGATCAGCCAACTGGCCGAGGCGGGAGCAAAACTCATCGTCAACCTGAGCGCCTCGCCGTTCACCCACGAGAAGCACCCGTATCGCGTGCGCCTCTTCGGGAACCAGGCTCGCCGGTATGGCTTGCCCCTGTTGTTCACGAACCAGGTGGGGGGCAACGACGAACTGGTATTCGACGGGGCGTCGGGGGCTTTTGACGCCAGGGGTAAGCTCATCGCTCAGGCCAAGGCCTTCGAGGAGGATCTGCTGGTGGTGGACCTGGACGCGCCGGAGGCGAACCGGGTCGAGCCCTACCCGGAGAGTATCGTGGCCATTCACGACGTCCTGGCCCTGGGGATCCGCGATTACGTGCGCAAGTGCGGGTTTCAGCGCGTGGTGCTGGGCCTTTCGGGGGGGATCGATTCGGCCGTGGTGGCTGCCCTGGCCGTGGCGGGACTGGGCCGGGAGGCGGTCACCGGCGTGTCCATGCCCTCGCGCTTCAGCAGCGAGCACAGCAAGACCGACGCCGAGGTGCTGGCCCGCAACCTGGGGATCGACTACAGGGTGATCCCCATCAAGGAGATGCACGAGAGTGTCGAGGGGCACCTTCGACCGCAGTTTGCCGGTCGGCCTCCTGATACCACTGAAGAGAACCTCCAGGCCCGGCTGCGCGGGATGCTGCTGATGGCCCTGTCCAACAAGTTCGGCTGGCTGGTGCTGACCACGGGTAACAAGAGCGAGCTGGCGGTGGGCTACTGCACGTTGTACGGCGACATGTGCGGCGGGTTGGCCCCCCTGGGCGACGTGCCCAAGATGATGGTCTACGCCCTCGCCCGGCACATCAACCAGCGGGCCGGGCGGGAGATCATTCCCGAGAACACGATCGTAAAGCCCCCTTCGGCGGAGCTCCGGCCGGACCAGACCGATCAGGACAGCCTGCCGCCCTACGAGGTGCTCGACCAGATCGTCGAGCTGTATATCAACGAAGAGAAGAGCCAGGACGAGATCATCGAGGCGGGTTTTGATGCCGACGTGGTCCGCAAGGTCATTCGGCTGATCGACGTCAGTGAGTACAAACGCAAGCAGGCTGCCCCCGTGTTGAAGGTGACCTCGCGGGCCTTCGGCATCGGCCGGCGGATGCCGATCGCGGCGCGGTTCAGGTATTGAGAGCCGTTAGTTGTCAGTGGTCAGTTGTCCGTCGTTGGGTTGGTTGTCCTTTTGTCAGTTGTACGAGCTTCGGGCAGGTCGAAACCGGCCCCGCCATCCGAGTCTTCCGGGGCCGGTCAGCCATGATATGGGGCAATCAGATATCCTGAGGTATACTGGCATACGGAAGGATCAGGCCATGATGCGACTGAAGAGCCTCTACCTCAGTGGGTATAAGTCATTTGCCTTCGGGCCACCAACCAGGGCGCAGGACGGCGCCTGGGATTACGGTGGCCGAGAGGCCAGTTTTGGCGATGTGACGGTGCTTGTGGGCGCTAATGGGGCCGGGAAGAGCAACGTCGTTTCGTTCTTCAGGATGATGGGCTACCTGGCGACGGGCGCGTTACAGCAATACATTGGGCAAGCCGGTACGGCAGAATCGATTCTGCACTATGGATCGGCCGTGACGCCGCGGATTGACGCGGAGTTGGTCTTCGGTGGGGATGGCAACACTGGCATCTACAAGCTTTCCCTTTCGAGCGCCGCGCCGGATACCTTAATTTTCACCAGGGAACAGGTCATATGGCAACGCGAGGGGGACCCAATACCATACGATTCTGTCCTTGGTTCAGGACACCGAGAGAGCCTTTTGGAGTCGAATGGGCAGGAGCCGTGCCGATTCGTGCATCGGCTGCTGCGCGACTGCCGTGTATACCAGTTCCATGACACGTCGGAAGAGGCGAAAATTCGGAAAGGCGGCTACATCGAAGATGCAAGGTATCTCCGAAGCGACGCTGGCAACCTCGCCGCCTATCTCTACGCGCTGCGGCAATCGCAACCTGCCTACTACGACCGCATTGTGCGCACCATCCGCCAGGTTTGCCCGCAATTCCAGGATTTCGAGTTAGCTCCATCGGTGCGCAACGAGCAATACATCCTGCTCAACTGGCGGGAGGCCCACCGGCCGGATTACCTGATGGGGCCGCATCAGTTGTCTGACGGTACGTTACGGTTCATGGCCATGGCCACTCTGCTGTTGCAACCACCGGAGCGGTTGCCGTCGGTGATCGTGTTGGATGAGCCCGAATTGGGGCAGCATCCCGCCGCCATCGCAGTCTTGACGGACCTGATTCGTGGTGTGACGGATCGCAGCCAGGTCATCCTGGCGACGCAGTCGCCGACGCTGGTCAATCACTTCAGACTGGATGAGATTCGTCCCCTGGAGTTCCGCGACGGGCAGTCGTTCTTCCTGGATCTGAATCCCGAGGACTACCGCGCGTGGCTGGAGGACTACACCACGGGCGAACTGTGGCAGAAGGACGTCTTCGGCGGGAGCCCCCGCCATGGCTGACCTCTATGTCGTTGTTGAAGGATACGGCGAGCAGGGCTTCATTCGCGAGTGTCTCGCCCCCCATTTAGCCAAACAGGGCATCAATGTTTATGCGCCCCTGGTTGGGAAGCCGGGGCATAAGGGTGGCGTAAGACCGTGGCCCGCCGTGCGCAAAGATATCACCCGATTTCTGAGCATGAACCAGGCGGAGAGGCCGGTCTACGTGTCCATGATGTTCGATTACTTCCGGCTGCCCCGCGACTGGCCAGGACGTCAAGACGCTTCCGCAAAGCCCCATTCAGAGAAAGCGTCGCACGTCGAGGCGCAGATTGCCGCGGATATTGCGGCAAGCATGGGAGAAGGCTTCCGGCCCGACCGTTTCATCCCTTACATTCAGATGCACGAGTTGGAAGCGCTGGTTCTCGCCGAGTCACAGAGCCTGCGCGCCGAGTTCATCGGTCAAGATAATGCCATCGATGCCCTGACAAACAGCATCGCCGGCATCCCACCTGAGGAGATCAACGACAACCCGGCGACAGCTCCTTCAAGGCGGATCATCGAGCACCTGCCCGAGTATGAACGTCGAAAAGCGCAAGCCGCGGTGAATGTGCTTTACCTGACTGGCCTCGAAGTGCTGCGGAATCGCTGCCCGCATTTCGCCGAGTGGCTGGCTCGCCTGGAAGCTCTTGGCGGACAAGCCGCCGGCTACTGATCTGGAAGTTCCTTGATCCGAATCCGCCGGAACCACACGTCGCTGGCGTGGTCCTGCAGGCCGATGAAGCCTTCCCGCAGGCGGCCGCGGGTGGCGGGGTTCTGCTCGGCGTCGAAATCCTGGACTCGCTTGCCGTTGATGGTCACCTGGATACGCGACCCCCGGCAGGCGATCTCGACCTCGTTCCATTCACCGGCCGGCCGCCCGGCGTCCTCGCGCGGGGCCACGGCCGCATAGATCGCCCCCGTGGTATCCGCATCCGGCGGGTCCTTGCGCAGGCCAAGAATCTGCATCTCCATTCCAAACCGTGAACTGCGCCCGTCCAGGGGCGAACGGAACAGCAACCCGCTGTTGCCCTTTTCGCTGATTTTGTATTCGAAGCGGAGAATGAACGAGCCGTAGCGTCGCTTCGAGCGAAGCCATTCGCCGCAGGGGCCTTTGCGCTGGATGGCGCCGTCCACGACCGACCAACTGGCCCAGTCGGAGCGCAACGGCGTCCAGTGCTCCAGCGACCGCCCATCGAACAAGGACACCCAGCCCTCGGCCTTTTCCTGCTTGCTCAGCTCATTCCCGGCCGGGTCGCCCTGGGCCTTCACCGGCGGGGGCTGAATGGCCCGTCGGGTCCGCTCGACGTGATCCTGCCAGGCGCGGACCGCCTCTGAATAGGGGCCCTGCATGTCTCTGCGACAGAGGAACTGTTTGGCGGGCACGGCCACGACGCCGGCGGGCAGCTTCGCCCCTTCGCCGGCCAGGAGGGCCTTCAAGCTGTCCACGCTTTCAGCCACATAGAAGAGCGGCTTGGCATCGAGGCCGGCCGGGCGTTGGACGACCGTCGCCGGCACGCCGATCAGCACGTCCGACCGGCCACGCTTGATGACCTGGTATACCTCGACGATGTTCTCAGGCTTATTCAGGGGGAAGGGGCAGTCGGGTGGCCATGCTCCAGCTCCAAAAAGGTCGCCGATGATGAAAATCGTGCTGTAATACTTGGGCAGCAGCCTGGCCGTGCCTTCGGCGGCGGTACGGTAGGCCTCCGGTGAAGCCAGCCACCCTTCACGGTTCGCGGGGAAGAGGCTCACCACGGCGGCCAGGAAGTGATCGCGACTGGCCTGGGTCAGGCGGCTGAAGTGTTCGGCCACTTTTGGGTCCGCCGGGCGTCCCTCGGGCGTGAAAAACCGGCCGTCGGGTGACAAATCGTTGATCGAAAAGCCGATGCCGTTGATTCCATGAACGACCCAGGGCTCAAACCTCGCGCGCAGCGCCGCCGGCTCCAGCGAGAGGCTGGACGGCTCTTCCAACTCCAGACCCCACAGGTCCATCGGCCACGGGCAGAGCAGTTTGCCGTTCCTGATTTTGAGCCAGTTGTCCGCGTTGGCCGGGATGGCCAGCAGCAGAACGCTCGCCAACAGCGTTAAGTGGAAGGGTCTCATCGGGTTTCCTCCTGGTCGTGAGGATACCCGTGTTCCGTGGCCTCGGGAAGAGAGATGCGCCCGAACGAAGATGTTCGAGGCCCCGGTCATGTGAGGGTGGCGTTGGCGCTCGGGGCTCAGCTTCCTTTGCGCTTCGGGCTCTGACAGGCGGGCAAGATGCCCGCCCCCCGACGCCGGTACCACACTTTGAGCCGGTGCTGCACCCGGATCGGTGAGGCTGGCTGGTCAAGCCGTTACCGGCTCGTCGCGTTCGATCCGCGGGGCGTCGCCCCAGAGCAGTTCGAGGTCGTAGTACTGGCGCTTGGCCGGTTCGAACAGGTGGATGACCACGTCCACGTAGTCGAGCAGCAGCCAGCTTGGCGAGTCATAACCGCTCACCCCGTAGGGCTTCTGGCCGACGCTCCGGCCGTACTCTTCGATGGTATCCGCAATAGCTCGCATCTGGCGGTCGGAGGTGCCGGTGCCGATTACGAAGAAATCCGCCACCGACGAGATCCCGCGCAGATCGAGAATGATCACGTCCTCAGCGTGCATCTCCTCAGCGATGCGCGCGGCGTGCTTCGCGAACTCCAGCCCGTTCACGAGGGGCTTGGGAGTTTCCCCGGCTTCCACGGCTTTTCTTTGCGCGCTTGTCTTCATATCACCTTACCTTTCGAACTGGCCGGGCATGCCCGCATGCTCATCCGCCCGAGTACAGGCGTGCGCGCATGACACCCGACGACCATCGGCCTTTCCCCAAAATAGAACGGAGAGAAGGACAGCCTGAGAAACGGGGGGGCAAGCGTCCGATCGGCCAAGGCCACGAGATCAGGCCGCCACTCAAGCCCGTCGCTCATGCTCTCCTTCTCTCCATGTCGTTGTCGTTTCTGTTCCTGAACTCTCCTCTTTCGCCGCGCCTTTTCCAGGCGCATTGATCAGCTTACCCGATCACCTGCCGGCGACTCAAGGAAAAATCCGCTTCTTCGGACTTTCCTGTTCCATACCCGCTCCAGTCTTATTATAGACCGGCCAGAAGCTCGCAAAGCTGCTTGCCCAGCGAGCCGCTGATGCGGGCCAGGGCCCAGACGCTGGCCGCGTTCTTGCCCAGCTCCACCTGGGAGAGCTGGGAGGTGGTCAGCTCCGAGCGATCGGAGAGCTGCCGCAGCGTCAGGCTCTGCTTGAGTCGCTCCTGGCGGATGCGCTGGCCGATGAGCCGGTTCAGCTCCTGCTCGTTGGTGTAGATCAGGCCCATCTCCTGGGAGACGCGCTCGACCGCCGAGAGGAGCTGCTCCTCGCGGAAGGGCTTGGTGATGTAGTCCCGGCAGCCCAGACGCATCGTCTCCGCCGCGGTCTGGACATCCGGATAGGCGGTCATCACCACCGGGGCCACCCGCGGGTCTTCGGCCTTGATCTTCTCCACCAGTTCCAGACCGTTAAGGTCGGGCATCTTGATGTCGATCAGGGCGATGTCAAAGGGGGTCTTGCGGACGGCCTGCAACGCCTGACGGGGCTGCGAGAAGGCTTGCACCTGATAGTCATGTTCCTGCAGGATCATGGCTACGGTCTTGCAAACCTGCGGATCGTCGTCAACAACCAGAACCTTAATGTGATGTCGTACTGCCATTGCACTCTCTCTGAAATACACTAGGGGTGTAAACTGCTGCGGCTAATTGTAGCGTCTCTGGAATTAAAAGCCACTCCTGTGTTGCCGGCCGTTACCGGGGCACTGAAGTTCGGGCAACAATATATTATATTAGGGTGTGGATCAACAAAATGGTTGCAGGAAAATTACCCTAAACTCATGTCCAAGAAGATAACGGGCGGATTTTCGTCACCTTCGGGCGGTTAATGATGAGGTGCCCTTGCTTGACTCACTTGGTTTCCCGTAATATCACGGCGACTTTATCCCGCAGACCGATGCGGCCCGCGGGCGACACGACAGAGAACCCTCCAATGGAGGCCTTCCCCTGATGCGAAAACGAAAGTTCAGGACCCGTCTTCTGCCGCCGGTGCTCATTGCCGCCAGCGTCCTGATCGGCCTCGGCTGTGGCGTGGTGAACCCGAACCTGCTGTCGGGTCCCTCCGCCGCCACCGGGGTGACCGGCATAGACGGCAACATCGTCATCATGGTCGTCAATAACACCACCGTCACGGCGCAGGCCAACGCGACGGTCACCAAGGAAAACGGTGGGCAGCTCGTGCTCAATATGCCGGTGGCGGCCAACGAGCATCTTGCGGTGGTGCAAGACTGCAGCGTGCGCACCATCCAGGTGGGTTCAGCCAGTTATGCGGGGACCGCGGGGGCGGTGATTATTCCGGCCACGTTCTCGCCCATCCAGATGGGCCTGACGCTTCAATGCGGCGGCGTTGTTGTTATTTCGATCACCGGCGCCCCTCCAGGAGTCTTCCTGAATGTGCAGACCTTCTTCTGATATGAAACGAACGCTGATCGGTCTGGTCGTGGCGCTGTTGCCGGTGCTGACGGCCAGTTGTCTCAACCCGGATTTTGTGGGCCAGACGTTCGGTGGCCTGTATCCTTCCGCCCCCGGGGACGAGCCGTTCCTGCTGGTTCGGGTGGTGAACGACACGCTGGCCACCCTGGATGTGCCGATTTGGTACGATGACGGCACCGGGCCTCAGCCGTTCCTGTTCCGCGATATAACGCCCCAGGCCCGCGAGGCCGGTGTGTTGCTCGACTGGCCGGTGGCCCAGGTGAATGTCGGAAGCCTGGACACCCCGTTTGCCACCACCATCGTGGCCAGTCTGCCCGATGGGACTAATGTGCTGGTGGCCCCCAATCAGTTCCCGGCTCAGGCGGGGGTGGATTTCAACCGCGGCGATGCGCTGATCTACCGGTTTACGGCAGCCAACACCAACCCGGCCGCCATTACCGTGAGCATCGCCCGGATCGACGGTTCGACCCAGCAGGGTCCCTTCTCCCGTGCCGACACCTTCCGAACCGTCCGGCAACTGCTGCAGGTGGGGGACATCGGCACAGGCTTGAGCATCGGCAGCAGCTCGAGCCTTGGCGGGGGGACGAACACGGGCGGAACGAGCGGAACGGAGGGAACGGGCGGCACCGGCGGGACAGGCGCCGCGGGGGGCAGCGGCACGTAAACCGCGCCCGGTAATGGAATTATCGAAGGAGTCTGATGTATGTCTGCTCGACGATATGCGTTAGTCGCCATGGTGGGCGCGAGTGCGGTCATTCCGATCCTGGTGGGTGTGAGTTGTCCACCCCCGAGCGGGACGGGCATTTTCGGAATGGTGACGGACACTACCAACACCACCGTGTTGCCCGCCTGCGTGCCAGGGTTCGTGTGCGTCAGCTTCACCAACAGCACCACCATCCCGGTGAACGTGGCCTTGTATCGCCATAACGGGTTTGACGCGGCCAACAAGTGTGAGGCCACGAGTTCGTTCCAATGCTGCACCAACCCGAACTCGCAGGTCGCCTGCCCATGCCCCTGTGAGGGAGCTACAACCGGCGAATGCCGGCTTTCGCGCGACGATCTCTTCACCGGCTGCAGCCTCGATCCGCCGACGGCTAACCTGGATACCATCAATGGGGCGCAGACCGCCACCCTGGCCGTTGCCCAGTCGCTGGAAAAACGCGTGCGTTGTGGCGACGTGAAGACCCTGGGCGCCGCCGTTTCCAAGGCCGATCAGAGCCCCATCACCGATCCGGCGGATCAGAACGGCCCGGTTTATCGCGACGAACCCGGCGGCGTGGCCTGCGGCGGGACGGTGCAGTTCCTGGTGATCGATTTGAATCAGACCACGGCCGGCGGCACCATCGGCGAGGATCTGGTCATGCTGGCCATCCAAACCCGGTTCTCACGGTAGCCCGTGAGGGCACGGAGATTCTGGACCGCAGAGGCCGCAGAGATTTTGAGCCACAGAGGGCACAGAGTCCTCTGTGGCTTATTTGTTCAGGTTTTGACCTTCCCGGCGTTGTTTTGCCAAGCCGTCTGTGGTGGGCTTCAGGAGAAGTCGTCCCCCGTACCGCCGAAATCGCCGCTGCCGGGCTCGCCGCCCGCGAAGTCAGTTCCGCCGCCGGAGTCGGCCTCGGCGCCGAAGTCGCCACCGGCTGTTCCGAAGTCACCGCCGCCCTGATCGGGGGGCGGCCCGCCGAAATCGCCGCCTGCCGTGCCGAAGTCTGAACCGCTCTCAGGTGGACCGCCGGCCTGGCCTCCGGTAGTATCCCGCTCCTGGCCGCGTCGGCCCATGTAGCGGTCCGTTGCCCAGCCGCCGAGTATGCCGCCGAGCAGTCCGCCCAGGATGCCCCGGCCAAAGCCGCCGCCGCCGCCACTCCATCCGCTCCCGCCGTATCCTCCCCCCTCAGCTCCGCCCATTGATGTACCGCTAAACCCGCCACGCCCGCCGCCGAATGCCCGGCGTGCCCGGCCCAGGCCGCGGACGAG